>Ga0207841_1000034_pt1 | contig 252501 bp, 183 predicted proteins | sample HigsolmetaGSP18D_FD_184846 | JGI IMG/M metagenome (GOLD analysis project Ga0207841, IMG submission 184846) | High solid enriched microbial communities from the Joint BioEnergy Institute, USA - SP1-8-D (SPAdes) | ecosystem: Engineered > Bioreactor > SSF (Solid state fermentation) > Aerobic >...
CCCCCCACAAAACCACACAAACACACATCTCCCAACCCAAAACCAAAACCAAAGGGCCAAAAGGGCGGAAAAAGAAAAAAAGGGAAAAAAAAACTCACCTGCGTCCTCGTCCTCTGTCCCCGCACGGGCAGACCCAGCGCGTGTCTCCGACCGCGGTAGGACCCTGTGTCCTTGAGCCGCTTGATGTCGTCGAGTATCTGCCGGCGGAGGTCGTTCTCGATCTTCATCTCGGACAGCGCGGCCGTGAGGTCGAGCACCTGCTTGTTGGCTAGCTCGCCGACCTTGCAGGTCGGGTGGATGTGGAAGCGCGCCATGAGGCGCTCCGAGGTGTAGGGCCCGATGCCGAAGAAGGATTCGAGCGATTTCTGTGCGGGCGCATTATCGGTTAATCATTTTGTTGTTTATTTATTCAATCGATGGAGCTTTTTTTCAGAGGATAATATGTGGAGGCTTGCAGTCTGTATATATGGTATGGGTGTATGGCTTGCCTTGACGAGGTTCCGCTCAGGGAAGCTGACGCCTAGGATGAAGACCTGTGCGTTGTGATTAGCATTGTCAAGGATCCAATTGAGTACGAACCATCGAAAGCTTACCATCTTGACTAGCTGGAATTAGATCCTCCTTTGCTCAGTCTGGCTGCAGTCCATCGACTTGGATCGAGCCTCTCGATATGAACTGCTCGTCCCGCATGATGTTCGGAGCCCGCGCGGGAGAAAATCGTCCCGCAACAACGTTTCTCCCGGCTGCTCCCTTTTGGGATAGAGCACTTGCTTGAAAATCAAGTTCCTTTACCTATTTTGATAACTTGTGTAATTTTCAATTTCACTTTGACGACACGTGATTCGACTCCCGCAGAGAAACTTGTCTTAATTTGCTGTAGTGCGTTTCGAACATTTACAAAATACCTTTGCATCAATTCTGACATCCTGACATCCGCTGTCTCAGCTTCTCCCCACATCATCATCCGAATCGGCCAAGGACAAGCGCGCTCCGCGGGCTTGCAAGCTGGCCTTATCTCCGGACGGCAGCTCCCCTTTTCGCTTTGATTATATCCTCTCGACGTATCATCAATCATTCAAGTTACTGAGTTAGAGAGGAGCTGGTGCAATTGACACGGATACCAAAGATGAATCTGAGGAAGTTCTTCCTCTCCTTCTTCCTGATCGCGACGATCGGGTTCGCGCTGGTCCACGCGGAGGAGGCGAAGAAGGAGCCCCGAGGACCCAAGATCACGAATAAGGTGTGCTTGTTCCTTTGTGGGAACGCTGATATAGATAAAGATGAACGTGTTTATTAAATGTTTTTTTCGCTGGTACATAGGTCTTCCTCGATATTGAACATGGGGGAAAGCCTCTCGGCAGAATCGTGCTCGGATTGTATGGCAAGACTGTTCCCAAGGTGAGCGGAGCTGGATGAATGGATCCTTCGACTTATAGCCGGAAAATTACTGATCTGTGGTCTTTACAGACTGCTGAGAACTTCAGGTGCGATGATGGATCCATGCACCACATTCTCCTTGCATACCTGCTGACCACTTTATCGTTCGTTGTAGAGCTCTTGCTACCGGCGAGAAAGGCTTTGGTTATGAAGGCTCCACCTTCCACCGTGTCATCAAGCAGTTCATGATCCAGGGCGGTGACTTCACCAAAGGCGATGGTCAGAATACCTCGGTTCTTTGATTATATCTACGAGATGCTGACCGGTTGTTCAAAGGCACTGGCGGAAAGTCGATCTACGGTGACAGGTTCCCGGACGAGAACTTCAAGCTGCGACACACCAAGAAGGGCCTTCTCAGTATGATAAGAGTCCCTTGGAGTTTGTCCGTATGGTGAATGTAGGCTGACTGACTGGACTAGGCATGGCCAACGCCGGAAAGGACACCAACGGCTCCCAGTTCTTCATCACCACTGTGCCCACTCCGTTCGTATTTCCCCGATCTGTCTGTCCGACTAGAATGTGAAAGGCTGATTAGTTGTCTGAACAGTTGGCTTGATGGCCGCCACGTCGTCTTCGGCGAAGTGCTCGAGGGCTATGATGTCGTAGAGAAGATCGAAAACGTGCCCACGGGCCCAATGGACAGGCCTCTGGAGGAGGTCAAGATCGTCAAGAGCGGAGAGCTTGAGCTCGATGCCCCGGCCAAAGGTAGCCACGAGGAGCTCTAGACCCCGCACCGAACACTCCTTGCTACGCTGGAATTGCTGATGCTTTGAATATAAGACCCTTACGGAGCCGCAACTCCAGCCGTGGAGGCCGATAAGATAGACACCTCTGCTCCCGTTCAACAGACAAATGACACTACATCCTTTCCAAAGGTGGCTGTGCTGCTTGCTGTCATCGTCCTCATTGTTGTTGTCTTCAGACGACGTGGATGGAATACCCTGAGAAGTAAGAGCGTTGATGAGAAGACCATGGTCTAGAAACAACATGTAGCTGTATAGATATGAAAGCATATACCTAGTGAAACCCAAAGTGCCTATATTTCTCTGGATTATACTGTGTACCTGCAGCCAGAACCGTCACACCGCATAAGACGTAAGATTGTTGCATACCAGCGTCTTTCTCTTTAAGGTAATCGAGGAAGATGGGTGTGTATATTGATATGGTCTTGTCTTATCAGATCGGATCCGATGTGCTCCGCCGGAGATCGCCAGGCCGCCAGATCGGCGTGGCAAACCTCACGAAGCACGTGATGATATCAGATTGTCATTGGACAGTTTAAATTCCGACGACCTAGGTACGCAGTACTGATTAGTGGATGAGAGGCAAATTGCTGGGATCCTTCGTAAAAGGATCCCGATTTTTGCCTCCCGGGAGGACAAGAATGGTGAAGTATGACGACAGAGAGCCAGAGATCTTGGCTTGGCATGATCGCGATACATCACCCACAAAGAGGATGGTCGTAGGTTACTTATCCTCCACTAAGCCAAGGCATTTATCATTAGCAGCAGAAATAATGGAAAACGGAAGCTACTGCGTATAGAAAAGCAGAAAAGGGGGAAAAAAGAAAGGGAAAAAAGGAATGGACGAGGAGGTTTCCCAAGAGGAAGCACGGTTAGCGCTAAATCTCTACACCTCTAGGGAGTGGCTCGTCGAGGTCACGGCACGAGACGTCTCACAAGAATTGTAGAGAGTGTACTATATCCCCTCGAGACGTGTCGACGTCCTAGCACGGCCCTGACCGAGGTCTTCTCCAAGATAAGGGTGGTCCCCCCGGTCGCTCCTTAGGCACCCTCCCGTTGCATCCATGAATTCGTTGACTCAGCACGGGATAGTGACCGTGTATTGCGCTATTCCATGTTAAAGCGCTTAGTGGAGTATATCGGAGATGCCTCGGAGGCGCCTGGTCGTGAATCATCTGCCTGGCTTGAGATGAGTCGTCTGGTCATCTGGACGAAAGCGACTTTCGTCCATGACTTGCTGGGTTCCGGATCTAGGCGCATAAGGCTGGGATCAAACTAGAGGTCGAATGATCATTGGGGTATTGTGAGGTATCTAGTAAAGTGAGGCAGCCGCGAACACCAACTGTGAGTCAAGGTGTTGGCTTGACCATGTCCATGCTGATCATGGTGATGGTGCGTCTTTCGATAAGAAACGGTATCTCGATACGCACGAGAGATCTGTGCACATGCCAGGACCGGGACAGGTATTCTTGCCGCCAGTGAGAGAACAGACGGGTGTGGACCGTCAGCATTGAGTAGTGGTCGCTGAAGCGGGAGAAGGTGGCAAAGCCTCGTCCTTTTCCTTTCCTGCGACAGAGACGAGCGCGGAGAGGTGTGGCTCACCAGCAAAATTCTTAGGGCCAGCGGCGCCGGGGAGAAGGCGAGCCCCAGCCCAGGGCAGCGCAGCACACGACGCTCAACCACTTGTCGCCTTCGCCTTTTTAAAACCTCCTACTCTGCGCCATCCTCTTTCCTCAACCTCTTCCATCCCACAAACCCTTTTCCAACCCCCCAACTTCCACCCCCCAAAAAAAACTCTTCTTTTTAATCTCCATCTATTGTCATTTTTCTTTTCCTTTTTCTTCGCAAGCATAGAGTTTAGATCTTGGAGAGTTTTTTTCTTCTGCTCTCTCTGAGGTCTTTTTCTGTGTTTTCGATCGCCACCCGACGGAGAGAGACCGAGACGTTCCACCGACCTTCTCGTCGCTCTCTATTTTTCCAGACTGCCAGAGTCTCGTACAGACTTTCCTTACGCGTTCCCTACGAGTCCTTGACGATTTCAAGTGTTGCTGCTTGATCATCGTCACTCCTTCACCACGCGACCCGGTGCATCTGAAAGTCTTCGAAAGTCTTCACCTTCACCTGTACGCACGCTTGCCGCAACACTCAAAAACTCTTCCAACCAATCTCAGACGCTGAACCCTCACCCGGTCCTCTGCAGAAACGATTCGCGAGAACTCGGACACCATGGCGGACAGCTTGACTTCAAAGATTGGGAACCTTTCCCTCAACGACTCTCAGCATGCGCCTCAGCCTCATACCACCTCGTCCGGCCGCGCGGCCTACATCCCGCCACACCTGCGTAATCGCAACATGAACGCTGGCGCCGGCAGCGGCACCATGGGCATGGACGGTGCTACCCCTCCCCAGGGTAGCCATGGAGGAAGTTCCAGTTCTTGGGGTCATGGGTATGTATTTCGCCGCCTTCTTCCCCCTCCTCCCCTTGATCCTGGAGTCTCTCCTTCGGAACTGAAGTGAACTGTGACTGACATATGTGAAATAGACGCAGCGGCAACTGGGGGAGTTCGAATGATTACCCACCCCGTATGAATGGTAACGCCAGCTGGAGTTCCCTTGAAGGTCCACGTCGCCCCTTCGATCCAAATGCTTACGGAAACCCAGGTCATGGAGACCATAGAGGTTCGTATGGCGGAGGCTATGCCCGAGGATCCGGAGACGGACAGTGGCGCGACGGCAAGCACATCCCTGGCCCTCCCAATCCCCGACTGGAGCGTGAGCTCTTCGGCAGCCCCAACGACCCGACGAAGCAGACCACTGGTATCAACTTCGCCAACTACGACGATATCCCGGTCGAGGCGTCCGGCCACAACGTTCCCGAACCCGTGAACGCGTTTACCAACCCGCCCCTGGATGACCATCTGCTGTCGAACATCAAGCTCGCCAACTACAAGACTCCCACTCCGGTCCAGAAGTACTCCATTCCGATCGTGATGAATGGTCGCGACCTGATGGCGTGTGCTCAGACGGGTTCCGGAAAGACTGGCGGTTTCCTGTTCCCGATTCTCTCCCAGGCTTTCAAAAACGGACCTTCTCCTCTCCCTCCTCAGGCCAGCAATCAATTCAGCTATGGCCGTCAGCGCAAGGCTTATCCGACGTCCCTGATCCTCGCTCCTACCCGTGAGCTCGTTTCCCAGATCTACGACGAGGCTCGCAAGTTCGCCTACCGCTCGTGGGTCCGTCCGTGCGTCGTGTACGGTGGTGCCGACATTGGTTCTCAGCTCCGCCAGATTGAGCGCGGCTGTGACCTGCTGGTCGCAACTCCTGGTCGTCTGGTTGACCTTATCGAGCGTGGTCGTATCTCTCTCGTCAACATCAAGTACCTGGTGCTTGACGAGGCTGACCGCATGCTGGACATGGGTTTCGAGCCCCAGATCCGTCGTATTGTCGAGGGCGAGGATATGCCTGGTGTGAACGACCGCCAGACGCTGATGTTCTCGGCCACGTTCCCTCGCGACATCCAGATGCTGGCTCGTGATTTCCTGAAGGACTACGTGTTCCTTTCCGTGGGTCGTGTTGGCTCCACCTCTGAGAACATCACCCAGAAGATCGAGTACGTCGAGGACCATGACAAGCGTTCTGTCCTGCTCGACATCCTTCACACCCATGGAACTGCTGGTCTCACCCTCATCTTCGTCGAGACCAAGCGTATGGCGGACTCGCTGTGTGATTTCCTCATCAACCAGCACTTCCCCGCCACGGCCATCCACGGTGACCGCACCCAGCGCGAGCGTGAGCGTGCTCTCGAGTACTTCCGGAACGGCCGCTGCCCCATCCTGGTTGCGACTGCTGTCGCGGCCCGTGGTCTCGATATCCCCAACGTCACTCACGTCATCAACTACGATCTGCCCACCGACATCGATGACTATGTCCACCGTATCGGTCGTACCGGTCGTGCCGGCAATACCGGTATGGCCACCGCTTTCTTCAACCGTGGAAACCGCGGTATCGTGCGCGACCTGATTGACCTCCTGAAGGAGGCGCACCAGGAGGTCCCGTCCTTCCTGGAGAACATTGCCCGTGAGGGAAGCGGATATGGTGGTCGCAGCGGTCGTGGAGGCCGTGGCCGTGGCGCCAATGCCACTCGTGACATGCGCCGCATGGGCGGTGGTATGGGTGGTCCTCCTTCCTACGGAGGTGGCTATGGAGGCCCTGGCTATGGCAGCTATGGCGGCCCTCCATCCTACGGCGGGTATGGCGGTGGCTACAGCGGTGGTTATGGAAACCCCTCCGGCCCTACTGGCCCATCTTCCTGGTGGTAAATTAGTTGTGGTCTCGGGCGAGGCCATCGAGTCTGGTTGTCTCCTTTCCAGCTTGCCACTTTCTTGACGGATGCGATCAGAACGAGTTCCTGAGTCTTATCTCTTCACACTCAGGACCGGCTTTGTCACGACTGCAACGAATTTCCTTGTCGATTCGAGACGTCTATTGCTTTGCGCAGCATTTCCCGAGTTTTCATTTTTTTTCCCTTTGTCTTTTTTTTATTTTCCTTAGAGAGATGGGCTTTCGATGCAGTCCCGATATCTCCAGCGGCTCCTAGGTTCCACACATGGTTCTGTGGCCTCGAGCGTCGTGATCGGCATTGCATGAATATCATAGACAGCGTTTGACTTCTGCGACCGCTTTCATCAGATACCCTTACTTTGTCGAGGTGCCGAGGAAAGGGGCACGCTTCAGCGACGCGCCGAGCGGGAATGCCGGCTTTTCGACTCCAGAAAAGTGCTTTTGATGATGTCATGTGCTCGGTGCTATTTGCAGCTGCATCGACCGTGCCTTGCAAAAGATAGATCTCTTGAGTTTCGGTATCTAATGGCGGGCTTCTTCGAGATTTTTTTTTTCTTCTTTTGTAGCATTGCTTTGTTTTCTTTTTACCGAAAAAATGGTGCTTTCTTCTCCGGACTGTGTCGCTTATGTTCTCCGGCTTCTGGATGGGTGGCCCCTTTGGCTGCGCGAATCAGCAGGCGCAGGAACCTCGAAGGGGAGGAGGAAGCCAACCGTGGGCCTTCTTCGGCTGATGCTTTTCTTGCACGGCATATGTAACGGCGGTGCACCAAGGGTGACGGCGGTGGTATAGACGGGATAGTTGCATTGCATATGGCGTTAGCTTGAGCTGCGACAACCACACGAAAAAAAAAGAAAAGGTTCTCTGCATCGGGGTCCGTTTGGGGGGTGACATCTGACATGGGATCTGTTTCTCTTCTGTTCGGACTCGTGGAGGATTTGGGGGCAAGCTGCTTTGCTGACGCTCTATTTATTTGCTGGTCCGCAGACATCATCCATCATCATCTCAGATTTCGGCACGAAGGGTTTTTGCCGCCGGAGACGGCCCGTTATGGCATGGGTTATGGGAGTCTGGAGATCTCGACGTCTCGTGAGGAGAGAGCTCTCCACAAAAAAAGTTTGTGTTTATGTCTGATAGCTGAATTGAATCGGGTAAATTGCCAGTATCTCTCTCAGGATCTCTTCCATAGTAAGTAGGAGCTGGATGCCACCGCTGTAGATGTGCCAGTGATAGAACGGGGTGAATCACAGCAAGCCCCTCGTATCTATCGCAGCACTGTCTGCCAGGGAATTTCTCTGCTATATATATCGTAGTCTCCAGGAGCTGTTCACGTCATCGATCTATCCATTCTCGTAGTCGTCTCATCTCCTGCCCGGCGGCCGCCAGCGCACGGACCACCTGAGGTCTTTGTATCCTCAACCCTACCTGTTGGGAGAAAACAGGCCCGACGAGCAGCTCTTTTGTGCTCTTTCGAAGGCTTTTTGTCCGTCTTTGTGCGTGATGGCGCTGTTTGTGGAGGGTGATGCGCAGGACCTAGACGGCATGGATCGCGGTGCGGAGCATCTCGTCGCATCATTCGCTCCCGCGGACGTGGCGGGTCTGGGCAGCGCGCGGCTCTGTGCCTCTCACAAGCTCAACCTGAACATCTCTTTTTCCTCTTCCTCTGAGCATCACCACCGTCCGCCTCCTTCACCGTCCCAGCAGCCCCTGCTCAGCGGCGCCTTCGAGCCGGAACGCGACGACCACTTCGTCCCCCCTTACGGCGGCTACTTCGCCGGCTCGCGCCCCGACTTTCCTCTGCCCGCGTCTCGATATCCTCTTCCCCGTGGCAGCCAGCTCCGTCTGATCGAGCCCGAGCCGGGCGCTCCTGGCGGCCGTCAGCGCCACTACCTCGACGACCCCGAGTTTCCCGTCCGCGGATTCTGGACGGAGGCGGGAGACTGGGTCGACTGGCCTCCGCTCGACTACGCGCGCGCAGCAGCAGACCTCGACGCCATGGCTGACGTCGAGAGCTCCGTCGCCGACGAGTCCTTCTCGCAGGCCGACGCCCCGGACGAGCAGCCCTCGCACGGCGCGTCCGTCAGCGCGACCGTGGGCACCAGGCGCCAGGCCAACGGCACCATCGGCTCCGTCTACTCGGGCAACAAGATCCGGCATCTCAAGAAGGAGGATGGCATCCCCCTGTGGCGCAAGGACATCCAGTACCAGTTCCTCAAGCTCGTCTTCGAGGACAAGACGCCCGTCTTCACCCGCTACTCGGACGGCCGCAAGGGCATGGACTTTGCCGACATCTACATCGACGCCATGGCCAAGAGCAGCAAGACGAGCAAGATCCTCAAGGACAAGCTCCAGAGCGACAAGCAGGCCGCCATCAGCATGGCCATGGTCTGCCTGCTGGTCAACTTTGGCCGCATGAACACCACCCTCAACTGTGCGCGCCCCAGTTGCATCCGTCTGTCGTGACTCAAGGACAGCAAAGCTGACCCGTCTAGTCTTCCCCGAGATGCGCGCCCAGCTGCGGACGTACCACTCGATCCCCTCCCTGCAGGCGCACCAGGATCCCAACGCCTACAAGCAGCTCCAGGACGCTCCGCGTCTCAAATCCATCCTCAAGGGCGCGTCCGAGGACACGGACCAGCCGAACACGATCGAGAAGATCAAGCGCCTTCCCGTCCCCCGCACGAATCCCGTCAACCTCATCTTCGTCCTGTCGCAGTACGCGCCCAAGGTCTCCGAGATGCACTTCTTCCCGCCGCGGGACTTCTTCGACCTCGTCATGCGCCACACGCTCAGCAGCCGGAGCCGTGCGCGGGCGTTCCTCTGGCTGATGTGGTGGTATCTGGAGAGTGATTTCTCGCGCGAGGCCGCCCTTAACAATCCGTTTGGCCCCGGTCTCGACGGCGAAGGAACGGGAGGGCTGCCGATCAAGGTGCCTCCCTTTGAGAGTCTGACGGAGGAGCAGGCGGACGCGGAGAACGTGGACACTCCGGAGGAGATCGAGTACGGAGAGCAGAAACGTCTGGAGCGGAAGCGTAAGTTCTTAGGATTACATTACATGGCGTGTCCGATTTCTGACAGGACTGCAGGCATCTTGGAAGAAGATGAGCCGCTCCCCAGGGTGACGAAGCGTTCCAAGAAGGGTGAGTCGGGGTTTCTGCCTGACTGTCCCTCTCATTGCATGCTGACTTTTTTTTAGGCACGCAGGACTATGGCTACGATGATGACCAGGCCTCGGGTGACCTCTCTGTCCTTGCTTCAGGTAGGACACCCTCTTCTGATTGGATTTTATATACTCGACATCTGATCTAATCGTCTTCTCAGCCCGCGGTGAGCGACTCAGCTTTGGCGGTCGTAGTTCCGCCATGTCGACTCCACTGCATCCGTCCTCAAGACGTCTCGCAGACGACGATGAGGACTGGCAGACCCCCGGTCAGTCCGCTCGCGGACGCTACAAGCGCGTCAAGCGGGATTCTTCCCTGAACCGCTCCGTGGCCCAGCAGCGTCTGATCCTGAAGACGAAGATGGACCAGACCCCCGATACAGCATCCCCCGCTCCCCCGGGTTCGGGCCATCCGATCCTGAACCAGTTCGTCACGGAGCCTTCGCTCTCCCATCCTCCCGCTCGCCGTCCTCGGCCGCTCACGCAGCACCAGCTGGCTGTCGAGCAGAACCGCAGGCACCGCATCGAGTATCTCCTGGCCCAGCGAAAGAATGAAGCCTACCGGAAGATCCGCGCACAGCGTCAGAACGAGATCCCCTTTGCCCGCTATGGGCGTTTGCTCCAGAGTCTGCCGGAGGGTTACGACACGGAAGACGAGGAGCACTCGTGGGGCAAAGGCGGCCTGATCCCCAACCCGGAGGAGGAAGAGGACTACGGCGAGGCTGCGAACTACTTCCTGTCCGTGATCCGCAAGGCCGCCCGGCGACTGGACCGCTGGGACTGGGAGGACGCCAACGGGCCCAAGCGAGACCGCAAGAAGGAGCGGGAGGAGCGCCTCAAGGCCTTCCAGAACGGCCTCCTGCTCGGCAGCAACCTCGACCTCGCGGCGGCACGTGCCGCGACCTCGTCCCGGGGCCGCGCCCGGCCGGGCCGCGGGCGGCGCAAGACGATCGGCACCTCCGCCTCCGCCGCCTCGACGCCCAAGAGGCAGAACGGCCTCGCGACGCCCGCCCGCGGCGGCAGAGGCGGCCGCGGCCGGGGCTCCCGCGGCGGTCTTGCGGCCGCTTCGGCCTCCGCCTCCGCCCGGGATGGTCTCGAACCGCCGTCCGACCACCCGGACCACGACCAGCTGTCACCTGCGCCTGCGTCGGAGGACGTCGACGTCGAAGGGGAGGGCGATGAGACCATCGACGACATCGACAAGGACATGCTTGGTGAGGGTGAAGTCAGCGGCGAGGAAGACGACGAAGCCCACGCGCACCGTCGCCCTTCTTCACATGCCCGTGGCGCAGCCGCAGACATCCACGACGAGCAGGGCTACGACGAGAGCTACATCGGCGACGGCGACGGCGACGCCGGTGAAGGCGACGCGGACGTGGATGAAGAGGATGCCGACGCCCTGTCCTCGGAGAACGAGGACGAGCACGACGACGAAGCCGATGAGGATGAGATCGATGACGGCGCGGAGGGCGACGACATCGACGTCGAAGCCGAAGGAGAAGGCGACGGCGAAGGCGACGACAACTCCTCCGCCTACGAGGGCGGCAACGGCTACGCGGGCAGCGAGGCCGAGGATACCGAGCCGGAAGCCGACGCTGACGAGGGCGACGTTGACGGTGATGTTGAGGAGCCCGAAGCCGAAGGCGAGGGCGAGGGCGACGGAGACGAGGACGAGGTCATGGAGGATCAGTGAGATTGCGTCGATTTGGACATAACCGGGGACCCGGTATCTACGTGATGGACACGCACGAAGTTTTCTTTTCTTTTTGGCCTTTGTCTATGTATTTTATTCATCTGTCCTGTTGTCTGCCCTGGAATTCCCCTTATTTTCCCCCTTTCCCCGTCTATTTCCCCTCCATCTCTGAATGAACGAGGGAGTTCCTGCTCGATATAGCAGAAATGTCACGGGCGCCCATCCATCATATTGATTCCCCCTTACTTGGCAGTCTTTTTTAAAGGTTTTTAATCCCTTTTTCTTTCGAGACAAAACAAAAAAAAAAAAAGAGAAAGCAAAAAATGGCTCTGATGGGAGCCGGTTGGTTCGGTTTTGTTTCGGACGATGTTGTGTGCTTACTTAGTTACAACTTACTCGGTATGGACTGGGATGTCATGTGTTTTATAAGGTTATTACTAGCTAGCCAGGCAGTGTGCATGTTTGTTCTTGTAGTCTTGAGAGTGCGATGGAATGGATTTTAAGTAGATCAAGTCGTTCTAAGGTAGTAAAGTAGCACAGTAGGATGAAAGAACAAAGTCTGACTAGGGCGGACAGACTCCTAGATTTTATATATATATATATATCTTGGATGATGTAGATACCTTTTTTATAGAATTGTGTGCTCTCTGTTCTGTGTAGTTAGTAGTTATCTACCTAGGTAGAGGTACAGTACAGTACCTAGCGATGGACCAGACCTTCTATGTGCATACAGTACATACATACCTCCTACTACTCCTTGGGATCAGTCAGGATAGATAGTGGTATGAAAGTATGTACTGTACTCCATACAATAATACCTACTACGTACTCTGTACGGAGGTGGCAGTTGGAGCCTAATAATGGATGCAGATGATGCAGATGAAGATGCGCCATGATGCAAGTGGTGTCCCCCCCCCCCCATCCTCTATCCCAATCTCATCATCGTCCCCTTGTTCCGACCGATAATGGGTCTCCTCCAGCTCCACCGTCCACCGACCGGGTCATCGCCATCGTATCGTTGACCGAATCCGGTAGGTATGCTTTAATTTACTACCTACCTACCTACCTAACTAGCAGGTGTGTGGTCCCCGACGCAAAGAATATTGATAAATAACCTTCCCAATGGATGGTTAACTAGTTCCTTAGTAGGTATACTACTAGTACTGTACAGCGTGCCTAAGTATGTACATAATGTACTGTACTCTACTGTACTGTACTGTACATGTACCTAAGTGTTCCACTGCAGGTCGGCGGGAGGTGAAAGCCTGTATGTACAGCGCTTACTGAATACCGTACAGTATACTAGTAGGGTTTGGAGTTATAAATAAATAGATTGTCCGATACAAGAACAATATCTGGCTGGATGCAGCTGAAATTCACCATTGAGACTCTCCGGGCTCGGGTGTCTGCGAGAATGGGCAGAACCCAGAGTGGCAACTACACCGCTTGGAACGCCGGATGGAGATGAAGAGGGGGGAACCGGAATAGGAGCATCTGAGATTGTATGGATTGTCGATGTTGAGGGGACCTAGTATAAGGATATGTGTGTGGGGGGCAGTTGAGTTGATACGTACTGTACGTAGGTGGCTTGTAAAGCAGGAAAGAGCCCGAAGATTTATACAGATAAGGGCTGGGAAGTCGCAAAAGAGATAGTAAAGGAGCCATGTTGGGCACCAGGGCTGTTGGTCTGGAGGTCTTCTCCAGATCTGAAGAAGGGGTTGAAAGCATAGGTGAGATTGGATTGGATGGACGAAACCGTCAATCCTTTCCAAAGGGTCAATCTATATAAACACCAGAGCTGAGTGTGTGATCAAAGTGGTCGACTGTTCCTTTTGTTGGGGGTTTGATAAGTATTCGACCGTGAAACTCGGCTTCGGCCTCCCCTAATCAACGAAGTGAGGCGCGACTTCGAGAGGGCTGCATTGCTCGAGGACAATGTTTCCATTGGAATCTGTACGCCCGAGCTTGATGTGATAGCACTGGCACTGGTAGAGATATCAATTGAAGAATGACACCGGATAGGGCATAGATTGAAGTATAGCAAGGTCAAAATAGGAAAACAACTGTTTGATAGTGGATTTTGATGGTGAAAATCTGCATGGTAATGAGCCGTTGCGGAAAGAACAAGAGAGAAACAGAGCAAGGGATCTATGTACACAATTCTGCAAGGGGACTGGAATAAGTGTAATAGTAAGACAAAAAAGGTCAGTGATACTACCTGTGCGGTAACATCATGACACAACAAGGGAGCCTCAACTGTAGAGCGGATGGCAACGGCATTGGAGAACGCCGAGTCGATTTTTCCTCTGCACGGGGACTCCGAAAGATAACAGCTTGACGAGGTCATAAACAGGCTGACCGAGTGATGAATTAATTGTCAGATAGGTAGGTGAACAAATTGATGCCTGTATACAGAGTACCGCATCCGTTTGTTAGCTGAGGTTGTGACTGTCGTCCAGCCTCCATCGGACAGAAAGAGCAAACAGAAGATACTCAACAACACTAGAGCATGTTACTCTACGGAGTATGAACTTTTCCAAAATCTCCGTTCATTCATCCAGCAGTCACGGAGATTTAAAAACGGAGATCGAAGCATGGCGAATGTGACCAGTCTGGAGATGGCCTGGTAAACCACCACCACCAACCAACCGACCAACCAACAAGAGGCTCAGTTTCATTTCATGCATTCCATGTTTCTTCTCTGCTCACTACAACACCTGCTTTATAAAATATTCCTCCCCGACAGTCATAAAGGTATCGTACTCGCAGCCATTGAAGGTGGCAATGGAGACGTGGAGCATGGTCACGGCAACCTTTCTCCGGCGAATCGGGAGAAGAGGAACGTCTCAAGTCACCGGATACCCTGTCGTTTCGCGAAGTGGCTCCCATAAAGGCCGGCTAATAAGACAACCTGAGCTGCGAAGTCCGTCAACATCTCAATGCCGGTGCGAAGGACCATGAGGCCCCGGATGGCTGCAGCTAAGCATCGCGGACAGACCGACAGCGCCAGCCCTGATAGGGCTGGTCCACGCCACGTCTGGTGATCATGGCCGTCGGCCGCTGGAGCTCCGACTGGCTGTGGTGACGTTTGATTCGCCTGGCAGTCCGATGATGGAGAAGATCCTCTATACGGAGTAGATCTTCCGCACACATGGACCGGGCCTGGATCTGAAACCGGACTGATGTCTAACCATTCCCGTGGGCAAAGACTCTGGATTCGTAAACACAGGAGGCGCTGCTGGCTAGATGATACTCGATCAGAAGTGTTGGGAGAAGGCTTGGGGCGAGACAGGGGAGCGCGGCGCTGCGTCGTGCTCGTACCCCTGGGGGCAGCGCATGTGACAGCATGCAAAAGCAGACAGACCTCGTTCCCGCCGTGCCCTCGTCCTCCAGCCACCGCTCTCTTCTCTCTCCCTCTTCTCCGCAGCTGCTCCTGTCGTTCTCTCACGGTTCACGAAGATATCTCGCCATCGATAGTCATATCAGTGTATCCAGACCAAGTCATTGACCGCATCCATCGGCTGCCAGCCTGCCGCGGCTCTGCTCGTGTCGGGACAGTGTCACGGCGGACAAGTCGGGACGATCACCCAGCAACGGGCTCCCCCGCCCTGAGAGCAGGTGTTTGCCCCGGACCAGCCGGGGTTCAGTAGCGCTGCTCCAGTGCTCCACCAATCCCAAAATTCCGAATCACGCTGAAACTTCTGTCTCGCATCTGACCGCACCGGCGTGCAGTGACCGCGGTCCAGTGCGGAGGACAGCTGTCGGACTCCCGCCGCCGACGAGACCTCTTCTTCCCTTCCCAGTCGCTCGCCGGGACTGCTGGCACGAAAGACACTGCAGTTTTCGCGCCGGAGCTCGTGCCAGACGGTGACTGTGTGCTTTCTTGGAAAATCTCTTCGTCATTATTTTTTGAGGTTGCAAACATCCGACGGCTGGCAGTCGAATGCTGCCTTGAAAAACCGACGGCTCGCAGGGATCGAAGCATCTATCTGTTTGAAATCTCCCCCACCCGTTGTTTCTTCGGGCTACCATGACTGAAAATCGTCCTCCTCTCATTCGTCCTATCCCGCGTCGGCCCTTCGACCTGGCGCCATCCCCCACCGATTCGCCCGAGCCTTCCACGCCCGCTACAGAGCCATCGAACCTGGATCTGCTCAATGCAAAGGAGGGAGCTCCAGTGAGCCGCACTCATTCTATCCTGAACTTGACCTCCTCGACATTATTCGGCATATATTCCCCAACCGCATTTGAGAGCTCGCGAGACGACTCGAGCCCCTGGGGCACCGAGCCCAGCCCGAAAACCGAACCGCTGTCGGAGAAAGAGGAGCGTGCCTTGGACAGGCCATATTCGCGGCGCAACCATGGGTTCCGCGGGGTTGTGCTACCAAACGCGCTGAAGAGCGTCCTGCTGTTTGCCTTCGGCGTCGTCTACGGAATCATCATCGCACACCTGCACGAGAATCAATGGATTACGCCGGTCAAGATGGAAAGTATAGATCGCTATTCGTGGCAGTATGTGGGTTTCTGGGGCTTCGCAGGGGTGGCTCTGGGAAGTGTGCTTCCCTGGCTTGACCTGCTGTGGGAGGATTTTTGGGGCGACAACGGGAAGTCGTCCAAGCGGCCATCGAGCTCCAGGGGCGATAGCAACGAGGATCGCCCCTCTTCACGGTGGAATCCGGTGGTTCGCAGCGTCGGTGCCTTTGTCGGCATCGCATTTGCCATGGTAAGTTTACACACTCTCTCTTCTTCTACGAGAATTCAAGCTGACAGCGTCAAGCGGAGACTGCACTGGCAATCTACGGCGCAGGCGTCGCTGACTCTCGCCCTGGTCAACCCCGTGCTGTGGTACCTCGTCGACCGTTCCAAGCCGGGCTTTATCCTGTCGACGGTGGTCGGGCTGGCGGGAATGGGCACCATTCTCGGGCTCAACCCAGAGATCGTGCCGGCCCCGACGAGTCCGTCGACCAAGATCACGATCCCTGGCTCGGGGGAGGAATATGAGGTGGAGGTGGGCCTGTCGCAGGAGAGCATCGCGGTGGGCACATGGATCGCCAGCGTGCTGTTCTGCGCGTGCGTCTGTTTTGGAAACATCGGGCGGCAGCTGGCACTGGGGGGAGCGCGAACGCCGCTGAAGACGGAATGACCTGGGATGGCGGAGTCGACCGTCATCATCACCGTCATCTGGAGAAGCAGATTCTCACTGGTTGTGATTACACGATATGTTTTACTTAGGCATTCAACATTCGCCGTGAACGAGCTACGTCTATAGTGTCCTTGATGCAAGTAACCTGTAAACATTCGATAGCCACAGTGGATTAAGAGCAGGGCAGGACTAAGATGATCCAGATGGATGAATTTCAGGATTTGAAATTCAAAATTTCAAAATTTCAAAGTTTTGAATTCCATCATTTGAATTCCCAAATTCTAAGCCTTTAACCGCGCTTTCTGAAATTGAAATTTTGAAATCTGAAATTTTGAATTTCAAATCCTGAAATTCATTTCCAAGGGTTTATCTACGCACAAAATAATGCGCAATCTACCCTATATATTTTCTTTCACCTCTCGCCTCGCCAGGCCCCAAAGTCCAGGAGCTGCCAGAGGCAAAAGAGAAGCAGTAGACGAAAGAACTGTAGAATCAATCATTGCAATCCCTTCCACCGGACCCGGGCGCGAGCACCCGGGGCCAAGTCAGGCACTGCACCCAAGATCGACACCTTTGATCTCCATTCCCTATGACGATTTCCGTACGTCATGGGCATCATCTACATGATACGTGCGTATATCATGTGAGACAAACCTCGTAGGAACGCTTTTTGAGAGGAATGTTGGTTTGGTTAAGCGTTGTTGGAGAAGGAAAGAAAAAGAGAAAGAAAACAAAAGCGCCGTGGATAGAGGTTTTGAAGTGTGTGCGCGGACGGCCATGGGGCTGTCATGTGATGAGGGGGCCGCGCTAGGCCCGAAGCGGGATGGTGCGGGGTCGGGCGGTCGGACCTAGCAGAAAAAAAGCGGCGGATTTTCGACGTGCGGTCCGACCCCGCGGTGTGGCCGATGGGATATCTCGCTGTGTCTCGTCGCCGTCCGTTGTGCTCTGTGCTCTCGGTGCCATTGACCAGAGGGCGTGTTGTCCTTGATACCCGGCTGGGACTTGAGATCTGAGCGACTGCTCTGGTTCGGTTGATCCGTGGTGTCTGGGTTCTATCCGTCTAGATATACACAGTATACCCGTCTGATCACGTTCGCGTCTGTTCCACCATGGAGGAGCGGAAGTCAGGTATGTTTTTTTATCTTTATTTTTGGTTTTGTTAGGATTTCTTTAAATCTTCTAAATTCTATGTCTCCATTTCAATTGGGTTTCGTTCTGTTATATCTGTCTGCGCACTTGGCTCACGCTCTATCACAGCCATCCTCTCTGTCTACGACAAGACCGGCCTGCTCGACCTGGCCAAGGGCCTGGTCAAGCACAATGTCCGGCTGCTCGCTTCCGGCGGTACCGCCAAGTTGATCCGGGAGGCGGGGTTTCCGGTTGAGTGAGTGTCTCCATGGATATCAAGAACGATGCCAGGGCGGGACATGTCTGGCCAGACAGGCTGTACACGATCCTGTCTGGATCAAGGAACGGCCAGCTGACTGTCGAAAAGGGACATCTCGGCCATCACCCACGCCCCCGAGATGCTGGGCGGCCGCGTCAAGACCCTCCACCCCGCCGTGCACGGCGGCATCCTCGCCCGCAACATCGAGTCGGATGAGAAGGACCTGGCCGACCAGAAAATCTCCAAGGTCGACTACGTCGTCTGCAACCTCTACCCGTTCAAGGACACCGTCGCCAAGGTCAACGTCACCATCGAGGAGGCCGTCGAGGAGATCGACATCGGCGGCGTGACCCTCCTCCGCGCCGCGGCCAAAAACCACGCCCGTGTCACGATCCTCTGCGACCCCAATGACTATGCGGAGTTCCTCAAGGAGCTCGAGGCCGGCGAGATCTCGGAGCAGAGCCGGAAGATGTACGCCCTCAAGGCCTTCGAGCACACCGCAGAGTACGACAACGCCATCTCGGCCTTCTTCCGCAAGCAGTACGCCGGCGACGGTGTCCAGCACATCTCCCTCCGCTACGGCACCAACCCGCACCAGACGCCCGCGGCTGCGTACATGGTCCAGGGCAAGCTGCCTTTCAAGGTGCTGGGCGGCTCTCCCGGCTATATCAACCTGCTCGACTCGCTGAACGCCTGGCCCCTCGTCAAGGAGCTGAAGCAGGCCCTTGGTCTCCCCGCGGCCGCCAGCTTCAAGCACGTCTCGCCCGCCGGTGCCGCCATCGGTGTGCCTCTGAGCGAGACGGAGCGCAAGGTGTACATGGTCGACGACATCGAGGGCATCGAGTCGTCCGGCCTGGCCCAGGCCTACGCCCGTGCCCGTGGCGCGGACCGCATGTCCAGCTTCGGAGACGTCATCGCCCTCAGCGACGTCGTCGACGTCCCGACGGCCAAGATCATCTCGCGCGAAGTCTCGGACGGTGTCATCGCGCCGGGCTACGAACCCGAGGCGCTCGAGATCCTGACCAAGAAGAAGGGCGGCAAGTACCTCGTCCTGCAGATGGACGAGTCCTACACGCCCCCTCCGATGGAGACCCGCACGCTCTACGGCGTCCAGCTCTCGCAGCACCGCAACGACGCCGTCATCCACCCGCAGAAGACCTTCAACACCATCATCACGCCCAAGGACCTGAAGAGCCTGCCCGAGTCCGCCCTCCGCGACCTCACCGTCGCCACCATCGCCCTCAAGTACACGCAGTCCAACTCGGTCTGCTACGCCCTCAACGGCCAGGTCATCGGTCTCGGTGCGGGCCAGCAGAGCCGCATCCACTGCACCCGCCTGGCCGGCGACAAGGCGGACAACTGGTGGATGCGCTTCCACGAGCGCGCCCTCAACATCAAGTGGAAGAAGGGCGTCAAGCGCCCGGACAAGAGCAACGCTATCGATATGCTCTGCTCGGGCCAGATCCCGCGCACCGAGGAGGAGAAGGCCGACTTCGAGCGCGTCTTCGAGGAGGTCCCCGCCCCGTTCACGCAGGAGGAGCGGGAGGAGTGGCTCAAGAAGCTGACCGATGTCTGCGTCTCGTCGGATGCATTCGTATGTTACCCTGCCCCCCTTCTCTTCCCTATGCCCTTAAAAAAAAAGGAAAGGGTTAAAAAAAAAGAAATAAGAAAGTAGCTGCTAACCATATAAACCCGTAACAGTTCCCCTTCACCGACAACGTCTTCCGCGCCGCCCGCTCCGGCGCAAAGTACATCGCCGCCCCCAGCGGCAGCCAGAACGACAGCGCCGTCTTCCAAACGGCCGAGAAGCTCGGCATCGTCTTTGTCGAGCAGGGCGTGCGCCTGTTCCACCACTGAACAGCTATTAACGCTATTAACCGAACTGAACTGAACTGAGCAGAGCTCACTCAACTCAAGTACGCGCTTCCCCTAGCTAGGTAGCTAAGAGATGATATACGTTTTATCTTGATTTATGTTGCTTATGATCTTTGTCATGTTGAGTTGAGATGATATGTATGTATGTATGTAAGCGCCTGGTTGCCTGACTGCTTTGCTAGCTTAACTCAGCAAGCTGAACAAGAAGAGGGGAAAAAGAGAGAAAGAGAAAAAGGAATTCAGCATTAGGACCATTAGGAGCCATTTAGAAAAAAAAAAAAAAAAGAATACAAGAAGAGCAGAGGAGATGAATATTTAACCAAAACAGTACCTACCTTGTCTTACCGCTGTCCCAAGCCCATCCATTTATCCTTTTCCTTACTCAATGTCCTTCTGCTCTCGTCTCGGATGAGCAGAATACAGTACATACAGTACAGTACACAAGTACACACCCATCATCGTCGTCATCATCAAAGGAACCTTAGATATACACAGTACTGTACCTTTTTTGTAATCGCCTGCTATAATGTACCTATACCTATACCTAGGCAGGTGTAGGCATAGATATAGATAGAGATAGAGATAGGGCTGAGGTCAGATGCTGGCAAAAGCAAACATAGATAGACATAAATTAGATAGAGAGATATGCAGGAGGTAGGAAGTAGGAAGTAGATTGTGACTGTGACTGTCTGTAGAGGATAGATGGATGGGTGAGGGTGAGGTAGTCTTTTTGCTTTGCTTTGCTTTGCTTTGCTTTTTGCTTTTTGCTCATGTGTTACAATTTTGCTTTATTTTTACTTTTTTACTTTTTTGCTCCTGGATGGATTCTTATCTGAAGACGGACTCGTCGTAGATATATATAATATATACATTATAAATTATATATGCACACTTTCTTTTCTCATCTCAGGGAGGGCGCCTGCTAGCGCTGGTAACTGTGACTGTGCTGGGCTGTGGATGTTATGTAGGTTATATTTGAGCAGTCTGTAATGTAAATAAGGTAAATAAGGTGTCTGTACTGTATGAGTATCCACAGAGAAAGAGAAATTGGAAAGTGGTAGTAAAGAATATAAGATAGGTCAAAGTAAAAATAATTCAAAATCAATCATGTATATTTATTGTCAATCAGCCTGCTGAGTGACATCTTCTGCCTATAGCTGTAAAGAAAAAAAAGAATATACTCTGCAATTCTGTTTTTCCTTTCTACCATTCCAGTTGCTGGTTGCCTTGACTGGTCCAAGACAAGTAGTAATATTCTGCCAAGTCTGGGCGGATTTTGTTCACTATTTGCATCACCTCCTTCTGATATCGTGCCGGTACTTTGCGAATGTCAGCACCCGCACGAAGTAGTAAGGCAACTATTTCTTCTCTGCCTTCCGGCTGCAATTGAAGGGAATAATCAGAGTGGTTGGTTTGAAGAGGACGAGCAACTGCTGCACCCAGAGCCGTGTCATACATGCCGCTGACAATATCGACCCTTGCACCTTCTTCGAGAAGGCGTCCGACCATTTCAGTACGGCCCCAGTATGCTGCTGCACCCAGAGCGGTGCCGTAGTCACCCCCTTCAGTGTTGACATCTGCACGTCTATTCATAAGGATATCAAACGCCCCAGTCTTGTTGTTTATCGCTGTTGCGGCCAGGGGAGTGCCTAATTGACCCCCTGCTTTGTTGATATCTGCGCCACGGTCTAGGAGGAGCTCAAGTGCGTTTGTTTGACCAAAATATGCCGCTACAGTCAGAGCCGTTCCGAATTTGCCGTCTACACGATCAATCTTTGCACTGTTGTCAAGAAGGAGCTTGATGATGTCCTTCCTACCAACTGCTGCCGCAGCACTTAGAGCAGCACCATATTCGCTTCCAGCAACATTTGGATCATCACCTCGTTCTAAAAAGCGTCTGACACGTTCTATTTTCCCTTCAAAAATTGCTCGACACAGATCATTGCGATATCTGTTTGGGTTTTCCATGTTTATGTTGTGCAGAATAATGCAGAATGAGTAAACAGTGCGACTTCGGGACGGATGGATCGATGTGACGCTGAAGAGAGAAGAGGTGGAAAGTGGTGAGAACCAGAAGCTTTATAGAGGCCTCCAGAGCCGTGAATTTATGGGTAATTGCCTCCTTTGACATGCCAGTGATCTTTGTAGAGGCTTTAGCTAATCCTTTGACCTCACCGCCACCAGAGCTTCTGAAACAGTCCTAATAAAGAAGCGCGTATAAAACCCTTTGACTGAACTGAACGAGATTTTTGGATGCGGGCATATAGAAACCCTGTGGCGGACCTATGTGAGTAGCGGTGAATGAGAGTGGCTCCAAGACCGCCTCATTCAACAATGTAGCGCAACTGGAATACTCCAGCCCAATCCGTGCTGAATGAATTAGTATAATAAACACGGGGGACTAAAACCAGCCTCATCCATCAATCAATGATAATGCATTATCAGAGGGAACCTACCTGCCTGCCTGCCTGCCTTTATATAAGTTCATACTTCTTAGAGGCCTATAGGCGTAGACATAGAAATTTTCTATGGATCCCATGCAGCATGCAACAAACTATATATGAACTGCATATATATAATTATGTATGCAGAAAGTTGCCTATGTAGAAAGTAAGGAACCCAGAGTCTACATCTAGTTCTGAAATAAAGCCAAATTCTTTTCGAGTTTCATGTCCATAAAGCCAATACCCTCCCCACCCCCGTTCTTTATCGGTGTGTTTAGGATGATGCTCTTTGTACAATGTGTGTTTGCTACTAAATACTAGTTAGTGCAGTAGATAGGTACGCCTCAGAAAGTCGGAAAGTTCAACGATTCAGCCCTATGATACTGGCAATAGCAAATGCAGGAACAGGTGGGATCAATTAAATGGAAGATTAGGTAGGTAGGTAAATTAGGTAAATTCTAAAGTTAGTATTAGGAGAAGATTGAAGATTTCATGAAAGACGTCAGAAGTCCATAGCCCAGAATCTAGGTTTGTATGGACAGATGTACAGTACATCCTAGACATGTTAGAGATCAAGTATGGTAGATAGATTAACAGATAGATTAGATAGGTATCTAATAGGTGGTGTTAGATAGGCAAGTAAGTACCTATCTAGTATGTGAATGCAAGGTTCTTATATGGCTTGTTCTAGGATGAGATCAACTAAAATCTACTTCCCCATCCATAGTAGATTAGATGTGACTGCAAAGGATGGTGTGAGTCGGCCTCGTTTCGCCTGTTTTGTCAGTCTCCTGCTCTAGATAGTACTCTCTCTCCGTACATAGGTATGTATGCTTTTCTCAGCAGCAAGTCCGCTGGTACTATGTAGTGCGTACTCTAAATTTGCAGCACTATAACTATACTTTGCCGTGCAGTACGTTTTGTTTGAGCAGTCTGTAAATAAGTACTATATGAGTATCTACAGAGAAGAGAGGAAGTTTGGAAATCGGTGAAGAGAAGGGAAACAAGACGAAATGATATACCAACTCAACCATACATATGTACATTATCGGGAAGGCCGTTGACAGACGTCTTCCTGTAGAATCGAAAATGGAGAATATGTAGGATACCTCCCTTCAAATTCTAGCTCCTCCTCTTCCCTGCCTTGCTTTATTCATCTTCAGATTCGAGTTCGCAATACCATCCGCGGTGGACGTCGTCTTCGGTCAAACGAGTAGCAGAGGAAGAGCAGGAGGTTATAAAGATGAAGAGTCCTCCACCGCTATCCTACAGTACTATCGGTTGCGCTGCGAGGTCTAGACCGTCTAGACCTATTTCATCTGCAATCTGCTGCACTCTGTTGCGATCCCACACAGGAACTTCATCGATAAGGGCACCTGCCTTAAGTAATAAGGCAACTATCTTTCTCATCCGCCATGGAGGAGAATCTTCATTACCGACAGCTGCGCCCAGAGCAATGCCATACCAGCCGCCCGCGATGTGGATATCTGCGCCGTGTTCTAAAGAATATTGACAATTTCATCGTGACCACGAAAAGCAACAGTCAGAGCAGTGCCAAACTTCCCTACGATATTGACATCTGCCCCGCTTTCTAGAAGTAGCTTGAGTTAATTCATGTGGCCATGCGATGCTGCTGTAATCAGAGCGTATCATACTGACCCCCCACAAGGTTGACATCTGCACCATTTTGTAGAAGTTTCATGATGGTAATAGAATCATCATTCCCCTGATGTTCCCCATTGCAGAAATAATACCAAGAGCAGCGCCATATACACCAGTAATGATGTTGACATCAGCACCTCTTTCCAAAAGGAGCTTTATAATGGATATGTGTCTTTTTGCGACTGCTGCACCCAGAGCAGTGCCATAGTAGAGGCAGTGATCATCATTCACGTTGACGTCGGCACCACGCTCTAACAGCAATTTAACTAGTGCTTCAGATCCACGTTTGACGGCGCAACGGAGAAGAAATTCCCTTCCACCAGTAGGAGTTATGCCTTCGAGAATATGATTGATGTCGAAAACGTTTTCGCTGTTTTCGCTTTCTTCTAACAGACGCTTCGCAAGAGTGAAGAAGTTGCCCCCGATAGCAAAAAAAAAAAAAAAAAAATTGGACCATAGTCGCCATACCCAGCTCTTATATGGCGGAAAGCTTCGTATGGACGAAATTTATCTCTATCGAAATGAGAAAACAGGAAGGCCTCCATCATTCTTCTATCCGTCTCTGGAGTCTTCTCAAAGTGATGAAACCCGTAGACCACATAGTAATTGAGCAACCCAGGACCTAGATCTATATCACTGTCAGGAATATATGACCTGGAGTGTTGCACATGTGTCAAGCAACATTCACCGAGCGTCTTCTGGGCACGGTGAATAGCGGTCGCCCAGGCAGAAAGTTCGGCCTTGTGCTGGAATCTTTCCGAAACAAGATATTCCTTAACAGAATAGTGGGACAACACCACAACCCTCTTGTCAAGGAAATGTTTGTTATATGAAACAAAACTTCCGCAGATGGAAATAATGAGTTCGGAATCGAGAAGTCTCTCTGTTTCGTCGAGCGGTTTAAAGGGCTTTAGAATCACTGCTTCCGCGAGTTCTTCCAGTGTAAGAGGCCTCTCGGAGAAGCACAGCCATGTCAGGGCGGACTTTGCGTAGTCCACGTGCTCATCTGGTATTTTTTTTGTAGAATTCGGAAAAAGTCATTCTGTGGTAGTGCACCAAGGCAGAAGGCCGAAGTTAAAACGTGCATTTGTATTATTACCGGGAAAAGCAGGGTTCTGTGGTGATCCTGGGTTTGCTTGTATCCAGTGCTGTTTGCACGTTTCAACATTTGGCATCCGGCCATTAATCAGATCAGCACAGCATGAGGGTGTCCCGCTGGTCGCTGCCATCAACACAGACACCTACCTCAGTCCTTGAATCATGGGCATCATTGATAGAATTTCTTCTGGACACAAGACCTGCAGAGGAAGGCCACCAGTTATCAGAAGATCAATAATGTCAAATCGAAAGAACAAATCGAGATACGGGACATTTGTTTCATGGGTGTCAATGATCTCGCATCTGCCTCTTTGTTAGTTGTCTCGATTAGGTAGGTTCCAGGACCATCAGCCGGCGAGTCAGAGCATAGCATTGTCCTCCTCATCAAAGAGTCGGATTAGAAGCACAGTCCCAGATAATATATCTAAATAGACGTCTCCCTTCAAAGTCCGCAAGACATAAGCAAACAATGAAGGGAATGGCAAGACTTGCTGTCTGCTGTGAACAGGAGGGAACCACCACGAGCGGAGACGAGCCGGCATCCGCTTAGTCATCTATGCCCCAGGCACCACTTAACTAGTTACCTGGTACGGCAACCTAACGGCTGCTCCATCCTCCACACGAGCCATCTCCTCCGGAACGGACTCGGGAATACCCCAATATCCCCTTTCAGATGAGGTCCTGTCTTCCTCTTGCCTGTCCAGCTCCAGCCATGGATACCAAGCTATATCGGCCAATGAATCAGTTTGACAGCCCCTCTGCATTCACCCGAGGTCCAAGTGCAAAGCCATGCGGAGCCCGCTTCTGAGAACAATTGGTATTCGTGCAGCGTACCGTTGTACGGGGACGAAGAACATCCTCGTCCACATGGATCTCCACATGAATCTCTCACTTCCCGCTGGTCAAGGCCCCGCATGTGGGATCTGAGGCGTCTATGGGCCATTCGGGGCCCCACGCCCAGAAACCAGAGCCTCGGGGAAGGGGTCATGCACGATTCAAATGTGTATTTAACGGATGCGGCATGCTGTAGCCAATTAGTTCTTCTGAAGACTCTGCAGTCTGCCTGATTTTTAACCCGCGAGCTATACTCCCGGCCATCATAAGTTAGGAGTTACAGCTAGAATTGATTGAAACAACCAAAGAAACATGACAGTCCAAGATAACCAGACAGGAGGACATCGCCCGGGCTCCCTGTCCAAAGTCGTCGTCGTCGGCGCTGGGCCGTCCGGACTGCTGCTCTCAATCCTTCTCGCAAAGCAAGGAGTCAACATCGAGCTGCTGGAAGCCACGGAGAAGCTCGACGAGCAGCCCCGGGCTGCCCATTATGCACCGCCGGCAGTGTACGAGTTGCGTCGAGCCGGGGTCCTCGATGATGTTGCCGCTCAGGGTTTCAAGCCAAGTGATTTCTGCTGGCGGAAGCAGGACGGCAGTTTGATCTGCGGTATGTCCTTTTCCGTATTGGGAGACCACCCGGAGCGAATGGTGGTGTTGCCGCTGAACCGGCTTGGGAAGATCCTATACGCCCATCTTCAGCGTTATCCGACTGCGAAGGTGAAGTGGGGACACCGTGTCGTAGATATCGGCCAGGACGAGGACAAGGCGTGGGTGCATGTTGAGACGGCCTCGGGGCGGCAGAAAGTCGAAGCGGACTATATCATCGGATGTGATGGAGCGAATAGTCAGATCAGGCGCTCGCTCTTCGGCAATACGAACTTTCCTGGTGAGACGTTGGACGCGGCGATTGTAGCAACAAATGTAAGTTTTAGTTTTCTTCGCTAATCATCGAGGAAAGAAAGTGATGCATGGGATTCTAATGCCATGGTCTAGGTTTACTACGACTTCACAAAATATGGTTATTGGGACACCAACTATATCGTCCATCCCACGAACTGGCACATGGTCGCCAAAATTGGCACAGATGGCCTATACAGAGTCACATACGCTGAAGTTCCCGGCCTCAACCCTGAAGAGTACAAGAAGAGACAGCCGATGAGATATGAAGAGATCCTACCCGGCCATCCAAAGCCCGGCGACTACAAGATTACAAACATAAGCCCATACAAGCTCCAGCAGCGGTGTGCGCCAAAATTCCGCGTTGGCAGGTTCATTCTTGCCGCAGATGCTGCGCACCTCTGCAACCCATTGTATGTTTTTTTTTTTTTTTTTTTTTTTTTTTTTTTTTTTTTTTTTTTTTTTTTTTTTTTCGATACTGCCCTGGCGATTGCGTGGTTTTCCTTTTCACTGACAATGTTTCTTTCCAGTGGCGGCCTAGGCCTCACAGGCGGCATCGCGGACGTAGGCAGCCTCTACGACTGTCTGATCGGCATCCACAAGGGTCTAGCAGACGACAGTATCCTAGACAAATACGCCGAGATCCGTCGCAAGATATACAAGGAAGTCATCGATCCCACGTCGCGGGAGAACTTCCGCCGGCTCTGGGACCAGGATCCAGAGACGGCTGGAGAGAGAGACGAGTTCTTCCAACTTTGCAAAAAAGCGGAGAAGGACGAAGCACTCGCGAAGGAATTGGCGTTAGTACGTTACTCTGCAAACACATTTTCTGCAGTGGAGTGGACTACAGTTTATACTAACTGGGCGAACCCAGAGTCTGAACGTTCTCCGGCATGACTTCACGCAGTACTATAACAACAAATCTTCCTTGTAGATGGTTGATGACTGTAGACCCGGAGCGGGAACCTAGAACTGAAGAGAAACGGAACCGGGAGTTGGACAATAATACCAAGGCGTGCTCCCGCTTATCGAAGATGAGGAAGGTAGAGACTCGTGGACAACACACCTGGGAACGGGAAACTTCTGTATACCTGTATCAATCAATCAGAATCAGCGATGTATAAATGGATGAACCTGCATGTACAGTATCATACAGTATGGGGTACAATAAATGAAAATCTCCTTGACTTTGAAGGAACAAAGATTGGTCAATTTATTCCCTGACAGTCCTATCTAAAGTGCACACTATCTATCCCTCTTGATCTCTATCTATGCTAGCTAGCTACCTAATCCATATGGAGCTAATCTAAATCCATGTCAATATCACCCTTCCTCCTTCTGTGAATCTTCCGAAAAGCAGCACAGCTCAGCCCAGCTCGGCTATCTCGTCTCCTCCGTCCATCCTTCTCCGCGTACCGTACTTGTACTGTACATGTACAATGCACTTGCTGTACATCCCTCATAACATACCTACCTACCTACCTAAGGTACTTAGACATCCACAATGAGAACACATACCATATCATATCATATCACAAAAACCTGCAGTACCTATCTACCTACGTTCTACCGACCTACACCAGCTATCTATCTAACTCATACCGCATATGTATATATCATATGCATGTCCATATAAGACCCATCAATCCAATTCTACAGTACAGTATGGTACAGAAGAATGAAAAAAAGAACCCTCAGAACCCTCCCCTTCTCTTCCCTAACTACAATAATGCATACATCACATCTATCTTTAAGGAACATGTCATGTATACATTTATATAGACACGGTATGCATGCACAATATTATTATTGCTGCTCTGCTCTGCTTCGCTTCTTCAACGGAGTAAGGGCGGAGGGGGGGGGTTAGGTTAACAGCTACTCGATCTGAGATGGAGGTCTAGGTATTTAGTTTTTGTCTCAAATGAAATTCAAGCGTGGTACTGACTGGATGGGGACCTAGGTATGTATGTACATACAGCATACAGTACGTACGCACATTTCTACTGGGTTGCAGAAACGTACTGAGCAGTACCTAGGGAAGAGTCTACCTAACTTTTACTACCTTGGGACAGTTGAGAAGGGTGTCTACGCTTGCAAGATGAAAAAAAAATCGAACTAAAAAAAATCTCTGCTTGTTAAGAAGAAGAAAAATGTAATTCTATTAAAGTTATACTTCTTACACTAAGATTTTTTTTGTTTCATTCTCATGCGCGATCCACGCACACGTTCTTTTTTTTTTTTTTTTTTTTTTTCTAAATCTATGCCTTTTTTTTCCACTTCATGCCTCCTTCTTCGGCTTCTTATTATTATCCTCGGAAGACAAGTTCGTGCTCGCCACGGCCAGCGCCTCGATGAGCTTGATCCCCGCCTCGATCGTCTCCTGGCTCGTCTGCTGCCAGGACCAAAACCGCGCCGTGCGCTCCGGGTCGATCAGACGGCCGCTGTCTGTCCGGCACAGCGGCTTGCGTGGTGTGCATTGAGGGTCGTCGTCGTCTACTTCGTAGACCTTCTTCTTAGTCTTGTCATCGATGTATCCTTCGGCAGACTCGCGGATGACGTTCGTCGTCGAGCTGAAGCGGACGCGCGGCTTGTGTCGCCGGGACAGCTCGGCTGCCTCCTCGTTGAAGGTCTCTAGGTAGCGCTTGCGGACGGCGTACTTGCGCGCCTCCTCGCGGCGGATGGTCTCGGAGCTTATCTTCTCGAACGCGGAGCGGACGATGAATTTGGTTGCGAGGTAGGCCTGCTCCGCGATGAAGACTGTCAGGAGGAGGCGTGAGAGCTTCACGTCCCTGACGCTGCCGCCGCGGTAGAGGTGGACCAGGGCCGCCGACGACAGCGTCCCCAGCCACGAGAGGAACTCGAGCCCCTGGAGCCAGGGGCCGATCGAGTCCGTGCGGATCGGGGGCGGACGCTGGCACTCGAGGCTGATCTTGAGGAAGTCCCCGCGGAGCTCGATCCAGTTGTTGAGCAGGAACCCCAGGGGCACGAGGGGCCACGAGACGCCGAAGAGGGCCAGGTACCCGAACTGCACGCACATCTCAAGCAGATCCTCCTGCACGTTGTAGACGTCCGCTTCGGACTCGTTGCGGACGCGTTCCAGGAAGGATGCTTCCTCGGGCAGGTCGTTCAGCAGGAGGGCGACGGATCTGGCACGTTTGCGCCGGTGCGCAGATGCTTCTCCTGCAACTTCTGACCTCTTCGATCGATAGTCACGGTACATGCGCAATAGGACGCGCTTGAGATACGGGAGGATGATCTCCTCGCAGAAGCCGAGCACTTGCCCGGTCACGGTGAGATAGATGACCTCCTGCTGCAGGCGGGAAGGGTCGACGTGGAAGTCTGGCTGCTGCTGCTTTAGGACCGGGTCGGACCATAGAAACGAGGAGGACTTGGATCCTTTGAGATTGAAGACGTCCAGATATGGAACGATCTTCTCGCCGAACGGGACGTAGACGAACGCTGTCAGGATGATGGGGAGAAACGAGGTAATGAAGTTCAACACCAAAGTCTTCTGGGTCTGTGCCAGCTCATACTGGTCCTGAGTGCGATAGTTCTCATAGTCGGTCAGCTGGGTTGCAATAGAGGTGAGAAATGAAGTGATCATCGGCAGGAGAAGGGATAGGAGTATCGTGGGGAGGAAGTCCTATCCATAGTCAGCATGAGGATGAACGCACAGAACGGAACTCTCGTACCAGAAAGAACTTGAAGGGTCCCTGATAGAGTTCCCCGATGACAACCTCCATGGCAAAGGTAATGATGATCAAGGTGCCCAGGGCAAGGCTGGCCACGATTGCAAACGGAAGCTGAAGAAGCTGTCGGAGGAACTGTTTTCTGGCAGGGAATACTTTTCTGACTTCTCCTGTGATGCGGTCCAGCACCTCTTTCTCCCACTTGTACTGCACCCTGTTCACCTTGAGCACTCCGACGCCTTTGACGCCCCATCTGATGCTGAGGTCAGTCTCCTTGAGTCTCCAGTACTCCACAAACACGACACACCATAGACAGTTGGCGAGGGCGAATGTGATGGAGTAGGCTCCCAAATACATCCAGCAGAAAAGCCCGAAAACTGCTGGGAATGTAAGGAACAGCGAGTAAGCCTGAATAAAGGCGAAGTAGAAGGCCACCTGCAAGAATGCTGTATGAATATGACATCTATCATAGCCTACTCGGAGAGCCATACCTTCTCGCCAAACAGCGCACGTATCTCGTCCAGGTCTTCAGCCCTCAAGATCACTGCTCTGCTCCATCTCCGTAGCAACTCCTTGTTCGCGGATTGGTTGTGGAGGGGGAAGCATGCCTTGACGTTCTTCCACTTCCCATAATTTGCAGTCACCCCTGCGCCACCTTGCTGCTTCTGCCAGGTGACGAGGTGGTACACCGACCGGAGCTCTTCAGCTTCGGTTTCGCCATCGATGATGGTGTTGCTATCGCCCACGGGGCGCACATGTGAAATCCCGTAGAGCCAATCTTTCACTCTGGGGAATAATCGTCAGAAGGGACCCCATCTGGAGAGGTGTGAGCTAAGCAGAACCCCTTACCTTGACCTGTAGACTTCGTTCCCCAGAAGTTCTCTTGGTACTTTGACAAAGACCAACAGCGAGGCGCCGCGGCCATGCCTCACCTCGGTTTGGAGGCCTCTCTCATCCAGGTCCTGAATGAGGGTCCGGAACTCCTCGATAGCCTGCGAAGGCGCTGGCACTTTTGTCAGTTCAACCGAACAGAGCAATGGAGAGCACGACCAGAGAGACGTACGGATGTCTTCGAACTGATAATGGACCACCCAATCGACTCCGTAGTTGTCTCCTTCAAGATGATCGAAACCGGGGAACAGAACCATCCTTCAACGGACGACGGAGAATGCAGAACAAACGAGGGGAAACGATAGGGGTCGTCGACACCATTATATTCCCGGGCCAATAAAGCAGCCAGGTCACGCTCCAGAAGATAGGCGCCCGCTGTCACCTAGAGCATGGCCCACAGGGATAGGGCAGCGACGGCGCGGGGTCCGGCTCAACCGTCTTTCAGCCCTAGAAGGCGATGGCGAATCCCCGGCGGACGCAGATCGTGGGACAAAGAGACGCTGGCCCAGCACGAGCCCATTCACTTCCAGGTTGCCTCCATCCGCATCCCAGCGCTCCCTCGGAGGATTCTCCACCGGGAGATCCGTTCTACAGACCGCATCTCAGCGGCAATCTTTGAATCTGACGCAGAGGCGAAGGCAGAGCCGTGACATGTCCACGGCATTCTGGATACACCCGGCGCACACAGTTCTGCAGCATTGCGCCGGCTTTCTGCAAGCGCTGTTTTTAGAAGTCCTGCCAGGCGTTCGGCTCGGGGAACTAGCGGCCTCTAGCTTTGTTGTTTATATGCTGTGGACGAATGATCGGCGGTGCCGAGCTTCGTCGGCTGCCAATAATGGACAGGCGCCCCTCCATGGATCAACTAACAACGACAACCATTACACGGCGTCATAAGGCATCTCACAGGACGTTCCGGGCCTAGGGTGCGGGGACCAGAGATGCGGTCTGCCTGGAGATTCCGAACTCCAAGACCCCGATTTGGAGCGCGTTTAACCATAAGGACCGCGTGGGACGGGAAGAAGCCGGAAGGGGTTTAGGCAAGAGATCACAGTGTCCATATGGAGTGCTGGGTAACTAATAATAAAATAGGCAGCGCAAGTCCTTGCGTGGCTGCAAGTACCAGTAGGTAAATAGAAGTCGGCTTATAGGATTTTCTCCCTACCACTCTAACACCAATCACCGCTCTCGTAGCTCAGTAGGTAGAGCGCATGACTCGTAAGTCCCACTGGGACAGGATCATCATGAGGTCTGCGGTTCGACTCCGCACGGGAGCATTTCTTTTTCTCTGTTTTCTCTAGCAATTGCCAGACCACCCTGATCTTTTTCCACTTTACATGTCGCACTTTAATTAAACCGCGGGCAGACTATTTTTCCTGCTCATCCTCCGTCCATCTCAATAACCTTCTGTTTTAAGACATATATCCATATATGCACCAAGGGTGACGCAGCCGACCACATATAGACTAGTATATGTCTTCATAGTACGGGAAGTGGCGTTCATGGCCTAGATTTCTTTATTTCTTTATTTCTTTTTAGGGGGACATCTGAACTAGTACGAGGAGGTCACTTTATCATTATTGTGTTAATGAAGTTGCAAGTGAAACTGCTCAATCACCAACGGCTGCATGATATCAACGTTGGGCTTTAGCAAAGCTGAAGAATGGACGGATTCTTTGGCAGGAAAGCAGAGGAAAAACAAAAACAAACAATTTCCACAAGAACAGGACAAAGGAATTTTCGCCTCGAGTAAACAACACTATGCTGAGATTTGGCGCTACTCGCCGATCGCGATTTCAGAACACTAGTAACTACAGTGTGACTGAGACTGTGTACGGAGGTCCAAAAAATTCAGTGGAGACGTATAACAAAGTTGATAATAACATTTACTGGCCAGCAAATAGATAGCAGCACTTCGAGCACGTGGTGATCGCCCTGATGAAGAGATACCACCCCCTGAGGACACCTGCTCTGTAGCGACTTTTGTGGCAAGCTTCCGGAACTTCCAAGGTTTCACCGGCCTAGGCCCGTACTTAGTGCCCTTCTTGATAAGTCGTCACGAGACTGCTGTGGACTGTCAAATCACGGCTCGCATGGCTCAGTTGGTAGAGCGCATGACTAGTAATCATGAGGTCCGCGGTTCGAGTCCGCGTGTGAGCAGTTTCTTTTTCCACGTATACTTGGTAATCGTGGACTGATGATGATTTGAGCTCACTTTTTTGTGAACTATAAATTTTCATTTTTTGCATTCTACTTACAGTGCATACATGCTAGCATCCCATGCTAACTGCTCTTGACCTGTCTGTTGTGTGTTCATCTGAAAAGCCCCGTGCCGCGCGGATGCAGCCCAAAAAGGAACACGCCCTGTGAGTTGCTCCCATTGGAAATTCTCGGACATATATCGATTCTTCATTTTAAGTGAAATTTTTGGCCTTATGCGGGGCGGCGGGTTCTTGTTGTTCATGCCTTTTTCTAATACTTGCTACATCGAGGTAATGATCATACTTTTAGGTGTGTGTGGATGCTTGAAGTCCCGACGATGGCTATCTATATTCTAGAACTGGTTTACAAAATAACCCTTTTCTCTGTCCATATTTTTCATTGTATGTTGGGACTGTTTCGGTCCTGCATGTGGATCCGGTCGATGAAGTATGGATCTCGTCTTGAATTCTACCGCGAGCATGGATGATTCGTCCTGTGTTGCTACCTTGGGCATAGCAGCCATAGGTAGATGGGCACGTTTCATATGCTGGTGTAGACAGAAATGATGCAATTGAGTAAAGTGAGTCCGGAGAGAGTTGTTGATTTGGTCTCTTTGAATGACTCTGTGACAATGTGTCCTGCGCAATGTATATATGTTTCCTACTTGCCCGGGATATATATATAGCATATTTTTCCTTCCCGATGGCACGCTTGCATAGTACATATAGCAATGCACAACACAAGTCTCACATAAAGGGTGACATGCCCCTTAGCAAATATTGAGATATTTAATTTCCTCGAGGCCATATCACTCAGTTGCAGCAGGTGGCAGAAGGCAACTTGCAATGCTGTGATGGCCATTAGATAGAGCGTCCACTTAGATGTCATACCAGATATGATCAAGAAGAGGGTCCGCTAATCAATTCACTGCACGCATCGACTACGGGCTTTTAAAAGCCAGAATAAACGGGAAGAGTACCATCCGCTGGTGGTCTAGTTGGTTTATGGCACCCGGCTGTAACTGGATCTGATCACCGGGTTGTCGCTGGTTCGAATCCAGCCCAGCGGAGTCACTTTTTGCGTGTTGTGATAAACACATAAATCGCGGTTTTCCTTTTTGCCTTTTCTTTGTCATTGTTTGACCGTATCATTCTGTGTGCGTTGTGGGCCTTGAGGTTTGATTTTTGCCCGACGGTCCTTATGGCTTGCCTTTTACGGTGGGCTACTGGGACCGTAAGGCAAAATAGCAGAACGGTAGTGCCGGAACAAGGCAATGCTAAAGACCTCCTTTAACACGCGATACCAATGGTAGCTAGAGATGGCAAGAAGCCAATAATAGCTTTGGGTCCCAGAATGCGGAGGACGTAGGTACTGTATTATAGGGCCCGTAGTTTGGAACGAGTACGAAGAAACATTGAATTGCTCTAATGACGAAGGGTATTAATAAGGCTGGGAAAGAAAGAAGCGCCATCTGAAATATCATGTAGGCAACTTGGTTCCTTGGAAGCTCGTTATTTCTTTATTCGCCGTCGCTCCATCCAACCCGCAAGTACATCATGTGGCGGTACTGCTAGATCTAGATCCCGATGTGGCTGAATAGCATGCAGGTTTCCGTGCGGAGTTGGATCCATATTCTAGTATGCGGGTTCATGCAGCATCTGCCGTCAAAGAGTTGTGCTGTGCGCAAGGGCCGCTGTTCTTGATATTGATGAACCGTAGCTGATAGCCAATGCTGCAATCCTCGCTAAAATATATATCTTGATCTCTCGGCTACCCATGCTGCAAGCTTTCCGCGCAACGCAGAGAAAAAGGGATTGGATTCAATGCAGTAAGATCAAGTTGAGAAAGAAGAAATTCTTGAAAGAAACAAAAAATCCTATTCAGAGAAAAAGCAAGGAGAAAAGTAACAAAAAAAGACGACGCGTGCCCAACAAAAAGGAGTAGGGTTTTAGATGAAGAATAAATGCTCACACGCGGACTCGAACCGCGGACCTCATGATTACTAGTCATGCGCTCTACCAACTGAGCCATGCGAGCTGTTTCTTGTTGTCTCGTGGGAGAGCAATATTGCCTTTCAAGCAATTTCAAATTGCTGCAGGGGTGATGCATCATGTACTGTATTCCGTACACGAGAGACATCACAGCTCTGTTCTATCCGAATCCCATCCCCATCTTTCATTCTATCTATAACATGATAAATAGATAGATCCCTTAGCGTATATATGTACATGTATATATATACACCCAGTGCACTCGCTTCAGATCTGCAGGACGCAGTTTTCCATGGCGGCTCATGCGAGTTAAAACGGAGAGAGAATAATACACCTGGGCATAGGTATGCCTCAGGATGCAGGCGGGTATACCGTCAACTTGGTTAAGAGGAAGAGAAGATCAAGAGATGAACGGAATCTGCTGGTGGTCTATTGGTTTATGGCACCTGGCTGTGACGGATCACCCTGCTACCGGGTGGTCTCTGGTCCTTTTTGTCATCCTCTCAAGAGTCATTTACAATAACCTACTCCCATTAGCATTTTTATAACTAGTTATCATAGAAACTGCTGTAAATGCTATTGTACTTATTTTAATTTTCCGCCTCCTCTGGGCGTTCCGTCCGTCCAGCGCAGCACCTCTTCGTGTTACCTGCCAGTTACTGTTACACACCCGGGTTGGGAAGGTGCATCCTCGTGGGACTGGGACCTCCGAACCACGTCCAGGGCCTCGTTCTCTATGTACCGTTTTTCTTTCCTTCCTAGCGCTGATTCGATTATATCAGTTGCTTTACCATCAGATTTTTCTTCTTTCCAGGATGTGAATTATTGCGATACGATTTTCGCATCATATCAATTGTATCATAACCGCCCGGTACAGGTCCCGCATTCGACAAGTGGTCAATGTCATATCGTGCGATTCCCAATTCCATCAGATCAGTGAATAGCCGCCTACCTAAACTTCTAGTTTTTGATCCGAATTGATCCGTCGGCTTGACTTGGCAAAATCCAGTCATCAATTGCGATTCAATCAATTGGCCCTCACTATCCAAGTCTTGTCTGTCTTCGTCGTACAGTACAGCACACCTGTCTTGACTTTGACGTCACCACGTCCAATTCGATTCGATATACTCCGGTAGCAGACGGAGCGCTTCGGACCTGTATGATGTGGATGCCGGTCCCAGTTGGATATAATACATTGAATTAAATCGAATAGACAGCAAGCATAACAAAGCAGAGCAGGCTGTCGATTGGTTAAGCTAGTGGTTCGTTAACTTGATACGTACACACCGAGCACGTCACGTTTCTTGTGAGACAGTACACTGCACCACGCTCTGCTGAGCTGTGAAAAGGAAGGGAAGCGGAAGTTATCCGGTCGGTCTGGTCGAGTGTGTGCGCTCGTGCGTATGTCCGGTTCTGTTCTCGACTCGAGGAGAAAGAAAAAAGAGAAGAAAAAAAATTTTTTTTGTGCGTTTGAAGAATCTTTATGATTTTCTTGGAGGATGTTTCTGAGACTTGTCGCTGGGCTTTTGGTGCTGGTCGCCATTTTTGCTAGCTGCGCCTGTGCGGAGAAGGATTCTGGAGAAGGGTTTCGATGGTCGAGGGAGGAGGAGAGATATGATCGAAGCGATAGTGTGGAGGGAGAGCATAGGTATGCTGGCGACTTCTTTCCTTTTTGTTTGTCCTTTGAACACTGATTCATCAATATTTATTTCATATGACATTATTGCCAATGCTACGGTGGATTTCCTGAATGATTAGGACCGCGTTTGAAGTTATGAAACTGAAAATTGATAACTGACCTTTTCTAGAACTTCAACCGCATTGCAGGCCAAACTCCTGCGATCACAAAACACGGATTTTGTAGCATTAGACTGGCATCGGGCTCCTGTTCGAACAGATCCTCTCACTACGAAGAATAATCCGGAGATATCTGACAAGAGACTCAACAAAGACTACCAGAAACCGGAACAAGGGAACCATGCCCGGCCTCGTATCTGGGCTTCAAGGTAGGTAGTTAACTCCACAGAACATCTTTTTCTGTTGTTTCCCCTTTAGCCCTGACGATGAAATGAAAAAACCAGTGGTCCAGGTTGGGATGTCCTTATACAATTGACTTCGTGGTAAGTTATGAAAGGCCCGGGCAGGATCAATAAGGTAGGTATGTACTGTACCTACTGACGGACGTCAGGCCAACTACGCAGACCGTCTCGAGTGTAGATTGGGTTATGAGATGGGAGATAGCCATTAGATGCCTGGCAACCAAGGAGCCAGACAACCAAGACATGTTCGAAATCGATGAACTGGCAGTCAAGGCGTTCTGGGACCGGGTCTGGGCGTGTTACCTGCCCTATGTGTTTGGCTCAGAAGATGCATGATCTGCCTGCAGTCTTCAGTAATTAGATTGCGACGGGACTTTTACAGCTCGGAGCAGGAAGACACAGTTATCGGATATTATAAGGTTACGATTGCTACCAAGGAAAGTTCCAGGTCCATTCATGGAACCATCAATATGGGTGAATGCAGTTCCTTGCTGGTCGAAGAAAAAGCCCATCATTTTTTTTTGTTCGAAGACTGTCTATTTCGATTGTCTTTTGTCTTTGAGTGACGCTGTCTGATATGCACCTCGCTCTCCGAATATTACCTACTTAGAGGGAGTATTACCTAGTACCTTGTAACGTACTGCACTTGGGATAGAATGGACAGTTGCTCCAGCGCATGTAGCTAGGTGAATACATGCTATGCAATCATTGAATAGTATAGCCTGGCGAAGGAGTTTCAATCTCTGAAACGCGGCTGAGCAAACTGTCTCGTTTCAGCGTGGCATTGTCCGCAGCGGGCCTTCACTAGGTGGGCGGCCTAGACCGTCTAGGATCCCTTGTCCGCGTCCGTAGGTTCCTCTGTATTGTAGAGAGACTCGATGATTGCCACCCTCTACTATTCTAGCCTCGTTGACAAGCCTGCACTTCTTATTTCCTCCTCACCATCAATGCCAATAAAGCAAAGGTTATTTTAACCTACAGTTTGCACTTGTTCCTCAGACATCCCCGTTCGCAGCCTCATACCACGTGACACGGGCTAAGCGACACCTAAGCAACGACGGGGCCGGGGCCTCCTGAAGCACGCTTCCGTATCATCTCGCAAACCGTCACCAGCTAATACCTCACTCTCTGCCCTTCCCTTCCTTTCTCTTTTCACTTTCGGTATTTGCGTTTGCTTTGTAGTGAATTTCCTTCTTGGTTTTCACTCGGGTTCGTCGAGTTCTTCCCCGTGGGCGTTCTCTTTTCTGTTGTTGGGTTGGATGAGGTGAGGTCGTGTTGCGGCCTTCTGTACCGTAAATATGGCTCCTCTTCCTATCAAGTTCACGGAGCTTGTCCAGGTATGTTTGTCGCTCTCCCCGGGTTTACTTATTTGATAGTAATTGAGGCTGACTCGAGGTTGTCTTGCGCAGTTGACGAATGCTGATATTGCGGTACGTTCCTGTCACCCTTTCCCTCCACTTGCTCCGCGCGGCGGCTTGGACTTGCTGGCGCGGAGGGGTGGATTGAGTGGCACTGCGACTCCTGGATTAAATCTATGAGGTTACAGGCTTGCTGACAACTCCTCCCGCAGCCATCATCGATTGGCTTCAATTCATGTGTGAGTATCTCCCACTGCTCAGCCCAAGTCCCCTGTGTTCCTCGACTAACCGTGTCGCATCTTTTCAGACTCTAGAATCGGATCATTACGTTTGCGTTCGACAGAAGCTCAACGAAGATGAGAAGCCGCAAGTCATCATCGTTAACCTGAAAAACAATAATGAGGTCGTTAAGCGCCCCATCAACGCGGACAGTGCCATCATGCACTGGAACAAGAACATCATCGCCCTCAAGGCGCAGGCGCGGACGATCCAGATATTCGACCTCACGGCGAAGCAGAAGCTCAAGTCCGCGGTCATGTCGGAGGATGTGGTGTTCTGGAAGTGGTACAATGAGCGGAGTCTGGGGTTGGTGACGGACAATTCCATCTACCACTGGGACGTCTTCGATCCCACCCAGAATCAGCCGCAGAAAGTCTTCGACCGACTTCATAACCTGAGCGTATGTTTTTCTTAGAGAAGGCCTCGTATGCCAGGGCATTCATTGACTTGTAACGCTACTAGGGCTGTCAAATCATCAACTACCGCGTTAACGAGGATGAGAAGTGGATGGTGGTCGTTGGTATCAGCCAACAACAAGGGCGCGTGGTTGGATCGATGCAGCTGTACTCTCGCGACCGCGGGATATCGCAGTTCATTGAAGGGCATGCTGCCGCTTTCGCTTCTATCAGAGTGGAGGGCTCGCCCCTGCCACACAAGCTGTTTACGTTTGCTGTCCGTACCCAGACCGGCGCGAAGCTGCAGATTGCCGAAATCGACCACCAAGAGCCGAACCCCAAGTTTCAGAAGAAAGCAGTGGAGGTCTACTTTCCCGCAGAGGCGGTCAACGACTTCCCCGTTGCGATGCAGGTTTCCAAGAGGTATGACATCGTCTACCTTGTTACAAAGTACGGGTTCATCCACCTCTATGACCTGGAGAGCGGTACCTGTATCTTTATGAACCGTATATCCAGCGAAACCATCTTCACCACCGCTCCTGACTCAGACTCCGCCGGTCTTGTTGGCGTGAACCGCAAGGGCCAGGTTCTTTCCGTCAGCATTGACGAGAACACCATCATCCCGTATCTCATGGACAACCCCGCCATGTCGGGCATTGCGATCAGGCTCGCCGCGAAAGCGGGCCTCTCTGGCGCTGATCATCTTTACCAACAGCAGTTTGATAATCTGGTCGCGCAGGGCAACTTCGTCGAAGCTGCGAAGGTTGCGGCAAACTCTCCCCGGGGGTTCCTTCGTACGCCGGAGACCATCAACATCCTCAAGAACGCTCCGCAGGCCGGCCAGCAGATGTCGGTTATCCTTCAGTATTTCGGAATGCTCTTGGACAAGGGCTCTCTGAACAAGCACGAGTCTCTCGAGCTCGTTCGGCCTGTGTTGCAGCAGAACCGGAAGCACCTGCTGGAGAAGTGGCTGCGGGAGAACAAGCTGGAGTGCTCGGAAGAGCTTGGAGATATCGTGCGACCCTACGACATGGCCCTCGCTTTGAATATCTACCTTCAGGCCAATATTCCCCACAAGGTCGTCGCGGGATTCGCCGAGACGGGCCAGTTCGACAAGATCCTTGCCTACTCGAAGCAGGTCGGGTACCAGCCCGACTACACGGCACTCCTCCAGCACATTGTGCGTGTTAACCCGGAGAAGGGTGCAGAGTTTGCCGCACAGCTCGCGAACGAGGAGACTGGTGCGCTTATTGACCTTGACCGTGTCGTGGATGTCTTCCTTTCCCAGAACATGATCCAGCAGGCCACTGCCTTTCTGCTGGATGCTCTGAAGGACAACAAGCCGGAGCATGGCCATCTGCAGACGCGGTTGCTCGAGATGAATCTCGTCAACGCTCCGCAAGTCGCAGATGCGATCCTTGGCAACGAGATGTTCACGTACTACGACAAGGCCAGGATCTCCCAGCTCTGCGAGAATGCTGGTCTTATCCAGCGCGCCTTGGAGAACACGGACGATCCTGCTGTCATCAAGCGAAACATTGTCAAAACCGACAAGTTGAATCCGGAGTGGCTGATTAACTACTTTGGCCGTCTCTCGGTTGAGCAGTGTTTCGACTGCATGAACGAGATGCTCCAGGTGAACATCCGCCAGAACCTGCAGGCCGTCGTTCAGATTGCCACCAAGTTCTCAGACCTTCTGGGACCGGCCCGTTTGATCGATCTGCTGGAGAAGTACCGCACCGCAGAGGGTCTTTACTACTATCTTGGAAGCATCGTCAACCTCAGCGAGGATCCCGAGGTGCACTACAAATACATTGAGGCGGCTACCGCGATGGGCCAGATCACTGAAGTGGAGCGCATCTGCCGTGAGAGCAACTACTACAACCCTGAGAAGGTGAAGAACTTTCTCAAGGAGGCCAGGCTCACGGAACAGCTCCCGCTGATCATCGTCTGTGATCGGTTCAACTTCATCCATGATCTGGTCCTGTACCTCTACCAGAACCAGCAGTACAAGTCCATCGAGGTCTATGTTCAGCGCGTCAACCCCTCTCGCACTCCTGCTGTCGTTGGAGGCCTGCTCGACGTTGACTGCGACGAGGGCATCATCAAGAACCTCCTCAGCACCGTTGACCCGGCGTCGATCCCGATCGATGACCTTGTGGCCGAAGTCGAGTCTAGAAACCGGCTTAAGCTGCTCCTGCCTTTCCTCGAGGCGACTCTCGCTACTGGTAACCAGCAGCAGGCTATTTACAACGCTCTGGCCAAGATTTACATTGACAGCAACAATAACCCTGAAAAGTTCCTGAAGGAGAACGACCTCTACGACACGTTGATCGTCGGAAAGTACTGCGAGAAGCGTGACCCCAACCTTGCCTACATCGCCTACAGAAAGGGCCAAAATGACCTGGAACTCATCAACGTCACGAACGAGAACTCCATGTACCGCGCCCAGGCACGGTATCTCCTAGAGCGTGCCGACCCTGAGGTCTGGGCTTTCGTCCTCAGCGAGAACAACATACACCGACGCTCCGTCATTGATCAGGTCACTGCCACTGCTGTTCCCGAGTGCGCCGATCCCGACAAAGTGTCCGTTGCTGTCAAGGCTTTCCTCGATGCCGATCTTCCCTCCGAACTCATTGAGCTGCTGGAGAAGATTATCCTCGAGCCATCTCCATTCAGTGACAACAGCAGCCTGCAGAACCTGCTCATGTTGACTGCTGCCAAGGCTGACAAGGGACGCCTGATGGGTTACATCCAGCAGCTCAACGAGTTTAGCGCTGATGAGATCGCCAGCATGTGTATCTCCGTTGGGCTGTACGAGGAGGCGTTCGAGATCTACAAGAAGGTCAACAACCATCTTGCCGCTGTCAACGTCTTGGTCGAGAACATCGTCAGCATCGACCGCGCCCAGGAGTACGCCGAGCGCGTCGAGTTGCCGGAGGTGTGGAGCAAGGTTGCGAAGGCGCAGCTTGACGGTCTTCGTGTGACCGACTCGATCGAGTCGTATATCCGTGCCGGAGATCCCTCGAACTACAACGAGGTCATCGAGATTGCCACACGCGCTGGAAAGGATGAAGACCTTGTCAAGTACCTCAAGATGGCCCGTAAGACGCTGCGTGAACCCCCAATCGACACCGCCCTTGCTTTCTGCTACGCGCGTCTCGATCAGCTGGCTGAGCTCGAGGACTTCTTGCGTGGCACCAATGTCGCGGACATCGAAGTGTCCGGTGACAAGGCTTTCGCGGAGGGCTACCACCAGGCCGCCAAGATCTTCTACAGCAGCATCTCGAACTGGGCCAAGCTGGCGACGACTCTCGTGCACCTGGAGGACTACCAGGCTGCCGTGGAGTGCGCGCGCAAGGCCAACAGCGTCAAGGTCTGGAAGCAGGTCAACGAGGCATGCATCAACAAGAAGGAATTCCGCCTGGCGCAGATTTGCGGTCTCAACCTCATCGTACACGCCGAGGAGCTCCAGGACCTGGTCCGCCAGTACGAGCGCAACGGCTACTTCGACGAGCTGATCTCCGTCCTCGAGGCGGGTCTCGGCCTGGAGCGGGCGCATATGGGCATGTTCACCGAGCTTGGCATTGCCCTGTCCAAGTACCACCCTGAGCGGGTCATGGAGCACCTTAAGCTCTTCTGGTCGCGCATCAACATCCCCAAGATGATCCGGGCCTGTGAGGAGGCGAACCTGTGGCCGGAGCTTGTGTTCCTGTACTGCCACTACGACGAGTGGGACAACGCCGCCCTGGCCATGATGGAGCGCTCGGTCGAGGCCTGGGAGCACCACTCCTTCAAGGACATCATCGTCAAGGTCGCCAACCTGGAGATCTACTACCGCGCCCTCAACTTCTACCTGCAGGAGCAGCCTCTGCTGCTGACGGACCTGCTGCAGGTGCTGACGCCGCGGATCGACGTCAGCCGCGTGGTACGCATCTTCCAGGCGTCGGACAACATCCCGCTGATCAAGCCGTTCCTGCTGGGTGTGCAGAGCCAGAACAAGAAGGCGGTCAACGACGCCATCAACGACCTGCTGATCGAGGAGGAGGACTACAAGACGCTGCGCGACTCGGTGGAGAACTACGACAACTTCGACCAGCTGGACCTGGCGCAGCGGCTGGAGAAGCACGACCTGGTCTTCTTCCGCCAGATCGCGGCCAACATCTACCGCAAGAACAAGCGCTGGGAGAAGTCGATCGCGCTCTCGAAGCAGGACAAGCTGTACAAGGACGCCATCGAGACTGCCGCCATGTCGGGCAAGAGCGAGGTCGTGGAGGACCTGCTGCGCTATGTAAGTTCCCTCTTTCTTTCTTTCCGCGTGTGTGTGCTTGCTAACGACCTCTAGTTCGTGGGCATCGGCAGCCGCGAGTGCTACGTGGGCATGCTGTACGCGTGCTACGACCTGATCCGGCCGGACGTGATCCTGGAGATCTCGTGGCGGCACGGGCTGCACGACTTCACGATGCCGTACATGATCAACCTGCTATGCGAGCAGACGCGCACGATCGAGATGCTCAAGAAGGACAACGAGGAGCGCAAGGCGCGTGAGGCGTCGCAGAAGAAGGAGGAGGACAACACGCCGATCCTGGGGGGCACGCGGCTGATGCTGACGCAGGGCCCGGCGACGCCCGCCCCGGCGCAGCTGCCGTTTGGGCAGACCAACGGCATCACGCCGCAGGCCACGGGCTACCGCGCGTTCTAGATGTCGATCCGTGGATGATTTCTGTGAGATCTTGATCATCTTTCTCGGTGGGACGAGGGGACAGGAGGGGGGTCCGGGGTGGATCTTGGCGGGTTCCTTAGTCCGCGTTGACCGCTTCGTGTACCCTTTGGGTTCCATGTTCCGACCATGTCTTCTGCCATCTGCGTTTTTTTCCCCTGCTTTCTGCCACGGTGTATTTGATACGTCCGCATCGGTTTTTCCTCTGTCACCTACTACCCTGTATGTGGGCTAGCTAATGGTATTTGTCTGCATCCGTATGCTTCCCCCGTAGGATAGACATCTAGAAGGTCCGCGCCTGGGTTGCTGGGGCATCCGCTGCTGTAACGGGTCTGGACTCGACCGGGTCGGACAGCCAAGGGTCGTACCTTGATGTCCGCTGAGGGAGTCGGAGGAAGACGGGGCGGACCTCGGCTGGATGCGGATCCGCCGGGCGAGCCGAGAGGTACCCGGTAGACGTAGATGCCTGTACATGCAGATAGACAGAGAGGTAGAAGGATGATCATGTAAGGAGGGTCTGACCAGGAGGATGCCCAGAGACGCGGTGTGTGCTTGGCTGTCTCTCCAGCATCCCTGCGGCGGACAGGAGCTGTGACAGACCTGTGATCAAGGGACACGGAGGAGGGAGGAAAAAGAGGCCGCACGAGTCACTACCGTGGAGATCCGGTGAAGGAGAGAGATCCCGAGGGAGGGCGCAGATCGTGGAGAAGATGTTTCTAGGAGGGATGCGAAGATGCTTCGGCGGACGGAGAACGACGGGCAGCGCCGGAGGATGAGGAGAAGCGATCCCGATGCGGAGAAACGTGATATAAGGAGCTAGGGGATGCGGAGATGCATGTGGAGAGATCTGTCTGTCTGTTTCTGGCCTCTTCCTGTCGTCATCCCCTCCCTGGGTCGTACAGCATCGCTTTTGATATCTCCACGGCCACTGACGGTGTATCACAGATCTCGGCCTGAGGCATCGACGCTTCTCCGCACGGCCGGGCGAGAGGAAGAACATCCCAGGAGCAACGCAGCAAAAACCCAGGACAAGAACAAGGACAAGACGGGGACAGGAAGATACAGAGAGGGCCTTTCCCCGTTGGTGTGCCGGTGAGTGTCGTGGCTTTCTTTCCCCGTGTTGGTGGTGTCCGTGTCCGTCTCGTCTCTCTCCCGCTCGTGTCTCTTGAGGCTCTTGTCCCTCTCTCCTCCTCCCCTCCTCTCCTCTCTCCCACGCACAACACACACTCTCTTCTGCTTCTTCTGCTTCTTCTCCTCTCCCCTTCTCTCCCTTCCCATCTCCCCTCCATCTCCCCTCCATCCTCTCCTCTTTTCCCGTCTCATCTCCTCCCCCCGTGTCTGCCAGCCTGCTCCCCCGACGTCGGACGGCCCTGCCCCGCCCGTCCCGCCGTCCCCGCCGCCGCGGCCCTCAACCCTCCGAGTCATAACCATCTTTTATCACCACCCTCGTTCGCCGTGACTCATCCGGTCTCTACCTCCTCGACGCTCGGCTAACCGGGTCTCCTGCTGCCAGACAGCTCGCGCTGAGAGAGCTCTCTCGCCTCGTCGGCTCCTCTAGCAGCTTCCCAGCTTCCCAGCCAACATGGCCATCAACAGCCAGCCCCCCTACGAGCACGCCGTCGACGACGGCGATGCCGTCGAGGACCACAGCCATACCCCCGTCGAGCACTCGGTGCATCGCCGCCTGCGCGCCAACTCGACCATCATGCAGTTCCAGAAGCTGCTCGTCGCCAACCGCGGCGAGATCGCCATCCGCATCTTCCGCACCGCCCACGAGCTGTCCCTGCAGACCGTTGCCGTCTACTCCCACGAGGACCGCCTGTCCATGCACCGCCAGAAGGCCGACGAGGCCTACCTGATCGGCCGCCGCGGCCAGTACACCCCCGTCGGCGCCTACCTGGCCGGCGACGAGATCATCAAGATCGCCCTCGAGCACGGCGTCCAGCTCGTCCACCCGGGCTATGGATTCCTGTCGGAGAATGCGGACTTTGCGCGCGCCGTCGAGAGGGCCGGCCTCGTCTTCGTCGGCCCGACCCCGGAGACCATCGAGGCCCTGGGCGACAAGGTGTCGGCGCGCAAGCTGGCCATGCAGTGCGGCGTGCCTGTCGTGCCCGGCACCGAGGGCCCCGTCGAGAACTTCGAGGAGGTCAAGGCCTTCACCGACACCTACGGCTTCCCCATCATCCTCAAGGCCGCCTTTGGCGGCGGCGGCCGCGGCATGCGCGTCGTCCGCGAGCAGTCGGAGCTGCGCGACGCCTTTGAGCGAGCCACCTCGGAGGCCCGCGCCGCCTTTGGCAACGGCACCGTCTTCGTCGAGCGCTTCCTCGACCGGCCCAAGCACATCGAGGTGCAGCTGCTGGGCGACAGCCACGGCAACGTCGTCCACCTGTTCGAGCGCGACTGCTCCGTCCAGCGCCGCCACCAGAAGGTCGTCGAGCTGGCCCCGGCCAAGGACCTGCCCGTCGACGTGCGCGACCGCATCCTGGCCGACGCCGTCAAGCTGGCGCGCTCCGTCAAGTACCGCAACGCCGGCACCGCCGAGTTCCTCGTCGACCAGCAGAACCGCTACTACTTCATCGAGATCAACCCGCGCATCCAGGTCGAGCACACCATCACCGAGGAGATCACCGGCATCGACATCGTCGCCGCGCAGATCCAGATCGCGGCGGGCGCGACGCTCGAGCAGCTGGGCCTGACCCAGGACCGCATCTCCACGCGCGGCTTCGCCATCCAGTGCCGCATCACCACCGAGGACCCGGCCAAGAACTTCTCCCCGGACACCGGCAAGATCGAGGTCTACCGCTCCGCCGGCGGCAACGGCGTGCGCCTGGACGGCGGCAATGGCTTCGCCGGCGCCATCATCACGCCGCACTACGACTCCATGCTGGTCAAGTGCACCTGCCACGGCTCGACCTACGAGATCGCGCGCCGCAAGATGCTGCGCGCGCTGGTCGAGTTCCGCGTCCGCGGCGTCAAGACCAACATCCCCTTCCTGGCCTCGCTGCTGAGCCACCCGACCTTCATCGACGGCAACTGCTGGACCACCTTCATCGACGACACCCCCGAGCTCTTCGCCCTGGTCGGTAGCCAGAACCGCGCCCAGAAGCTGCTGGCCTACCTGGGCGACGTGGCCGTCAACGGCAGCAGCATCAAGGGCCAGATCGGCGAGCCCAAGCTGAAAGGGGAGATCGTCAAGCCCAGGCTGTACGACGACGCCGGCAAGCCGATCGACGTCTCCGTGCCCTGCACCCAGGGCTGGAAGCGGATCATCGACCGCGAGGGGCCCGAGGCCTTTGCCCGCGCCGTGCGCGCCAACAAGGGCTGCCTCATCATGGACACGACCTGGCGCGACGCCCACCAGTCGCTGCTGGCGACGCGCGTGCGCACGATCGACATGCTGAACATCGCGCGCGAGACCAGCTACGCCTACGCCAACGCCTACAGTCTGGAGTGCTGGGGCGGTGCCACCTTTGATGTCGCCATGCGCTTCCTCTACGAGGACCCGTGGGACCGCCTGCGCAAGCTGCGCAAGGCCGTGCCCAACATTCCCTTCCAGATGCTGCTGCGCGGAGCGAACGGCGTGGCTTATTCATCGTAAGTCCCCTGCCTTTTTATCTGCTTCTATCCTTCATATCTGGTATCTCGATGATGCTAATGCGACTGCAGCCTCCCCGACAACGCCATCTACCACTTCTGCAAACAGGCCAAGAAGTACGGCGTCGACATCTTCCGCGTGTTCGACGCGCTCAACGACGTCGACCAGCTCGAGGTCGGTATCCGCGCCGTGCAGGCCGCCGGCGGTGTCGTCGAGGCCACCATCTGCTACAGCGGCGACATGCTCAACCCCAAGAAGAAGTACAACCTCGACTACTACCTCGACCTGGTCGACAAGGTCGTCCAGCTGGGCACCCACGTGCTGGGCATCAAGGACATGGCGGGCGTGCTCAAGCCGCAGGCGGCGACGCTGCTGGTCGGCTCCATCCGCAAGCGCTACCCCGACCTGCCCATCCACGTCCACACGCACGACTCGGCGGGCACCGGCGTGGCCTCGATGGTGGCCGCTGCGCATGCCGGCGCCGACGTCGTCGACGCGGCCACCGACAGCATGTCCGGCATGACGTCGCAGCCCAGCGTCGGCGCCATCCTCGCCTCGCTCGAGGGCACCGAGTTCGACCCGAAGCTCAACGTCGCGCACGTCCGCGCCATCGACTCGTACTGGCAGCAGCTGCGCCTGCTGTACTCGCCGTTCGAGGCCGGCCTGACGGGCCCGGACCCCGAGGTCTACGAGCACGAGATCCCCGGCGGCCAGCTCACCAACCTGCTCTTCCAGGCCACGCAGCTGGGCCTGGGCGCGCAGTGGGCGGAGACCAAGAAGGCGTACGAGGCTGCCAACGCCCTGCTGGGCGACATCGTCAAGGTCACGCCGACCTCCAAGGTCGTCGGCGACCTGGCCCAGTTCATGGTGTCCAACAGGCTCAGCGCCGAAGACGTCGTCGAGCGCGCTGGTGAGCTCGACTTCCCGGCCTCCGTGCTCGAGTTCCTCGAGGGCCTCATGGGCCAGCCGTACGGCGGCTTCCCCGAGCCGCTGCGCACGCGCGCGCTGCGCGGCCGGCGCAAGCTCGACAAGCGGCCGGGCCTGTACCTCGAGCCGCTCGACCTGGCCAAGATCAAGAACGAGCTGCGCGAGAAGTTCGGCACCGCCACCGAGTGCGACGTCGCCAGCTACGCCATGTACCCCAAGGTGTTCGAGGACTACCGCAAGTTCGTGCAGAAGTACGGCGACCTGTCCGTGCTGCCGACCCGCTACTTCCTGGCGCGCCCGGAGATCGGCGAGGAGTTCCACGTCGAGCTGGAGCAGGGCAAGGTGCTGATCCTGAAGCTGCTGGCCATCGGGCCGCTGTCGGAGCAGACGGGCCAGCGCGAGGTCTTCTACGAGGTCAACGGCGAGGTGCGCCAGGTCACCGTCGACGACAAGAAGGCCGCCGTCGACAATACGTCGCGCGTCAAGGCCGACCCCACCGACAGCAGCCAGGTCGGCGCGCCCATGAGCGGCGTCGTCGTCGAGATCCGCGTGCACGACGGCTCGGAGGTCAAGAAGGGCGATCCGCTGGCGGTCTTGAGCGCGATGAAGATGGTAGTTCCCCCCGATCCTCTGTTTTGCTCTGTTCAGAAACTGATGCGCTGTCCAGGAAATGGTCATCTCCGCCCCGCACAGCGGCAAGGTTGCCAGCCTGCTCGTCAAGGAGGGCGACTCGGTCGACGGCCAGGACCTCATCTGCAAGATCGTCAAGCCGTAGGAATTCATCGAATGTCCTGGGATACCATAGGGACTCCTTGCTCTGCTCTTCTCTGCTATATATGACACGAGTGTAGGATCGAGCATGATATGATATACTGTAGTCAACGGCCGAGAATATATGATATGAGTGCCATTGAGCGACGACCACGGGGTCGTCTGCATTGATTGGATCCATGTTGGTTTTTGCAATTTCCCTTTTCTCTTTCCCCTCAGATCTGGCCTAGCCTTGATGATGTCTGTGTCTATGCTCTCGACAGACGGACGGACGGCGTGACTCTAGCTCAGTTCAGTATCACCTATGCCTATGCCCTATGTACCTATCTAAGCTAAGTACTTTGCCGCATGTGCGCATGCGTCGCGGACTTGAACGTCAGCAAAGGAAAAAGAAAGGAAATGATGTCCACTCTGTTCGTGACTGAATTGATTGACTTAAATTGCACTTGTTAAGGTTCAAGACAAGATGATCGATGTGCTCGTTCGTTGCGTCGCTCTACCCGGTGTGATTATGGTCTGATATGTGGAATGAAATGGATAGAGTCGCTTGTGTGCTGCCATTGCGCGTGGTGGTCTGTGAGACAAGATGAGATGAGACGGGGATATGTGCTGATTAAGAGAAAGAGAAAGAGAGGTAGGATTGAATAGGAAAGGACATATTTTATGTTTTATGCTTCCTCATTTGCATATTGTGGTCTGACCATGTACGGGGACATGTCGAATCGAACCTGAAGACAAAGCCTATGTCTATGATAACTATGATGATGATGGCTTATGCATGATGATTATGTCGACATATTCATCTCCGGAGAGGAGCCCGCCATGTAAGTCAAGAAAGCTAGAATTATGTAGCCAAGGTATCTGTCTATCTATTTATTCCTGTTTTGATCTATCTATTGATTGCCCAGTGGACCTACTTATACCGGAGAATTCGTTTTCGACGGGTATGTTGAGGTGTCGTTGATATCGTCGGCGGGCGGGGCGTCCCATGGATGCCGAGGCATGATTGCTGTTTCGGCTAGATCCGGCGCATTCGTGGACTCCAACTCCGCAATCTGCCGCCCTTATCGACACGAGTCGTTCGCGAATCAAACAGCGACATCGACATCGATGTCCAGACAGACTGACGGGGGTGTTATCTGATCTAATCGAATCTGTCCATTCATCTGCGTTTCCTTTTCTCTTCTTGCCTCGACCTACCCGTTTAATGATACCCCCCCCTTTCCCCTGCATCATCATCTTTGCCCGCTGGATGAATGAATCAATAGATTCTATCTATCCATCAATTGATGTAGACTCGAATCGGATTGATCTATTGATTAATTCAATTTGATATCACATCGAAGCAAGACTTCCATTCTTTCCAACTTTTCACTTATCTCACCTCACCTCACCTCACCCCAACCCCCCCCCCCCCCCTATCAAGATCAGGATCGAAGATCGAGATCGAGATCGATAACAAGAAAATACCAATTACCAAGACTGGAAGTCAGGACCAAAAAGAAAAAAAGAAAAAAAAAGAAAAGACAGATCCAATATGGTGGATACGATCGTCAAATCGCCCTACCTCAAGGACCTCGCCCACAGGGGATGGATCCAGGGTCTCACCCTGTCCTCTTCTTCCTCCCCTGTGCCCTCCTCATCCTCCTCTACCTCCGATGGATCTCCCTCCCCGGACCCTGGCTCCGGCTCCGCTAATGCTCCGCGGGTCCTATGCCACTACTTCGGCGGCGTCCGCTACGCCCTGCCTCCCACGCAGCGCTGGCGCCGTGCGCGGCCCCTCCCGGCGGACTTTAGATACGGGACGAGGGAGGATCCCGGGTTGTGTACGGGCGGGACGGGGGTGTGTCCGCAGGTTGGGGCCGCGAGGGTCGTGGAGAGGATGAGGAGGGGGAGGGATGGGTTGAGACCGAAACCAAAGAAGAAGGATGGGATGGGTTTGAGAAGGGGGAAGGGGGTACAGGGGGAGGGGGTAAGCGATGAGGAGGACTGTTTCCAGGTTAATGTGTGGGTTCCTGCTGGGGAAGCGCCCGAGGGAGGTGAGTTGCGATTGATCTATCTGTCCGTATACGAAGTATATGGGGTATTTTCATACTGACGGTGTTTATAGGATGGCCGGTTTTCTTTTTTATTCGTATGTTGAACCCCCTCCTTCTTTTTCCTATTCAGGAAATGAAATGAATCTAGATCACACCGATACTGATACACGCGGGTTGTTCCAGACGGCGGCTTCCTTCAGTTCGGCTCCCCAAACACCTACTCCCTCGCGGCCCTGCTGGGCGAGACGGCCTTCCAGTGCGTCGTCGTCATGCCGGCGTACCGGCTGGGCGTGTTGGGATTCCTCTTCTCGGAGGAAATCCAGAGCGATGCGGCGTCTGCTGCCGAAGAGGGTGCCGGGAACCAGGGCTTCTGGGACCAGCGGCTCGCGCTGGAGTGGACGAGGGAGAATATCGCCTTGTTCGGTGGTGATCCGGCGAGGGTTACTGTTGCGGGGTATTCCGCCGGTTTGTACCCATCTTCCTCTATATTTCTACGATATATACATATAATAGGCATCGATGCTGACAGCGGTTGCAGGAGCATACTCTGCCTTCCACCAACTGGCGCACGACCTCTACCTCCCCGACTCCCGGGCCATCATCAAGCAGGCCGTCATGTGGTCCAACGGGCCGGGGATGCCCAAATCCGCATCCGACGCGCAGGCGCAGTTCGACGAGCTCCTTTCCGCCCTGAACATCCCCCTCTCGCTGTCTGCCAGCGAGAAACTCGCCCGTCTGCGCGCCCTACCCGCGCGGGATCTCCTCACCGCGGGATCCCGCATCAAGATGCACCAGTTCCGGCCCGTCATCACCTCCACGGACCGTGCTGGGTCCAGCTTCATCCCCCCAACGCTCTTCCAAGACATCAACTCCGGCACCTTCGCCCGGAAACTTGCCAGCAGGAAAACCCGCCTCCTCCTCGGCGAATGCCGCGACGAGCACTTCGTCTACGCGCGGTGGCGGCCTCCACCGCAAAACACCCTGTCTTCCCTCCGCGCGCGGCTCGAGGCGGACTACCCTGCACCCGCAGTCGACGCGCTTGTCAATTTGTACTTCCCCGAGGGAAAGCTCCCGGCTGGGTGGAAGGACTGGAAGGACGACGCCTTCGGACGAGTCTATGCCGATATGCAGGTGCATATGCTGCAGCGCGGGCTCATACGCGCTATCGCTACCGCCGGAGGCGGCGCCGCAGCTGACGGCGGGAATAATTATGAAGCCAAGGGCGGAGCGGGGAAGTCGATCTACCGCTACCGCATCGAGTTCCGCGTCAAGTGCATCGACTCCGTCGTCCCGCCCGCGTGGGGCGTCACGCACGGCACCGACCAGGCGATCTGGTTCTGGGGGAACGGGGGCGTTTTGCTTCCGGAGGAGAAGAAGGTTGTCAAGACGGCGTTTATCGAGCCGTTGGTCAAGTTTGTTAATGGCGGTAATAGCGGTGCTGGGGAGGATATTGGATGGGGCACACACGGTCCCAGGGAAATGCGCCGGTTAAGGCCCGATGGGAAGGTGGATATCTGGCGGGACGAGATGTGGGATAGGGGGGCGAGGGTGTGGGATACGTTGAGTGCGGTTTGGGGGAGTATGGGTACGGTTGATGCCCAGAGTGTTGGTGGTGGCGATGGTGCTGATACGTGGAGTAGGAGTGGGAGGAGGGAGTCGAAGCTGTAGTTGTAGAAGTGGTTGTCATTATCGTAGGGAGGATGTCCGGGGCGTCGAGGAGGAGGAGGAGGAGGAGGAGGAGGAGTGGGCGTGGATGTTGCATTATGTGTATGTTTAAGCAGACATGTATGTAGATATGTATGTCATTACCTAAGACATGTATGTAGGACTGTCTGTATTTATTATCAGACATCAGGGAATGAATGCATTTGTAGTGTCTGTTTAATCGTGTCAGACAGCCAAAAATACCAATATGACTGCAACTAGTGGCCTTGGCCTCTTTTGTAGTGAAGCAGTATTTTTGGTCAACAAATTGCCATTTTTTTAATTTTTTTATCTTGAGCTTTGTGGACTAATTTCCTATATGAGTTGGAAAAAATCTTTCAATGGAATGAATGGGAGTTCTCCTCAAAGAATGTGTAACGACAGGCCTGAAATGGTCCTTAGGTCGTAGGGTTTATCTTGAGAACAAGAGACAAGGGCGTCAGATATGGATCAAAGACAAGGTGCTATTGCTATCCTAGGGTGTCCTACCGTCGCATGAGTTGACCACAAGGGTCTAAATCTATCTAGAACGAGCGTCATTATATACATGATTCCTGCCTGGGTGATCAAGGGGTCATGATCAAGGTGATCAGTATGACCGGCATGATCAATATGATCGATTCAACAGGATCGGGGGTCGTCACGTGCTTTCTGTGATCAGGTTGAGTACCCCTCCCGGGCCTAAGTATCTCTCCGCTGCCGGTCCGCAGTAACCTGGGGATGCTTGTAACAGAATGTAACTATCTACGTAAGTAAAGACGACCTGATCATGTGTCATTGCATTGACAATGATGAATGGACTGGCCATGTAATGCATGCGTTGCATACTATCCCTGCCCCTTGTTTTAAGACATGAAGGGGCATTGGGGACCGAAAAGGCTCCTGAACCACTCCGTATTTATTCCCGGCAACTTTCCTACTGAGAACTAACTGATCTTTGGCAGACAGCCACTGGAGGCTTTGCAGAATGGTCAGGTACAGTACTAGTGTGATGTGGGAATCGGGGGAGTTGGAAAAAAAATGCAAAGGAAAAGAAAAAGTGGAATATACTGTCAACCCGAAAATACCGGTTCTCTGACAGTCTGAGTGCAATCAGCGGTCATGGCCCCTTTTTGTAGCAGTGTAGTTTTTTTTTTTGCGCTTTTTGCGCTTTTGTCGAGAGCACTTAGGTTGTAGGGTTAGGTAGGGTCTTTAATAATAGGAAGTAGTGTTGGGCATCGCTGTGGCAGGTTGCTTTCTGTCAGTCTTTAGTTAAAATTTTGATTCCGATTTTTTTTGTTGATCTTGATATTTCTCTCTTGATATTTCTCTCAATTCCGGTACAGAAATACGTTCCTTTCCTTTCCCTTCTCTCCCTTTCTTTCTTCGCTTGTATCAAGATACATACCTTAGCTTAGCAGGTTGTGAGTGCTGACGTCAACAGTTTTCAACCAGGACCAGGGACCAGGGATCAGGGATCAGAAGATCTGGTTGGGCCAAAGCATTCATTTAGTCCAATTTCCTGGATCAAAGTCAGTGAAGGCGAGTGGACTCGAGTCGAGATTTCTGATATTATGATTATCAAGTAGCATTAAATCTGATTAGCCCCGTGTAAGCTGTGCAGTGCTTTAGACAGCGCGGTATGTAGGTGTTCCGGAAACGTGAAACTGACAACTGCTAATCTGGAATGCCGATAGGGAGTCCAGAGTCCAGACCTCTCTCAGTTCCAGCTCACCGAGTTAGAGTCGGTGGCGCTGCCCCACACATCCCACAGATTGGAGCGAAGTTAATTAGCTGAGCTACCCCGCAGTTCCAATCAGTAGTTAACTTTGGTGGACCGGGGTGAAAGCGCTGCACTGTGCTGTACCTGTGCTGCTTCGAGACTCATATGTGTACATTCAGCACTTACCCACATACCTGCTTTGATAACATTCTCCACAGGGAGCTAGGTACCTGGATGGTAAGTAAGAAAGCTCTGTCCGTCGAGGCAGCTTTTCTAGTTAAGTCCTGTACCTAAGTAGGCTGTCTCGAGCCGAGGACATAGCTGGTTCCCGACTGGGAAACGAAGAAAGACGAGCAGTAGGCTTCCTGCGCCGGGCGTTCGATCGAAACCCGGGTCCTCGATCATATGATTGTTGCATGGTCGTACGTACGATCGGTGCATCCATCCGTCCATAGAGTACAGTACATACATACCCCGCTCATGCTTCTTCTGTCTGTCTGTCCGTGGCTTTGTCTAGCCAATTCCAGAACCCAGACCGGGTACCTCCTCACTGGGTACCCTGTCGCGAGGGATGCAGGGATGGAGCTCCTCCCGTCTTGTCTCCGCGGGGTCCGAGCTACTACCTAGATTCTACTCGAGTGGCTCGATTCAACGAATGAGATGACTGGCTGATGATGGTCTGGCTGACTGACTGCTTGCTGAATCCGGAATTATTGCATCGCCGTGCGCGGATAACCGAGCAACGGATGAACGAGCTGAATAATGGACGGACGAACAGGGTCCAGGGACGGCCCTCCATCTTGGATTTTGCTCTTTCGTCTTGTACCGTTTTCTTGGTCCTTGGGTATGTATTTGTGTACACATGTTTTCTCGAGTCAATTGAATTTGAATGGGATTGATTCATGTTCATGTTCTCCAGCTGGAGGGTACTCCTTTTTCGTTATCCTCGATTTATTTTTATTTCTTTTTTTTTTTTTAATTTTTTTTGCCCGGAGATGTTGTTACTTATATGACATTATATCACCGTGACGTAAACACCTGCATAGGTACCTGTACACTATTATTGGCCCACGCGTCTACGTATATGTACTGTACCTAGTATCCACACATGTATCCACCGTATCAAACTTTCAAGCCCCATTCTCTTCCCCTGTCCGCGGATCCCGCTCGCTCAGCCCGATAATACACGATACATACCTATGTATTCCGTATGCTTTGCTTTCTCTTGATTGGTCAGAGTCCGTCGTTGGTTGTCGGTTTAGGGGTCGGTGGGGATGTAGAAGATGGAGATGGGGATGTGGATATCCAGGGCCCAGCAGGGGTATCCATACTCAACTAATATACATATGGTTAAGCTAGGTAGTGGTATGGGACTTAATATGATATAAATTGTTGGCTAATTAGGCCCGTCGGGGAGGAGTAGTCGGATATATTATATGTACATACGTACGTACATACATACCTCGAGCATACAGACTGCAGTTATCATCCAGCTCTCTTGCCATCTCCCTACTTACCTGCCTACCTGCCTGTCAGTCAGTCTATCTCTCCGTCTGACGGCAGTCCCAATCGATCCTTTCTTTCTCTCAACCACATCAACAGACACAGCATCCTTCCTCGTCTCGTCGATCGAGACATATAGATAATAAAAAACAATGTCGAACTCCAACTCCTCCCGCAGATACTGGAACGGCTCCCCCGGCGACCGCCACGAGCCCCAGAACGTCTGGGTCGTCGGCGGCCGGCCCCAGGTGACCCGCGCCCGGACGGTGGCCACGGAGAGCGTCAGTAATGGTAGCAGCAGTAGTAGTAGCGACGCCCTCGCAGCGACGGCGTATGGAGCGAGACGGGTACGTATACATCCATATCCCCATCATCCATCCCTATCTCTCTGGTGCCAGAGATCCTAACCCGTTGTGTTTGGTATTGGCCAGGGCTCCGACTCCTCCATCAGCAGCAACAGCAGCAGCATCAGTTCCTCCAGCGACAATAGCATTTACACCAGCCCCAGCGCCTCGCGCCGGCCCAGCTTCAACGGGAACGGCGGCATGTTCCATTCGCTGACGAACCAGAAGCGGAATTCGGCGGACCCGGATCTCATGCGGAGACGGCAGAGCTGGCACGAGCAGGAGGTGGGGAGCGGGTCGAAGGGCATCTTTGCGAGGTGGTGGGATGGGTATGTGAGGGGGATGGAGAGTTGGTCTTTCGGTGAGTGAGGGAGTGATTTGGCAAGGTAGGGAAAAGAGAAGGGGAGAAAAAGGGAAGATGGATGTGGAGTGGAGTGGAGGATAAGAGAGAGAGAATGCATATGATCTGAATAACTTGACTACCTAGCTCAGGAACGGTGCCTGGGCTACACTGGGATGAGTTGAGATATGAAAATAAATGTGTCTGTCCTGTGCAGGAGCAATGCTGGACAAGGATGTGTGCAACATCAAATTCTGGAATATGTCTTTTCTTCTCTTTTCCCTGTTTCATCCAGTCAGCCAGTCCATGCCCTGTGTATTGTTTTCCAAGGTTTTTTTTTCTCCCTGAAACACCACAGCAGAAGATCATCTCCACAGCCCACTCCAAATAAAAGAATCATGAATCTCATGTATCTGATGCATGTTTGTTTTTTTCCTTCCTTTCATGCATATTTGCGTGCAACAGGACAGGCTAGATTAAATAAAATAAACCATCCAGTGAAAAGATCTTTCAGATTTGATGTGGAAATAGACACGTGCATGTATGTACTGTACTGTATGTATATCGAGGGCTCTGATGTGGCTTGACTTAACCCAACTCGACTGTGGCCATAGGGATCGAATACGACGTTCAGGTATATAAGTAGGTGGCTAGGGTTAGATGTTTTCTCCAGTCTTGTCCAGTCCGGAATGTCATTTCAAACAAACATCTGAGGTGGGCTTAAATATTACGAGACGGGACGAGACGGGTCAACGTCTTTGCTTGTTTCGAAGGGAAGTGCTCTCGAGTTTTTGGTTGGATGATGATCTTCAAAGTTCAGGTTGATTTCAAGGAGAGCTGCCATGCTGTCTGTTGACCGTTTTATTGGGAATAGAAAGCGGCGAGGTGAAGACTGACGTTCTGTCCAAGTGATGATTTGACCTGTCGGGTTTCATGAGCTTGGCGGTCGAGCAGCAGCCTATCCGAGCTGAGATTGGAATCAGGGCAATAGATTCAGGTTGGGCTTTTAATGCTCATCTCGAGCGAGCTACTTAATCATGATTTCCATGGACATCACTGAACCATGGTTCTACACGCTGCTGAGCAGCTCAATGTTAGACCCGTGGACCCGAGTCTGAGCTTACACTGCCGGTTATGGATCATGTCCAAAGGCACTACGAGCGCATCTCTGCGCTGTCTGATCTTGCAGGTTTATATTCCCCCTCGGCCAGAAGCCTAGCGCGAAGTGGAAGGAGAGGCCGCCCCAAGTGCATCCATTCATCCATTGGCCGTGCGGAACGAACTCCTTCAAGAAGGAATTGTTCCGAGTCGACTCTGAATCGACTCGAGTCAGGCCAGAAGCGCCGACGGGCGCACCGTCAGGCATGCGCTTTTCAACAATGGTTAAGCGGAACAACACCCTTCGTGAAGCCTTCATTGTGAAAAGTCCGGATGCATTGGGAAGAAAACAAAAAGTTTTTGTTTTGATATCTCTAGCATGCCTATTCCTCATGCCGTGATAGAAACATGTCAAAAGCAGACGCGTAGGTATATGAGGCGCCCGCCTTTTTGTTAGTTTGTTCGGTCGTTAAACAGCCCAAACATCCCCCAAAGACCCCGCGCAATTGACGCAGTATTTACCGGACAATACCCTCGAAGCGGTTCTTGAACCATTTGATGGTCTCAGCCTGAGTGACACGGTGGCTGGCACCGATCTTGGACTTGCAGCGGCGGCGCTTGGCGACACGCTCACCAGGACGAGTCCTGCGAATTGATCGTCAGTCGCTGTTCCATTGACCCGATCTGACAGTTAAAAACTGCCAGATGACCCATCTGCAACTTACATGACGCAGTAGAAGTCCATGCCGTAGATACCAATGCTCGGGTCGTACTTGATGCCCAGGTCGATGTGCTCGCTGATACCGAAGCCGAAGTTGCCGGTCTGGGAGAAGTTGCTCTTCTTCAGCTCATACTCCTTGACCTTGAGGCCACGCTCCAGGATCTCCTCGGCCTTGGGTCCACGGACGGTGACGTGGACGGCGATCTTTTCGTTACGACGGATACCGAAGGTACGGACGGTGTAGCGGGCCTTGCCTGTGCGAAAGAAAAAAAAAATTCCCATCAGCGGCCGTCTCTTCAAAAATTTCCCATTCCTTCTCCCCCTCGTCAAAAATCGAATTCGGTGTCCTTACTGTAGACCGGAGTCTGCCCGCTCAGCTGCTCAAGCACCTTGGCAGCACGAGTGAGTCTGTCACCAGATTCGCCGACGGAGATGTTGAGAACCAGCTTCTGGATGCGCAGTTCGCGCATCGGGTTCGCGCTCTTGTCCTTTCCTTCCGGCTGCATGTCGTTAGAATTGCAGGAATTGCAGGTCCAATATGCCGATCGTGAGGGAAACGTACCATGGTGACTGTCGCTGCACTGGTCGACTCGTTGATAGTCGAAAAATCGGTCGAGGACGAAAGTGTGCAAAAGTGCAGTGTGGGCGGGAGGGAAGCGAAAGCCCTTAGCGGCTTGGCGCGTCGGCTGGCGCTAGCGCAGAGCCGCCCGGCCAACTCGTGATGCGCCCGGGCTCAGCAACATCGATCCCGCCGACGTCGAGCTCGCCGCAGCACGACGGTTTCCAGTGGGAGCGTGCTGCTTCTGCCTGCTTGCATTCTTTGGATCCTGCAAGTCGCATTCGTGCGCACCGGAGCCAAGATGGCGGCCGCAAACAAGCAGGGCAAGATGGTGAGTAGCTCCGTTTGGCGCCTGCAGAGCTTGTTGACCAGCAGAGCTAACAATGTCTGCAGCAAAACCTCGTACGTCCTCTTTCTGTTGTATAACGATGCTCATGTTTCCGCAGATCTAACGTGTATAGATCAACTACCGGATGAGGGTTACTCTGAATGATGGCCGTCAGATGGTCGGGCAGATGCTCGCGTTCGATAAGGTAGGCACCAGTACCATCTTTTTACATGAGACTCATATCTGACGTTTTCAGCACATGAACCTCGTCCTCGCAGACACAGAAGAGTTCCGCCGCATCAAACGGAAAGCGACGAAGACGCCCCCGGGCGCTTCAAACGTCCCGCTGGTCGAGGCAGAGGAGAAGCGAACGCTAGGACTGACGATAGTGCGCGGCACGCACGTCGTTTCTTGCTCGGTCGAAGGACCCCCTCCTGCAGACCCCTCAGCGCGCTTGGGAACGAGCATACCCGGTGGTACTGCTGCCGCGACAGCGCCAACGACTCTTGCTGCTGGCCCTGGAATTAGCAGACCGGCTGGACGAGGCCTCCCTGTCGGACTCCAGGGTCCTGCTGCCGGTGTGGGGGGACCACCACCACCACCAGGTGGATTTGGCGGGTACCCTCCTGCGCCCGGTGGCTTCCCTGGCGCACCACCACCAGGATTTGCTGGCCGCGGAGGACCGCCCGGCGGACCACGTAAGTTTCTGATTTTAATGTCATGTTAGCGTCTGCTAACTGTTTCATTAGCTGGCTTTGCTCCACCACCTGGATTCGCGCCACAGGGTGCACCAGGAGCACCTCGTGAGTGTCGCCCATATCATTTACGACTATTCATATACTGACTGGATTCTGCAGCGCCCGGATTCCAACCACCACCAGGATTCCAGCCCCCACAGGGACGAGGATACCCCCCACCAGGATTTGGCGGCCGGTGAAGGACGATTGGTATTGGGAGTTGCATAGGCATAATCGAACAGAACACCTGCAAACCGTCACTGATGGATGAAAAATACCAGCTAGAGCACCACAGCATCCTGTTAAAAGGCCAGGCAGTAAAAACGGTAGAGCCATGCAGATCCATCTACCGGGCGAGGCGTTGCGGCGCGTGCGGATGAGGTCAGGGAGTGTCGAGAGAGCAACGTGGTACAGTACAGTAGCCCTCAGAATTAGTCCTCAACAGTAATGCTAGAACTCCAGAATCCGAGTCAATTGCCTATAATCATTAGTCTTGCTATTTTCTTTCTTATTTTCTTACTTTCTTTTATTTTTTTTCGCCCATCTATGAACATTCGCTGTTCCAGTCCGATATCCATTTTTATCAATATCCCCGCAGGACAACGGGGCCAGACCGGCGCACGTGACCGCGTGACCTGCCCCGACCCCGTCTAACTCCGACGGAGAAGACCGAAGAACCCTTGGGGAAGCCGGTGTGGTGACTCGGACTGGAACTCGGGCCCCGATCAGAACCTGTCCGACTGTCAGGCCTCAGGCTAAAGCAATCGATATAATAATCACGCAGCTTCCTCATTCTTCTCTCCTTTTCCTCCCTTCTCCTCGTCGACACTCTCGTCGTCGTTGTTGCGCTCTCCTACACTCCCTTATTATTTACGTATACCCCCTCTTCGCTCCTCTCCCCTCACCTTACCAATCCCTTGACTCAAAATCACAATCCAAAATGGCGGCCGCGATCAAGGCGCTCAATGCGAAGATCCGCTCCAACAAGGTCCTGGACTATGTCTTCTCGACGCGTGAGTGACATGTTCCTACCTCTCCTCGCGAATCGTTTGATATCCTTTCATGTCTGAAGATATGATATGGGAGCTTCCGGATGCAGATGACCGTGCAGTGACTGAGAAAAAGAAACCTGCTGACTGATTGCGGTTTTCATTTGAACAACAGACTTCTGGGGCCCGGCATCCAACTTCGGTATCCCCATTGCGGCGGTGATGGACACGCAGAAGGATCCTGAGATGTACGGAACATATACCCCCGCCCTTCCATACCTACCCCGTCCTATATATGTAAATATAAATACATACATACGTACATACTAATCGGTATCTGTCTACAGCATCTCCGGCAAGATGACTGCCGCGCTGACCGTCTACTCGGGCACCTTCATGCGCTACGCCCTCGCCGTCCAGCCCAAGAACTACCTGCTGTTCGCGTGCCACGCCATCAACTTCTCCGCGCAGGTCACGCAGGGGTACCGCTATCTGAAGTATTGGCAGTATGTTCCGCCCTTCCTTCCTCCTTCCTGGGGTGACGCGTTTATGTGTATGTGAGAGAGGTCTGGGATGAATCTGGATGCTAACGGTTTGTTTTGTTATAGCTGGGGAGGCAAGGAAGCTGCGGAGGCCGCTAAGGCCGCTGAGCAGCAGGGCAAGGGGGCTGCGAAGGCTTAAGTTAAATATCTTCTTCTCGTGTTGTGTCGAATCGCGTCGAATACGGAGAGAGACAGATTGGGGAGATTGGCTGCCGTAATCATAATCGATAGACTGAGATCCGATCCGTCCATCGATCCATCCTGGACAGACAGACAGGCAGACAAGTCCTATTCGGCCAGGGTACGGGAAAACAAAAGACACATGTGTCCTCATTCGTGGAAATCGGCTGCGGTGTTGTAGAGTCGGCCATTCCCGTCATTTATAGCTAGCTAGCCAGAGGCACGGTGGAGGATTTGCTTCACATCTATCTCTATCGGTTTTTTTTATTTTACCTTTTGTATCACCTTTGTATATAGTACTGCATATGGACTGGAAAAAAGGTCGGTCAGTGGTCAATGGTCAAGGCCCTGCGGGCAGAAATATTTATTTAATCTAGATGCTTTCTTTTGATTTGAATATTTAGTTTGAATTTAATTCCAATTCCAATTCCAAGACAATCAATGTCTGTCTGATCTGTCTAGGGACCTAGGTATCGTACGTATCTAACCAACCAACTAATAACCAACTAACCAGAGCGAAACGTCCTCGTCGCATCGAACGATGTCGAAAACATGACATTGAAATAGAAGCGTCAATGAGGACATGCAAGAAGGCAGGCAAGCCAAAAAAGCAACCGTTAGACAAAACATCAGCAGCAAAAAAAAAAAAAAAAAAAAAAAAAAAAAAAAAAAAAAAAAAAAAAAAAAAAAAAAAAAAAAAAAAAAAAAAAAAAAAACACCAAAAGAGCAACGCAGTATCCGAAAACCAATTCGCGCTCCTTGCTCCAATCATGCGTGCAATGGGTCTATGCAGCTGTAGCTGTAGCCGTAGCCATTGGTTAACCAAGAAGGAATGAAGGCAGGAACGAATTCGTGACGACATTCTAAATTTGCAAATCCCCCAAAACGGACGAATGCACGCTCATGCGGAATGCTGAGGGATAATTGTGTTGGACAATACGGATCGTGAACGGGCACGAAGCAACAGTGCGCTGTCGGTCAATGCCTAAGGGTTGAACTCCGCGAACTCTCTCTCTCGAGAGAAACCCACGAGTTCATTAGATTTGTATAAGAAGGAAGGGGACTGACCTTGATTGGTTGAGTCCATCCAAGACATGAGGGAGGGGAATCAGGGGATCGGGCTACTTCGAGTCGCAGTAACCGGGGGTCTTGACGACCTCTCCGGAAACCCAGTTGTGGATGGTCAGCGTGGTGGTGTAGATGCAGCCGATGACGCCGAAGCAGGCGAGCGCGATGTCAGCGATCTGCTGCCGCCTGGTCTGCGCGCAGGCTCGGAGGTGGAGCAGAGGCTGTCGTGTTGGAGTGAGTACCAGAGCAGTCTATATAAAGTGATGTTTGAGAAGAAAAACATACCGGATACACATAGATCAACGGAACGCAGGCAAAGCTCCCGATCAGCGAGACGAACTTGTCCAGATCACTTGCTCCTCCCCATGCAACCAACGCGCACAGCATGACGAGCGAAAAGCGGAAAAAGTTCTTCTTCCACTTGATGCCGGGGTTGTACTTGCCGCTCCGCGTGAAGAGCCCGTTCTCCATGATCCTGACGGCTGGAAACAGCTGGAGCGGGGTGCTCAGCAGGATCGCAAATGAGTAGAGGAATTGGGCCGCGTTTACGAACTTGGATTCCTGGGGGAGGTTGAGGATGATGACCGTCTTGGTCGCGGACCCATAGGCGGCATATCCGAGGGCACCAGCCGTCAGGAAGACAATCGTGATGCCTACTATCACACCGGCGAGGACATGGGGAAACTTCCGGGGGTCCTTCATGGACTCCTGGACCGGGATGATTAGGCCAATACCTTCGTAGGTGAAGATGGCGGTGCCGATGAAGAGGGTCCAACTCGACGGGTTAAAGGGCTTGATGTCCGCAACACCGTGCTGCTGGACGATTTCACTGATATCGTAGTAATAGAGGATAATGAGCCCCATCACGATGAAGGCATCTGCGATGAGGGCAGTGAAGCCCAGCTTGCTGATGTCGCGGACCAGGGAGAGCGGGAGGAAGATGATCAGCTGTATCAATACCATGAACTTGATGTCAATGAATGTTTTGCACTTGGTGATGGCAAGAACGAAGGCCTGCAAATTCTCGGCAGTGAAAACAGTGTACGCAGCTACAAATCCAAGCTGGCTCACGACGATGGAGCCCAGAATGATTCTTCTCATATTCTCGCCGTACAGGGCTCCGCCAATGTCACCAAAAGAACCATCGACCTTCATGCGCGAGTTGACTAGCAAGATGAAGCAGTAGAAGCTGAGTATAGAGACGGCAACCAGCACGATGCCACTGAACAACATGCCTCCGTTCATGAAGGCTCTGGGCAAGAATAGAACACCCGTGCCGACAAAAGACTTGAGGAGCAGCAGAGCAGCCCCAGAGACGCTGTTGGTACCTGCAACCGCGCGCTCTTTGTGCTTGCGCTTCCTCTTGCCAGGCATGTCCGGATGGAGCAACGCAGACTCTTCTCCGGGCACCCTCTCTTCCGGACCATAAGCCCCTTCCCAGGCATCGGAGAAATATTCGTCTGGTCCAAGCACCTCGTCATCCTCTTCGAGCTCCTCACCGGCGAAGTGGCCGTAAAGCGTCAGGAATTCAAGAAAGCTGCTCGTCAGGAATTGGGGTTCCGCTTGCTTGGACGGCGCCGGTGAGCCATGGAGTCGTGGCGCCGGGCTCCCAGCCGTCCTCCGCAAATAGTCTCTTCGGAATCCTCCAGGGACTCTGATGGAGTTGATATTCATGGTCTCGCTCTCGGGCTCTGGTCGGCTGATAATGAAACTCCGACTTCGGGCGTGCCTGCGGGACCTCGTCGCTTGTGCCTCTGCGTCTTCCGTCCAGCGGTAGACTTGCCTGGTGATGTCACCCCCCTGGAGTTTCAGACTGGAGAATTCATCGTCAATATCCCCGGACTTGGTAACATTCCGGGGCCGCACCAAATGCCTTTTGACGATCTCGGGATCCTCGTACGGTGCCGTGGAGGAGTGCTCGGAGCCGTCTCTTCCTTTGTTGTCGAAGGATCCATAGTTGTTCCTGACTAGCTTATCGAGCAATGTATTTTGCTGCAAGGCCGGGGAGGCTGTTCGTCTAGGCGGTGTTCCTGACCGTGGAGGAGAACGGCCCAGGCTGGCCTGGGCTGCAGAGGCCAGGGCAGACCGTCCGGGACCTGGCAGAGACGACGCCGCATTCTCCACCGTGGGGAGGTCCTGGTATCTGTCCGGGGTTGGAACCCGTCTCACTGGGGAGCGCGAGTCTGAGTTCGACGGAGAACCCGGTATGGGAGAAGCTAGGCGTGCAATCGAGGCTTGTCGGGAGCTGGGCCGGTCCGCTGCTGGGGACCCGGATCGGGCTGAACGGCTGGGAGAGCCCGATCTGGCGTCTGGCCGGGGGTAGGTGGACGAGGGACCCTCTCCGTTGTCCGACATGGTGCCCTAGCCCCAGACTTGGGTATACTCCGTACAATCCTATGGTATCGCGGGAGAGGGACTGCCGTGGTCAGAACGGGGGAGCGGTGATCTGGCTAGGCAGAGGAGGCCGTGGGATCCAAACAGGCTGTGCTGCGCGTCAAGTACGTGGTGCCGCTCACGCAGCATGGGGGAGCGGGGAGAGGATGATACAGCAGAGATGAGAGGAGATGCTGTCGACGGGAAGCCTCGACAGCCGGCTACAAGCCAGAGGGGAACTCCATGCTGAGCTCGAGAGATCGGGGAGGGAGATCACAGGACTCGGCTGACCGACCTGGCTCGGGCGGACACGGCGTGTTTGCGGTGTTTGGCCGCCGATCGCTCCGCCCATGACCTCATCGCCGATGAAACAAAGGAGTCGAGATGGTGGAGCTGGCGAGTCCAGCCCTCCATCCCTTGCATCGTCATTTATATCCTTCCTGATCGCGGCCCGGGGAACCGTCTCTGCTCTCGTCCTCGTCGGGTGTCTTTTTGTTGGGTCGTGGTGCTGCACCCAACGTGGTTCCAGCTGCCGAGTAGACGGTTGCTGCAAACAGACAGGGGATCCGTCGCTATCATGTCCTGTTTTTCAGAGATAAGATCGTAGCTGTGCTCGAAGATGACAGGCGACGGGACGTCCTCCACGCAACCCGGGCCCCGGAGGCGGCCCAACTTTTCCACTTGCACCGCCGCTGAGGATGTCGCCAGGCTCGCACCCAGTGACTCGGATGCCAATCGGGGTTCTGGTCTCCAGACTACTCAATCCGCAAGTCCATATGAGCCATTGAACGCGGGCTCTCTGCCGTCTCCACGCGAACATACCCTGACCCGGAAGCTCTTCGGAGGTCTCTTTGGATGGCGGGACAAGCGGAAGAGCCAGGGCGAGCAGGATGGAGCTGGTGCGGGGCTCCTGCGACGGGCAGGTGAAGGCCATCGGGGACACGATGTTGACCGAAAGGAGAGAAATGCGCAAAAGGCCCGCGCAAGTGAGACGTCCGAGAAGCTCGGGACCTTCTCCGGCGTCTTCGTCCCGACGACCCTGAACGTCCTCAGCATCCTCATGTTTCTTCGTTTTGGATTTATCCTGGGACAAGCTGGTGTTCTGGGCATGCTGGGTAAGCAGTTGACCTCTTCCTTGTGGCGGACACGTTGCTGAACGCGCTCTGCAGGCATGCTGATTGCTGCGTATGCGATCAATCTCTTGACGACAATGTCGATTTCTGCGATTGCAACAAATGGGACGGTTCGAGGAGGAGGCGCCTATTATCTGATATCGCGGTCGTTGGGGCCGGAGTTTGGCGGCTCCATTGGCATAGTGTTCTATCTGGGATTCGTTTTCAACACCGGCATGAATGCGGTTGGTCTCATCGACTGTTTCACCGAAAACTTCGGTACCAAGTCTGGCACTTGGTCAAACTTTCTCGAAGAAGGCTTTTGGTGGGAGTATCTCTGGGAGACCATCGTCCTGGTTCTCTGCACGGCAATCTGTCTAGCTGGGAGCTCCATCTTTGCCAGAGCGAGCAATGGGCTGCTTGTAATCCTACTGGTCGCGACTTTTAGCATTCCCTTTTCCGCGATCGTTTTGAAGCCCTTCTCCGTACCGCGGCTGGGCATCGAATTTACTGGACTCAGTCTGCGGACTTTCCTGGAGAATCTCAAACCAAGGCTCACCAAGGGAGCTGCTGGCAGTCAGATGCGCGGGAGAGAAACCTTCAAAGACCTGTTTGGAATCCTATTTCCGGCCACTGGAGGCATCTTTGCGTACGTATTATCGGCATGACAGGGAAAGTGAACGGCCAGCTAAACCATCAACAGTGGCGCCAGCATGTCCGGTGACCTTAAGAACCCAAGCAAATCGATACCGAAAGGCACACTCTATGGACTTGCCTTGACCTTCGTCACTTACACCATCGTCATTCTTTCCATGGCCGCTTCCATTACAAGGGATTCATTTTATAACAATGTCAATGTCATTCAAGTGGTAAGTTCCTACGACTGAAATCCGCTCATACGCACCATACTGAGTACCTAGACCAACATTTCCGGCGTTGTTGTCCTTCTCGGCGAATTTGCGACAACTTTCTTCTCTTCCTTGATGGGAGTGATTGGGTCCGCCAAGTTGCTGCAGGCCATCGCACGAGACGGCTTGCTGCCGGGTCTTTCGTTCTTTGGGCAGGGCAGTAAGAAGAACGACGAGCCCACGTACGCCATCATCCTGACCTTTGTCGTTACCCAGCTCACGATGCTCTTTGACATCAATCGCATCGCCTCGTTCATTACCATGACCTATCTGATGACATTTCTGGTAACCAACCTGGCTTGTTTCCTGCTGAAGATCGGCTCTGCACCGAACTTCAGACCGTCATTCCACTACTTCAACTGGCAGACAGCCGCTGCAGGTGCTCTGATCAGCGGAGCCAGTATGTTTTATGTCGATGGTATCTACGCAACGGGCTGCGTTGGCATCCTCATGGTCCTGTTCCTACTGATACACTACACTTCACCGCCAAAGTCGTGGGGAGATGTAAGCCAAAGCCTGATCTATCACCAGGTCCGCAAGTACTTGCTGCGCCTCAAACAGGAGCATGTCAAGTTCTGGCGGCCGCAAATCCTTCTTTTCGTGAATGACTACGACACTCAGTACAAAATGATCCATTTTTGCAACTCGCTGAAGAAGGGGGCACTTTTCGTCCTGGGCCATGTCATCGTGACGGACGATTTCTCCGGCGCAGTTCCAGAAGCACGCCGTCAGCAGACTGCGTGGACAAAGTTTATCGAATACACCAAGGTCAAGGCATTCGTTAACATTTCAGTAGCTCCGACCGCAGAGTGGGGAATCAGAAATACCGTCTTGAACTCTGGTCTGGGAGGGATGAGACCAAACATCGTTATTATCGACCAGTATCGCAAAGACCAGTTGCTCGCTGAGGTTTTCAATCCCCCGTTGAGCGCCAAAGGGAGACGACGGTCGGTTAGTTCTCGTGGCAAAGGCGAGCAGGCGTCAGAGATTAGCAAGCCAGAGACATCAAGTAGCGTCAGAAGCTATCTGACTATACTGGAAGACCTGCTGTATAAGCTCCGAATTAATGTTGCTGTCGCCAGGGGGTTTGAAGATCTGGAACTGCCCAACCCGCGCGGGAGGAACACGAAGAAATACATCGACCTCTGGCCCATCCAGATGTCCGCGGAGCTTGCCACAGACGACGAGAGCAAACAGAACGTGCTGACGACGAACTTCGATACTTACACACTTATTCTTCAGCTGGGCTGCATTCTCCACACCGTGCCATCCTGGAAGAAGTCGTACAAGCTGCGTGTGATCGTCTTTGTTGAGTATGAATCAGACGTCGAGGAGGAACGTGGACGAGTCGAGGCTCTTCTGGAGAAGCTCCGGATCGAGGCCAAGGTGCTTGTCTTCTGGCTCGCTTGCGGTGACTTGAAGTCATATCGAGTGATTGTCAACGGTGACGTCTCTCCGGAGACCGCAGATGCCTGGGATACGATCAACTCGGTGCTGAAGGACGAGAGCTGGTGGCATGACATTCAACGGTTTCGCGAGAGTGCCCAGGGTCGAAATAAATTGGGCAAGGTGGCACAGCTGCTAGGAGCGGTGCCCAGCTGGCCGGGCTCCTCTTTCCAGGAGGGCGGGCAAAGACCTCCCAGCCGAAGGTTTGATGGTCTGCGAAAACTGATTCAAAATGAGAGAAGGAGACGATCGATTGGAAGCATCGGCGGTTTGAATCTGGGAATGCAGACACACCGCCTGTTGGACGCTTTCGTCGACTCCCAGGCGACCACCAGCGATGAATCCTGCAGCGAGAGCGAATTCGAGGCATACGTGAGTGATGATGACGACGGAGGAAGTACAACACCGGGCTCAAAGAGACCGGCTACATCTCCTAGTGCTCACGAGCCACCTGAGCTTCGTTTGGGATCGAATGAAGCCGCTGCTGCGTCCGGGATGGCCTTGGTTGACACATCTCCCGTATCCGAAGATCAAAATCTGCAGCAATCCGTTGCATCGTTCACAACGGCTCCTGAAGATGGAGACACTCCGACCGATCTGCCTGCTGCGCTGAGACCTCCCATTCCGCACACCAACTCCAGCAACCGATTTTCCTCGTCTCCAATCCCCGAAGCCAAGGTCAGCACTGAAGAAGGCGCGGGCCCCTCGATCATGTTCGCGAGTTCCCCGCCTCGTTCTCGATCTCGTGATCGTGATCGACGATCCTCGCGATCTCCGCACGCTCACGAGTCGATCTACGCCCACGACTCTCCATCCTCGTCCTCGTTGTCAGAAGGAGGAAACAACAAACCCGCTTCCGGCTTCCCAGCCCGGGCCTCCGTCCCGCTCTCCTTCAACGACCTCCCGTGCCGCGCGCAGCATCTGATCCTGAACGAGCTGATGATCAGACACAGCAAGGAGACGGCAGTGATATTCACGACCCTGCCGTCCCCCGTGGAAGGGACCTCGCTCGATGAAGCCGCCAGTGCGTCATACGTGAGCGATATGGAGGTGCTGTGTCAGGGCTTGCCACCGTGTTTGCTTGTTCATAGCAATAGCATGACTGTTACTATGAATCTTTGATGAATGCAGACCTGAGAGTCGGCCTTGCCGTTTGTTTGGATATCGATTTCAGTTTTTGGTAGGTTATGTGTTGCATGCATGACACGTACAGTAATGACACTGCATGACACGATACGTTTGCATGGATTCTGTGATTGCATTCCATTGCATAGCTCTGATGTCCTTGGTGTCCTCCTGTGGAGTTGACTGCCCCTTGTTTTCGTCTTATTGGATATGTAGAGTGTTGAATGCTGCATGCAGTAGGCTGCTTTTGGGCTTCAGCCTTCCATATTGTTCTTTTTTTTGGCCTTGGATACTTTGGATACTAGCATAACCTTTCTTGTATCCTCAACGCATATATATATATATCTCTGATTGAGTCGAGCAGTGATATGAAAACGACTTCGACGAACTGGCTGCTAAGAGCAGGAGATTCAGTCTCTATCTCTAGAGATTAGCTGTTTCAGAGGGACAGACTTCCATTCTATCCTGATAGCACAATGTACTGTATCACACTCAGAGGCTGTCAAATATCTGTTTTCCAGCTGTAGCAGGGGATGTGGGATGAGTTATGCAGTTCCAGTCTAGTTCCAGCCCCATCAGTGTTAGTAATTACGGCACGGATATCTAGGTTGACATCACAATTATATAGATGGGTACAGACCTGGTGTTTAGGTACTGCAGCACTATCTGCCCGCCGGAGCCGGTTTAACTACTTCGAAATCAGTCAGAGACTCTAAGAGACATCAGAGACGTCGCATGGAACCTATGTAGATATTTGGACTTATCTGTGACTGAAATGAAAAAAAAAGGTAAAACAAAGATCATGATACAAAAAGGAGCACCCCTGTTTGTGACGTGACTGACAAGATAAGGTAAATGAAACAAATAGATAAATATATGCATACAATATTTTCCTTGCATACTCCATACTCTATCCCAACAGACCAACGCCTGCAAGATAAGTGGGCATGTTCGCCGTCTACTAAACACAGACACATGGGTATGTATCACACTAAAAAAAACCCAAGAAAAAAAATCTTCCTCCTCTTTCTCGAGACGCCATACATGCATGCCTTATCGGCGAGTTGATATATAATGATAATAATGTACACGGACAATTACTGGACTGGAATAGCGACAGAACGAGGCGCCTGCCGCGTGACAACTTGCGATCATCTTGCCGAAAAGTTCATGGGGCTCGTGGACGCATAGTTATGGTTCCTTGTTGTTGGCGCTGCTGCAGCAGAAGCAGGAGGTGGAAGAGGAGATTCGAGCCATGCAGCAGCCTGCGGGAGTCTTGGCGCTGCTGGGAGGCATGTAGTAGAAATGGAGAGTTCCAGTGGTGCAGAGAAAGAATGGTGGTGGTAGGATGTTTGTTGTTGTCGGGAGGGTGCCTCAGTCGCCTGGGAAGCAGGAATTGTTGTTGATGGGGAAGTAGAAAAGTGACAGTGGTGGTAGAGTCTTGGTTGAGTGGAGGAGGAGGAGCTCTGGAATAGTGATGCATCGACCTCGAATATGATGCACTCGTGTTGGTTGGCTGCTACCATGTAAGTACAGTCTTACTTGGGTAAACAAGATTAGATTAGAGGAGGATTATGCATACCTCGAGCTTCGAATCTAGCACGCCGAGTCTCCCACCATGACAGCAATGCAATGATGAGAGATGGGACACCGAGGATCAAGGTGACGAGCGCTTCGAATGACAGCGTTGACATTGTCAGTTTTGTTCTATTTGTAAAGACAACAACAGAGTTGGATTTCAGAAGATGCCTTCTTGCCTGCAATTCAGGTTGGACTTGACCTTTTATACCATCTCCTCCTAGGAGAGGGATTGCGGAAAGAAAGATAAATGCATTATCTCCAGATATAGATCCATGACGAACTGCGACAGTGCGACAGCTCAGGGCAAGTACCCAAGGACAGCGGGGTTTCCGTAATTGTCTAGCTTGCGCAGATCGACATCTGGGGAGAGCGAACGGTGCGCTATTGGGCGATCGAGAACTGGGTCCGTCCGGCGGCCAATCACGCATCTATCGCACTGCTCCTATCGCACTGGCTGTTTCTTCCGGCGTCCAATCTGATGCAGCCCGCCCCGAGGCTGAGCCGGTTGGGCTCTGCCTTGCTTTGGGGCACGTGAAGCTTAAACAGGTCTGGTTCTCTCTGAGTGCGACAGTGCGACAGCGGCCTTCGACCTTTCATCTATATAGGAGCGTTCTGCCGGGCAGGTCTCCTTCTCTCCTTATTTATATGTGTATGTTTGGTCAATTGATATCCTTTACTTGTCCTTTCCTGAGTCATAACGCGACTGTCTTCCTCTCCTAGTGTCTCTTTTCCTTCTGCCACCCTCCCCATACAGAGGCTTGACGAGTTACGGCAATTCAACACGAGCTTCGGGGATCCTTTGAGAATTCAGACCGTCGGCAAGGGCTCCAACAGATTTAAGATAATTCCTTTACAGTTTCAACCATATCATCAAGAGATCGTTCGGTACCGAGATAGGCATCTCCCTATCAAGTACACACAGCACGGAGGACCTAAAGACAGTGTGGAAAGGACAAAAGGGCTCTCTAGCTGCTTTGATGCTCGATCCTCGTCATTGACAACACAAACATCGATTACTCAAGCTGAAACCCTCTTCACCATGTCTGAGCCTCAACCGAAGCGTCCCCGACTTCAGTACGAGAAATGCAAGTACTGCCGGCGTGATAAGAAAAAGGTTCGTTAGGCGTCTAATATCTGCTAGTAATCAAGAAACGGCTCGTAACTAAATACATACATTCAGTGCCAACCGTATCCTCGAGAATGGCCGCAAAAGTGCACAAGATGCATTGAGAAAGACCTGCCTTGTTCGGAGAACGAGATCTCGAAAGGCCGTGCGCGGTCGATAGAAGAAACAAGCACTCCCATCCACGCTGGTGGACCGCATAGCAATGCAGAATTCGACAGGGTTTTGGAGTGGTGAGATTTTACTCTCCCGTAACCCAGGTAGTCGCGAGTCATTGTCTCTTTGCAGGTCCACTGACATCTCCAGTAGTATCTTTATAGCTAAATGGGTCCATCAGCTTGGTACACACTTGAAATTCGTTCAATCAGTCAACGAAAACTATGGAATTCTTCAAGATATTCTTCCTCCAGGGTCCATGACCTTCGGCAAGTTCACGAACCTCGTGCGCTGTGCCCAAGCCAAGCTTGCCAACGAGGCAGAAGAACTCTCCAAAACACTAGAAGAAAATGGTAGAATTGCTGAAGCATTGCTGGTGTCAAGGCTCGTCGATGAGGGCTGGGGATCTCATTTCCTTCTTTGTTCTGCCCCACTGTACTACAACATAGATTTACTACGAGCCCGCATCGACCGGTCGGACAGGAGACGAGATTTCGCAACAGCGGAAACACTGCAGAGAACTCTTGTTAAAAGTATGCTCCAGGGTGAAGGGGGGCTCGATGTGGTAAAGGAGATCGACAGGCTTCAATCATTGCATGCAAAATATGCCGCAGGGCTAGCCACGTTCCTAGAAGGCTGGCAAATCGACATTAACCCTCTCTTACTTATCCCACCGATTTCCCATTATGTTGACCTCCTATATCCTCCTTTTATCAGAACGTTAGTTGACCGCCATACCCAGCTACTTTCAGAGACGGATTGTTGGGGTCGGACAGTCTTACATGTCGTCTTAGATGGCCTGGCAACTGCATCGTTGTGGCATCTTGAATCCGACCTTGAACAGCTTCTGCAAGACCTTCCTGTCCACAGAAAAGACATTTTCGGCCGCACTCCTTTGCATGCAGTGTGCCAAAACAAGCTTACAGAGTGCGAGAGATCCGTGGCACAGAGATGTGTGAAGCGCATCGTAAAGCTGCTGCTGGGCTGCGGCGACGTCGAGCCCAACGCTGAGGATATTAATGGACGGACACCACTATCATATGCAGCAGAGAATGGGCATGAGGAAGTCGTTGAGCTGCTCTTAGAGCATGGCAATATCATGGTTAATACCAAGGATATCTTTGGAACAGCAACACTTTCATATGCAGCACGGAAAGGGCACAAGAGAATAGTCAAGCTGCTGCTACAACACAAGAACATTGATGTCAACATTATAAATGATTATGGACGCACACCACTATTATATGCAGTAAGAGGAGGGCATATAGAAACAGTCAAGCTGCTACTAAAACACAAGAACACTGATGTCAACATTGCAGATGATCATGGACGCACACCACTATCATGTGCAGCAGCAAGAGGGCATGAGGGAATAGTCAAGCTGCTGCTAGAACATGAGAACATTGATGTCAACATTGCAGATGATCATGGACGCACACCACTATCATCTGCAGTGGAAGGAGGGGATGAGGGAATAGTTGAGATGCTGCTAGAACATGAGAACATTGATGTCAACATTGCAGATGATCATGGACGCACACCACTATTATCTGCAGCAGCAAGAGGGCATGAGGGAATAGTCAAGCTGCTGCTAGAACAGAAGAATGTTGATGCCAATATTGGGGATAAGAATGGACGAACACCTCTCTCACTCGCCAGAATGGGAGGACATGAAGGAATAGTCAAGCTCCTCCAGTCCCGTATTCCTTCTCAGAATGGACCTTGACGAAACCATTCTTCTCACCTTCTATCTGTGATCTTATCTTAGTACTACTCTTCAAAGAAATACAGGCAAGTCTACTACTTTGTGCAATTACTTCTTCCCGCAGTTAACTTAGAATGTGCTAATCTATATCTGAAGAATGCAGTATTGACGGTTTTTCGTCCGTTTTAACTGACTACTGTCACAAGCTGAAGGCTACTATATATAAGGCCATGAAAGACAATTGTCCAAAAGGGACAGTTGCATAGGACCTGGTAATAAGGCAAGCAAAGCGCTAGGAAAACCGAGCAAGAGAGCTTCTACTTCAACCTCGCCTCCACCACTCCCACCGGTGTCCCCGGTGCTCTCCACACCTTGACTAGCTTCAACCCAGAAATGTCAAGCAGACGCGCGAAGTCCTTCTCCGTCCGCTCCATCCCACCGAATGTCATAATCGTGTGGTCCATCCACGCAGGGAGCATGCTGTTGCCGGTCTCTGGGACGATGAACTCGGTGATCAGCACCCGCAAGCGCTCGCGGTCCATGACCGCTGCGTTGTTTTGCAGGATCTTCTTGCTTTCGGGCTCGTCGGGCCAGTCGTGGAAAATACGGCGGAAGTAGTACGCCAGAGCTCCTGCAGAGATAGACCATTCCGCGTTAGTCGTAGTCACACAGGATAATTAAGAGAACATGGACAAACCCTTGACAGGCTGGGGCTTGAAGAAATCATGAGCCATAGCCTCTATTCCGTGCGAGATCAGCGACTTCTTGTTGTCCTCGATGACCTCGTCTCTGTCCTGCAGGATGAACCTGCCCTTCAGGCCTGGGCTGCTCTCCTTGATCTGGCGCAGGATATGACCCCGGCCACCGCCCACGTCGACAATGGTGACGGTGTCATCAGTGGCATACTTGCCCAGCTCCTCAGCAAAAGGATAGATACCGATGGTCACCTGGCTCGAGTCCTGGGCGACCATAGCCTCGTTGAAGCGAGCGAGCCGCTCGGGCGATTCGGAGACCTCAAACATGGTGATCCCTTCGCAGTCATGGGAGTATGTGAACGGGTTGTGGCGGATGCCGATGTGGTCTTTCCAGTTGTGCTGGCGGAGGAACTCGTGGTTCTTGATCATTGGGAGTAGAAATTCGTCCACCCTATAGATGGTCAGTTGCATGTATGAGGTATCTTGCCAGATGCTTTTCAGACTACTCACATCAGCGTAAAGACGGCTGCCATCTGCGGGCTGAGATAGATCTCCGAGAAGCTTGTGTGTGCATATTGCTCCTCTCCCGTCTCGACAAAAGGCCCCAGGGGAGTGACGGACCGCATGAGCCGTACTTGCAAGATATCAGCAACCTATTCACTTCTCGCTCATATAACCCAGGAAGGTTCAACATACCCAGAATCTGTTTGTCAATGCCTGTCTTCGCGGCGATCTCTTCGGCGGTCATGCTCGCACCTCCAACCGGAATGGCGTCAAATACACCAGCTGCAAGCAGGGTTCGGATTGCCCCTATTCTTGACATCTAGGAGAGTCAGCGGACGGACCCTTGCAAGAAATGGTCTCAACCCAAGTCTGGACGAAGGCAGTTGGGGGTCTTTCACCACTTACATCCTCGAAATTCGCAAAGACCATATCTACTGGTCCCCGAATGGTCTGGAGGAGGCGCATTGTCTTCATCATGAGCTCGTACTTGTACGGCGCCACGTCGGTCTCTGAAGCATCGCCGCTGGAGGACAACTTCAGATACTTCTCTGCCGCCGCGGTGAGCTGGTCGAGCTCCTTCTTAATGGCGGCGCTCTCCTCTTGTGCCTTTGTTGCGCTGCCCATTGTGCTGTACAAAGATGTATGGTGCGTGGTAGGCGTGGTGATGGAATTCCTAATCGATAAGAAGAATCTCTTTTCAGGCCTGGGGTGAAAGCAACGCTTGACATCTAATCTATAATATTGCCCCGGATCCGTGCGACAGCTGTCAATCTATCTGAGCAGACCGAAGACAAGACCCGGCTCTGAACTTGGGGGTGGCTGATGTTAATAGGTCCTAACTCCAGCTCACATGAGGGGACCGCTGCCTTGTCATTTTTCTGCTCGGATGCCGCTACTGTGCTGCGCATCCTGATCTGCAAAGCATCGCTAGCTCTGATTTGCCTCTCTAGATAGTTTACCGGGGTTGTATGGGCAGTTCTGGATCCGATAATGTGGAAGTTTGGCCAATATTTTGATCCCTCCCCGAGCTGTCAAAAGGGCACCCCTGATGCGTCGAAGAGGCCTATTGGCTACATAGCTAGCTGTACACGGTATGTCAAATGACAGTGCTTTTGGGATGACTACCTAACGAATCATAGATCAGCGTCCCTAAAAAGGATAATCTTATCCTTGTCCGTGTCTGTTCGGAGTTTGCAGTAAGACGCCTTGTATCCCCACCTGTCTTTTCGAGGATGGCCTTGTCACGATCTTTGCTACGACACTTCGCTCCTGAATAAAAAAAAAAAATACAGAGCCCAGAGCGCTTAGCATCGTTAGCGCAGTCGTCCCTGTCATACCTTGAAGACTTGCCGTGAGAAAATGGAGTACAGTACTCCGTGAAAAGTCCGGTGTGTCCTTGAATTCCTTCCTAGCCATTAGGGTCCCACCAGTAGGCATGGGACTCATGAGGCTCGTGAGATGGGAAAATAAAAATTCCATCCTCTTGCCATATATGGACCCATCCAGGAACAGGACTCAAAAATGACAATCATGCCTAAAAAGTGTGAAAAAGCTTACCGTGTACAGTCTTGCAGTTGATTCTTGCACGCTAACTGTTGGTGATAGGGGTATAGAAGGAGACAATAACTGCTCCGTACTCCAAATTCAAACTGTTACCGGGGTCGTTGGAGATGTGACTGTTCTATTAATAATCAGGACACATTATTAATGGTTATGAGTGAAATCGAACGCTGTCACGGCGCACTCAGTTCCCGAGTCCGATTGCTGCGGGCTATCTAATCGACTGATATTGGGGGCCGCTGACAGGCTCCACATCCATAATAGATATGGAGCCAGGAGCACGGAGTTCCAGCTCCCGGCGCAATGGCAGAAGTTTAAAAGTTAAGCGAATCCATCAGAGATTGCAGCGGTTTTTGAGGCTGGATGCTAGCCCAGCCTTCCTCGGCACGGATCCTTCAGGGAGGCTGCCAAGAGCGAAGCTTGACCTCACTTCACGCTCGGAGATGCCTCTCATGGCCCATGTCTTCAGAGACTCCGTAGACGCTCACAGACACTGATGTGCCAACACCGACTATTCTGCGGGACGTGTGCTGGGGAAATATAAGCGGAATTACCCCAGCCCTCTGGTGGACACCATTTTGCAACTGGCTTGGAACAACGACGCCATGTCTGACATACCCTAACAGACGACAGGGCCACTGGTCGCAATGAACTTTACCATTCCCGGTTCCTGAGCTCTATCCGGTTCCCCGTCCCGGTTCTCAGTCCTTGGGCTCCACTATCATGAAAACGGTATGTGTTATTCGGGTCTAGACGAGCAGGGATGCAGCTTGCTAATTCGAACATCATAGTCTGCTGCGCCGCAGATTCCTGTTGAGAGCCGCCAGTTTTATCATTGCCAGTCTTGGAATGTCTTCGAGTACTACTGCAGGGGTTTGTGAAGAGCCGGATACCTACATTCCCCCGCTTCTGTCGAATGGGAGGCAGTCGAGACTTTTCTTGTCAACTCTACTTACCGCGTACTTGTCAGCAACTTCAGACTCCACGAACATCTGTTTCTAACAGTTCGTTATCCACAGGCCCCATATCGGGAACGGCGGTCTGTCGGTTTAATTGCCCTCTTCCCTGCTTTCATCTTGTCTACTTTGCGTACGGAATACTCTGAATGCTAACATTCTGTAGCACCGTTTCGAGTTTGTGCCTTTGAAGCTGTCTAGACCACCGAGGTCGAGAGGATCGGGTGTCCTATTTCATGTCATCTTATGGAGTCTAGACCTTCGTGCATGGAACCACTTGTCCAAATGTTCCCCGTCGTCGATTTTGTAAAGATGAGGAAGCAAGCGATATTATATTATCTAGAGACATCCGAGACTGATTATGTCGAGACCAAAGATGAGGGTCAGAGCGCACGGTCGAATCAGCTATCAATATCTTGTCAAAGGATAGGATCCTTCTTCACTCCTCGGGCTGAATTGGAAGTCTTGCTGCGGTGATAATCTATTGGTGATTTCTCTTCCCTAGAGCATAGAGTGGCCTGGGTGATAACTGCCTCATGCCAAGCAGGGGCACCAATACCAAGGCACGTCGAAGATCGGCCCGCCTGTCAAAGGTAGAAGGTACCTAGCTACAGGGACTCTGCGTCACTGTACTTGTGTCAGAAACCCCTGTCGAGATCCATCCTGCAGGCTGGGATGTCGGGAAAGGAGCGAAAAGAATAAGAAAAGCCAAAACAGCCTTGGCTATCTCGCACATCTTCCAGACGGCCGGTGGTTAATATCTACCGATGTTCGGCCGCGCTCCGCTCCTTCACAAGCGTACATAGTATATGGGAAACTGCGCTTCGTAAAAACATCTGAACAAGAGGGCTGTCCGTGCATGCCATCCTGACAAGCCTCAATATCCGCCATGGATCGTGTTCCGGCAGCACCACCTCCTCCAGGCGTCACTCCCAACTTCGTGAACCCGCCTTCGGACAAGGCAGCCGTATACTCCGCCAGCATCGGCCTCTGCTCTGCTGCTACGCTTGTTCTCCTGCTCCGGCTTTATACGCGAGGGATCGTGCTTCGTTCCATCGGGCTTGATGATCGTGAGTTGCTTTTCTTTAATACATACGCGGTGAACTGTACTGATGTTGATGCAGACTTTTGTATAATTGGCCAGGTATTTGCGAAAACTGCGAGTTTGCCAACCAGTTATTGATTTATACGTGCTCCCTTTATTTAGCTGTGTGCGTGGATATTTTGCATTCTCAGCATACTGAGTATGGTTACTCGTCCCGACGCCCTCTATATCAGGCTAACAGGCTAACAGGATGACTTTTTCTAGATACCAGGAAAGGATATGGCGTACACATCTGGAACTTGTACGTCCCTGATGTTATCGCCTTTAAGAAGGTGAGACCTTTCATCTCACAAGTTATCCGTATAGTATGTTGTATGCACAAGCTAAAATCATACCAGTACGACCTCGCCGAGGAAGACGTCTACTGCGTCGGGATGTTCTTCGTCAAATGCTCCATCCTGGTCTTCTACTTCCGCCTGAACCCGAACCGCCGCTTTCGCCAGCTCGCCTGGGCTATCATCGCGTTCGTGTTTGCCTGCAGCCTGGTCAGCATCCTCGGTCTTCACGTTCATGTGCCGGCCGGTGGCCGCGCAGTGGGACATCACGATGAAGGGCAAGTGCATCAACCAGCTGTCCTTCATTTACGCCAACGCGGCGTTCAACATCTTCAGCGACTTTGCGACCTTGATCCTGCCTATTCGGCTGTTCTGGTCGCTGCAGACGTCGCTCAAGCAGAAGCTGCTGCTGATGGTGGTGTTTATTGTAGGGTCTTTGTAAGCTTTCTCCCCCCCCCCCCCTCCCCCAAATGACGGTCAATGTTACACTTGACTTATGGCTACAGTTGAGGAGGGAGGTTAAGACTGCAGCTAACTTCTACCTAATCAGTGCCTGTATCGTAGCCATCCTCCGGATCGTCACCATGATGCCCTACACGCACAGCAACGACGCAACGTGGTTCAAGAGGATAATCGCAAATTGGTGGTAAGCTAGCTTCCTTCTGTCACATCCTACTCATCCAAAATATCTAGTATATGTATGCCTAGGTGCCGAGCTAACCTATCCATAATGAAAAAAAAAGCATGGTCGAAATCAACGTCGCAGTCATTTGCGCCTGCCTCCCCATCATCCGGCCCCTGCTTGTCCAGATCCTGCCCAGAATCTTCCAAAGCAGCCACGGACACAGCAAGATGGCCGGAAGCTACGCGCTGCAGGACGTCGAGTCACAAAGTAGAAGCAAAAGTACTTTCAGACGCACATTCAAGGGCCGCACAACTATTAGTTCCGTGGATAACAAATAATAACGACAGCGTATTCCGTGGTTAGAACATCACGAACAAGGCCAAGACCACTGTAGGCAAGGACAGTGGCAGAGACAGCGATAGTGACTCGGAGAGCGCGCAGGGGATCGTCAAAAGGGGGCAGCTGGAGGATGGGGTAATCGCGAAATCCACCGAATATACGGTTTCGTATGAGAGCAGTGGAGATCGGGAGCGGGAGCAGCAGCATGAGCAGCAACATGTTGGGGCTCATGTTGTCTAGGCTTGAGGGTGGGCATCTTTCATTTCTTTTCTTCCAGTAGAGCGCTGAAGAGCGGAATTGAATTGAACAGAGCAGGAAAAAAACTAGATATCCGGATAAAAGATAAAAAAAAAAAATAAAACTAAAGTCGCCTTTGATTGTTCTTGTTCTTGTTTTTCTCTTTTTTTGTCATCCATACCTCTCTCTCTCTCTTATTTGCATCTCCTTTGCTTTTCTATTCCCTCGGTTCCCACTTTCTAATAGCCCTGTACTGAACAATGCAATGCAATAAAATAACAAAAAGATGTATAACCCACATGTATAATTATCTTGAACCAATACGTATTACACCTATTTTACTGATTGCTTTTGTCGGACAGCCAAGATACCAGTATCCGATTTGCATTAGTGGCCTTGACCTCTTCTTTGTAGTCGAGTGCTATTTTTTGTTTGATAGCCTTGAAGATATAGTGGTTTGTTTATTACATGCAATACTTCAACAGTACAACACGGGCTCTTTGCACTAGCAAAGCTGATAAGTTGAGATTAGGTCATCCAAAGCCCAACAATGGTATCTACTGAGCTGAGATTCTTGCAAGGGAAAAGGAAAGAATATTCAAAAGATATTCATATGGATCTCTGTCGATCGGTGATGCCTGTTCTGACGCTCATGTATGTTATTGGGTCAGTACCGATGGTGTCAGGTGGTAGTTCCTACCTGCCCATTCGGGTACTCATCATTTGTCGTCGCGAAGGAGGGAAGCGTCTCAAGTCTCCTCTTAACCCATCCATCCCATCTTCCACCCCCATTCATCTTTCGTTCATATCCTCTATGTCTTCTCTTCGACTGTTCTCGTCTCCGGAATCCACCTTTCAAACACGCAAGTTCATTCGATACAACCTAAACTTACTCTACCCTCTTCATTCACTCATTCATCCCCCTCGAGTCCCTGCGCTTTGTTTTGAACGGGAAAACGGCTCACCAGCCAGTGACCTAGAATGCACTGAAGGGGTTTTGTCACGGACGAGGGTTCAATGATTGGACCATTTGATAGGACTCATTCAAGTTCAAAAGTATGATTCATTCACGGTTCAATCTCTTAGACTAACATCTACGTGAAGAGGTGGAGACAATGGACTTTTTTTTGGGGGGGGGGGGGGGGGGGGGCGCCAGGAAGAGTAAAAGCTAACTGGGGCAGTCATACTCCTAACCGTACCCAAGCCAGTGTGACAGGCATCATTTGGTTCTGTGTCCCGAATGCAACCGATTGCAGTCATGGGGTCATGTCTTTACAGAAGGATTTTCCTCCCTAGTTCAAGTTCCTCGATCTCCTTCTTCAGCTGTCCGCGCCTTCGTTTGAGGGCCGGATCCTCCCCAGCGATCTCCTCAAGCTGTTCCGCCGTCAAACCGCTGACCAGAGACGGTGAAAACAGTTTCAGAGGAGTCTCTGGTCCTGTCACAAGATGGTAATCGGTCGCCTGCATGCACACATTATCCACGAACCGCTTGAGCGCAACCTTGTAGTAAGCGTGCAGGATGTCATGGATATCCTGGACTGTGTGCTTGATGTTGCTCATGTCGTGATGGTGGTGGTCAATGTCGCTTAACCGAACCACTTCTCCATGGCGATTGTCATAGACAGCCTTCTTTGCCATAGAGGAGCGCATCCGTTCCTGGCGACTATGAGATGCGGGCGCGGTCAGCATGACTCACAGGCAACTGAAAGTAACACGTACCTTTTCTCGAGGTTATCGTTAAGATAGTGGTTGAGGGTCATCAGTGTACCAGTCCTTTCAACGTGAAGGAGGAATTCAACCCCTTCCACGGCTTTCTTATATTTGTTGACCAGATCGTCCATGAATACCGATAATAAATTGCGGCGCACTCGGTCGTCTGGACACACAGATTTCAGAGCCCTCACTATGAAGTTGTGCACCGTGACAATCACATCGCTGATGTATCCCAGCGCGAAACTAGTCCACTTGGTAGTCTGTTTCTTCATGATCGTCGGTAAGAAGGAAGAGTCGAAAGTCCCAATCTCGAATCCGCGGGAGTTGCGATATAGTCTTTCAATCCAGCTGAGAATATCTTCGTCTGATGATCTCGGGACAGTCTCTTGATCATAGAGAATATCTTCCAACTCGGGAAGATTATCCTTCTTCCGCACCGGCACTCCTCCTTTGCCAACTTCTTTCTTCTCTTCCCCCTTCTCTTCCTTGACGATTGATTCTGGGGTTTTCGCAATGTCTACTGCTGAAGTGAAGCTGTATTCATGGCCCCACTGGGTGATATCGTCTGAAAACGTCTGGTTCCTATTCACCAGGACAGTAGCCAGACGAAGATCTTCATCCTCGTCGAATATGTCATTGGCTCCGTAGTTAGTCCTCAGCGCCTCCGTGGTGATTTCCTGGAATGCCATCATGATATTGAGAAGGTAGCTCGACTGTTGCTCTGTTGTGTCTCGCTCTGCTCCAAGGGCTCGAAGGGCATTCTTCCTAGCGTTCAGTTTTTTGCTGATATCTGACCTTACCTTTAACAGCATCCGGTCAACGACAACTCAGACCCAATGCGAAGGAAATAGTATGTACTTACAGCGGGAAACTCTCGACGGATGTTCGCGATGATAATTTCTCGCAAACGAACCTTTAAAGCTTGGACTCCAACTTTGTCTTTGTCAAGGCTATTCCAGGGAGCCATTTGTCGGAAGAAAATCTCCTCAGTTAGGTCTCGATTGGCACTGCCGTCCAGCAGTTCTTGCTGGCCCAGGTTGCGCACGATGCTCCATCCCAACTTTATTCTCTGCTCCTTTCCTTCGACAATATCCATGACCTTCTTCTCAGCCCCAGGATCTACCAAGTCTGGCTTGGTGAGGACTCCTAGTGTTCTCTCACCGTCCGGATCGAGCTCACGTGCCATCTCAACGATCTCCTGGGTGGCCATGTCGACATTCGCGGCGACAACAGTGAGCATGACAGAACGACGGTTCTTCATGTAACTGAGGACCATGTCCCTGACCATATCCCTGTCAGCTTTTGTTGTTAGGCCCGGAGTTGTGTTTCGAAAAATTCCCGGGACATCGATCACGCTGAGATGGTCTTCGTCGGGTCCGCAGATCTCCAGGCGGAGAATATCCTTGGAGAAGGTTGGCTTTGAAGAATCCTCTCCTTCGCCTTTTGGGTCTGTCAGACCCATCACGGCGTGGACCTAGTACAGAGTCAGCAGACTACCCCCGACACAACATCGTGAGCTGAAGCTTTCTCACCTCAGACATGATCTTGGAAAAGGACGCAGCGTCTAGCGTCTCCAAATGCACACTCCACTCTCTGAGTTGTGCTTTGTGCGTGGGATCCGCATCGGGGGCAGGGATGATCGATACGGTGATGCTCTTCTTTTGAGACCTGTCGCTGGACCTGCGAAACATGATCTGAGTCGCAAACCTGGTGCAGAGTCCGCTGTCTCGAGGAAACGGCAACTTCGTAAGACCTTCCAGCACAGAGCTCTTGCCGCTTGACTGGTCGCCGACGACAACAAGCTGCGGAAGGTCGATGTGCTCACCGACATTGCAGGCGAACAACTTGTCAATCTTGTCCAGCAAGGCAGGGTCTCCAAGACCGCTGGAGGATTGTTTGGTCTCCATTTCGGCAGGAGACATCACTGCGTTGGAAGGAAGAGTGTGTGAAAGTGAGAAAGAAAGACGAGAAGGTGCGTGAAGGTGAGAGGAGGTAAACCCTAAGGGTACACGCGTAACGAATAGTATCCAATGGAGAAAACAAAAACAAGGCGGCCTCCCGAACAGAATCAGGGCCACTTGGAGTAATTTCACTTGGAACTCGACGAACGATCAGATTGAACTGAGTAGACATAGAGTTCTATGTGAAGAAGAGGTTAGAACCTCCCTATATACTCAATCCACTGCTAAGTGCCTAGGTAGGTTCTTTGTATGCAGATTGCTCTTTATGAGCTGTTAGACTGACACGGGTTTACGCGTTGCCACGCGGGTGCATGGGACATTCCGGCTAGTAGCGGTCGTCTCCTTGGTAAGCAAACAGGGAACCAGCGGTTAGGAACATGATGTTTTAAACCGTTTGAGCTGCAAGCTTCCACCAGGTCTGTCTGATATCTCAGAATCATAGACCTAGGACCGGGCCCGTCAAACGCCCTTGGTTCTCTCAACCTTGTATTAGTCACTTGCAATCTTACATGAATGCAAAGAGCCGTGGGGTCGGTTGAAGTATGTAGTGAACCATGGTAAGTTTCTTTCTTTTCTGTTTTTCTTTCAAGGCAATCAATCAATTGGATAGATGGATGAATGGGATGGAAGTGTTGCGCTGAGTATGTATGCATGTATGCATGTACTGTACAGTAAGTACTGTGCCTAAGCTTTATCTTTATGGCTGGTATGGCCGGATTTATTTATTTTCTTTCAGATATTATTGTTATACTTAGCTAGGTTTACTAGTGAAAAACAAAAACAAAAAAAAGAACAAAGTAGACAGAACAGACAGAACATCCATCTTCTGCTTTATAATATTGACGTATCACTCACTGCCTGCGAACCGACTTTTTTGAGTAATTTTACTTACTAGCATTATCATTGCTTCGTTCTGTCTGAAGATCAATCAATCGATTAATTAACATTGCTTTGCCTGATGGAACTATTTGGTATATTTAACGGAATTCCTCACATATAGATACCCCGGATACGTGTAGGCCTAGCTTGAGAGCATAGAGTGACACGAGTAAAGAGGGAAGCCCAGCTGAGCAGGTCTAAGTTGACAGCTAATAACGTTCCGGGCACTCAGAAGGCGTACATCGTGCCGAGATTTTGCAGGGCAGTCATGGAAATCGGAGCAATCATTTCTTCCAAAAAAAGTTATGACTGGTTTGCAAGAGGAATAAAAATGGAATTCTAATGTAAAATAGCATAGCTACCCGAACAGACGTAAACAAGATGTCTCAACACAGGTTCATCTCACGCATGTGCAGAGACCGTAGCTGCAGCTGCCCGCGATGCGGCAGCAGCTTCCGCAGACCCAGAAAGCATCCGGATCCGATAGTCCCAGTAGTTCTTGCGGATGGGATCATACTTCTCCTTGAGCAGTGTGAGCATCCGAACCGCGTCCTGCTTGCCAGCATCCTCTCCCGCGGCCGCCGCCTCCTCCGCATACACATCCGCCAGCCACTCCACCGCCAGACTGCTCTTGACGTGGACGTTGACGACGTTGCCCGTATCGTCCTTCTCCTCCGTGACGAACTTGGCTGCGAACTCCTTCCAATCCGACAGCGGCCGCCCGGCGGCGCGCAGGACCCCGCGCGCGTACGACCAGGGACTGCGGTTCTCGGGCGCCAGGACGATCTTGGACTTGGCGTAGTCGAGCTCCGCGTCGACGAGGTCCTCGTCGACCACGTCGAGCCGGCCCTTCTCTTCAGCAGCGCCGGGCTTGCCGCTCTTGTGCATCCCGGCGTCCGGGTCGTCGCCGCGGGGGCCGAAGCGCAGCACGTACCGGTGGTTCCAGGCGGAGTTGTTGCGCACGTCGGCGTCAATGAGGGTCTCGACGTCGCGGATCTCGCGCGGCGAGTCCCAGAGGTTGAAGTGGCGGACGAGCCAGTGGCGGTAGGTCCAGACGTGGTAGTTCTTGGAGTCCTTGGAGAACATCTCCATGAGGAAGTCGGGTTCCTTGGGAGGGAGCGTGGGGAAGTGTTCGCGGGAGGACATGATCATTTGGCGGTGGTGCCTGTAAAGGTCAGATCCAGGGGTTGGATATCCACTACTTGGGCGTTGGCATACGTACCATATCTGATAATTCTTCAGGTTCTTCAAAGCGACCTTGTTCAACCAAGTAAGCTCGTCGTCGAGGTTCTTGTTGAGAGCAAAGAGGATCTTTGCTCGGTACAGCCTGCGTATCATCCATCAGTTATATCGAAACAGGACCAAAGATACAAAGATGAGACATACCACACCGTATAATGCGCCGGATTCATCCCGATCACATCCTCCGTCAGCTTCAGCGCCCTCTCCGACATCTCATTCTTCGCCATCACGGCCCGCAGGTACGACGTCGCCTCGACGTACTCGGGCGGGTAGGCGATGGTCGCGAGCGGGAACGACTCTCCGCCGGAGGAGCCGTCGTCTAGCGGGATCGGCTCGATGTCAGCCCACTCGGGGTCGGAGGAGTATTTCCCAGTCATCGTGCGTTGAGGAAGGGGTGCTTAATATTTGATATGTGATTTGATGGGATGTGTGATATATCGGGGGTACTTGTCCAGAAAGAAAGAAACAGACAGATCAATTACGCATGAAAGAGCTGGAACTTTTTTTTTGGAAGATAGGTTCCTCAAGTCTCACAGACAGGCAGACAGATGGAAAGATGCAAGAGCAAACCAAACCAAAGAACGAGCAGAACAATGATTCTATTGCAGCAGCAACCCCGTCCAGTCCAATCAATCTTCAATAGTGACAAGCAGCTAGCTAACTTGGAATTTGCCCCGCAAGATGGTACAAACGCCTCCCTCGAACAAGGCGAAGGCCCACCTTAACGAGTGCGTATGTAGCTCTCTCAATCAGTCCCAGCCGTGGGTATCTTAGGTAGCTGTGCAGCGAGACTGTAGTTGCTCAATCAATAATGACGGGGATGGTCTTCCGGTTCCTTCATGAACGGCTGTCAGTCACCGTCGGTGATGCGGGCATGGATGATGCGGATCTCGGGCGGGTGGGGCACCGGGTTCCCGAAAAGGGCTATTGTGGCCTGAGGCATACATGTCCAAAAAAGGAAATTGAATGCGTGGAGAACAATATCAACGGGACTGGGCTCGGATAAGTCTTATTCCCTTCAATTGCTTGACGGAGTATTAGCGCTTCCTCTATAGCAGGGCATATACAGTCTCTATACATCCTATATACATCACCATAAATGGCATCACATCCCACTATGTACTGTACTGTACCTAGGTAGTCAGTCTATTAGGTAGATTCATGATAATTCCACAACCTCTTCCTCTCCTCCACCCACCACCTGCCCACCTTATCCGCATCAACAACCCAGTCCGCCGCCTCCGCCCCGTGCTGGCTCCTGACCCGATCAACAAGCGCCTCGAGCTTCCACTCCTCGATCGCCACGAGCTCATCCGGGTCCGTCTCCAGGTTGGTAAACGCGTAGGTGAAGCCCTGCCTGAGCGGGAGGACGAGGCGGAAGGGGACGGCCGCGGACGCGACGCTGAGCATCGTGCCGCCGGCGTTGATGACGCCGATGTTCCAGGCCTGGCGGCCGTTGTGGCTGGCCTTGTAGGGGCGGATGAGGGATTGGGCCTCGTACTCGTTGATCAGGTCCAACGCGACGGTCGTGTCGAGTTTGTTGAGGGAGTTGGTGCTGATGAGGAGGTCGAGGATGGTCGGGAGGATGGACATGGAGCTCGCGTTGGCGGAGACCTGGATACGGGGGAGAAGCGGGTGGCGGAATATCAGGGGCACGCGGAAGTTGCTGATGTGGCCGTTCTCGTAGGTCCCGGAGACTCGGGAGTCTTCGCGGAAGGCTTGACCGCTGCGCCGGAGTCAGCGGTCATCCCAGATTGATTCTTAAGCGGAGTAGAACTTACTGGTCCCCGACAGCAACGACGAGAGTCTCGTTTGCGATACCCGTCTCGTCTAATAGTTTAAGGATATCTCCTATCCATCTGTCGACGAAGCGGATAGTGTTCAGGTACTTGTTCATATCTACATGTTTCGTTATGATGCCATCGTCTGCGAAATACTGCTCTTTGGTGTAGTTTGAAGGTGTGCCCCAAGGATGGTGCGTGGTGCTCGTGAAATGCGAGAGAAAGAGGCGGGTATTATTTTGTACCGCTTCGTTGATCACGTCCCTTATGTACGGGAGTACCTCGGTTTCAGGATAGCTGTTGAAGTGTCAGCTGGACGAATCCTTGGGATATACATGTACATGCAGAAATGCAACATGCAAAACGCCTCACTTACCCGAAATAGTTGATTTCCTCCATACCTGCATGGTAATGCTTTGCATCTTCGCCCTCAATATTTTCCTTGTAGATCGACTCTGAGAATCCCATCTTGTCATTGAGCACATTCTGGTTATCATAGAGTCCAGTAATAGATTGCACGAAAACCGACTTCCACTTGCGTTCATGTACATTGTCCGTCTCCACCGTTGTTGAATCCTTTTTCAGCCGGTTAAACAATTCGAGTATCTGCATGATGCAAGGCTGGTAGATGTCGTCGTCGACCTCGCCCAGGAAATCCACCGCCAATGGGCCCACGCCGCAGTGACTCGTAAGGAAGCTCTTGAAAGAAAGAGTACTGCCAGTCAACGCGCCGACAACGTTTATGCCACCCATTCCAGGCTCGGCTGTATCCTCCCACAATTCCTCGGTTGACTCGCCATGATCCGCTGTAGGAAAGCCGCTGGACTCGCCGGTCAGTTTCTCCGCGATGGGGGTCAAGCGCGCAAGTTTCGCATTGATGTCGTTGATAACGGTCTGATTCTGTGTCTCGTAAGATGCGAGGATCGTGTTATGGAGATGGGAAGCTGACTTGAACGGGAAGACGTCTTTGCGGGCACTTTCCATCGTGATCAACACCACGTGGGTTATTGGGATGGAGCGCTCTTTGAGTGCCTTCTGGAGCGGCTCCAGCAGGTCCAGATCTAGGTTTGTTATGCGCATCGGATCGTTGACAGGGCTGTAGACATTGCGCTCCCCAGATGAGCATGCTTTCTCGGTTTTGGGTTTGGTTGCATCAACTACAAATGCGCTATCGTTCTTGCTCGTGGGTTCCCTGATGATATCACGTTGCGGCCCAGCCCATCGCCAGAATCCGGGCGGCAGAACTTCAGGAAGCCATTCAGGTCCTGTGTTCACCTCATCTTCCTCATAAACGAGGCCCGGAGTCCATCCCTTATAGTGTCCATAGGGCGCTTCCCAGAACTGCTTCTCGAGCAGGTGCGGCAACGGGAACGGCTGTCCGTCTGCGCGCGAACATTTCGGCGGTTGCGTGCGGAAGATACGGAGAATTTTGAATGCAAGCGTCCCAGATATATGATCATATGGCACCGCGGGGCGGATGAATTGCAGACCGACTATCGCTGCCGCCATACACAGCGTCCAGATCTGAATCGGTTTTGCCTTGCGAGAGGGTATTTCTATGTTGGCTAGGGGAAGCTCCAGGCGAGACTCTTCCGGACCTGTGGTATCCAAGACGGCGGACAACCAACCGCCAACCGCGTTGGACAGATATGGAGTTGCCAACCATGCAATGAAAGTGAGGATCGCTGCTACTAGTAGCACAGGTTGCAAGCCGCTCAACAGGAGTTTCATCCCTGCGGGATCGTTCCGAAAACTTTTGGCCGCACCCCATTGTATTTCCGAGCCGGTGACATAGAAGAATCCGATCTGAGATGATGCAGCGACGAGCGTCAAGATCCTGCAGAATGCGTTATTACTCACACCGATCGAACGCACAGTGGGGGAGGGGAACTGCGGGAGAATTACGCAAAAAATCCAGCAACCAACAGCCCCAGAACGGACAGATACCCCGAGGTTCTATGCAACAGAAGCCAAACGCCAACGAAGAGCAGGACATCCTGAACAAGAAAAGTTGGGAAGTAGAGGAGAAAGAGAGATCGCCGTATCGAGTGGATATGCTGGAATAAATGCAGCGCCTTTGAGCACAGAGATGCGACGACCAGGAGGGAAAAGAGGAAAGGCTTGAAAAAGCAAAAACGAGAGACGGTCATGGCAGGCAATAACATCAATCACCTGCACAAACGCACATCGCGCAGCTGGAAAGGCGGGAAACAGGCGACCACGAAACGAGTGTATACCAGAAAGGTACTGGTGGTAGAGATAGATTTTGCAAGAACAATGAAGGAGACAGCGCAAATCGACTACATGTATGTAGTAGCTACCTAGGTTACAGTTCGAGCGCTCCCCTATGAGCACTCAAAAGTCAAGGGTCGCCGCACTGGGGCGGACGTCCAGATACCATCCCAGTCACACAGGTAGGAATGCAATGCATCCGTCGTGCTGAGGCTCTAAGCTTCTGGATCTTGTGGCTGAGCTCAAACCTGACCAAGCAGCGCATGCACACCTGTTTCTCGTTTAGAATCCTCAGATGGGAACCCGAACGCTCAATTAAGTGGAGACACAAAGTCACAAACACCCCAGGGCAGCCAATGGTTCCAACATCATATATTATTGGATAGCACGTCCGGGAGTAACGATGGGCTTGAATCTGTGGGGGACAAGGCCGAAATGTCGGTAAGCATCGCGCACCCTGCAAGGCCGGTCCATCACGCAACGTCTGCTTCAAATCACTGAGTATTATCCAGGAGCGGGTTCCCGGTACCTCTGGTAAGGGCAATGGGCACCTGTTGAGAACAGGCAACAACGAGCACCGTCAGGTGGGCGAAATCGAAAATAGAAAAAACAAGTCGATCAAGACTCCGTGTCGCGCAGCGAACGGCGTCTTGAGCTCGGGCCCGGCCCCACAAATCGCCCGGGGAATGCGCCAAGGAAACTCCAGGTTGGGGGCGGATAAAATTTTCCTGAAGCATGGGGATCTGATCATGCCAGGCAGCGCTGACAGCCCGACGCAGACAGGTGTCGCGTGGGACCTCGTATACTCTTCCGCTTGCACCGCCGGGCACGAGAGGCAATGGATGCTCTCGGCGCAGATCCGAGTGCGGAACTCTCGTTTCTGATAATTTTGATGTTGCTGGCGTTTCGGACAGTCCGAGAGGGTTGGAACTTGGAACCTGGACGGGTTACACAATCCCTTTCATACGGTGCATGTCGGGCCGCAAACATTCTGGCCAGTTATCAGATGCGTCTGCTTCAAGATCAACGATCAGTACATGAGAAAAATATATTCCTCATGAGCGAAAATGAAATATTAATACTCCAATACGGCGAAAGAAGATGTCCTCGACAGATGAATGCTGTCGCTGGACGTTGCGCTTCCCCGCTCCGCTCTCCACCAATCCGCATCCTCGCGTCCGGCAGGGATCGCCCTGGAGCACGCGACTCGCACCCCAAATAGGCACCCAAGCACGTTACTAAAGCAGACTGCCGCAGCCATCTCCTTCACCAGATCGAGACGATCTTCTGCGCACTGCGCAACAAGGGTTGAACGTGAATTATCACTGCGCTGCTAAGTCATCTTGGCTCCGATGTACTGTAGACATTTGAAACGCTTTTTCCCCCTTACAGCCTGTGATGACCATGAGCGGAGAAACGAGCGAACCAAGATGGAGTAGGTAGGAGATCGATCTTACCGTGTGCTGCACAGCTGGTATTTCAGGTTCCTACAACAAAAGAAACCAACTGTTTGTGCTGACAGCTAAAGTCAAGGGGGATGTATTGGCAACTCACTAATAATACTCGAGATTAGGAGCAACCAAAGAGAGTGCTCCTGACTGGTCATAAGTTACGCTTGACGGAGATAATATTACTGCTTTGATAACTTTGCATCAGGATCTCAGCCAAGCTTCAGTCGCGCAAGAGCCTATTTATGGCCGCGTGTTCGAGCCTCGAGAATGCCCGCGTCTTTGCATCAGTGCTGTAGACTGCACGGTGCGGGCACGATCCTGGAAAGGAAATCAATGTCCCAAAGAGCACAGATCTTCGCTGCCTGCTACCATATTGTGCTCCTGTGGAATCCCAGGAAATTGAAGGTCTGGGCCAGAAGCCGTCCAGATGGCGGTTCTCGGTGGCCGAACACGGTATGAGAGGATATGACACATTCGGGTTGCTTGCCCGTTCTGACAGCCTTGTAACTGCTCCACGGGGAGTTGCATCACAACCTGCTACTGCCTAATTCTGCTGTTTCAGGTGCCGGAACCCTGTGCTTCGCCGCTGCAGCGCTGGCAGGGCGCTTCATTGCCAGAGTGGATATCATCAGAGCAAGAGTTAGGAATGAACCACGATCCTGCGTTCAAGCGTCTGAAGACTTGCTAAGAAATAGAACATCTGGTCGCACCGGCTGAACGTAACGGGGGGATAAGACTGTTCTTCTAGTCTCACACCGTCTACAGGAAAACGTTTGCAGCTTATCAAGCTCCCTGCGCATATTCCTCCAATATGTAGCAAAGAAAAGAGGTAACAGCTTCTCACCGGAAACTGATTGTCCGCAAATCCTCGCTGCTGAACTTCCTGCGGCGCCAACCTTTTGGCTATGGCGAAAGGTGTCCACTCAGAGAAGCTAGGTACCTACGGCGTAGGTATTGCACCCCGTAGTGAGTCGTAAACAAAACCTTTCACTCTGTTCCAATTTGAAGTGAGGAACAAGGTGGAGCTAACCATGTCCAGGGCAGGCAATGTTTAAGCGCCCGATCAGGGATCGTCATACCCTGAAGGGTTCTGGTCATCCCAGTTGTCATGCCCCCCGTGATGCGCACGAATATCAGCAGGAGTAATCGGAATACGCTTCACCGATTGGAGGGCGCTTATGGCCAGATAGGCACTACCTAGTAGCAGCTCTGGGCACGGTGGATAAGCGAGCAGGGGAGTCCCGGCCAGCTGGGAGCGAGTCTGGTGCTCCGCCGTACCTTGTGTCGGTCTCCTGGTCATCCATATGATGGACGACGGAGTTACGCTTATCAGAGCTGCCAGGCGTCCTCCACTGCGGGCGGCCAATGGAAGACGAGAGCGGCCAGCTCAGGCTGCCCTAACGGCGCCAAGGCCCGGCGTCTCCATCACTGATAACGGGCGATGCTGATAAGCCCGCAGGCTCTATCATGCCCATGCGTCTTCCCCGCACGATCTAATACGGCCTCGGGTCTCGCTCCATGAGCGCTTCTCGTCCATCCCATCGAGTTCCAACCTCGTCGACGGTTCCTCTAACCGCCGCCGCCAACGTCAGCAGCAACGATGCGAGGCGTCAAAAAGTCCCGGAACGGTTGTGCCAGATGCAAGAGTAAACGGGTCAGTGCCGTCCGCGTTGTTCGAGTTTCTGTGCCTCCCGTTGACTCTCTCGAAGTGCAAGGCCGGCGAAGAGCTGACAGAATTGCCATAGCTCAAGTGTGACGAGCAGAAGCCCGCTTGTGGGCGCTGCACTCGTCTGGGTGTCAAGTGCCCGGGATACGTTCAGTCCCTCCGCTGGGTCACCAAGCATGAGGTTCTTGATAATAAGATCCAGCAGCAGAAACACTGTCCGAACCATGCTGGGAAAGGGAACTCTCCGCCCAAGCAAGAGGAGTCGGTGACCTTCCCGCTAGACACACCGTTGATCTTCAATGACAGCCTTAATGCGCAGCCTCAGGCCTCGCCGCCTCAGTTTGAATCTGGCACCCCTTTTATGCATGAAGCAGGTCTGTTCGGCGGTGATCCATGGGATTTCCAGTTCGGCGATCCCCTCGTTGATCCGCTTGCTCCTCTGGCTCAAGAGTTTCCGTCGTTGTCACAAGTGGGAGGCCCGTCGTTCGGATGCGAAGAGGCCATCAACGAACCATCCCAGACATCTCCCCAGGAGATACGACGACGGTCCTCGTCTGTGTCGGCAGTGTTCATGAATCAGGATGAAATCTCCCTGTACGGCGGTTATTCTCCGTCCCCAATCATCACAAACTATCCTCGGGGGCGTTCGACTCCCTCCCCAGCGCCGTCTCCGAGTGGCCATGTATGCATGCCGTTGCAGCGACCGTTGAACGATCCTTCCACGACGCTCATAGAGTACTACTTCAAAGAGGTTGCTGGTTTGTTTTCCAGCTATGACAGTCAGATGAACCCTTTTCGGTCGACTGTTTCCCGTCTCTGGGGCTCCTCGCTGGCGATGTGCAAAACTCTGCAAAGCATGGCAGCAGCCACATTGGTAGACGATTTCCCGCAGTTTGGCCCTATCGGAATAAAGCTGCGCAGGGAAGCCATTGACATACTGAGGAAAGAGGCAGTGATGGATGACAAGTCGCTCCTGGCTCTGCTGATGCTCGGACAGACGGCAAGCTGGCATAATCCCAACGATCTGGGGATATCTTTCTTCAACATGCTCAGGAGACACCTCAATTCTCTGGCTGCGAACGGCCAAAGGTCAGGCAGCGGTAACGACTATCAGTTCTTCGACGAGGCTCTTGTCTACTGGGAGATGCTGCTCTCGTACGTTGCAGATGGCGATACCCTCGTCTCATCGGGAGCTCCAGCGTCGCAGACGGCCGAGTCAGTCGTGTTGCAGCGGGTGCCACATCCATGGACCGGGATCGCTCGCGACACCCAGTTCACGGTCCACGAGGTGGGGAGGCTGATCCGTCGCGAGAGGAACCGTGTGCGAACCAGACGTTTCACCAGCCAAGCAGACATCCTGCAGGCACAGAAGGCCATTGAAAGGGCAAGGGAGCTTGAAGAAAAGCTGTTGAGTCTTGCCCACCCTGGCGAAGCCGAGGTGGTCAGCCCGGGAGATTACGCCACCCCTGTCTGGCACCTCCTCACGATCGCAGAGGTATACCGCTGCACAGGGCTGATACAGCTGTACCGCGTCTTTCCGGATCTTCTTCGACGGAGGACATCCTCTCACAACGCATCCAGATCGGATCGATCACCCGACGCAGACCCCCAGAGTCCGTTCTCTCCAGTCGACATCAGCAACATCTTCGGCAGCCTTATAGACGCCACCGGCGGCTGTAACGGCGACGGCGACGATAACGAGCGCGAAGACGATGACGCCCTCTTCGATCCTCTCCGGGACCACTCCCTCACAACACTCGCTCTGTCGACCATGGCCCGGCTGAAGACGATCCCACTGGAGTCGCGCACGCGGTGCCTCCAGCCCTTCCTGCTCGTGGCGTGCTCCAGCGAACTCAGACTCCCGCCGCCCTCTTCTTCTCCCTCACCCGATGACGGCAGCGGCGACCTCCACGTGTCGTCGCACGCGATCGAGGTGTCGCGGACGCGGCGGTTCATCCTGGGGCGGCTGAGCTCGTTCCTGCACGTGCTGCCGCCGAAGCCGATCCGCGTGTGTCTGCAGCTGGTGCAGGAGGTGTGGAGGCGGATGGACGCGGGGGAGCCGGACGTGTATTGGATGGACGTGATGATCGAGAACGGGTGGGAGACGACGATGGGCTGAATGTTGGGCACATATCCAATCTCTTGTTTTTAGCAAAAATCTTCCTTTCATCTGTCCCATGTATTGCGGGTAGCTTACGAATTACGATGATACCCACCTTTTGACGGTTCCCTGTCAGGCGGATAGGTTCTGGATGAATACGGATTACGACTGAACCATTATGAAATACAATCTGGGAAGTTCCCTTCGCAATGGAAATCATCGTTCTTGCTACGCCCGGCACCTACGTGGCACCTCGGCGCGTGAGAACCATCCCTGCCTACCCGCTCCCCAGCAGGAAATCTCTTGCACGGGCTAGCTTTCATCTGCGGGTCTCCAGGCGCATCTTATAGTACGCAGGTATGTCCCAGACGCTCTGTAGAACCGGCATGCGATCTTCCAGATCCTGTCGGATTCTCTGACCACCGATGCCGGTCCAGAGATGCGATAGATCCGCCCGATCCCGCCCGGTGATTTGCCGGGATAGACATCTCCGGCATAGGGTTTCCTGTCAGGGCGCGATCCAAGCATGGTGCAGGGGAATCATCGGCATCGGTCGCCCTGCCAGGTCCGTCTGACTGTGCAGGCGATCCGACAGCGCCTGGGGGTTGGTTGATACCTCGTCCGTCCTCTCTGGGGACTGGCGGGGTGCACGCGGGCAAGCGTGGAGGAGGCCGGGGAAGCTCCACCGGGCCAAGATGGCGGAAACGTTCAAGTTGTCCAGCTTCACTCCCTGCGTTGCACCGCGTCTCCGCTGGACAGCAGCCGGCGGCATTGGGCCCGCTCACGGTCGCTCTTGATCTTCGCTGTCTTCCTCCTCCTCTCGTGTTCCGCTATGAACGCTTGCTGAACGACCGTCCAGCTCGACCGCGGACTGTGCCCCTGATCCCCCGGACCTTCTGCCAGCATCCCGACAGCCATGGTGCATGGACACAAGCACCGCAAGAGCGGCAGCGTGAAGGTGTCCAAAGCAAGTCTCCGCCGCGCAAAATCCAATTCACGGCCCCCGGAGGACAGCGCAGAGAAGACGACGCTCCCCGTCCGACAATCCCCCGACGGCCACTCCGACGAGAGCCACGACAGCTCGGACGGCATCCCGACTCCCTCCTCCACCACCACCAGCCCGACCTCCAAACCCGCCAGCAACGGCGTCGACACCCCTACAACCATGGCTGGGAGAAAGGCCTCGTCGCCCATGGCGCCACCCTTCATGGTGTCGGCCCCGGGCAAGGTCATCGTCTTCGGAGAGCACGCCGTCGTCCACGGCAAGGCCGCCATGGCCGCCGCCATCTCGCTGCGCTCGTACCTGCACGTCACGACGCTGTCCAAGTCGCAGCGCACCATCCGGCTGAACTTCCGAGACATCGACCTGGACCACACGTGGAACATCGACGACCTGCCCTGGGACCTCTTCCACCACCCGTCCAAGAAGAAGTTCTACTACGACCTCGTCACCGCCCTCGACCCGGAGCTGCTCGAGGCGATCAAGCCCTTCCTCACCGACGTGTCCAGGGACAAGCCGGACGATGTGCGCAAGATCCACCTCAGCTCCGCCAAGGCCTTCCTCTACCTGTTCCTCTCGCTGGGCTCGCCGCAGAACCCGGGCGCCATCTACACCCTGCGATCGACGATCCCCATCGGCGCGGGCCTGGGCAGCAGTGCCAGCGTCTGCGTGTGCCTGAGCGCCGCCCTGCTGCTCCAGATCCGCACGCTGGCCGGACCGCACCCGGATCAGCCGCCGGACGAGGCGGAGACGCAGATCGCGCGCATCAACCGCTGGGCGTTCGTCGGGGAGATGTGCATCCACGGGAACCCCAGCGGCGTCGACAACACGGTCTCGTCGGGCGGGAAAGCGGTCGTTTTCCGCCGGGGAGACTACTCCAAACCGCCCTCCGTCACCCCCCTCAACAACTTCCCCGAGCTCCCGCTCCTGCTCGTCAACACGCGGCAGTCGCGCTCCACGGCCACGGAGGTGGCCAAGGTCGCCGCGCTCAAGAAGGCCCACCCCGTCGTGACCGACGCGATGCTCGAGAGCATCGACCACGTCACCGAATCCGCGCACAAGCTGATCTCCTCCCCGGACTTCGACGGCGCCTCCGAGGCGACGCTCGAGCACCTGGGCGCCCTCTTCCGCATCAACCACGGCCTGCTCGTGTCGCTGGGCGTGTCCCACCCGCGCCTCGAGCGCATCCGCGAGCTGGTCGACTACTCCAACATCGGCTGGACGAAGCTCACCGGCGCCGGCGGCGGCGGCTGCGCCATCACCCTGCTGCGCCCCGGCGCGGACGAGCAGGCCCTGCGCGACCTGATGGCCCGGCTCGACGCGGAGGGGTTCGAGCGGTACGAGACGACGCTGGGCGGGGACGGCGTCGGCGTGCTGTGGCCGGCCGTGCTGCGCAACGGCACGGACGAGGAGGGCGGCGAGGAGATCGATCTGCACAAGTTCGAGAACGCAGTGGGCAACGATGGCATCGAGAGGTTGGTGGGCGTCTCCGCTGGCGGGCCGGAGAGGCGCGAGGGGTGGAAGTTTTGGAAGCGGGCGCGCTGAACCGGTGCCTCCGTTCTCAAAGAAGCGTAATGGTCTAGATTAATGACTTTCGATGTCTTCCTTCAAGAACGCCGGCTCCGCAGATGGCGGCCTATATGGCTGTTGGTCGCTATGTCGTGTTGCATCATCTCCGGTTCCGCCTGCTCATGTCCATTTCCCCCGTCCCACCTCACCTTACCAGCGGTGGAGGACATCAAACGCGGTTTAGATGTTAATGTTTACGGCATCAGCGAATCTAATACCACTTAGCTACTTTTGCTTTTGATGGCAATGTGCTTATTACTCACTCTGTTATTTTCTAGATTCTATTATATCTATTGATTTATCCGTTCCAGCGAGCGTCTTGCTTGCTTCTACTATTTCTATTTCTTAAATAATTAAATTTCTTCTTATTCTTCTTCTCCAGAGCTTTCTTCGGTCGTCACGTTGTGATGTGATGTGATGTCTGGTTTGATTTTAACTGTTTGAGACTTTTTATTTTCCACTATTACAGATTTCTTTTTGTCGGTGACATGTGTAGAGAGAGAGATATATATATATACCAGGGGCTGGTGTGGAGTGAACGTGAATGAATGAATGAAGAAGAAAGAAAAATAGCAATGGGGATTGATTGATGGATGGATGGATTAAGTGATGGATACATCCATTTACTAAAGCCTTAGATTGAATTGATTAGGTATGGAGTAGATAGCTGGATAATTGTATATGTGTGTGTGACTGCAATAGTCAATAGAATAGTCAATAATAATAATAGGGAATTCAATTGCGTAATCTAAACAAGCAGGAAAAACCCGTAATAAACAAAAATTCTATCAAGGAAGAAAGAAAGAAAGAAATCCCAAACCCGACCTGATTCTGATTCTGTCCTTCCCTGACCTGACCTGATCCAATACCAATACCAATACCAATAAATCAAGTAATGATAAAACGATAAGAACAGCCCGTCCCGATCTACTATTCTATATGTATAAGTCACTCACACCGACCCCATCCGCGCTCAAGCTCCCGCCTCCACTCGGTCGCCATCTCGATGGTGACGTTGCTCCCGCCGCAGACGATGATCACGACCCTGCTCTGCGGGGTGAGATCGGGGACGAGCTGGCGGAGCTTGGAGCGGAAGAGGGTTTCTTGTTCTTGTTCTTGTTCCTGTACGTCGCCAGCATCCGCTGATCCAGCGTCCGAAGATGAAGATGAAGTGGTGGATGAGGAAGATGACACATCAGTCTCCGTCCCAGTCCCGTACCCTTCGTCCGCGACGACGCTTCGCTTCCGCTTCTTCTGCCTCATCGTCATCCCCTGCTTGCCAGCAGCAGCGGCCGCTCCATCTCCGACCGCAGCCTCCACGCACACCCCGCACGCCAGCTCGACCAGGATGCGCTCCTCATCGACAAGACGGAGAACGCCCCGCGCGGCGTCCGCGTCGTCGAGGACGACGCTGTCCACGGCGACGCCCGGCGGCGGGGCGAGCGCGTACTCGAGCGTCCTCGCGGAGACGCGCACGGCGCCGAGGGAGGTCGCCTGCGAGGTGATCCTGGGGAGGGAGACGAGGGATCTGTGGGCGATGGCGAGGGCGAGGGAGGCGGTGCCGGTGGTTTCGGTGGCGAGGAGGTGGATGGTATCTTTCTTCTTCTTCTCGGACTCTTCGTGGGCTGAGGGGGTGGTTGATGATTTCTTTGGTTTCATCTGGCTCTGCCTCTCGATGCCCATGATCAGGCCGTTCAAAAGTCCGCCGCCCCCGACGCTGCAGATCATTGCGTCGACGGGGAGCGCTCTGTCGTCGTTATCCGGGTCGTCTGAAGGCGGGAGCTGATACGCCAGCTCGTCGACGATGGTGCTGTTTCCTTCCCAGATGGATTCGTGGTCAAATGGATGGAGCGCGATCTTGACCACATCATCATCCTCCCCATGTTCTACTTCGCCATTACTATGACCATTAATCTCATTGCTGGTTTTATTTTTCATAACCACCTCCCGCATGTACTCCCCCGCCTCGGCAAAATTCTCCCCGTACCGGATGACGTCCGCGGCACCCGCGTCGCGCAGCTTCTGCACCATGAGCGGCTTCGTGGACAGCGGGACGACCACCGTGCACGGGTAGCCGAGGGAGCGGGCGGCGCAGACGGCGGCCAGGCCGGCGTTGCCGCCCGAGGAGGCGTAGAAGTGGACGCGGCGGTTGGCGTTGGATAGCTTGGAGAGGTGCCAGAGGATCTGGTTGCCCATGGCGCTGGATTTGGGGTGGGATGTTAGTGAGGTTGTTATCTCAGAGGGAGGGGAGAGATTAGGGTTTGAAAGTGCAGGAATGATGGATGGCGGGTCTGGCATGGTGGGATAGATGGAGATTGGCTGAGACACAAAGTGATAGGCACATAGGTGAATATAGATAGATAGAATGTGGAAAGTATAGGACGGCCAAAAAAAGAGGCGAAGGGGAAAAGCAACATACCGGGACTTGAAAGAGCCGCTGGGCTGGAGGTTTTCCAGTTTCAGGAATATCCTACTGTAAGGGCATCAGCATTGAGGTTAAAGAGACGAGGAACATGAATGGTTCCTCCAGCTTTGGAGACAGAGTATTGTATAGCAAAGGGATATACATTGGAGTACAGGGGCATCCATTACCATCCAGCTGCTCGGGATAGCGCGGAGGACTCTATCAATGGAGTCTCTATCCATGGCTCCTTGGAGGCAGAAGGCTCGTAGCTTCCCATGATGATCAAGTTGACGTCAATGAGGACTCAAAGCGATATAGATAGGCATAAAGTAACCAAGTAGACCACAGTAACGGCAGGCAAGAAGAGATGCTTTAAAGTAGAATGCTGTACATTGTCTGAACCAAGGCAGACAGTCCCAAGAACAAGAATAAAGAGCAGAGCGGGGAAAAGAAATAGACACCAGGGTACTCGTCACGCATTGATAAGCAATCCCAGACCGATGTCACTGTTTTGATATACATCATGGTCACTATACACTTCCCCGACACCGCCGGGAGGAGTTTCCCGCGGGGAGCGACGACTTTCCCGACCGGCGCCCGCTGTGGCGCTCGGGAAACACTCGGTCCCGCCTGCCCTTCTCGGCCGGTGCTCCATACAGACGTGATATCAGCAGCGCTCAGATCCACGCAGATTCTTCGCAAATCTTCTCGAAACGAGTTTTCCGGGGTAACGCTCGGAGACTTTGTCATGACCTCATTGTTCCATAAATAGGCGAGCTTAAAAAACTCCCAGGAAAAAGCGGGAAGTGGTGAAGCAGCCGTTCGAAGATCCACCCCCGCAACATGTGATGCATCAGGACACTGGCCCGTGTGTCAAATTCTGTAATGCTCTTATTCCTCGCTGACTAGTGGAGGAAAGAGGATATGTTTTTGAGAGTCCCCGCCGTAGTCCAGATCAGCTCCGAAGGCCGCGGCCGAGAAACTCCGCTTGGAAGCGTCGGATGTGTTGATGCGGAGCAACTCCAGGAGCTCCTGGGACTTTCCGGGCATGAATGGCTGCAGCAAGATGCCGGAGATCCGTAGGGACTCGGTCACATTGTAGACAATGCGCTGGTTCTGCTCGCGATCCTTCCACGGCTCCGCTGCATGGAAGTACTTGTTGGTCTTGTGACAAGTCAGTATCGAACTTGATGAAGCACATGACATGGTTCTATATCACAGACCTTCTCAATGATCGCCATAACCTCGCGGAGAGCAGATCTGGGGTCCAAGCTTTCCATATGTTCCGCCACTTTGGCGGGAGCCGTTTCGATGAACGACTGATGTTCTAGATCGAGAGGAGTCGCCGGCGGAAGTTTATCCGATGCAGCAGCGGTGACATATGGCTGGAGGTTCCACTTCGCAATACCCATGATGCGGTGTGTTAGATTTCCTAGGCCCCACTGCAGCATCTTCTTGTAGTCCCGGATGATATACTCATTGTCGTAGTCAGCATCATCAGAGAGACCACCCTGATAAGTGAGGAAGAAGCGCATCACATCAACACCGAAACGGTCAATGGCAAAGAACGGATTCACGACATTTCCAGTCGATTTCGACATCTTCTCGCGGTTGATCGTCCAGTGAGCATGAACCAGCACATTACGGGGCACGGGCAGGTCAAGCGCCATGAGGAAAGCCGGCCAGTAGACGCAGTGGAATCTAGTAATGTGTCAGCAGGTAGCGCCTCAAAAACCACCCGCGATGGCATACCGAATAATATCTTTTCCAACAACGTGGACATCAGCCGGCCACCCGAGCCTGCCTTCTTGACCCGGAGGGAAGGGATATCCAGCTTTTGTCAAGTAGTTGACGAGTGCGTCTAACCAAACGTAGATGGTCTGCGTCTCGTCACCGGGGACTCGAATGCCCCATGTCAATCGCTCCACGGGCCGCGAGATCGAGAGATCTTGCAACCCAGAGGAGACAGACTTAACGACATCTGCCATGTATCTACTCGGCGTCACGAACGTGGGATTCTTCTCGTAAAATTCAAGGAGACGGTCTTTAAATGCAGACAGACGGAAGTGGTAGTTGGTTTCTGAAGACCACTCCACTTCCTTGCCAGTTTCCACTGACACCTGACAGATGTCAGCATGGCTCTCAAAATGGAGAACCTTGTAGATGACTCACCATTCTTTTCTTTCCAGTCGATGGATCCAGATCCATCTGCACCGCTGACTGAGGATAGAACGTCTCATCGCTGACCGAGTACCATCCTTCATGCTTAGCAGTGTATATGTAACCTCTGTGGTTGAGCATTTCCTGGGCATATGGTTAGAGTTGCTACAGTTAGCAAGGCGATTCGTCACATACCCAGAAATACCGCACTGCATCTTTGTGGTCTGGATCTGTGGTTCGGATGAAACGGTTGTGGTCCAGATTGGCCGCTTTAGCTAGAGCCTACAGACAATTCCGATATATTTTAGCCAGAGTTCAAAGGGAGGGCTCAGTGATAGAGTACTGACCTCGAATGTTTTAAAATTCATGTCGCAGAATGCTTGGGTGTCCATCTCTGCCTCCCGGGCAGCTTGCTGGATCTGTTTCAAACCGTCAAGTCCTGGTCTAAGGGCTCCAATTTCACATATCCTCATACCTTCATCCCATGCTCATCCGTCCCCGTGAGCAATTGGGCATCTCTGTTCCCAAGAAGCACCTGCCATCTCTTGAGAACATCCGCAATGACCATTGTGTATAAATGCCCGACATGAGGTGCTGTAAGGCCATCGCCCGTCAGCAGAACTTCCACCATGTGCGATTGATCAAGACTAACCGGCATTGACATAGAATATGGGAGTCGTGACATAGTACGGCTTGGTGCCCTCCGCAGCAGCCGCCGTCGCAAATTTCCTAGGCCGTGCGGAGGGCGCCAGGAGGGCATGTCTGCAGGACGCACATCTCCAAGACGGCCGCCTGGCCGCAAGAAGCTGTGCGGCCCAAGGAACGGCGCGAAATTCTCCCCTCGACATGACCATTGAGACTGCTATGGGAACGAATCCGAGCAGAAACGGGCATGCGGTCGTGTGTGTCCTAATCGGGCGGGCCGCGGAGTTCGCTGCTTTACCTCCGGGTGGTCCAAGCTCCCAAGTCTTTTCGCGGATCTGCCAGCCCTGCGTGCCGTGTCGTGATGGGCCTTAGACTACTATGGTCTCATAAGCATAACGGCGCCGGGTTTTTAAGTTGCATTTCTTTCTTCAGCATTTTTGGATATATCTTATCGTTCACATATCTCTGAGATATCTTTATTTACAGATATATATAGACTGATCTACCAGCAAAACTACTGTTATCTCTTCGCGATACGCGAAAGGAAATTATACACATCATGGCTCTCGCCGGCGATGACACCCTCACCAAAGTATCGACCGATGGTATGTTCAATCCTTTCTATTATTATTATTATTATTATTCTTATAATAGCATCTAACCATGTACCATTTTATAGCCGCCACAGACTTCGTCCAGTCCTTCTACCCCGCGCTCCAATCCAACCGCACATCAATAGCTTCATTCTACAGTCCCGCCGTCTCAACGATCCTCTTCAACGGCAACGTGGTCGCCGATGGCGCCGCTGTTCAAGACATCTTTATCAATCAGATGCCGCCAACATACTACGAAGTACAGTCCTTCGACTGTCAGATCATCAACAAGAACTACCCAACCCCGACACCTACCGGCGTGAAGCGTCCCGGCCAGACTACCGTGAAGGACATGTCCCTCCTCGTTATGGTCAGCGGGTACGTGCGATTCGGAGAGTCAAGGGATCTGCCGCAGCGCGGGTTCAGCGAGACATTTGTCCTGGTCCCTAATCCGGCCGCGGACCAGCACGGAAAGGGGAAGGGGAGAAAAGAGTGGTTAATCCAGAGCCAAAATTTTAGACTGGTTGTCTGAGAGCATCTTTAAACATTTTTTGGGATATGGGAAAAATAGAGGGAATACCACGTTGGCTTAGACGGGGCGATGTTACAGGCGGTCTTTCCATTTACGAGCTTGGATATCTTCGGATGCTGCGACAAATCTACGGTCGATATGGCATCAGCAGGGCTGATCGCCGGAGTCTCTACACCATATACTGAACTTTGGATTTGATTTCTCAGAATCGAGGTATCATTATGTCGAAATGAGAGAACGCGGACCGCCGACTGGATCACAAATTTGGTAAAAAATCAAAGTTATTCAGCCAAGACAATATCGATTATCAACATGGATACGAGCATTAGGTCGAAAATCCATCGAGCGCTGCAAGGTCCAGCCTTGCTCTTGGATCCCGCGGGAAAGATCTAGGACCTTGGTGGCGGACGCATGTTCGCCTTGACCCGTTCCAGCAACGACTCCCGCGTTGCATCTTCGTTGGGCAAAAGGCTTCTCTGTGGATATTTCGTCAGATCTGTTTTGTTTTGACAAAAAAAAAATCTACGATGGACAGATTACAGAGCCAGAAATGGAAGGACATACATTGCGCAGCCATCTCTTCAGTTCTTCAGTGGTCCAGTTTTCAGGATCTGTCACGAACATCAGTGTCTTATTGTCTTAGAACAAAGAAGCAATGCGATGCGCACTCCCGGTTGGATCTGGTTCCGCAGGAAACATGTCGCCGCCCCATATTCCCCAGGCAGCGGCGGCCGTCACGATTCCGGCGAATCCTGGATGGAATGTTAGATCGGATCATTTGGATGATGTACTGTACAATATGTTACCAAGTAATAGACTCTGAAATATATCAGTCTATGATTTGACAATTACCGATAAGTTGGAGCTGTACGTACCTTGGAGTTCAATGCTCTATCCAGTGGAGTCGGCATTATGTCCACGCAATGACTTCTATTATCTTTGTGAATTCAACGTGTATTGGAGAACAGTAGATGACCCCTATAAAAGGATTTTTAAAGACGAAAGCATAGGATCCTGGAAAGGACAGTATGGAAGCCATGCTGTCGTTCTTCATTACTTGTCCCAAGGCCTTGTTAAGCCTGCAGCCTGAACCCCGCACCGCCACCGGCACCGCCACATGATTCTACCGGCGGCCGGCGATAGGAAGCGTCTGATACTTTCACCAAGTGTCTGCCGCCAAATACCCTTGTCATCATGACTGGCGAATCTTGGAATTGAAAGCTTGAATCCATGTATAAAAATACTGCTTTCCTTAAAAAGGTATACATTAGATAATGTACGGAGTGACTATGTCACAATTGTCCCGGCGCTGCCAAGCCGGACAGGAACTGCGCCACACACCGCCCGCGCTAAGGGTTTCCGCGCTCGCTAAACCCTAATCCCAGATCCCACACATCCCGGCCCGAAGTCGAAGCTCGAGTAAAAGCGAAGTAGTCTTCCATCCCAAATCTCACGACCTCCTTCCACGACAAAGTCACCCCATCCCGTCGCAACCGCCCACCATGCCTCAGGAAGTCTCCGACATCAAGCAGTTCATTGAGATCTGCCGGCGGAAGGACGCCTCCTGTATGTTTCCCCTTTCGATGCCCGGCCGGCCTGGCCGTCACCAATTGAGCCGCCAAAAATACACACACCTACCTGCTGGACGTGACATGTGCTGACAATTGTTCTTTTGCACTTTTCTTGCAGCCGCCCGGATCAAGCGCAACCGCAAGACCAACCAGATCAAGTTCAAGGTCCGCTGCCACCGCTTCCTGTACACCCTCACCCTGAGGGACTCCGACAAGGCCGAAAAGCTCAAGCAGAGCCTGCCTCCTGGTGCGTTACCACCCATGAAGCCTATCCATCGACCCATTCCCGGCTCCCTCTGCGCATATGCAAACCCTGGATGAATGGATCATATGGATATGCAGAAACGGCGCAACCAGAAGGAATAGTTGCTGACGTCCGAACAGCGCTCAAGATCGTCGATGTCACCAAGGGCGCCCCCAAGAAGAAGTCCGTCTAAATGATCTAAACGGCTTTACGGGTGGACGGTGGTTGGGGTTGAAGAAGCGGCGCGTGTAGATGTCGGGTTCATGATACGATTAAGGGAATCAATGGGATGCCTCTATAATATTCCTTCCGTGGGCCGACACAGGAGAATAATGTAGCAAGGGATTATTATCCAGGAACGTTCGCGAGACTTGCCGCATTGTTTTTCCTGCGCCATATTGATATATGGGACGGTCTTATTGTTAGTCCGGACATATGGCAATTGAACCAGCAAAGAAGGGCGACCTGCATTGTTATTTTTTATCAACACCTCGGGAAACTTGGTCGGAGCTTCCTGGGGTCGAAATTTTTTGACGAATGAAAACAGTTGAAAATTTTGAATAATGGGTTCTCAATCATTTTAAGTGTGGCTTGCTTGCTTTCCTAAGAGTTCCAGTCGACGACGTCCACCTTCCAAGACTGGCCATAAAATTGGAAGTGTATGGCCCAAATCTTACTGCAGGAGGAATAAGTTGACTCGATCAGTTAGGTAACTCTCCCCCCGGGCATCTTGACCATTCGGATGTGTCATTGGTTCTACCTTCCAAATGCGATCTGTACTAGCGCACATTGCACGGATAGACGGTCCCTTTTTTTGTCGTAGGAGGGACTTTTGTAGCTGGTTCCGCCATTACACTAAGTACGACTCCCGCAACCGCAGACCATACTTGGCTTAGAAAGGTCTGACGGGCCGGTCCTCCATGAGCTGTCAAAGCAAGTTTGACAGGCAGCTTGAACCTTCCTCCGCTTCGCCGCAATTGCTTTCCGGTACCTCTCCAACAGTAGTTACTAACAATCCCGAAAAAAATTCTTTACCATAATATGCCGAACATCTTGAGATGTAATGTTTTTCTTGCCCGTCAGAAAATGGTTCTTATGATGCTCTTACACATCAGCAGCTAATCGCAATTAGTGGAACGACGGGTTGTTCCCATATGTACGTTTGCTATCAGTAGCACTACCTATGTATGTACTATACCTACCTAGGTACTTATCAGTAAGCGCGTAGTCGTGCCGCAATTCTAGAGCATGGAGGCTGGCAATTGGGAAGGCTCTTCTTTGTCTGTCCCATGTGCTGATAATTGGCCGGCGCGGTCACCGCGCCCCCGTTCTCCCTGCTGTTGATATCAGACTGGATACTGTTGACTGCATCCATGGAGAACCTCCATCGAGATGCTGCTGAGAACTCCCGGGTTACTCGTTCACCCCACACCTCACCTATAAGCGTATGCTTAGTCCGTTCTCCGACTCTCAGAATTCTTTTGTTTCGCATCGTTATTTGCGTCGTTACGGATGCACATACTCTGTATGCGCCGCCGACAACAGCGGCTTGGTCTGCGCAGAGCCGGTTTTGAAGGCGCAGGATTCGTGGTGCTAAGTCCAAACGGACTGGAACCCAGATGCACACCCCTGCTGACTTGACGAGCCGTTATTTGTCCGGCTTGAAATCTCTCCCTGGTGACACCGTCGTCCGACTCTTGCGGGGGTTTCATGCGGACTAGAAACTCCCATGGCGTTACATAGTGCGACTCGACTCCGCTCGACGTTGCAGTCATAATGTCGATAAATCTCCCGCACGCCCGGCTGTCTGCGTTTGCTCGTGCAATCCTCACGAGCAAACGAGGGATTCTTCAGAATGGCACAGCCGGAACAGTCAGAACAGCCACAACAGCCAGAGCAGCCAGAGCATCCAGCTTCCCCACAGGCGTCTGCTGCAGCGGTGGAAGCAGCAGCAATTGAAATTGACGAAGTTGAAGTATGTTTTTTGTGCAAATTCAATAATCTTGGCACTAGCTTATCAGGTCTGAACAGCGTCCCGACTCAACCTACGGAGATGAACTGTACGTTTAATATAGCATCCCAACCAGGATCAGATACTGACCTATTTAGCTCGTCCTATTCCAGATCGCTAACTTCCAGTGTCCTAAATTATGAGTGGAAACACGGCCGACGCTATCATGCCTATCAAGCAGGAAGTGTGTTATTACCGATCCTCATCAAGCAAATAATTCCTGTAGTAACTGAAAATAGAATACCAGTTCCCAAATGACGAGTCTGAACAGGACCGCCTTGACTTTATACACCATACCTTTTGTCGGCTGCTAGGAGATCGGCTGTTTACTGCTCCGATCAACCCCGAAGGGATGCGAATTCTGGACATAGGAACCGGCACAGGAATTTGGGCGATACAAATGGGTAATTATTTATTGTCTTCTCTATATCTGCGGCAGACTTTTTGCGCTGAAACTTTTTAGGCGATCTCTATCCGTCGGCACAAGTGGGACATTGTGTACCTCTGGAAACACTGCAGAATTTCCACTGACTTTTTATCAGATTATAGGCAATGATCTTAGTCCAATCCAACCAAAATGGTAAGTGATTAATCTTCCGCCATGAAAGTTCAAATTGTTGCTTAATCGAATCAAATACAGGGTGCCTCCAAATGTCAAGTTTTTCGTTGATGATGTGGAACAAGACTGGGTGGAACCTGAACCTTATGATTACATCCACTGTCGGTATATGGCTGCATCGATCCGCGACTGGCCCAAGCTGATGCGGCAATGTTATCAGTTAAGTAGCAAAACAGTATGCATTTGATTTTTGGCTAACAAAACATAGAAATCTGAAGCCTGGCGGCTGGGTAGAGTTTCAAGACTGCAATAATATACCTTACAGCGAGGACAATTCAATCACATCAGACAATCATGTGATAAAAATGCTGGAACTGCTTTCAGAGGCATGCGACAAAGTCGGACGCCCGTTGGGTCCAGGTCCATTCTTGAAAGGCTGGGTTGAAGATGCTGGTTTCACAAACATTGATCATAAGGTGTTCAAAGCACCTGTTGGTACTTGGGCAAAAGATCCGAGACTGGTAAGTTAATAAAATCTTTTCTACTTGACCTTGATTTTGCGTGCACCGCTAATCGATACTGCGGGTATACAGAAGGAAGTTGGAGCTTTCTTGGCCCTTAACTTTATTGAAGGAGTTGAGGCTTTTACTGCTGTCCCTTTCATTGATGTGCTCGGCTGGTCCAAGGAAGAAGTAACTGTCTTCAATGCAAAAGTACGACAAGATGCCAAGAAAAGAGAGTGCCATTTAGTATATGATCTGTGAGTCTTCAGTCCTGGTTATGTCTTGCCACTTTTTGGAAGCATTCTAACAGGGACAGCCATGTGGTTGTCGCGCAAAAGCCGCAGGCATGAGGCCAATGGCCGTCCGATGACTTGACAACTTGGCGATCAATGACTTTAGGGAAACTCCGAAAGTTTCATTTTTCTTTGTACTCGGTGGAACGGTCTCTTTTCGAAGTTGAACCTCTTGGTTTCATCTCTGATCATTCGCTACCTCTCTCGTTTCTCCTTCTCTTTGTGTCTCTAACGTCAGATGTGTGCACCGACTGGGTAGTTCTCCATAAGGGCGTCTGGGTGAGGACTGAGATTACATTGTTAATTTTCATACCTCCGCAATGCACTGTGCTTTCTCAACTTTCAGGGACCTATGTGTTTTAGCTAAGACACTGTAAATCGACTTTTTGTTTCAAAGTAAAAGCAGCATGCGAAGCGACTGTATGTACGTACAACAGACGTTGTGAACTCTTAGCCAATCAGGAGTTGGGATGAAGCCATGCTTCCTCCCGGGTCCCTCGGTTTGCCAATGGAGATCACGGCGCGGCCGGATGTGGAGAATATACCAATGCGAATACGGGAACGGAAATCTGCTGCCGCAGCGGGAATTCCCCGTTCTATAGAACACTTCCCCTCTCTATCATCGATGATAAGGCCGACGTTCCTTTCCATCTCAGGATCGCGACTCCTAGGTCAACTGGACCCGATAGCTCCAGGTCCAGCGGAGTACGGGCAAAAGTCAGGCCGGACGATCTATGTTGTGGAGAAGACGAGACGGCTGCGAGATCCCTATGTCATTTTGTAATCTTGCTATCCAAGCAAACCACCTTTTCTGAAGCAGATTTCACAGCCTGTCAGCGTCGCAGAATGCGTCTCACACGGCTGCAATCGGTTTTTTCCTTGGGGTCATTATCGCCCCCTCTATCCGCAGCCCCTTCACTTCCTGGCGCCCCATCTTATGTTGCTCCGGCAGGCTTTCCAACATCCGCTTTCTCGTAAGAAAACGATATATCTGAGTTCAAATTCGCCCTGCTGATCTTCTAGGTCGTACCATTACTTGCCCGTAAGGCCGACACAGGAGCCCCAGCCAGCGATCTATGATCCCGTGCTCAACATCACGTTCCCATACAACTTGACGAATCCAGAAACGATTCCCCAGCAGAATTCCGATCCAGTATTCTACCCTGCACCAGAAAGGAACATCACGGCGGAGGAGGCACAAGCGTTGATCAAGAGCGCAGTTGCCAATATTTCGAACATTATCAACGCGGACATAACGGCCAGCAAGTGCACAAAATGCACGAATGCGCTTGCTGTTGCCAAACCAGCTGCTCTGCTGGCGCCGACTCTGATCCCCGATGCGATGGTCGCACTATGCAAGACATTCAAGTTCAAATCAAACTCTTCTTGTGAAGAAACATTTGCCGAATCCAATTTTGGAGCAATCTGGACTCAGGTGCTTGCTTATGCGGATGTCCAAGGCCTTGACGGGCAGTACATCTGTAACTCTCTGAGTAGCACTTTCTGCAGTGCGCCCAGGACAAGTCCACTGAACACCACTGGTCTCTTCCCGAAGCCAAAACCGGCGAATCCTCGCGTGCCAAAAGCCAGTGGAAAGCGTATTAAGGTGCTTCATCTCTCTGACGTCCATCTGGACTCGCGGTATTCTGTGAATTCGGAAGCAAACTGCACGTCGAATCTGTGCTGTCGATCGAACAACAACAGCGCATACTCGAAAGGTCAGGTCCTTCTTCCTGCGAACCCCTATGGGTCATTCAAATGCGACACGCCTTATGACTTAGCTCTCGCCGCGTTGCAAGCTGTAGGTCCTCTAACGGGGACTGAGAGAGGCAAAGAATCCCTCGGTTGGACCATTTACACGGGAGATCTCGTATCCCATGATCCTAACCTGGAACTGTCCCGTGCTTATACTGAGTACACTGAAGCGAGCGTCTACGGAATGTTCAAAACCTATCTCACCGGTCCTGTGTTTGCTGCTTTGGGGAATCACGACACAAATCCTGTTGCTATAGACGCGCCTCACAGTCTTCCAGGGCCCCTTGGGCAGCAGCATAGCTGGAATTATGATCACGTTGCGGGGCTTTGGCAGCATGAGGGATGGATCAGTCCTGAAGAGGCGAAGCAGGCGAGGACGCATTATGGCGGGTACTCGATCAAGACTCATTATGGTCTTCGGATAATCGCCTTCAATACCGGTAAGTCTCTGTATTGTGGTCTGTCCCGGTAGGGTTGTTGCTGCGGTGCTAGATCCAGCGGGCAGGTTTTAATGCCGCTCTTTAACCGCAACCACTGACGTTTCGGTGACGAGCCTGAGTACACGAAGGCTTCTCCTGAAGCTTTTGAAGCCATTCAATGCATTTACTGATCAACTTCTTATTGACAATGCTTGCTACAGATCAAATGCAGATCTGTACGAACCCTTAGAGTGCTAACATTAAGATGCAGGAAAGATGTTTCGTGGTTAACATCTAATGAGAATTCTGTAGACCAATTGGCCTGTAAAGTTGCATAGATATGGTTGCAGCGGGACGGTCCGATGGTGGAATTAAAACCTGAGTCCTGCTTCCGGCACCGCACCAACAATCATACTGGGACAGGCTGCAGTAGAAGCAGCTGAGTAATGTTGGATGCTAACTACAGCCAGACTTCTGGTACAAATCCAACTTCCTCAACTTCATCAACACGACAAACCCAGACGTCTCCGGAACATTCTCATGGATGATTTCCGAGCTTCAACAAGCAGAAGACGCAGGTGAGCGAGTCTGGATAATCGGCCATGTGCTCAGTGGGTGGGATGGCACGAATCCAATGCCCAACCCAACAGATCTTTTCTACCAGATCGTGGACCGGTACTCGCCGCACGTCATCGCCAATATCTTCTTCGGTCACACCCACGAAGACCAGTTCATGATCTACTATGCCAACAACGGTACCGTACAGAGTGACGAGACGGCCTTGATGACTGGCTGGATCGGGCCAAGCATTACACCCCTGACGAACCTGAATAGCGGGTTTAGACTGTACGAAGTCGACACCGGAGACTTCAGCATCTACGAAGCGTACACTTTCTTCAGCGATGTATCCAGTTATCCGTTCCTTAGTGAAACCGGACCAACTTTCAGCTTCGAGTATTCGACTCGCGACACCTATGGTCCAGCAGTTGGATGGAATGCCAATGATCCCTTAAATGCGACCTTTTGGCACCGAGTCACGGAGGCCATGGAGAAGAATATTACGCTTGTCAGCTTGCATAATACATTACAGGGGAAGAAGAGCGTTAAGACCCCGGATTGCACCAGTGCAGCCTGCCAGAAGGCGAAGATTTGCTATATGAGGAGCGGAAGCGTTGCGCTTGGAAGTCAGTGTTTGCAAGGGTGAGTGTGTCTTCCATATTTTCATACATAAGAGCATAACTCTGATGGCTTTGTAGGTACGGATCTGTGCAGAGTGCTTTCAAGGGCTCATCGTGAAAGGCAATTATATAGAAAGAGGGAGTATTATTATAAAGAAAATAGGAGATTTTCAAAGTGGAATACATAAGGGCTCTTTCCCTCAATGCTCTTTGGTGAATGGGAATCGATATGAAGAGATAGATTCACCATTATACATAGCAGTCAAATCACAGATAATCTGTGTCATGGATGTAAATGATGAGGAAAAAGAGAGCATTCTGAGTGCTCTCTGACTATGACATGAACAGATACTGGTCTAGATACATACATGGTTTGGATGCCTGTTAATTCATGATAGAGACAACAAAGTATGTCCAAGAAAAAGAAGGAAAGGTCAAAAATAGCTGTTGATTATCTCCAGTTCTCTGCCTCTCATTTGCGCCTTCTGAGGCTGGAATTTCCATATCTGAAAGAGCAGTGTTTCACATAGTTCAGTTTTCCGTAACAGATTATGTGCAGGTGAATGGAAAAGGCACCTGCTTCAGCAATCTTCATAGTTAAGTAGCAACCTACATGTTTCTTCACCTGTAGGAACTTATTTCAGTTCATCTTTGTCTTCTCAACTCTTAGATGGACAGAGAATAATGTGGAAACTTGAATGTTGTCAGTGAGACCTGTTTGATATACATACATTGTAATTATGCTATGTTGGTACTAGCATATATAGCTGTTTGCAGCTGACTTCTGTCCATGTCTGCCTGAATTTCTCCTTCATTTGGTGCACTGAACATGTTCAAGTAGTAGCCTCATCTTCCACAAGACAAAACCATTCTTCGAAGCAATTTCTTGATCTGGTTGTCTATCATATCCATGGATTTCAACAAATGCTTCTCCCAAGTAGCAAGTGAATAATAGAAGCGGAAAACCATGAATGAAAATCCTTTCTTAATTTTGAATCTTATAAGTTGCCCAACCATGACATATCCACAACGCCTCAACCCTTCCAACTCTATCTATTGATCTTCTCTATACGGAAGCTCCACATATCCGCCAATCCCAAACTTAGCAAGAGACTCATCTATCCCCTTTCTATCCAAATCCGTCCTCCTCAACTCAAACTCCCCAAAGAAATTCGGCTCCTCCGCCACCTTCCGAAACCCCAGCCCCTCAAACAGCGCCAGACTCCGTCCATTCCCCTGCCCAATCTTCACACTGAGACACGACAGCCTCCACGGCTTCGGAACCCTGGCCACGCTCTCGCTCGACGCGGCCGTCGTGACGTTGCCCCCGTTCATGTACTCGTCCAGGATCTCGGCCTCGTGGTCGACGATGTACCGCATGAACGTGAGCAGGCTGGCCCGTCCGAACCCCTTCCGCTGGTTCTGCTTCTCGGCGATCATGAGCTCCACCTCGCCGACGATCTGCGGGGCGGAGGAGTCTCCGGACTCGCCGTCGTCGATGCGCAGGAAGAGGTTGATGTCGCCGAGCATTTTGGCGGGGGAGTCGTCTTCCTCCCTAATGGTGTAGCCTTGTTTGTTGGTACAGGGGTCAGGGAGAGGTAAGCAGACGATGAAGGTCAGTTTGTCCGCGTCTTTGCGCCAGCTTTGTTGCATGGCGTATTCTTCCTCGAGCGTGAGAGGCTCGGAGGCGGTGGCTTGTTGGATTTCCTGTTATTCCCGAATCATAAGGGGCGTTATGTTATCATCAATGTCGAGCAAATAGATACATCTTTCTACATGCTAATATGACGCTGATATTCCCGATAACTGCGGCTCTGCTGGGAGCGGGTTGGAACACGGACATGCCACACGGATACGTACCTCATCTTTCATCCACTCGTGGTACTTCGGAACATGCCATTTTGAGTACGGCACTAGGAGGACTGCAGATGTGGATATTGCTGCAGAAAAAACAAACGAATAAGATGTTAGTTTCCGTCTTTTTCTTTTTGTAATTTCCGAGATGTGATATGTGAAGGCTTGGCGCACCGGTATTGACGTTGACGAGCATTCCGCTTCTATATGTGAAAAGCTCGCTCTTTTATCTATTCATAGAGAAAAAATATTATTATTGATTTCTTCATTATCGGTTTGATATCTCATACATCTTCCCCGGGAATTTGTACGGTATGAAATGCCAGCTACAGAAGGTGGTCAGTTCCGCTCGCGCGGGAAATCTCCGCCTGTTTACAGCAAGGCCGGGGCGGGCTACGCCTTTTCCGGAAAGGGCCTTGCCTTGGCGGGGAAAAACTTCCCGACGTCAAACCTTTTAGGCTTTGGGCCTCCAAGGTCTGTTTGTTGTGTTGTCTGCGCTTCGCTACAAACAGACTTATTTTCGGATTAATATTAGCTAGATATGCGATGGAGATATCCGTGCTCGGATGCAGATAACATGACATGGTGTTGTCTCAAGCGCACGGTGACCTGCCTACTGACGGACTGTTTGTTTTGGACCACCGTGATAGTCCATGATTAGGTAGTACAGAGCTCTGTTTGTGGATGGCTACCTAAGGATTTTTCCAGTTTTTGAGAAGATTGTAGTGTTTTAATGGTCCTATTTCGAATCTTTGCCTGCCCTTTGTTTGATCTTGTGAAGCAATCTCTATTCTGTCTTATATTAGGCAGTACCTCCTCTGTTAGCTCCTAGCCTGAAGAGTGTTCGTCTACATCAGGTATACTAGGGGATACCTGGCATTGGATCTTGCCCTTTTTTTATTTCCGCTGAAGGTGCTTCTCTCCTGTCCGTTTGCTTTTGGTAATTGCCAATGGTTGGATACTTGGCTCTTCAATGTAAACAGAGATGTCCCTTTGATTATATATACAATGACAGTTGTTGGTGCAGCGCCTGGGATCTCCTCTCTTTCAGATACCCCAGCGGTGGACTCCATGATGGTCGAAAATCATGAACCCTATTCGATATATACGAGCTTCATTCGCACATGCTAATATATCGAGGGAGGCAATGACCATGGCATTTTCGATATTCGATCACTTGGGCTTTCGAAGGCGTCCGGTATTGAGAAAAGATATTTGGTCTTATTGTCCATATATACTTTTTCTGAGTCAGTGCCTTTGTCAGAATCTTTTTCGCTCTTCGTCCGACTGACATACAACAGGTTTGTTCACATACAGAGACTGCCATTTTCTATATAGAGATCCGTCTAGAGTGGATTCAGATCCGTTCCCTGAGAAGCCGCCTGAATGAAGACACGGTCCCATCCTATTTGGAAATCAGGGCCATGTCTGTTAACTCTAGGAGAGCAGAAAAGGCCTGCAATCCTGGTTCTAGACTCAACTTCTTCTATCTCACCAGAGCATCAATCGCAGTCAGTCTCAAATTACTCGACTTCCGTTGCGGTACCAGCTACGATTACCAAGATAACTGCAGGCCAAGGACAGTAGGCCGATTCAGATTACTTTTTATCCCTTCAATTCCAGACCAGGGAGCTCACAGACAAATCTGCAGTCCGTGCTTTCCACCGCGATCAAAAGGAGGGACAAGATATTACAACTCCAATCTATGAGAAAATAGTATTCTACTTCAGAGAGAATATATACGCAGTATAATTCACTCAGGGAGTTCGGGACAAAGCTGTTGATTTGATCTAAACTGCCTGGGACAAGAGGATAGACAGTGGTGAGAACTGGAAGTATTCTGAAAGACTGTATGGAGGGCCATAATTCATAGGTAATTCCCTCCCTTGAACCTCGCGGGATTCTTCCGGGAGCTTTCGCTAATTCTTTCACCTTATCATAGGTTTCGCTGCCATCAGAGACCAACAGTCCTCACAAAGAGGCGGATATCACCCTTTGACGCAGTTGAATGTGACCACTGCAAATGAGACCCTACAGTGGACCTATGTGAGCAGTGGTCTGAAACTGCAAACACCAAAAAGCTTCGTTGTCCAGCAGATAGCACACCAAAGCCATGCGTATGTAGTGTATGGAAGTCTTGCTCGGTATTCTCCTGTTTCTCCTGCATACCCAAGTTGTCCTGCCATTTTCCTTCAATTTCGCGTCATTTTCACGCTAGCTGATTTTATACTATCCTTTCACACGGACAAAGCCGAATATTATGAAATATATAGACGGCTATATCACCCACCGGCTTAACTATGATCCGGTATATTCACAACAGGATGGAGAAGTCCTCCACCCTCTGGCGTTCACAACAAAGGACACTAGACTTTCTACTCTTTTTTGAAGTTGAATTCCTTCCTTGTAACCATGTCATATATCTCCTTTGTGCGTTGCTTTGTTCCTCAATCTCTCTCAGCATCTTTGCAGAGATTTATACAGCTCTCCTGCCTCCCTGGACCAGAATGTTTCTCCTAGCACATCTATCTACCATATCTGTCTTGAAATTATACACACGATAACCTCTCTCGAAAGCTTCTACCTTCAAAACATACCGCTACAGATTCATCTCTGAATATGGCGTCGAATACATCCCTATCCCCAGGAGACAATTCTTCTCCACGGTGCCGCCTACTCGAGCTTCCTCGCGAAATACGAGACCGCATCTACAAATATGCTGTCCGGTGCCGTAGAGCAATTCACAAGCATCATGATCAGACGTTCAGGCCCGTGATAGAGGATTCGCGCGTGCCGCTTCCTGGATCTTTGTGCAATTTGCTGTTGGCAAATAGACAAATCTATAAGGAAGCTACGGAGTGTCTATATCGATGCAATTGGATCCGTTTCGCTCCCAATCCTCTTTTCTTTCGACCGCCGTTTCAATTGCTGTATGCCATGCGCCAACATCTGGATATTCCTTCCGAACATTTCTCACTCCTTACAAATGTGACTGTGACTGGAGTCTACAGTGACCCTGAGGCTTTTCCCGATGTCCCCTTTACTGCCAGCTTCTCCCACTTTCTAAAGCACGTCGCCCCGGAACTGGAATCATTGAGGAGACTTTGCCTCCTTGTCCCGACAGCAATGGTTTCATCTCGCGTACATTGCATGTGCGAAGTCATGAGTGAAGCAGCCTGCAGATGTCGCATGGCCTTTACCGTGACAGAGGAGCGATATCGGACCCTCTACGATCAGCTGCAGAACCTAGAGCATCACAACATGAGCAGAGATCGGAGTCCTCTCCAGTTCCGCTTCATGGCAGGCTCTTCGAACACATCCGAGTCAGTTGCCCCCATCCCATACCCCGATCGCTGCCCTCAGATAAACATCGGACCAGGCCGAGTCTTTGAAGTCTATGACTTACTTATGTTCGCTCACTTGCTTCTTCAGCTTGAACTGCACCTATCCTGCACCGAGTGTGACGAGACAGATTATGGATATATGGAAAGGCGGTTCTTCGATTTCAAACTCGTTGAAAAGCAACCAGCTGAAAGCCAAGATATGGTGCTGAAGCATGATCACTGCCCTGGTTGGGACAAGGTGCGGAAACATAAGAACTATTCTGAGAGGATCGAGAAAAGGCTTGAAAAATACTGTGATATAGTGAAGGAGATCCGGGCAGAGAGACAGGGTAGCAATTCATGAGTGAGTTCTCCTCTACTCTCATGCTTACATGCTGGTTATCATTGCAGCACGATTCTCACAGTACCAAGCCTGCCGTCTCGCCCGAGGAGTTCGTACATGTGTGCTGATTCAACATCAAGCAGAACAACTTATCCTACGCATCTCTCTTTTTCTTCAGTTCCCAGTCCCCTGTTCAACACAGCCATTCCTTCAGCTAGTTATTGCTTCAGAATGAAAGTTCTTTTTTTCTTACCATTTTGGCCACCTGACCCAGAACCACCCTTCTAATTGGTATCTTTACTCTTGTGTATCAGGGAGACTCTCAACAAGGATCTGCAGGAACGATACTCATAAATGGGAAACTGTGGCTCCGTCGAATTCAGTCAGGCACCTGGAAGCAACTCTTCCAAAACAGCAATTCAACGCTGTGCATTCACATTGTCATTCGTCTAATAATGGGGCTTCTCTCCGGCACTCGACAACGATGACGATATTTCCTACAACATTCTGCGTTTCATGAGATCAACAGCATGAAAAGTCAACGTGAGTTTTGATCATTACACTGTGGCAGCATCATCATTACGAAAAACAAAAAGGCTGGAATGCCCGGTATAGCTTTTCTTATAAGGTAGCAAGATCAAGTCAGAGGGGCGCAACTTTTTCAAATTCCATGGAGCAGGCATACATCCTCGAATTCTCCTTTTTCACGCCCGGACTGTGGCAGCCTGTATGGAATCTTTAAAAGCTGCATTGATTTTAAAAGAGAATGTCATGTCTGAGCATATCTTGATGACAGGGGATCTGCTGATAGAATCAAGCGGATCTACATACGATCACCAGCTCCTTTATTTATCGTCTATATACCGTCTGACAACAAATGGAGAGAATCTGTGGACCTTGCAGGGATGCTTAGGTTTGCCTCTGCAATTACAGACACTAGAGTGAATCTAACCATTCTTTACTGCAAATAAAACAATCTGTCATGAGATTCTTAACAGACGTGCAAGATAATGGGATGAAATATGTCAGCCAATGACTTATGACTCAATTGATGGAATGCTTCTTTCTTGAATGGTTTCATCTCAATGACATAACATGCAGACAGCATATTAAGGATCTCGAGAGGATTGCAGGATCTTTGGTGCGATGGTGCCAGAACTTACTTATAGTGAGAAGAGAGCGTCAAGCTCACTTGGTAGACATTCTCTTCCGTTTGATGCCTGTTTCTTTTAGCCCCTAGCTTTTGCTCACCGCGCTATAATGACAAGAGACAAGGTCCATGGATAAAATTGGCCCACTTCACTGAGGAACCCTGTCGCGTGAATCCGAGTCGCTTATTCCAAGGTAACTACAATGATGGTGTTATTGCTCTAAAGGAAAGCGTTGAGACCATCTGGAGATACCTTCCGTCATGGTCATGGCAGACAGGAGGAAGGAAGCACGGGGTTCTCAACATTCGGTATATGAGACTAGAATATGTTAGGCCAGTTCGGTTCAATTCAGTTTAGTAAGAGAATAAATAATACGACATTTATATTTATACTTTCTGTCGATCTTCAATTACAAGACAATGTAGGATGTGAGCAAAAGTAAGCATAGTAGCGATTGATAATGGTGACACCTTTATGGATGCACGCACATGTCTATATCATATATCGATCGATCAATCAATTAAATCTACATTCGCATTTGGTATCAATAGATGTCAATAATACAATGCTTTCTTCTAGCGAAGTAAAGGCTAGCGAAGAGAAACGCCATCCGTATCATAAATTCAATCCAGCAAATAGAATCACTGCCTTTCCTCCTTCCCGGCAAATGCTCCAAACTTTACGACTTCCACCTCCAAGGTCTCTGCGTCCATAAGCACCAGCTCCCCGGTCTCGTGGAACTTCGGGATCAAGAGGAGACGCACACGCGGGCCGAGGCTGTCTTCAGCAGCGGCATCTGTCATTTCCGTGTCAGTCCCGTTCAGGCGGAACGTGGAGTCGCTTTCTATGACGGCAGTCTTGAACTGCGGCTGGTTGCCTGCGAAGAAGACGTGCGGGCAGGATTGCAGGACGAAAGGGTCATTTGTTTGGAATGGATAGCACCCTTGCAATCAAAATTAGCTTGATATCAAGAAATAGAACGAGAAGTGGGGAACACGAAAGACATACAGAGCGTATCTGGGGCGGTGGGAACCGCACATCGCCATCTCAACATCGCCTCCATAACCCTCAATCGTGCATCCGCGTCACCCGCGTCTCCAGTGACGTTCCCATCCTCATCGGAGAAATCAAGGTAGCGGAGAACATCGTCGACGTTCTGGCCGCTGGAACCCCAGAACCTCCATCCTTCCACATCCCCTTCCCACGGATTCGTCACGTTGTCGAACCAGCCTGGTTCTGCATTGTCGTCTCCTGGACGAGCGCCAGAGCAGTATGCTCGTGCCCTGGGAAACATGGCCCTGTGGATCTCCTGCTGTGGAAGGGAGACGTTCGCCGGGTCATTCTCCCCCGGCATAAGAGTCACCGGAATGCTAGGGAGGATTTCGGAAAGGAAGGAATCGAGCTGGGTGATTGGCGATGGATTATAAGCTGATGCGTCATATCCGTATTTCTTGGGAGCCTTTTTCTTTGCAGTGCCGCTGTCATCGTCGGCCGCGGCTGCCTTGGCGGTCACAGTTTCGCCAAGAGAATTTCCAGCAATTATAAGTCGGGAAATTTTCGAAGGGCAGGGTGGTGAATCATCGCGGTCTCCTCCGGAGGTACCTGTATATCCAAGGAGATAGTCGGTCAAAAGTTCAAGGGCTAGCGTATCGCTAGAAGTTCCGGTAATTCCAAGGCCGCTGACGAAAGCGATCTTCTTCCCTTTGCCATTTCCGTGCCCTTGTATGCGTTTCTGTTTGCTATCAGGGTCGGCATGGTCATCTCTCTCCCACCGCCGAGGCTGACGAGGGAAGTCAGGGACCTTGATGTCGATGACTTCGAAGTCACCGTTCGCATTCTCCGTCCCTAAAGCTGCAATAACCGCACCGGTTACCAGATGCGTTGATCTCAACAAGTTCCCAGTCAAGCGAACACGGCCCGACTCGTCTTCCAACATAATCTGTGTCAACCCAGGGTTCGACGGATCGATGTAGGTATGGCGAGGAGGCGGGGCAGCGGTGAAGTGCTACAGTTTGCTGTCAACATAACGAATATACAACACACAGTGAGGTTACATGCATGTCAGGAGGCTGTACTTACGTCTCTAGCTAGGTCATCTAAGATATTGGGCTTCAGCGGCATGTCCATATACACAGTGCCTGCAACCCAGCAGAGCTCCCCTTGTCGCACATCAAGCACCCGTTCCACACGACGGGCTTTCTCTCCTGCAATCTAAATGCCATTTAGGCCAGTCGTTAGCAGCCTCCTCACCACCAACAACAGAAGTATGTCACGTAGCCATCAACAGCCTTGTTGCGGCGAAAGCATCCACACATGTACTGCTCAACACTCCTACCATAAAGCCACCGCGGGGGAAACCTTACGCTAAAACCTTCCCATGCTTCCTTTGCAATTTCTTCAACAGCTGGCTTTAGCCTAGCCAGTCGCAAGAAGTACATGTCACCATATTGTTGCTGATAATGTCTCTCATCGCCCCTTGGCAGTTTGAAGGTATGGAGTGGGTTGTAGGAGGAAGGTTCTCGGTATAGAGGAGCATGTTCTTTGTTCCTGGAAGGTAATAATGTTAGCTCTGTCGAACCTTGGTCCTGATTGCAGGTGTAAAGCTCGAGGTTGAAGTGGCGAGGGGTCAACTGCCGGATGCGGGAACATACGTTGGAGGTTGGAGGAACGGGTCTTCTGCATTGTCGACACTCATCCTGTGCGGGCAGCAAACTGTTTACAAGTTTGCATTAAGATAGAGGAATCATGGAATGTCCAGGTCTGTCAATCAGCGTGACTGCGCTGCAGCGCAGAAGCATCTGAGCACGGGTTACGCGACGCACGCGTTTTTTGGCGTCGAGGCTTAAGCTTCCCGTGCGGGCAAGAGCCGCTCCACTTCTCCACGTTCTGGCCAGCTACTGTACTGTACTGTACAACCCCATCACACCTGACAGTGGCATCAAACAACTACAACTATTCGCTGATGATTAGCAACAAGGATTCCCAAGTCCGCTACAGAAATTTTTCCATAGTTCCCAAGTCTTTACTCTCCCACAGAACTAGCTCCGTTCTTGAGCAACAGTCGGATCTGCACCGCGAACTAGATGCCCCATCACCTACAGTTATGGCGACATGATATTTCACACTAGCCTTCAAGACCTGTCTTATCAGTATTCATCCTAACTAAACGTTTCTCTCTTGTTGCACCCAAAGATCTATTAACCGCATCCTACAAGGCATATTCTCAATATATTAACCTGAGATATTCCGAGACAGTCCTGAATCCCGATGGCATTCTTCCACAGCGTATGCAGAGCGTCTCGACCCGTTTGCATGCAAAACAAATGTTGCAGCAGATACAGCGATCAATTGCCCAATTGAGAGCTCAATGTTCATGCATTCAGAGAAACGTGATATCCACTAACGCAAGTCGAATATTCTATTGTTGTATGAGAACGAATGTCTGCAAGAATATCACGGACTTTTGAAAGTTGCCATAGTCAGGGCAAATAAGGGTTGCGTGGGTAAATAGCGCATGGCCTGATTATCTCCTCATGGCCCAAGGAATGTGGCCGCCATATCCCCAGATACCTCATGCCCGAATCAAGGGGTGGTATATTACTCGAGTCCATTCAAATTCTGGCTTCACATACCACATATTTCTTATCTTATCCATATGTTTCTGGTGCCTATACCCGGATTGGTCTTTTTTGCTATTTATTAGACATTTAAAGTGTCTGGAAGATATTTTTCGAGTCGAGATACGTGGGAGAGATTACAAGCGAGAATGGACAATGGACCAGACGGAGAACAGGCAAAGAATGCATGTCATCATTCTGATGTCATTATTCTCTGTATATTTAGTTTTTGTTGTTGTTATCGTGGGTCAACAGATTGGTGTCCCAAGGGACTTTGCCATGTTTCAGGACTTCTCGATCTCTACTCCTTCATCCCCCTGTATCCCTTCCTCTGCTCCTTCGTTCTTGGATCCAACGGCAGCAAGGAACGTCGATAAGGGAAAGCACCTCAAGACGGATATCGAGCCAGGATGAGAATCCTCTCCTTCTTTCAGCGCCCGATAGGCAACATCTTGTTGCTTGTACTTTTCACTTCCGCCCTATCTGCCGCCAGTCCTCTTCATAGCCTCTTCTCCCGTTTCCTTTACGGACGGAGTCTACCTGCGTCGCTTATCACTGCTCCTGAGGGAGCAGTAGGCTATTACCAGCCTCCGCCGGGCCCTATCACACATGCACCTCCACTGACAGATTTCATCGCGGCCCCAACGAGTGCTCGGCAGATATCTCATGAATTGAGACATGAATCGACGACAGAAAGAGCTTCAGCTTCCCTCTGGTAGGTCTTGGCCTTGACTCTCGTTTCAAAAACCTTGCGTGCACTGCTGTCCTGGCATCAGTAGCACATTTGTGCGTTATACCAAAGTTTTGGAAATACAAGAGTGCTAATATTGTTTCCACATATGCTCTCAAATAGTTTCCACGAGGCTGCAGCGACGGTGATTGTCACAGAAACTGCCACCGAGACGGTTGCAGCGAGTACATCATCTGGGGCAGCGAACAAACAGGCTGCAGCCGGCACTGCGGGAATATTCCTCTCTGCTCTGGTGGCCGTACTGCAGCTGTGATCAGTGGGGTGGATGGGGAATTTGGTTTTAATAGAATTCTCGGAGATCAATGACTTTCTATGATAATGGAAATACCCTCAAAGGGAAGGAGGACAAAGTCTTCGTCAGAACCTTTTCGCTAGTAAAGTATATATTTCATCTCTACAGGCGGGAGTGACCAATGTCAGTTCGATATGCATACATTTGTGATGCAGGGACGCCAGAAACGCAGGAGCTTAGATAGATCACAACGCACCGGCAGTTTTGCGCACAGTTCTACATAACTCCGTTTCCCTCCCAGGAGCCACCGAAAGGAAAGGAAATAATTGGGGTTACTTGCACAACCCTGTTTGTGCCGTACAGAATAGGTTGTACCTAGGCTGTGCGGAGACCTACTTATGAGCAGTAACTGGTAGATCCGAAGCAATGGAACATCATATTCTCTACAACGCAAACCTACAACATTAAACCCAATTATCACTTAACTCAACTGTGATCTCCTTTTTTTTAAAAAAAAAATGAATGTCACGATGTTCTGAGTCTTTGTTTCCTTGGTTGGCGCAGCGCGATCAGATGCCTCGGTTCAGCCGATCTTCTCCGCATTGACTTTAAGTGGTCGTACTAAGTTGCCGCGGGCCTGCTCCGCCCAGGGGGTTCTCCATGTTTCCTCTCCAACGACGACCTCAGTCAACAGCTGCTAGGATGAGGATGGTACGTCCCTCCGTTTTCTATTATTGATTGCTTATCGTATGAAGGGAGATTTTGGACAAATTGTCGAGATACTCCATTTACTTGATTGTTCGCGTCGTTGGTGAATTTGATTGCGGGAGTATTCACCGTTCAACAGTTCTTTGGGCTTGAGAGATACCATCACACTTGTGCTTCATACATTCTACCTAGATAGCAACGTCAAGTCCATTCATCCTGTCTACCTGATTCTGCTTAATCTAATCCTTCCTGGGGAAGGAAAGAGACTTGCATTCTCTCTCTCTATACACCACCCCAACACCAAAACCGAAAATAAACGAAGAGAGCATCAACCAGAGGAATAAGGCGACATGTCCCTCCACACCCCCCTCTGCACCCTCCTCAGCATCCAACACCCCATCCTGCTGGCAGGCATGGCCCGCGCCTCCGGCGCCCCCCTCGCCGCCGCGGTCTCCAACGCCGGCGGCCTGGGCACCGTCGGCGGCCTGGGCTACACGCCGCAACAGCTCTCCGAGATCCTCACAGAACTCAAATCCCTCCTGCGCGACCCGTCCCTACCCTTCGGCGTCGACCTCGCCCTGCCACAAGTCGGCGGCGGCGCGCGCGCTACGAACCACGACTACACGCACGGGCAGCTGGACGAGCTGATCGAGGTCGTGATCGGGCACGGCGCGAAGCTGTTCGTGTCCGCAGTGGGAGTGCCGCCCGAGAGGACGGTCAGGCGGCTCCACGAGGCCGGGGTCCTGGTGATGAATATGGTGGGCGCGCCGCGGCACGCGGAGAAGGCGCTGCAGCGGGGCGTGGATATCGTCTGTGCGCAGGGAGGGGAGGGTGGGGGACATACGGGTGATATACCTTTCTCGGTGCTGGTCCCCGCGGTGGTGGATGTCGCGAGGAGGTATACGAGTCCGTTGACGGGGAAGCCGGCGATGGTGGTTGCCGCGGGGGGGGTCAGTGATGGGAGGAGTCTGGCGGCGGCGTTGATGCTGGGTGCAGTGGGCGTCTGGGTCGGTACGAGGTTCGTTGCGTCGGTGGAGAGCGGCGCGAGTCAGCTGCACAAGGAGGCGGTCGTCAAGGCGGGGTTCGGGGAGACGATGCGCACGCTGGTCGTGTCGGGGAGGCCGTTGCGTGTCCTGCCTAATGAGTATATCAGGGAGTGGGAGAAGCGGCCGGAGGAGATCAAGCGGTTGACGGAGAAGGGGATCATTCCGATGATGCGGGATATCGAGGAGGGGAAGGACGTCGACCTTCCCTTTCTGATGGGGGATGTTTCGGCCGTGGTGAAGGATATCAAGCCGGCGGCGGTGATCATCCAGGATATGGTCAAGGAGGCGGTGGCCATGCTTAAGCTGGGAGGGTCATATATCGGTGGTGAGGCGTCGAGTAAGCTGTGAAGCTATCTCATATCTCATCATGGTGATGGGGAAGGGGTGGAAAACCTATGACGTGGTTACCTATCTTGCGGAGTTTCGTTTATAAGCATCAGAGTCATCCATTTCATTTCTTTTTGTATCGTTATCAGTAATCATGGAGGGTCACGGGTCAACAGCTTTGATTGGCACACTGGTATAGGGGTACATTAACATGACCACAAATCGAGAACACGACGCGATTCAACATGCACATTTCGACTAAAGTTACCCGACAGCAGAGAGGCGCGTCAAAGAGAAAAAGAACCCGAGAAAGAGCCGCCCGGCCTGCAGCTACATCCAGGTGCTACCCCTTGGATGCATGCGGACGGACGCTCCTGGTGTGGATTTCAGCTCGCACGTCCATCTCCCAGGTTCTTCCCTAGCACGGAAACACGACAATCATCGGGTCGGACAGCGACGCAGACAGGAAACGACGCAGGAACAGGACAGGATATAGGCCCAGCACCATCTGCCCCAACCGTCTCTCCGGACTCATCGATACCGAAAACATAACCGTCGATGGCAGGATCACGTCAATGACTGACTCCGTTGACGACCGGCTTGTTTCCGTTGGCTCGCGCCTCCGCGAGGTCTGGAGGGGGTGGGGGTCCAAACACGGGCTTCTCGGGCTGCTGCTTGGGCTTCCGGTCTCCGTTCACCTCACGGTCTCCACTAGCAAGCTCGTACTCTTCCTCGTCACTGATCACCTCATCGTCTTCCTCGTCTTCATAGTCCTCGTCATACTCACTTTCGGTGCCTTCATCATCCCCGTCCAACTCACCGGGCAGAATCTGACCTCGACCCTGTTCTTGCATCCGGCGACATAATGCCTCCAGGTGGTTGCTCTTTTTACGCCACTTCTCGAGCTCTTCGTGATTTCGCGTGCGCTCTTCGGCCATCTCGAGGATATTGCGATTGGTTTGGTCGTGTTTGCGGGTAAGCGTCAGATTCTCCTTCTCTAGGCGCTTTGTCTTCTTCGACATTTCTTCCATTTCTTTTCGAAACGTAAGGAAGAGCTCGTTGCTATTGTTTAACGTGTCCTCCACCTGAAAGCAGCTATTAGCAATGGCTTACGCGGGAGGGGGCCGCAAGAGGGTTAAGCCGCGAAATCGAGAACCGTACGGTTTGGGGCATACCTGCTTGAACTTTTCCACGTAGATATTGAGCTGGCTACGCAGCTCGGCTTCGGTATGCGAAAAGGTCGATACTTGGGAGCTGAGAGCACGGCATCGAGCAGCCTCATTTTCTGCGATGCGTCGTTGCTCCTCATACTTGGCAGTCAAGCTTTGTATTTCCGCATCCTTGGCGCGTAGAAGCGCCTTGTAATGCAACTCGCGCATTTCGAATTTCTCGCTAATCGTTTTGATCTTTGCGCGTAGCCTATCGATAAATGTCAGCACAGAGGGAGAAGATATCCTGCAGCCTATACTTACGCTTCGTCCAAGTCAACATCCAACTTCTCATTGCGAGGGTTGCCTTTGGAAGCCATGACATCCTGGATATCATACAGAAGGGAGTCAAGGCGTTCGTTGACAATCATCCGTGCTTTCCTCTCCGTTTCCTCGAGCTTCTTATTCTCATCCTGCAGAAGCAAGTCCGTCAGCGCCGCAATTCAGAAATTAAGCGGCGGACGATGCCGCTAGGCCAAGTCAACGCACTTTAACTTTCTTGTTCTCTTTCGTAAGCTCTCTACATAGCTTTTCAAGCTTATCCTTCATGGTTGCTGTTTTAGTCAATTCCGACTTGCCCTTGTCCTGGTCCTTCTGCAACTGATCCGCCCGCTTCTTGCTCTTCGCATAGTCGCGGTCCAGCTTTTTCATATCGGCCAGCAGCTCGGTGTACTTCTTGTGGACGGTCTCCAGCCGCGTCATGGGCGATTCAATGTTGTTCAGAAGCTGATTGAGATCCCGAGTGGCCTTCTTCACCTCCCGTTCTGCAGAGCCCGATGAGCTACCGTCAGTAAACCCTTCTCCACGTAGCCACTCTGCGTCATGGCATCCAGACGGCAGCTTCCTAGCAGCTGGCGCTCCGGCGGATGGGAGTACGCACCGATCTCCGCTTCCTGATCCTTCTCCCCGGCGGCATCTTGCTCCAACTGCGAGATCTTGGCTGCTAATAGCTTGGAGGTTTCGTTCGGGTCCATGACCTTCTTCCCCTTGTTTTTCTTCGACATGGCGGCAGATGACATGACTCACTGCCCGCTATCAGATGTTATGGTGAAAGCTGGGTGATCCGACTGTCTGACGAGGGTCGCGTGGACGTTCGCGACAGAAAAAAAACGATGGCTGTTCGAGATCGAGGGAGTTTGTTAGGCAACAGCTGCCATACCCAGGCCAGAACAATGCTACGGAGATGATAGTGTCCGAGGACGAGGTGTATCTCGCGGAGTGCCCCGTTTCAGCCCTGGCTGGTTATGAGTTCTGGTGGACCTCGGGCTCACGACCAGCCAGTCGGGTACTCGGTGAATTTTTCAAGCTCCCGCAGTCCGGGGACGCTGGAGGCCTCAACAAAAAAGTGGCGCAGGATGCAGAAGGTCCAGACAGGCTCAGAGGCCTTGGTAGAGCGGGCGATCTCGTCGTCTGCGCGGATCCGTCGTTTCTGGACGTCCGACGAAGTTGCGCTGGTGTATCGAGGATCTTTCCGGGGAGGATCGAGTCCGGTCGTAAGAGGGGATGCGCACTTGACCATCGCGGGCCTAGCGCGAAATCTTCGCTGCTGCTCTTGGCGGCCCGCGCGCCGCCTAGCATCTATCAACTCCGAGCTGCTGCCCACCAGCTCGTCCTTTTCCCTCCACAACTCGCACAAAGAGGACGGCGACGTGGCCGACACTCTCCGCACGTCCAAGTGTGGTGTTCCCGCGGTTGTGTCCGGCTCAGGTTTCACGCTCAATTCCGGAGGTCCCGTTGCCTTCGAAGAGCCTCCGACCGCTGCCCGCATTTGCGGCGTCTGATGACACTGTGAATTACCAAGGCGCCATAAGAGCAGCGTTGCAATTCGTTCCCTTTCCTTTGTTCTGTGGCGCTTGGTCAAAATCATGCTACGCTCGTCTGCGGCCAAACATGGGCTGGCCGCGTTGCGGTCGTCTTCCCGCGGTCCCTTAACGAAGCCTCTCTATGGATCTCCCCGGCAGTCGTTGAGACGAGCTGCCTCAACTGTGACCGATCTCCAGAGTTATCCCGCCGTCGGCGAGAAGCTCCATGGCTTTACTGTTAAACAGAAGAAACATGTGCCTGAGCTGCATCTGACGGCTATTCTGTTGAAGCATGACAAGACGGACGCAGACTACCTCCATGTGGCAAGAGAGGACAAGAACAATGTCTTCGGTATAGGATTCAAAACCAATCCCCCAGATGCGACCGGTGTGCCTCATATCCTTGAGCACACGACACTATGTGGTAGTGAAAAGTCGGTATATGTCCCAACCTGGTCCCGCTCTCCCTTGGCTAACTGACAATCTGCAGATACCCTGTCCGCGATCCGTTCTTCAAGATGCTCCCTCGATCTCTGTCGAACTTCATGAACGCCTTCACCTCCTCTGATCACACGACATATCCTTTTGCTACGACTAACAAGCAGGACTTCCAGAACCTCTTGTCGGTGTATCTTGACGCTACCCTGCACCCACTGCTCAAAGAGGAAGACTTTAGACAGGAGGGATGGCGGCTGGGACCTGAAAATCCCCGAGCGTTTGAAACTCGGGATGAAAATACGGACGAGCGTCAACGACTGGAAGATATCGTATTCAAGGGCGTCGTCTACAACGAAATGAAGGGTCAGATGTCTGATGCGAACTACCTGTACTACATCAGGTTCAAGGAACATATCTTCCCAGCTATAAACAACTCTGGAGGCGATCCCCAGTACATAACGGACCTGACGCACAAGCAGCTGGTTGACTTCTCAAAACGCAATTACCACCCTAGCAACGCAAAGATCTTCACTTACGGTGATATGCCACTGAGCGACCACCTTAAGCAGATCGGTAGCGTCTTGGATGGTTTTGAGAAGGGCACGGCTGACAGAGAGGTCAAATTGCCTCTTGACCTCAGTCGCGGGCCAGTGAATGTCAACGTCCTAGGACCCATTGACACGTTCACCAGCGAAGACAGGCAGTACAAGACTTCCACCTCGTGGCATATGGGTGACTCGAGCGACATTGTGGAGACATTCTCCGTTGGAATACTTTCCTCTTTGCTCCTCGATGGTTATGGCTCTCCCATGTATCGAGCACTGGTTGAGAGTGGGCTTGGCTCTTCTTTCACCCCCAACACCGGTCTTGATACTTCCGGGAAGATCCCCATCTTCTCGGTGGGTGTGAATGGTGTCAAGGGCGAGGATGTTCCGGTTGTCAAAGAGACTATTCATAAGGTCCTGCGCGAATCGCACTCCTCGGGATTCAGCGACGAGAAAGTCCAGGGGTTCCTCCATCAGCTGGAGCTCGCATTGAGACACAAGACCGCCAACTTCGGACTTGGCGTCATGGAGAAGACGTTGTCTTCGTGGTTCAACGGCGCGGATCCCATGAAGGAGCTCGCCTGGAACGAGGTCATCGATGAATTCAAGAGGAGATACGCACAAGGCGGCTACCTCGAGTCACTTTTGGAGAAATACCTCATCAATGATAACTGTTTGACGTTCACGATGGCGGGCTCTCCAACCTATAACAAGGAGCTAGATGAGAAAGAGAGGGTCAGGAAGGAGGCAAAGCTGGCAGAGCTTAGCGAGAAACTGGGTTCGGTCGAGAAGGCTGTCGCCAAGCTAGAAGAGGAGGAGCTGAAACTCCTCAAGATCCAAGAGGCTGCACAGCATGCTGACCTGAGTTGTCTGCCTACCCTTCGTGTCAAGGATATCTCCAGGGAGAAAGAGCGCAAGCCCGTGCGGGAATCTAAAATCGACGACGTGGATGTCGTGTGGCGCGAGGCCCCGACCAACGGCCTGTCATACTTCCAGGCCTTGAATGCTTTCGATGATCTGCCCGATGATCTCCGACTATTGCTGCCGCTGTTCAACGACTGCGTTATGCGTCTGGGCACGGCTAACAGGTCCATGGAGCAGTGGGAAGACCTCATTAAACTGAAAACGGGCGGTATCTCCACGTCATCTTTCCATGTATCCTCTCCGACGGAATTAGGCAAATTTACGGAGGGCCTTCAGTTTTCTGGGTATGCGTTGGATAAAAACGTCCCGGCGATGCTGGAAATCCTCTCGACTCTCATTACCGAAACGGACTTCACTAGTCCCGCGGCGCCAAAAATGATCCAGGAGCTTCTGCGATTGACAACCAATGGAGCGTTGGACACCGTGGCAGGGGCTGGTCACCGATATGCCGTCAACGCTGCTGCTGCTGGTCTCTCGCGGAGCTTCTGGGTTCAGGAGCAACAGTCGGGTCTTGCTCAGCTGCAAGCTACGGCTAACCTTCTCCGTGACGCCGAGTCTTCCCCCGATCGTCTGAACGAGCTAATACAGAAGCTTCGTCAGATCCAATCATTTGCCATCTCAAGGTCACCCAAGTTCCGCATTCGGATGGTCTGCGAGCCTGGGAGTGCGGCTGAGAACGAGTCGACTCTTCAGAAGTGGCTCGCTGGACTACCTCGTACACCCAGCCCGTCAGCTGCTGAGCCCTCCGAACTGGTCTCGACGTCGAAGATGATTCTTTATGACCTTCCGTACCAGGTATATTACTCTGGAGTGGCGATGCAGACCGTCCCATTCGTTGATCCGTCAAGCGCGTCGCTCAGCGTGCTCTCGCAACTCCTGACGCACAACTACCTGCATCCGGAGATCCGCGAGAAGGGAGGTGCGTATGGCGCCGGTGCCAGCAACGGACCGCTCAAGGGTATCTTCACCCTCTCCAGTTACCGTGATCCTAATCCCATGAACACGCTCAAAGTGTTCAGAAACGCCGGAGTCTTCGCGAGAGACCGCGCTTGGACGGAACGGGAACTTGAAGAGGCGAAATTGGGCATCTTCCAGGCCCTCGACGCCCCGACGAGCGTTGACGACGAGGGTTCGCGCTACTTTATGCACGGCGTTACCCACGAAATGGACCAGCGCTGGAGAGAACAGGTCCTTGACGTCACTGCCCGGGATGTGAGGGAGGCAGCGCAGAAGTTCCTGGTCGACGGTCCCAGAAAAGCCTTCTGTGTTCTCGGTGAGAAGAAGGATTGGGCCACGGATGAAGCCTGGGACGTGCGGAAGCTCTCGATGAACGTCCAGAACGAGGCGGCTTCGGACGCTGTTCCTCTGGACGGGGCCGCTGCTTCGTCATGAGATGCGGATGTATGTGACGTGTTTAGAGCTGTGACGATATCTTCAGACGATTCTCCTCAAAAAGAAAATTGGTTGCATGTCTCTTTGCATGGCAGTTGGGTGAGGATGGCGCATTGGGGATATTGGCCGGTATACCCGCAGATATTGCATGTGGTCATGATATGCTGTCCTATATATACTTGCATTTGGCTCGGTGGTGTGCCGTGTACGTATAGAGCTTGTACAATATCTCATCTCCTGTGGAACCCGCTTCTCCCTCCTGGTTCAGTCTGCCTCTTGGGCGATCTTTCCCACCCCTCAACACCGTCCCATGCACGCGCTGGCTCCTGCCCGGAGCACACTTCGTCCCCAACCTTGCATCCCCATGGTTGGCGGGCCATAAGTACCCAGGTGTCGTCCGGCGGGGACGGGCCTGGTCAAGGCGCAAGATCAATAGGGAGTGCACCCATGCCCGCGCTCGTTCTCCGCGCCCCGCTCCCGGGTCCTGTCTGCTTCCGCCTTGGCGCTGCATGGTCCGCTCGTTCTTACACAGCATCTTTGTCCCCCCTGTTCTCTGTCCGTTCCTCAGCCGACCATAGACCTTCCTCCCTCGCGGGGTCGTGTTTGTGGAGGCTGTCGTAGCGGCGAGGATAGGGCGTCCAGGGCCAGGGGGTCTGTGTGGGTTGGCGTCTGGTTCGTGCAGTGGTCACAGTCGGTATCCGGTCGGTCAGGTATCTGCGGTCGGGTGCAGAGCAGAGCGGAGGAGAGTGATGGATATCAGAGCGCACATCCACACCCCCCGGCATATATATATATATATATATATCCGGGCGGGTGTGGATGTTGTATCGAGGGGTGCACTTCCTATCTCCATTTCTTTCAGACCCGCCCTGAACCTTCTACCATGGGGGTTGGTCTCTCAGCCTACGCAGGGCGGACTAGGGATGTGAGAACATTTTCTTTCTTTTCTATTCGTCATACAGGTCATGCTGCATGTGCAGTATATGGGGATCACGTTGAGTAGTCGATTAAATTGTATTCATCGGAGTGAATAGTATGGACTATGTTGGACTGTGCTATATGTATTCTGCTGCATCACTACAGATCTTGGAGAGATGATCTCGATAATGAATAAGCTGTCAGCGGGAGAATTCCGATTCTACTGTTGGCCAGATTTTGAATATATTTCCTTTGGCCAAGAACCGGCACGAAACAGGCAAAGATAGCCGACCTGTCCCGTTCTCCGCGTTCCTCGGGTTCTATATCCCGAAGCAGCGCGGAACCTCGACGGTCGGGTCGGAGTGCACGTGCGCGCCGGCGGGCCCGCGACGGCTCCGGCCTGGTCGAGATCGCTGCCGCGCCCGCGTCCGGCCGCGTCCTTCTGTCTTCTATCTCACTTTCTCTCTGGCTTCACAGCACGGCCTCCTCACGCCTCGTGTTGGTTGGTTCGGACTGCCTGTTCTCGACCATGTCTGCCTGCGTATCTCTCGTGTCAGATCTGTCGTCGGATCTTGAGCCTTGGGTTCCCGAGCCATACATCCGAGCGGCCATCGTCCGCTCGGTGGAGCCCGGGGCCTCGCCAGCAGCGCTCTAGAGGGCCCGAACAGTCCAGACTGGCGGACTGACGTAATAATCTGATAAGCAACAGCTCACTGTGGTCTGAGAGCGATGGAGGTCGGGTTAGGAGTTCCCGGTTGTCTGGTCTTTCTTTGTGTGCTTTTTCCCCTCCTCTCCTGGCCTCTTTTCTCCCCGTGCTCTCTCTTATATCATCCTCGGTCCTCCGCATCTTTCTTTTCCCCCCTTTCATCCCTTTTTTTTTCATTTGCGGCCGGGTAGAGAAGGCGGAGACGGTTCCGCACCATGGGTCTGCAGCAGGCAGGGGAGAGTGACGCGCTGGAGAAGCACAGCTCCGCGCCAGACAATGTCCCCGGATATCAGAAGGTCGCCGCCATTGCGATCCTATGCATGTCCCAACTGTTGACGCAGGCGGGACTGGGACAATCAATTGCACCCCTGCACATCATCGGAGATGACATCGGATCAAAAACCCCTGGCGAATTGAGTTGGCATGCCGCGGCGTACAGTCTGACGGTTGGAACGTTCATCCTCATCGCGGGACGCTTTGGTGACGTCTACGGTCATCGTCTCATGGTCATCATTGGATTCTTGTGGTACGCGCTGTGGTCCCTGATCTGCGGCTTCAGCGCGTACTCCGGCCAGATCCTGTACGACATCTGCCGCGCGTTCCAGGGGATTGGTCCGTCCATCCTGCTGCCGAATTCGGTTGCTATTCTGGGGAACATGTTCCCCCCGGGCATGAAGAAGAACATCACCTTCAGCTTCTTCGGCGCGGCGGCCCCCAACGGCTTTCTCCTGGGCGCCCTCTTCGCCAGCATCTTTGCCGAGTTTGTCTGGTGGCCCTGGGCCTACTGGGTGATGGCGATCGTCTGCTTTGCGCTGGCGGTTTTGACGTTCCTGATCGTTCCGATCCAGGAATCTGACCGGAATCGCAGGACCAGGACGGTGGAGAAGGGTGAACTCGACCCCTGGGGTTCCATCACCGGTGTTGCAGGCCTGGTCCTGGTCAACTTTGCCTGGAACCAGGGTCCCGTCGTCGGCTGGACCAACCCGTACACTTACGTCCTCCTGATCGTTGGGATCGCCATCCTCTGCCTGTTCTTTTTCATCGAGTCCCGCGCCGCTCATCCGGTCGTGCCGCTGAAAGCGCTCAACATGGACACCGCGTTCGTCCTGGGATGCATCGCCGCCGGCTGGTCCAGTTTCGGCATCTGGGTCTTCTACACCTGGCAGCTGGCCGAGGTGCTGCGGGGGTATTCCCCGCTGAGCGCCGTGGCGCAGTTCGTCCCGGCGGGGATATCGGGCCTGACAGCTGCGTTCTCGGTCTCGTACCTCCTGGGCTGGATCGGGCCGCACTACATCATGATGGCGGCGATGGTTGCGTTCACCGTTGGGTTGATCTTGGTTGGCACGGCTCCTGTTGACCAGATCTACTGGGCGCAGACGTTCGTGTCTATCGTCGTCACGCCGTGGGGGATGGTATGCAATCCCTTATCCTGATCTACTGTACAAATCTATCCACTCTAGAATATATACTCACATCTCACAGGACCTCTCCTACCCCTCCGGGACCATCATCCTCAGCAACGCCACCCCGCGAGAGCACCAGGGCATCGCCGCCTCGCTCATGAACACGGTCGTCAACTACTCCATCTCCATCGGGCTCGGGATCGCCGGGACCGTGGAGTCGCGGATCAACCGCACCGGCGACAAGGTCCTCGAGGGCTACCGCAGCGCGTACTACGTCGGTATCGGTCTCGCGGGGCTGGGGTGTTGCATATCGGTTCTATTCGCCCTCGCGAGCCACATGAGGGGTAGGAACCGCGCTGGTGGTGAAGATGGCACGAGTGATAGCGAGAGGACCGAGAGGGGGTCTGTAGTGGGGAGCGCTTGACTGATATACCAAGATAGATTCCATGTTCTGTTTCTGCTGGCCGTTTGATTGCCCTGCCTTGGGTGGCTGGTCAGATACTGCCTGAGATTTTTTTTTGCACTTGTGGACGGCTATATACGACTTTGATTGATGTTCATTGACACGTGTGCCTCTTGACTGACATCACTGACATAGACAGGACATGACACAAGACAGGATACATGTATAGAGCCTCAAAAGTATGTAACGTATGTACAGACACTACATAAATATATCAAGATTATAGATACTGGACCAAGACAGAAAATATAGAGATAGAAAATTTAGACCACCACTATCAAATCAACAGCTGGCAGTAATCTTTCAGAAGGAACAAAAAAAGTATCTTTAATTGGTGTCTTTATTTCACTGACAATCAGATGGACATACTACTACTACTGTACCGAGTGAGCCCCTTTGCACTCAAGGTCACGCGTGGTTCTCTACATACATACATACATACATACATACATATGTATGGTATGTACATACCCATGTACAGTAGCTAAATATGCCATTGCTACAATCATCTACTACTAAACTGCTCAATTGCCTGGATCTTTCTTTTTATCTCAGTTCACAGGTCATTGAGTCTCAACCTCCTCTCCGTCTGTCCCTCCTCATCCCTTTACAGTAGTAGTAGTAGTAGTAGTAGTAGTAGTAGTAGTAGTAGTAGTAGTAGTAGTTGGTTGTTATCGCCATTTTTCTTTTGAAACAAAACACAAAAAATAAAGTTAATTTCGTTCATGGATTCATCGGGATTCAGGATTCAAGAGCAAGCAAGCATGTTGGAAGCACAAAAAAAAGGAAACTGGACAATATATATATATATATATATAACCTGGGTCATTGACATTAGCCTCGCCTGCCCTGCCTGCTCTGTTTGCCTGTCTGTCTGCCTGTCTGTCTGTCTGTGTGCAGCTTATTTACCTCTTGAACTTCTCCACAGCAGGTGCTTGTATGTACTTGTACGTACAGTGTGTATTATGTAGTATGTATAGTATGTACATGTACAGTACATCTACAACCTTCATGAAAGCGCGAAACAGCCTTCTTTAATGATACAGAGATATGTTCAGACCATGTCATTGTCAGTTGTTTATCTATTTATCTATATATTTACTATATTTGCTGAATTGATATATTGATCAGATAAAGATAAAATTACAGATAAGATAGGCAGATAGATAATAATAACACCATCCCATCTAAAAAGCCCTGCACATCATCACATTTCATCCCATTACTGTACATCATATCACATTGCATTGCGCCAGCAGCTACCTACCTATCTACCTATCTACTTACCTACTTGATGTACTGTACATACAGTAGATAGCTCAGTGCCTACTGGAAGTTAGGTATCTATGTAGGTATATAAGCAGGTACCTGTACAGAAATAAATAGATAAAAATTATAAAACTGAGGCTAGTCTCGTACCTGCCTCAGAGGGAGAAGAGGAAAGGAGAAGGAAAAGGAAAAAAGAAAATGAAGACCCTGATACCCATTCATCCCATTCCATCCTGTTCCGTCATTTCATATCATGGTTTGTGTGTTGTTTCGTGTCGTGATTCATATCGCGTCTTATCGTATCGTATCGTAGAGTACAGCAAGTAAAGATTTTAAAAAGGGGGATCCACCCACCCCATCCCATCCAGCTCCTGCTAGTCCCAGTCCGGGAGAAATAATAATAATCGTTATGTATAAAAAGGGCAGCCATAGCAAGCTACCTAATGCTTCCATCCAAGCGTCCAGGAAGAGTAGGTCCTGGACCTGGATGAGTCCCTTCCATGGCGGAGCGTTAAATAAACCCTGCCGGCCGGCTGGCAGCTAGGACGCAAACAGCGGCCGCACATCTATATCTGTCCCATTTCTAGCTGGGAACTGCTGACCCAGGGGGAGTGCAACGAACGCAGAATCTGCGTCGTTGATGTCTTCTCTCACTGTGTCTAACTAACTCGGCGTAATGATGATGCTGAGGTAGACCGTTGGAAGCATACCGAGATATCGAGGCGGATGAGCCTGGGCATGGAGTTTCTGGATTATACCGTGTTGAAACAGAATGGCCGCTTCGGTTTTCAACCGCTCAGCCCTCGTCCAAAGGTGGATCGGACTGGGGATTCTGGACAACAGGTTTTGTTTCTTCGTTGCCGTCCTGAGGGACATGCGAGTGTACCACCGACGCCGTCTGCACCGACGCGTCGGTGGCATACATGCCTGTTGGTGGATCAGGCGAGAGGGGTGGGAAAGGTTCCAGGCTGGATGGTCTTTGCCAGTCGGACAACTGGCTTAAGCGGTGCACACGGCTAGTAGGCGAACGTTCACCCTGCGCTGGCTCGGGCGCAGCCTGGCCGTCGGCCTCTGGCTGAGATGTAGCACCTGGAGCTGGCTGTGAGGTAGGACGTGACGACGTAGTCTAGATGACCGTTAGCCTGTTGAAAAGCATATCAAAATGAGCCTGCATACCAAATCATCCTCCGGCTCCAGCCCCCGACTGACAGCAAGCTTGTGCGCGGCAAGCCGCTTCCTCGCAATCTCCGCCTCTTCTTCGAGTCTGACGCGCTCCTCTTCCTTCTGTAGGTCGGCCATCGACGGCACATCCGTGGAGATGACCTCGACATCCGAGCCCAGAGAGGATCGCTCTTTGCTCTCCCTCTTGCTCTTCCCTTTCGACTCTCTTGAGGACGTTGTGCCAAGACTGGCCGTACCGGAGGTGGACCTCTGCGACATGCTCGACCCTCCCCCGAGCTGCGACTCGGAGCTGAATCCGGTCCCACGGCGTCCGAGAGCCAGCGCGAATTCGTCGCTCAAGGGGACAGCATCCTCCTCCTCATCGCTCGGGATCAGATCCCCACGCGAACTCAGGGAATTCTCTGTATCCCGTGACGACTGTGTCCCGCTGCGTTCTCTGCCGTTCTTCCCATCCGAACTCCGGTCACTTTCCTCAGCGGCCTCCATCAATGGCTCGTTTTCAGGCGCAAGCCGTTTCGCTCCCCCCGGGTTCTCCTGCAGGTCGGCCGCAGACGGCCGGTACTTGATCCCTCTCGCGCCGATCCTCCAGGGGAAGCGCTCGAGGAACCCCAAGAACGACGAACTGGGGATGACGAGCGGATCGTTCCGCTCGTCCTGGAGCACGCTGCTCCTCCGCCTGCTGCGGGTGCCGTAGCTCATGGTCCGCTGCCTGCGCGGCTGGTCTGCGCTCCGGCGCGAGATACCGCTGCCCGCCAGCAGGCGGTCCAGCTCGTCATTGCCCCATCCCAGCAGGCCGTCTCCGGCGTCGTCGTTGTCCCAGTCGTCGTAAAAGTCGAAATTGAACTCCGCGCGGCCCCTTCGGCGGCGACGCAGCTGGTCCTCGCGGCTGGGGAAGCAGGGCGCGGTGCATGCCCTGATGCAGTTGCCGATCGCGCCCAGACAGGGAGAGAGATACTTCTGGGAGAAGGTATAGACGCTCTCCTGCACGGTCTCGTTGGCAGACTCGATGTTCTGGGAGATTCGGTTGATGCTCTGGCGGACCCGAGGGTCGCTTGGGCGCATCATCCTGGCTGTCGCGCGGGAGAAGCCGCAGTGACGGGGGCGCCGTTACAGGGGATGAGAAGGCCGCTGGATGAGCGCAGGCGAGCTGTCCGTCGTAGCGGCAGAACTACCAGGCGCAAGACGCATTGGAGAGCAATGATGAAGCACGGACTGGATTCTGGGGCCAGATCGCAACGTGCGACGGTGAAGGGGCACGGGGTGCAGGGCTGGAGGTCGCTGCATCGCCCGACGGCGCGGCGCGGACACGACACCGGCGGCCTGAGGCAGCGAGGCCGCAGCAGCTTAGTCAGATATTAGTCATCGACGTGACCGTGCACGTGAGGCCACACGTGCGCGAGCCGGTCTCTGCCAATCAGCGGCCGCGTCTCGTCGCAGGGGGGTCGGGCAAGCTACAGGAAAGAGACTCTCGTATCAAGCTGTCACGCGAGACAGCTCGTTGACATCTCAAGAATTATGGTGTATTACGTCCGCTTTCTCAAGTCCCCCCGGATCCAGAAGCACGGAGCGGACAGTGTCTCCGTATCAGCACTCATCACCCTCACCACCGACCTCGGGGACTCGTTCCTGGCGGACGACCTGGACCTGTCTGCGACCTTGGCCGTCGACAGGACCGATACCGTCCTGCTGCAGAGAACAATCCGATGGCAGGCTGGGAAACGAGAACTGGGGATCTCTCTCGGGCCCTTCCGTTCACCCCCCTCGAACCAGGCTATCGTCCTGGGCATTGGCGCCGCAGGTGCGAGTACCAGACCGCAGCCTCGTCCTCACCGTCAAGCGGATGATCTACTCGACCAACGCGGTGTGCCTCCGGTGATATCGGCTTGGAGCACGCCGTTTGGAGGGTCACAATCTCCCATGGCCGAGAAGCTGGTCGAAAGACGCTTCAGCCTGCAGAACGGACCTGACCTGAGGGTCTGGGAGGAGACGGGCAACAGCATTGCTCGACACATCTGGTGAGACTCATTTCCTCCAGCGCCGGTCTCGAAGTCTAAGTAGTCTTCTTGCCCACAGGGATGCCGCCCTGGCCTCTGTAATATGCCTGCAACGAGCCATTGGGGGTCGGGCGCCCGCGATGCCCTTCCTCCAGGAGCTCCTGCAGACAGACAACGACAACCCGCTCAGTGTCGTCGAACTGGGGGCGGGCTGTGGCATGGTCGGGATCGCCCTGGCGGAGCTGCGGCCGCAGTGCTCGGTATTACTCACAGATCTACCGGAGGTGCACGACATTGTAGCCCGCAACATCGCATCCGCCAGCCCTGCGCGGCGATCCGCGATCGGCTTCCGGACGCTCGACTGGGACGAGGAGCATCCCGAGGCCGTCTGCAGCGGCGAGATCGACCTGATCCTCGTCTCCGACTGCACGTACAACGCAGACCGCATCCCCTCGCTGGTGCGCGTGCTGGACGTGCTGGTCCGGGGCTCTCCGGACGCCGTCGTGCTGGTGGCCCTCAAGCGGCGACACGAGAGCGAGGCCGTCTTCTTCGACCTGATGGCGGCCGCGGCCTTTGGCACGCTGGACCGCGACACCGTCCCGCTTCCGTCGTCGTGTGTGCGAGAGGACCCGCCGGCAGAGAGCATCGAGGTGTACGTCTTTGGACGCAGAGGCAGGGCAGATCCCGAACGAGGAGAGAGGAGGGCCACTCACCGTAGGGCCGATGTCGATGTCTCTGCGCTATTATGTGCTTGATGCCCGTTGGCCGTCCGTGCGAGAGGCCCAGCCCGCCTCGACTCCGGGTGCGTCATCGGGCGGACCGCGAGACCCTTGCAGCGCGACGAGGGACGAACAGCAAGGGACCGGCGAGATCTCCGTGGGACACGGTGGGAGCTCTTCCTGCAGTCGGGTGCTGGTTGTCGCCGGAGCTAGGAATCCCAGCAACGGTCTAGACACGGCTGCAGTCCAGCGTGTCGCCTGTGGACGATGTCACGGTGACCAGAAGGATACGCCTAGAAGTGACTACGAGAGGGGCTATTTTGGTGACAGCCAGGAGCGCACCATTTTTCTGTCCAGAACGAGGTCCGGGCAGAGGAGGCCTCAGCACGGTCCAGGGCTCAGCGGGAGGTGTCCGCGACGGCCGTGGCTGCAACACCCGATCTGTGTATATACGGAAGTAGGATAGATGAGCAGATAGACGTACTGAGAGCCAGGCGTGGATGTGCTGTGATATAGACCGGTCAGGCCGCGTCGGGTACGGACGGTGCCACACTTGTTTTCCTCTCCCCCACGGAACACCGACTCGACCCCCTCCGCCGCTCAACGCCCTTGTTATTAAATCTCGCCCCGTCCCGCTGGCTCGCTCTCTTCTCTCCATCTCGAGCAGCCTCTGCCAGCAATTGCCCCGTCCGCTCGTCCGTCGTGAGTGCGCCCCCCTTTTTCCCTCACCGTCTCCCGTGTCGCGATCGGCGTGTGGCCGTGCCCTCTGCCCTAACCTCACGCGATATAAAATCTCTGCACACACCACTCTCCCCTCCCTACACCCCCCGTTCTCGCCCCAGCATCGGCCGTCCTGACCGCTTCGTCTGCTCCAGGGCTCTCGTGCGAGTCCAGAGTCACGCGCTTCGCAACCGCTTGTCCGGCCTTTGGAGTCCCCAAAGGCGCCAGCTCATCACGGCTCTCGGAGCCTTGGTCCTGCTCTCCCGTCAAATTGTCTCCCCGCGACGCCTTCGAAATACCCTCAACAACATTCCCCCTCCTGCTGCTGACGATCCCCGTGTTCCCGTCCTCCGGCGCGCCGTCTGCCTGCCACTCCCCCTCGCCGTCGTCCGCTTTTCCCCAAAACACCCAGCTGCCGCATAGGACTTCTCTGACGGTTCTTCCTCTTTCAGAGGAAGGGTCGAGGAGGCTAGGTCCAGTCAACTACGGTTGCGAGAAGTATCGTCCTCCCTAACACACGCGGTCGCGTCCGCTGGGATATCCCCTCTTGTGTCTCGATCTCGCTGTGCTTCTGAGTGGAAAGAGCGTCGTGCGCTGCCCCCCCAGCCGCATGGTTATGGCACCTTCTGCCCTCGCGCCTGCTGAAGTTTACGTGACCAAGAATTACCAGGACGAGAATAGTAGTAATAGCAAACATGAACACAGTCTGAACACCCACTATGGCGCGCACGATCTCTTCCAGGCCAAGCTGGCCTCCAAGGACCTGATCTTTGAGATCCTCAAGAAGCGTGTGTCCAGCATCGACGTCGACCGCTGTGGTGCTGGGGAGGAAGATGCTTTCTTCGTCGCGGACATGGGCGAGATCTACCGCCAGCACCTGCGCTGGAAGATGAACTTGGGCCGCGTCAAGCCCTTCTACGGTAGGTCTCGTCTCTGGCCAGGCTGGAAGTGTTGTGTCGGGCGCTGACTGAACTTTGCAGCGGTCAAGTGCAACCCGGACCCGGAGATCCTTCGCCTCATGGCCAAGCTTGGAAACGGCTTCGACTGCGCTTCCAAGGCGGAGATCGACTTGGCCTTGAAGACGGGCATCGACCCGAGCCGCATCATCTACGCCCAGCCGTGCAAGACCAAGTCCTTCATCCGCTACGCGGCTCAGAAGGGCGTCAAGCAGATGACTTTCGACAATGCCGATGAGCTGTACAAGATCAAGGCCAATTTCCCCGACGCAGAGCTGTATCTGCGGATCTTGACGGACGACTCGACCAGTCTCTGCCGACTGAGCATGAAGTTCGGTGCATCCCTGGACGTGGCCCGGTCCCTCCTCGAGCTCGCCCGTCAGCTCGAGCTCAAGGTCGTCGGGGTCAGCTTCCACGTGGGCTCCGGCGCGGAGGACCCCAAGGCCTTCCTCAAGGCCGTCCAGGATGCCCGTGTCGTCTTTGACCAGGCCGCCGAGGTGGGCCACGAGCTGCACACTCTGGATGTCGGCGGCGGCTTCTGCGATGAGACCTTCGAGCAGTTCGCTGGTATCCTCCGCGAGGCCCTCGACACTTACTTCCCGCCGCACATCCGCATCATCGCGGAGCCTGGTCGCTTCTATGTTGCCAGCGCCTTCACCCTGGCTGCCAACATCATCGCCCGCCGCGACGTGCCCGATCCCGAGGACCCCTCGCGCGACGCGTACATGCTGTACCTGAACGATGGTGTCTACGGCAACTTCTCCAACATCATCTTCGACCACCAGCACCCCGTCGCGCAGATCCTGACCTGCGTGGATTCCTCGGTGCCATCGACCCCGAGCTCGTCCGACTCCGAGTCCGGGTCCAAGCCCGCGACCAAGGGCATCAACTACTCCATCTGGGGCCCGACCTGCGACGGCATCGACCTCATCACCGAGCGCATCGAGCTCCCGGGCCTCTTGGACGTCGGGGACTGGCTCTACTTCGAGAACATGGGCGCCTACACCAAGTGCAGCGCGACCAAGTTCAACGGCTTCAACAACGACCACGAGGTCATCTACATCTCGAGCGAGACCGGCGCCTCTGCTCTCCTCGACTACTAGTTGTGCCGTTCTCTCTCTTTTCTTTTTGTCAAAGAGGAAAGAAAGATGGACCAATCAAAAGTTCCGGCCTGTTTGACGCGTTCTTGTCAATCTAGTTTCTGCTTACTTTCTCTTTCATAGAACTGCTTTGAGCTGTCGTTGCACCCTGAATATTCTGCCACATTCTCTATTCTCTGGTCCGATAGATAGAGTCAACGGTGAGGCAGCGACAATATAGAAAAAAAAGAACAAAAAAAGAAGATTGGGGATAGACAAAGAGATTATTTGTTTGGGTGGCTAGCTGACCGACCACTGACACTCATTTGAATACTTGCTTAATTTAATTTTCATTTTCGCCTTTAAAGTGCCGTTTATCTATATAGAGTTCTAGACGTGGCCCGATCCTTTGATGATTTTCTTATAGTAGATTCGCTTATAATTACTTCCCTCCCATTGGACGAGCATCATGTGGAGGTCGTCCGGATGGTCCTGTTGCAGGTGACTCCGAACTTCCATCCTGCACCGCCACATAGCCTGAGAGCCATACTGTCTGTACCTACAACGGTACGGAGTAGAGTAGTACTAAGGTTCTTGGTCGGACATTCAAACCTGGATTCCGGGCACCTTACAGTGGGTATGTACATCCATGAATGTACATGGCTAGGTTAGGTTAGGTACCTAGCCTTTATTCCGAAGTTGAGCGTAGGCACCAGTATGTTGTACAGTACTATGGTTTGCGGCAGTTGTTGTTTCACACATCCACTCTTCCAAGGTTCTTTTGTTATGTGCTACTACTCTTTGTACTGCTACTGTATGTACCTGGTACTGTACCGTGCTTATAATACTTCTAGCCCTCTGCAGAAAGGGCCCAGGCCACAACAACTCTTAAGCATGATCGTGACGGGATACACAGTGCCAGATGAGTCAAATCACGCTTGGGGTTACGTAGTAGTAAGAGGCCACAAGGCCACTAATTGCAGTCATATACTAGTATTTCGGCTGGCTGACATAAAGAAGATAACAAAAGAAAGGAGCATTTGTGGATTGCCTGGGCCTGGCATACACCCAACGAGAACATGTTGAATGGCCTCTTAAAGAACTCAACACACACACAGACACACACACACACAGAGGCATGAAGATGATGATAGTAGTGATGATGACCCTAAAGAGTAATAGATGGTTTGCGGGAACAAGGAGTATCTGGTTGAGGATTACAGTAGTCTCCTGGTGTGACCAGGGGACCCTAGCGGCAGAATACTTCAGTACAGTGTTAAGCTGTAATTTATGAGAATCAGGTAATTTCTTTTAAACAAAACGTTGGGATTATTATAGAAGAAAAGGAAACTTTGCTAGTTTTTGTAAGCCTTTAGTTATACAGTGAGATTTACTACCAATCAAAGTGTCAAGATCAGAAGAGGTTCAGAGAGGGTGGAATTTTGAGAGTTAGTCAAGTGGCTTTTCTAATCATCAGAATCAAGACATCTGCTTGAAAGTCTCCCTACACGCACAAGACCTGGCAGAGTGGATTGCATTTTTTTAAAACTATTTCAACATGTTCTCACCAGTCTTGACCTTGACAAACTCAGACCAGATGAGAGTGTATAGGCCCCAGGTCGCCAGGTCGCACCCCTCCAGGTCACCATTACAAGTAGTACCATTGTCTACTGGGCTAATATAGTAAGAGAGCCGGTAGGGAATAGATCATAATTGCGTATAATTAAGCCTGAGCTCACCAGACCACACTACGTACGTCTCTTTAAAAAGCTCACCAGGTGGTAGACAGGCTGTATAACTGTCATTTTGAGACACCGTGGCACTACTGCATGTTATGGTCGAGAAACTCGGCCACCTGGAAACAGGTATGGACTTGAACCCTAAAATATATAAACACCCGTCGCAACCCACCCCTCCCCCCCCCCCCCCCCCCCGCCTCTTCGATTTCTGCCCTAAGCAGTACTCATATTTGCCCCTATCTTCAGACGCTTTTTTTTCATCTACACTCAACACATCATGACCTCACTCTCCGGAGGAATATAGACGCCGACCCCGCCAGTTCTTTCGGGATCTGCAAGCCACCAGCGACGAAATATAGGCGGGTTTGACATCTACCGCACCACATACACACCCGAGTCGGAACGGGAATTCCCGACCATTCTTACCAAGATAGCATCCTGTATCAGACGGGAGATCTACTAGGAGCTGGAGGACGCGCAGGAGGATTATTATGACCGGGACCGGGCACCAAACGACGAGGTCTGCGAGCGCTATAAACGACCACATCGCGATGGATGGATGATCCGGAGAAATTCAACAGCGCATCCTTGGATGAGATCCGAGAGCCCTTCTGCGCCTGGATCGAGGAAAAAGGAGGGAAGAAAGCCGATCTAGCTCCGCGGTACCGGGTCGGTTTGGTGGTCGATGACGAGGTGATCGCATCCTTCCGCCGGGCCCCTGGTGATGATGATGATGATGATGATGATGATGATGATGATGATGATTCGGAACTCGACGGTCGCGACGAAATCACCGAGGACGAGCTTTGGGGCTGTTATGTCAAGGCCGCGGAGGCGTACCCGGACTGGAGTAACGCCAGGTACGAGTATCAAGGGTGGATGAGGTGTTCGGTTTTTGTGTTGCTGGACTTGTGGGAATGCATGGGCGATGGCGCCGACATGGGCGCTCTGCTCCCGGATCCGGATCAGAATTGCGTTATCCCCTTCATACACGTCTTGAGATCTCGAACCACTTCTGTCCCCTGCTGTGTTGATGAGAGCAGCTCCGGGCGAACCCAGAGACTGTGGTCAATTAAACGTCTATGTACCTGTGTACATGTACATGTATGTCCGTGCAAAATGATTTGGAACCAATTCAAGACTCCATACCTAATTTTTGAAAGTGAAGCAGTGCGCTGCTCGTATTTCCTCTAGATATTCTATATTCTTAGTATAATGATGGAGCAGTTAGAAAATAACTGTTATTGCCAAGGTTTTCGCTGGTATCACTGACGGTGGCATCATATCATGACACGTTCCCTTAGCATGGACGAACGTCTATATCTTATATCTAGGGTATCTACATGCATCTTATTAGGATTAGATGTGCTCATCTTAGACGAATCGAGTGAATCAAGCGTCCAGCTCTCTTTTTTGTCCTTTCGCTGCTCTTGATTGTGTGTAATCAATGTGAGCTGGATTCGAAATTTGAGACTGGAATAGCCTGTCAAGTGTCTGGCCAGCTGGGCTCCTCGGGACGGTTCTCTTGTGGTTCTGTTCTGTGTTTGACTTGCTCCGGGACTAGATCATATTCAATAGATCCCTAGCCAGTGGATAGGATATGACGGGAGCGGAGAGTGCCTGAATCTGTGATTTTGGAGTGACCAAGGAGCCCACAGAGTCCACAGGGTATGCGCGTCCATGGAGCGCGAAATGGGTGTGTCTATTTGTATCATCGCGGGCATGTAAAGTAATGCTGTGGCTTTTTAGATCACCCTCTCTACCTTCAACTCTCCACCGGTACCATCGACCTCGATAAGCCCTTCAGCTTCGAGCTTCTTCTTCCACTTTCCGGACTCGTATCGGGCGAGGATCAATGTCAAGCGGGCTACGACACCTGCGTCAGCGTTGGCAATAGGTGCACTTGATGGAGTGAACGTCCATCGCCCGAACGCCCAGTTTAGAATGTAGTTCTGGGTGGCGGAGGGATCTGAAGCCGCGTCGGTAGCAGCCTTCTTCTCACCGGACGAGTCAGCAGGCGGGTCTGCGGCAGTGCCACGGACTATGCCCTTGATGCGGTAGACTTCCTCCTTGGGAGCAGAGTGGAGGAGAGATTCCAGAGAGGAGATCTTCACCGTGGCGCTCTGGGCTGCGGGAGACGTGAGAGTGACGGAGAGAACTTCGACTTCAGACTGATGACCGTGGCTGTGATCGTGACCTTGACCATTCTGGACAAGATGATCCGCATCAATATTTGTCTCCTTCGAGAGCAGGGCCCCGTCAATCCCTAGCAGGATATCCTTGTCCACCCGCCCTTTGTCGGACTTGACCCACGGAGTCTGAAGGTCCAGATCTCCCAGCCTGTCCAAACAGATATCAAACCGCTGCTCCGGCACGCCCTCCCACTTGTTGAAAATAATCAGGTCCGTGTATTTTGCCTGCAACTTGGCCGTGTACGACGTATCGTCGTACCCCTCCCAATTCTCCACGTCGATGACGCTGATCACGCCATCCAGGACAAAACTGCCTGGCTGCTCCTTTGATATCCGGTTCACCTCCATCGCCAGAGTGGCAGGAAACGCGCTCCCACTCGTCTCGATCACGATGCGGTCCGGCTTCACCTCGTCTCGGAGCTGGTTCAGCGCGTCGCTCAGCTGACCCACCAGGTTGCAGCAGATGCAGCCGTTGAGGAGCTCGCGAACACCCGAGATCGCCTGAGTTGACGCCAGTTGCGAATCGACGGCCACATCGCCGAATTCGTTTTTGAGAAGGGCAAGTCGGTAGGTCGGGGGTAGTTGCGGGATTAGGTTGAGGAGGATGGTGGTCTTGCCGGAACCGAGGAAGCCGGTGATGATTGTGATTGGAATTGGAGGCATTGTTGATGTTCTTGCTGTTGCTGCCCGGGTATCTTCGCGATCTGAAATTATCTCAATTACTCAGAATTGACGATTAGAGGATTGCCGCCGGGGCGCTCTATTGTCTGAAATCTTATTCCGACAAATAAGACGGTATCACAAAAGATAAGATGATCTAATAACGAAGACAAAGAGATCCAGTCTATGAATGCAAATAATATAAAAAAGGATCTATACTGAGGAAGAATGTCCAGCGAGTGCCAGAGAGAAGGTCTGCTGAAGCATCCCGGCGTTGTCTTTTGCGGCCAATTGCGGCGGGGCAGGCGGGGTGAACACGGGACGACCGTACCCGACCCCTAAGCCCTAAGCCCTAGCTTCCCAGATTGGAATATATGACAACAGACCAGTTGACAGTCATTACGATTCTCAACCTATATATCCTGCCGAACAAATACCATTTCTTCCACCAGATAGGATGATGAATCTGATATGCTTGCCACTCGTCAAGTCTCAAAATTGAGCAGTCGGAACCTCCGAGGCTGTGCCAGTTCCTGATCCCATACGGAGAACTATTATCCACCGATAATCACCATAGCACAGCCACAGCAAGCTGTATCAGGTGTCGCATCTCAGACAGATCTACCACGCCGAGGCAGGAAAACGTGCCAGTGAGCCACCGATCTAGATGTTCTAGCCTATTTTCAAAGAAGTCTACGCGATATACGGCGCACATGCATTCGCTGCGCACCGCTCTGCCCAGACGGGATGAAACTCAACCGCATCCCACCGACGTCATCGGGATATCCGTGTCGCGTTTGAATTGGCCACGGGTTGCTCCCGTCGTCTGCCTCCCCCCTTGTGGATTTTCTCTAGACGCGCAGCGCGCAGGCTGCCGGTGCTCTCGTGTATAAGTAGTTGTGTAGTGTCCTTCTCTCGGATTGTTCTTCTCGTACTCCTCTCATCCCCCTGATACCCTTGTGAAGAGACTGCTATATCTCCTGCCTCTCCAAAGAATCCCAGGCCAATTCGCATCCAACCCAATCCTAACACCTCACTGTTGCGATAATGGATACCATCAAGAACGCCATTGGCCTCGGTGACAACCAGAACAACGAAGAGTCCTCCTCTAAAAAGGAGGAGGAGGGCAACTTCTTCACCCGCATCGGGGACAAGATCAACGCCATGGCCGGCGGCGGTCCGGAGAGCGAGAAGAAGGAGGACTTGCTGGATAAGAGTGAGTTACCGTGCCTTTATTATTTATTGATCCCTTTGCTGCGGCATATCGAACTCGCAGCAGGGATCATTCCACGCCAGGCTACGCCACGACACGCCCCAATTGACAATGTGCTAACCCTGGATTGGTTATCATAGGCATTGATTTCGTCCAGGAACACATCCTCAAGCAGGGTCCGCAGGACAACGAGAGTGCCATTGAGCAGGCCAAGGACGAAGCCATCTCCGATTTCATTCGTGCCCAGTACAAGAGTTATACCGGCAAAGAGTTTCCTATTAAGGATAAGGACTAAATACATACTCCTACCTACCGACCGACCGACCGACATCCTAATGAAATCAATGTGATACCTATGTGTGCATGAAGTTGAATTGAATTGATTGTGTTCGACTTCGAATCTTGATGGATGACTTAAACGAATGAATGCTACGGCGAGGAGAAGAACTGACTTGGTGGCTTCCTGTGGGAGCGTGTCGGATATCCTGTCATTTTTATGCGGTTTCAATATCCATTGACATATGCAAATGATATAAATAAACGATAGTGTTTCGAAATTTCAGGCGTAAAAGCCCTCCATCCTTCTGATCATCTGAATTCCCATCATAGTCGCCTACAACAAGGCCTTGAACCCCTGATCCAGGCTACGATCAAGACCCAGAAACTCGGCCACCAGACCCATATGGTCGACGCCCCAGAATCCCTCAGTCTCCCCCTTTGAATTCGTACACTCAAACCAAGGCAGTCCAAACGCGCCAGACGCCATCGCCTTGTCCGTATTCGAAGTCAGAAGGGTCTTAACCTCGTCGCTGGTCGACTATAATATCGCACACACGTGAGCTATCAGCAACGGAACCTCCATAGAAATATACTTCATAAAATCACAATATATTTGAAGATGAACTTACAGCCTTCAAAACTTCATCCGCCCCTTCCTTCCCTAGCACCTTCTCGAGCACGGGCATGAAACCCTCTGGATTCCCAATCGCCGTGTTCGAGTCGACCCAGAAAGAGCGGTACAGCGCGTCGATGGCATCCGTCAGCTTGGTCGGTGAGCGGAGCGAGATGGCGCACAGGGCGCGCTGGACGCCCAGCGTCAGGGGCGGGAAGCCCTCGGGCGTGCGTTCGACCATGGGTACTGAGAAGCGGCGTGCCCAGCGGAGGCGTTCGATGTTGATCCATTTGTCTTTGTCTGTGTTTGGTTTCGGTTAGTTGGTTTGGCCCATGGAGGAGGATGTGAGTGTGATAGGGGAATTTGGATTGTGGGACAAGATGTGAGGTCTGGCTGTTGTAGGAACAGCATTTCTCGTCATGGATCCAAGGGAAATGAAAACCCGGGGGAAAGTGAAAGGATATGTACTGTATATCAATTATGCGTAAACGTACTCTTAACGCGGATTGGTGGCGTATTGTCACACGCCTTCATCAAGCCTCCGAGGAAGATTGGGACGTAGGTCACATTGCATTTTGCGAACGTAGGAGAGTGCTGTCATTGTTGAATTAGCAAAACATGCCCGTACATATCTATTTTTTTTCCTGTCACTGATAATGCAGGCTTCTTTTATCAAAAAGAGCAAGAGAAGAAAATAAAGCATTTTGATCGGGTATCTGACTTCGACATATCAGTGACTCCCATAGTTGATCAATCAAGGAAAAATGAAGACACATGCAATTGGTATGCACAGATGTACAGTACAAATATATTTAGAATAGCCGTACTAAAGATAAGATAAGACCAAAGAACTAGATAGAAGACTCACTCTCGTGATATAATAAGCGATATAAGCGAATGGACTGACGATGTCCAGGTACAGGGTTAATCTGGGGGCAGCCATCATAGCAGCCTGGAAGCACGCAATTCTCGGCCAACCAGTCGAACGTGTACCGTGGTCGCGGTAAGCTCACTGAAGACACGCTAACTTAACAACAATCTATGCGGGCTAAGAACAGAGATCGAGCGACGAGGAATAGTCCAGACAAGCGTTTGCCTCTGTTCTTGATCACTTTGTAAGATAGCTCCTACTCGCGCTGGACTCAACGTTGGGACGGCGACTGACGGACCGAGGCCCGGGATGCCCCAACGTGCGGGGTCTTTGCCGATGGGGAAGATCGATCAGAAAAGGGCTGTGTAACTTGCACTTCGCTATATCTCCTTGTTAGTAAAACTTTACATGTATTTACTACTAAACGGCATCTAAATCGGTGAAGAGGGCTGAACGGCACTGAAAACAGATAATCTGGACCCAGACCCTACTGTGAAGTACCTCCCTCCTAATCAAGAAGCAGCACGGATGTCTCCCCCGTTGTCCACGGCCACTGATCTCTTGAATATCGACATCAATCTTGACAGGTATCTGCATGCACCAAATCTAGATCTGCCTATATCAATGCCACTTCCATAGACATGGGACAAGCCAGCTTCTCTCATCCATCCTGATATATCTACATATCACGTGACTTTAGGATCTATATCAACTTCTCTCGCTCTGGGAGCCCTCCCTTCTATCACACACATGAGAAAAGAAAACCCCAATGTACACTGCTACTGATGCTCCAGCATGGGAAAAAAAAGCTCACACCCCCGGTAAGACTCCCTCACCAGGCGTGCTACGAAAACTTCCACCTTGCTTTTGGCGGGCAGGTGGTTTTACTTCCATGGATCCCAGCCCTCCTGGGAGCCCTCATCGGATGTTAGCAGGTAGGGATAAATATCTCACCAGCTGCACCTTCGGGCGAGGCAAGGATTGAACCCGGGACCTTGGGCTGGCACCTGGAAACCAAGGCTCCAGCCCTTGCTGGCCCAGTTGGCTTAGCCACTAGGCCACCGCCCGGGCTCTTGTTGCTGGATGAAGGGAGATATTAAAATATGGCCCAGACATGGGAGGGCGCCTGGTCTGCGGAGAGGAGGTTCTATGTTTTCTTGCTTTACCTCGCCGAGGAGGAGGCATTACGTGGGTTTCCGGATCAACAAAGTGTCTAGATGGCGCAGCCTGGCCTCGTGATAACCATGAGAGTCCTACATATACTATTGAAAGGAAATGTATCTGTGAAGCTCTGGTTCACACTTATGATCTAGACACTTACTTGCTACGTGGTACCTCTTGTCCTGGCCGTGTCTGACGCTATATTCCGATCCTTGCGAATATGATCCTCATACACAAGTCGACATCTGTCATTTCGGAAGACGCTGCTGCTCTCCCTAACAGGAACCATGATGGTCTTTCCATATTCAGTCTTTTACCTACCTTCCAATGGTAGGTACATGGATGTATGTACTTTTCGCTGGCACGGAAGCCGCGAAACAGCGAGGGTACCTGTGCCTCCACCTCTGCGTTGACCTCGTGATGACCTTCTGTATCTGTCTTTTCAACTCTTCTATCTCCCCCTGCTCTGCCTGGCTTTCGTTTATGGTACATTTACAAATGTATCTGTTCCACCACATCTGAAACACTGTCATAATACCAAGAAACAGTATTGTCAACCATGCCGCTTACAGACCGGACAAATAGCCATACCAGAAAAGACGCTGACGACTGTCATGCCTCTCGTTGTACTCTCAGTGATGCAGCGCCTCCATCGGATCATGTTGCTCAACTTCTGCCAGTGAGAGACCTCCCAGACCTAAACAAAAATCCGAGTCCAATGACTAAATATGCCGCCCAATGGCAGCCCCCAGAAGTCCTCCTCCCAAGTACTTACGGCCTGACGAGCCTGACCGACGACGATAGTGATGTGTCCGAAACCGATTCATTCGAGCGATCCATCACTCAGAGACGTCGGCATGCTGTATACTTTCATCGCCCCCCCGTCTGGGTCCCTTGCCAGCATCTACACCCTACCTTGTCCACGGTCGACAAATGCGCTGTCTCGCGCTGCCTTCTTCTTAACAGTATCAAGGACAAGGGATGTTGTGGGTGTTGTCATTCTTGTGTCTACAAGGAGCAACTGTGCGGAAGATGCCCTGGAGAGAAGAACTTGAGTCCATGCGTCGCTTCGAGCCCGCCACGGAGTGTCTCAGAGGTCGCAGTCGGAAGTTATGAAGAGCAATTGAAATTTTTGGACACGAAGCATGTCGAGGAGCCGTTTATCGTTGCTATGGCGAATGTCGAAAATGGTCAAAATGGCCCAACTCAGCAACTAGGTCTCGACGGAACATTGACACTGGGTCTCCCGGGACCTGCATTCTTGCCAGCAAGCTACCCTTCTGGACAGGGGACGAGCACTGAGCCACCATGGGATAGTAACCTCGTAAAACTCGACAGTGGATCTGGAGCAAGTCTTCTATCGCTGAGACAGGCGCTGGGCATAGTCCCCTCGAAGGGGAATAATGGGCAGTCGACAGATTCACCCCAAGAAGAAGACAAAGGAGGAAGTCCTTTGATGCAAAAGCCAGCTGAAGATTGCACTCGTCTGAAGCTTTACAAGGACATACGGCTGGGCCCAGATGAAACCTGGGCTATGCACGAAGGCTCTCTGGTCATTTGCATTGATCCCGTTTACACTATCCGCGATCATGACGTGTTAGCCCAGGATGTGTTTGACCTCGTTCAGGGTGATGTCTACGTTGTTTGTCGCATGTATGCAGACATGTGGGCTCTCTGTGCTAAAATCTCATTTCACTCTCCGATTGAGGCCGCTCCGACCATGGCAAAAAACAAGGCGACACCCAAAGGTGCCGGAAACCTTGCGTTTCTTCCTCTTTGCTCTGTGACCCTAGCCGCAAACTTCAGCGCATTTAACAAACGCTGCTCTGAGTATAGAGACGATCTCCAGAAAACACCTACATTTCCGGGCAACGGACTCCGTGTCAAGCCCCCACAACGTACTCACAGCCTTAATGCGAGCCACGAGATTTTCCAGGAATCACGTCCACATCTTCGGTTGCCGAACACCGTGTTCGAAGTCTGTAACAGCTTCTCCTCTGAAAAGAGTGAAAAGGGGTTTACAGGCCTGGATAACTACCCACAGCAAACAGCTTCCAAGATCAGATCCGGATTGGGACAACTTGACCGGCGTATGACATTCAGGAAGATGTGGACCAGGCTAAGGAGCTCAGAGTCATCCGCGTCTGCCGACTTGGATGTCACTAGAAAGCCGTTGGAAAACCCGCTTTCTCCGATACAGACCGCTTCCTCGCAAGGATCTCAGGAAGTAGGCAAAGGAAGGGGCTCGCACGAATCATCAGATGCGGGAGAAGATACGAAGCAGCTAACTGTCACTACGCGACCGGAAGGAGATGGGAAAGATGGGAAACGACGCAAGAGCATGCGTGACTTCATCTTTGGAGGAGAAGAGAGGTCACGACGCGGCTCTGACAGGAGGTCTGCTCAATCGGAAGCGTCCATAATCAATGAAAACCTCGAATTTTAGCGTACAGTCCATCGCTACTCACTTTTCTTGCTTTGGAGCTTTAGCCTATATCTGTTAGATCCCGGCGCTGCTTGGAATACGTCTTTGGTGGTCTTCTTTGTCCCGTGATGCAATTCGAGCGGATAGCCACCATAGCAGTTTGCGTTCAATGTTTACTTTAGTCCTAAGTAGTAGAAAATCCTTTCGCCTACACCATAGCGTTTATTTTCCTCAATATAAGAAACTGTAAGACAATGAAGTAATGCTTTTTCCCCCATAGGAGCATTTATTTCAATAAATACAGAGTTCGGGTGCCCTCTCTCCGGGCACTAAGCTACTTCGCGTTCTTATTTGACGAAGATACAAAGCCCCAGAACCTCTTCTTCAAAGATGTTGTCCTATTCTCTTTATCATCTTTTTCAACAATTTGTTGGAAAACAGTGGATGCTCGGATCCCAGTCCTCCCACCGTCGTCCTCGCTCGGAGCCGTGATTCTGATCGTAGGACGAGCATAGCTGGAGGAAGGAGGACAAGACGACGACAGGAGCAACGAAGCCCGGGCTAGGGTCCGTAGACTGGAACTCGACAGCGAACGTCGGCCCGGGGGAAACTCGAGGCTCCTATTTTCCGGGATCGAAGGCAGATCTGGGGGCGTGGTGACGTTTCGCTGCTTGTCTTTCTTCTTCAACTTGGATTTCTTCTCCGAGCTGTAGCTGTTGCTGCTGTTGCTGCTGGGATGGTCTCTTCCCTTTTGTTTGCTATCTTTGTGTTTGCCATGTCCTCGTCGTCGACGAGAAGAAGGAGATGGAGACCGAGATCGGGATCGGGATCGAGACCGGGACCGCTCGCGCCTTTCATGCTCTTTCTCTCTCTGTTGCTCCCGTAGCATCTGCGCCTCCTCACGCGTGATCCACCATGGATGCAGACGGGTCGGATCCGCGGGCGGTTTTGCGCGCGAGTGCCGTTTGGGGATACGACGATAATGCTGCTGGTGATGATAATGGTGAAATATTCCAAGTCCAGTGTTCATGTTCACATTCACATTATCGTTATTGTTATTGTTTGTAGTGGTCTGTTTGAGTCAGATTCGAGCTTGGATGTAGGAGTACGGGCGGGACAACGCTTGCTCGACTCACCTTGAGAAGTGATATAGTGTCATCATCATCATCATTGTAGGTGTCATAATAGTCATCGTTCTCGTCTTTGACAGTGAATCTGGAGATTTTGTGAACAACATCATCGAACGATGTTGGTTGTATTTCTGGAAGAGGAAGAAGAGGTGTGAACATTTCAATATGTCTGAGGAGGGGAGTATTTGGTGCTGTGATAGTAGCGCCTGCAGAGAGTTGTGAAGGTGAATCTGGATCTGGATTGTGATCCTGATCTGGATGCGATTGTGACAATGGATGCACTTTGATACCACCAGAGTCCTCCTCGTCATCAGATAGAGAAGTGGATAGTTCACTTTCTTTTGGAGAGGTTGTCGGCTTCTGGTCTGGTGAGCTTGTCTGAGAATGAGGACTATTGTGAACATCTTGTGACATTGTGAGTGGTGAGCTGTAGGGTTTTTCCATTGAGCAGTGATCAGAACAAGGCCGCGGGAACAAAAAGGAGGATAAAGGGACAGGAAACAATGCATGTTCTTGATGGAGACGCGTCTCAATGGTGTCTATTTGGCAACCCTCAAGGGGGTCCATGAATGCGCTGCGATCTGGTCCTAGAATTGATTCTAGAACAGGAGATATGATATGGGTCTCACTTGTGCGAAAAACTGAAGAAAATGTAGAAATTGGTGTTTGAGATTGAGGTTTCAGATCTTCCAGTCCTGAATTTGGCGATTCGGGCCATAATCCTTGGAGGCAAGGAGTGCCGCTTGAGTTCGAACTGGGAGGAGAGCTGTACGAAGAAGAGGAATAATAGGTTGCAGAGCTCTCTTCTGCTGTCTCTGCTCCTGACTCGGTCTCTTTGATGCTATTATTATTGGTGGTGTTATCGGCCATTAAAGGTCGTGTCCGTGCCTTGATCTCGTAGCCCGAAGTGGTCTCTCTCTTCTGTGCGGTTGTGTCAGATCCCTTTTCCGGAGTATCCATCATGTTGGTAGATGTCTTAAAGGATGTCTTTGTAGAGAATATATCGAACTGACCAACAAAGGAAAGACAAGATGGGATTGCATCTGGCAATTGTGACGGTGTTCCTGGGACTCAGACACAAACTCACTCACTCGCCTCCTCACGTGCTTAGGGCTAAGGTAGCATCTCTTCAGTCACTCTCCCACCCCGTTAGTGCCCTGTGGCTTGTAGCCAGATTGCAATTTTCCAGGTTTGGTTACTGATTACTGACACAAGAGGACTACCGGATGGACAACAGACATAGCGCTTCCAGATTTATGGCTCCAAAGGCGAAAGAAGGAGATGGGGAAGGAGTAGAATCAACTCGACAGGAAATCGGACACCTATTTATGATAGTTAGCAGGAATCAATTTAATCAAAGCAAGATAATCAGGAAACTCTACATCATATTCTTTTCAAACTCTTGGGAATCGATGTTTTTATACCTTTGTCACAAAGCAAGATCGGGTAAAGTCATTGGATTCAGGTCACAACCGAGAACAAAGGATAGATTATACATTAGGCAGGCCGACAAAGCCCATTGTAAAGTTGGCAGAAACGAGACAATGGAATATTTCCTTATAGTTCCTTTGTATTGTGTGCTTCAAAGCATTGAATATACCTAGGTAACCAGTTATAGCAGCACCTTGAACTAGTAACTGCTCTAAGTATCCAGGTAATATCAATACATTTACCTAAGGAGCAAAGATATGTGGTTATCTTGGTCCATCTGCCCTGGATTTGCCGTCTGCGGATTCGAGTACTGCCGGCTTTCAGCTGTTGATGTATAGTAGACTTGTTCAGAGACTTGTCCAAAGTACGGATGCCTTTTCACTTGGAGAGAAGGCATCTGATTCCTGATTTAAAAAGTCCATGATTGGAAAGGTCGATTTCCAAAGCACGTAACGAGAGAAATATTAGCCCGGCTAGTAAGAAAGTATTCGAGAGTACGGCATTCTGTGGTCACGATGAATAGGAAGTATAGAAGTATAGTGACAAGTATTTTGAAGAATCAGGATTTTTTTGATAGATCGGTTTCCACAGACTTCTGAGAAGTCTCGGCGTATACAATCTGTTTGAGAAATGATGAATCGACAGATCCACGTACGTTATTCCTGACAAACGTCCGGTGCATTGCATGCCTAAGGCCTCAGCACTTGCCAGGCATGCTTTCTTGCTCATGTCGCACATAATTCTAGCACAGTCCAGGCTTCGTATACCTGCTCCCTGCTCCTTTGCCACGTTCAATTATCATCCTACTGCTAAATGAGTGCCCTTAGATGCTTGTTACATATATGTGCATAGGACTGCCTTGGAGATATACAGGGGCTAATGTTTGATGCAGAAACCACCTAAATTTAATCTTCTTGGGCCAACCAACAAGACTGTGTGGAGATTTCAAGTCTTTTTTTTTGCTTCAACATCGAGTCACATGCAGTTGTCTGGCAACTTTGATCCAAAACGTTTAGAAGATGGCCGTCATAAAATGCTTGCATAATGCTACCACGCAATGACTACTGAGGAAGCAAATAGCCACGCGACATCTGCGCCCCAAAGTAGTTGCCCATCAGCATTCTTTGTTCGAGATTAAGCCCTAACGGGTCGGTCAACTAAGAACCTGGAAGCTTGGCGTGGGGGGGCCAAGAAAGTATTAGTTCCAACACCTAATTAACCAAAAAAGCATTACAGCAAACAGAGACGCTGAGAAAGGTGCATGTCGATTGGTGTGCCTGACGCCACATTCTGCCAGGTAAGACTGAGCAAGAATTGTGCCTCAACCATAACGCTGCTTTCTAACACCAGGATAGAAAACCTTGGATATCGACCACGCCATGTGAGGGTGCTGCCAGACATGCACCTGTACTCCATTCAGGGGCAAAGAAACACGCCGATCAACGAGTCTACGAGTGCATTTCTTCGCGTTTCCGCCGCCTCTTGCGTTGTGACAATCAGCCAATCCGACAGACAGACCTCTCTCCAATACCTGAATACTCCACACTATGACATCGAAAAGACCGAAGTCGAAAGAGTTTGAACTGCTGGAACGACCTCCTGCTGCAGCATCCAAAATGTTCGGCCGAGAATCTCACCCGAGGGCCTCTGTATATAATCTTGATCATAACCATGAAGCACAAGGTCCAGACGCCGAGCGAAAGAAAGAACAGATTAAAGACACTAGTCGGCGCACATCATTTGTTGCCTATGTCTTTCAGTCATGGCTATTTGAACTGTTGAGTCTGATAATAGCTCTCTTGGCTCTTGTCGCCATCATAGTGGTCTTGCAGGCATACAACGAGCAGCCCCTACCAAATTGGCCCTTTGGCATCACGATAAACTCTTTAATCTCTGTTTTTGCGAAAGTCCTAGGTATGGGACTAATGATGCCCATTGGCGAAGTTATCAGCCAAGCGAAATGGATTTGGTTTACACGACCTAGGAGATTAGCCGACTTTGAGGCTTTTGATGCAGCAAGCCGTGGGTCCTTCGGAAGCTTGCAGTTTCTCCTGAAGATAAGGGGCGGAATTCTTGCATCCACTGCCGCTTTTCTCACCATTATGGCTCTTGCCATCGATCCATTTATCCAGCAGGTAGTCTCATACCAAGGTCGTCCAGTTGAAGCCGGCCAGGCTACCATCCCTCGGAGCACCAAGTACGATGCTTATACATTTGGAAGTATCCTGGCCCTTAAAGACATCACTCTGCCAATGAAGGCTGCGATCTACAACGGAGTTTTCAACACAGATCAGTCGCTCTTCAGGATCATCCCGAACTGCCCAACAGGGAATTGTACCTGGCCGATTTATTCCTCCTTGGGGGTTTGCAGCGAATGCATCAACAGCACTGCTTCTATTATCAAAAATTGCACAGGGTCTGGATTTACGGAGGCTTGCACCATGTCACTCCCAGATGGGGGAGTCTCCCTTAATTCTGGAGGGTTCTCTATAGCTACCTTCCTTAACTCCACTACAAGAAACAAACTTCCTGGCCTTCCTTCCTACAAGAGTACCATAACTGGGTTTCAAGTTATGGCTCTCCCGGACAATGGAATAATCCATGATGCCCCCCCCACAGCCTACAGTTGCTCCATGTACTGGTGCGTAAAATCTTATCAAACTGTCGTCCACTCGGGAATATCGAATGAGACAATCTTGTACTCCTTCCCAAATGCTTCGACTGGGAATTCAGGGGTTTCTACGGATGCAAGAGGCTCTGTGACACTGGACCCGCGCCCAGGGCAGGATGGACCTTTTACAGTGCCCTTCGAGGCCGCTAATGCGATGGGTAGCTATTTGGCAAATCTGTTCGACGGACAAGCCATGGGCGGAATCGGGAGAGCATCATACTCCTCTGACACAATGGAGGCTTTCTACACGGCCATCACGGCAGGCACTCCGGGCAACAATTCGACGACCAATCTAAGTGGCCTCCTGGACAATCTCTCCATGAGCATGACCAGAACCATACGGCTGGATGATTCATCGACAGGCACGAGTATGGTCAACGGAACCGCTTTCAAGACCGTTACGTATATGAGCGTTCAGTTGTGCTGGCTTATCTTGCCTATAGTTATCTGGGTCATCGATCTCATCCTGGTTATCTCCACTATTTGGCGCACAGCGCGCGAGAGACTGGTGCCCTTCAAGTCCAGCAGTTTGGCTACTATCTTTGCTGGTCTGACGGAGCAGAAGAGGAAGGAGGTAGATTGCACGATCGAGACAAAAGTCGACATGGATCATGCGGCGGAGATGTTAACGGTCGCTTTACGAAGGGATGGTGACGGCAAGTATCAGCTGGGATGAACGATACATGACCTGGAGATCGGACAACAGTTCCTTTTTTTATGTTATAGTTCATCTTTTGTTTTCCTGAATTATCTATCGATTCCCTTGGTGTTTTCAGTCCAGATTTCTCCCTTATTGTCTTCATTCTCTTCCTCCATTTTTCTCTTTATCTATTTCTTATGTAATATTTATGGCAGATCATGCCACCAAATGGTTTTTCCTTTGTCATCTTCACCATCTTCTTGCTAGCTGGTCTTCGCATATAGAAGATTTCTTGGAAAAGGGCCTTCTAATCTCCCTATTTTTCTACTGCTTGTCAGTGCTACCAATTTCTATCTAGTGTGTATTTTTGATGGTTTCGGGAGTGCAGTACATGGCCTGAAAAGCGGGACTTGGGAAAAAAAAGATTATATGTACTGTACACGTATATGGGCGTCATCTCTGTCCATTTCCATCTTTGTATGTTAAGTATATGTTGTTTTCTAGATTAGTCTTGTACAAACAATACCACACTACAGTGAGAATGAACCCAAGGTGCCTAACTCTGACTGTTAAGTTAGGGCCTCCTATGTCACGCAAGTAGGTGAGTGCTCATTCCCGAGGCCGTCCTCGACTTGATATCACGAAATATAGAGGTACATCTTCATGTAATATAACCGGATCTTGGGACGAGATCAGACAGCATGACAACGATAACTGCGATCTAGTAGCAATCCAGTTGGTTCAGCGAGAAGCTCTTGTTTCCTCCGTACATTGGTACATCCATCCAAGGTAGATAAACTCACCAGCGCCAAGTCCACCCCTTCAGCCACGGCAGCATCCCACTCCAATCGATGGCCCGGCTGACTGTAACTGGCCATGGAAAGTTGCAGGTCGGGAGAGATGATCCTGCAGATGTGGGCCACCTTGCGCCCTCCGACGATGACATGGGTTGTGATGTGCCAGGGGTCCTGTCCCCGCACTTGGAGTGTTACATCCTCGGTTTCCTTTGCATCTTCATTTTCTGGGCTTTCGCTCCTGGTGTCGTGTTGTTGTCGTCGTTGAGACGCCGCAGCTACAGCCCTCAAGGTAACATCAAGCTTGTCCCGCGTCCACCACGACCACCGGAGTCTGCTTGACAGGATCTTGTCCTCGTCGCTGCTCCCGCCGAAGCGACGACCGCCAGGCAGAATAAGCTCCCAGGAGCACGTCAAGGTGAAGTACCTCCGCCGGAGTTCGAAGAGCGGGAGTCCCGACGCGTCTCGGAACTCACGCCGCTGGCTGTTGCTGAAGCTCTTGCCCTCGACGGTGAAGAGGGTCGAGCCGGCGTAGGCGTCTCTGATGGTGAAGTTGCGCCCCAGCCAGCTGTTGTCGCGCTGCTTGATGTTGATAATGGTTCTGGAGGGCGTCAGGTGCTCTTTTCGGATGGCGATTGGCTGTTGCGGTGCGGTGAGGCGCACCCGCTCGAGGTAGGAGATGGTTTTGTCGTTCATGGTTACTTATCTTTCTGTATGATCGATAACTTGACATTTGATACAGGATACTTATATTGGGATCATTTAATATTACTTTTCAATGACAGTCCAAGGATGAGCACTTAAATAAACTACAGACATGAGCAGAGATAGCTATCTAGCACCTAGGCTACTTCAGCTGAAAAAAGCAACGTTCTCAGCTGCAGGCACAGCCACGGCCCATGACAACATAAACAAGGCACCAAAATGGAAATGAGGCTGTCCATTCTGCATGTGCACCATCTCTGGTCGCACTTCAAATCATCAGTGGTCGCCCTGCCACTGCCACTGTCGCTGATCAATGGAACATAAAATTGGAAATCGACAAAAAGGAAAATAGAAATGAATATCAGTGGAAAGACCCCAGACAGAAAGAACTTGAAGTCCTCCCAGATTTCGTGCTGTCATTGCAGCTCCGGCTGAGATTCAACAGGGCGCATCTCCAACCATTCTTCTCGACGTCCTCTTATCTCTCACACCAAGCACAGTGCTCCTCATTGTCCTTGTTGTCCGCCCGGGAAACTTGCTCCTTCCCGTAGGAGCCAGTTGGGATACTCTCCGAGGTACTGTCCATCAGTACGAAGGTTTCGAGCCTTCTGTTCCTGGTGTTTTCCACGGGCAGGAGGTATGGTAACGAGAGTCGCTTTACCTTCTATCCCGACTACTTTGCGCGGAATGGGATAGTGTTTTCCAGTCTCTCGGATGCTGGAGAGACGCTTGACTTGGAGCTTGCCTGCAACAAGCTTACCTTCGTCTGTGTTGCACTCTGCTTTTCTGATGCTGTCGAGAAAGCCACCCTTGAGGAAGCGCACTTTCTCCTCCGGCTTGGGACAGATAATCTGGGGTACATGTGTCTCCCCATATTCGTACGATGGCGGTGATCTCTGACATCGTTGACTCTGATCTGTATGAGGACCTCCAACCTTCTCCGTGGGCTGCCGCTGCTCTTCTTGTTCTTTCGCAACAGAATGGCCCTTATCCGGCCGCAGATCTACATCTCCCAGCTTAACCGTCCGATACAAGGGTATATTCTGTTCATCGCGAGGCCCAAAGCAATGGAGCACCGTCCGGCCGATATCCGCGTATGTATACCGATCATCGACCAGCCTCGTCACCAGCCCGTCCAACGGTTTGTCTCGGCAGTAGCACATCTTCTCCAGAAACTGACCGATTTCGCAGGCTGTCATGTCGGCAATGACGCATCCGTGCAAAGTGCCACAGAAGATATCTTGTACCTATCTTCGCCCCACGGCCACTCGTTGCTGGACAGGGACTGGGGGCGGGGACGTGTTGAACGTGAAGCTGGACCCGAACGTAGACCTGAACCGTACAGGAAGGTTGGGATTTCCTGGCTGAGGTGCGGCTCCGATCTCGACTTGGTAGTACTCATGGGTATCGGGCTCTGATACGGAGGTGGCATTAACTTGTGAAGTTCTCCGTGTGAACGCGCCCTCCAGTACACCGGCTTTTCTCCGATTCGTAGGAGATATTGACCTACCGTCAACTGGGGCTTAGCTCGCCGCACAGCAGCTGAAGCTGAAGCATGAGCATGGCTGAAGGTCTGTCCTGGAACGTAGGATGCTGGAATGCTGAGATGAGCCGAATCTCAACTTCTTCGTGTCATTCGCCTTCTTACCACCGCCGCTGCTGCCACAAAAGATTCGACTGAACGTCTTCATTCTGACTGACGAGTGAGTGGTGAATGACACTTCCCCTGCTCTGCTCTTCTCTGCTCTCCACCGACGAGGAAACAACAATCCAATCCAATCAATCCTGAATGAAGGATAGGCTAGGCACCCAGTACCTAACGGAGGCTGCGTCCCATCCCGTCACGTTAGGTGGATATCGCGGTTTCTGTCTTGTCTGTCTGTGGTCGCGACTGAGTAGATGCTGTATCTCCGTTGATTACCTCGTTACTCCAGGTAAGAGGTAGGTAAGTAACGACGAGAGCTAGCTTCCACCGTAGCTTGTTCCCGCAGGGTAAAAAAAAATTGGAAAGTAAAAGTACGGTCACTGACCGGACAATTGAGATTGAGTTCCCTCATCGGTGGTGGTCGAGGACAGAGTCATCGTGAAGGCAATAACTATTGAGTATTCACCGAGTCTTATTTATACTATAGATCGGAGAGCAATAATGAAATTGTCTCGTGAATGGACAATGCCTTTGTCACAATGAATGCCATTGGGATAAGGTAACATTATTCTATACTTCATTCCTTTGTCCGTATTTTGCGAGTACGGATGTACTCGACGAATCCGACTCTTGTCGAGTTTCATTGATTGTTGAAAGAATGGACTCGGGACAATCCTATTCACGATTGATGGATAGTATCGCCAGAATACACCACATCTATCTTAGAATGTGAGATCTGAGTGCACCTAATCGGGTTTCTGCCTTTAATAATATATTGTCACCCAACAGTATCGCTCGACTACCAAAAGAAGCCAAGGCCATTACATGCAATCGGATACTGGTTTGTTGGTCGTCCGACATCATATTATTATCACATGATCCTCCCCCTTTCTCCTCGACTCGAACTCGCCGCGAGTGCCAATACCTAAGCATGATCTCGAGAGTTATGGAAGCTCAGTACCTGGAAACACCTCTAGGAGGCCTCCCAAAGCTCACGCGATTAGGACAAGGGGAGGGTGACAAGGCGATTGTTACGCGACAAGAATGCATGATTCCCATGCATAGCCACGATACTTGTTTAACGTTCATTGGTGATCGGTATGAGCACCTTTAATGTCGTCTATGAAAGTTACATCGCAGCTCAAGACTTTCTCTCATTGGTTTTATGGATCACGATTTGTCGAGCACAGTCTCTTCTACTGCTGACTTAAGGATCCCAGCTGTTTTGCCGCAAAGTACTTCGTAGTGGATATTTCTCATCGCATCAAATGCACCGCAATTTGTCTGCATGATAGCGATGTACTATACAACAGCACTAAAGGGACGCGAATCAATCCTCCTACTAGGTCAGACATACAGCCGCTAGGGGAGTAAAATAAGGATCCCTTCCAATCTCTCCTGAAACTACATTGGGTATTAACTGGCCCTATTTTAAATCCTTCCATTTACCATGCTCTCTATGTGTCTCGGCGTTGCCAAATATGCTTAATCTCGATATGTTAGGTGCACCAGGCAGGGCAGGCACACTCCAACCTCAAGCCTCGACAAGGCTCTCCGTCTCCCTGCTATGTCACAGCCCTCCATCAACTCTCAGCCTTGCCTCTCTCCTAACATTGCCATATCTATCGTGCTAGAGCCAACTCCCATCACAGCCAGTTGAAAATTGTGGGTGGCGCTTCCTTCTGATTAACTGTCTCTGTTAGGTGTACTTGGTGCCTTCGTCTTTGCTTGGATAACATGAATGGATCAGGCGGCTCTGGATTGCAAATCCCCCCTGATGGCTTGACGGTCCTTGTGGATCCGGACAACCCTTTCTTAGAGTAAGCATCTGCCATATTCTTGTCCTGCAATCCTACGCTGACCAAATGAAGCATCGTGTTTGTCCATGGTTTTACGGGTCATCCCGAAGAGACCTGGACTCACAACCGAGGGAACATAACCCCCTGCGATGGATGTAACGACGAAGATGAAGCGGACGAGCCCCCGGTAAAATTTCTAAGACTTGGCCTATTTGCAAAATGCCCGCAACAGGGACGTACCGGTCACAAAGCTGTTTATTGGCCTCGGGATCTAGTTCCACGTACACTCCCAAATGCTCGGGTTCTTACCTACGGATATGACACGCACATCAGGCACAAGCTTGGTCCTCCAGTGAGCAGGAATACTGTATATGATATCGCTGGGGACTTTCTCGTAGCACTGGAGGCGAAACGACGGCCGGACACATCAAGACCGGTGATATTCATCGCTCACAGTCTGGGAGGAATTGTCGTAAAGGAGATGTTGCGACAGTCGAGTGTCTGCCGAATGAGTCAAAGCCATCTCCACAAGATATTTGAGTCGACCGTTGGCATCATTTTCTTTGGCACTCCGCACGCCGGTGCAGACCCTCGTGGTTTCCCCCATCATGTCTTCCAGAAAGTCATCGAATTTCTCGGATGGTCGGTCAATGAGCAAATTGTCGATACGCTCTTACCATCTTCAGAGCGTCTGAGAGAGCTGAGAAACGAGTTCGTCTCCATAGCTCATCAAAGAAACTGGATCATACACTCCTTTCAGGAACAATTTGGCGTCTGGTTCCTTAATAACCAAAAGGTATGGTGACACCCTTGGTGCTGTCATCAGCTCTGTTCCTGATTTTTTTTAGGTTGTTGAGGACACATCGTCCTATCTGAACTATCCTCTCATCGAAACTACTGAACATATTGCGAGGAATCACATGGACATGTGCCGATTTACTGGATTTGAGGATGTCGAATATCAGAAAGTTGCTGCGGCCCTCAATAGGATCTCCAATGCTGTCTTCAAGCATTCCACAGCAATGGGATGCTTACCGCTGAGTAACCAAAGACGGATGCTGCTAAGCTCCCTTGGATTTGATCAACTCGAAGCCCGTCATATGAATATTAAGAACGCCCACGCGAAGACATGCAAATGGCTGCTCTCCAAGTCAGAATACTGTGACTGGCTTGATGTCAATAAACTAATAGAACATCATGGATTCTTGTGGATCAAAGGAAAGCCTGGCACTGGAAAATCAACCATTATGAAGTATGCGCTTTCCCATGCCAGGAGAACGATGAAAGACAGGATAATCATTATGTTCTTCTTCAACGCGAGAGGAGGCAACCTGGAGAAGTCAACACTTGGAATGTATCGATCCTTATTATTGCAACTACTCGAGAGAGTCCCGGAGCTTCAACGTGTCTTTGACTTGCTTCAGTCAACGATGTGGAACACCAGTGGCCAGCATATATGGACCGTAGAGATACTGAAGGAACTATTTGAGCACGCAATAAAAAGCCTTGGGAATCACCATCTGACATGCTATATCGATGCTCTCGATGAATGCGACGAGAAGCAAATTCGGGACATGATAGCATTTTTCGAGCATCTCGGTGAGCAAGCAATCGCAGATAATATTCGCTTTCACGTCTGCTTTTCCAGCCGTCACTACCCCCACATCACAATCAAGAAAGGACTCAGTCTGATATTAGAGGGCCAAGAGGGGCACAATCAAGACATTGTCAACTACTTAGACAGTGAATTGAAGATTGGGCACAGCAAACTTGCTGAGCAAATTAGAAGCGAACTTTTCAACAAAGCATCTGGAATATTCATGTGGGTTGTCCTTGTTGTGGAGATACTTAACACCGAGTATGACGGCGGTCGCGTACATGAACTTCGACAAAGAATCAGGGATATCCCTGCGGACCTACACGAGTTGTTTAGGGATATTTTAACAAGAGGTCCTCACAACAGAGGCGAGCTGCTGTTGTGCATTCAGTGGGTGTTATTTGCAAAACAACCATTAACACCAGAGGAGCTATATTTTGCAATTCTCACAGGCATTAAACTGGACGCAGCAATTGAATGGGATCCTGAAGAAGTCACACCAGAAGTTATGAGGAGATTCATTCTCAATTCCTCAAAAGGACTCGTGGAAGTCACAAAGTCAAAAATTCCAACAGTTCAGTTTATCCATGAATCTGTTAGGGATTTTTTGCTCAAAGAAAACGGACTCAGTAAGATTTGGTCTGACCTTGGGAACAACTTTCAAGTGCAGAGCCATGAGCGTTTGAAGCGGTGCTGTCTTGCCTACATGAACATGGATGTCACCAGTCATGTTGACCTGAGCCGATTACCAAAAGCATTCTCCCAGGAGGCCGCGGATCTCCGACAGTCAGCAGGCAATAAGTTTCCATTCCTTGAATACGCAGTCCGAAATGTGCTGTACCATGCTGAAGTAGCAGAAAGCTGCGGGCTGCCCCAAGATGATTTCCTCCAGAGCTTCCCCCGTTTGCATTGGATCAACCTTCGCAATCTCTTTGAAAAGTATGAGGTGCGCCGATATACACAGAGTGCAAGCTTGCTGTATATTCTTGCGGAGAACAATATGGCAAACCTCGTCAGAGTTTCGATGAGAATTTCGCCTTTGAGACACCCAATTTTTGATGAGGAGGACGAACGTTATGGTACTCCATTCTTAGCGGCCCTAGTTGCTGGCAGTGAGGACGCGGTCTGCGCAATGCTCGAATCGGAAGTCCACCGACACCCTTCAAACAGTGTGCTTCATGACCTCTATATCAAGTACCGTCACCACCCGGACGAACGGGTCCAGTATAAACGTGATCTCAAGTATCAAAAGGATAAGGCCATTCTTTTATACACAGCAGAAAACAACGACACAACACTTTCAACTTTTCTATTTGAGACGGGAAGGTATGATCCAAACCTGAGAGATAACAACGGCCGGACTTTACTTGCACAGGCAGCTGCAAGTGGAAATGAGGCCAGTGTGAAGTGGCTTCTTTCAACAGGGAGAGTAGAAGATCCAGACTCACGAGACAATTATGGTTGGACTCCACTATCTCTGGCGGCTGGGAATGGAGATGAGGCCATTGTGAAGCTTCTTCTTTCCACTGGGGGAGTAGATCCAGACTCAAGGGATAATCGTGGCCAGACTCCACTCTCCCGAGCAGCCGGGAATGGATATGAGGCCATTGTGAAACTGCTTCTTTCCACAGGGAAAGTAGTTCCAGACTCACGAGATGATTCTGGCTGGACTCCGCTATCCCTCGCAGCAAGGAGTGGACATGAAGCCATTGTGAAGCTGCTGCTTTCTACAGGAGTGGATCCAGAGTCAAGAGATCATAATGGCCGCACTCCATTCTCAGAGGCAGCTTGGGGAGGACATGAGGCCGTTGCAAAGTTGCTTCTTGCCACAGGGGAAGTGGATCCGGATTCAAGATCTATATTGGGCCAGACTCCACTGTTCCATGCAGCTAAGCGCGGACATGAAGGCACTGTGCAGTGGCTTCTTGCCACGGGAGAAGTAGATCCTTATGCTGCAGATATTTATGGGAAAACACCACTGTCAGTGGCGAAGTCTCAAGGATACAATAGTATTGTGGACATGCTTTTGGCCTATGCTGAAGAGCGCAAGCTTGAGATGTCATGCTGGAATTCTTGCCTACCTATGGAAGTGGACTAGGATGACTCCTGAACTACCGATCAGTTGAATGATTGGTCCCTGACAGAGAGGAGTCTTTCATTCTGCAAGATCAGAGCTCCGGTCATAGGCATTTGAATATTCACGGCAAGATCTGCTATCTATCTATCTATCTATATATATATATCTGTCCATCTATCGTCATTGTTAGCATTCAACTATTTATGGTATTTTGGAATTATGTTGTCTTCTCTTTATTTAAAAATCCCTTCAACTGCCTACTCTCCGATGGAAGTAGGCCCTTGGTCTCGCTTGCTTTTGATCCGAGTTGCGCATTGCGTCGCGTCGCGTATCTATATACTGTACATACAACGATGACAACCTAGCGCTGCGACTTTTTTTTATCATTCTATTATGCTACTGTACGTAATGTACATGTACATATGGCTGGGAATTGTAGAGTGTGTGTATTGAATTCCAGTGGAATGGAAGATGCCAATACAGATGCAGATGCAGATACAGAGATGTATGTGTATCTAATATCTAATATCTGATATTTGATATTAAGTAGATAGATAGATAGATAGAGCAACCAACTAACCAACTAACCGATCTTGAGTCTGGAGGCTAGGGCAGATTAAGATTATTATTATTATTAGCAAATAAATAAATGCCTCTACTGTACTTGTTCTGGCATTACGGCATCTGCGGCGTTGTATTTTTCTGCAGGTAGATATATACCAGATACCTATCTGGTTTACATCAGTGGTATGTTACAGCACATGGAAGTAGAAGTGATTAGAAAAAGTTCCATCATGGATCAATTAACCAATCAATTGATTAAATATCCCTTCCCCCGCTTAATAATATTAATAAGCCGGGAGGAAGGGGAATGAAAAATAAGATATACTACCGTACATGTACATATAATAGCATGATTAGAATACTGTACTGTACTGTACATTCTATTTAGGTAGTCGTCCTCCGCCTTGACCTGAACCGAAACAACCAAAACAACAACAATAAGCACGGACTCGCCAAGTGGGGTATAATATGATGTGACCGAACAGAGCGTATCCTTAAAGGCTCCCCCTGCGTAAATAAAAGGGTATTAATAGACAAAAAAGATGATACAATATGCGGAGGAGGAGGAGGAGGAGAAGGAAGGAATAACAGAAGCGTGATATATCCGTATGGATGGCAGGCAGGGTCATGCTCAATTAAAGGAGGTAATAATCAACGGCAGTCAAGACACATCGGAATCGGCACATAAAAGAAAATCCAATTCGTCGGAATGAATGGTAAGAAGAGACCAGTCCGTTACAGCAACCGGAAAAGTATAAAGGATGGTGTTTTCAAAGCCACAACACCCACCGAATGCCCGAGATCGCCCCCCGCCAGACCCCCCTCGTGATCTTGAACACCATAACAACGAGCCACACCCACCACATCACGCCGACGACCACCCACTCGAGCAGCACGAACCCGACGCGCCGCACCCAGCGGAACCGTCGGTTGCGCTTCCGGATGCCCTTGTCCAGCGCGTCGCTGAGCTGCTTCACGGCCAGCGTGCTCGTCGTGTTGAGCTGCGTGCTCAGCGCCTCCGCGTCCGCTGCGGCGGCACGGACACGCGGTGTCAGGGACTGGTTGATCAGCGCTTCGAGGCTCTCCAGCTTTGTCTTCAGCGCGGGGGTGGTCACGGTCGAGAAGACGGTCACGGAGTGCTGGAGGGACGTCTTGGTGCTCTGGAACGACTGGACGAGGTTTCGGGCGGCGCAGTCGAATTCCTCGATCTGGGGCACTCGTGGGACGGGTATGCTGGGGTTGCTGGCTAGGCTCTTCACCAGGAAGTCAGCCGGGACGCTGCGGATCGTTTCTGCCCTGCGGCAGATCTCGCGCGCTTTGATCCCTGAGGAAAGGAGGAGAGCGCGCACGCGTTCGATCTCCCGCTTCTCCGTCAGATTCCGATCGGCGGACAGCGTGGTGATACTGCGGTCGGAGATGCTCCATGCGCGCGTAGCCTCCGACAGCTTGGGGCGTTGCTTGCGCGACGAGGTGTGTTCAACATTCGCGAGGCCAGTCACAGGAGGACGAGTGAGACTGAAACGCTCCGAAGCGTCTTTGAACTGGCCTTTGTTGAGTCGATTCCGGTCTCGGAAGACGTCCAACGAAGAGTCATAACCGTAGCTACGCCCGCGGTCGTCCATAGCCATACTGGCATCTTCTGCATTGCTGGTCTTCTCATGCTCAGCACTCGCGGCACGGCCACGATCGCGGGTCGGAAACTGAAAATCCGCCGCGCGCTGGAATTCGGATGACTTGCGAGGGTTGCCCTCATCCTGCTTGAACGGGGAGGTGAAGATCGGAAGATGTGGAATGAAGGACTTGGAGGAATCCTTCTCTGTCTCCCTACGAAGCAGACGGCCTCCTTCGTCCGAGAGGGTCGGAAGACGTTGCAAAAGCGCCTTTGGCCCAGACTTCCAATCGATAGCCCCTTTCTCGTCATCTGAATCGTCGGACACCACACTCGACGCCGCTGATGATGAAGTCTTCCGCGACTGGCCCAGTGACGAGTCCTTTTTCCAGATGAAGTCACCTACTCTCGAGACTTCATTTCCAACGATCTCCGCAATCCTTCCTCCCTTGAATATACCACTTAGTCTCGACTCCCGCGGGCCAAAGGACTTCCGTGCTCTGGGACTGCTCGCTCTTCGTACGTCATTAGCTGCCCGCTCGTCTTGGGTATGAGAAACCAAACTATCAGGCATATGGCTTGGTTCATGTTCTCCGACCGGCGTAAGCGGATCGATATCATCCGTATTTTGCCTCTGCAACGAGGCAGGCTCAGGGGAACTTTCGTCATTTGGCCCGCCAGTTTCCAGCTTGTTCCGGTGTCTGCTCCTCTTCCGCTCGTGGAAAGGGCCTATCATCCGCGGCAAAGCCTTTTTCCCTGGCGATGGCGAGCGACTGGAAGGCGGAGATAGGTTGACCGCGATGCTGGGGAAGTAGCCCGCATACGCCGGCGAATTCGGAGCCGTGCTCTCCATAGACATTCGAGGATAGTCCTTCTCGCCCGTGCTGGTCGCTGACGAGACGGAACCCCTGGCTAGATCGGATCTGTCCATCCTCGTTTCCGGAGAAGGAAGTTGAGAAGCCTGACTGGGACCAGACACCATATGCTTCCCAGCGTCATCGGCCGGAAACTTTGGCGAGCTTGGCGACTCGTAGTCCCGAAGATCAGATACCCTTCTATCAAGTATCGCACTGTCACGCTTATTGTTAAGCCGCCGGCTCCAGCGCGAGCGGCCTCTGCCGCGCGAACCCTCGTCATCGCTGCTGGAGCTGCTCGAGGAGCTGCTCGACCCGATAACGGATCTTCGAAATTTCGATTTCATATCCTTCTCCGAGCCGCTCCGACTCACTGAGATGTGCAGAGAATTCTGCAGTCTATGCCTGCGACGTCCACGACCGAAGCTTCTCGAGTGTCGCGGCGCGCTGTGCTGGAAGGTTGGGAGGGTAGGTGAGGCAAGTTCATCTGTACCAGCAACCTCCTGCTGTTCAATTGCTGGAACTTTATCCAAAACCGGGGTTGACTTCTCCCGGCCAGTACGCTTGAGCTCGATTGAGTCAGGATACAGCTTGTTGCCGTCCCTGTCCACAATCTTGGTCTTGTTGCGACCTTCCTCGAGCCACGCGGCGTCTGCCAAGAGCTCTGCGGGTGAGATTATCCAGTCGATTCTCGGTCGTCGGAGCTTTACAGTGCCAGTCCCTCGCCGCAGGCTTGAAGCCGGAGAAGTCGCCGCCAACCCGTCCGCAGGCTTGTCTTCTGGAGCATCGCCTTTCCGTCGATCTTGGAATGGCGGGAGGATGACACAGTGGTCAGTATCGTATTTTTGCTCGCCATGCTGCTCCTCAATCGCATTGACCCATTCATGAACTCTTGCAACATCGTGCCACCCCTCCGACTCGGTGTCGATGGGGCACTTCTCTCGGAACCTCACTTTCCGATTGCGAATCGCCTGCAGCGGATTGTAGACGCGGCCCAAGGCAGTACCATCACTAGCCTGAGAAGCAGCACCACTGGCAGGATCGTGTGCGGGAGAACGTAAGGGAGGGAGGTGAGGAAGCAGCCGCAGGTACTCGTAGAAGAGCTCGAAATGAACACGAGCCTTTTCTGCTCGCGCGAGGGTAGCCTGTGAAGGCTCATAAGGTGCTCGCAAGCCATCGTCCATAGCCCTGAACCCCAGCCCTGACGGAGTGGAAGATTCTCTGCCCATCTGCTGCGCAGAATGGGGGAAAGCCCGAGATCCATCTTCAGAGCCCGGGTAACCCGAGAGACGACGGCCCTGGGAAGGATGTTGCGGCCCGCCACTCGAGGTAAGCCTCCTCCCACCGCCCGGAATCGGACTCGACGCGAAACGCCCAGGACCACCGATGCTCCTCCTCCTCGACTCGCTCAGATTCAGCGCCAAAGTCACAATCTGCGCCGCATCCGTATCGAGACCGGTCGTCGGACCATTCGACGCAGCAGAGGCAGCTCTGGCACGGGTGTTGGGCGCAGTGCCCATGCCCGGTTCTGGCGGTGCATGCTGATGTGGAGGAATCTCCTCGGCCGTAGCAGAAGAAGCGGTCGTGACAGCCTTGCCCAACGGCGAACTCCCCACCGACGGTTTCTGGTGACTGCGACGCCACGGCAGGCGGGACTTTTTCTTGGGGACGACGAGCTGCTCGGGCTCCTGCTGCTGTCCGACGGAAACCCTGCGCTTGCCTGATCCTGTCTCCGAAACCGTTCCCGTCGAACCACTCGCATCAGAAGACGTAGAATGCGGTGACCGACGATTGTTGTTATACAGGGAACCACTCCGCAGCAACTTGCTCGCCGCAGGCGTCGTCAGGAAGGCCGTATCAAGCAAGAACCCTCCACCACCCCCACCACTACTACCACGGGTGCTCGAGCTCTGCGTCCTCCGCTGGGGTCTCTGACCCTGACCTTGACCTTGACCGTGACTCTGATGATGTTGTTGATAATGATGGCTGCCGCTGTGTATCCTCTTCTCCTCGTCGCGCGAAAAACCGCTGCCCAGGGTACTTCCCTCCGGCTGCTGCTCTCCTCCTCCCCCTCCTCCTGTGTTTGTGCTCATGCTCATGCTCAGACTACCACGGCGGCCGCCGGACCCGTCGCCATCATCATCCATCTCCATTTGTCCCTGTCCCTGTCCTTGTATGGTAGTAGTAGATGAAGTATCCTCTCGCAGGTACTCGAAGCCATCGCCATGAGCGTTGGATGTAAGTCTGCGTGCCGTGACGTGTGTGGAGGTCGAGGACGATACGGGTCTCGGGGTATAGGGATGGGCATTCGTATCCGTCCCAGGCGCAGACGAAGACGAAGACGAAGGAAGAAGACGCTCTCCGATCATGCCATCGTTTGTCAGATTTGGATGCGATGACATTGGCGAACGCAACGCAACGCAACGCAGGGGGTGGATCGTCGTCGTCGTCAGTTAGGTAGGCAGTACCTGTTAAGTAGCTACCTGGCAGGACGAGGACGGGCTTCTTCCAGCGCAGGAGTCTGCAGAACCATGAGTGTCGTCGGAGCCGGGTTGGTTACCGGCACGCGAAGCAGAAAAGGTGCAGCGGTGATCGCATAGGAGAAGGAATATCGAAGCCCAACATGGAATGCAGGAGGAGTAGATACTGCCGGGACAAGGGATCCTGGATCTTGGCGCGCCGCTCGGACGGCGGCCGCGTGGGCATCGTCCTTCTTGGTGGTCTTGGTCTCCGTGTCCGTCTCCGCGCTGGCCAGGATCCATCCGTCGGCGGGTTGCTGCAAACACGGCAAACATGTACGCATACGCATCTATATTTAACGACAGCCATATATGTATATATATCACTGGTACGCCGAGAATTTGGACATCCATATAGAAGCAGGATAAATACAGGATTACAACTTTCCATGTCTATCCATTCGCCTTCTATAATATCTAGCCGTCAACACAAATACATGTACTGATTGACGGAACAGAACAAAATCTCTCGAGTAAACAAAAGGAAAATCTGGCATTGGCTCTACGTAAAGCACAGAGCGCAGCTATAGGTACAGGTCCTGTATACGCGGAGGGAAAAGAAAAGGAGCGTCACAGTGTTTGTTCTCTCACTGCTCAACCCTCAAGCACTGGAGTCGTGCCTCGGTCTCGATGACCTGGAATACAAGCGTTAGCCGTCTGATCCGTTGTATTGCGCAAGCAAATCCGTGACTTTTAAGCAGGGATCCTCAAACTCACCTCCAAAGCCTGTCTCACCTCCAGCACCCGTCTCACATCCGCCAGCCAGTCCTTGCTCAGGATCCTGGCCCAGCCCGTCAGCTGGTTCATCTCGCGCGCGGCGGCGTCGAGGTTGCCCTCCTCCAGGAGGCTCTCGGTGCGCGCGAGGATGCTCTCCACGTCGTTGCCGTCGGGCGTGGCCTCCTTCTTGAACATGACCTTGCTCAGCAGGAAGCTGGCGAGGTGGCTGGCGATACCCGCGTCCTCGGGCAGCAGGCTGGCCTTGCGGACCTCGTTAGCCACCCGGCGGAAGCGGTCCACGATCTGCGCGGACGAGGGGATGCCGCGCTGGTAGGCCGTGGGGTTGATCGACGCGATGGCGGCCGCGACGACAGGGTCGTCGCCCGCCAGCTCCTTCACGGCCACGAGCTCGCGGACAAACGGCCGCGGCATGTCCGAGCGCTCGAGGGCGGTGCGGACGGCGTCGACCGCGACCTGGAGCTGCTGCGTCTTGAGGTTCGTGTCGATCACGTCGCTCCACTCGGTGGTCATCTTCTCGAGCTGGTTGACGTTGGCAGTCAGCTCGCTCAGCTTGGCCAGACGGCCCTCGCGCTCCCTCTCGACCAGCTCCTTCACGTCGTTGAGGTACCTGCGGTTCAGCTCGATGGCCTGCTCGACCAGCTCGTTCTTCAGGCGGGCCTCGGCCAGCTCCTGAGCCCGCTGGAGCTCGGTCTGGAGCTTCTCCTGGTAAGAGCGGGACAGCTTCTCGCGCTCAGCCTCGAACTCCTCACGGAACGCAGCGGCCTCGGCCTCACGCGCCTCTTCGATCCGGCGGAGGAGCTCTCGCGCAGACTCGTCGAAGGTTGCATGGGCCTTCTTGATCTCCTCCTGCGCTGCCTGCTGAGCCTCGGTCTTGATAGCCGCGATCTTCTCCGCGATTCTCTGAAGGTCCACCTTGGCCTTCTCAATCGGCGCAGTGTACTTCTCAGCGGCGGCGTCGGCGCTGATCGCAGCGATGATACCGTTGAAGGCGTTTACCAACTCCTGCACAATAGGCTCCTCCGACTGTGGCTCAAGCGAGACGGGAGAGATAGCAGGCTTTCTGGGCTCCTCCTTCTCCGGCTGCTCCTGCTTCTTGGGCTCCGCGGGAGCAGCAACCTTGGCGGCCTTGTCCTCCTTGGCCTTCTGAACAGCAGCCGTCTTCTTCTGCACCTCCTCGTTGGCTTCAATGGCACTCATGTGCTTTCCCTTCTTGGTAACATCAACACCGGCGGGCTCCTCTTCCTCCGAGACCTTCCACGACACTCCGCTCTTGCCGGGTATCGTTACCTTGGCCCCTTCGTCTCTGGGGGTCGGGGTGGTGAGACGCTTCGCGGCGTTGGGGAACCGGCGGTAGAAGTCACGCTCCTCGAAGTAGAGCACAACCTCCTCGGCGTACGGGACGTACTCGGTGAAGAAGTCGTGGAAGTTGTCCGACTTGAGCGCGAGGAAGACACCGCCCGCGTAGGCGAGTCCGGAGGTGAGGATCAGGTACAGGAGAAAGCGGCGGAAGCGGCCTGTCTTGCGCGCTGGTGGCGGGGGAGGAGTCGAAGTCCCTACAGGAGTCTTAGCAGGGGTTTCTGGCGGCTGTATCGATGACGGGGGGGAGGTCTGACCCTGCGCACTCGGAGACGGCGGGTTCTTGGGAGCATTCTCTGAGGGGATCGTCGAGTCCGACGAGGGGGTCGCGGGCGTGGCGGAGCTGGGGTTAGGATTCGTCGAGTCGGCGAAGAATCTCTAGACAGTCAAGAACTGGCTGTCAGCAAAGATATCGTCGAGCAATTGGTAGGAAACCTTGGCAATCCGTACCTGGCCGGCAAGCCGGCCGCTCACGCCAGCTCGGGACAGCCATTGAGGCGCTGCCCGCTGGCGAACCGGGAACGAGAGCAGCGGCCGGCTCGACACGATCGAGGAGCGCAGCATGGCGGGCTGCACTGCCGGGGGGGGGAAGTGCTGGGTGCGGGCGTGGTGGGCGGTGATGTTGTTCGAGAGAAAATAATGCGGACCCGAGATTTGATCATGTTTTACGATCCGCTCCGACGATCCCCCCGATGCGGGTCAAGCTGCCGCCCACGCGACCGCTCTCGTTACTTAGCAGGTCTTTCTAGTGCAAGGTCACTATCGCAAAACTCTCCATCTCAAATGTCATGAGCAAGTATAGCATCTCTCGTGAACGGTTCACCCTGTCCTCTCATCCTGCCATGTTGGTCTCCCACGTCGCCGGCCTGGCCTGCTCGGAAGCGCCCGGCCGAACCAAGGGATCCTCGACACCGTTCTCCTGGGCCAACGCCGCAGTTTCACTCTCAGAGACCCTTTACTTCTCAAAATGTTCATACATGACTTCTTTGGTCACATTTATAGCATATTTATTCCCGTCTTGTGCATGCTCTGATCATGCTGGGCGCATGTCTGGAAGGAACATTTCGAGTCTCGTGATCATCTTTATCCGTCTTAAGAGTCTTGCGGAGCATGCTCCTGTTCATATATACATGTACACCGTACATTTCTTTTTTGGATTATTCAAGCTCCGAGTCTGCTCTTCAAGCTGAAGCCGTCTTTCTATTGTAGGATCTAAATTAACTTCTAAACCGAGTTCTCCTTCTTAGTATGTTTTTTTTTTTTTTTTCTTGTCGCACAATCCAGGCTCTATGTGCGCATATATGTTGATGTTGATGGAAGAGTTCATCGCATCACAATTCATCTATTTCTTTTCGCAGGTTACGCCGATACGCATACTCATTAACTATTTATTCAAAATTTCTGCTCAATATCTAATCACGGGCAAAAAAAGAGCAGCGCGTGATGTTTCCAGCAGCACAAAAATGTTTCCGTCTTTGAAGCCGGCTGCACGGCCAGCCGGATTAAAGCAGAGCAAGGCCTTCTTTGCTACATACAACGCTTCCTCTTTCCACAACTCCCGGGTCCACAAATCATCCTTCAATGCATATATTATTATTATCATTAAGAATCACGTTGCGAGCCGTTGACGACGAATGGCTGCGACGGTACATGTTGAGGACCTACGTGGAACGGGAAACCGCCGCACCGAGTACCTTGGAGAACCTCCACGCTGATGGACCCCTGGAGCTCCGTGCCCTCCTATCCAATTAGGATTTCCCAATTTCCAAGGATATATCAAGTACGGTCTGAAAGCCATGGTTCGATCTATACCGTTTATCTACCTTGGGGGTGAACTACTGCGATGTTGCGCCGTTGACCCATTGTCTGTATGACTAGAGTATGGACATGGGGCCTTCTGTGTCCCCCCGGTTAGCCGCCCAGGGCCGGATCGTGGGTATTTAAGCGCACAATGTCGTTTCAGGTCTTTGTTCTTTTATATATTTCGTTTTTCCTTCATCCAGTTGACTTTCCCTTCTGTTGGATGGGAAGTTTTCTTTCTCCTGATTCGGGATTACTTCCGCTGACGGTCATCATGGCTATCAAGTCAGATGCACCTCCGAGCAAGGATGTCGTGAAGACATCCAACGGCGTCGAGCAGAAGGAGAATGGCTCGGAGGTCAGACAGATGCCTGTAACGTTGCTCTCGGGTTTCCTGGTACGTCTTTTAGTTCCTCGTGGGATTAATCTTCAGCGACCAAAAGATCGTCCTGCCAGATGGTCAAAACGGATGCTAACGGCTTGACGCTTTAGGGAAGTGGAAAGACAACCCTGTTAGAGCACATCCTCAGATCACCAGACCATGGCCTTAAGATTGCGGTGATTGTCAACGACATGAGCAAGTCTGTCTACCCTGTCAGCTAGGCAATGCCTCATGCAGACTCCGCTAACATAGAACGCAGAATCAACATCGATGCCGCTCTGATAACGAACCACAAGGTCTCTCAGACAAAAGAAAAGCTCATCCAGCTGCAAAACGGTTGCATTTGCTGCACACTCCGCGGAGACCTTCTCTCTGAACTCGCACGATTAGCGAAGTCAAAGGAGGTGGAATACGTTGTCATCGAGAGCAGCGGCATCAGCGAGCCAATGCAGGTGGCTGAGACATTTACCGCGGAGTTCACTGCGGCCATGATGGAGGTCGATGCGGACAGCATGGATACCGATGAGGAGAGTAGGAAAATCCTGGAAGAAATGTAAGTCAATAACACTTGTGATAAGAGGTCATTGTGCCAGTACTAACCTCCATCTACAGAGCAAAGATCGGCGGTCTCCATAAGCTGGCGAGATTGGACACGACGGTGACTGTCGTCGATGCATTCAATCTCTTCCCCAACTTTGATACTACAGAGTTCCTCTCCGACCGCTATGGCTCCGACGAGATCATCCCAGAGGATGAACGGACCATATCAGACCTGATGACCGATCAGATAGAGTTTGCGGACGTCATCATCGTCAACAAGATCGAAACTGTTGACGAGGCCACACGTGTTCGGATCAGAAATTTGATCAAACTGCTTAACCCCGATGCCAAGGTGCTGGAGACGAGCTACTCCAAGGTCGACGTGAGGGAGATCGTGAACACAGGGAAGTTCAGTTTCCTCAAGGCAGCCTCGGGAGCCGGATGGCTGAGGAGCTTGCACGAAATGACCATCCGAGAGACCGGCGTGGGGAAGAGGATGGCGCCAACGCCGGAGACCCTGGAGTAAGTCTGCATCAAGCAATGACTCTATGAGAGTCCTTACTGACCATTTGGCTGCGTGCAGGTACGGCATCAACAACTTCGTCTACTCAGCCCGAAGACCATTCCATCCGCGCCGTCTATTTGCCCTCCTCCATGACAAGTTCATTCTTCTTCAGAACTCGGAAGTGCATGACGAGGAGGAGGAGGATGAAGAAGACGAAGACCAAGACGACGACCGAATGGAGACCGACGAAGACGACGCCGCGAGTGACGCGGAGGTCGACGATATCGAGGACTTTGAACAGCCCGAACCAGCCACCATCTTGGCCAACAAACGAGCCCACCCCGCCTTCGGGCCAGTCCTCCGCTCGAAAGGCTTCTACTGGCTTGCCACCCGTCCGCTCCAGTTCGGAGAATGGAGCCAAGCCGGCGGCATGTTGACCGTTGGCTGCGGTGGCCCGTGGTTCGCGGAGGTCCCTCGCGACTTCTGGCCCGAGGACAAGGACGTCTACGAGTCGATCGAGCGCGACTTTAGCGGGCCCTGGGGCGACCGCAGACAGGAGATCGTGTTCATCGGTGAGGGGATCAACACAGAGCTGATAACGTCCCTGCTGAACGAGTGCTTGCTCAACGACGAGGAGATGGCCAAGTGGGAGGGGGTCATGAGAGATGAGACATTGTCAAGAGAGGAGAAGGCGGACAAACTGGGTCGCATGTGGGAGGACGGCTGGGAGCCATGGCCTGCCTTTGAGATCGAGGGCGAGGACGAGAGTGCAGCATGCGAGCTCCCAGAGAAGACCAACGGTGAGAACCGGCCAAAGCATCGTATCAGCGAGCATCTGGGCCACAGCCACGGACACAATCACAGTCATGGCCATGGTCATCACCACGCCAGCGGGAAGAAAGCTGCAAACCAGAAAGCTGTGAGAGCATAATGTCCCTCATGATACCACGACATTTATAGCTGAAGAATGATATTGAACATGTTAATTATAGCAGGCATAGTTGGCTGTGCTTGTTGGATAAGTTCAAGTGCCTTGGAGTAGCTCAAGCAGATGGACCACGTCAGAGCCCTAAGCCCTAACCCGCGCGCCAAGACCGGCGGACGACGCGCTCCTCCGTGCCAAGCCCGCAAAGCACCGAAGGAGACAGGCGGAGCCCGCTGCCCTAGCCCGTAGCGTTGCTTCACGTTAGCTCTCCACCGGGGCCTGCGGATCTCTGGCTCGTTCTCCTCGGCCGCCGTGGGCTGGAGCGGCTCGTGGCTGTGGATGTGTCTTGCTTCTCGCAAGGTGTCGTTTCCACCGCGGTCTGGGCGCTTCAGGACCTCCATGTCGCGGTCTATCCAGAGGCCGGGGAGCTGTCAGCTGACGACGATATCTGCTGCGGGTGATTAAGAATGCATACGATAATGATTCACTGTCATTATGCCTGTGAGATATAAGTATGGACTGCTTTTATTTCTGACTGACGACCATACGGTCCTCACGGATCGGCTATGACCGTCCTGATAGTTCCACCCGCGGAGAGGGAACACGGAGCCCCGGGAATGCCCGCCGAGGGACCTTGGACGCCGTCTCCGTCTCCACGGCTCCCTTGATCTCCCGAAGCCTCTGCTTGCTATAAATGTCGAGGCCGCCGCCTTAGGTCCCCAGGGCTACGGCCTTGGCAGCGAGCGGAAAATTCGCAGGCTCGCATGAGACATGTCTGGACGATTTCCTCTTCCGTGAAATTAGCAACGCCTTCTTTTGGACATCACTGTCCTACTTGTGGTTGTCATCCCCGTCACATATACTGCATGGAGACACTCCCTAGGTGCAACAGGGATGGTTGCTGCTGGCAGGCGGATGCAAAGGCCAGAGTGGACGAATAGGGAAAAGTCCTGATCTTCCGCTGCCCGTCATCCATCGGTTTGATTTCATTTCCTTGATGTTGCGTGGTCGCTCTGATGAACCCCGGGCGGCTTGACATACCAAAGTCATTGATGGTGTTGAGTGCGGGGCATCGTCAAAGGTAAGACTTGGACTGAATAAACTGGTCCGAAAGTTAGAGTCGACGTGTTGGCCTTTATATATGTAGGGTACACATGGTTGCTAACCCATATTTGTATCCGGCAGCATCATCATGGTGACTTCCCACTCCTCGCAGATCGCCCGATCTCTGTCAAGGCGCGCGGCGGCGTCTCCGTCTCCGCAGGCCTGTGGCAGCAATACGATCAAGTCCCCAGACTATGACACCCCTCTCCACGTCGCTGCTCTTTTCATCATCCTCTTCGTGTCGTCGACAGCCTGCGCGTTCCCGCTCATCGTGATCCGGTTCCCGCGGCTGCGGATTCCCGCCTCATTCCTGTTCCTGGCCCGCCATTTTGGGACGGGCGTTCTTCTCGCGACGGCGTTCGTGCATCTGCTGCCTACGGCGTTTCTATCCCTCACAGATCCATGTCTCTCTGGATTCTGGACGGAGGATTACCCGGCCATGCCGGGCGCCATTGCGCTGGCGGCCGTGTTTCTGGTCACCGTGATCGAGATGGTCTTTAGTCCCGGTCAGCATGTCTGCGCGAAGCCGGTGCCGATGATGTCCGCCGGCATGCTGGCGGGAGATGTCCCTGCGCAAGGCGGTTGTGCTGAGAGAGGGACCGCTGCTCTCTCGAGGAGGCAAGACGGTGGTCGAGGTCCTGCGGAGGCGCGTAATAACGAGAGCCCTAAGATCGAGTACGCTCAAGATCAAGCTCCTCCGCCCGACGATGAAAAGACTACTTCGACGATCCCACTCAGCGTTCTCCGCCGGCTTGGTCCCCTCCGCGGCCGGACGACAAGCGTTGGCCGTTCACTGCAGCGCATGGGCGAGGAAGTCGAGCGGCTTGATCGGATCGAGGAAAAAGAATCCCGTCGCAGATCGGATCATAAGAATGTCTCGACGAAGGGAGAAGATGCCCTGGAAAATGACGACGACGATCATAGCGACAATGGCCATAATCACAACAACCATAATGATAATGATAATGATAAGAATCACCAAGATCGCGATGATGGCAAATATGGTGTTGACCTACAGCCCCTGACACCGGAGCAGAAGCGCAAAAAGTCCCTCATGCAGTGCATGCTCCTGGAGATGGGGATCCTGTTCCACAGCGTGTTCATCGGCATGGCGCTGAGCGTGTCTGTCGGGAGCGACTTCATCGTGCTGTTGATCGCGATTACGTTTCATCGTAAGTGGACCACCTTCCCTGAACAACGTTGCTTTTCGTCGGGATTTCAGATTCCAATCTCCGTCCTTTTGCTCCGTCAATTCTCAAAAGACTCAAAAGCTCACCGATCCTCGAAACTCCAGAAACATTCGAAGGCCTCGCCCTCGGCTCCCGCATCGCATCTCTCAAATGGAGCTCCTCCGCCCTCCAGCCCTGGATGATGGCATTGGCGTATGGCAGCACGTAAGTTTCCAACAATCCAGTCCCACCCTTCCCCCTTCCAAAACCCCCTTACTAATCTATTGTTATCGTAGCACCCCCATCGGCCAAGCCCTCGGCCTCGCCACCCACACCCTCTACGACCCGGACTCCGCGACGGGCCTGCTCCTTGTCGGCACGATGAACGCCATCTCCGCGGGGCTGCTGATCTTCGCGTCGCTCGTCGAGCTTCTGTCCGAGGACTTCCTGTCGGACGCGAGCTGGCGGATCCTGAGGGGACGGAGGCGCGTGGGCGCGTGTGTGCTGGTGCTGCTGGGGGCGGTGGGGATGGGGGTTGTTGGGGCTTGGGCTTGATTTTGATTTTGATTTGATTTTGATCAGGTTGGTAAATCAGGGTTTGATGAGGTTGATGTTCGAGGTCGAGGCTTGATGTGATGTACATGTACATACATAAGAGAGATAGATAAACGGATAGATGAATAATAATGAATGACGAACAATAATGAATGAAAAGATGAACAGATAAATAGAACGATTCCGAGTTTGGTAGTAACTGGCTGGCAGGTTTTTTTGCCTATCCAGCTGAGTTGGCGTTTGAGTCTTTTTCTCTCATATATATATATATATTTAGTAGTGACATACATCCTGGACAGGACAGACAACGGTAATGTATTGTCTGTACATATAACCCGGCAGAGTTAATAATCATGATTTGATATTATCCACTCGTTCTCGAAACAGAACAAAAAACAGAACAACCTAATTCGACCTATGTGTGAGTTTTCCAGGATGATATAGACATGGATATATAGACATGGATATAAAGAATATAAATATATATAAAATAGATAGCAAAAGTGAACAATCTAACCATTTCACTCACGAGGCACTGTACAGTACATACATATTTCGATGTCCGTTCAGGGCTATCTTATGTGGCTGTGAGTGGATTATCCAAGGTTGAAAGTACCAAGGTACTCAATCTAACTATTCAACTCATCGCTCTGGCTCGCAACATCTGGAACATGTTATTACTCTCTACTTACTCTTACAGGACCCTACAAGCCCTAATGAACTAATCAATTCTGGAATAGACATTCCATGGCGGTAATAATAATATATCGTCGAGTCAGGGTGGTTCTACTGCTTACAATCACGAATCACGTGAATATATAATAATTTCCTACGTCAGATCACTGGAAAGAAAAGCAGACCAGTTCGCTAAATAATTATACTACGCTGAACTGCGAAGAATCCCGAACTTCGCGAGTAAGAGGGGAAAAAGGGCTAGATCAGAAGATAGGATACTGGAACGATTTCTGCAATAGCGGACAGGAAGAGAGTAACAGAACATGACGAACTCAGCCCAACAAACAGATAGAACAGGAAACAAAGAGACGCCAGGAAGCAGGAACAGGGAAAGACATGTGGAAAGGATAAACAAAAGGCAGGCCTGCAGCAAACGGTCTAGTTGTGACATGCGAAACGAACCCTTGACTGCGATCTGATCAACCCTTTGTGTGGTGGCGATGGTAAGTAACGTGAGACCCTGACATCAGCGGAAGGCAACGGGGAAGAAGAAACGAAACGCAAAAAAAGAAAAATTTAGGTGTTGATAATGAATCGCTGTATTCGACGTAGCAAATCAACACATGGAGCAGCCCTGCTCGTCTCTTTCGAAGTCCAGTCATCGCAACCAGCATTAAAAGAATACCACCAGCCTTCTGATCATGATCAACCTGTGGCGTGTACCACCATACTCAAAGATCGGCTCCAAGTCACAGCTGGGTCAGAAGACACGAGTCTTTCGCACATACAGAAAAGAAGCGTCGTGGAAAAGAGAAAAAAAACCGAGACCGTTAGCAAGGATACATCGTGGGATGGTAACTCAGCAATTGCAGGCACCGGCTCCCTGGGTACCGGGCGCCTCGGGCCGCAGATCCACGCCCTGACGGGGAGCTGTGCGAAGATGGCGCGGGCCAGCCTGATCGAGAGGCAGCTTCTTCGCAATGGCGGTGAACAGTTCCCGAACGTTCGTGGAGGTCTTTGCGGACGTCTCGAAGAAGAGCAGACCGGCCTCGCGGGCGTACGCCTCTGCGTCGGCGGTCTGGACGGCACGCTTGTCTGGGTTGTCGGTGACAAGGTCGAGCTTATTCCCTGCAAGAGCGATAACAATGTTCTCGTTTGCTTGTCGCTGGAGTTCCTTCACCCACGACTTGGCCTTGTCAAGAGAGGACTGTATCCAGAAATCTCACATGTCAGCCTGCGCCAACAGAGAGCCGTTGCGTTGCGGAGCCCTACCGCTTGAGTGATATCGTAGACGACAACCGCACAGTTGGCATTCCGGTAGTACATCGGGGCCAAGGACTTGTATCTCTCCTGACCCGCCGTGTCCCATATTTCAAACTTGACTGTCGTGCTCTCGTCGAGTGAGATGGTCTGTGTGAGGAAGGCGGCACCGATGGTAGATTCCCGGTAGTCATCAAACTGATCCTATTCGGTGTCAATAGCGATCATCGCCTCGAGATGGCAGCCTCAATATTTCCCAGATCAACGGGCATCCAGACTCACTTTGACGAATCGCAAAACAAGCGAACTCTGGATGGCAACAGTCAGCAGCTGAGATCACAGCGACGAATGAGGGGCAGCAGTTCTAACTTTTCCAACAGCAGATTCTCCTGCAAACCGCAGCTACGTCAGTTCATCAGAGTCGATAATCCAGTGGGGCAAACAAGGATGGCTAACCAAGCAGCACAAGCTTAAACTGGGCGAATCTCGCGCCCGGACGGGCACCTGCCGGCGCTCTCGAGGCCATGGTCGGTATGCTCAGGAGAGCAGATGGAGGGAAAACGGATCAGGGCAAGAAGAAAGAGGATGATGTCGCACGGAACAAGGGCAGCAGCGGTCTTTTGCACGGGCTCAGAGACGGATGAGGTTGGAGATGGAGCACGACGATGGCTGCAGGGGCCGCGGATGACGAAGGACGGCTCAGCCACAGGCGACGGGGCTTGCGGGGCGGTGCAGCGCCGGCGGTCCAGCAGCCGGGGTCGCTGAAACATCCAGCTGGACAGCCTGCCAGACCTCCCCCTCCCCTCCCTCCCTGGACAGTTCTCTCCTCGCTCGCTATGTACTAATTCTTGCGTGTGTGTACATCTATCATACCTCTCCCCGGAGACCCTGAGACAGGCCTCGTCGACGCTGCCCGTCATGGCGCGTCCCGTCCTCCCGTTCCGCGACATCAACCTCCATGCCTCCCCGTCCCATTATGCCTTCACCTCTCCCTCGTCGCCCACTTCTCCCACTCTGGTCGTCGAGCGTCCAACCGGAGACCTGCGGCTCAACGATGGCCCTCTCCTCGGTGCCAAGCGCGTCTCCAGCATCGCGGGGATCCTTGGTATTATTAAGCTGAAGCTTGGTACGTTGGGCCCAAGGGGTTGACGTGGGAGATGGTGGTACTGATGTCCGCAGACAAGTATATCATAGTGATCACCAAGGCCCAGCCCGTGGGGAGGCTGCGCGGCCACATGGTCTACAAGGTTGCAGCCACAGAATTCCTGCCGCTTCGCGAGCGCCCCCTGCACGACCGAGACGAAGACACGTACCTCTCGTTGCTGAAGGATCTCCTGCAGAACGGGCCAATGTACTTCTCGTACTCCCTGGATCTCACCAACAGCTTCCAACGGCAGTCGCAGAGCGATCCCAGCCTTCCGATGTGGCGACGAGCCGACGACCGGTTCTTCTGGAATCGCTTCATCCAATCCGACTTGATCGATTTCCGCTTGGGAGAAAATGGCTCGGGAGTGCGCTACGGCCCACAGCCTGGGGTCGACCCGTATATCTTACCGGTCATGTTTGGAATGCTGCGTATCACGTCGACGAAGGTCAAGTCGACCCCATTCACGTTCGCGCTCATCACTCGACGGTCGAGGCACAGAGGAGGGACCAGATACTTCTCCCGTGGCATAGATGAGCATGGTCATGTGGCCAACTATAATGAGACGGAACAGGTGGTGATCTTGAACGATTCACCTGGCGGTCTGACCGGTCTTGCCGCGGGCGAATCGCTGCAGAGCGGGAAGGCTGATGGCGCTGGCCGGGATCTGCAAGTCCTTTCCTTTGTTCAGACCAGAGGGAGTGTCCCCGTGTACTGGTCCGAGATCAACAACCTGCAGTACACACCCAAACTCCACGTTCGGAGTGTCGAGTCAGCTCTTGAGGCCGCGAGGAAGCATTTCTCCGAGCAGACCAGGATCTACGGAGAAAACTTCCTCGTCAACTTGGTGAACCAGAAGGGCAGAGAGGAGCGGGTCAAGAGAGCGTATGAAGAGCTGGTCCGCCTTCTTGTGTCTTCATCCACCGAAAGTACCGAGGCCGATTCCCTGACTTCCGAAAAGCTGCATACTGTCGACCCAGGACAGCAGAAGCAGGAGATGGATCGTCTGCACTATGTGTACTTTGACTTCCACAATGAGACAAAGGGACTGCAGTGGCACCGAGCACAGTTGCTCCTGGATCGCATGACTGACGGACTCATGCGGGGCCAGTATTTCCGGGGGGTTGAGAACCCAGGAGACCCCAACGGACCGTTGGACATTCGATGCCTTCAGACAAGCGTCGTTCGGACAAACTGCATGGACTGCTTGGACCGAACCAACGTCGTCCAGACCATGTTTGGGCGTTGGACGGTGACGCGTCAGTTGGTCGATGCCGGAATCCTTCGACCAGGGGAATCCGCGAGCGACGATCCCGAGTTTGAGAACATGTTCCGTAACATATGGGCCGACAATGCCGACGTCGTCTCGAAGGCATATTCGGGCACCGGAGCTCTGAAGACCGATTTCACGCGGACAGGCGAGCGTACTAAAGCTGGAATGCTGCAGGACCTCGGTAATTCGATCACAAGATATGTGCGCAACAACTTCATGGATGGCCCTAGGCAAGATGCATTCGACCTATTCCTCGGGGCGTATCTCCCTCCAGACTCGAGGTTTGGCGGCTTGCTGCTCTTTGTTGACCGCAGACCCGTTATCATCCAATCTATCCCCTACATCCTTGCCGCAAGCGTCTTCATGATTCTGGTAGCCACATTTACTCGACGCAGGCCTGATTCTGTAGTCTGGCCGTTGAAACTGTTCGTCCTCTTCTGGATGGTTGTCGGTGGATATTGTTTGCGTTTTATCTATCAGCATGGAATGCTCTACGTAAGTTTCGCGAAATTCTTTATTTGTGCGGTTATGCTTACACACTCGACCTAGGTCAACTGGCCAAAACTCAACACTCCTACCGCTGCCATAGAGGGATACCAGGATGCTTTGATACGCGCGCGTTCTGATAAAGTCATTGGTCAATGGCTGCCGTCAAGAAGACACCAGCGCGGATACAGCAACGCTCGCCTGGGTTATATGGAGGAGGGCAAGAAAAGAATTGAATAATTCCATCCCTTCCCAGCGTGTTTCACCTATTTTACTTTTTTTTTCTTCCTCTTCCTTCCGTTTTAATACTGTTCGGGATTCCCTTTACCATTCGGGCTTTTTACGATTCCCTTGTGTCCTGGTCAGGAGCGATTTCTGTTGTCCGGCTATTTCTTTCGGGATCATTTCATAGACTTGAGCGAGCACAACCCTTTTAATGTTTTCCTTGGCCTCTTTCTTCCCTTTAATTTTCATTGGGTGCCCCATTTCTCTTACTGAACTTTTCCCCCTATTTCCTTGTTGTTTGAAGCCTGAAGCTCAGATTACGTCCGGCCTAGCCGTCCTGGTTTGGAAACACGGGCTGGCATGGATACAGGGTTTGCACAATACCGTGACATTTCGAAGCATTTCATTAGCGGTCCATTCGCGGTTCGGATTTTTTTTTTTTTAGCTTTTCATTCTCCTCGTGTATTCTCTCGTCTTTGCAAATTTTTTATCATTTGCTCATGGAACAAGGAACCTCAGCATCTTTGACTGATTTATCCTCCATCGTATAATTGGACCTTTAACCCGTTAGCTTTGACCTCGTGCATGTCTTGCCGAGACGTGCCTGCAAAGAGTGATTGATATCCACGGCAGACAGGAATCTGTGGATATTATCTATTGGAGCCTGCGGCCGTCAACTATCTGGACACTATTCGTACGCTTGTATCAACCAGCGAAGGTCGGCAGCGAGGAAACTGGATCCGATAAAAACTAAATTTCACAAACGTGATAGCCAGCAGAGCCCCGAGCTTAAGACACGAATATTCTGGTTCGCCTTTCAGAACAACCAGGGCAATTGGGGACTGACAGCCGTAGATGACGCGTGATAACGTCTAAATATTTACGTAGGCATAGATTAGTACATTTACAGAGTGCAGCTAGGTACCTAAGATATCGGTAAAGACAAGTGGTCTCTATGGACTGTATTCTGCACTTCAAAAATCATTTCTCTTATCGAACGGCTAATCCTTATCACTCACGTGAGGATCGCCGATAAGAGCTCTCGAGAGACCATGTGAAAACTCCGGGACTCCAGTGACTCCCCGCAGCTCCGCTCAGCGGCAAACGGCCCCCCCGATCACCAGCGCTCCAACGCCCATGAAAGGGCTTTGGAGGCCCCGTATCCTGCGGACGTCCCTTCGTTGTCGGCTCTTCTCGTCACGTCCGGTCGCAATGGCTCGCACTTACGAGGTTTGTCTGCTTGCCCCGCACAGCGCCCCGCGGTACATAATATATGAGGGAAGAGAGAGTTGCTAACATTGGAGGTTTTTTTTCCCTAGGATGCCATCGCAGCGCTCAATTCGCTGCAGACGAACTTCGCCATTGTGGACGCGATCAGGAAGTCGGGACGGGGGATGAACCAGCAGGCGATCCCGGAGATGATCGAGTGGTGCAAGAAGATCGGATACCAGCCTGCCGAACTGAACCGCTTGAACCCCGTTCATATCGCCGGTACAAAGGGCAAGGGGTCGACATCCGCCTTTATCTCCTCTATCCTCGCTCAGTACCTCCCTTCTTCTTCTTCTACCTCCGAGAAACCCTCCTCCAAGATAACCAAGATCGGCCTCTACACCTCCCCGCATTTGCGCTTCGCCCGTGAGCGCATCAAGATCAATAATGTCCCTCTGTCGGAGGAGCAGTTCACCAAGTACTTCTTCGAGACATGGGACCGGCTGGAAGATGCCGCGCGCGCGGCGGGGATGGACCCCAAGGACCCGCAGGCGAAGCCGGTCTATTTCCGCTTTCTGACTCTGATGGCGTTTCACGCGTACATGAGCGAGGGCGTGGATGCCGCGGTGATCGAATGCGGGATCGGGGGCGAGTACGACAGCACGAATATCATCGTCCAGCCTGTCGTGACGGGGATCACGAGCTTGGGCATCGACCACGTCGCGGTCCTGGGGTCTACGATTGAGGAGATCGCGTGGCATAAGGGCGGGATCATGAAGCCTGGTGCGAAAGGGTTTACGGCTCCACAGCCGGAGAGTGCGCTGCAGGTGCTGCGCAAAAGAGCGGAAGAGAAGGGGACGGAGTTGCAGGTTGCGGATGGCCATCCGGAGCTGAAGAAGGGTGGATTGAAGCTCGGTCTTGCGGGTGACTTTCAGTACACGAACGCAACGCTGGCGGTCGCTGTCGCTGCGGAGTTTTTGAGGAAGAGAGGAGTTGAAGGCATCCCCGAGGACATTCTCAAAGAACCGCTCCCCAAGAAGTTCCGCAAAGGGCTGCAAGAGACCCAGCTCGGCGGGCGCTGCGACACCCGACACGAGAAGAACGTGTCGTGGTACATCGACGGCGGGCACACCCTCGAGAGCATCCGCGTCGCGGGAGAATGGTTTGCCTCGCAGATCATCGCCCACTCCGCCGCCGCCGCCGCCGCCGAGGCGGCAGCGAGCAACAAGCCCCGTGTCCTGATCTTCAACCAGCAGACGCGCGACAGCGTCGCGCTGGCGCGGGCGCTGCACCAGACTCTGTCTGACGCCCTGGGCTCCGAGAAGCCCTTCACGCACGCGGTGTTCTGCACCAACGTCACCTACAAGGAGGCCGGGTACCGGCCGGACCTGGTCAGCATCAACACGAACGCCGAGGATGTCGAGAAGCTCAAGGTGCAGAGGACGCTCGCGGAGACGTGGAGGACGATCGACCCGAGAGTGCAAGTCGAGGTTCTTCCCACGATCGAGGAGGCGGTCGAATTCGTCCGCGGTCTGGCCGAGAAAGAGGAGAAGAGCGGGGCCGTCGACTCGGGGGACGAGTCGGCCGTTATGGCCCTTGTTACCGGAAGCTTGCACCTCGTCGGTGGGTTTCTGGATGTCATTGAAACGAAGCCTGGTAGGCCATAGGGTTTTCTTTCTTTCTCTTCAATGTGATATGAGTCTTGCCGTGAAATAGACAAAACGAAGTCGGGCTTAGCATGATGGGATCTCCTGTATTTTTGAATTTATGCATATACTATACAAGTGTTACGAGATGGCAAGGTTTTGTATATACCTACTTAATTGTATAGCACAATCTCCCTGCAAGAATTCAACATTCTATAGGCGCAGTTGCGTTCATTCGGTGATCTGGCGCTGGTATGCACCGTATCTAGCTAAATCTCCGCATTAAGTGACATAGAGAATTCGTCCACTCTTCTTTGTCAGAAATGCGTCGGAGGTCAGACATCCCTCGGAGCATGCATACCTACCTAATCTATCGTAGTGGAAGAAGATTATGGGCTTCTTGGACCATTGCATGACCGTTCCATTCCGTACTACTGCTACTGATCCTGCAATGGTTCTATTGCCAGTGCCGTTACATGGGGCTGGCTACCTTCATGCAAGCCATGTTCGATTTTTTTTTGCAACCTAGTGGACATGCAGCACAAGCGTCAAATTAGGTATATAAGTGGTGTTCTAATCATCTCATCACCTTATGGAGGTCGATCTGTACTGTATGACCGTGTATGCATACTGATGCTGGACAGTACCCTGATCTGTCACATCCATTCACATATCAAGCAACAGTCGTACGAACAGCTCAAGAAACCCATATCTTCCCGCCCTCTCCACCCCTCAGCTTCTCCGCCACCGCCACGAACGACCCCGACCTGATGTCCGTGAGCAGATCGACCTCCCTGGGTTGCCACCCCAGCTGCTGCACCGCCTTGCGGTTCGACGCCCGGTTCTCGTGCTGCACAATCGCCGCCAGGAACGGGCCCAGTTTCCTTTCCGCCTCGTCGCGGCTGACCGACCGCACGGGCAGCCCGAGCACCGCGCCGATCGCCTCCGCCATCTCGCGCATCGTGACGGTCGTCGCGGCCGTGCCGTTGTAGAGCTCGCCGGCCCGGGCCCCCTGCGCGGCGAGGAGGTACAGCCGCGCGGCGTCGTCGACGTGGACGTCGGAGGTCCGGACGCTGCCGCCGTCGACGTAGATAGATTCCCCGTTCCTGACGGCCATCTGCATCAGCATCACCACGAAGCCGATCCCGCCGCCGCGGCCGTACACGTACGGCGGGAGCCGGATGCAGCTGGCCCGGGTCCCTTTCTCGCTCAGACTCAGCGCGTGCCGCTCGGACCGGATCCGCCTCGAGAAGCGCGCCTGCGCGAGGGGCGACTCCTCCGTCGTCTCGTCGCCTGCCGGGTCCGGCGCGACCAGCGCCGTGCCGGAGGTGGTGATGAGCGGCTTCCCCGTTCCCTGCAAGGGTTCAGCCAGTGCGTCGATGGCGGCGGCATCGATGCGCAGGATCTCGTCGTAGTCCATGCCGAAGTCGTGGATGAAGGCGAGGTGCAGGACGATGTCGGCCGCGGCACTCTCGCGGCGCAGGACGTCCAGCGTCGTCAGGTCGCCGCGGACGGGGGTCGCGCCCAGCGCGCGCAGACGGGCGTCGCCTTCGTCGCTGCGCGAGAGGCCGTGGACGTCGTAGCAGCCCTCGGCGACGGCGAGCTCGGTCACGACGCGGCCGATGTAGCCTGTTGCGCCGGTGATGAAGATGCGCTGTTTGATGGGCTGGGGGTCTGACATTTTGCGTTTGATGCTTTGTTTCTTTGAGATGAGAATCGCTTAGACTAGAAATGGAAGTTGTCGATGGGCAATTCAATGGAGAACGGAACTTTTGGAGGTCATAAGGGCGAATCAAAAACTGGGAGGATAAATGGGTAACGCTGCCTTTTTTTGTTCAACAAAAACACACTGAGGACGAAAATGTCATGAAAAGGTGAAAAGACTGTTAATAGTTCTGTACTGTATGTATGCAGCACAGAGTAAGTCAAGACGAGAACACTTGACAGCTAAACCGGAGATAGCGAGAGCTATCTCCGTCCGCGGTGACATCGCGCTGACTGGCCTTTAGGCCCCCAATTGTCTCGTATTCGGGAAACAAGACATTATTGTTGACTTTCCCTGTGCAAGAAATGAAGCGGACGGTTTGATAATGACGCGGAGATAAGGGAGTCGTTAACTCCGCAGAGGCGGATCTCCGGTTCTCCGACCTCCGTCAACAAGTGTAGGTACCTAGGTAGGTCTATACAACATTGCTGCTTTAAGCAGGTGAGCTAAGTGAGTCAAATGATCAGGCCATTCAGTCAAGGTGATTTGCTCATCTGAGCTTATTTAGACTTATCCCATTTTTATCTATCCTTCTCTCATACTTGTATCAGCTGTATAGCAACATTTAATTCAGAAATTATACAGAGAAGAGATTCAATAATGAAGATGGCACTATATTATCTTATGCTGATTCTAAAAAAATAATAAACACCTGTGTTCTGCAACTCTATTTCTGTCACAGCACAAAGCAGGAGGACTAACAGAGAGGGGTCTGTTACAGCCTAGGAAGGGAGTGCGTGATGGATCTCTTACGGTCCAACTCCATGATCCGATTCCACGATCCAACCCTATGATCGGACCTAACGATCCAGGACTACGATCCCATCCTATGATTTCAGGAACCCCGGAAAGGCAGCATGTATATAATGGCGCTCCCTTCAGATAGATTCCGGCCCTCATGGTCGACTCACATAGCAATTCAACAGTCTACGATTGCTAGGAACCCAGGCCTACTCATCGCTCACCCCCTTGTTTCTTGTCTTCAAGATAAACCCAGCGACCCTTTGGGCTGGTCCATTGGGCCTGTTGTTGCATTTATCTTGAAGACAAGAGACAAGGGTGTCAGATATGGATGAAAGACAAGATGCTATTGCGATCCTAGCTATCATTGCATGAGTTGACCACACGAGTCAGGATCTACCTATGTGAGTCGACCACAAGGGTCCAATTCTATCTGTAAAGAGCGTCATTATATACATGCTTGCCTGTCTGGATCAGTAGGTCGTTTGGATCATTCCGGGTGTTGGATCGGAGGTCCTGTTGGATCGAGATGTTAGATGGATCATTCCGATCAATGTCACGTGACCCCCTTCTGGATGTCATACCCCTTCTTGATGCCAGGTTCATAACAATAAACCCAACAACCCCAAGCCCATTTTAGGCCTGTTGTTACAATTTCTCTATTTTTTTAGTCTTTTATTTCTTCTTTCTTTTCTGATCCTTTTTTTTCTTTTTTTGCTGCTGTAAATTAGTGTGACGGCGCGGCGTGGACTTGCCGACTGAGCCGAGTGGGGTAGGCGGTGAGGTAGGCGGCAGGGTACTGCCGCACCAATCTGCTCATATCTTTGACCCTGACAACACCCGTAATTCTTCTTTTCTTATGCTTTGGATCTTGTATGACTAGCTACCATAGTTAGTAGACTGATTACTATGTCTGAGCACCGTCACAGGAAGGCGGTCGCGCCGTCGAGGGGGACGGGCTCGGGCGGTAAAAGGAGGACAACGCAGCGCAGGAAACCGGCGGCAGGGCCAAGCAACGCAGCAGACAATACAGCGCCGGCCATTCTGTACTCAGCAGTACCTCCAGGAATTAGCCTATGGCAGTCCAACAGACAAGAACTGCCCTAAGTTAATGATCACAGGCCAGGGCACATCGACCAACTGGAGTTCCTCCGCCTCATCCGTGCCCAGCTTGCCCAGGATCATGGCTCCAACGCAGATTATGTGCCACTCGATCTATTTGGATCGCTCGGGTCACTCTTCAAGGTGCGTCTATCATCCTACAGCATACACACTCATTGCCAAGTGAGCTGAGAGACTTGACCTTGCCCGCCTACAACATGAGAACAATTTGTATGATCGACTCCAGGCCATCCAGGGGAAGCACATCCCTGCATGTCTCGACAGGGTAGATTTGGTCCTACTATATTACTATGACAGTGGCATACTTGTATACTTTATGTGTCTTAGCTGGGCTGGATAGTCCTTGTTTAAATGCATCAATGGAGTAGACATTGTTAACGCAGTCACAACTGCTTTTACAGAGTTATATAGGCTGCGCGTCCTCTACTGTGATGCTGAGCCACAGTTCACCGTGAGAGGGTGGCTCAAGCCAAGCACCTTTGTGTAGCCACTGCAAGCCCTCTCATAGAGCTCTGCAGTCTCTGCAGTGGCAACTCAGGAAGGGAGGAAGTTGTAGTAACAGTTGTTGATGCCTCGGATTAATGCCCTGATGGCAATGAAAAAGGACATTCCTAGAAGTTCTGAGTCGAATTGTAAACAGAGCGCGAGAAAATCTCCGTGTCTTCTGTACCAGCGAAAAGGAACCTGACGTAAATGCAGCAATCATGACTCTTTGAGCGGCTCCATCAAGGGTTGCGATTGATTTATCAGCTCCTAAGGACGCTGTCAACCACGCCATTGGCCTATATATCAATTAAACTCCGGAAGCTCTGAATGGGTACAAACGGCTTGGAGACCTCTCCAGACATGGCTGAATCGTTCGAGAACCTGAAAGGCCGGGGTTGATATGGAGTGGCGCCTGCTCCGGCAAGCTGCGCAGCAGTTATTTGGCTGGAAAATGGTCAGCACCTCCCAGAAAGTAGGCCAGTCAAAATTGAATATCTGGTAAAAAAGCAAAGATGACCAAGCTGAAATTTTGCCTCAAGTGCCAGATTCACGGGCGCTGAATGCAAGGAGTCCCATCTGCGTTTATCCCATATGCAGGGAAGGGATGATGTACTTAGCCTTTCAAGCTTTCCAGACTCAAGAGAACCACAGCAAGGGTCAAAGGCACCTACACATAATTTTGAAGCCGGGATGTCTTTGGCTGACGGGGCGTTAGGGTCCAATAGGACCTTAGGTTTAGTGTATCCGGCGCACTAGAATGCGTTGCGTTCCGTACGTTCGGGCTGCATCTGTTCTATTGCCACCTACCTTAGTTATCAGTTGTCTTCCATCATTCCAGGTTGACGATTGCGCCTCCATAGTACACAAAAACACCTTATCACCCAGAATTTGCCAAACAATGAGCGGAACAAACAGAAGGGGGAAGCCACAGCCGGTAATGAGTTGGACGAGATTCCGTCTCCCACTCAATGAACCATTACCAAACCTTGATGACGAGTCGGACGAAGATCCAAGAGGATGGAAGAAATATCTGGGTCCTCTGGATGAGGCCGAGGGCCGCAGGTATACTGCATGTGGGAGAGTGCTAGAGATCCCGAGGAGGCTCTCTTGATCACAGGTCATCCACCAAAGCTCATCGGCCCATCGTGCCCAAGACACAACCTGATCTGAATTCAGCGGACCTCAAGGCCTTCACAGCGTCTCCGGGATATGCCACATATCTCGAGGGCCTTGGTCTTGCGGACAAGTCAACTCCGCCAACAGCACCGTTATATCGAGCGTGTATCCCTGGCACCTTCGTGGTCGCGTCACAATCTATACTCTGAGCTTCACTCATCCAGCCACAGAGAAGCGGGAGATGCTGGAGAGCCTCATCGGCATCTACCCTACATTCGGGTCTGTGCCAGGCAACATGCACAACAGCCCGAACCGAGCCCTTCGAGCCCAGAAAGGGTGGGTCAAGGAACCGCAGGTTGTGAGTGGACAGACTGTGGAGAATGCACTGGTGATACAGCTCTGGAAGAGCCCTGAGGCGGAAAAGGAACTGGAGAATCAGGATCCGTTGTCGTTCGAGAGGTGGAGAAGTGAGCTGGAAAAGATTGATCCCCTTTTTATGAAGGAGGAGCGTTGTGATCTGGTCCCTATCCATCCAAATTGATTAATGCCATCTTTCCGCTCATCATTATAGTTTCTCCCGCGGCTCAAGATATCCCCATCTCAGCGACTTCACGCAGTCCCTCTACTAAAGTCCCAGACACCACGCTCCATATACCACATCGCCCAACGCAAAGTAAGCGTAGCTATCGGCATCTATCCGAGCATTTGCACCACTTGTCCGCCCAAGCTCCAGGCACTTGACATAGCCATCTGCTTACGGTCAGCCTTGAAGACAAACAGATCTGTTCTCACACTCACAGCATTCATCGTCACCGGATATTCATCTCAGGAGGTTGTTGTCAGCTAAAAGGGGGCAAAGCTTCAGTGCATTGATTTATTTTGCGAAATCTACCAAGATGCTAAGAACAAATTCATATTGCCTATCCCAGGCTTTCACACCCACAATCACAGCATGAGTGGCAGAAAGAGAGATACAAGAGCCCTGGCAAACATCAGAGGTTCCATATTATTACCACCTGAAGTAGATATTGCTGCCAGAAATTGGTAACTCATCAACCCTCATGATGTATGATAGCAAATGAAATCACGGATATTCATGTAGTAGCAAGATCAGGGAATTAGCCATCTGTTGTAAGGATTAGAGGGTCCTTCCCCCGACTTGACCATTCTCTTAAATCCATCTGTACAGCACGGTTAGCCATTGGGAGGTACTTATGTAGAAGAGGTACGCACTATGAGAGAGTATACCTCAGGGAGGCTAAAACAGGATCATCACTGTCCCTTTCTCACGTTGGGACACAGACCACTGCCTCTTCATTTTGCCTGTATTTGCAGTGTGAGGTTGGTCAACGACCGGTGTAGACTAGGCATTGGAGTAAGGGATGTACGAGATGGAGGCAGCCTCAAGGAACAATTACCTAAAAGGGTGAGCTGGTCACCTGACTTACCCAGATCTCCTGCTAAAGCAGGTATGTGATATCCGAACGAGGACGCTCAAGGCACACGGTGATTATTATAATCTTATCTGGCCTGTCTGCATTTCCATCACGACTGGTCTCCCTGTCCAATATGGCTTGACTGGCGTCCAGCATTCTGTCAAAAGATTCTAGATCGATCTGCCTCGGTCTTGCGACACCTCGTGCCCGTGATTCTTGGCAGGGAAACGTCCTGGAGAAAGAATCGAGCCGTAACACAGAGAGACACCGACCGAGTGCAGCCGTTTCCATATCTCAAACCCATAATTTAGCAGTATGGATCCTTGAGCGGCATTAATCTCATCTCCCACTCCGTCAACGTGTCGCGTTGCTGGAGGGCCCCCGCCGCCCCCCGCCGCCGAGGGGCACTAAGGCATCGCCGGATCCCAGAGCAGAAGCGTCCCGCGTGCACAACACTCCGCAGCGCTCTCCGGCCACAGTGTCTTCTCGCCCCCCTTCTCTCTCGCTGTGGCCATGTCAGAATCCAAGGAGATCAAGCCCAAGGCCGCCGACGGCCTCGACGAGACCGCCAAGGTCGCCCCGCCCGCCGCGGACACCGCAGCGCAGCAACCCGCCGCCGACAGCACTGCCGACGGCAACAAGACGCTCGCCGACAAGGCCAAGGATGCTGCGGGCGCGACGGACAAGGACAAGGCGGCCGAGGCGCTGCGCAAGGTGAACATCGCGGAGCTCCTCGCGGGCCTGGCCGTCAGCGGCAAGAACCAGAAGGACATGTCCGCCTACAAGTTCTGGAGCACGCAGCCCGTCGCGCGGTTCGACGACAAGGGCGAGTTCGAGGACGGGCCCATCAAGATCATCAACCCGGACGAGGTGCCCAAGGAGCCGGACCCTCTGCTGGACGGCTTCGAGTGGACGACGCTCGACCTGACGGATCCGAAGGAGCTGGAGGAGCTGTATGAGCTGCTCAAGGGCCACTATGTCGAGGACGACAATGCCATGTTCCGCTTCAACTATTCCAAGTCGTTCCTGAACTGGTACGCCCGTTTCTTTTGCTTACTGAGACTTTGCAATTGGCATATGCTGATGTCAAAATAGGGCTTTGAAGTCGCCCGGCTGGAAGAAAGAATGGCATGTCGGCGTCCGCGCCTCCAAGTCCCGGAAGCTCGTCGCATCCATCTGCGGCGTCCCGACCGAAATCCGCGTCCGCGACAAGACGCTCAAGGTCACAGAGATCAACTTCCTCTGCGTGCATAAGAAGCTACGGTCCAAGCGCCTGGCGCCCGTGCTCATCAAGGAGATCACCCGCCGCTGCTACCTCAACGGCATCTACCAGGCCATCTACACCGCGGGCATCGTCCTGCCCAAGCCTGTCAGCTCGTGCCGGTACTACCATCGTCCCCTGGACTGGCTGAAGCTGTACGAGGTCGGGTTCTCGCCGCTCCCCGCCGGCTCGACCAAGGCGCGCCAGATCACCAAGAACCACCTCCCGAGCCACACCTCGACCCCCGGTCTGCGGCCGATGCAGTCCAAGGATGTCGACGCTGTCTACGATCTCCTGGAACGATACCTGAAGCGGTTCGAACTGAACCAGAAATTTACCAGGGAAGAGATTGACCACTGGCTGGTGCACAAGGAGGGGACAGGTGAGGAGCAGGTCGTCTGGTCGTATGTTGTGGAGGAACCCGGCACGCAGAAGATCACCGACTTCTTCTCGTTCTACTCCCTCGAATCCACCGTCATCCAGAACCCGAAGCACAGCAACGTCCGCGCCGCTTACCTCTATTACTATGCGACCGAGACCGCGTTTGCGGAGAAGGAGAAGGGTCTGAAGGAGCGCTTGCTCATGCTGATCAACGATGCCCTCATTCTCGCCAAGAAGGTCTGCACCTGAACCCTTGAAGTACACGGCTGGATGCTGACTCGACGACAGGCCCACTTCGACGTCTTCAACGCGCTCACCCTCCACGACAACCCGCTGTTCCTCGAGCAGCTTAAGTTCGGCGCCGGCGACGGTCAGCTGCACTACTACCTGTTCAACTACCGCGCCGCTCCGATCGCGGGCGGCGTGAACGAGAAGAACCTACCGGACGAGAGGAAGAGGGGCGGTGTTGGCGTCGTTCTGCTGTAGGCGTAGTCCACCGGCGAGGTTCGATATGTCCCTCATAAGAGGCTCGGAGGCATTCTTGGGTGGATGGTCGTTTGAAATTCACAGAGCATTCCTGCGTACCTGTTCCAGGACGGTTAGATTAGATAACCCTAGTACCACGTTGCTAATAATACCCCGCAGGATACAGAATGAATATGAATTATGCCTTTTTCAAGTCCTGCTGTGTGCTCTAAACCTCACGCTGTTGGATGTCCAGGTCGAGCCGTCCTCCGGCATGTTACTTCGTCAACCTGTAAATTGTCCGGATATTGCTAGGGAGATATGTTTAGACGATCAGACATGGTTCAATGGCGCCTACCAAGTAGCTACCCAACTAAACCTAGGATATCACAACAAAAGAAAAAAAAATCCACTAGACCCTAGAGAATCTTAACAGTTCTACTTGAGAGTTACTGTACTGTACAGCGTTCCCCGGGCACTTTATTATTACCTATCTATCAAAAATCTACGGCCACCGGGTCGACTGCCCTTCTTGTTTTAGTAGGTGAGCATCACCGCCCTGAGCTCACCCGATCGCGGGTGAGGGCGGGTGAGTGGGATGAACGTCATGTGACGGTCGCGCGACTCTCTGAACCTCGAAGATGACAGTTCTGTGTGTCTCATTGGTTTAGAGACATTTACACAGCCTCTTCTATTGCTGCCTTAAGACCCGCCAATGGTGGCTCCCCACCTTACGGAACATGAAAATGAAGTTCCAGTTCTTATCCCAGGTGCTTAGTGCAGAGCATCCTATTTATTGCTACTATTATGATTTTTTTGGGTGGACTGCTATTTTTTCTTTTGTGTCAGTAGTGGCCTTTTGTTGACGCTCTTTTCTTTATGCTGACCTAGGGTGGACAATGCTATCTTCCTATCATGCGTGATCCTCCGCGCGCAGCCTGATGGTAGATGATCAACACCATCCAATTGACGACCTGAAATTTGAGATCAATCTACCGCAGATGCATGAGTGTTGAGGTCGCTGTGCATGCAGGAGATCTCCTGAGATCTCACATCTTAGGGCTGAGATCTCAAGCGGGCCGGGCCCACAGGATCGACACAGACGGGTCGATCTGTGGAGAGAATGCATGTCTGTTCAGCCAGCCATGTCATCCTCCTCAGCTTCTTTAAGCCAGTCACTGCAGATGGGCTATCCTCTTTGACATCTTCCACACAGCTGAGCGCAAGGGGATACCCAGATGGGGAGACAGTGGTAGAGGTATCCTGGAGCATTTAAGGCATGATCTGCTCTGCTATCACAACCTGGAAGTCACTTGCGGCAGAAGTCTCATCCCCCACCCTGTCATTCTCCTGGATCAAGAAATGGAGGTCGCCCCAATAGTGACATCACGTGTCTTCCATTGTGAGCTCCCTCAGAATGCCAGACTCTCTGATACTTGCTAGCCGGCAGTGAGGTGCCATTCAGGTGGAGAGTTTCTAAGGTTCTTGCATGAACACAAACAATTTTCTCCAGATCAGCAACTGAGAACCAACAGCTTCCCACTTCCAGACAGGAATCTGGGGCAGATGGACCTCAGAGGAAAAGTTGACCAGAGCAGGCTTTTGCGACACTTAAGATGGGCCAGCAGTCTCCCTTTAAATTTGATCTCTATGAATGCAACATGAACTCTGCATCTGAAAATGTTGGTTAAAGAGCCCGCCACCACAAGAAATTCTGGTCTGTCCCTCCATTTTCTTTGATTGCCTTGATTTACCCTACTCCTAATAAAATGTAACAGCCTTGAAAGCAATGAAGCCCAACAGGCTTTTTAGATATATGTCAGGTCGATGGCTGATTAATGAAGAATACTAACTTGCGCAGTATTTTGTGAAGTTCAACATTGACAATCTTTGTCGCCTGGCTGCATTGCTCTTTATCGAAGATACTAGGTGCGTGCGTATGGACAAGTTAGAAGCTACAATAATAACAGGAGCTTGGAGTTATCTGATGCTGTTCCATGGAATACTTGAGGATATGAAGGTCAGCCACGACTCACTGTCTTGCTTGCCTTATGGTACTTGGGGATGTTAGCCTCAGATAATCAACAATGGCTCGTACAGTGAGTAAGTGCCTAGACTGTGGCTGGTGCCTGTGTTTTGTCTAGTGCTACATTGGACAGAAGTATATCCTAAGTTCAATATCATACTTGTGCTACCTTTGCGCGCCTTCTCCCTGCCTTGGCTTTTTCTTTTTCTGTTTTCCCCTTTCCTCCTCCTGTTATCCATCTACCCCTGCAGTGCTTTTTCTCCCTCTTCTTGCCTGAAGCGATACTGTTGGATATTGGTGCCAAGCAGCACAGCCATCTGAGGCACCACTGATCCTGATTCCAAGCTTGTCTTGTTGTCAACATTGTCTCTTTCTTTGCAGGTTTGCCTCCAGAATGGTGATTGCATTATTAGCTGACATGAAGATTTTTCCACAGAAAGGGATGTTTTGTGTGAAGTATCAGATGTTCTCTTCATTGGTCAGACACATTTCAGTTGTATAGTAGTTAGCTAAGTCTCGAATCTTGTTTCATATCAATACTCTTAATTGATGACAAAGTTCCTACAGGATCAGCATATGTGTTGTACCTTACTCACAATAATAGAAGTCTTTAATGCAGGTGGAAGCAGTTACAGATCTCAATTTCATGCTGGAGTTTAGAAGCCTGGTCAGCATTAGTGGCCTTGATAACAACAGTATGACCATGTGATGTCCTGCCATGTATGTATATGGAACACCTTGTCATGATTCTGAACAAGTTCTTGTGTTGCCAGTTATGTGCTTGTCAGTAAGACATCTCAACAGGTCTTTGGTCTGACTGGCTGACAAGTGGTTGATTGTAGCACCAAGTCCGGCTGTCTCTATGTCAGGACAAAGAACACAACTGACTGTCAATATACTGTGGAACCTGCAGTTGAGCGCCAGCAAACACTGTTCATACTCTGGAGAGCAAATGGAATCCACAGCCATTACACCAGGCTCACGGGTGTTATTGCCAGAGAATGAATGCCCTGGGGATCAGAATTTAATCCAGGAGAAGCAAGATCACTCTGTGTAAGTTGTCATAATGCCTCCACTGACTGTCTCTTCTGGTTGTTTCCTAACACATTGCAGAGCAACTGATTCTGTTGTTGGCAGTGACAGTGAATTCTCTACTCTTTCTGTCTCATCTGTGTTCTCCAGAGTGGCATAGTTTTGCTGCCAGCACATCTTGAAGGCTTAGAACAGCCAGAGATTATTGCTGTCTGTAAACAGCCTTAAAGCATACATAGACCATGCCCTAGTCCTCTAGTGGCATCTTGGCACAACAAAAGGGCAGCCCTGTTGAGTACCATGTGACAGATTAGCATGGTATTTATGCTTCCCGCATATATGTGACTCATAGGATCAAAGGACAGGGTAAGATCACCTAGTTTGTATGTCAACTGATTGACCAAACTAGGGGCTTCTCATTCAATTTTTCCAGATTCAAATCAACGGGTGAACCATAAGTATTAGAGGTGCTGAACGGAATGGCTGGTTTGCCCACATCTTCAGGTAAATTGGCTGCCAGTCTACCCGACATTGCTGCCCGACTAGGCAAATTCAAGCACCACTATTAATGCTGTCACCTGCCTCATGCATCCTTCGTGGCATGCAAATAGATGGTCATGTTCAAATTGATGCAGGGCATAAATGCATAGCCGTTGCGCATCTCTGTTCGGTGTGGGTGGACAAACCGGAGGGGCCACAAGTCCATGAAAAAGTGAGTTGGCACTAAATCCGGCTGCCTTTGGAATCAGATGTCCGACCTTGGGCAGCAAACTGCCCTGCCGCCTTCATGACTCTTATATTTATTCCAGCTTCATTACAGCCGTGTTCAACAAAATGCACACTTCAGATACCTTTCTCTGTCCGCTTGCAGGAATGAGCATATGAGTCAAGTTGGAAACGATGTCTGTAATACCTATTCCATCAAACCGAGTTATGACACAAGCGCGCGCGGGTTGGGAAAAGGTGAAAGATGTCTGCGAGAGTCTTCCTAAACCTCAGAAGGGGACAATTAATTGGTTCAAACCAACGGATGAATGCATAAGAGTGATCGACTATGTTATTGAAGAGTATCCCAGACAGGTAGTTCAGCATTAACTACCTCTTGAATTGTTCAGCTTGCAACAGGCTAACAAGAACATTATTAGGCCTCCACCTCAAACGCTTACCTCGGTAAACCTGCCTCCATCTCGATTTGCAGACAAGGAGGACTCGTCTACTTTCCTGGAGAATCTGTCATAGGGGAGACTTTTACTATGATGATACCTCTCAAGGTGTTGGGGAGTGCCAAAATTGGCGATATACCTGTCGATCAGGATCATTATTACCACGTGTTAAGCAGAACTTTGTTGGAAGTTTCTGAGGGCGGGAAGGTTGTGGCTATGATAATAAATAATATCATGTGAAGTTATTGTCGTCAGTCCAAGAGAATTGTCTCCTACAACTGACCTTTGTTATATTGTGCTTTGGGGTTGCATTTTCCTGTTACAATAATGTGCAAGTGTAATCTATGGACTTAAATTTGCGTTGCAAGTGCAAGTATGTGTGAAGTTCCATATGCTTACACTGCAAAAGTGGTGTTGTCAAAGCCCTCTGTATTTGCAGCGGTCGCAACATATGTTGATCTGTATTCTTGCATTGCAAGGTCTGTACCACTGATTTCGTCGGGGCCTCTCGCATGGGGCATCGCAAGGTCCGTATTTTTGAAGCCACTGATCTCTGTATTTTGGCTGGAAATGTATTCGGTTGCCTGCTCAGTTACAAGTCTCGACTCCTTTCCAATTTCCATTTGACCATTCGACCGGTTTTGCACATTTGCCGAGTCAGGGTTAGAACAATCAGAGACACCGACAGAATTCATATTTTGTGTTAAACAGGGGTCTTCAGTTCCGGTCGAAGTAGAAACCAGCCAATTGGCTGCTTGGGGCTAGTTCCTCTCGCCCCCCATGACCATCAGGCTCACCCGACAACTGCAGAAACACCACTGAAATTTGGAGGACAGTTGTTGTATGCTGAGCGACTGTCCAGAACAGATAGTTGACAATCCTATTTGCCACTCCATGGGCGCCAATGCGGGCTGCTTCCGTGCGAATCCCTTGCTTTAGAAGTGATTCGATCATTGTCTGACGGACTGGCCCTTTTTTGCCAATTTTCTTTCCCAACTATTGTCTCGTTAGTAGGAAACAACGCACTATGCTTTTAAAGACTCACACAATGTCACTGATGTCGTCAGCAAGTAGGATTAGGGCCCCCAAACCTCCCAGACCATCTGCCAGAAGCTCATATTGATCACCTCGGCACGCCCATGTTCCCAAGCGCTCTTCAATGGCGTCCAATGGATCGTCAATCAGCCCTGAATGTTTGATGAGACAAGCAAACTGTGTCAAAGTATTGCCCCTCAGCACAGTGCGACCAAACGCCGCCTTCAGCCGGGAGAAAACCATGTAAGTAACCTCTTACGAATTCGGTCCTCCGCATGGAGCCCTTCAGCCTGGCAGAGAAATGAATACGCTCCACCAAGCGGACACTGCCCTGGTTCGAACTTTGTGCCATCTATCTGCACATGAAAGAAGATAAAATTCACTTTCCATTGATTGAAGACTGGCTCAATGTGCGAAGAGAGTCTGATGTCTGGCGCCGAGTGTGTTGTGGATTGTTGACTGTCTTTCGAGAGCGACCGTGGACTTTGACTTGAAATCGGCCGGAAGTGCTTTCCAGAAAGCAATGACACATTTGGTGACCCGATAAATTAGCCATATTTCCTTGTAGCTAGCAGACCACTCCTACTGTGGCATCACGAAAGAATTCATTGTCCAGTTCATTCCCTCTGTGTCTCTCAGCTTCGGCGCAGGCTGAAGTGAGGCAAATGGTGAAAGATTTCAGCACTGTAATGTCCATTTCTGAGATATTTGTGATATGATGAGATATGATGAGAGATGTTGGGATGGCAAATGGAGAGGAATGTGCCTCGTCTACTTTGTTTTGGTTCAGGTCACAGTGCTCAAAGCTGGGAACGTCATGCCGTGACACGTCTAGCTTTTCAACTAACCTAGTGCGCAGGGAATACGGAACGAACCGCAGTTGCCGAGCGACTTAGCATAGGTCACAATGTACTGTTACAGCACAGCCTTGAAGCTAACAGGGGAATGTGCCGCAGGAGGTGGGATGCCATCACATGACACCATTGGATTGTCTATGATCCAACTCCATGATCCAAACCCATGATCCGGACCTATGATCCCCAAGGATGATCCAGGCAATAAGCATGTATATAACGACGTTCTTTACATATAGATTCAGACCCTTGTGGTCAACTCAGAGTAACAATAGCACCCTATTGTTGGTAACTAAGGCCTACCCCAGTCTATATTTCGCTCAACCCCCTTGTCTTCAAGATAAACCCAACAACCCTTAGGTCTAGCCGTTTAGGCAACTAAGATTTCAAGGAACTATAAGTTGCCTCTCCGCGGGACATAACAATCGTGCCAAAGTAGAGTACATTATTGGTCCAATATTGTACAATTTTGGCCTTCTTTAAAAGCAGCTCATCTGACAGGTAATCCATGAGCAGTGGCTTAGATCTAGACTGATTTCGCAGTTTATTAAATGACTCCTCTGTCTGGGCGTTGAGGACTGGATAACAAGATTCCAGGAAGCTATTCCACTGCTCACGGACTCGCTCAGTAACCTGCTTTCATGATAAGGGAGGTCGGGTAATAAGAGCTTCAGCTCTAAATATCTGCTTGGTATGAAGCTGCACATTCTTTATGATATACCAGAGACAGAGAATGTGATTAGTAAAAGGATAGAATGAACATATTGCATTCTGTAGGGCTTCATCACCGTCAGTCACAATTGTAACAGGTGGGAGCAGATATAATTGATCATATACCATTTTTAGGTGTCGGAATATCCAAAGCATAGAACTCTCTCCTTCATCACTAAGAAAGTAACTGCCAACTGTAAAGGTGCGATTTATAGATGCAATGCCAACGGTATTAACCAACAGGAGGCGGAACCGGTTCGTCTTATAGATACAAACCATAATAAGAATCTCAGAATGCCGTCAAAGCATGTCAATTGATGATTTGTGAAGAAATAAGAGTCGTATAATACGTCGATTTTCGTCGTGCTTGTTGAAAGAGATATAGTTCTCGTCCTCGTCAAGTTGGAACAGTAAAGCTTGAATAGAAGAGAGTCCCTTAAGCTCCTTACGCTTAATATCTGCCTGGAGATTATGGATATCTTGTCATGTAACAGAGGTCCCCGGGTCTATCTAACAAGCGTCCGCGCAGTCTCCGGCTCAAATCCCCGCTTTAATCTGCGTGTAGACTATGTCGTATACCCCGCCTTTTTGAATATCATCACGTCGGTGAATTGGGTGAGCGTAGTCATGGATTAACGCATTATGATTATGCTCAGGGTCTCGAACTTTTACCTCCCAGCTCCCAACGGACTCTGTCACAACAACAGAGAACGGGCAATTTGTTTTACAGGAACCAGTTAGATAACGGCGTCAGGTAGAATTATCATAATGCTGATTCCTGTACTGTTTCCCCCCCCCCCCCCCCCCCCCGGGTGATCCCAATGTAAGACCTTATAAAATATCACTGTTCTTTTGGGTCTTGCTTGGCTGCGTTCGTATCGCGTATCCATGCTTCCTTGCCCAGGCCAGTATCGATTTCTTGGTAATTTCAACGTCGGATAGAGACTCAGGAGGCGTGCATAGAGGGGGCAGAGGGTTGAGGTTCCTCATCGTCAAAGCCTTCCCACTCCTCCTCCTCCTCCTCCTCCTCGTCGATGTCGCTGAACGTATTGTTAACGTCAAATCTCGCTTGAATAGGTCATCCTCGCTAGACGGGAACCCAGCCCGGCCGTCAGGTAACGTACCCGAAGAATCCATGAAGGTTTAGGCCAATTATCATGAGACGCGGGTAGGGAAACCTTGGCATGATACTGGAGAAAGTAAGAGATCGACGATCTAGTACAACTAAATTTTCTAATGTCCCGTGATCAAGAATTACCTAAAAGGGTAGGGATTGTAGTTCTGGTAAGGTCGGGGTGTAGCTTTATCTTGGGCCTTATGAAAAGGAATGGGATCCCATGCCTGATAGCGGAGTCCTCGAACCTCAGCTTTGGATGTATCCGGAATGAAAGAAGTATAAATGTCATATAGATTCTGTATCGCTCACGAATGAATACAGGATCATTATCAGTCCACAATGAAACAGGGATATTTATCAAGTCGCAATGGGTGAAACTGTGCTTTGATTGTTTCTTGTTCTCAACGACATCCTCCTTAACAAGGGTCTTCCGGATCTACTGTTAACAGTTTTTCAGCGCATGTAATTAGAGCAATTCATATAGAGCTGCTTACAAAGTAGACTTTGTCAGTGTCTGCCTTTATAAAAACGGTTTTTGCAACACGGGTGAAACTAGCAAAGAATCTTTCAGTAAAATTCAACACAGATAACATTATCAGCTGTAGAGCGAGCATGCCTTCAATAAAAAATATATAATAGAGAATAAACTCTTTAACGGTGGCAAGATTAGGAGCTGACTGCCTTTTACAAACACAGTCTTCTTCATTAAGCTCACGGTCTTTAGAGCTCAATCTATTCAGTACAGTTAGTTGTGTCTAGAAGAGATAGAAAATATACACTTTGCACTCTGTTAATGCCCTGTTCTGAAGTTCAATTATAGCATCTAAGTACTTATGTAGAAGTGCAGCCTTAGTGCTTATATATCTTACAGTTCTGATTACTCACCCCATGAGGATAGTGTAATATGGAAAAACTGGGCTAGGCATGCCAGTTAACCACTACGCCAAAAGGCCAGAAGTATTCGGCCCTACGGGTCGAATATGCCTAGCACCACTTATATATGCGAACCCCCGGGGGCTGCGCACCCTGTGCGCACGCCTGCGCCTTTGCGTCTTACAAGTGGAGAGGATAGAGTGATAAGTATAACTTATAGGACTAGTAGAGAACCTAGTAAATACTCCCAGCTAGGAAATAATAAGTACTTATTAAAGCTATCTGCAGCGGATATGAAGCCCTAAAGGCAAGCTATTGTGGGTATACAGCCCCCTCTCTATTCTATGCTTGCGGGAGCTGCACCTTCTAAAGAGGGGGGTGATATCACAGCTTAGGATTGGGTTGACCTAATCATGTGTTATGCAGTCTTATAACCCATAATGTTATAACAAACTCACCTTTTAAAATCTAGTTTTCTTTCCTTAGTGTGACGTCTTGTTGATATCACACTCCTATGTTCTAGTCCAAGTCCTAGTTGAATTGAATTTACGAGTTTCTTGATAATATCTGAATCCCGAACGTGACACGCGGGAACGTTTTCATCAATCACCCTGGAATTGCAAACGGGTGCGCTGAAGACATCGCATATGTAATCTTGTTTAACTGCTAGCTCGCTCTCGCAAGAAGTGTCGACCCAAATATTACCTAAAGATGAGACATCTTGAGTGACAGAAATACAATGAAATGAAGAACATCCATATCATTGTTCTTCCCTTTCCTAGGTCACATAATATTATGTCCGCTCAGGCCTTCTTGTCAATCTGTTTCCTGGTCATAACATCCTGATATCCTGAACAATGCAGAATCCCGTATTGTCATTTCTCTCTATGTAGGTGAAAATGGGACTTCAGACTTGCTTAGTTTTCACATCAAAGCAGAACTTTGTGAGTCGGAACTCATGCAGCCCCTTTGTTTCTCTTTCCCTTATTGAGCTGATGCTAGACCAGCTGTTGGAAAGCTTCAGTTGACACTTTATCTGTAAGATAAGGACTTACCAACTTCATCTACTTTTTGAGGTCATATGGGAACTCCTTTCCCATCTCCTCACAGTAATAGATTCTCCAGTAGTGTGCTCTAATACGGAATCCGGACTGGTAATTGTTAAAGTTGAGATAGCCTCAATACCATGTATCAAAGAGCTTCATCCAGCGCATTCCGCAGAGTCTTCAAAGCTGATAAGATGTCCATTTGCTTCGAAAGATAAATGGACGACTTGAGAAAGATCAGCTTGGAGGAGTTGGGAGAAGCTGGGTTCCATTGGGAAATGCATTTGCCAAGCTTCCCTGAGACTTTGCTTGCAGTAGAGCCACCAATCAAGTCATTATTGCAAGGTGGACATGTTGCAACACCGCTGCGCCGCAAAATATCAACATGTACACCTGAGCCTTTCTGCAATTATTAGTCAGCAAAGGGGGAGACGGCCGTGTCTCGATCTGCGTGCGTCTCTCCCGATATCGATTGATAACGAGGGGCTGGCTAACCCCGCGTTGATCTCTCTCTCTCTCTCTCTCATTAGAGATCGATGATCGATGATTGATACGTGGTTGATTCGTACAATTGATGGTGTACACGGACGTATAACGGCTGTATTCGTTGTCAAATGTCATACGGCTGTTGTGGTGTGGGGTGAATGTGAATCGGGGTTTTCTCTCTGCGATTGAACGACGTAAGCGGATAGGATAAACATCATTCGTCGTGTATCATCGACTATAACGGCGTTTCAATTCTGGTCTTTGTTTATCGGCTATTTGAGAATGGGCGCTGGTCAATCGTCCAACGGTGCGGGTGCGAGTGGGCAGTCTCCAGGTCAGTTGATCATCATTCCGGAGTATCATGGGAACTGAATGGCTTGGATCTCGTGGCTAGAGATTTCCTAAACATTCTATGACTACAGTCATCGACTAACATTAAGATCGTAGAGGAACTGAGCCGCCTCCTCGCCGACCGCTTCGCGACCAGATACTTCACCCCGCTCGAGCTGACCCACTTCAAGGACAACTTCTTCAGCCGCGCCTTAAACAACGACGGCATCCGCTACTGGAACGAGAAGATCCTCTCCGACTTTCTCGGGATCCCCGATGGAGCGGACTCTGGATCTCACAGCGGTGCCGCTGACCACGACTCTCCTGCCCTCGACGCCGGTGCCGTCATCTTCCGGATGGTGTCGTATCTGGGCGCGTTCCCCTTCCAGACGACCTTGGCGCCCAGCGTGCTGACGTTCGAGGCCATGGTCAAGGTGGTGGTGCTCCTGACGGAGCGGTATGGAAAGGTACTGCGCAGGGGGAGAAGAGATAGGATCAAGCTGCTTTTTGGAAGTCTTGCGGATGTGGGGAAGAAGGATGCTGGTAGCCGCGAGAAGAAGGCAGAAAACGAAGAAGCTGATGAACAAGATAAAGATGTTGAGAAACAGGCTCGTTCGCATGTCGCGGGTTTTGCGATAGATGAGCCTGCAAACGATGATTACGAGGATGACGACGATGACGATCTTGCCCTTGCAGCACTGGAATCGCTGGATGCCATCGAGGTTTTCAAACATGATCACCGCGTCGATCATGCCGTTTATGAGGCGCGGATTTCCGTCGATACTTTTCGTCGACTCTTGATGTTGCTGCTTGTCATCGCTCCGTTGAAACCACTGGAGTCTGTGTCGAAGTACACATCGGATACAGGTCCGGACCGTATGAGGGCCGTCAGAGACGAAGCGGATAGTATCCTGGCGGCATTCACTTCGGACGAGACAGCCAGTGGGATTAAATACAAGACGTTTGCCAGGGTCGTCTCTGCTTCGCTGCCATATCTTTTCGATCCGCTGATGGCGCTGTTCGAACATTTTCTGTTCAGCAAGAACCTGGATCTCTCTCGGAGACGTCTTCAAACCGAATCATTGGACGGGCCTCCTGGTGAAAAGGAGATAGATGTTTCATCTCCATCGCCATCTTCAGCCATCATGTCTGGGAGCTTCGAGTCCGCGATCCTGAACCCCAGCGTCTTGTCTCATCTCTCGTTCTTCCTACCTGTCTCGTATCCGGACCCGAACCTCTTCCGCAGCGGGATACGCTTATATCCGGTCTTCTCTTCAGCAGCACAAGGCGAATCCTTGGCCTCCTTTGCCCATCACGTCCTCACGTGGGAGGCACCCACGCTGCTACTACTGCAGGGTGTTCCGGAGGGAGAAGAATCAGAGTCAGAAGAGAAACTGATCACCATAGGCGCCTATCTCCCTCGACTATGGAAGAAAACCTCATCATCATCCTCACCTCACGCCTCTACAAACTCCAACCCATCCACCCTCCCTTACCTCTTCCAATTCTCTCCCACGCACTCTCTCCTCCGCGGCAACCCTTCCTACACCATCCAAGTCCTATCTTCCTCCTCTTCCTCCTCCTCCGCAACAGAAACATTCTTCTCCACCAGCACCGGCATCGCCATCGGCTGCCACATCCCCCCTTCATCGCGAAGCAGACAACACCACCAACACCAGCCCCAACCCGACACCGCCGGCGGAGGCAGCCTCCTCATCGACGCTGCGCTGGAAACTGCCACCTTGCATGTCTCTCACAACACTCAAGGTGTCTTTTTACCCCCTGTCCCCGCTACACTACCTCAAAAGACGCGTATAAATATCTACAACCTCGAAGTATGGGGATTGCTTCCTCCTGCCCCAGCGGAGCCCTCTTCGGGCGATATGCAGAAGCAGGACGCTATCGCGCTGCAACGCGCGCGATGGACTTTCGAGGCGCGCGAAGCCGAACGGAGAAGGAACATTAATCTCAAGCTTGGCGGCGGTGGTGACGCGGACGTGCAGACAGCGAGAGCGCTGCTTGAGATGGCGGGGATCGTGGGCGATGGCGCTGGGGCTGGGGCTGGGGGAAGAAGTGGGGGCAGTGTTTGATTTCTAACATTGTGAAGTTGGGATTGTTTGATACGGTCTTATTCGGGTTGGGTATTGATTATTGGCTGTTGGGTTGGGTTGGATTGGTCGGGCATGGTAGGGTTTGGTTTGCAGGGTAGGTAGGGTAGGTTGCGGTGGGAATGGGATAGGGTTGAATGGCGTTATATTAATATTATATTTATTGAACAACCTAGCTTAGGCAGGTAGCTGGGTAGCTACACTGGCACTGTACATGTACAGTACAGTGCTTACTGTATGTATGATCGTGAGGATCGTAATCGATGACTGTTACTCATACCCCCCCCCCCCCCCCCTGCTTTGATATGATAGCAGTCTAAAGTCGAGGATCCAACTCGTTGGCTCTGCTCAACAGCACGGCTCCTCTGGTAATATTTTTACATACTTCTATATGCATACAAAACAACCCAATGTGGTATTTGGATTCATCCATCAAGTCAATAGAGCCGAAACCAGCTAACCGACAAACCAAACAAACGTTACTAACACGCTGAGCTTGCACCACGGCACAGTATTGTACTTGTACCTACCTGCATGGACCCTGCCCATGAGCATGAGCATGAGCATGAGGTCAAGGTCAAGATCCAAGATCAGACACCAAACGGCACCAGCCCGCTCGGGGGCTCATAGAAGTCCTTCAGCTCCTCCTCGTCTTCTTCGTCCCCAGGGTTATTATTCTCAATACCCGAATCACCTCCACCATCGTCGGTTACCCGTCCCTTATTACTACTCCGGCTCCGGCTCCGCGCTGCATTAGCAGCCGCCTGCGCACTATTTTTATTATCTTTTTCTTTACTGTTGCCGTTGCTGCTGTTGCTATCCTTAAGGTTCTCCGCCTCGTTCCCGTCGGGATTTTCCTCCCTCGGGAGCCGCAGGGCCAGGAACCCCTCGGGCGCGCGCTCCGCCCGATCCATGACTTCCTCCATGTACCGGCGGACCTCGTCGGGGGGTTTGACGACGCGGGCGAGAGGTTCGAGGACCTTGGGGTTGGCGCTGCAGATGCGGATGGTGACGGGTTGGTAGTATTCTTTGAGTTTGGGTTTGGGGTCTTTGGGTTTGTCCTTGTCCTTTGGTTTGTCGTTGTCTTGTTTCTCGCCATCTGCTGGTGCAGCGTCGGCGGTGCCCTTGTCGTTGTTGGGATCCTTGTCATCTTTTGAGTCCTTGTCTTTGCTCTCCTTCTCTTTGCCCTGCTCTTTTTCAGCAGGAGTAGTTCCGGCGTTATTGGACGCTGCTTGGGCAGTGGTTTTGTCTTTCTCCTTCTCCTTCTCCTTGTCCTTGTCCGCCTTTTTAGACCTGGACGTGGTCTTCCCTCTGCCTCTTGCGTCGCCGCCAGCTTCGATAGGAAACGGAGCGTTGGGATCGACTTTCCGTATAATCAGGAACGAGGCGATGACGGTGGTTCCTCCCGGAAGGAACTCCAAGATCGAGTATTCAGGGAAGAGATAGCGGTCTCCGGAACCCGCGTGACCCGATGTGCTGCTGCCATACGGCGTCAACGGGGAGGTGAACTCAAAGACCACTGCCTTGTAACTTGGTTTCGGAGGTGGGGGTGGAGGAGCAGGCTGACGATAGTAGGTATTAGGAGGACCATACTGCAGCGGGCGAGATTGGACTGGAGGTGGAGGTCCTTGAAACTGGGGTTGTTGGTAAGGTGGATACTGAGGTGGGCCAGGTCGTGGTGCTGATTGCGGTGGCAGGTGTTGAGGCGGTTGATTTGGAGGCGGTAGAGGCCGTTGCGCCGGACTGGGCTGCCCAGAGGCATTGACATTTTGCCCCGGGGGAGCAGGTGGAGCGGGAGTCATACTCGGGCTAGATCCAGATGGACGAACAGGATCCGCTGGTGGTGCAAGCGCAGAAGGAGTTTCAGACTCGCTTTTGATCTGAGGAGTGGCGCTGGGCGTCTGAGGAGCACTGTTTGGCGTCTGAGGGGGACCGTTTGGAGTCTGTACGCCATGCGGAGTCTGAGGAGTAGCACTTGTAGCTTGAAGAGCGCCGTTTGAAGACTGGGATGCAGCACTCGATGATGCTTGTGTATGATTCGGAGTAGGGGGAGGTTGACTCTGATCACCATGCTCCTGCCGCTGAGCCTGTTGTTGCTGCGGCGGCGGGGGTTGCTGTTGTGGTTGCTGCTGCTGCTGCGGATATTGATGCTGTGGCTGTGGCTGTTGATGTTGAGGATGTTGTTGTTGATGTTGCTGCAGCTGGTACTGGCGCTGCTGCTGCTGTTGCTGCTCCCTGCTTCTTATAATCGCATTGAGCTCGTCGATATGCGCCTGAAAAGCCCGCAACTGCTCCTGAGAGGCCTTGCTGGATGCCACAACCCGCATCAAAGCTTTCAACTCCGGGTCCGAAGCGGCCCTTGTAGCAAGCATCTGAATAACCGGGTCCGGACTGGGTTTAGGAGCTTGAGGAGGCTGTTGAGGAGTTTGCGGAGTCTGCGAAGGTTCTGATCTTTGTACGGGCGGAGGAGGCTGTTGGGGGCGAGGTTGCGGGGGAGGCGGATGTGCACCCGGCTGAGCTCTCTGGTCGTAGCCATGATGGGGAGGAGGAGAATGGTTGAGATTATACGGAGGAGGCTGGCGCTGATTCGGAGGCGGATATGGTTGGTACTGGTGGAAGTTTGGAGGGCCGTAGTGAACCATCGGCCGCTGCGGAGGCGCATATTGAATGGGCGGCTGCGCATTTGGATCCTTGACGGTATACAGCGTGGCATCAAAGCGGTGCGGCTCGATGATAATATGGCAAGTTCCGACTTTGCTCATCGTATCCTTGGGGGGATTCTTGCCCTCGATCTGCTCCCTTTTGGTCTTCTTGGGCTTCGTCCAGTATCGCTCGAATATGCCATCGCTGAGCCACTTCTTCTTGGATCGCTCCAAGGACGCCAAGAGCACCGAACTGTTGAGACGGAAAAGAAGTCAGTTCCTGTTAAGCATCTTCCTGTAGGGCATCTGTCTGATGTCGCACCTCTCCGCGATCGACTGATACTCCTTTGACGACAGGTTCGACGGCTGCGGTTTGCGCACTGTTGGCAGAGGCTCCCCATCCTTGATCTTCGTCGGCAGAGGATCCTCGACAGGCTCTGGAGACGGCGGGGGCAGGACGACAGGCGTCGAGGCTTTCTTCTTGGGCGGAGGCTGGGGCTGCGGAGTAGCTTCGGAGACCCGTCTCTTCGCGGCGGGCTCGCGACGCTCGCGCGCGGGGAGCTTTCGCTTCTCCACCATGGTATAGAGCGAGCGGCGGGATATCTTTAAGGATCACGACGGTCAGCGCGATGATAGACCATCCTTGGGGCCGACGAGCCTGGATGGGGCCGGGTTGCGGTGCAGCTGGTGGAGCGGCGGCGAGAGCGCGGGCGGAGGAAATCTTTTGGCGGCGCGGACGCGATGGGGCGGAGACGGAGCTCGACCTCCGCGCGGCCCGCTCTCCATCACTTCGAACGTCAGATATACGACCTCTGCTAAGGAATCCCACAAATTCACCACGTTGATGTTCTCCAATCTTCTTTTTCTTCTCTGAACTATCTGTCTATACGGGTATTTGTGTACTCTTGATTGATTGCTCTTGGTAGCGCTATCGCGCTTACTTGAGGTTCCACAAGGCATAGCTGACCTCATGCTTTGGTCAACATAAAAAGCCGGACTCGAACCACTTGTTCAACATTTCTCCTTCTATATTTTATTCTTTTTTCTTTTTTTTCCCTATCCAAGGCTTCTCTTTACAATTCGGTATTTGTGCTTACTCCACGGAAGGGAACCGCAGCCATGGTCGAGCTCCAACCCATCTTCAAAAAGGCCTATTGGTCCTTGGCCGCCGCCGGCCTTGCCTACGTAACTATCATATATCTACTGACATTTCCGGATATCCAGCGTGCGTATGTAACTCTGCATTGCCACTGGTAACTGGCTTTGGCAGGTGATAGTGATAATCCGGTGATATCTTACAGTGCTCTCTACGCCCATAAACTCAATCCGACCCTCTGGCAGGATGTCAATGACGTCGAGAACTTTGGCTTTCTGAGTACGTTTGATCTTGTCAAGTGTTTTACAATTGTTTAGATGCAATGTTGATCCAAGATAGAAACGCAGGTGCAGCCATTCAACCTCAAAACCCCGGACAACGAGACGCTCTACGCGTGGCACATCCTCCCCATCCACCTCTGCCGGGAGCATGAGGATGAGCTACTGAACTCCAAGATCCCTCCGGGCCCGGCAGAGGACGTTACGCAGACGGTTGCTTTTAAGCTGCTGGCTGAGAACCCCACTGCCAGAGTAGTTGTGAGCTGTAAGTACCTACACTCCTCCTATATACAGTACCTGTTCTGATAGTATGCTCCAGTCCACGGAAATGCAGCCCACCTGGGATTTGAGGTGCGACCAGAGACCTACCGAATGATCCTCGGCACCTCCACACCCGCAGACCCCGTCCACGTCTTTGCCCTGGACTACCGCGGGTACGGACTGTCCACGGGCTCTCCCACCGAAGAGGGCCTGATCACAGACGGCGTCACGCTCATCAACTACCTGATCTCCCCGCCCCTGAACATCCCACCATCTCGGATCGTCATCGTCGGCCAGAGCCTCGGAACGGCCGTCGCAGCGGGCGTGGCGGAGCGATTTGCCTTTGGCTCGCCCGACCCTTCGGCCGCCCAGCCAGTCATCAAAGACCCAGAGCCCTTTGCGGGCATCATCCTCCTCGCATCGTTCAGCAACCTCCCGAACCTGATCGAATCGTACAGCTTCAAGGGCCTCACCCCGCCCATCCTCTCCCCGCTCATCGGGTACCCGCGCGTGAAGAAGTTCGTCGTCGACCAGATCGTCGACCGATGGGACACGGCAGCGCGCGTCGCGCGGCTGACGGGCGTCGGGCCCAGCGCAAAAGACGCCTCGGACGCTGCCTACGCGGACAAGGAGCTCGATCTGGCCATCATCCACGCCCGCGATGACCACGAGATCCCGTGGTACGAGGGCCGGCGCGTGTGGCTGTCCGCCAGCGGGCAGACCTACAACGACACGTCTGGCCGGATCGTGCACGAACGCAGCTCGGAGAACGGGCTCACGGAGATCAAGATCTGGGAGAAGGAGCTTCCCGGCGCTCCGACGGATGCTGTTACTGGCAAGAAGAGGGTGAAGAAGGTCCGGTGGGAGAGGGTTGGATATGGCGGTACGTTTGAACCCTATGAACCATGAACCCCGTAAGCATGATCAATCAATCAAGATCGGTCAATCTTGCAGTGACACAGACACTGACAGCTCACACATAGGCCACAACCGCATCGCGACATACTCGGCCGCCGCTCTAGCCGTCCTGCGTGCGTTCGAGGAGTGAACATTCCTATATCCATGCATTTCCCTCAAGCAAGAGGCTCGATGCCGTTGTCCATCACTGCCTTCTCATCCATGTGCGGGGTGTTACGTCTCATGATCTATATTCATTATCTACTTAAGCATTTTATGCCATATCTTCACTCCTTCTCCAGTATGCCTGTCGACCCTCTGTGGAATGTGCACCGCACTTCGATATAAAATTAAAGATGACGTTATATGAGTAAAATGAACGAATGAATGTATTTGTCGTTCTCCATCATCAGGATCAACATTTGGACTAAAAAAGCATGAAAAAAAGCTCCCAGTAGAAGGAAAAAAATCGCATCATTTACTTGAACATTGCGCTGCTCTCCTCGAGCTACGTACCTAGCTAGCTGCTATCTAGGTACCTCTATCTATGTAAAGGCAATAATTAATATGGACAGATGGACAAAGATCTTAGCGTCCAGTTAGTAGATCGGTGAGGTAGAGAGAGAACAAAGAATCTATAAACAACGTCGGAGGAGGTATCTTCATTCATTGAAGACACGCATCATAACTCGTTTCTTTTTTTTTTTGTCTCCTTAGTCTTGATCTATCCATGAGTGGGGAGGAGAAAGCATAACCAATGTAAAATAATATACACATGGAAGAGTGACGAAAAAAGCCCATCCATCCATCCATCCATTCAAGCATTGATCATCAACCCTTAGATCCCATTTTTAATATGATATGACACCAGTTTTTGCCGTACACGGTATAGTATGATATGATACGAGAGTGCCAGCTCAGAGGTACTTAAGATTTCCTCTCGGCTCTCTCGCCCCGAGCTTTTTGTGCCGTGTTCAAAATGTTTCCCCCAGGGTTCTATATGTTGTTACATGAGTTGAATCGAAGGATTAGTTAGAAGGGAGAACAATGCCATGTCTGTCTTGGAATGTACAGGTTGAGGGGGGAAGAATGGGGAATGCAGAACCGGGATATAAAGACACGCCCTCGAATCTAACAGACGACGGGCACAAAAGGGGGTTCGGTTAGTTCGTTAATCGGTAGAGTTAGGTAGGTAATGAGGAGGATGCAGGAGCAAAGTTGAGGCACCGGGCCATTTCATTCAGTCAGTCAAGACAAGCACGGGGAGTTAGAACCTGTTCATTGGGATGAAATGAATAGCCGTCCTACTGGCTTGCTGATATGCCGTCGGACGGAATTATCCTTGGATTATTACGGAGTTTACAGCGTGTAACACGTTTATTTCTTGTTCCTCTCGGCCTGCTCCTTCTGGTACTTCTGGATGAGTTCCTTCCTGTAGTAGGTGAAGATCCGTCAGTTCCAAGAACGTTATACGGCAGGAAAAGGTTACAAAAGGATGGGACGACATACTGGAGCTGTGGCGGCGCCTTCTCGTAGCGGCTGAATTCCATGGTGTATTCACCCTTGCCCTGAGTGGCTGCACGCAGGTGGCTACTGAAGCCAAACATGCCGTTCAAGCTGCAGTCAGCGTAGACGGTGAACTCGTCAACTCCGACTTCACTGTCGTTGATCGTGGCGTTGCGCTTGTTCAGCAGGCCAATAACGTCACCCTGGAATTCTACCGGGGCAGTGACCACAACCTTCATGAGAGGCTCGAGGACGATTGGGTCACTCTCCATAAACGCCTTCCGGAAGGCCTGCTGTGTGGCATTCTTGAAGGCCATTTCAGACGAGTCGGTCACGTGGGTTGCGCCGTCGTTGATAACCATCTTGGTACCAAGGACCTTGTGTCCGATGAGAGGACCCTTTTCACAGGCCAGGTGGAATCCCTTCTCACAAGCGAACAAGAACTTCTCGGAGATACTTCCTCCAACGATCTGCTCCTCGAACTTGTTTTCCTCCAGGTTGCCGGTAGGCTCCATCCAGCCAACAACCTTGGCATAATCACCAGGACCTCCGGTCTGCTTCTTGAGCAGGTGGTCGAATTCGACTCTCCTTCCGATCGTCTCACGGTAGGCAACCTGAGGCTGTCCGGTCTCACAGTCCACGCGGTATTCACGACGCATGCGTTCCACGTAGATTTCGAGGTGGAGCTCACCCATTCCGGAAATGATAGTCTCCTCGCTTTCGGGGTCGAAGGAAACACGGAAGGTAGGGTCTTCTCTCTGGAAACGAGCTATAGCCTTGGAGAAGTTGGCCGCATCTTTGTTGTTCTTAGGCTTGATAGAAAGCGAAATGACGGGCTCTGGGACGAACATGGACGTCATGCTATATGCGAGCTGACCGTCGGTGAAGGTGTCACCAGAGGCACATTCGATACCGAACACGGCACAGATTTCGCCAGCACCGATCTCCTGAACTTCCTCCATTTCGTTTGCGTGCATCCGGACAATGCGGGGAACCTTCACCTTCTTGTTGTTCCGGGAGTTGAAGACGTTGGCACCCTTGCGGAGCGATCCCTGGTAGACACGGACATACGTGAGCTGACCAAAGTTGCTCTCTTCAAGTTTGAAAGCAAGACCGACGAATGGAAGCGAGTTGTACGGAACAAGCTGGACAGTGGCCTCATTACGCTTCTGATCAAGAGCAGTGTTTTTGACTTCCGCCGGATTGGGAAGGTATTCGCAGACACCATCCAGCATAGGTTGAATGGACTTGTCAGCCAGAGCAGAACCCATGAATACAGGGGTGAACTTCAAGCCGATTGTAGCTCGGCGAATGGCGGCTTTGATCTGTTCCTCCGTGGGCTCCTCCTCCGCCAGGAAGAGCTCTGCCATCTCATCGTCGACGTCGGCGAGGGTTTCGATGAGCACCTTTCTCTTTTCTTCCGCAAGTGCCCGGACCTTCTCCGGGATCTCGTCTTTCTCGACGACAATCTCACCCCTCTTCCCTTCGTTGTAGATTGCCTTCATCCTGATCAGATCCACGACACCCTCGTACTCGTCCTCGGCGCCGATTGGCACCTGGACAGCGGCAGCCGGGATCTTCAGCTTGGTGTTGATCTGCTCAATGGCCTTCCAAGGATTGGCACCCATACGATCCATCTTGTTGATGAAAGAAATTCGAGGAACATTGTATCGTTTCATCTGTCTGTCGACAGTGATGGTCTGTGACTGGACGCCAGACACGGCGCAGAGGATCATGACCGCTCCATCAAGAACGCGCAGCGCTCGCTCTACTTCGATGGTGAAGTCGATGTGTCCCGGAGTGTCGATCAAGTTGATATGGTAGGACTCTTCCTTGCCGTCCTTGCCTTTCTTGACCCAGTCACAGAAAGTGGCTGCGGACTGGATTGTGATGCCCTTTTCACGTTCCAGTTCCATGGAGTCCATCTTTGCGCCAACATTATCACGGCCACGAACTTCATGGATCTGCTTGATACGACCGGTGTAGTAGAGGATTCGCTCGGTGGCCGTGGTTTTACCGCTGTCGATATGCGCCTGGTCGTCAAAACGTCAGGACTGCCCCACCCGATCACTACGTCTAACAGTGACTTAGATCTTACCGCAATACCGATATTTCGGATCCTCGCCAGCCGTTTGGCCTCAGCGGGATCGAGATTGTCAATGATAGCCTCCTGCGAAAGACCCTCCGGGTCTACAGCGGCCTTTTGGAGGCTATCAGTAGGATTATCAGCAATTGAAGCTCTCGTACAAAAATGATTCAAGTCCAAGGGAATCCTTACACCTCAGCAGCGGCGGCAGAGGCATTCCTTCTCTGCTCCCATCGCCTGTTCAGCGGGAGTCGATGCGCAGACCCAGCAGCGGGGGAGCGGAGGGCAGCCGTGGACGCGCATCGTGAACGGAGGTAGTTCTGTGCTTGGAGTCGAATTGGGGATCTGGTCAAGCCAGAAAAGGCGCGAAGCTGTGACCGGACAACGGAATGGGCCCTCATGATTGTTGTCTACCCACAGCGGAATTCGTGAGGCTGTTGGATCCAGCATCTGCGCTGCTTCTCCAACTCCGAAAAAAAGTTCGGAGGGGAGAGCCAGGAACCCGTCACGTGAAGTTCTCTCCAGCCAGTCAGCGCAGCCGCTTTCTTCAGTGCGATCTAAGTACACGAAACAATTATTGAGAAATTATTGTATCAGGTTCCTATTTGCACCGTTCTATCTTCACATTGATTACACTTTTTTCCGAAACAAGGTGTCTTGACTATGCAGTTACACTAGGGAATCATTAATCCTGTGAAACACTACTAAGCCAGCAGGTCTCCGTACTTAAGTAAACGTCACTTTCTAGGATATCACCTAAATTCTTAAAACATAGGCAGAATCGCAGTAGACCCAGAACATTCGTCACATCAGATACCTCGTAACGTCTATATTTCCTTCACAAACCCGACTTCAACCAACCTCTCAACTTCGACATTCAAACTCTGAATTTTAGTCCTGGTATTGTCTCTCAGCCACAAGAACGCAGTAAGCGCGACACTCCTCACAAACTTTGTCTCGTCTTTGATCCGCATCTGTTCCTTTCCAACGATATAGATGACCCCATCGTCGTATGCACGTTGCAGTGCTGCAAGACGAGCCTGTACAGCTTCGGACGATGAAGCAGGGTGCGTTGTTGCAGTGCCCGTTTCCGAGTCCGTAGCAATGGTGGGCGCCTTAGAATCATTGTTCGTCGTCGACGCTGCAGTCGGACCGGCTGCTTCAGAGATCAGAAATCGGCGGATCTGCTCGACTACCAGGATTCCCAGATCACGTGAGATTACCACGTCCATGTATCCGTGGCGGACGACCAGGCGAAAGCAGTTCGGAATAGGCTTTCTCTCCTTTCCAGCACTGCTTGCGAAGCATCTGGTGACCGTGTAGCGCTCCTCTACCGGTACAGTTGGGACTGAAAGCGGGCGGAGATGAAAGAAAACTATAAACTCCGGAGCAGCTTGGAATTTCTGGAGGAAATGAATGAAGACCGTTGGTGTGGTCATGGCACTTCCTGCCTTGTCGAAGAAAATACCTAGGCCCTTCATCGGGGTGACAGTTGAGCCGCCGAAGGCGGGCTTCAGGCGAATGATGCTTCGGTCATTGTCGCAATCGGTATCGATATCGAGCATCCGGGATGGAGGAAAACGATCAGAGGCCTCCGCCTGCCATTGCTGTTCTTTACCGAAGCGCCACAGTATAAAGATGGCGGCGAGTACAACTGCGAGTAGCAATGTGAACCAAGCACCATCGGGAACCTTGGTCAGAGCAGAAGATAGGAATGCTCCATCGAGTGCGCCGAAGACCAGAAAGCCAATGGCGACTACAATCACGGGGAGCCGCCAGACGATCAGAGCCACAACTGTCACCATGCAAGTTGTAATGAATGTAACAAGAATGACGCAGACGCCGTAGGCGTGGCCAAGTCGTGTAGTCTAGATTTATATTAGCACTTTGATCTTCAGACCACGAGTAAACTGCCGCGCAAGGTGCAACCCACATTGTTGTAAACAACAGTAACAATAATAGTTCCAATCATCATGAGCCAGTTAGCCAGCGGAATATATATTTGACCGTAGAATATCTTCGAAGTGTGGACTGTTTTAATCTGTGGGAAATAAGACAGCTTCATCATTTGCGATAATAACTGAGAACGCGTCAGCATTATGTGCTCCAATGTTTTTTTTAAATATACAAATTTACCTGAAAAGCGGACGTAATCATGGCTTGACTTGCTACGATGGCAGCAAGGATCGCTATGACAAGACTGGGATAGAACATCCCTGGCGGAACAGAGTTGAAGAACGGATTGGTGTATGCACTGGGATGTTCACTGATATACGCCGCTTGACCTATGTACTTGAAGACTGTCAGCGAGTATTGTTGACAGGGGACTGTATAGGTAGGAGAATGCGCAATCACATACCGCCAGAAGAAGACACGGGTATGCAAAGCACAACCAGCTAAGTTGGACAGCGCTACAGAAATTAGCCAAACAGAGTCCAATTTTGATGTACCCAGCTTACCGTCTACTGAAGGCACCCAGGTCAGCAAATAGGGCTTCAACGCCGGTAAAGGCGAGCAATATTCCCCCGAGAGAATCCCAGCCTTTGGTTTTGTTGCGGACTAGATAGTCACCAGCGAAGAACGGACTGAATGCCTTTAGCACAGATGCGTCATGTTTTATGAGGTTCTAAAGCATATATGAGCATAGTGCACTTAGACGGAAGGGAATCCATAGGGGGACTAACATAAATTCCAAAGGCTAGGTTGAATAGTAGCCATATGATAACTATAGGTGCAAATGAGCTGGCGATCTTGCTAGTTCCGAAAGGCTGTATGAGGAAGAGGAGAACAAGGATTGCACAGGATACGCCGACAATTGTAGCATTTGTGATATTCTCGTCGACCACATTCAGCCTGCAAATTGCAATCATTAGACACTGACCGTTAAACGAGCCTTGGCAGTAAAGATATACAAACCCTTGAATAGCACCCAAAACTGATTGAGATGGTGTAAGGATACCGTCTGGAAATGATTGTCAGTAGACCTTTCAAGATCGAGCCGCAGATGGTTTCGTTTACCCACCAGACAGCACAAACGAGACACCGAAGACTCCAATGACCTTCAGAAAGATCTTAACGACCCGACTATGCTCGATAAAGGAGCGGACTATTTTATTTGCCGGTCTCATTTGGCCAGTATCAAAGCGTTCCATCTTGACCCTCGACTCCTCTCGAGGATCACGCCTGACGATACGCGCCTATCATACATTGTCAGCACATTGCTCTAGGCAGAGAAGGGGACACGCCGTACATAGCGAGAAAGGAGTGAATATAATGCGAATGTGCCTCCTTCACCTTCATCATCGGCTCTGAGCACTATGCAGATATATTTGACGGTGACCATAAGGGTTATGGACCAAATTATGAGAGATAAGGCACCGAGAAGGTCTTGATTACTCGGCTCTCTATCGAAGGTGGAGGAATAGACGTAAAGGGGACTAGTTCCAATGTCACCATAGATGACACCGGTAGATTGATAGGCAAGCCTAATTTGATGTCAGCAAGGACTCAGAATAGTGAGCACGGAATCGAGGAGTTCACACCATAACAAGGTCCAGCCTGTGAAGACCTGCGGACAAATTAGCCACAATCTCATGTTCTTAATAGAAACAAACGTACCTGCCGCTTCTTCACATCTCGTTCATCCACAGTATCCTTCTCGTCATTAGATGCCTCTTCAATATCTACCTCTCGTTTCTTTGCCCGGACACTTGGAGTCTTGAGACTATACTGTCCACTGCGCACTGAGTAGACGCCGCCTCCATTGGACACGACAGGATGTATTTCGTCCTCTGGGAAGTAAGTACGAGGTTCTGACATTCCAGGCGCAGCAAAAGGCAAAAGCTTGATGAAAGGTACACAATGAGAAGTTCAGAGGAGATAACGAAGACGAGAAGGTCCATTCATTTTTCCACAGTGTGCTCAAGATCGGGCTGAAGGGACTTCTGGGTCGGTAGGTGAGGTTATCAGCACTCAGCGCTGTGGCGTGGATCCTCGGAGCTAGCGCCACAGGAAGATTTCTCTGGACGCGACATGCTAAACGGTTAGTATACCAGATAGAGGGGCTTTCGCAAGCTCCAAAGCCACAGTTCCTCTATAGAACTAATCCAGTGCTCCAGTCGCGGTATTTTCCAGCAGCCGGAAACGTGGGTGGCGAACCTTATCACCGGCATTGCTGTGGCCGTCATATCAGCTAAACCAGCGCCTACCGACCTGGAACGGACACAACGAGGACCCGCTTCAGTGAAAAGATAACAAGAGTGACATGATAGTATCTTGAAAAGATTTCATCAATGTTCATATCAAAGATTCGCGGAGGGAACGACGCTAGGTGAAATGTTTGGAGTAGAAAAATCCCGCATACTATCCCGCGGAACGTGAAGTAGGGCTACCTAGACGCGTTGCATTAGCGCAGGCCATTTTTACTGGATTCACTACACGCCTCTATCATCGGAACTCTCTTATTTCCTATCCCCTCTTTCTATGTTAGGGTAAGAATATGCTTCCTATGCGATAGCGCTAACGAGTTCGGTGTGTAGGAACAGGACATGGTAAGTTAGCACCTCAGAGCCACCTAGCTACTCATCTGGTAAGGTCCAAAGCCGCAAACTTGACGTCCCAATCCGTATGACAGTACGCTGGAGATAAAATAAAGATTTCGTGATAACGCATTCCGCGTCAGGTGTACCAACCAAGACCGAGAGTGACTTCAATACCACGCAATTAAATGAAATAGGTGAATCTCGTTCGCAATGGCAGCCCTTAGTTTTAATGACTTTCCATACCAGTCGGTACAATATATAGCGCCTTTGAAGGCCAGCGCCGAGAGAAAGCTCCACTATCGGTTTCTAGAGCTCATAACTCGAACCATTCTGTCTGAAGTCGTAAAATATGGACAGACGAGACGAATAGAGCGTTTCAGGCACCCTGAGACTTATCCTATGAGAAAATGTTCAATTAATATTTAAATAATAGAATATTGAAAATCCTACATCTATCGACGATAGATCTTCTCGCCTCTATATAGTGTTGTCACTTTCATTTCCCAACATACTCTATACCAGCAGCATCAGATGGTCAACATTGTCACCATCGTCTGCAGTCATCGTGATTCATTTATGGACTTGAAGAAACTTACTGTCAACCTTTTTTTACACATCCGTGTCTTCAAATTCGAATGCGATTGTTGGGCCCTGGCCCTTAGGAGAGGAGGAGGGGATTCGTTCGGCGAGATGTTTGAGATGTTAGCTTTGTTCGGCCTTTGCTGAGGTTGAGGAGGCCACCGGGATACATGTTGAAGCATGGAAATTGCTATCTAATCTATTGTTTTGTCTCAATATCTTATATCTTAATCGATAATTATTCTTAAGAGATGAGCAGACACCGTCGGATAAGTGCCATGGGCTTATGGGAGGATCGATACATCGATATCTTGAAAGAAACTCAATTCACAGCGCCAAATGCAAATACTGATGAGGAATGCATATCTGGAGGGCTCCAGGAGCTCCTTTCCGGATGGAAACCTTACGCTTGTCAGTACCTCGAATTCGACTAGGGAATGCCGCCTGCCATCAACGACGTCATAGACACTCCCTTCCTATCTCAGAATGTAATTGCGATATTGCCCAGGAGAGTTTCACAGAAACGACTTTCCTTAACGTCCTCTCTTGGAAACCTACGAGATTCCCCCGAGTGATCGCTGTCAGTTCGAAACATCAGACGAGTCAGAATGCTTTCTCGAGAGAGCTACATGCCGGTTTCGAAATGAGAATGGCAACCAATATGTTGCTGTGGAAAATTGTATCGGAGGATGATTTCAATAAGTTCAACAGTGAAGAAAAGAGAAAATCTCTTCCACCTCTTCGCCACTTGTATGACAGAGTTGAACAAGTCATGATCGTGAAATTAATTTCAGGCAAATACCATCATGGCCCACTTGCAACTTTTGACCTTGAATTACACGACAAACTTGTTTCACTTGGCTTTCGAGATGCACTGTACCCAATAGGCACCACAGACCATCAAGGACCCAGAAGGAATAAGCAGCCTGATGCATCCTATCGACCCTTGAACACCAGACCTCGTGCGAATGATGCACCTTCATTTGTTATTGAATGCGGGCCATCAAAGCCATGACTCAGCTACAGAAAGATGCTGGCTTCTGGTTAATGCAAAGCAATAACTGTACAAAGCTTGTTCTTCTTATCATGATTCAGTGGGACTCACTAAACATAAAAATGGAGAGATGGCAGATATCGGGTCAAAGCACTTCGACCGATATGGCCATACGTCAGCAAACTGTCACTCTAGAAGCGAATGGCACTGTGAATGGCGCGCCGCTCATCCTTCCAGTCGATCTCATCTTCAGCGTCGTTCCCCCTGGCATGCCAGATACTGAAATTCAATTTTCGGAGCAAGAATTATCGAGGTGGGTGGCGTGGGCCTGGGCAGGTCTCCAATAGTCATCGTGAGGGGAGTGGTGGGATATATCATATCGCCTTAGAAATTGGTATACTGTCTGAAACAAGGCTATAATTATCAGTGGTCGTCACTCCCAAGAATAACAAGTCGTTGAGGATATGAGCGATGCGCCTGTGAGTGCTGCTCTATCGCGCGTTCGACCACTGAATGGGAAGGTGATTTCTAGAGTCACGAAGGCATCCGATCTCAGTGGACTGCTAATTTGCAGTCTTTAAGATTAAAAGATGCCTAGGTATCTTGGAGAGTTTCCTTAGCTCGCTTCTCTGATTATTTATTTCAGTGGACTTCCTGGGATGGTAATGATGTTATACTAAGGGCCGATGAGGTTTAGAGTCCATTTCATCTCGTCCTTTAAAAGATGGGCCTTATCCAGAAGTTTTCAAATACTGTGTTTCTTTTATACACTGAGCAAATTTTGAAAGTCGAAATTTGTTCTCATATGTACACAGTTCATAATATGTTTATATATACATTGTCATACAGTCATATCTGGCACATCATCTTATCTATACTACATCGATACAGGTTACTTCAGGTCCACCAGCGGTGGCAATTGCATCCTTGACGCATCCCCCATTAGATCACAATAGCAGATTGAAGCTCATCACATACTGGAAGTCGTCTGTGTTGTTTCGTGAGTTGGAAAGTCCAGCCCATCGTCGCGCCACAGCCCTGGGCCTGCTACTTGAAGTTTTAACCACCATCCGTAACCCAGTTGCTGGCGTAGACGAGTGCAATTCGTCAATATGTGCTTGTTGATGACATACCGTTGTGCGCACAGGAAGTGTCAAGGATCCAGGCATGCGGCCGGAAGTATAGACGCGGTGATACCCTTCAACAAGACCTTCATGTTCCTCCCACTGAGTTGCCGGGTACTGCGAGCCCGATGTTCTGGAGATAGTGACTTCTTCGAGCATTTTGGCTGTTATATATACATGTTAACAAGACCGTCACAGGAGGCTATTTTGAGGAAATCCCTCCAGAGAGGACTCCCGCACGCCGGCCATGGGATTGGGCCGTTTGCAGATTGGGGGCCATTTTCTTTCTAATTGGAACCAGTCCCTCCTCCTCCTATGCAAGATGGAGGAGAAATTTTCTTACGATCGAAAGATCAATGGGAGATCTTATCAAGAGCAGGAAAGAGATGGCGATGGTAACTGCTATAAATCAACATAAACTAAGCCCGCTCTGGAATAGTATGCTGGCCCTGTTCCGCTTCGTGGTCCATCCCGTGCGGGAGCTGTTTATTTTCATCCGATCACCATCGACTTGGCCATATTAAAGGTCCAGAATCCAGACCAGACATTCGATCCAAGGTGTCCTAGCCTACTGCTTGCTATATGCAGCCGCTACTGCGGTTGTCCCCAGAAATAATCGCAGTACGCACCACTGACAGGGTTGTTCATTCGATGTGACGTCCAATCTCACTGCTGGCATTCTCCCCTAATAAGCCTTTATACGCTCAGAGAGGACCTAGGACCTCTCTGTCGCCGCTATAGCGGTGTAATTTGTGACATGTAAGGCCGGCATCAAAATCTGACCTTCTACGATTATTTCCGGGTGCAACCGTAGGTTAGGCTCACCAATGGCGATCGCAGTGCCATGCGGCTGAAAGACCTCAATATGATATATAGACTCGTAGGGGGCCTTATCTGCCGGCTCCCAGGTGTCTGACACTACTCCAAGCTCAAAACCCCTTCGTGTGTCAAGAACTTATTTCTGAGCCTTGTCTTGTCGTGAAGCTTGTATACTTTTTTTCCTTTTTTTTCTTTTTTTTTAAAAAGATATCAAACCCCAAAACTCTGCAGCTCCTCTAAACGCAACCGCTAAAATGCGTCGCAAGTGCGGTAATGCAGAGGACCTCAAGGCCACAGCGCAGAAGCGAATAGAGTATGCTCCCAGACCACTCCCGGAACGACGGCCGCGAGCATTGACAGTATCGTCGATCGGAGTCGGGTCGGAGAAGACGTCCAGTCGCTGGTCATGGAATCCCTTCAGGAACGAAGCGCCGCAGCGCACTTTTGATCAACTCCAGTCACCACTAATCGCCAAGCTTCCGAAAGAGCTTCGGCTGCTCATCTGGAAAGAGGTCGTAGGCGGGCACTGGCTTCATATTGTGCGCGCACGAAAGAGACTTTTGGCCATAAAATGTACCGAAAACCCAGAGCGTGGCACCAACACCCATCTCCATGATTGCTGGGGCACGCTGAGAATGGCTGTGTATCGTACGCCTGGATTCTATTCCAGCCCCAATTCCCGCTCAAGTGCGGCTGCCGCAAATATACTTTCTTTGCTGAAAGCTTGCAGAATAGTGTAATAGAGATTCAGTTTATGTTACCTCGCTTGCCATTTTAACAGGGTTACTAGGTACTCGGAGACCGTGGATCTTCTCTATAAGGACAATGTCTTTGATTTCAACCATCTCGACACGATCCTCTATCTGTCTCGCACTACCTTGCGCAACCGACTGGATCGCATCCGCACTGTTCACCTTCACCGGTACTTTGAGCATTTCATTGTTCCGCCAGCAGCAACCTGGTTGCCCCCGCCGCCGTATGATTATGGGACTTGGAAAGAGGCATGCAACATCTTGGCGAGCCTCGCTGGTCTACAAGAACTATTTGCATCTGGACGGAGAAGCGCTGCTGCCGCAGGCGGAAGTATGCGAGGCCGTTCTGGGACCACTATGCCATATTAAGCCTGTGAAGAGGTTTGATGTGTTTGTTCCTTGGGATAATCCAGCAACCTATGTCAATGTTGATGTTAAGCCCTTCCGGCTGTTGACTGGAGGGTTTTTGCAATTCGCCTGACTTAGGATCTTCAGGACTATGTGCTGGGGGGGGGGGGGGGGGGGGGGCGGTCGGTAGTGTTCCTTAATTTATATAGTCTGACGCTTTGATTGAACCATTGCATCTTCATATTATTCTCATCTACTAAATTTATTATAACTTTAAGGCATTAGATACCCAAGTAGAGGAAAAAACATTCAGATAACTACAATAAAATATCAGATACGATAAGCATAACAGGTCTATGAAGGGGATGACTTGATCGGCGACATGATAGCAGGGCCACAGCTGTATCCTTAACGCTTCATGAACTGGCTGTCCTTCTCAAGCCAAGCAGCGAAATCCTTCAGTCCTGGATGAATCTTTCTGATCTCCTGAATATTCGCATTGTATCCATGATCGCGGAACCACCGGAACATGTACCCAAATTCCTTGACCAACCACATAAAAAGGGAACAGAGCGTCTCCGAAGCCGTAGGAAGGTCCTTGCCCGTCTTGTCCTTGAAGATCTTCGCGAGCTGATCATACGTCAACTCATCGCCCGCCAGCGAGTAGCACTTTCCCTTGAATTTCTCCGGTTCGAGGAACGCCTGAGCGCCAAAATACCCGATATCGCTCACGGCAATCAGCTGCAGCGGTTTGCTGTTCTTGAGAGAGACCTTCCACGAGGTCGCGAATGCTTTCCCGAGAAAGCCCGGGACGAGATTCTCAAAGAAGGCGGTCGGTCGGAGGATAGTCCAGTCCATCTCACCGTGCTTGGTCTTCTCCATGAGGTGCTGCTCGATGCGATGCTTGCTGATGAAATGTGGGATGTCGGTGGGGTTGTCGATTGAGGCGTCGCCGCCGCGGTCGACCGAGGTGTAGACGTAGAATTTGACACCCTGTTTGATCGACTCGTCGATGAGGGCTTTGCCCTGCCGCTCTTCCGCTTTTACGTCTTGGCCTTTGCCCATTATCGACTTGGTGCCCCGTCAGCATTGTATGTAGAGGATATACGAACAAAGCTAGAACAGGGTTGGTGCTGGAGCTGTTCTTCAGCACTCACTTGAACACTAAAAACCCCCCAAATCGGCGCCGACGTGACGCTTCTAGCAGTCCTGAATATGCCCGCGGGATCGTCCAGGTTTCCCTCCACCAGTTTGATCGTCGATGACATCTGCGAGAGCTTCTGAGCAGCCGGGGACCTGGCGTTCCGAGTGACCGCAAGGATCTCGAACCCGGCGCGTTTACTGAGGAGCGTTTTTATGACGGCGCCGCCCTGCTTGCCTGTTGCGCCTGTGATGAGGACAGCGGACATGGCTGTGATTGGAACGTTGGTGAGATTCTGAATGAATTTGAGAATTACCAGTTAAATCGAAGCACAGACAAGAAAGAAAGACGAGCGTAAGGAAGGGGAGCAGTTGCTACATGTGATTTGACTGTGGTGTGTATAAACTGTGTAGGCCCTCATTATATCCCTTTCTCACAACACTATTAAGTTCTTACTTTGTCATTCTAGTTTCTGACACCGATTAATTAAGTTTAAATTAAATTATGCAGCTTACAGGCACACCGGCACGTGTCTTTCAACTCTATTCTCTTGCCAGACGTGGGGAAATAATGTTGCCCTTTCCTTTTTCTGTTTCAGTCTCATTATTCTGGTATGATCTTGGCAGTGTATATATTTGTCATCTACTCGGCCAACGGGTGAACGACTAATGCCGAACGCCCGAGCCAAGAAAATGGAATAATGTTATCCTGAAACTGCTGATCCGCATCTCCTGATTTCCTCTGTGATCTTTTTTTCCCCAAAATAGCTCGTCTAGTAGCTGTAGAGAATTGATAGAGGTTCAACAGAAAGTCTTCAAGATAACCCCTGTCAAAGGTAGACCTTTTGTTGGGGTCTTTTCTTCCTCGCTACTTATCTACAGTCTGGCGTGCGGGATATGCGCTGGCAATATCGGGGATTGCTGCGTGTTTTTGGCACATTCCCATTCATTTTCTATGACTTTGAAACTTGAGGTGTTCCTATCTCGACCAGGATCTCGTAGAAAGTATACGGGTGCCCCCTATCCATACTTATTACCTTCCTTAACTGTGCAAATCCATGTTCTCGTTGGGACTAGCCAGGACTTGCTCGCCTCTCAGTTAAGTCTTTGATAGTACATTCCTCCGACTCAGTTATACTATGCTCTTTGAAGTCTTTGAAGTCGCAAAGTATTTCTAGTTACACTCAACTTAGTACTACTAGTGAGATAAAATATTGACTGGAATACCAGAAGAAGTTAAGCTGGTTGAAGCGAAGCTTGGTGTAGTCGAGCGCCCAGTCGCTGGCGATGTATCGGGGAACGTTCGCCTCCTCGCACGCATCGATGAGCTCTTTTTGTCCGTCGACCATGCGCTTGTCGTCGCCGAGATAGCAGCACACGACGACGTCGCAGCCTCGGACAAAAGAGCGCACCGCTGCACGGTCGAATGCTCCGCCTTGGGTTATCTGGAGCTGCGGAGATGAGGACAGCACAGCAGCAGGGAACTTGCCAGGGTCACGGCAATAGCCCCGGATTGTCACGCCCTTTCGCCTCAGGAGGTGCGAGACTAGACAACGGGCAAATTTGCCAGTGATACCTGCGATTCCGACGGTTATCGCCATAGTGGACTAAATGCTAGTAAGAGGTAGATTGTTCTTCAAAACGGACACGAAGCACAAAGAGAACAGATTCAATTGACTTGTAAAATGCCAACAGCATGTAATGATTGGCTTTGTATACCATACGCGACAAGACACTTATATCAAGTTATGTCACTCCGCGCCTCCTCAAATCCTCGGGCTCGGGACTGATAGAGAGACCGGAAAGCCGATTATGACAAATCATGGGCTGAATGACAGTAAAATGGAAGGGGATTCGACAGGGAATTGCAGAGATGTCTCAATTCCTGACGCTCCTGAGTGACCCTGCACCGTAACAATAGGGGAAACAAGCTGGACGTCTAACGGCTTGGAGCTTTCTTCTAACAGATCCGGCAGGAGACCCCTGTCTGTGGGGAAAGATTCGGCCTCTCGGCGTGCCGAAAGACGCCGGTGCTGAAGAACTCGGGGTCAACCTTAGATAACAGATAAGCCGGGCCGAGACTAACCTGAAAAGGAAACATAGTGACATCACTGCTATGATATCGATGTCATACTCGGACACTATATGAAGCCTGGGTTCAGGAACTCCCAGACACAATGTAGCACGACTTCCATTGACTGTAGACTCGAGAGTTTTGCAATTATTGCCTGTTTTGTCTCCTTCTCACAAAATGTCCAAGCTCATCACTGTCTTCGGAGCAACCGGTAACCAGGGAGGCTCGGTTATCCGCCACATTCTCGCAGATGCCGATCTCTCCAAGGAGTTCAAGATCCGTGGTATCACGCGGGATGTCACGAAACAGGCGGCACAGGCCTTGGTAAACCAGGGCGTCGAAGTGAAAAGTGTATGTATAAGCAGAACCACGCCTAATCACCAGTGAGAAGAAGGAACCTAACAAAAATTCAAGGCCGACCTGAACTCTAAGGCTTCTCTTGCCGATGCTATCAAGGGCTCACACTCCGTCTTCCTCGTGACCATCCCTAGCTGGGCTGCTGGTGCGCCCGACGCCGAGCTGGTGCACGGCAAAAACGTTGCCGACGCTGCCAAGGAGGCCGGTGTGCAGCATCTGATATATTCCTCGCTTCTGAACGTGACCGAAGCTTCTGGCGGCCGGCTCAAGAACGTTCCGCACTTTGATCTGAAGGCGCAGGTTGAACAGTACATCCGCTCCACGGGAGTCCCCTGCACATTTGTTCTACCCGGCTATTTCATGACAAATTACACAAAGCTTGGAATGTTGCGACGAGGCGATGATGGCATGTATAACCTGACGTACCCGGTTGGAAGGGACGCAAAATTCCCCCTGATCGATCCTTCAGAGGACATCGGTAAGTGAGCGATGATAGATAGATTCACAAACCCCCCCCAAAGACATTCAAGCTTACTTACTCTTCCTAGGAAAATTCGTCGTCGCGGCCCTCAAGCAACGCTCGAAGCTCCTTGGAGCTCAAATCCTCGCAGCTGCTGACTACTATACGCCAACACGCATACTCGCGGAATTTGAAGAGGTCACTGGCAAACACGCACGATATGTCCAGGTCGATGCGCAGACATACAAGAGCTCCTTTCCACCGAAAATGGCGACTGAGATGCTGGAAAACCACCTTTTCATTGAGAATCCGGGGTACTATGCTGGCCGAAGCCTGAAAGAGAGCTTGGACCTGCTGTCGGAGGTTGGCCTCAAGCCGACCACATGGAAGGAGTTTTTGGAGAGGAACAAGGCTGCTTTTGCGTAGAAAAGATATCTGGAACCGAATCGAGCGTCCCGCTCTACTCTCTAAGCAGCAGATAGATTAGTTTCTTGAATGTATGCTCCTTATGCCATATGCTTTCTGTTTATCATCATATAAAGAGCTGGCTCACCATATAGACTGATTTTCGGCATCAGACTCAAAGACCGCCTTCCAACTATAGCATAAAAAAATTGGCACAGCAGCATGTTTTAGACGAAAAAAAAGACCTATCCTATAGTTGACCGATCATAGGTAGGTCATAGAGGTCGGCAACAAGGATATAACACGATGAGAGAGAGAGGACCGCAGAGTCAGATAGCCAGTATAAAGATATGACGCACAATTAGCGTCGGAAATCAGCGCAAGCGTGGCTGCAGCCAGCGGGCAAGTCGCTGGAGTTAGTATAAATGGCTTCAACGGCCCTGACCCCTATCAGACTCAATCAGCAACTTTTGATTCTGCCTGGTAAATAAGATTTAAGACATCGAGGTACGGTATCAGTGGCCATGGACGCTGATTCCAATAGTATGGATAGCCGTCGAGTTTTGGAGATCGGTGTTTAGTTACCCCAACAGCAATACGGCGAGGTGGAGATAACCCGGATGATATCCCCGCAAGCTTGCGCTCTCATCCGACGCTCTTATGCGGGGGTGCGGGTCTTAAGCGCCTGGAAGTCTCAGAGGGTACGCTCGACAATGATAAACATTGCGGGGATCCAGTGGATTCTTATCAATCAATATCGATAATATTGAGAGCTTGAGAGCTCTTATCAGGGAATATAGTTGTTTATCTGTCCTGGCGACTTCTCCATTTTTTATGAAAGGATTTCCCTGTTCTTTCACGTAAATTATTTCCAATAGTGCAACAAACTGGTCAAACGTGTCCTCGTTGGCTATGGAATCGATCTTGATGTCGTGAGTGGTTTGTAAGTATTGTCGGAATTTCATACATACAACTCAGCCGTCTTCACAACCCTTACTATTGTCAATAACTGACAAAATGCAAATCTAAGGATCAACACGCGCTCCGGAGCTCCTGCAAATCCAACAGATGTCTCTAGAGGCATCTTCGGTGCTACCGTCGGCATCGACCGTCTACTGAAGCTATTTGGTGAATACGGGATCAAAGCGATGTGGTTTGTGCCGGCTCATTCGATCGAATCGTTCCCGAAGCAATTGGCGAAAGTCCGTGATGCTGGGCATGAAATGTGGGAGAATACCTCCCTACCTGCTAGCTCTGGTATGTATTCGAAACGTAGGATTGAGTATGATGTGTTAAAATATGTAGCGGCCTTCCTGGCTATACTCACGAATTTGTATCCACATGGAGCGAACAGCAGCAGCGAGACGTCCTCTCAAAATCTATTGAGGTAGTCACTGCCTTTACTGGCAAGAAGCCTAAGGGATGGACGGCGCCTGCGTGGGACACGTCGAAGCAGGCAATTAAACTGCTGGAGGAGTATGGAATCGTGAGTGCTAAATATTTTTATATATATCCTATCCGGGGAAAATGTTAACAGTTTATTATACAGGAATACGACCACTCCTTCATGCACCACGACTGCCAAATGTACTTACTACGTCCCCGACGGCACCGAGACCTGGAAGGAAACCAACGTCTCCCTCTCCGCCTCTGAATGGATGGCGGATGACGCCCATGACGAAGCTCACGTCCAGCAGAATCGTCGAAGTCCCCGCCGACTGGCACCTCGACGACTGGCCGCCCTTCGTACTCAACCTCAAGCAGACCAGCACCCACGGCTACGTCGACCCCCACGTGATTGAGGAGTTGTGGAAGGAGCAGTTTGACTTCTTCTACCGGGAGTACGATACGTTCGTGTTTCCCATGTCGGTCCACCCCCAGGTCAGTGGGAAGCCGCAGGTGATCTTGATGCATGAGAGAATCATCGAGTGGAGTGGATGACGATGGAGGAGATGGTGGCGGAGTTTAAGGAGGGGAAGCTCCAGGGTGCTTTGGCTGAGGGGGTGTCGAACTGTAGGTGATCACTCTCACTACAATCTCTCAGGTGCTAACGATGAGGGGTATGAGTGGGCTTCCTAAGACACGTGAGCTAATCAGGTCTGATAGATCTATATTACTAGATAGCTCCAGCATCCTTTCTTTCGATCATTGGCTGTCAGCCCGTTTCCAGCGTTTGACAGTTTGGAGGCCTAAATATTGAATGCTACTCCGCAGTATTCAGCCCATTAATTAGTATCTTAGGTATCTATTTGTTGAACCCATTTTCAGTATCCGCGCTTCTCTCTCTTTTAGTCCCTCTTCTATTGAACATACTAGTGCACTTGCAAGTTTCTGAACCCTTCACGTACATACCTACCTACAAGCCAGTATCTCATTGTACAGTACCTAATCACACACTCCCCATCATGGCATCCACACCAAAACCCACCGTCCTCTTCGTCCACGGCGCATGGCACAACCCAAACCACTTCAAGCGCATCATGGACCTCTTTGCAGCCAACGGCTTCCCCAGCTCCTGTCCACCGCATCCCAGTGTGGCAATCCGCCGCCAATTGGCCTCACAGAGGACATCCAGTCTATCCGCGACGAGCTCACGAAGCTGGTGGAGATAGAGAAGAGGGATGTCATTGTTGCTGCGCACTCATACGCCGGTCTCGTCACCACCCAGGGTGTCACTGCTGAATTTTCAAAGGCGCGAGAAGCAAAGGGACTTGCGGGTGGTGTTGTTCACCTCGTCTTCATGTGCGCCTTCATTGTGCCGCTGGGCGAGTCCCTGGAGTCTGCGTTGGGCGGGTTATTGCCACCTTCTTTCGAAGTAGATGTAAGCATTTACCTTCAGGAACCACTAGAAATATATGACATGCTAACATCACGATGATAAAAGGAACAAGGAATGTGCACCATGCTCGAGCCCGAGCGAAGGCTCTACAACGACCTCCCCAAGGAAGAACAGGACCATTGGACCTCGGAGCTGAAGCCCAGCCCGACGGGACCCCAGTTCATACCCATCTCCCATGCTGCCTATCTTCACTATCCGGTGACATATCTCTTCTGTGAGAGGGACGAGGTGTTGCCCTTGGGCATTCAGCAGATGATGGTCCAGAAGGTAACGGAGCGAGCTGGGATCAGTATCGAGACGGAGACCTGCACAGCGGGGCATTCGCCGTTTCTGAGCCAGCCGGAGACTGTTCTGAATCTTGTGAAGATAAGAGCCTGAGCGGATGGCAGCTCTATTTTTCCACAACCTGTCATGGGTTGTAGGTGCTCGGAAATAGTTTTATTCGAGATATTACTCACGTTCCATTCGTACTCTTAAGACATTATTGCATCTAGTCATTGGTCTGTGATATTGTCTTAGTAACGATATACATGGAACGGGTATTTATCCGGAAAAGGAGGATCCAAGAGACAATGGATAGGCATATATGGGGGTTATTGCACGTAGACTAATGTACCTTCATAAAGCGCCGTGGTCGAGCAGAAGGGGTACTAGTATCTAGACTAGAACACATGGGAAATCTTCGAGTACATGTTTGGACAAAGTTGTGAAGCTCGAGCGCATGAGGAGACCCGAATGCCCCACGACTGAATAGACGGCGGTAACCATCTCATGCAATAGCATACCGATTGCAGAACATGCTTCGCTTCCGGTCTCTTTCGGGGCTCGCCGGGAAAGCGTCATCTGTGTATCCATCCAACTGCTTCTCTCACTAAATGCATATCCTCGTCAATTGCCGCATAGTAAGAGAGACTTCTTCGTCTTTTTCGCCTTTACAAAATCCCGCCAAGGTGTGTCCATCTACTTATTTCCCTTGCCGCTGCTTATGCTTCGGATTCTTCGAGCTACCGCGGAGAAGTCTTATCAATATCCACATCCACAATGCGCCAATGACTTCAACGAGCTGTCGAATGACAATACTTACCAGATGATATAAACCCTGCCCTTCCGCCGAACGGGCTATAATAAGTTACACACACAGAATCAGCATCCTACTCTCAACCAAACGAATCCACGAGAAAAACGGCATATGCATGCATACCTTGCACCCATCACACAGCCTCTTCACCGACGACCTCGTTTTCATGCCCCGAACCTGTTCGAGCCCCCGCATCACACTCGCGACAACCCCACCATTGTTGTTGCTGCTGCTCTGCTGCGGAAATCGCAGGCTCCGCAGAGCGTCTGCGGAAGGTATCCTGGCCAATTGCGAGAAGAACGAGCGCTGTGAGATGAAAGACGAGGAACCAGATGATGTCTGGCGAGAGAAGATGGGGAGGGCTCCGCGGAGGAGCGAGAAGGAGCGGAAGGAGAACATGGTTGCGACGCCGGCTGCTCCTAGCTGCTGAGATATGGATGTTCGTGCGATTCGACTCAACAGAACTGGATTTCCCAAGTTCCGCTCCCAGACCTGTCTTTTGCGGAATGGAAGGCAGAGATAGATGCGAAGCTCAGGGTCTTGGGTTTTCCGTGTTGCGCGATGGTTTCGAGGTTCTTCCGCATCGCACCGGAGCAGGCACACTGCCCGGGGATTCTGTATCGCCGGGGTTCCGATCGATCGCGCAGAAAGCTGCGCGCCTATTGGCTGCTTGTCTAGTAGTTGTCTACGGAGTACTTCCCATTACGCTGCTCTCACAATGAATTGAGAAGATGAGTTTCGTACAATAGAGTCAACTAGCTGTGCATGAATGAATTCTAAAGAATGGTGGACACAGTCCGAAAATCATCATGTCTGTCGCCATCAGCTCCGAACGCCAAACAAAAACAAAGCAGCAACGCGCACATCATCGCCCCATACTTTTCAACATCTGCTAATAGTTCCATCGCGGGAGGGAGTCTAATCGAAATCTACTTCACTAGATATCGTATACAGTGATAAAAAATCTCACTGCGTTTTAATCGGAACGCAGGAACATTTTATACGTAGGAGAGTCTGTGCATTCCTTGAACGGATAGCCCAGGTCGTTGAGGAACGCTTCGAGGTCTGCCTTCTCAGACTCCGGGCACTGGATGCCTGCCAACACCTTGCCGATGTCACCGCCGTAATTCCGGTAGTGGAAGAGCGAAATGTTCTGATGCGGGCGAAGGGTCCTAAGGAACTTGTGAAGGGCACCAGGGCGCTCGGGGAATTCGAACATGAAGAGGCGCTCGTCCTTGACTCCGCTGCGACCGCCAACAAGATATCGGATATGCGTCTTCGCGAGCTCGTCGTCACTGATATCTGTTGCGCTCATGCCGGCCTTTTCTAGCTGTGCAATAATGTTGGCCAGGTCGTCCCGACCCGTAGATGCGGACAACGAGATGCCCATAAGGACGTCGGCGGTGTCTTCTCGCGCATATCGGTAGCTGAATGCTGTAACTGCTTGGGGCATTACAACCTCGACTAGTTTCGCGAACGCGCCAGGACGTTCAGGAATGGTGATGCTCAAGAGGGCCTCCTTCCTTTCCCCTAAAGCGGCACGCTCTGCGACGAAGCTGAGTCTGTCAAAGTTCATGTTCGCACCGGAAGTGATAGCAACAAGCTCTCGCTTGGTGTTGGGGCTGGGGTATTTGGCGACATATTTCTTGAGACCGGCAAGGGCAAGGGCACCGGCCGGCTCAACAATTGACCGCGTGTCCTCGAAGACATCCTTGATGGCGGCGCAGGTCTCGTCGGTGGAGACTTCGATAATTTCATCCACGACCTCCCTGCAGATGCGGAATGTCTCTTCACCGACAGCCTTGACCGCCGCGCCGTCTGCGAAAAGTCCAACTTCTTTAAGTGTCACCCTCCGACCCTGTCGGAGAGACTGAACCATAGCATTAGCATCATGGGTCTCAACTCCAATAACCTTTACGTGCGGCGCAATCCGCTTGATGTAAACTCCAACACCAGCAATCAAGCCACCACCGCCGACACAGCAAAATACAGCTTCGAGATTCTGCAAATTCGCCTGGCGCAAAAGTTCCATGCCAATGGTCCCTTGGCCGGCAATAACGTAGGGGTCATCGAAGGGAGGAATGTTCGTAAGATCGTGCAGCTTCTCCAGGCGATGCGCTTCCTCCTTTGCAGCATCAAAGTCATTCCCATGGAGGACAACAGCCCCGCCTAACCGAGAGACGTTGCGATGCTTGATGGCCGGGGTGCCGGCCGGCATGACGATAGTTGCTGGGATCTTGAGTTTGCGCGCGGAGTAGGCAACGCCTTGCGCATGGTTTCCTGGGCAAGAGAAACAAAAGTATGAGCCGTAGAATCCAAGGTCCTCTCGGAGAGTGATCTAACCTGCAGAGCACGCGATTACGCCCTTCCATCTCTTCTCAGGGGGAAGATGAGCCATCTTGTTGTACGCTCCGCGGAGTTTGAAGCTGAACACAGGGAGCAAGTCCTCCCGCTTCAGCAGGACCCTGCATTCTAGCCGATTGCTCAGGTTTATGGCGTGTTGGAGAGGTGTTTCCTCGACCACCTCGTAGACGCGCGATGTGAGGATCAATCGGAGATACTAGGTTCAAAATTCCACACAGTCAGAGTCAGAACGTCGGGGCATTTCCTGAGAGTAAAGTTTCTTACATCTGGGTAGCCATTGGGGAGCAAAAAGTCCTCAGGAACTCCCCAATCTGGGGGCAATTTTGGGTCCGCCCGCTCAGAGGGCGGGGTCGGGTTCGCAGCGTACTCGGTCAGCGACAGGCCGCTGAGCTTGGGTGTACATGGCGTTGTGGTGCCATTGGTGGATGGCTCGTCGGACATGATCGTTCAAAATATGGAAATCTTCAATTCATGCGCAAACGTAAATGAAACCTGAAAATGGAAAAGAAAGGAGCGGAGTCAAAGGAGCTGGTGGCGTTTTAAGCGGAGTGACTCCATGTCCTTACTGCCTTATCGCCAAAAATGACTTGCGCGGGGCGGAGTATGATGAGTCATCAACCCTAACAACAAGCCCTACGTTCCGATATCGGCTTTAACAGTCGGTTTGTTATGGACCTTGCCATACAAAGGCCGGATAATTATAGGACCGAGGGAAGGAACTGATAGGCACGTGACTGACCATGATCACCTTGATCACCACGATCACCATGATCACCAGGACCCAGGCAGACAGGCATGTATATAATGACGCTCCTTGCAGACAGATTCCGACCCTCGTGGTCGGCTCACACAGCAACCTGTCATATAGGCGTGCTAGTAACACAGGCTTGTTCTACTATTATATTGCTCGCCCCCTTGTTTTCTGTTCTCAAGATAAACCAACGACCCCTTTGGTCTAGTCATCTAGGCCTGTCGTTACACGGTTCTTGAACACGTTTTCTTGAGAAAGCAACCAACTTGTTTTACTCGTCCTATATGAATGCAAACAGAAAAGATATTCGGCTAAATTGTTAGTATAAGGATTATATAGCCAATCCTTTGTAAATGCAATTTTTGTCCTCTCCATTCTCCCTTTTTTGTATTAGGTATCATCAATACAACTATGTACAGTACATGCACATAGGATGTATCCCATTAATCCAACATCGATACCCAATCAAGATAGCTCGAAGCGTCTCATATGCTACTCATGACGAGTCTTCATTTATCACGTAACTGCCCATTCTTCTTGGTGGAACGCGCCTGGCGAACATCGTGTCGATCTCGTCGAAGGTCCGTCCCTTCAGCTCGGGTATATAGAAAAAGCAGACAACAGTGGCGAAGAGTGCCAGACCCCCGAACACGAATCCAACTTTCCCCTGCATGTTCGCAGCATCAGGGTTCACCATGTAAGGCACCGCCACGTTCATCGCTATGCCAAAGACTGACTGCACGGCTGTAGCAAGGGCGGTAGTCTTGGCTCGCAGTCCAACGGCGGAGACTTCCCCCAGAAGAACAAACGCGACTGACCCAATGCTGACTTGATATATAAGAGCGTAAACAACCGTGAGAGCGGCCTGCGCCCAACTTGCAGCGTGCGTAGGAACGACATCCAAGATACCGATAAGAAGAAGGCAGATAGTGAGACATGTCATGCCGGTGAGGAATATCTTGCGACGACCAAAGGAATTGACGACTACCCACGACAACATGGTTCCAACCACGCCGCACGCAGTAACCCCAACTCCCAGATTGAAGGAATCTGACGTGGGAAGCCCGGCGAGTTCGAAGAAGTAGGTCGAGAAGCCAAGGACGAAGATGATACCGGAAAAGTGCTGGCAGACGAAGACTCCCGTCGAGATTCCGGTTCTAATGAGATTTGTACCCCGGAAGCACTCAATCCACTTGCTTTCCTGAAGAGCACGTTCCTCGGCCACTGTTATCTGAATAGCTTTCAGTTTGACCTCGATGTTCGTGTCCTTGCCATACAGCCTTTGGAGAGCATGGCGAGCACGGTCGATGTCGTTGCGGTACACAAGATACCATGGTGACTCTATGGAGAACGGGAGACCAATGGCAAAGAAGACTGGTGATGTTTTCGCGCGAGTCAATTCACTGCCCTCAAGGTCTTCTGCGGTGAGACCTACCAACAAAGAACAGTTGGATCGCAAAAGGTCCACGGTAGCCCCAGCTATCATCTCGATCACCGAAGCCTTTGATCGCCGCGTTGGAAAGCAATTGCCCAATGACAATGCCAAGATTGATGCCTGCTGTTGATATTCCTCGGAGTACGACAGGAGATACCTTTGACGCATTAGAATACAGTTTTGAGGCCACGGCGGACGACATACCTCGGAGCAGTAAAGCGGCCCGATGGTCAAGAAGAAGCCAAGCCCAACGCCCAGAATCAGTTTACTGATCAGGAACGCGGGCCGCACTGCGGAGAAGATCTCCCCAAAGATGCCTCCACAGGCCGTGGCCACGCCGATCGCGAGGCCCCACCGCCTGCCAACGCGGTCCGCCACGACGCTGCAGAGAAAGCCGCCGAAGAACTGGCCGACGGACGAGATCATGCTGAACGCGCTCAGCCAGTCTGCAGGGATCGTGGGTTCGCCCTTGTACATGTATCCAAACTGTCTTCGGAACGCGGGAACCGACACGATGGCGCCGTTGACCTGCGCATCGAAGCCCCTACCCCAGAGACACGATCAATTCTGCCAGTAGACGGGGGGAAAAAGCAAGTGATGGGTAGACCTACCACCCAACAGCGCTCACGGCGAAGAAAAACGCCCACCAGACAAGCGTTTTGTGGTTCCGGACCACCTGCTGCACGGACAGCTGATGCTCCTCGGCATTGTTGTTCGCGACGGCCTCGTTGCTGCGAACTCTCGTCACCGCTCCCTTCTGCTGAGGCTCGGCAGCGCCATCCAGGGCCTCCTCTGCCATCGTTGCCGTGACCGCTGCTTCAGTGGTCGACTCGATTGACAACGACGAACGCCCACGAACACCCATGGAGAGATGGCGAGAAATGCTCCCAGCTGAGCCGAACAGGTTGTCTTCCAGGCTAACGAGGGACGCTCGTGGTTAATATCTCGTTCTCCCAGGCAGGGGGCGGGAGGAGCGACGAACCGTAATTAATACCCTCCGCGGTCCCCTTGTCAGCCACCGACTCGGAGCTGGCGCTGAAAGCAATGGCATTATTGTCGTCCAGCGCAGCATCTAGCCAGGCTAGATATATTTTTCAGGTCCCCGCCGCTATGCCAATAACAGGATGATCCGGGGCTGAAGACACTGGCCAAGGGAGACCGCTCTGGAGCCGAGGCGCTGTGGCCATATTATCCCCAGACTTCCCTTTCTCCCGCCACTTCAGACACCCTCCAGCGGCCGCGATGGCCAGCGCAACTCGTGTGTCCTTCTCACACCGCGCCCGATGACCGCTGCCCTGTGGTCGCTGTCCACCACATGAACGACTCCCTGCAGCATCTCCTCCATGCTGTCGAGCCCGAGTCTGTGCCGCTCGGTGCAGCGCCAGCCCCGCCGGGCCCCGCGGCCTCGAGCGTGAACAGCGCCAGCGGCCGTGCTCTCCCTCAGCCTGCACCGTCCGTCCGCAACCGCCCTGCTCCCCGGGGCACCGCGGCGTATCCTCGCAAGCGTGCGAACACGGCCTGCCAGGTCTGCAGAGCCCGCCGGACCAAGTGTGACAACAAGAAACCGTCGTGCTCGTTCTGCGAGAAGGTCGGCGCCAAGTGCATCACGAGCCCGACGGACCTGTCGTCGTATGTCTGCCCAATGATCAGATGCCTGAATTTCCCTCTCTCCATGTGGGCTGTTTTGGGCTGATATATCTTGTCCAGTTTTGACCCGGCCAGCTTGGCAATTCTTGAGCGATTGGACCGGCTCGAGCAGCTTGTTCGCTCTAAAGGTGGGGACAATGGCTCTGTCAAAAATTCCATGCCGGAGCTTGGCCCCCCTTTGAAGAATGGATCACCGCTATCCAACCTCCCGTTTGGACCGGACTTCAGTACGGTCACTGTGGAAACGGTGCTCTCATGGCCCGTCTTTCGCAACAGGTTCGACTCGCGTCTGGACTTAAAATCTCTGCTCAATGAGCCGGATCCAGGATCAGCCCATTCCCCGACGGTGGAAGCCGTGTCCGGGGAAATAAATCTGCAATTGGACGCCTGCAATAGGCTTCTGGACAGTTTTCTCGAGCGTGTGCACCCGGCTAATCCAGTCCTGGATGTTCCGCTCACTCGCCGCTACGTGCGTGAAGCCTGCATCAAGGGAATCGGTTGGGACGCACAGTCATGCCTCGTGGTTCGTACCCATCGTCTCTATTTATGATGTAAAATAGACCTGGATGCCATTCTAATGCTTGTCTCTATAGCTTCTTCTCTGCGCTCTGGGCTCAATTGCCGAAGCGTTCCATGCGCAATACGAGGCCAAGTCTGTTATTGCGAGAAACTCTGCGAGTTTTGCTCTGGCAAGATCCTACTTTGAGGCTGCCCGGAAACGGATCGGCCCCCTTCTACGCAATTGCGGCGTTTTAGAGGCGCAATGCTTTTTCTACTCTGGCGTCTACCTGATGACTCTCCAGAGGCCAATGGAGGCCTGGAGGTTTTTTGTTCAGGCAGCTGCTACCTCACAAGGCTTTGACTTTCCAAAGAAACCCGCCAGTCCTGAGGCAATGGCTAGCCCTGAAGCCAGGCGCGAGCGGGCATCACAGGAGAGCATGTACTGGACTTGCCTGAAGTCGGAACTGTAAGATAAACCCGGACTATCCGTCCATTGTATTGTGGTGTCAACGTACTAATGGCCGTTGTCCATCAGGGAAGTTCGTATGGAATTGTCCTTGCCGGGATTCGGACTACAAGACCTGTCGTATCCGACGTCCTTCCCAAGCCCTCCGTCGGAGAATCTGGAACATGATGCGGCCAGGGCTTGGTACTTTTACCTTGCGGAGATTGCGCTGAGAAGGCTCGCAAACCGCATTCTTCATAGTCTCTTCCGGAATCAGGAAGAAGGAAGATTCCTGCGCATTGCACATATGGTAGAGGCTACAGCGGCTTTCGAAACACAGGCCACCGACTGGTAAGCCCTCATTATTCTTTAGGCCCCTGCGTAGCATCTGGTTCTGACAGCTTTTGCACAGGATGGCTTCACTGCCTCCGATCCTCTCGCTGGCAACCCCAGAGAAGGACGACGACGTGCTCAAGTTTGTGCTTCGTGGGCATCTCCTCGACTGCTACGAATGGATGTACTTCCCCTTCATGGTCGAAACGATCAACTACGGCCGGCGAGACCCAGTCATCGATGAGTACGCCAGAAAAGGCCTGCAGACGTCTGTGGACAGGATCCGCAAGAACAGGCCGGGCTTTAACCACCGTCACCACGGCACATGGCTGATGCTGCGATCGTGCACGCGCAGTGCGTTAATCCTCCTCGCGGCGTGTCACAGTCGGGCCGTTCAGGATCTCATACCCGAGGGCTGGAAGGAAGCGGTTCTGAGCGCGATGGATATGCTGCGTTTCTGGCAGGACGAAGTCAGCGACGCACGGGATCGCCTTCACATCCTCTCCGAGCTGATGACGGATCTCGGGTATAAGGTTTGATGGGAGCATGGTTTGCCCCCAAATCGAACGCAGCACCGGTGAAAGGGGATATCAACTGAATCAGTGCCTTTTCTCTCTGGACCGAACCTCATTTGAGCATCTATTTTCCATGTGACTATAATCAAATCATCGAGTATACCCACATACTGTACATACTCCTCTCAAACGAGGAGCCCGGGGACATAATCTGGCGACCTTAACGTTTGAAGGACTCCGATGTACTTTAACTCCCAGAATGTATTTTAAAAATGTATACTTTATATTGGACAAGAAACCAATTGCCGGATCGAGTGCGTTAGGGGATGGAAAATATATTGAATTCGCGCAAAGACCGCTGTATAATTACCAAATTAGTCCAACCCCGCATGCTTAAATATTTTTTTTGTTAACACGGCCAATCTCAAGGACACCGTCTCGAATTATCGTCGTGATCCAGCACTGAACAGGCAATTGACATCCATTACCCATAAAAAAGAGTCACACTTAACGCCGATCCATCATGCGCAATAAACAACTCGCGCAAACCCCGCACGATCGGAACGGGACGGGTGGTTAAGATGTCCCGTATTGGGGATGTCACAAAAATGTCTTGGCACTCGATCTTTCTCAATCCCCCTCTCTCGGCTCGGCCCCGACGTCATGCCGATAGCGCGTCAGCTTTGCGTCTTGTGATAATTTCCTTCATTGCTGACTTCAGAAGAAGAGGCGTGGGCAATTGGAATTATTTTTTTTTCCCTTTGATATTTCTTACCCGGGTCTCCTGTGCCATTGAGAGAAACTAAGAAGATCAGGTGTTCGTCGGCCGTGCAGGAATCGATCGGGATCGGGGACTTTCACCAGCAAGCGAAACGTTGAGAGCGCAGCGGCTCTACCTTCTCCTACTACTACCTTCTCGGCCTACGCAGCATTTACTGCTTTCGAGCTGGCCCAATTCCGCGGCTAGCTCCGAATACTTGAATTGCCCACAATGAGTGACGAGAAACGCCTTCCGTCGTCCTTCGACGACAATCCGTGAGTGGCCGACAAAGACATCCCCTCACTGCGGGGGAGCTTGTTTTCTCCCATGATGAGCAGGAGTTGCTAATGGTGTTTTGCCTACTTAGTGAATTTGAATTTTTCGAGGAGACTGCACTGCAGAAGCTCAAGAGGCGTCTGAGGGAGGAGCCGCTTATTCCGCTAGGTATGGTTCCGTGCTTCTTTTCTTAATCCGAGCATTCCCGCATTTCGAACCTTGAGCCGCGAAGCGAAACGGGCATTTCCACGGAATAATGAGTACTTCAGAATCTAACTCGAGAATCAATCCACAGGATGCGCCGCAACCTGTTACGCCCTCTACCGCGCCTACAAGTCCATGAAGGCGCGGGACTCGGTCGAGCTGAACCGCATGTTCCGCGCACGCATCTACGCCCAGGGCTTCACCATCCTCGCCGTCGTCGCCGGCGGCATCTACTACAAGAACGAGCGGCAGCAGCGGCGCGAGTTCGAGAAGGCGCTCGAGGCGCGCAAGCAGCAGGAGAAGCGCGACGCGTGGCTGCGCGAGCTGGAGATCCGAGACAAGGAGGACCGCGACTGGCGCGAGCGGCATGCGGCCATCGAGGCTGCCGCGAGGGAGGCGGCGCTGGTGGCGAAGGGGGTGAAGAAGCCTTCGCCTCCGGCTACGACTGCTGCTGCTACGGCTACTACCCCTTCGATTTCGTCGGAGCAGCGGGATTATGATACGACGGAGGCGCCGGTTGAGAAGAAAGGGGGTGTGTTGGATGCGGTGAAGTCTTTGATCTATCGGGGGAGGTAGCTAAGTCGTGAGAGAATGGATGAATGGATTGAATGAATGAATTGAATGGACCGGGAGAAATTGTGGATGATTGATTCGTGCGAATCCCCTGTCTATTTCTTTTGTATGTGTGTATGTACATGTATACTATCTATTTAGGGTCAACGGGAACGGAAACAATTCTACTTTCCAAGTAGTTCCGCTCCGCTTCAAGGCCGCCCTGCAGCAGGGACTGACATGGTAGCCGGCATGCGGAGACTTGGCTTGCGGTAGGGCCGTTTACCGGCTCGAAGACTCTCCGGACGCTTCCTCTTTAGAAAAGGTTCAAAATCCGAATCTAATAGGTACTCCGATACATCCCGACGGATCACCGCGCGATCTGTTGATCGATATATCGTTTTATCGTATCAAACTCCGTCTTTCCGGTCTGTGTAGTACATCGGCCGTCAGCAAAGCAAGAGCCTTCTGCTGCTAAAAGTGGACATCATGGGCTCATACAGAAAGCAGATACCGAATCTGACTCTAAAACAACAGTTAGTACTGTCTGCTCCATCATCCATGTTTTCAATTGAACGCGGCAGATGATCCTCAAGTGAGAGAGTAGATAGGTAACCCACCAGGTCCGTAACATGGCGATTGCGCTCGAACTCGTACCGCGCGTGGTTGCGCAGCTCGTCGCGTGTGGGGGACTTCGGGACCTCTATGGAGATTCGTCGTATATCAGTAAATTGCTCTCTAATAGTAACTGAAAAAATAGCACGGAGAGTAGATCAGGAAGAATACATGTTGTATTGGGGTCCGAGACAAAACTAACTCTTCAACGCCCGGAGGATCTCCCTCCAGAGACCGAGCACGCGCTGGCGTTGTATAAACTGGGAACATTAGCTCATAGCTCCCTTGCGAGTTCGTGCATATGAATCCCGAACTCCAGTGGAACGAACCTCCTCAAGGCCGAGCACGGGCTTCTTTAGCTTCGAAGAGGGCTCGCCGCGAGAGATAGCAGCGAGCAGCCGGATCGATGGGCGCATGGGGCCTGGAGACTACATATACATATAACTTAACTTGGAATGGGGAAGAGATTGTGGTTTCTCTTGGGTGGCTTAGGATCACCTGGCGATGGCAAATGGCAATAATGCTCCCGCTGCGATGCTTACGGACGGAGCGCTGAAGCTCCGGTGGCGGCAGAATCGAAGGCGGTGAGAGGGGCGGGAACATCCGGGGAATATCAGAATATCAGACTGCCCCGCATTTTGACATAACCGCAGTCGCGTGGAAGATGATCTCGTGCATTTTGAGCGGCTGTATATGAAATTTGCACCAAGCTCTCACGCAGAAATTGCGCGTGGTAGTGACGAGATGATCGGGATTAGGACCACTGGTGGCGGGAAGGGACAAGGCGGGCCGCAGGGCCTTACACCAATATTTGTTCACCACATTGGTACCGCGTAATTGTCTTTTTATTTCTTCTGGAGTTTACGTTAATGAATGCCTCAGATAGATTCTTGGGTACATAACCTTGAAAGTGTCGTTCCCTTATCACATCTGCTTTCTCTGTTCTTTTCACATGCATGCTGCGTAGTTAACGTAAACGGACAGCGAGCGGTCCGGCTCCTCGAACCCCTACACCGCACCTCAACAACCCCCCTATACCAGCTTATTCGGCCACAATGGCACCAGATAACGATATTTCAAAGGAAGGACATGTTCAATTAGCTCTTGATGCTTATAAAAAGGGCCTTTTTAAGTCAATTTCTAAAACAGCTTCAGCATATGACGTCCCTCCAACAACATTAAAGAGACATGTCAAAGGAATCCCCGCTCGCGAAGACTCAATTGCAAATAATCGCAAATTAACAAATACTGAAGAATCTACTCTCTTAGCATGGATCCTAGATCTAGACCGACGCGGCTTACCCCCCCAAATATCA
>Ga0207841_1000035_pt1 | contig 243425 bp, 259 predicted proteins | sample HigsolmetaGSP18D_FD_184846 | JGI IMG/M metagenome (GOLD analysis project Ga0207841, IMG submission 184846) | High solid enriched microbial communities from the Joint BioEnergy Institute, USA - SP1-8-D (SPAdes) | ecosystem: Engineered > Bioreactor > SSF (Solid state fermentation) > Aerobic >...
CCCCCAACCCCTCCCGCCCCCGCCCTCTTTCTCTTCCCAGAATAAATAGGTCAGAAGGGGTCAGAAAGATTGATATATTGATATATTGATTGATTGATTGAGTGAGTGAGTGAGTGAACAGTACCAGTACCACTAGCAGGGACAGTACAGACATAACTAACTGCTAGCTAGCTAAAGGACTAGCCGAACCAACGCGAATATGTTAGAAATGATGACAACATGCGGTGGTCTTCAGTGTCAGTTATCAGCTATCAGCTACCAGCTATAGTAGTGAATAGATGGCGTACAGTAACTAAGTACCTACCTAGTACTTATTGGACATTGTGCATGCATATATATATATATATATATATATATATAGCCCTGGATCATTGCTCCTCCATCCCCTCTCTCCTCCTTGGGGCTGGCTGGCTGTCAATTCTATCTATCTATCTATCTATCTATCTATCTATCAAGCAGTATGTACCTCAGGCTAACTAACCTAGAAATATGTACAGTACATGCATGCCCGTTGGATGATCATCATCATGCTTCCGCACTATCCCGCATGACTGACGTCACGGGCGCGGATTCTGCGCGCTTTCGTCCGCGGGCAGCCGCCCGTCGCCGTCGCCGTCGCCCTCGATGAGGTAGGTAGGAGGTATGGACGCCGGTTGCTTGCAGTAAGTAGCATAGTGGACGGACCTACCTACCTGCCGGGCGTGACTTCATCGCTACCTACCTACCTAACCTCTACCTAACCTGGGTACCTAACCTAATCACGAAGAACACCTGAGGCTAGGTAGTCATTAGTAGGTAGGGAGTCCCCGCTTGCTTGCTTGATTGACTCCGCAAGGGTAATTTGATTTTAATTGTTCCAGTACCTAGCAAAGAAAGAAGGCGCTGACTCGAAGAAAGAAAAGAAAAGCAACAAGGGTTGAGACTTGAGGACACCACACAGGGAAATTGCGGGTTCTACGTATCTGGCAGATGATCTGGATTGGTCTCTGAACTGGGGTTTCCGTCTGGATTGGAAAGCCGGATCAAGTCGAAGTCGGTCTTGGATCGAGTCCTTGCTACGGATTTGAAGCTACACGGGGTATCTGATCTCTGCTTGGTGTTTCGTCTGAGAAAGTGACATTCACGGACCACATCTGGAGTTGGCAGATCGCTAGAGAGCAAGAACCGTCTCCGGGAAGCCTTGATCATGTAAGTACCAAAGATCTGCCCCGTGCTCTCGTACCGTATCCGAAGCTAACGTGGATTGACACGCCCGCAGGAATCGTTCCCTCTCCATCAGACGGCGGGACGCGGACCGGGCGGGCGGCGGCGGCCGGCACCGCTTCACGATGGCCACGCTGCGCGGCATGCAGCAGCCGGAGCTGAGCAAGCGGCTGTACCGGATCATCAAGAACGAGAACGCGGTGATCAGCGCCTACGAGAACGCCGGCCGCGAGCGCGTCTCGATCGCGACCCAGCTGTCCGAATGGGGCGAGTCCACCGGCGACGACGCCATCTCGGACCTCTCGGACAAGCTGGGCGTGTTGCTCTCGGAGATCGGCGAGCAGGAGGACCTCTTCGCGCAGAACCTCGAGGACTCGCGGGGCATCCTCAAGCAGATCCGCAACACGGAGGGCTCGGTGCAGCCGTCGCGCGACCAGAGGGCCAAGGTCGCTGACGAGATCCAGCGGCAGAAGTACAAGGACCCGACGAGCCAGCGGCTCGTGTCGCTGGAGCAGGAGCTCGTCAGGGCGGAGGCGCAGAACCTCGTTGCGGAAGCGCAGTTGACCAATATCGTATGAATTCTCTTTCCCGCTATGTCAGCGTAGATTGCCCGTTGCAATTGAGACTGACCTCTATATAGACAAGACAAAAGTTCAAAGAGGCCTACGACCTGCATTTGGCGGCCGTCATCGAACGGGCCGAGAAGCAGATCATCCTGGCACGCCACGGCCGTCGTCTGCTGAACCTCCTCGATGATACCCCCGTCGTGCCAGGAGATCCGCGGCGGTCGTATGATCGCGGTGACGAGGCACGCCAGATCCTCAACGACGCTGAGGAGGAGCTTCGTTCGTGGGAGCGCACGGTCGAGCCCATCTCGTCCGGGGCTGGCGAGTTGGGAGCAAATCTGATGCCCACTACTGCCACTGTTCCAGAACCAATAGTCCCAAGTGCCGCTCAACCTGTGGCTGATGGTGATACCGGTGAACGGCAGAGGGAAGATGAATCGAAAAAGGGACAGGCGGAACAGTCAAGCTTCCCTAAAGAAGCATACTTGACTGGGGAGAGATCAACAGACCGACAGGAAGTGCCACAAGCCTCGGGGGCACTCGCCCCTGAAGCCGAAACCCCGGCTTAGAACGTGTACCTTTGATGTCTCTCAATCATGCTCTTGTTCCTCTGTTTTGTCTCATTGAGGTCAGTTGGACAGATATCGACTATTGCAGGCTCAATTGGAGGTGTAAAGGGGAGGTCTGAAAGTTTGAGAGTTAGAATCGTGTTATTTAGTCAGCACAGTGAGAATTCGTATAATCATAATCATTTGCGATAAATGATGTTTATATATTATAATAATAAATGAGAACATGACACATGCGAATGGCAGCATCTTGGACATCAGATGGTGTTCAACGGACCTGATGGCATTATATAAGCATCCAGGTCACGTGTATCTCAGGCGCCAGCTGTGACGCGCAGGCCGGAGCTCCAGCGTCACCAGAAGCTCCTGTAGAGCTTCACTGCCCCTCGCACGTCCCACGCCGCCTGTACATTAATTCCCAGTCCCTTTATTTCATTTCTTTCCTCCGTCATTTTCCTCCCCACCTAGATCCGCCCACCATGGACACAATAGTGGCGCAGTACACCCGCGCGCCCTTCGAGAATGAGTTCTCGGAGCAGGAGCAGCGGGATCTTACAGAGATCCATCCGCCGATCTCTCTGAAGTTCAACCTGCCTCCTGTTGAGAATGTGAGTTATTTCATGTGCTGTTTCTTACGATCGAGGTTGCGCTGCTTCTGCCCATGCTATCGGGTGTCTGATTTGGCGATATACACGGACCCCGCAACATCAATTCATTCATTCATGGGACCAGTTAGTTGCTGACCAAGTTCTCTCTCTTATTTTTTTATTAGTCCTCCGCATTCCTCCGTGCGATGACAGACGACCATGCGAACCCGAATTGTCCTATAAAACTCGCCCACGGAACGACGACGCTGGCGTTCAGATTCCAGGGAGGAATCGTATGTCGTTCCCTACCCTGCTAATTCCCGCTCTCTGGATGCTCTGATGTGCGAACTGACGGGGCTGGACTGGGACTAGATCGTAGCTACCGACTCGAGAGCGACGGCGGGGAATTGGATCGCGAGTCAGACGGTGAAGAAGGTCATTCCGGTGTCGCGGTTGAGTCTGTCGACGGACCGGCCCAAGGATGCTCCCGTGCCGGGTCTGCTGGGGACTATGGCTGGTGGTGCGGCGGTAGGCGCTTACTCTCTCATTTGATAGAGACACACTGGGTCGTTTCTCGTACGCTGATATCTGTCTCCCGATCAGGACTGCCAATATTGGCTGAGATACCTTGCTGAGCAGTGCACTCTTCACGGTAGGTGTACTCTTCTCTGAGACGATAATCGGTGGTGACTCTAACGACTGGTAGAAATCCGACACAAGCGCCGCATTACTGTTGCGGCCGCCTCCAAGATCCTTGCCAACCTGACCTACTCGTATAAGGGGATGGGACTGAGCATGGGAACCATGTTGGCAGGAGTACGTAGAGCGAACCTATCGTCTTCAGTCAACTCTGCCTTATCTGACCAATGTTATCTACAGGTAACCCCCCAAGAAGGCCCCGCCCTCTACTACATCGACTCGGACGGCACCCGGCTCGCGGGGAACCTGTTCTGCGTCGGATCGGGCCAGACCTTCGCCTACGGCGTGCTCGACGCCGAGTACCGCTACGATATGACCGAGGAGGAGGCGCTGGAGCTGGCGCGGCGCAGCATCCTCGCCGCGACGCACCGCGACGCGTACTCGGGCGGCTTTATCAACCTGTACCACGTCAAGGAGGAAGGGTGGGTGCACCACGGGTTCCTCGACACGAACCCCATCTTCTGGAAGACGAAACTGGAGAAGGGCGAGTTTTCGAACGTCACGGCCGAGGTGTAGATGTGATGCAGTTAATTGCAGCTGGAGCTGTCTTGATGACAGGCATTATTTAGTAGATGGCCCTTCCCTTTTTTTTTCTCCTTTTTTTTTCCTCTTTAGTTCTTGCGGTTTTTTTTAATTTTCCGATAGGGGAAAACTGGAATGGACGAATGGATGAATAGAGAGATACGTAACGTAATGTTTCTGAATGCTCTCCATCTAATTTCCGCATATCTGAACATATAATCGTATTGTAAATGGGCACGGCACCACACTTTGCTGCTCGTGTGTCGAGCGAGGGGCATTGTTCAAGATGTCAGTCAGCCAAGGTCTGTAGCATCCGGATCTGGCGTGCGCTGGACGAGTGTTACCTGCCTTTCGAAGTAAGTCATTCTCTTACAGGTTATTATAATTCTAAATAGCACATTTGTTCCTTTTCTTTTTTTTTTTTTTTTTTTTTTTTTTTTTTTTTTTTTTTTTTTTTTTTTGAGGTGGAGGGGGGAGGGTTGTATGATACATCATCGAAGAATGGATCATCGAAGAATGGATATTTATACACAATTCCGAAACTGAGAGACATCGAAGATTGGCTAATTTGACTTGATACATACTAACATTCATGTTATTGCTATCGTTATGGCTGCCAAAATGCTAATGTAAACACAAACACATGCAAAGAACATATAATCATCGAAAATAATCGACAAAAATAAAGCTCGAGACTATACATATCATGAAGACCACGGACAAGAAAGACATAACGGACATGATCTTCTAGTAAGTAGTAGTAGTAGTATGTACAGCACATAACGGTACATACGGCTCAACGCTCAAACCAACCACTTTGTTTTTCACCCATCGAAACACCTATCTATCCAACTTTTCTTTTTATTTTTTTTTTCAATTTCCCGTTCTTCCTGTTAATGGTCAACCCAGAACTTCATCTTGATCCCCATCGCGGCGAGCTCCACGTCCAGGTACCGCAGGACACCGGGCACCGCGACGACGGTGACGTTGTCGCCGCCCACGAAGCGCCGGCCCTCGCCGTCCTCCCACACTTCGGCGCGGGGGTCGTCGAAGACGGCCTCGCGCGCGCAGCGCCGGCAGCGCACGACGCCGGCGGCGAGTCCTCCTCCTGCTCCGGTTGTGGAGGTCTGGTTGGGAGCGACCTTGGCGGCGGCGGCGGCGGCGGCGCGGGCGTTCCTGGACCCGACGGAGGCGACGGCGACCTGGGTGGAGAGGAAGGAGCCGCAGTCACGGCAAATCCAGGCGCGGGTGGTGTCGGAGCAGTTCATGAGGCGGTCCTGGAGGATGAAGGCGGCGCCGTGGGCGAGGAACGAGTCGCGCTCCATCTCGCCGACGCGGATACCACCACCCTTGGCTCTACCTTTGACGGGCTGGCCCGTGAGCGCGTTGACGGGGCCCGTCGTGCGCACCTGGAACTTGTCGTTGACCATGTGACGCAGGCGCTGGTAGTGCACGACGCCCAGGTAGATGTCGGCAGCGAACTCGCGGCCCGTGATGCCGCTGTACATGGGCTCGTTGCCGTAGTAGTTGTAGCCCGCTTTGCGCAGCTGCTCGCCGAAGTAGTCGGCCGCCGTGTACTCCTCGGAGAACTGGAACGGGGTCGAGTCCTGCGGGAGGCCGTGCAGGGCGCCCGCCTTGCCCGCCATGGATTCGATCATCTGCGCGATTGTCATACCTGTTGTCCGTTAGCTGTGAATCGATTTCAATATTTTTTTTGGTACTTATTAAAAAAAAGGGGGGGAGGGGGGGGGGGAAACTAACGGGATGGGAACGCGTGAGGGTTGATGATGAGATCCGGCTGGATGCCGCTCTCGGAGAAAGGCATGTCGACCGCAGGCCACAGCTGCGAACAGACACCCTTCTGTCCGTGACGCGAGGAGAACTTGTCACCGATGATCGGCTTTCGGGGGATGCGGTACTTGACGCTGATCGCCTGGCAGGGTTCGTTTCCATTTTCAGAACCCAGGATCCGCACGCTGTCGATGTAGCCCTCCTCGGCGTCCTTGTACTTGAGGAAATGGGTGATGCCGTCGACGTTGACATAGGAATCCGAGGCGGCATCATAGCGAACGGTGTGCCAGGCGGCGATGAGGCTACCCTCCTTCACTTTCACGCCGACGTGCGGAAGACCGTCCTCGTCGAGGGTGTTCCGCCATTCCGCCTTGATCTCGCCTCCGGGTGCAAACCCAAAGAGCTTGGTGATCTCGCGCTTTGACTTGCTCCGTCGTGACTCCTTCTCGTCAAGATGGTACAGCTTGGTCTTGTAGATCGTGCCGTATCCGAACCCGCGTTCATGAGAGGATTTGTTGATGATCATAGCATCGTCCATGTCATAGCCGGTGTATGAGATGATAGCCACCACCGCATTCGTGCCGTTCGGGAAGTTGTCGAGGCCGTAAGCATTGTAGAGTGGAGGTCGGACAATGGGCGTCTGGCCAGTCTGCAGTCGGTAGATCTTGTTGTCTGTGCGGTAAGCAATGGCCGCGCCGGGTGTACCCATTGCCTGCTTGCTCATCTGGCACTGGTACATGTTACGAGGAGACTGGTTGTAGTCAGAGAAGGGCGTCATGTTGGCGACGATAGAAAGGATGTTTGTCGGAGTGAATTCGATGTGAGTCGACACGCCGGAGATGATGTCCGACTGGAGACAGGCGATCTCCATGAACGGCTGCTCGAAGGGTCCCACGTAGTCGAGTTTATCGAGTGGCAGGTACTTGACTGGTCTGTACATCCTTGCAGGCTGAGAGAACATGTAGATGCCCGGATACTGACCGGCGTTCGAGTTGGGAACGTAGCCGATCTCGAGCTCCAAGGGTATATTGTGCGTCCCCTCCACCTTCCAATACCTCAGGGTGTCGGCGATCATGCGAGCTTGCTTCGGTGAGCAATACCCGATAATCCTTCCGTCAATCTGGACGACCACGCTCTCGTCGAGATCGACGGAGGATTCGGAGCGCACACCGAGCTGGGCAAGGAGTCGAGGCAGATGGGAAACATCCACACTACTGGTCGCAACCAGACACTGGTGCGCGAGATGGTTCAGCAGACCACATGGCGCACCATCAGGGGTATGGACGGGACAGAGGAAACCCCAGCTCTCCGGCAACAGTCTTCTGACCGTTGTGGTCTTCAACTGCGCGAAGAAGCTTCCTCTGTGGATCATCCGGAAGTGGCTGATGAATCGATAGAAGTTGATCTTCTCCGCAATGACCGTATAACCGGACGTCTGCTGCAGATCGAGACCGGTCGGGCTGACCAGGTTGCCCGTCGACAGGAAATATTCCAACATACCACCGATGTTCTCGTTGGACCTCTTCACGATCTTGCTGATGAAGTCCTTCTCGAACTGCGGATCGGTGAACTTTGCACCATTGTTCCGGATGCACCAGTCCCTTAGGATCGGGCCGAATGATCTTAGCCACTCTTCCAACCTTTCCTTGAGGATCATCCCGTAGAGGAAGCCGCCCAGCAGAATCTCCTGGTTCGAGATAGCATCCGGGTTGTCCGGGGCACAGTCACCCGCAACAAGGGCATAGAGCTTCCTGATCATGAACATGATCATCTTGAATTTGTCATGATCCTGGGCTTCCGTAACGTTCTGGTTGCCAAGGTGCGGCAGCACAACCTTCCGCAGGAACTCCGTGCCAACGTCCTCGTTCGACATGTCTGCTGGCACCCCCAGCACAGGTCTGAACTTCTCACCCAGGTAGGCCCTGACGGCTGACCGCCCATGGAGGCCGTATCCCTTGTATGTTCTGAGTAACAGCTCCACGCGGTCGGTGACGAAGGTGTTGTTGATGCCCTTCGAGGAAGCGCTGCCGACGATGCCCTCGAAAATTTCGCGATCGTTGGTCTCCACCAGCGCCTTCAGGATCATCATCACCGGGACAAGATACTCGTTCTTCCGCCACGAGAACCGGAATGTCACGTTTCCGTCGCTGAGGTAGTGAAGGACATTGGTCTGCGATGTCTGGTCGGGCCGGACCGATCGTATCTGAACACCGTACTTGGTGTATGTGTGACCGCGCTTGACGAAGGACGATCGGACGATGGCCATGGGGTAGTTCCGCTTGGGCACGATCAGCATTCGGATGAGCTTCTCGTTGCCGTTGACGATGAAGTAACCGCCGAGTTCCTCGGATTCCTCCTTGTGCTGGACGAGCTCAGCGGGGCTCATCTTCTCCAGATGGCATCTGTTGGTCTGTTCGATCACGCATGTCAGTCCCTCTCTTTCGTACAAAGGAATTTCAGGTCAAATGCAGTGTCTGCGCACCCTCAACATGATGGGCACCTGGCCCAGTTCCCGCACCGACTCCTTCCAGTCCCCATTGTTGACCTGGTACTCGAGCCGTGCGCGCAGTCTCCCTCGATACGTCGCATGTCTCTCGCGGCATTCCGCCGGGTAGATGTTTCTGTTGCGGGTGTTGAACTTGTTGGTGGGCGGCAGCGCGGGCTTCTCGAGGAAGAGCTCCTTGATGCGGACGTTGAGGCGGTTGCGCTTTGGAGGCCTCCTGCCTTCGGCCAGCCGCGCCTTTCGCTGCTCGGGGGTCTCGGCGTCGCCGTCCAGGAAGGTCTTGATACCAATGTCCTTCAGGCCGGCCTCCAGCACCTTGCTGCCCTCGAAGAGCGCGTTGAAGGAGTCGATATGCGGCCGGATGGCTTCTGCCAAGGCGGGGTAGGCTGTGTGGTCCTTTGGCGGGTTCCTGAACAGCCGCTCCCGCCGGAGCGTGTCATAGTTGACGGTCCAGTTGGTGTCTGTGGGAGCCGGAGCCATGGTGGTCGGTGACGGAGGCCGCTGGTCAGAGGGAGGAGGAAGCGGGTTTAACAGGGAGGAGCTTGAGCACTTTCACTGCACTAGCTGCGACACCCGTGCGATTGATGCCGTCAGAGGTGCATGCCCTATAACGGCGCAACGTCACAGGGGCGATCTGGCTGCACGGCGCCGTTCGAGGCCGACCGCGAGAGCTCCGGCGTGTGGGCTATACAGGAACGACGAGCGGCCGGGGAAATTTTTCGAGACCGGGGCGGAGAGATATCATCACGTGCCGATAGGCGTCAGAGCCTCAGGCACCACACACGATATCAGGCATCTACAGGCAGGCTATCGCCGGCTAGCGCCCGCAGGCCTCACGGGCCACAGGGAGCGCGCCGTGCAGCGCCGGGGGCGAGTGTGGAGCTGGCCGTTGCTCAGTTGCTACGTTCTACTCCGTCCTCCCTGCGAGGGGAATCTGCACGGTGCGCACGACAGGGACCAGGACAAAGACCGCCAAACCCTGCGCCGGCGACGCTAAGCGCTCCCCTCCAGACAGCGCGGTCATGCGTCCACAGACCTCCAGCAGTTCAGGTTGAGCGCAAAGCTGAGGATCAGAACCTCACGGCCTGTGCCCTGGCTCTTCCCGTGCCATTGCTGCGCTCCAGCGGCTGCGGATCCTCCTCCTCCATCCCTCCGCCTTTTGCCTTGTCGTCCACAACCACTTCGATAGCGCACCTTGCCCCTTGGCTTTTTTTCTACTACACACATTTATACATCCAGCAGTGCTGTCAGCGCCTTGAGCACCCCGCCCTGTCCGAGGCGAAAAAAAAAACCTTGGAGTCCTGTTCCTGTTTCGTTAACTCCGCGCGACACTATCTCCTCACCCATACACCGCACGCGCAGACACCACCACCCTTCGTTGCCCGCTCCGTCCCTGCGAGCTCCCCGCCATCAGATCATCCACCGTCCCATCTCTGCGAAACGCATTCATCCATCAAGATGGCCGGCATTTTTCGAACCATCTATGACTGGCTCCTGCGCATGTTCTGGTAAGTGGGCTCGAGCCCTCCGGAAGAAGTGGCCTCGCGGCCCGTCCCCGCAGCAGGAGGCTCGGCTTGCTGAGATCAGCGCTTCATCACAACGCAGGGCAACGGAGATGGACGTGACCATGATCGGCCTTCAGAACGCAGGAAAGTCGTCCTTGCTGCGTGTTCTTGCGGTGAGTGTCTTTCCCGGGCGGCGCCGTGAGGGTGGTATCATCTGTGGTTGCTGACCGAGCGATACAGGGAGGCGAGTTCACCGTCGAGTATGCCTTCCAGTACCTGCGCATTCACTTGGCTGTATTGTGCCATCTCCCACGGCCTATGTGCTGACACACATTCCGTTCGCAGTTCCATCCCCACCATCGGCTTCAATACAAAGCGCGTTCAGAAAGGCCATGTGACGCTGAAGTGGTTAGTGGTCTCCGAGTTCACCTTGCGATGAAGCTGCATCTCTAACGATCGTATAGTTGGGATCTGGGAGGCCAGCCGCGGTTCCGGCCAATGTGGGAACGATATTGTCGGGGTGTCAACGCCATTGTGTATGAGCCTGCTCCGTGGATCACAGCTACCAATCTGTCACTGTTCTGGGCTGACGGTAGGGTTAGTTATATCGTGGATGCTGCGGACAAAGCTGCACTGCCGGTGGCAACGGAAGAGCTCCACGAGCTAATGAGCAAACCGAGTCTTCACGGCATCCCGCTCTTGGTCCTTGGGAACAAGTCCGATCTTCCCGACAAGCTGTCCGTCGACGAACTGATCGAGGCCATGGACCTAAAGTCCATCACCAATCGCGAGGTCAGCTGCTATGGGATCAGCGCCAAGGAGGAGACCAATCTAGACGCCGTCTTGCATTGGCTGATCGCCCGAGCCAACCGGTGAGGTGATGTGACACCCGTCCGCAGCGACGGCGACAACCGTTGTAACGTTCCCTGATGCTTCTTACTCTGCTCGCGCCTCGTAGATTCTCGAATCGTTTTGGCACGCAGTCCAGGTTTAATGATGTTGACGATTTCCTTCAAGACGCATGGCAGTTTGGACACTGCCCGCCAGCAATGGCGGTTCATCCTTTCGAATGGTTCTCTGGCATACGGTGCACGTACTTGTGTTATTCCTATTTTCATTGCAATATCTCGTGAGTTTCTTTGTATATGTTCTCCATGTCTTTCAAGACGATCCGGCGAGGAGCGCTTGGAGCGCAAGGGTAGATTGTCGCAAGAGTGTAGCTGGCAGGAAGCAGTCAGCACCGCAATCCTTTGTCATCATGCGCTCATTCCACCAAGACAGAACAGGAACGAGAACGGATTTTCAACCAGAAGGCACTGGATCCTCAATGCCCATCTACCGGTCGTGCACTCGCGGGATAGATGAATGTATCGAGCAGGCCTCGGCCTCGTGTAGAAGCTCTCCTCGTGCCGCGGGACGCTCCGCGGGGAACCGGAGCCCCATCGGGCGGACCGCACACGCAGGGCTGGCGGGCAGCACGTATGCCACTACGGCAGAGGAGCCAGACCCTTTTTAAATACACGTCGAGCGTCCATGAGGCCACACAGACCAAGTGATGCGTTGGCAATGCATACGGAGGGACGGGCACTAAGCCCTGCACACCCGGCTCCCGCGTGCCCCGCCGCCGCCGGGAGCGCGCTGGCTGGCTGACGATCCGGCCGGCCAGTCGGCAACCGGGGCGCAGACAGGGCGTGCCGGCCTTGCTCTGCCTGTGCTGCCCGAGGCGCTGTTGGACCGGCCAACACGAGGATGGGGCCTTGCCTGCGCCCGTCTCCAGAGGTTTCTTACTCTCCGAGTCTCTGTGGCGCGGTTGGGAGACTGACCAGTTGGAGGCCTGCAGCCCGGCCACTATGCCATGCGATGGCAAAGTACGTAATCCTCCAGCTGCGTGTGTACACACGGCTCTACTATTGTGTATTCTTCTGTAGTTCACTCTACCAAGAAAGCCGGCAACAGCACCGTTTGAGGCTTGCTTCACAGCGTCCAGCAGACGGAGTCGCTGATTAATCATCCGGGCCAGCTCTTGCAGGGTCGACGTCAGCGTCCGTCGCAGGTGTGACATAGGACTCGGGATGCTGATGCTCAGGTAGTCAGAGGGTCCCTGTCATCTCCTCGTATCTCTTCGGGAGTTCCGGTGCCAGATCCCGGCCACGATTCCAAACGGGCCAAGTTCTCCTCCTAGGCAGAGCCTGGATCAGGAAAGCCAAGGCCCGGCCGTCGACTCAGCCACAGCCGTGCGCATCAACCCCAGCCTTAACTACCACGCGCTCCCCTCTCCTGGGAGCAAAGCGCCTGATCGCCTTCGTCCTCTGTCGTTGTGGATCGAGTTTTCTGGCAGCCTCCGTTGCCTGTCGTCCCTCGCACCATATCCCTCCACCCTCTGGAAGGGATCGGACAGTCCCTCAGCCATCAATCCTCTTTAGTACCACCCATCAGACATCCACGACTGCCTTGCAGGCTTGTTCTCTGGCGAGAGACTTCCCCCACACGGAGCTCGGGTTCCGCCACGCCATCTCTCCCCCCCTTCGCCGGGGCATTTCTGCCAAGATGGCTATCCTCGTACGTCGAGATTGGTGAGTGTACCTCCGGCATCCGAAACAGTGGTCTTTCTTACCCGGGGTTTCGAGTGATATGGAATGCTAACGAGATATGCAGTTGGTACGATGATGGTTACTACTACTGTGCACCAAGGGCCTGGTATGACTGGGGCCGCTGGGTCGCCCTCGCTGTGATCGTGGCCACTTCATTCCTGATCTTCTTCCTCTTTGCGTACGTCGAGTCCTCCTGATGTTGTCACCAGATCTTATTGCGGATCGGAAACTGACCATCGTTCGCAGATGGTACAACGCCCGTCGTCGCCGTAGACAGGGTCTGCGGCCCTATTACGGCACTGCCTGGCTCAGTGGTCCACCACCTCCCGACAACCAGCAGGGCTACTACTACAACTACCAGCCTCCGCCGCAGTATACGCCCAACCCGCCCCCCGCAGGCTACTACGGCGGTGGCACTACGAACCAGGGCTACTTCGGTGGGCAGCAGACCGGTATCGAGCTGCAGACGCCGCAGAACGCGTACCGCCCAGGGGAGCAGGTGTATTCGCCGCCCCCAGGACCACCACCAGCGAAGTCGTAGTCACCTCAAGCGACGTGGGCATGAGCCGCACAAGATGCACGCACGGAATGAATACGAGTCAGTTTCGTGGACCGGACAACACGACTGCCAACGCCTTCGCGGTCTGCCGGTCTCCGACTTTGCCCTTGAGAAAACGAGTTTCCTTTTCGCCTCCTTCCTGTAAGCGGGGACTTACGATTGTTACCTGATACATGACCGCCATTCGACGCTTTTCCTTTTCCTCTCAACATACCTCTAATTTGGTCGGGATAAATCTGGATTTTGGGACTGAGCTTGTGTGCTTTTGTTAATATCCACAGATGTCATACCCATCTGTTTTAGGCAGTACATGAAATCCAAATAAATAACAGGAACTGGCATTTCACCGTATCCCATCTTGTCCTCAAATTTATATCAGGTGGACTTTTGCGTGGATCTATCATGGAATCCGCAGAGCTCGTTTGTAAAACGTGCAGGCGAGTCTTTATCGAACAGCAGGAACGAAAAATGCACGATACCTTGACCCCTCTGACGTATGCACGTACCCTTCCGGGATAAACTCCGAGTCGCACAACTGCAAAATCCATCTAGGTACTACCCACAAGAAACACAGCATGCAGTTCGTGCCAGTAACCAGCCTTATCAGGAGCTCAGAGACCACTAAACTAGTACGACTGGAGCAAGGATGAGAGAGAGGTTCAAGTTTTGGCCGGCGATCTCAATTCTCGCGTACTGACGGCACTGTAGATCTTTTTTTTCCCGCCCTCCGCCGAGCATGCTGTGAACGGCGACCGCCAAATTCAAAATCGTGACCCGCACACGACAGGCACTGCCACGGGGGGCCAGTGCCCTTTTTTCTGTTCTTTAGATCAGCAAGTTGGCTTGACGGTATGGTATTTTGAAAACCCTGGGACGACGGTTTTGAAAATTGGCTGGAGCGCAAATCACCAACGGGTCAACCGTCCACGGACGCTGGGGCCGTTGCTGTCTGGCTCTCCAACAGGCGTCCGAGCTTGCGGGGTGATGAGGATGATGACGGATCACCCTGACCCCGTGACGGGTCGCTTGTCCTGCGCCCACCCGCGCACCAAGGAATCAAGTGCTGCGTGTGCAGTGGGAAAGCTGCCCCTGGTTTCGAAAGGGTCCTTCTTTTTCCCGCGCGATTAAATCAGCGGCCATGTTCTTCTTCTCCTGCTTCTGCTGCGGCCATTTTATCATCATTGTCCAGCACTCCTCCTGTAGGAAGGAAGGGTAGTCATTCTTTTTCAAGTTCTCTGGCCGTCCGTCTCTTATCTTCACTTCCTTTCTCCGTTAACCCTCCTTTTTTTGAGGACTTGGCATCCCCGTCCCCTCTTGCCGAACAGAGAGGGCCGCAACCGTTGACGACGACTCGAAGGCTGTGCTCTGTACAGTACAACATTACATTACCTCCCTGGGAACATTTGAGTAACTGCGCCTCCCAGCGCCTCTCTCTCTCTTTCTCTCTCTCTGTCTTCTCTCTCACTCGTCTCACTCGTTTCCATTGGCATACGTACGGCCCTCTTTATCTTCCTCGGACTAGTCGAGCTTTGTTTGTCTCGCATCGAAACAAAAGGACTGTCGCGCCTTGGGTGGGACCCTTCTGTCGAGTGAGGTTTGAGTCTCGTTTGGCGCGACAGCATTGATTATCACTGCGCCCTAACAAACGTATCGCTTTCTCCAAGGATTGCCGTTTACCACGGCACGGCGCTTGCGGAGTACAGTACGCTAGACGAACTGCCGTTCTCTATTTTACTCCACCATTCGTTTTGGAAATACTGGATTCGAGAAGAAGTCTCAGTCTCGCCTTATTTATCGCGCTGCGCTTTTTACGAAACAAGGACTGATAAGTCGTCCTTATCAGCTCGCTCGCTTGCGCGTCGAGACCTCACCGTTGTTTCTCATGAACACATCCAGGGCGTGTTGGATACAGGTCCGTAGACAGAAGAACAGAGCTGGGAATATATCCCTCCGCGTTGATCACAGGGTCACTTCGAGGGCTACAGATAGTACGGAAGGTCGCGCGCGTCGAGCCTTGAGATAATCCGCCAGCATGGGTCCGGTGGAGGCAATGCCGCTATGGGCGCGGGACGCGGTGAGCGAAGTCACGTCCGCCAAGGAGACATTTTCTAGCTGGGACAAGTGCATGCAGAAGGCTTACTGCAAGTACGTTCGTGCGAGTGTGCTGACATATTCCTGGGTTTGAGCTGACTGTGTCGACCTTTCCTTGCAGGTGGCCTGTGATTGTCGGTATCGTAATCGGCTGTCTCATTCTCATTGGTATCGCATGGTGCCTCATCAGCTGCTTGTGCTGCGGTGTTCAGTGTTGCAAAGGATGCGCTGACTGCTGCTCTTGCTGCTGCTCCTGCGGCTCTTCGGGTTCAGGTGGAGGCGGGGGACATCATCGATCAAAGTACGCGGACGATCCAGCACCGTATCATGCGCCTCCTGCTCCTCCTCCTCCTCCGACCTACGGATATCAGTCTCCACCTCCACCAGGACCTCCCACATATCGAGGTGCTCAGTTCGCCCGGTTCGATGTTCCAAGTAACACCAAGGTCAACGACGATGCACTTCCCGCCATGCCGACCTGGGAGGGCGCGATTACCAAGAAGGTTGAAGATACGAGCCCTCACCCGGAGAACGTCGAGATGAACCGTCTAGATCCGCCAGGCCAAGAGCAAGGCATAGCACCAGGTGCGGGCAGGCAGACCAGAGGCGGATACATTGAGATCCCGTCGTCATCGCCAGCGAGTCCTCAGCCGGGGTACCAGCCTGGGTATCGGGGAGTCGAGGAGCCATCTGCACGGTCTCGATCTCCCCGATCCCCTATTGATGGTCCATTTGCGTCCGGCGGCCCTGGGGTTGCCGCTGCTGTCGCCGCCCCCACCAATTATGGACAGCAGCAGTACGGAGGAAGAAACTCCCCGTACGAGAACCGGCCTCCTACCAGTAGTGGTAGAACTCCGAATTTCCACACTCCGCGGCCATACCAGCAGATCCCGTCTCCGGTCTCTCCAGTCTCTCCGCCGCTTGAACAGCCTCCTTATCCTGTAGACCAGCCCGGGCCGTCCCCATTGAGCCAGCCTCGCCTGACGTCCCCGTCCCCATTAGACCATCCCCGCGGGCCATCATCCCCAGTGAATGAGCATCTGCCAACCCAGTCACCACCACCACCTCAGCCTCAACAGACATACACGGCGTACAACCCGCAGCCGCAGTCTGCCTATACCGCTTATTCTCCGAATACCTCCTCTTCACCTCCGCCCCAGGTCGAGGACCCACCTAGCCCGGGCAGGCCTCCCAGTGTGCTGCAGGTCGGACGAAAGCCTGTTCCAGGCTCGTGGAGGGACGTGTAAGAGGTGAGATGAGAGAGGACTCCGGGCAAGGGTCTTTTTCTGTCTCAGCTATCTGCCCCTGATAAATGCTATGAGGATATGTTGTCTTCTACCAATATGCTGGACCTTCTTACGATGTGAAGTTTTTCAGCAATGATTGAAGCGTAGAAGGGAAAGGAATAAGGGTCACACTCTCCTTTTAAATGCCCGCCGTTATTATCTCCACATCGTCCTACTTCACAGGTTAAGGAATTTTTCTTCGCTTTCATGTATTATTTATTTTTCCTTTGATGCCACAAGTATTTTTTTCTTTCTCAGACAGTTGGTGCAAATCTGTCTGGTCAAACGATGGATATGGATTGACCCCCCCCCCCCAATGTATTCTTCTCTTTCTCCTTGGCCTTTGTTGCATGGGGCACAGTTGATCAGGTCATTCTTAGCAGGATTGGCATGTCCTTTCTACCCTTTTTTCGCTTGACTTCACCACTGGATACATCATCATAATCAACTTCTTAGCCGCTGGATTTGTCGCGGATTTCTTCAATAGACACGAGATTTGACTTCTCTCAACAGCAATCCTGCCGCTTCGATTTGACTAAACCCCCCCAAGGTTGTTATGCTGCCTACATAATACAGATAGTGGTGGTTTTGCAGAAACATACATTCTGATTTGTCGGTCATTCTAAATCCCTGGTTCAACGTGAGGCTCCCAGGTCGCGCTGTCGCATCTTCCAAGGCTCTGATCGGACATATGATTCTCTTTTGAGGAGAATCATGGAAGTCTACCTGCATGCCATCAACCCACTTTACTGGCAGTAGTACGCACGCTCCAGACATGGCTTCGCTGTAGAAGCCTTTTCCAGATGGTCTATATGAGATCCTAACCTGAAGGTGAACTCGGAGAAACTGCGGCCTGTTTTCACTATTCTGGTCAAGATCAGGCCATTCTATCTAGTACATTGTTGGAGTCATGCATTTGGGGTTGCCCGCAAGGAACCACGGTAGAGCCCTCCGTCGTTGCAAGCGACCTTTACCTACTTTACCTGCCTTGGCCTTCCTACGTAGGTAGGACGGAAAGGTCAAGGTTGCTCTGCTTTCTATGGTAACTTCCCCAATTGATAGCGTCGTGATCGCCACAACAAGGGGAAAGCATGTGAAACGGCCTAGGCAGCGGGGTGTCTTGACACATCGACTTCACCGTTCTCTTCCAGGTCAAACTTGCTTTTTTCGATCTAATCATCGTGTTTCCGCAGTCTACTCCTCTGACTTCACCATCGCTGACAGCATCAGGGAAAGGCAGAACGTCTTTTCCTGTTCTCTCCTCCCGGGGGACAGGACATTAATTGCAGCCGCATCACCATCCCCATCCCTATTACTCCCTCGCGGTCCAACATTTGTGTTTCGAAATGCCGCAGACGAACATCAGACCACTCTCCGCGTACGAGCCACCTGCGACAGCCGAAAGCCTCAAAGCTGTCTGCAAAGAGGTCGAGCAGGCTATTCAGTACTCCACACCGACTGGACGTTCACATTACTCCAAGGTTGATGTAATCCTGGTCAACTGGGAAGCTGAGGATCACTCGACCACAGAGGAGCTCCAGTTTTTGGAAAGTCTTTTCAGCTGGTATGGCTATAACGTGGAGTGGTACTGCATTCCAAGCCAGTTCACACGAGGTCATGGTGAAGTCCAATCGCGGTTCCTGCATTGGGCCATGGGTACCTCGGGCGAGCTCAAGATATTTGTCTACAGCGGCCATGCACGGGTCTCCTCCGAGGGAGAATTCCATCTCTAGTAAGTTCGCTCCTTGCAACTCAAACAGAGTCGTGTGGATGCTAACACCATTGCGCTTCAGCGCTAATTCTTCGATTTTTAGTCCAGATATCAACTTCAACTATGTGATCCGCTACAGCATGATAACCACATATTCTGATGTGCTGCTGGTGATGAACTGCTGCTTCGCCTCTACTGTATCACTCGCGCCGAACATGGAACTCCTTGCGGCATCCGCAGGGAACGAAATCACTCCCACGCCCGAATCGGCGGTGTCTTTTCCAAAGGTCATGCACGCAGCGATGAGATCTTTCGGTGGAAACCAATACACTGTTGCGGAGCTCCACTCGATGATCATGCGAGCAAACGTGACCGCAGCTACACCCGTTTACGTAGAGCGGGGAACTCACAAAGACGGGTCTATTCTGCTGCCGAATCTCCAACGGCGAACCGACGAACCTCCCCCAAAACTCTTCAACCAGGCTGAAGATGACCGCATTCTTGCCAGTATCAGGAACAATCGCGAGCGCTATGTCCTGATCAAGGTCACGCTGTCCACGGCCCCAACATTGGCATCTGCCGAGGAGTTCTATCGCTGGTTATCGACAGACATGCCAAGCCACGTTAACGATATTTCTCTGGAAGGTGTATTCAGCGGCTCGGGGGTGCTACTGATTCGATTGCCTGTTGCGGTGTGGTCAGGCATCCGTGACAATTCTACCTTCTCGTTCGTGTGCTTTGTATCTTCCAGCAATTTGATGGTACCTGAAAGTTCTAGAAGGAGGTTGCAAGGTAGACTATCTGCATCTAGGTAGCTACATTACTAACCTTTAACAGATCGGAAAGTCAATGAACTTGGTGCAGTATTGATCTATCTCACTAGGCGAATAGTGTGGAGAAATTGTTCTGCGAGAGAGTCCCGCAATGGTTTCTAAGCAAATACACCTGTGATGGCTTCAGAATCTTCTACGATCCTTTTGGCTGATTCTGCATGTTTGCATATAGGTTTCAGTGGCTCTCCTGAGACCTCAAATCCATACAGTAATTTTCTTTATGATCTGATCTATCCACATCCCGGTTTTTGGCTGACATATGTTGCTGTACATCAGGGCCTACAACACAGGAGGAGGTCGCCTCAGTTTCTGAGAGCAGTTAGGTACATACATACATACATACATACTATATAGTATACTATAGGTAGAAGGGAATAATTAGGTGGTAGAAATTCAACCTCCCCCTCTCTTATGAAGCACAGTACTGATATTATACTGTACATGTGTATATTGTCTCAGACAGAGAAGATCATGGTTTGAGATGCCCGGGTTATGTTTTACTGTTGATGTTCTTTCGTTGTATATGTACATGTACTGTACATGTATATATACATTACAGTACCTGGGTAGTTTTTTTTCCTGCTATCTACTCTCACGTTTCCTCAGCGTTGTTAATTAAATTAATCGCGGATATTATATTATGTACTGTACAGTACTGTGATGCAGATAGAATAGAAGGGACTACTGGGGACCTCCCTGAATCTACTGGACTACCAGCCTACAGATACTTAGTCTATCCCCATTCTGGGAGAATTGGAAGGTTAAGGGATTCCTTCCTTCAGAAGTGGGGGAGTTCGGTCACCATTATTTTATTCCAGCTGCTTTTTTTTCGTGCTGCGGATTCTGCAAGGATTTTTTTTTAAAAAATTCCACTATGCTCTTGAAGAGGAGAGGAAGCCAGATGTTTTGAATAGAGAATTGGGAGGACCCTCTACCACCGCTACACTACCTAGGTCAAACAGGTATTATAACCCCAAGACCTTCTTCCTGCCATATTATTACTGTAAGACTAAGGACAGCAGGCTGCCTGACCAACTGGTAATTCTGATGTGTACCTACCCAGGTTAGTACCTGGCGTGTACGGGTAACGGAGTAGATACCGAGTCCCTGTATGAGGGAAGGGAATTAGAAAGTCCATGATTCGATGAGCTTACTGCATATTGGACAGCTACGAGGCTTAAATGCCTATTCTATAAGGGCAAAGGGTCGCTCGCTTAGCACAAACGTTGCACGATGCCAAAGCGCTGAACACAGGTCGGGACTAACTTGGCTCCTTCACGAAAGAGGTAGGATATACGGAGGGTAGACACCGAGAACATGGAGAGAGCTTCCGGATTGAGGCCCAGCTATACCGCAATCATCGATAATGTCCAGATTTAAGGGGATGGTTGCCGGAGATGGGGATTCAGGCCCTGACCCGCTTGTGGCCCAGGAGCCAACACCGCTAGGACCGGCGACGCAGCCGACGTCGCAGAACTGTGAGAGAACGTGTTTGGACATCTCCAGCATTCTTAGCCTGCCATCGCTTGCATTCGTTCCACAGCAAGACCCCGCTACCATGAGGTCGTCTCCTGACTGACCCAAAACAGAAAGGTCCCTGCCAGGTCGCTTCATCTTTTTATAGTAAGGGGCCTCTGTTCATGCGCACCAAACCGGCCGCCAAGACCCCCTCGATTCCCAGATCGAGGATGGAGCTATGACAATTTGACAAGCCAGATGTCGAGATTGGTTGGATCAATGCTTTACTCCGTACATCGCTTCCCGTTCACCGGTGCGGCATCGCATTGTTGCGTCAGGATAGGACGTTCATGAGACTCTTCGATCGATCGGTAGGCGACCGAGATGGGGGTCTGGTCTCATCCCCATGTTTACCCGTTTGGGTCTCTAACATGAGGCTTTTGTCTGCGGATTTTTGGAAATCGGAAGGGCTGCCCGTACCTAGGTATATAAGTCTGGGCACTTCCGCATGAATCGCTTGTTTCTGCTTTCTCTTTCACCATCCCAGGTGGATTTTCTGGTGTTGTTGTTCTTATTTCGTTTCCTATAGTTTCTTTTCTGTTCTGTCCAGCAAGCTCTATTCGTCCGTTCTTCTTTATTCTATATCCCGAGTCATTCGTTGTACGGGATCAATCAACACCCTCGTTAAGCCGAGAATATTGCTTGCTCTGAACCTTTGAGGAACTTCCACCTCGTAGAGCCGGTCTCTACTATCTTTCCCCCCTTTCCGTCCGGCCAGTTTCTCCATCCGTTCTGTGTATATATATTTTCCATCCACGATACTTCTTTTTTTTCTACATACCTAGCCGCGACCGGGACACGAAGAAACGAATAATCGATCATGAGAGGCGCAAACATTCTTGAATTCCTTGCCCTTGCGACGCTGGCGACCGCCCGGCCGTTGCCTCCGCGAACCGACAGACTTGTGATGCGCGAGGTGCCACAGGAGCATTCGCATGAGAAGATCCTGACGTCCGTTCGTGCGTCTCTTTCCAAGAACAACCCTGCTGGGATCGTGGATCCGGTTTTTGCACTCCTGGGGAATGCGGTACGTATATCAACTTCACGGGACAATCTCTCGACTATCTATATCTTCATGGATCTAATCTCTCACGACCTAGGCTGCCGCCGCCGGTGCTGGCTCCATTACCGATCTCGACTGCCTCCAACAAGCAGTCGCCGACCAGGCCTTCACGAATGCCAAAGCCGATGGAGACATCGAGGGCATGACCAACGCCCTCATTTTCCGGACCCTGGAGAGGAACACGGGAGCCGTCGGGCAGAAGAGCGCGCTCTGCACGAGCCTGAAGGCCGTGAACCCTGAGATCGCGGCCCTCACGCAGCACCAGGACCCTGCCTCGGACGGTGCCGCGGATCACAACAAGCAGGTCGCGTTGGATCTGGCGGTTCAGATTGCCAGCATTGGCGGCGATCCTCTGAGGGCGATTGACAGCGGAACGTTTGCCCCTGGACAGATTGGGGACCCTACGGCCAAAGGCAATAGTTGTAAGTGCTTCCCTAGTACTATCAACAAGTCTTCTCCCATGGGTTATCCAGATTCTGACCTCATGGATGATACCAGGCGACGACGCAAACGATCCTGAAGGATGCATCTTCACCCAGAATCTCCTGGTTCCGGACGTCACCGAGGATGAAATCAACCAAGCAGTCGCAGCTGCCGGGTTCTCTGCCAACGCCTCTACCGGCTCTTCTTCTACCAGCACCTCTGCCAGCTCCTCTTCTTCTACGGGAGCCTCCACCAACAACGCCGCCACAGGCTCTACCTGCCAGACTTCCGCTACCACCACCACCTCTGCAGCAGACACTGCCACAACCACTACATCGTCGTCCTCCACAACAACCAACAGCAGCACCAACACCGCCGCAACCGTCACCGGCGACCTCGGCACCTGCCAGGGCGGCTCCCCGCTGATCGAGTTCGGACCGGGCTTCGACGGCCGCACCGAGGAGTCCTTCCGCCCCGTCGACCGCAACACCTTCTCCCACGGCTCCGCCCAGAACATCAAGATCATCGCCGATTTCATCTGCCAGCAGCTGAACGACAAGTGCAAGGCCAGCGCGGACGTGATCGCCAAGTGCCAGGCGGGCCAGGCGGCGGCGACCGCGAGCGGCGTCTCGGGACAGGCGGCGGCGGATGCGTTTAATGCTGCGTTTTCGTGAGTACTGAACTCGGAAAAAAATGGTGGAGCGGGAACAGGAGGCGGCGAAGCAAAGTGTTAGGTATGGAGGATGTGGGGAGTGAGTTAGTTGATGGATTCCCGGGTCCTAAAAAGATATTGCGCAGGATGGATATGAGCAATAAGATTGGAGGAGAAAACAAAACTTGACGGATTGGATTCTTTTCGATTCTTGTGTACTACTTAATTATCTTTTATTTTTATCTTTTTCCCTTTAGAAAATATACAAAATATTCCATCCGAATAAGCGGCATGCGTTAATTTCTGATCAGTACTTAGTAGTACTTATTTATCATGGCAACTCCAAGAGAGGAGAGAAAGAGGGAGAGCGATGCCACTTTCGCACTCTACTCACTGTACGTTGCAAGTATTGTGAAATTGATGAAGAAGAATTCAGGCTGATTAATAATGGCAAAGGTATATTATGTGCTGTACCTACGGCTCCATTCAACAAAATTACCCGCTACGCACTAGGTACAGTACATGCATGCCTAAGGACTTGTTGACCAGAAATATCGCTTGACTAGAAAAAAAGAGGCCAAGGCTACTAGCTGCAGTCAGATACTGGTATTTTTGGCTGTCTGACAGGACTTGAGTTGTGATATAATGGATAATTGTCAATTCCGTCCATTAATTATTACCATTTGATCAACAGCAGATCAAACCACTCTGTGCCAAGCAACAGATATCACCTGGCGTAAATGGTAAGTTCCAAAGGAAAACCTAAAAAAAAATTCATGAAGGTAAACAATGAGCTCAAGAATATCTAGCATCTAGATAGATAGGTGAACCTGCTATATTATTAATATTGATGCTTTAACTATTAGTACTACCCATTAGAGATCTTGTGCAAAACACCGAGAGTGAACCTGAACATGATCATGAACATGCATATGTCTTGTTCCTTTCCTTTGCTTTGTTTCTTTGTTCAATTCAATCCCCCCTTAACTCCCAATACCAGAGTACTGTGCGCACTGTATGCACGTCATAAATGAAGTTGTTCCATTTCCGGTCCCGCCGCCTGTCAGTCCAACCCCCAGAGGACCAACAGTGAAACTTGTGATGTTGCCATGGGCGACAGGAACTTGGCTAGGCTAGGCTGTTTTAGGGCTGTTCTGGACCTAGGTACTCCGTACCTTAGGGAGTTATCCTCAGGCACCAGGGCTACCAGTCCATAGGACACGGATATGGATCAACCTTCCCATGCCCATCATGGCTATCGTGATGGTTCAGCTTGCTACCTACTCCTCAGTCATGGTAGAGCTAACTAACTGGTGAGATGGAATGGATATTCTCTCACATACTGTCGAAGGTCAATAGAGATGTTATCAAATATCTACATTTTTTTTCTGGATCAGGGGCAACTGCACAATATTTGGCAAGAAGAAAATTTATGCTTGAACCTGAGCTACCCTAGCAACAGAAGAAAATGCTTTCATGCTCAATACAGTGCTAACAAAGACTGACTGCTGAATGTGACATAAGAGAACTTGGTTCTCCGCTTTCAAAGTTGCTATTCAAACATGAACTGCTCCAGCACAGAAACTCAATACCCACAACTGCAAAACTATTGTCTTCGCAAGACGTGAACCCTCCCATCACATCTCATGGTCCGAATCGACCTCTAGCAAGTAACATCGCACACTCGTATCCTCACTTATTCACCCGCTCCTCCAGCAGGCGCTTCGGTCGAACATAACCATTCTCCTCCATATCGCAGAACCCAGCCGAAGTCGCGCCAGACGGCGACGTGACGGTGATAAGGATACCAGCCTTCGGCACACAGCCCTCTGGGATAACAACCGACAGCTTCGGAGATCCTGACACCAACGAAGCCGCAGCCGCCTTTGGCGGCAGTTCATTCTCCGGGCCGGGGACCTGTCGTACGTCGGATTCGGAGAGCGACTTCATTCTCTTCTTAGACACGGAACGATCATTCGCGAAGAGAGTCTTGAAGTTGAGCTCCGCTGCGGTCGGAAACTGTTCCGCGGTCCCCTGCATTCCCAACCAGCTGTAGGCCGCGGTCATGGATAAGGGGATTCGACGACGAGATCGAGAGGGAAAGGTAGAAGGAGGAGGAGAAGGGCGTTCGAGGACTCGTTTTTCCTTGACGTTTGTCGTTGCAAGGTCTTCAGGTTGTGTGTCTTTGGGGGAGGATGTCTTGGCGAAGGGACTCTTCTTAAGGAGGTGCATCCTGAGGGAGTTGTGGTTGTGGTTGTGGTTTTTCTGGTTGCTGATATTATTCAATGTGTCGGATGAACAGGATTCCCTGTCGTAATGGGATGATTTGATAAAGAAGGACAACAATAATGAAAAAATTATGAGTCAGCATCAGTGGGATGGCAATGTGGATGTCTCTGTGAGACAAAACGCGAGGTTGGAGTCCTTCCAGAAGGAAGCTGTTGTGTAAGATTAACAGCTGAAGCGGCGGAAGGTGAAAAAGAGACGTGATTCTATATCTGCACAGAAGAGAGCATCGCTATGCAGCATGATCGCGCGACGGATGCCATTCACCTGCGTGTTGAGATTGATATCTACTTCCACTGCCAGAGCTCCGCCTAGAGACAAACACAACTGTGCAAACAAGAGCGTTTGTCAAGAGCGTTTGCGTCAATAGAAGAGATAGTGAAAAGTCTGTAAAGAAAGGATCAGGTCAAAAAATGATGAACTCGTTCGATCTCTATGGATCAACAATGGGATTAAAACATGTTGTATATGGATGAGCTGGATCTCAATGGTGTCTCAGTCGTCAGGAGGAAGGCATTGTTGGGATGCGGGTATATAAAAAAACTAACATTGTCGTGGTGCTTTCAATAGGAATCCAACGACGGCATTTATAAATTTCTTCGGAGGTAGAAGAATTGGCTACGAAGATGGGTCTGGTGGAAGGAGCGAGCAATAAAGAGAGGAGTGGGAAACTAGAACTGGCACGTGTAGAAACGCACCTAGAAGTGTTGTTAAGCGCTTTAAACGCCAGATACAGTTCCATCAAAAGTGTGGAGTAAAAATGGAGACAGCTACTTCAGATAACAGATACACGGAATCACTATAGTACTTGCTGAAGATCGGAAATGGATCCCACGGCTATTCGTAACCAAGGAGATGCGTGTCTCCAAACCCCTACTGATTTTTGTCTTTGTATCACTGCAAGTCTGCCTGCGACGGCATTTGAATGGATATTTTAGATCCAATGATACAGCTAAGTGCTAGTAGACTGGCGGGTGTAGAGAACTTGAAGGCGAAGCCAAAACATTCCGCTTGTCACTCCTCTAGAGAAAAGTCGAATTCCTTGAACGCCGCTTTGAAGGTGTCGGCGTCTATTTGTTCCTCCTCTTTCGACTGCACATCGTCCTTCCAATTCATGCGGTCCTCGAGCCCTAGGAGCTTCGCCATGACTCTTCGCCCAAACTGGAGATCAAAGCGGAAGTCTGGGCGCAGAGGCAGAATCAGAGTCCTCTCTGAGCCAGTCTTTCCATTGGCCTCAGAGTCCGAATTCTTTTCACCTTCCGAAGGGCTCCATATCCAAACTCGGAAATAATCTCCCTGTTCGTCCGCTCCATTGCTCGCTGTGGGCTTCTCAAACTTGGGATATTGGAGATTTTCTGCTTCGACTTTGAAAGCTCCCTCAACCAGCCCTCGCTTGATCAAGTCAGAAGGTACAGGTAGAAACTGCCAATGGAAATGGATTCCACTACCCCGGCTGACCTCCCAGGTGACTGCTCCCAGCTCGCCGTTTGCACGCCGCTGCAACATGGCATGCAGAGCTGACCGATACCTCTGCATCTCGTTGTACGTGGCATAGCGTGTCTCTCGATCAGGAATGGTACTGAAGGTGGGAGTGTGGTTAAGAGGAATAATCAGCATATGTCCGGGAAATCCAAGATGGGGAAATGTCTCTGTCGTTGTTAAAGGCCCCTTGGCCGTTGTCATATAACAGTCATTCCCGATAGATGTTATAAGATGTGTTGCGATGTTGGGATTCGACAAGCAGAAAAAGCATTCCCCTGGGCCAGGAGGCGGACGTCGAGCGCGTTTCCGGGGCCGCTCATATTCCTCTTCCCGGGAAAACCGGTGGTACGACCCCGCCTGACTTGGCAGAGCCTGACGTTTCGTCGAAAGTTTGGCAAAAGGGGACGCTGTTGCCCCAACTGGAATAGAAGTAGGTATAGGCGCTCTTGGATCAAAGGAGAATGCATACATCCATTTCTGTTTCGAAGTTTTGCTGTATGATGCCAGGTTGATGAATCGAGTCAATGGCTTTGCATCTACAGGCTCATCTGATGGCATGTGGAAGAAAGGCTCTCGTTCAAAGAAGAAATCGCCACATGACGAGAAGTGATAGCGAGGTTTTAATGTGGTGCAAAGATCAGCTATGCACTGGACGCCTTCCGGCGGTGTAGCGCCCTCTGGCAGAGGGACTTGGGACCCTACTCTGATATCTTTGGGCCACTGATTAGTGATCAAAATATCAGCATCGTGCACACCGTAGAGCGCCTTCGCGTCCGACTCCGCGTAGCGAGGATGGTATTTGTTGCCGATCTTGGCATCCAGGGGCACATTCGTCTCCAGCTCTCCTCCAAGGGCGACCAGTCGGATACCTTCCGATGTTTTGAGAGTACCGCGTTTGCCCAAGAAGTACAGATTCGGGCACACTTCGTCATTCGATTCGATCTTCTCAACTATTCTTGTTGGAATGGGACGGCTGCCCACAGAAAAGTAAGTTGGTAAGGGAACTGTAATATTTCCCTGGAGCAGACCGGAGATTTCATCCAGCTCCTGTTCGCTGGAGCAGTCTCCGAAGAGATCCCCGACGACAATTGCGAACGAGAAATTCTGCTTGACTTGAAGTTTTGCGAGCTTTGTGAAGACTTCGCGCAGGGCGCAATTCACATTCCCAATCACGACACTAGTTAACCAAATAAGCAGGCAGTTACATCAGAGAAGATCATACACGTCGAACTCACATTTTGGAGGCCATCTTTCAATAGGATTAGGATAATTTTATGATAGAATTACCTCCTATCATAAGGCAGGCATGTGATATGATGCCCTGCTTTTATAAGACCGAGTAATGGTGTAAACAATTAACAAGTCTTGCTAATTGAATGAGAGCATATTCCGTTGGTACTGTTTTAAGGTATTCGCTTGACCATCATGCCTTGCCGACCAGTACATGCAAAGCTGAGCTAAGGACAGTCGCCATCGGCGTTGATGGATGAATCCGAGGAGCTTGGGCCAGGCGTCTAGCACGTGACAAAGCTACCCGGAACAGGTTAGCACATGCAGCCTTAAGGCCGGCGCTATCTCCGCGCGGAGAAAACTGCGACCGCCGCCGATGAACTTTTTTGAAGATTTGGGGAATTCAGAAGAGGTCGATTCCCACACCAAGCGACGCCGTCATTTCCACCAGATAATCCAAGATGGTGGCAGCTTCTTCGGGGGCACGGGGTAAACCCGTGAAGCTTTTGAAGAAGGGTACCGAATCCACAAAGCAGCACCGTTTCGAACCTTTTTCTCAGCGCGTCGCGAAGCTCAAAATCGACCCCATTCATCGTGTGCGCCGACCGGGTCTCGGGCCAGACGATGGAGACGAGACGTCTTCTTACTTTCGCTCCTCTCTGGAACACTGGACGGAGTTGAATCTATCAGAGAATTTTTCCGAATTCGCGCGTCGAGTGAATCCTCTTTGCGAAAGCCTTCCTCAGATCCTCTACTACGATGAGAAGATAATGGGCATGTTGGTCGAGTTCATAGAAAAGAGGGATGCGCTCTCTATGGAGCCGCTTCTGAGCCTTCTGTCTCAGTTTGCCAGAGATTTGGGCGCCAGGTTCGAAAAGCACTTCGCAACGGCCGTCACTCTAGTGGCCTCTGTCGCTGCTACTCACCAAGATGTCGAGGTCGTCGAGTGGAGCTTTACATGCCTGGCGTGGATTTTCAAGTTTCTGTCTCGGCTCCTTGTACCGGATTTGAGGCAGCTGCTGACTATCATGGCTCCGTATCTGGGAAAGGAGCGCCAAAAGTCATTTGTTGCCAGATTTGCCGCGGAGTCGATGTCGTTCCTCATAAAAAAGGCCGGGCTTGTGTATTACAAAAACAAGACGCCACTTGAGCGCGCTGTGTCCTTCCTCTTGCATGATCTTCGTGAATCGGCAGATTCGCGCAATCTCGAAATTTATAAGGAAGGCCTCATGGTCATGTTTTCCGATGCTATTAAAGGTGTGAAGGGAGGCGTTCATTCGAATGGCGCAGATATCCTCAGCTGCATCATAGATAATGTGCCTGTGGATGACGAAGTCCAGTGCGATTTAGCGCAACAAGTCTTAAGCGGAGTGGTTATTAACCTCATCCATCATACGACTGCCGATACTTTCGAACCTCTCTTGGATACTATTCGAGCATATATTGCAGCTGACCACACAAGTCATGTTGCGGTTCATGCGAAGCTTTGCACTAGGCTGATTTTCCTCGTTGTAGTTACGAGGAAAGGGACGAGAGTCAAGAATTGGAGAGGTGTCCATGAAAGCCTGTTGACTTTACTCCACAGAGCCTCATCTGCTTATGAGGTTTACGAGCCTTGCATGCCTCAGCTATTGACTGCCGTGGCATACGCACTTCAGACCTCTCCTATGGATGAAATGCTTCCCTCGATGCGCCCTCTTATGGAGGCTGTCACCCATGACCGGTTTTCGAAATACTTTTTATCGTTCTGTGCGACATTTTCGGAATCTGGTTCTGAAAGATTCCACAGTGTCGTTCTGCCATATTTCCAAAGGTATGGCGAGAACCTGATATTTCCTGGCCTTTTGCATTTACTGACGTTTTGTACTTAGGTTCCTCACCTCTCAATGGCGCGAAAATGAGCATGATTTGTGTATATCTCTGCTCCGGCTTAAGGAGTCTGGCTGTGTAACATCAGAGAGCTCTAAACCCGGATATATTACTTGTCCGTCTCCCTGGAAAGCTCATATTGAAGAAAAATTGGGCAATGCTGGCTCTTCCCTTGACGCGGTGGCTCTGCTTAATGCCTACTCAAAGCTGCCTGGAGCAATATCTTTTGCTACTACTCCTTCCCTTCTACCTCGGATGATCCAGAGTCTGCATGACCTTTTGGCATCCTTCTTGAAGGAAGAGTCTTCTGACTCACACGCCATGGCCAATTTCGCGTGCGGCCAAGGCTTTAAAACTTACGTTGACCTCGCAATTGAATCTGGGGAAATCGATCTGACACTCTTGGATTCAATCGTTCGGGCGGCTCCCAGATATTCGCGCCTCCCTCTTTTCTTGGAGGCGACTCTGGCTTACATCTCTGCTTGTCCCGAGACGGTCGTCTTCAATGAGGCGACAATCGAGCCGTTCGCTAGTGCTCTGATTGACAATTTATCTGGGCCGTCGCATCCAGTAAGACTTCTCTCTTTGAAGTTACTACGAGAAATGGTTGCTCGGGTTCTGAAAGATGACGCTTCTCCGATTTCGATTGCTATCGAAGTCGAAGAAAGCCCATTAACGTTGCAAACTGCCAGAGTCCTTTCGATGCAAGTGAGGAAACTTGCCATCTTATATCCACAAGTTGCCTCTCGTAGGTGGATGGCCAAGCTGATTCCAAGTTTTTGCTTCGGCTTATTCTCCAAGAGGCTCACTCCCTTGTGGGACGACTCGGCAGAGGCTTTAAAATCAATAAGCGAAAATGCCGTGGGAGAACACATTGTTGCTGAACTAGCTCTACGGTGGTTTCAGGAATCCGGGACCACTTCCTCGAACGATGGATCCTCGGATGAGGCCCCTAAGTATGCAACCGATTTCGAATGCTTTAATGTCACGAAGGTCGAGGGTACCATTTCTGAGAATTTCCAGCGCTCGGAAGATGCAAAAATGCTGTTAGTGGAAACCTTCGAAAAGGACCATACTCCATCCGACATCCTGCCGGCGTCACCTCGGTCCCATGCTCTGCGCGTTCTCAACGCAGCACCTCAGATAGCGGAAAAGCGGTCTCGTCATATAGTCCCCTCTTTTCTGCTGTGGGCGTCTCACGATGATGATGCTGGTAGCGCCCCCGAGTCCACGTCCAAGTCATCGGTGACACTCACAGCAGACGAAGCGCAGCCCTCATGGGGCTTCAAGGATCGAATGGCGCTTCTTGCACTCTTCAGCAAATTCACGAACCCAAGGGTTCTCTATAAGTCATCAGAAGTCCATGAAGCTCTACTTGGTCTCCTAACGCATGGAGACTCTGAGATCCAAAAGTCTGCACTCAAAGCTCTCTTCACTTGGAAGTGGCCTTATATCATTCCCTATCAAGAGAACTTGTTGAATGTCCTCGACGAGTCTCGGTTTAGAGAGGAACTCGCTGTATTCGTGCGCGTTGGGAAAGAGGATAGTATAATTGAGGAGAAGCACAGAGGCGAGCTGCTTCCCGTTCTTCTTAGACTTCTCTACGGTCGTATGGTCTCGAAGGCGGGTACACATGATAGCCAAGGGCAAGCAGGACGGAGAAAAGCGATCCTCAGAACATTATCTCAGCTATCTGAACAGGAATTTGAGATTTTCGTGCGCATATCGTTCGGCTCTCTTGGCGAGTTTCATCTTATCGAGGATGGCCGGGTCAAGGATGAGTGCTTCGCCCGTGAAATTATGGGCCCGAGGAAACAAACTGGTCTGCTAAAGACTCTTGAAACAATGTTCGATACGCTCCGGAGTCGTATGCTACCGTATGCAAAAATGTCAATGGACGTGATCGTCTATTGTCTTGTTCGAGCGTGTCGAGCGTTGAAAAATGACCTGGCAGCCGGTGCTCCGGATTCCCAGGCCGGGAACCTGGAGAACGTGATGCGAAGTATTCGTCAACTAGCCATCCGCTGTCTTGATTTGGTGTTTTCTGTCTCGCCGGATATCGACTGGTCGTCGTATATTCCTACCATCTTTAACGAAGTGATTAACCCCAGAGTTGAAAATTTTGCCATCGAGACAGCACAAGGAGTTTCTGGACTTCTCCGGCTATTCCACACCTGGGCTTCTGCCTCAAAGTTAGCCTTCCTACTTGTTCGGTATAATTCAACTCTTCTGTCACGAATAGTCGATTGTCTCGGGGTAGAATCAGCCCGTGATGAAGTAAAAGTCTTCGTCATGGATCAGATTCTAGTACCGATAATCGAGCTTTCTACTGGCAAGCAGCTACAAGAAAAGGAAGAAATGAGCGATGTCCCTGCAGATCAGATCCGCTCAGAGGTCCTTTCCCCATATGTCGAACACATTTTGTCTCATCTCGGCAACCTTCTAAGGCGGAATCCTTCTCGTCCTGTCTTGGTTTCCGGAGTCGAAACTCTGTCTATTCTTGCCCCATGTGTCGAATCTTCGCAAGAAACCACAGGACTTATCAGCATCACCGCTTATCTTCTCCGCCAACCTCAAGATAGGGTCTCTCCAAAAACGAAATCTGGGTTGCTGAAGATCCTCCAACATTTCTTGCCTCTGTATAATCCGCAAGAAGACACCGAACTCACCCAACAAGTTTTCCAAGTGGTAACCTCACTGTTCGACTATTTCAAGGACGATGAAAATAGGCAAGTTCTTTCGGATGTCTTCACAATATTCGCCAGACATGACCCGGAGCTCCATCAGGTGGCTGCTCTATGCGCTGACTTGAATTCCATATCCACGCAAAAACTCGAAGTGGATTTCGAGAGACGACTCCAGGCCTTCAATAAGATCAATGAGGGCTTGTGGCGAGAATTTAACGCCAAGCAATGGCGACCCTTGCTATTTAATATGTTGTTCCACATCAAAGATGAAGAGGAACTCGCTATCAGATCTAGTGCCTCCTTTGGACTGAGGCGACTCATGGAGAGGGCGGTGTTGGATGTGAACGGTGGCAATGCGGAATTCGACCAGCTTGTCAGAGAGGTTGTATTGCCTGCTTTGCAGAACGGTGTTAGACAGAAGTCCGAAATGATTCGAATCGAATTCGTGACTGCGCTGGGTTACTTTATCAAGTTGAACCCAACCATGCCGGCCGTTCAGGACATGCACGTGCTTCTTGTTGGCGATGATGAAGAGGCATCTTTCTTCAACAATATCCTTCATATACAGCAGCATCGCCGTCTCCGAGCCCTCCGTCGCCTGGCGTCTGAAGCAGCCAAAGGGATACTACAGGCATCCAACATCAACATTATTTTCTTGCCCCTTATTGAGCACTATGTCTTCCATCAGGCTGAAGACGAAAACGCCCACAACTTGACAGCAGAGACAGTCACGACTATCGGCGTTCTTGCAGAATGGCTTGAATGGGACAAGTTCAGGGCGACATTCCGGAGGTATCGCGGCTATATGCAAAGCAAGCCCGAGCTGGAGAAGAATATTATCAGACTTCTCGGCAAGATGGCAGATGCGCTGTCCCATGCAATGGAGCAGGCCAAGGCAACAGAACCTACTACGAATGGTGAGAAAATGGAAGGTGTGGAACCTTCTTTACCCTCCAAGAGCTGCCTTGCTAGAACGCTGCCGTCAACTTCCAAGATTGCTGCGGAGCTCACGACACAAATATTACCTTTCTTGACCAACTTCATCCATCACAAGGAAGAGTCAGAAGTTAGTCAGCGCCTGCCGGTGGCTATCATCACCATCAAGCTCCTCAAACTTCTACCCGAAGAAGAGCTGGCTCTTCGCCTTCCGCCTGTTCTTCTGGATGTGTGCAGCATCCTGAAGAGTCGAGCACAGGAGTCCCGAGACGTCGCCAGGAAAACACTCTCGGAAATTGCAATTATTCTTGGACCATCTTACTTCGGCTACATATTGAAGGAGCTACGTGGCGTTCTGACAAAGGGTTATCAGCTTCACGTTCTCTCCTTCACAGTCCATTCTATGCTCGTGGCGACAACCGATGAATTCAAGCAAGGCGACTTGGACCATTGTCTTGCCGACCTAGTAGCTGTGGTAATGGATGATATCTTCGGTACCGCCGGCCAAGAGAAGGATGCAGAAGAGTACATTAGTCAGATGAAGGAGGTCAAGAGTAGCAAGAGCTACGATTCCATGGAACTGCTTGCGAAGAACGCCACCATCCGACATCTAGCACATCTAATACATCCTATCCAGAAACTCTTGCGCGAAAAGCTCACTTCGACCATTGTGAAGAAAATAGATGAGCTATTGAGGAGGATCGGGGTGGGTCTTCTGAGGAACCCGGGGGCGGAGAGCCGGGATCTCCTGGTTTTCTGCTACGAAGTGATCAAAGAATCATATCAAGACTCTCCAGCCACTGAAACAAAATCTTCCGAACCTTCTAAATATGAGCGTTTCCTCGTGAATCTCCAAGGCGCTAAGCGAGGTGAGAAACGGGGCACGACGACATCTTACGTCTATAAACTTTCGAGCTTTGCGCTCGATGTTGTTCGCTCGACGGTGAAAAAGTTCGACTCGCTACTGACGGCGGCAAACCTAGCCGGTTTCCTTCCCATTATTGGCGATGCATTAGTTCAAGCCCATGAAGAGGTCAAGATTTCCGCTCTCCGCCTCTTATCTACGATCATAAGGCTTCCTCTACCCGAAATTGATAGTAACTCTCACGTCTATCTCACGGAAGCGGTTAAGGTCATCAAGGAAGCTCCGAGCACGAACACCGAAGCAGCGCAGGCGGCGTTGAAGTTAATCGCGGCTATGCTGCGCGAAAGAAAGAGCACAAAGCTCAGAGATGGCCATCTTGCCTACTTGCTCAAGCGTCTTTCGACTGACATTGAAGAACCTGATCGTCAAGGTGTGACGTTCAATTTCATCAGGGCTGTAATGGCGCGCAAGTTCATCGTGCCTGAAATATACGAACTCTTCGACAATATTGCCGTGATGATGGTTACCAACCAGACGCGCGGTGCGCGGGATCTTGCTCGTGGTGCATATATCTACTTCCTGATCGAGTATCCGCAAGCCAAAAGCCGCTGGAAGAAGCAGCTCGCCTTCCTGGTCAAGAACCTTGACTACCAGTACCGAGATGGCCGTCAGTCTGTCATGGAAGCGGTACACATGCTCTTGTCGAAGACTGAGGGCGAGGTCGCCCAAGATGTAATTGGGACCTTTTTCCTACCTGTGGTGATGGTTATGGCGAACGACGACACGCCTGAGTGCCGCGAGATGGCCGGCGTCTTGCTGGGAGAACTCTACGCCAGAGCCGACAGAGAGCAGATCAAGACTATGCTGACACCTGTCCGGTCTTGGCTGGAACAAACGGACAACATGCGACTCACTAGCACCGGGCTGCAGGCTATGAGGATATTCTTCGAGGTGGAGGGGGCGGAAAAAGAGAAGGAGGCCCGTTTCGTGGCGGGAGTGCTTCCGAGTCTCATGCAACCCATCGTTGAGAACCATGAAAGTGAGGATTGGGAGGTGCTCTACTTCGCCTTGCAACTCTTCACCAAACTCTCTAAGACCACTCCTGCCATAGCTCTCTCTCAGGACTGTGCCCCTATCTGGCTCAGTGTTCTCGAGTCCCTATTCTATCCCCACGCTTGGATCAAGACATGCGCCGCTAACCTTACCGGTGTCTGGCTTGCGGATCTGGCCAAGGCAAATGCCGCCTCTGGATATGGCTCGGTCCCTCTGGTCGGCAGCTCTGGCCTTAAGCTTGACAGGGAAGCAATGCTGCAGCTCGTTCGCGCCAGTGTACGTTGTCTTCGTACCCCAGGCATCAGCGAGGAGCTAGCGACGCAGACCGTCCGCAACATCATATTCCTTGGTCGGTGCTTCGCTCAGAATGGCCTGGAGTTCTCCGGGAAGGGCGCCAAGGAGCTCGAGGAGGATTCGGCAACTGACGACGGCGATACGGAGGACGAACTTGACAACACGGAGGGTACGGAGCGCTCATCATCAAAGTCCCCTCTACGATACATCTTCCAGCAGGTCTCCGTCATCCTGCGCCGTGAGACTCTGACCACAAAGGCGGAGTCGTTGATCCCGAAGACAGCGTCGATGGGCCTCCTCGCGGCACTCTGTCGACATCTCGACACAGAGACTATCACTCCCTCATTGACAATAATCCTCCTGCCGCTTCAGCACCTGACTGATCCATCCATCCCGGCGCCACGATCGTCGGATGAAGCTTTCCAAAACGCATACAAGTCACTAGTTTCCAATGCCCATGAGGTGCTCGACCTTCTGCAAAAGAAGCTTGGCACGACAGAGTACGTTGCGCAGATGTCGCGTGTTAAGGACGCCATCAAAGAGAGACGTGAGGGGCGGAGGATTAAGAGAAGAATCGAAGCTGTTGCAGATCCAGAAAAGGCTGGACGCGAGAAGAAGAGGAAGAACGAGCGTAAGCGGGAGAAGAGGAAGGAGAAGGCCCAGGAGCACCGCGGCAAGAGGCGCGGTTGGTAAAATGCCTTTCTTGCACGTGTTTTCATTTTTGGCGTTCAAAATCGGGAATTGGTATATGGGATGGAGTTATGATGAGATGGGATATTGTGTTTGATCATATTACAAAATCTCACGTCTATATGCATGTACATAATATGTCATTAGAGGAGTTTATGAATATGGCCCCTTTTGTACATCCAAGGAAAACCTATGCGTGCCTCGACTTCTCCCGAGTCTGTTTTTAAAGAACCCCTCGACACCTTCCCAACCCGAAACCAGTCAAACAGTCGTCTATTTTACACATCAAGCCCTTGGTCAGGGGAGCTGAGGATAGCACCAGCTGGCGCATCGCATTGCGTTCCTCATGATTCCTCATGTGGGTTCATGCCGACTCTTGCCCAGCACTGTTCGCAGCCTGCTTTGGGGTCTGCGTCAGCTTCACTGTTCCATCCTCCCAGATCTCCATATCTCCCTCCAGGTGTCCCTTAGTCAGTTTCTGCCCCTTGCGCTGCAGGATGTCTTCCAGGGTGCTTTTCTGATCCATGAAGATGCCGAGATGGTCACTGATGACATGTCGGTTGCGGCACGACGGACAGGTGATCAATACGGTGCCTTTGTGATAGCCATGCTTGGACATTATGTGCGAGGAACGGTGTCCACAGGGCTTGCAGGTAAATGTGATCTGATACGCAGGCTCCTGCTCCCGGCGGAGTCTGTTCTGCTCTGCGTAGGCGGCATCTTCAGCTTCGGTTGAGGTACGGTCGGTGAGAGGACGCGATGATGATTCCGAGGTAGAGTTATATCTGAAAGTGCCGGAGATGTAGGGTATTCTCCGTCTGAAAGCGCTGGTAGAGGATAGAGGAGACTGAATCGACTGTGAGAGCGGTTGTGATAATCGTGATATCGGGCTTGAGGCTGCCGTTCGGGGAAGGAGGCGACTCTGGCCGCGGAGGGCCTGCATCAAAGCGGTTGACGCGCGCATTACGGAAGTAAGCTGGAACCACGCCTCGGAGATTATTTCAAATCTGATAGAATAGGCGTATCCAGCCCGGAACAGCTCAAAGTGGTGTAGATAACGACTCGTCCTGCCGTTCTGGACGGAGCAGTGACGGAAAGTTCAGCGAAAAGCTGCGCCGGAGATAGGTTGTTCCACCGCGCCTCTCCGCGGCGTGTCTGGAGCGTGAAGATGGATCCCGACAAAACCCCAGATCAAGGGCCAGGAACACTGGATTCACTCGCAGCAGCAGACAGTCACCGTTTGGAAGATGCGGATGGAGCTGTAGCCTCATTCACCCGCACCCGACCCTATCTTCATCGAGTTTCCATCTGCGTCTCCAAAAACCTTCCGTCCTCACCACCCTCCTCCCTCCTCCCGCTGCTTTAGCTGCCCCGCACAAGAGCTTCTGCGCCGAACCTCCTCTGTGCCAGTGAAAACACGGATAGAACACGAAAATATGGCTATGAGAGCGAGACAAAAAATCCGTGCCCCGAGAAGGGTAAGTTGTTTTCATCTGTGGCCGTGGCATTGTGTTCCTTGTCATAAAAGCATGCGAACTATATACCGGAACACAAGCCTGCCATGCCTTTCCTGCAGGGTCATCTCGTCAGAAACTCGGGAACCTTACATTACTTTTTCCTGCCAAATCACATGAGAGTATATAAGCTAATTTACACAGGGCCTGACAGCGAAGGGCGACGATTTCGAGGCGATATGGACCATCCTGGCGTCTTCTCTGCGCGAGATTCACACCAAGAACGCGTCAACTCTATCCTTCGAGGAGCTTTACCGGAACGCATATAAAATTGTTCTGATGTCGCGGGGAGATGAGCTCTATGAGCGCGTGAAACGCCTCGAAGAGGAGTGGTTGGACAGTGAGGTCCGCAAGCGTATTACGTCTGCGATTTCTCCCAGTCTGCTGCTTGCGAAAGAGCCGGTGGATGCGCTGGATCAGTCGAACGAGAGAAGGGCTGCGGGTGAGAAATTTTTAGCAGCGATGAAGGCAGCTTGGGAAGATCATCAGCTGTGTATGGGCATGATCACGGATGTTCTCATGTACATGGTACGTCCTAGCCCTTTTTTGCAATGCCTCCCTCTTGCTGGATTTAGGAAACTGACACATTCCTCGTGTCTGCAGGATCGAGTTACATGTACGGACCACCGAAAGCCTTCGATATACACAGCGTCCATGTGTCTGTTCCGGGATTGTGTCCTCCGGGCACCCGTACGTCCAGATTCCGAGACGACTGTTTACAACGTCCTCGAATCGACAGTTCTTTTCATGATACAGCTGGAGAGAGCAGGACATATCATAGAGAGACCATTGATCCGGCATTGCATGTACATGCTGGAAGGCCTCTATGAGACAGTCACCGAGGAAGAGTCTGCAAAACTGTATTTGACTGTTTTTGAGCCTGCATTCCTCGAGACAAGCAGGACTTTCTATCGCGCTGAAGGCCAGCGGCTCCTAGAGACCACAGACGCTGCTACTTTCTGCAGATTAACATCCGACAGAATAGCAGAAGAGGAGGAACGGTGTCGCTATACTTTATCTCCCTTGTCGGAACAAAGAATAAAGGCCGTGTTAGACGATGAGATGATAAGGAGGAACATTGCTGATGTCATCGAACTTGAAGGCAGTGGAGTGAAGTACATGCTCGACCATGACAAGTTGACCGATTTGGGCAAGGTATATGACCTCAGCGCGAGGATCGACAAGAAGAAGACGGCTTTGACCAAAGCGGTACAAAAGCGAATCGTCGAGATGGGTGACGAGATCAATGCTGCCGCAAAGGCGTTTGCACAAGCTCCCCCTGCGCCGCCCTCCAAGCCAGACGAGACTAATGGGGACGGAAAGAAGAAAGCGGAGGAGAAAGAAAAGCCTGTGAACCAGCAGACGGCAGCTGCTATCAAGTGGGTCGACGATATACTTGGCCTTAAGAAGAAATTCGATACCGTTTGGGAGAAGGCATTTGCTTCTGACCAAGGAATGCAAACCTCGATAACGAATAGCTTTTCAGACTTTATTAACTCGAATCCTCGGAGCTCTGAATACCTGTCACTATTCTTCGATGAGAATTTGAAGAAGGGAGTCAAAGGAAAGACAGAGAGCGAAGTCGATGCTCTCCTCGAGAACGGTATCACGCTTCTGCGGTACATCAAGGACAAGGATCTCTTTGAGACATACTACAAGAAGCATCTGTCTCGACGCCTGCTCATGAAGCGCTCCGCTAGCATGGATGCGGAGAGGCAAATGATATCAAAGATGAAGATGGAAGTGGGCAACCAGTTTACACAGCGCATAGAAGCCATGTTCAAGGATATGGCAATATCCGATGACCTTACTGCAAGCTACAAAGAATACATCGCGAAAACTGGAGAGCCGGATCCGAAGAGGATTGAGCTCGAGGTCAACGTGCTCACAAGTACCATGTGGCCCATGGAGATCATGTCAAGCTCCAGGGATGGCAATGTGCAGCTGCCTTGCATCTTCCCGAAGGAGATCGACACTGTCAGACAGAGCTTCGAGAAGTTCTATCTTAGCAAGCATAACGGAAGGAAGCTTTCATGGCAGCCCGGTATGGGCACCGCCGATATCCGCGCTACGTTTTACAGATCGAACGGCAAGGTTGCGCGGCACGAGTTGAACGTTTCTACATACGCTATGATAATTCTGCTCCTGTTCAACGATGTGCCTATTGGCGAGTCACTTAGCTACGAAGAGATACAAGCACGCACACGAATCCCTGACCACGATCTGATACGAAATCTCCAGTCTCTCGCTGTGGCACCGAAGACGCGAGTTCTCAGGAAAGAGCCTATGAGCAGGGATGTCAAGCCGACAGATCGTTTCTTCTACAACCAGGACTTTCAGAGCATGTTCACCAAGGTCAGAATCGGTGTTGTCAGCGGCGCCGGGAATAAAGTCGAGAGTCAGAACGAACGAAGGGAGACGGAAAAGAAGATGAGCGATGAACGCGGGGCGAGCATTGAGGCTGCCATCGTGCGAATTATGAAGTACGTAATTCATTCCTTTCTATTTTTTTTTCCGTATATATATGGCACTGCAGAGACTAAGAGCATCCTTTCCACAGACAACGCAAGAAACTCGCCCACTCGCAGCTCATAACAGAGGTACTGACGCAGCTTGCCTCCCGCTTCGTTCCCGACGTAAATATGGTCAAGAAGCGCATCGAAAGCTTGATAGACCGAGAGTACATTGAGCGTATCCCCGACTCGGATCCTCCCGCGTACGGCTACATCGCATGAGCCGTCCTTGGATTGCAATCACTGTCATGTTACACTTCATACCAAGGCCTACAAAGAAGAAGGGTTTTTGGTAGAATTTCTCCCTTTCCTGGAGCGACATCTTTTTGTTCTTTTTTTTCAGAGATTACCTCGAGCTCAACAGCGACGGCGATCTTTACTGAGGAATAGGGCTCTTCTTTTTTTCTGTTCTTTTCAGCGGTGCGACTTTTTTTTCCCAGCACCGCGTTGGTTACGGTTATTTTTTATGCATGACGACAGGGATCATTACGGACATGGATGGATGGGACGGGATGAGGTTTTTTTTCTTTTTTTCTTTTCTATCTATCTGACGGTGCACGGAAATAATGCATGCCATCGGATCCGGGCTCGCTCGTACAGAGAAGCATTGGAGGTGGTCCGTGGTAATATAATGTAGAGGCGTAATTTCGCTTCGATTTTAAGCATAGGAGATGAGATCAACCTCATGAGCAAGCAGGGAGTTTTCGGTTTTCAGGGAACTCGAGCTATCGAGAAAGACGTCTGTATCTAAGATAATCAATCTGGGTTTTTAAGTGGGATGAGGATGAGGTAGCTTAGGGAGGTAGGTAGGTAGGTGGCTCATGGTGGTTATGGAATGGAAAATTGGAAGGATGGAACTTCCCAATCTGGTTTTTTTTTAAAAAAAAATCCATTCTATTTACTTCTATTTTTTTTTTCTCTTTTCTTCTATTCCAAGATCCCCATGTCTCTATTGTCACTCATGACGACAGGAGAGGGTCTAGTTATTTCGATATATAACTTTTCTTTAAAGAGTATGCCCTTGTGATAGCTTCCCGAACTCGGCTGTAGAATATATCCCATAATACTCCAAACGCCCGCCAATGCTCAGCTTATGCTCTTCCTAGCCATGCAATGCAAAATCCCCGCCACAAAATGCGCCGGATATGTATGAGGTATGTATGTACAGTATGCCTCATCATATGTGTGGAATAGGACTCGATCAAAAAGAATAATAGACCCAGCCCTTAACAAAAAAAGCAACGAGCAACTCCACCATAACCATTTCCCTTCCTTTTTTTTTTGTTCTAAAAAAAATCAAACAATCGTCACCATTATCATAAAATGAATAAAAAGATCACAAAATCTCCACCTCCCCCCTCTCCCACGCCTTCTTCACCCCCTCCCACCGCACGACCCACACCTCCCCAATGCGCATCGTCGCGCCGTACTCCTCTTCCTGGAACTCGGCGCCCTCCTCGGGCGGGAACACGATGGGCACCTCCTCCGCCAGGCACCGCACGAACACGACCTCCTTGGTCTCGGGCCCCTGGACCATGCTCGTCCCGCCCGCGTTGTCGTCGAGCCGGCGCAGCTGCGGCGGGAAGGAGTTGAGGAAGGACGCGCCGTAGTGGCGCGCGAGGAGGGTCTGGTGCGCGTGCAGGAAGGCGGCCTCCTGCGGGGAGAGGGGGGAGGGGTCTGCCGCGGAGGAGGGGTCGGGGACGGAGTCTTCGGGTCTTTGCTGCGACGACTGTTGGGATGGGGGTTGGGATTGTTGATGGTGGGGGGAGATCAGGAGGAGGTAGTGCATGCTGTGCTTGGTGAGCTTTGCGAGGCGCTGGCGGAGCAGGGATCGGATGAGGTATTGGGTGCGGGCGAGGTCGGTTTGGAGGATGCAGAGCTTGAGGTTGAGGGTGGGATTGTTGTTCATGTTGGAGGAGGGATCGGAGAAGGAGGCGGTGAGGTCTTCGATGATTTCGATCTATATGGAATTCATAGGCTTTGGGTTAATTAGCTTGTCCACGGTGGAATGGACTGTATATAAAAAAGTGATGAGGGGAATGTATGGCCCGGGAGAGTAAAACATCCCGCCGCGCAACCGCGCAGTGACAGTTGTCGCAGAGCTCAGGATACATATAGATATGAATAAATGTAGACGCTGTCAAGCTCACCTGCTTTCTAACCCTCTCCATCATCCTGTCCATCAGTGGCCCCGGCCATGGTAGGAGCTCCGACACTGCGCGCTCCGCGACCCAGAAGCGCGTGAGGACCTGGTGGTCGAGTGCGGTGGACTCGGGCGAAGAGAAGTCGTCGCGGTCGACGGAGGCGAGAATGTCATCAATATCCATTACGGAGGGCTTCGCGACAGGATCCGAGCAGCATTGGGTCGTGGTAGGACGGGGTGAAGGGTGACACCGGGGTCATATATCCAAGACGGTGGAAGGCGATCTTCAGCGGAGTGGGAGGGAGCGGAGAGCGGCGCTTCTGCGGGGATGGCCGCTCATTGGATCCCGTGGGCGAAGTCGAAAAGCTACCGTACTACTGGCTAACAAGCAAAACGCTACGAACAGGATCAAGGGTGAATATTAAAAATTACGCTGACTCAAGGAAATATTGCCTATCACCTTCCAGCTTCCCCGCCTCTCAGGCGGACGGTAAAGTCGGTCCTCCTCCGGCGTGGTTCTTCCAGGCATTGCAACTATGTACATCTGCTCATACCTTCCGATACAAAATGAAAAAGGGAACCTGCGATATATGGAATGAAGGGAAATGGGCACCAACCTGCCCTTTCTCCGGTCATCTGGACATCAAAGAGTCTGTACAAGCGGAAAATGCCAAGTAGCCCGCAAACAATCGTACAAGGAAAGGCCAAAGCTGGACTGAACGACGGTAGTGGGGTATGAAGAGCAGTTTCCAAAAAAAAAAAAAAAAAAAAAAAAAAAAAATAAAAAATCGAAGGTACCAAAGGACGGTCATATGGTACAGTCCAAGGCGAATCAGATCCGATGTCGAGTGACGGTCCGTTGGAAGTTGCGGCAATCGCTTTTTTTTTTCCTGTTTTCACTTTTTTTTTAAGTTTTTCATTCCTTCCGATTTTTTTGCTGTTTTTTGTTCATTTTTTTCTCTTGAATATGATAGACAAAGGAAATAGAGGCGTGGCGCGGCAGATGTAGTAGAGAGTAATTCCATGCGAAGAGGTCGAATCTTAGTGAACTTCCGCAAAAGGAACGTGGTATCAAGGCGAAGCATGCTCAGAGACAAGGAAAAGAGATGCGGCGCGGCCAGACGATGAATGGATATCGTGATGAGTCGGTACGGTGTATGGTGCGGAGTTATCATGACTCCAGTCGAAAAGTGAGAGCGGTATAGTCAAAATATGTGTTCGCGAATTGCCGATTAGACGTCAATGGCGGATCTGTCGTAACTTGGAAAATATCAATTTCGCCGTCGCTGCTTGTGCGTCGACAAAGGTAGCAGCCCGTCCAGGGCTTAGCAATAATTTTCAAGGTCCAAAAGAAGTCGCACAAGTATGCCAGTCATTTTGCACCTTCGGATGCTTTCGAAATGAAAAACCTCGATGAAGATGTCAGACAAATGTCAATCGTCCAGAATATCGCAAACAAGCGCTAAGCTCCGGAAACAAACGTAACTCCGTCAAACCGTGGCGCCATGAAGGTGGAATCGTGGGGAATGAATGAGATCTAGTATGAGAGCATGCGACGGCCCGGGAACCGACCAGACTCATCGCCAAGAGGTGAATCCAGGCCCCGGTTGCGGTCGCCGTGGCCCCGACATCTTCCAGTAGGGCTCTCCTCCATCTGGGGGGACTGCTGACCAAAGGCAAAGGTCTGTGCCCGGATGAACTTCGACCTTTGCTTAACCTTCCCAAGCCCTCGTTCGCAGTCGTATTCGTGTTCCTTGGATGTCATTTCCACATAGTTCTGGGGGAAACAGAGTTCTCGATGCTCGGCAAAGAAAGCGCTGTATCCCCCGTCCAGAATATACATTTCCGGGTATGAGAGTTTGGGGTATTGGTCAACGTTGACCGCACGGTCCCTATGACGAATGTACTTCGCCCTACAGGACTATGAGTGGATTGCCGCTAGCTTGGGGGTTATAAAGGACAACTTACATTATGGGGGCGCGATGGGCAGAGTACTCGCAGTGGAAGATCAGAAGAGTGCCGGGTTTCGGCTCCTCGTTGAAGAGCTCCGCGGCAAGAGCTTCCTTGTCGGTATAGTTGACAGCACCTATGATGTGTCCGCCTTCGTATTCGTACTCGAAGCGGCAGTCGATGATCATGATCTTTTCGAATCGATCGTTGTACTTGCCGCCGAGTATATCCACAAGTGTGGCCTTGTCGATACGAGGCAGGCTATCAGATTTGTCGTCGGGGATGAAGTGAGGCAGCTGTAGACTAGGAGTAACTTCAATATCATTGATCGACTGAAGCGGTTCCTCCGAGTCTTTATGACGTATCACATCCTCAGCATTGTCGAACATGCTGAGAGACCTTCTGCACAGCTTTCGAGGACGCATGAACGGATTGGCACTCTTACGGATGGGACCAGGAACCGGGGAACCATTGCTACGGACATGTGCCGAACCTCCAAAAGGCTGCCTGAGCCGCGGAGGGGGCATTAGATTGCTTGACGAGCCATGTCTCGGCGGTGATTCATCAAACATATCGCCGAGGGACATCGAAGTGCTCGTCGAGAGCTTACTACCTCCGTTTCCAAACTTGAAAGGCGGGGATTGACTTTCTGGCGCTGGCCTGGGAAGGCCCCATTGAGCCTTAGCGCGAGCCAGGGACGGTCGAAGTATGTTAGGGCGCCTCCTTCTACACAGCACGCAGACAGTCAGACTCCACATTAAGCACCAGTTTAGTTAGAGATTCAATCTTACTCCTGTGCAGCCTTGGAGGCGTCCAGTGGTGACTCCTGCAGCGGACTAGATGCCACGGACATCATTGAAGTATCCGGTGTAGGAGATTGAACGTCAGCATCCATAGTCATCGAGAACGGGATCTTATGTGGCAAGGGGGACATGTCCATAACATCGGAGGCCCGAGCTGGCGATGAGGAAGGCAGGGGAGGAGTTGTCATCGTCTCTTCTGTTCATCCATCAGTATCTGGTTCTGCAAGAGAAAGAGATAGAGAGAGATGTTGGTTCTACTCACCACGTCCATCCCCTCCTCTAAACATGTTTGATGTGAACAAAGACCTGCGCGGTGTCGCCAGCTGAGGACTGTCACAGAGTAAGCACTTTCTTTGTCTGGCAATCAACCGGGTGCGGGCAACAAGGTTACAGACCTCTTGTCGATATGAAAGTTCTGCGACAGGTCCGCTGCAAGACTCGCTGTCGGTGAAGAGCCGCTAACAGGCTTCATGTTGAAGTAGTCCGAGTGCGACTTCTTCATGGACAGCTCTTTGAAGTTGAAGCTGTTTGGGCCAAAGCTCTTCACCGCACCAAAAGACGTGCAGGACGTCGGCGCATCAGAAAAGCAATGCCCGAAAAGAACAGAAGGAGGCTGCATGGCAGCCAGCGGCGATGAATGCTCCATTCTGGTGACCAGGGCCGTCTAGAAGTCGATTGCCTTCACAGCAGCCTCACAGCCGCAATATCCAGACTGCAGTGTCGAAAAGCACCAGCAGAGCAGTAAATCCAGTTGGGGCCAAACAACAGCTGCAGCACTATCTCCCTGTCATATAGTACAGTGGCAGATGTGATGTTGCAGCGCACTGCTTCCCAGTTCTTCCCTCTCCCTTCTTCCGATTGTAGTATTCAAGACCGTTATCGTACCAGACACAGACAGATGCAGACTTCGAGATCCAAGGATCCACCAATTTGCAGAGGCCTTGGATATCGAAGTCTGAATCAGAACGACATGGCCGGCATGCAGCAAAGGGTATCAGGTCTTCACGCAGGATACAATTGGCGGCGGGAACGGCTTGGAAGAAAAGTGCAGCGGAGGTGACCGTCGGGCGAGAAGTGCGGAGGGCAAAGAGATAACGGGCAGAGCGGTACGGGAAGAGAGATGAGGATTGAAGAAGCTCAAAGGGTGGAATGAAAAAGAAAAGAAGAAGAGAAGAAGAGAAGAGAAGAGCTGAAAAGGCCCTGGAGATGGTGAAGCTGGACGGGCTGACCTTGTTGCAATGGCAACGGAAGTGGGGAGGATCTCCAGGTCCTGAGAAGCTTAAGCGACGAGACAGCGCCAGAGCCAGCGCCGAACGGGCCTGTGTACCGGGTACAGAAGCTGCACGGCGGATTCTCTGCACAGCAAGGTACCGGTACCTGGTCCTGTTCGGGCGCTCTGCTTGCTTTCTCCGCGCTCGATTTTTGGGTGAGGAGCATCATCCATCCTCCAGGCCTCTCTCCGCGGGCGACCTCGTTACGGCCCTCCAGGGCATCTCTCTCCAAGCTCCCAGGATCTCGTCAAGCGGACAGCCCGAGCTCTCGCCATCTCCGTGCTCCCCTTGCCGCCATGAAGCGGACTACTCGGCTGCTTAGCAACGCGCTGCCTATCAGAAACGACCGTCCAGCGCCTGCGGCCGCACAGCGCCGGCGACATGCATGGATCATGCCTTTGTCTCCTGGAAATTGCTTCCGTGATTACTGTCTGCAGGGATCTAGAGCTGTATTATCGTCTCCCGGCTTCGTCCTTTGCACGGGGAACCCCGTGGTGAGCTTCTGGATGCCCGTTTCCGGCATTGTGTACCCTGGGGTATCTTGTTTGGGATACTTGTTTTCCACGGCCATCGCCCTGTGCAACGAGATCGAGCTAACGCACAGAGGCCAACGGAGCTCCACTCAGATCCACTCTTCTGGAAGGGAACGTCCGGCCGACATCCCAGCTGTGCAGACCTCGGACGACGCCGTCCACGCAGCGATGATATCGACAGAGTAAATGGAGGCCCACGGCCACCTGGTACATGGACTGCTCGCCTGGCCAGCGGACCGCAACCGCCCAACCAGAGCTGACAACACGTGCCAAGCCCCGGAACACCGTATCCAGATTGACACCGACTCTTTGTCCGTGCAGGGGCGAAGTATCTCGGTGAAGTCAGGGTCTGACGAGCAACATATTGCTGGCTCGATTGTAAATCCGGAATGCTTTACTCTGCTGGCAGCTTTAACGGTTTAACCTCTGTGAAATCCTGCAGGACTATTCGAACGGACTGTTCTACACTCGGACAGTTCCCGTCCTGCACGGGTTCCTGCAAGCATCATAACATTATTATTTTGCATTCTGGTTGCCTTTCAGAGATCTCAACCTACTGCTGCCCCTTTTCACGTCGTAAGGTTTTCTCCCTCTAGGTAATCCGTGCCCAAGTATCGGAAGTCTCAAATCTTCAGCTTCCTTCTCATCCGTTGCCTCTGAACCATGCTGCTCTCAGGCTGGCGAGCCTGGGTGCGCGAGGACTTGAGATGCCACTGTGAGCAACTGATGTCAAGCCGTTCATCTCGCGGAGTTCGGGATTCATGTCATGTCCAAAGAACAAACCTCCCGCTCCAGCTTCACTGTAGGTTGTTTTCGTGGAACTACCAGTGCGGTCAGTTCTTCCTCACAAAGGCAAGCCTGGCCCGAGAAATCCCTTGACCTCACTGAATTGACGATTTTCACAGTGAACCTGCTAGCCAAAACTACGTGGCGTCGTCGATCGCATATCACGAGAACTTTTGTACTTCCCGGGCCCTGCTTACTGAGCAGGCCAGAACCACACCTGCTATGCGGTCTACAGAGCACTTCGTAACCCGCGATGGTACCCCCTCCGGTTTCTTCTCGTGTGTTGATTCATTCCCCTTCACCTTCAAGTTACATGCTCCCAGCGATTCGGCCGTCTGAATTTCTCCGACGCCTGTCAGCTCTCTCATCAAAACATCGGAGAATTTCAGGCGACAGAGGGCCTCCGGAGCAACATTACGTCCAGAGGCTGTGCTTGAATCCCGCTTGGGGACTGCGGTCTGCAGATGAAAGTAGTATAGATTAGGTTTGTGACGGGTGTTGCAGAGAGTTCAGCGGTGCCTGGGGACAACACCATCTCTAACTGGACCACTGCCAGCACACGTCATACACTGGTTTCACCATTACTTTCCCTGTTTCTGACCGTCGATATCGCTGGAAGGCCCACTCACGGTCGAGAAAGCGATCCGACAATGCATGCCCCCCAAACCGGGAAATCTTACTAGGTGCATAGGTAACTCCGCACGGAGTAAACGCGTGCCAAAAGAAGCAACAGCCCGCAGCCACCTACTCGGTAGCCAGAATCCCTATGGGGCGATGGTGGAGGTTATTCGATCCTCGCGCCATGTGGTGGCCAGTCTCCTCCCGGAACGCGCTTGGCGATTGATCGCGATTCGCGTCAGTGAGACTACTGAGCGACGAGCCTGGTCAGCGCCAATCAGTGTCGACAAGCACCGTCAGACTGGAACAGAACCCCGCCACTCGTGGTCTGAAGCGGATCCCCGAAGGTTCTTCGTGCTTATCCAGTAGCTCGCATGCATGTGATGAGCCTCCATCCAGTCCAGAGTTGGGGGTTGTGTGCGCCAAGATCTATATGTAAACAAAAGGCGCGACACGAGACGCGAGATCTGATGCGCTGTCCCGTGACGAGTCGCGACACCACATGATATCAGCCTGATCTCCAAAGACCTGAAACAAGCCTCATCCAGGGCCTGATGCTGTCGCTCCCTTCAGCCTTGGAACCTTGGAGTCCTCCCCGCCAACCTTATCCCGAGGCCGTCGCTTATCAGCCTTTGGCCAACGCCAGGGCCCGCAGCTCATCCTCAAATCGAGATTCCCGCATACTCCATACATCCATTGGGATAAGATCTGCAAACTATTGGTAGTAATAGCCATCCATGTGGCTGTGCTGAATCTCCACGGCGTGCGATCGGGTGAGACCTTCAGATCTATCTTCGCGAAGATCACTCGCAGCCAAGGTTCCACGTGAGCTCCGCCCTCCGTGGAAACAATGGCCAGCCAGGTAAATCGATCAAGCTCTTGCCTCCATGCAGCCCGTGCCATGTGAACTCCACGATCTGGTCGGAAAATCGTGGCGTCGAAACTGGTCAGCCAATGGCTTTCCTCTTTCAGCTGTCGTGCCAGTCGCCCCGGGCGGCAGCGAAGTACGCGCAGCACAGCATTATTATGTAATACAGATTATGCAGATTGCACAATGAGAGGCGGAAGCGGCCCGGTGACTTGCAACGAACACATCGAGTGGACTTTGGAGCGCAAAAGAGAACCAATGCTCTCAATACAATCACCTGGAATGTTTATGTGGTGAGAGTCAGATGGTGAAATCAATAGCTATTGGTCTTGTTGTTTTCGATGGCCACTTGCGCAGACTGATGCGGCTGAGGCATTTCAATATCATTGCGTCCCTCAAGAATCGTTCATATGGAGACCACTAATTTGGCAAAGCAGGGGCATCCACTGTCGATATATGCATGTATCGCTGCTGTTTCACTAACTACAAACGTGACGAGATGTTTATCTTCAATGTTGACTCGTTTGCAGAACTACTTCCGTGTTCTTAATCTGACACGTGACTATGTCAGCGCTAGACAACTTCTTCCCACTAACACAGCTGCAGTGATCGGACGGCTGAGATGGGGAAGAAAAGAAAGAACTTTTTATCTGATGCGGTCCAACAATGGGGTGTCAACTCGTATACCGAGGACCGGGTGCGGGTAGACCGGCTGAACAATTAGGCGGGGAGCATCCCCTCAGTCCAATTCTCGAGCTTTGGATCCCCCCACTTGCCCGCATCCAGTCTGTCTAAGCGATGAAGCGGACAGGTTTAGCCGATACATTGAATGGATTGACGGGGTCCCGAAGGTCTGAACTTGACCTCAAAGCTTTCATACTGATGAATATAAATCTCCAGGAACTGTGAGGCAAGGCCAAATTGGCATTGCGGTTCTGGCAATACTTGTACGACACCGCATATCTGGAGGTCCCTAGCAGCACTGCATCGCATATTGGGAAATAACTTCCGAACCCCGCAACAGCCGTCGTCATGTCCCCAAGCAAGGTTGACACACGGCCATCTTACAAGATTGCTTCCATTCCAGGAGATGGGATCGGCCCAGAGGTGATATCTGCTGGTATCACAGTGCTGAAGAAGCTGGCGTCGGCGCTGAATACATTTGATCTTGAGTTTGAGCACTTTGACTGGAGTAGCGAGTACTACAAGAAGCACGGGAAATATCTCCCCGATGACGGACTCGAGACCCTGAAGAAGTTTGATGCTATTTTATTCGGAGCTGTGGGAGCGCCAGGTATGGGAACACAAAACATATATGCAGTAACTAAATGAATCATCAGCTAACATGCTTCTTCAGACGTGCCGGATCACATCTCCCTTTGGGGCCTGCGCCTGGCGATCTGCCAGCCTCTTCAGCAGTACGCCAATGTCAGGCCCACGAAGGTATTCAGGGGCACGCAATCCCCGCTGCGGAACTGTAACACAGGAGACCTGGACTGGGTCATTATCCGGGAAAACTCTGAAGGCGAGTATGCCGGCCAGGGTGGCCGTAGTCATGTTGGACAGCCGTGGGAGGTCTCAACGGAGGTCTCGATATTCACCCGACATGGGGTTGAGCGGATCATGAAGTTCGCCTTCGAAACCGCTCGGAGTCGACCCAAGAAACATTTAACTGTCGTGACCAAGAGTAACGCGCAAAGGAACGGTCTGGTGATGTGGGACGAGGTTGCTGCAGAGGTCGCGAAGGAATTTCCGGACGTGACATGGGACAAGATGCTTGTGGACGCAATGACCACGAGGATGGTCTTGAAGCCCGAGAGCTTGGATACCATCGTTGCGACGAACCTGGTAAGCCCGTCTAGAGGACCTTCATATGTACTGCTTGGGGGCAAGGGAATGTGCTAATTTAGTGATTTTTGCCTCTTGCAGCACGCCGACATTCTTTCCGACCTCGCTGCCGCCCTTGCAGGATCCATCGGGATAGCCCCGACCAGCAATCTGGATCCGACGCGGCAGAACCCGTCGATGTTCGAGCCAATTCACGGCTCCGCATTCGATATCACAGGAAAGGGGATAGGTGAGTTTCTACCCCGCGGGCTGAATTTCGCAAAGGGTTTGCTTGTCTGTGCTAACTTCACTCAGCGAATCCTGTGGCCACGTTCTGGACGGCATCCGAGATGCTGTCCTGGCTGGGTGAGAAGGAGGCAGCTAAGGAGTTGTTGGATTGCGTGGAGTCCGTTTGCGAGAGAGGGATCGTCACCCCGGATTTGGGTGGTAAGAGCACGACTCTCGAGGTCACGAATGCCGTCTGTGAGGAGATCGAAAGGCGGTTTGGAGGTGGAAAATCCTCCTAGAAAGACTAAAATAGAGGGTATATTGACGTACTTATTATGAAGAATGTGCTCTTCTATCAGCAATGTAGCAAAATAGCGGGATATGCTGGCCTAGATATATATGGAGATTTCTATTCTGGTAGTCCTGCAATATGTTATATCTTATTTTCCAATATATCTCGATACGATTTCAATCGAAATGGGGTCGTTGCTATAAGAACATGTATCATAGCAGGATAAATGGTACCGTGACCTGCAAGTTGCAGAGAGACACAGATATTCTAGTGCATCAAAGGACGATTTCAACACCATGGCGTTCGAAGCGTTGTGGCGATGTCTTATTGAACGATCTGTCAGATCTTTTCTGCGTAGCTTTTAGGCACACAAGGCGAGGGTACTTAAGTTATATATTGCATATATTCCCCGAAATATACCTCACACCCAGGATATCTTTCCATAGATTTGAAAGAGCTCTTAGAAATGGGAATTCTTTTTAATACAGACAGCCTTTGTGGTCTCAGCCCAGACAAGGCCACATCTGAGCGCTAGGAAGCGGGGGGGCTACGGACATGACATCTCTAGTTATGGCTCTGCAATGCAAGTCGAAAATACAAGGTCGATTCGACTATAAGAGGTTCGTCTTAGACGCCACATCCAGCCAGACGCTATGATAGCTCATAAATCTCCATCAAGGGCCAAACATTCTGAAAACATTGGTGCGACTATGTTATATCGATTCCATCCCGGATCTAAATTGCCAAGAACAGCAACGGCTAGACAGGGTATAAATACTGAAACATGTTTATGGATATGATGAGAGCTTCTCTGCCTGTTTAGACCATTCAAGAGAATCCATTTATCAGAATAAGACAAGGCGTAGGTACAGGACAGCACATACATGTGGCCCAAGCTCCATCCTCATGTCACATGGGCAAGCAGCCTCTCCACCCTCCCCTTTGCCCCTATCCCCCGGCGCCCCAGGAAACCAGGCGCCCTCCCGTTTCTGGGTTATGTCCTCCTATCGCCCTTCACCTGTCAACAGGAACCCGGGAATAGTGCAGTGGTTTAGACTGCTGGCCAATAATGGCTAGTGGCTTCCCTGTCACCGGACCCAAGTCTTGGGTTCGAGTCTCGCCTTGGTCGAGGTTGCAGCGGTTTGATATTAATCAATACCTACTAACACTCCGATGAAGCCTTGGTGGGGGTCCAGGTAATGAAAATTCCCTGCCCGCCAAAAGCATAGGCGGGGATTTTCGTAGCCCTGGGTCTAGCTGCCATCTGTTGGTGGTGGTGGACCTCGGCGTGAGCTTTTTTGTTATTTTTATTTACCCCCTACCTAGGTCGCTAGATGTTTTATTTAATTCGAGGTTATTATTAAATGGCAACAACCTTGGAGATGGAGCGAGGTGGTTAGGGATTTCTTGGCATCGCGGGTGTTGCTCTTATCAGATCGCGCTATTCCTTATCGGTCCGCGACCTCTTAAATTTTTGTTCCTGGATGAAAAATATCGGCAGATCGCCGCGACATTATCATCAAAGCAGCTGGCCACGGAACCTCGAATTCTCTTCTGTGGTCTTTTATCAGTTAAATATTTTCTAAGGAAGAGCTGGTTTGACTTCTGGTTGTGTAACATGGCCCAGAACCAACCCGCATCCAGGAAGCGGCGGCGCGAGCCGTACAACGTCGATGTCAAACTGGTCGAGATCTACGAGGATCTCGCCAATGAGAACGATGAGATCAGGTTGAAGGCGGCCAAAGAACTGGTGTCGAGGTTCACGCCAGACAAGAACCCGACGGATGAGCAGATCCAGAAGGCGCTGCAGAGGCTCTTTCGTGGACTCTGCAGCGGCCGAAAAGCCGCGCGGGTCGGGTTTTCCGTCGCTTTGACGGAAGTTCTAGCTCAGGTCTTCCTGTCGTCCAGAGATACTTCTTCGTCACAGATCACTATTCCAAAGACATTGGAGATTTGGGAGTCGCAGTCTAATTCTGCTGGCAGTGAATCGGGACAGGTCTGTATCATCCACTTGATCTAAGTTACTACTGAGGCTAATTTTTGGTTACAGGAAGAGCGGGATCGCCACTTTGGGCGTCTCTTTGGAGCAGAAGCGATCATCAAGTCTTCGATTCTGTTCCAGCCCAGTGTTCCATCCACGGAGTGGTCAAGGCTTCTGACGATAGTATTCGAGCTAGCGAACAGGAAGCCATGGCTCAGAGAAGAGTGTGGATGGATCATCTACCGCTGCATCTTCGATCTCGCTGCCCAGAAAGTCGATGTTAAATTTGTGGAGGCGGCTCTTGAACATCTGTGTTCTAGCGACCTCGCGCGGACGCCGGAGGGCGTTGCTATTTGGCTTGCTGCAAAGGACGCCTTTCCCAATGCGAACTTTCCCCAAAACATCTGGAAACATGATGACCCGCTTGATGCTCGCGAAAAGAGCACCCTCGCTAAGGTCATGAGGGAATCTTCTGCCAATAATAATAATAATAATAATAATGAGCCCGGCAAGGAAGTTAGCGGGGCGAAGCAATCTGGAGTGTGGAACTCCAAGCTTCATTTTGCATGGGATGCCGTTTTGACCAGGATCTATGACGTGACGACAAAGAAGGAAAAGTCAAAGGACAAACCTTCCAAGTCTTCCCGCATAAGTTTCGTTGACTTCTGGATTGAAGTCGTGGACAGTGAGTATCCTCCCATTCAGAAAGCTGAAATCTTGCCAAGCTGACTGTTCTCAACTACATAAAGATGGTCTATTTGCTGCTGCGTCATCCGACGAGCGCAAATTCTGGGGATTTCTCCTTTTCATCAAGGTTCTTAACGAGGCTCCTCAGAACTTCGCTTCCCTTGTGTTTACAAAGAATCTTGTAAGATGCCTTATGAACCAGCTCGCCGTCGAGGACAGATATCTGCACCGGATGGCCGTGAAGGCCGCGAAAACCATTCAGTCTCGAGTGTCGAAAGAGCCGGAATTTGCCGCTGCTGCAGTCAACGGCTTGATGGGACCAACAGGATCTGTTACGTTTGATCAGATCACTAAGAGCAAAACTGTGGAAAAGATCGTCACCGAAGCAGGCCCGGATGCTTTGAAACAGATCGTTTCCTTGTTCGAGCGTCTCATTGCCGTCCCAGGTTCAGACGACAGCAAAGCAGCAGCAGCGAGCCGCCAGCATCTTGCGGGCCTTCTAGTATCGATCGTCCGCTCACGAGCGTCCGCTGCAAATGCCACCAATGATGGCTTCGAGCCAATCATCGAGGACATACTGTCTGTCCTCGTGCGGTTCGCATACTTCGTGGACAAAGGCGACAAGAAACAGGACCGACCGGCACCCGAACCGGCTCTGATTCAAGCAACTCAGGAGCTCTTCCGGAACAGGATCAACTCCTGCCTGAGTACCCTGATCACTACTCGCAAAGAGCCGGCTGCTCTTCCTTATGCTATAGTCCGTAAAATTCGTGATGCAGCTAAATCTGGCGAGTTTGGCACATTTATCATTGAGACGGACGATGTTGTCCGTGAGTCCGTCGAGAGTGCTTACAAGACGCTGAAGAAGCTTTCGAAGGAGGTATGTACTGGTTTAAGAAAAGCTCCCTCCTGTCATTTTCTGGCATTGGTCTAACAGGAAGCAGGAAAAGCGCAGCGAGAAAGGTGGAAGTTCTGGAGTGCAAGCGTTCAAACTCCTTTACTCCATGACCATTCTGCAGGTATATAATGGAGATGCTGATGCGGTATCTATGCTGGACGAGCTTGGATTTTGCTATTCGAAGTTGTTTGGCGACAAGAAGTCTGAGAAAGAAGATACTTCTGATGCGTCTGACGCTTTGGTGGAAATCCTCCTCAGTTTCGCGTCGAAACCTTCGCAACTGTTCCGCCGTATGAGCGAGCAGGTTTTTAGCGTCTTCGCGGAGCAAGTGACCGCAGATGGGCTTGAATCGTTGATATCTGTAGGTTCTGCCGCCATTCTGTTTCAATTCCGAGGCTAACCGGGCTTGCTCATTTTAGGTGTTGGAGGCAAAGGAGAACCTTGCTGGCCAACAAGAGATGTTTGAGCAGAAGGACGATGACGAGGATGAAGAGATGGTGGACGCCGATGATGTGGACGAAGAAGACAGTGATGTCGAGGTTGTCGACGCGGATGGTTCGGGAACTGGCTCTTCGGAAGAAGACAGCGACGGCGATGAGGAAAGCAGTTCCGACGATGAACAGGAAGATGAGAACGATGAGGACCTCGCTGCATTCGATGCCAAGCTTGCTGAAGCTCTCGGCACCCACCGAGCAGACCAGGATCTAAACGAAGAAAGCGAGGCTGACTCAGATGCTGATATGAATGACGAGCAGATGGAAGCCTTGGACGACCAAATAGCGAAGGTGTTCCGTGCTCGGAAGCAAGCTATGTCAAAAAAGAAAGAAAACAAGAACGCCAAAGAGACCATGGTCAACTTCAAGAACAGGGTGCTGGACATCCTCGAAATCTACGTGAAGAAGTGCCATTCAAGCGTTCTCGCACTCGACCTCATCCTCCCGCTGCTGCGGTTGACCCGCAGATCGACGGTCAAGCAGATCTCCGGGAAGGCCAACGCTGTGCTCCGCGAATACACCAGGCTCTGCAAAGGTTCGGCTGTCCCGAAGATCGAGTCTGCAGAACCCGTCTGGGAGCTGCTCAAGGCCGTCCACAAAGAGGCCACCCTCAGCGGCCCGCCTACCCATGCCTCGTCCTGCAGCCAGGCCAGTCTCTTGCTGGCTAAGGTCCTGGTGGCGCATGACAAGAGTGCCATATCTGGCATCGTCGACATATATGCTGCGACGCGCAAGGAACAGCTTCTCAACAACAAGTGCCACGTCCAGCCGTCTTTCTTCACCGATTGGAACAACTGGTGTGTCACGACGAGCAAGCAGTTGAAGAATTAGGTGCATGACATGCATTCGAAAGGTCTTGAGCGTTGCTACTTGCTAATGCCAAGCTGCATCATGTCCCTATTATCATGATATCGTGGTAATATTATTAATGTTTTGATTGCTTCTCGTTGGTCGCCATGTTTCTGCTGATGCTTTCGAAGCTTAAGCTCAGCATTGGATGTACGGAGTATGAATTTTCTCGAATTTAAAACCTTTTGTGAATTAGACGAAAATAGATCAGGGAAAAGCAGAGGTCACTAGTCTTTGCCCAGGTCCATTGTCTCCGGGGGTTCCAAAGCCCCTTCTATAATATAAACGGTCCTGACTTCCGAGCTTGTCTGAAATATCCAGAGGACTCTCCTCAGGCCACCATTTACGAAACCGAAGAGAAAGAATTGCATATATCCAATTCAAGATTGGTATTTTATGAGTTATGGTAAACACGCGTGTTGCTATTCCTACTTACCAAATGACGCTGACAGGATGCGATCATACGAACATCGATATACCATTAAGAAACATGGATCTTTGATCCTCCAGAAACACGACCTAAGCCTCTGGCTCATAGATTAATTAAACTAAAACCAAATTCAAAACATGGCCTTCAAGACCGTCTCTCTTCGGCGCCAGCGGCCAGATCGGCAGCTCCAAAGCGACGGTCGTCATTCCCCATCATCGCATTCGTCTCCCCGAACACAAAATCCCAGATGTTGAGCCCGATCATCTACGTGGGCGGGAAGGGGAGCAGCTGCCTCATCCTGTTCGTGTTCAAGCCCACGGCTTTCATGAAGTACTCGCACGTGCTGCTGAAGGTCAAGCAGGCCGTCTGCCAGTCGGGGACCGAGGCCAGGACCGCGTTCTTGAGCGCCATCGCGTCGCTGAGGGCGTCATGCCGCACGTGGATGTACCAGGGCGCGTAGACCTCTGCGAGCGTGGCGAGGGTGCAGTCCTCGTCAGGCCTCATGACGAGCTTGAAGATCGGGAGGGAGTCAGCGAACCTCCACTTGGGCGGCGAGATGCTCCACCTCATCATGGTCTTGATCAAGACGACGTGGTCGTGGCACATCCCGTTGTGGGCGACCATCACCACGTCCCTCTCCGTGGCCCCCCCCCCGCCGGTCATGCCGCCGGCCGTGTTCGAGACCCAGCGGACGAAGCTCTCGATCGCGTCCCTGGGCTCCATCGAGATGATCATGTAGGTCAGGGGCGGGAGCCTGCTCACGTAGGGGCTCCTGTTCTCCCTCACGGTCGTCCTTAGGATCAGGCACGTGGTTCCCCGTGCTCGAGACGGCGGAGAGCTGCGCGATCTCGCCGGTCCTGGTGATGTCGATGTCGTAGAAGATGAAGACCGTGTCCGGGTTCATGCTGATGGAGGAGACCGTCTCCGCGACGCTCTCGACGGTGCGGGTCTTCAGGCCGGCCCTGAGGGTCATGGCGTGGTCCTGGGAGAAGGCGGACGTGTTGGTGCACCCGGGCTCGGAGCACATGGCGAACTCGAAGTCCTCCGGCCTCATGTCCATGGATGACATGTCGTCGGCGCTGAGCCTGAGCCTGCGCGTGGTCCTGGTCCTGTTGGTCCTCTCGGACCCGGGGCTGCTCGGGGGCCTAGGCGGGCTCTTGCTGAGCTCCAGGCAGAAACGAGACGAAGAGTTTCGACTTCACGTCGGTACGGCGGGAGGAGTTGGCCGCTGTGCTCGGGGGAGTGGATGTCGTGGTGAGCGCTCTGAACGGGAGGGCCCTGGAGGCGCAGGGCTTGGTCCAGGATGCGGGCGTCAAGAGGTTCTTTCTACCCAAGCGAGGATGGGATGCATCGTGTCTACAGGAAGCCGGGAGATCCTCGGGGGTACGTTCATCCTCTAAGTCTCTCTACCGTGGGATTCATCGACTTCCCTAGGGGGAACTGCACATTGCCTGGCAACCTGCCTGATCACCTACAAAAGGCAACTGGATAACCCAATTCCTCTTCTTCATGCGGTTGTGGAACATCAAAGACCAATGCAACGAGCGAGCCCTCCGCCATCCGGCCGTCAACTCCGGCAAGATGACATACACCCTCATCGGCTGCGGGGACTTCTACAACCAGGACCGTGAGAAAGTCTGGTGTCCCTGGACACAGACGGACGTCGACAGCTACACGTTCCACGTCATCGGCGACCTGGATGCAAAGGCCGACTACTCGCACCTGGACGACTTTGCGGCGTACCTCGTCGCGTCGCTCTGCGAGCCGGAGAAACCAGCGAACGCGATTCTGAACTTCCCCAGCGACCACATCAGCCTCAACGAGATTGCGGCGCTGCTCGAGAAGTATTCGGGCAAGCCGGTCCAGAGGAAGATCATCCCGCATGAGGACATGCATCGAGTCGTGGCGGACCCCTCGCAGGCACCTGCGGAATTTCAGGGCGCCAGCGTGTTCCCTGTGGACTTCTGGTTCCTCGTCAAGGGCATACAGGGAGAAGGCAGATTCTACCGGCCCAGGTGCCAGAATCACAATCACTTGTTTCCCGAGGTGCAGAGGACCACGTTCGAGCAGCACCTCAAGCAGAAGTTTGCATAGTCGAGTTTATTTCACCGAGCACGCATGTCTGGCCATGAAAATGCAATGAGCAATGGATTTGAGTTTCCCAGTTGAGCTGGCTTGTGGTGAACAATGGGCGTGGAGGCCGCCAAGTCACTCTACGGGCTGCCTAGTTGAGAATTCACCCAGCTAGGCGCTTGTGGCTGTGCCAATTGTTTAATGTCAACCTTTACAAGTTCCTGCCTCAGGCGTGGTATGCTTCGCCAATGTTGGATAACATTGCCATTTCATACGTCGCTGTGAGCTTTGATTGGCATGGCGTATCATGCACTACACTCAGAATGCGGCACCACTCTTCACCCATGACCCTGGGCCGGAGATATCAGCCGCTGCGTTCACCATGTGAGGCTGGGATGAAGCCCTAGGCACTACTACTATACCGCGCCTGTACTATGTATACCCGTGGACTCCATTGGTAGAAGGTACGTGTACTACCCAGGCATCAACGGTGAGCCATAAGCTTGGGACAACCGATTGACGCCGCTGTATGCATTCAGAAAATTTCATAGCCGCCGCGCATGATACAACTCCCTCGCTCAGCCTCATCAAGCGTCTCTTCCTGCGGAAGAAGGCAGGTACGAGAGGTGTTTACGGCACAAGAAGCTTCCCTGCCGACGGTACTATATAAGAGCCGTACCAGTGTCACCGCGAAGTGTCTGGTAATCGTTTAAGAAGACAGCTTCGTCCCCTGCAAGACTGATTGTCTATCCGTCTTACACATCTTTGTCTATCATTATATTCTATCCTGGTTTTGTTGCTTTATCAGACCATACATCCATCATGTCTTCGACGCAACCGCAGCCAGCCATCAACGCGATCCCATACTCCCCGGAGTACTGGGAACGGCTGAAATCCCTGGTCCATTCGGTGGAGGAGCTGAAAAAGGACGGCTACAAGCTGGAGCCTCTAGACTCTAAAGCTATACAGAGGTTGAGGAGATGCAGGAACTGCCACTGTGAGCCTTCGATGCCCACTTCGTTTCTCTTCCCAGCTACTGCATACCCGAGTCTCTGTCATGTGGTCTCAATTTAACACTGCCATTTCAGTGCGCATGCAGAAGAGAACCCGTAAACCCAAATCCGACGACCTCGAAACTCGACTCGCGAATGTCTCCCTTGACCAAGAAGGCGGGGATCCGGCGGACGCCGCTAGTATTGATGATGACGTCGAAGAGCCAGAAACTACCGCTGCTGTCGAGGAAGATCCCACACAAGAAAAGAAGGCACAGAAGCCGAAATACGTGTGCAGATTCCACCCGGGTACTGTTGTGTCCAAGGTAACTAGAACGAACCCTTTCCCCAGAGAGCAAAATTGAATACAAACTTCATTTTGTATATATTATTGACAACTGACCTATGTATACAGCACTTCACATGCTGCCAGAGCTACGTCACCCAGCCCGGCTGCACCTTCGCCGAGCAGCATGAGTCCGTAGACTACGCTCTCGGCGAGCTGGAGGCGTACTGGGCACTGTACAAGACACCCCAAAGCCGAAACAAGCACAAGCGCTACCGCAAAGCCGTCGCCCTCGACTGCGAGATGGGAACCTCCACGCGCGGCGAGAAGGAGCTCATCCGTCTCACGGCCGTCGACTTCTTCACGGGTGAAGTCCTCGTCGACTCGCTGGTCTACCCGTCCGTGCCGATGCAGCACTTCAACACGCGCTACTCGGGCGTCACCCGGGGCATGCTCGAGGCCGCGCGCCGCAAGAAGACCTGTATCATGGGCCGCGACGCCGCGCGGCAGCGGCTCTGGCGGTACGTGGGGCCCGAGACGATCGTCGTCGTGCACGGCGGGCACAACGACTTCCTGGCGCTGCGCTGGATCCATCTGCGGGTCGTCGACACGTTTCTTGTCGCGAGGGCGGCCCGGGAGAAGAAGAAGAAGAAGCAGCAACAGCAGCAGGAGCAGCAGCCCGACGCTGACGGCGTGGCCGAGAAGAGGGGACTGTCTTTGAAGGATCTCGCGGATGCCATTCTGGGGTGGCAGATCCAGCGCGGGAAGCAGGGGCACTGTAGCCTCGAGGATGCGCTGGCTTGCAGGGCGCTGGCGGATTGGTATGTGTGGAATCTGGCTGAAGATGTGCAGGATTGATATATGCTTCATGTCATCGTCTATACGCAGATCTCGACGTTTGCAATAGGGAGGTGGATGCTACGTTTGGACCATAATGCATATATATATATATATATATATATATATCTTTGAGCGGCTTTTGGCATATATATATAACACTGTGGATGAGAGATAACGCAGACTAAATTGAATATGAGTTATATATGGACGTGACTCTCCCGAACTATTATCTTTAGAGATACCTACTAGGTAGGATTCCAAGAGCTACACACCTGTATCCGGTTCAGTTCCGCATAGATCCACCCTATTATAGCACAGCACCCATATCCCATTAATATCTGGAATTTTTTTTTACAATCTCCCTAGGTCCTCCCTAAATCATCTTCCAGGATAAAGGTCCTGGAACCATAAGAACCCTTAAGATGGGACTGGTCATGATCATCGGGACCTGCCGGTCAGGAATCATGGATAGTGCAATCTTGATGACCTTGGAACTCCTCAAAAATGACGCGACGTGTCGAGTATGTACAGTACGTACGTTCCTGATATACAGTACAGTCCAGTACAAATCAATCATCCATCATAAAACCCAGCTCAGTTTTTCATCTGTCTTCATTCAATTTCATCTCAAATAATAAGTAGCCCCGAAACCCCCGTCCCAAAAAGAAAGAAAGAAGAACACATTCATCATCACTTCGATCCGATTCGATCCGACTTTTGAGAATTTTTTTTTAGAACCCCTTGATATACCAATGCTGATCCGTCACGTCCAACGCCTCCATCCTCATCCCCACCGCGATCTCCCCCTCGGCCCGCGGCACGCCCAGCATGCCGAAGCACGGCTTGAACCGGATCCCCGCGTCGACGCGGCGGTACGACATGAGCGTGTCCCACGGCTCGTGCCGGTGCTTGTGCGCCGTGGCCGGGTCGACGTTGGGCACCTGGCAGCGCGCGCAGCGCGCGACGATGTCGACGTCTAGTGGCTGCTTTTTGGACTTGGGCTTGGAGGAAGAAGATGCATCGTCGCTGTCAGAGGATGGAGGAGATGACGAGGTGAAACGGACCAGCTTCCACCGGTCCTCCGCCCACGGCTGCGTGCCCCGGACGACGATGTTGGGCCGGAACCGCTCGATGGTGATGAGGTCCGCGCCCTTGCGCTCCAGCCGGGCGTTGAGCTCCGCCAGGGAGGCCTCGGAGGCGATCAGCAGAGGCAGCACGTCCGGGAAGAAGGTGTGCTGCGTGCGCCCGAGGAGTCGTGGATCCGCGTTGCCGCGGAGCACGCGCGGCGTTGGGCCCTTGTACACGAGGCGCACGGCGCGGCGGAGGAAAGCAGAGAAGAACTCGTTCACCTCTACCTCGGGGCCGTCATTGTACAGGTACCCGTCCGTCTCGATGTCCCAGATCTTGACCCGCTCCAGGGTCGTGTGCGCTGCGAGCCAGTCCGGGGTCGGGTACGCGGGGATTCGGATCACTTTCTTCTTGTCGATGTCGACGTTGTCGTCGACGACAGCAGCATCCGCGATGCTGATCTCAAGAAACTCCCCATCCGGGCTCAACCCCGTGTTGATCAGCGTCATCTCGGGGATCTGGCGGATGGTGAGGAACCCGTTCGTCTCCGCGTCGACGAACATCCAGCGCCGGTCGAGGTCCAGGCCGTGCATGCGCAACGTGGTCCGGGACACCTCGAACCCGCGGCACGATTTGATGGGGTAGACGCGCAGGGAGACGACCTCGGTCGTTTTGCTTTTATTATCGTTGTCATTATCATCTTCGCGGTTCTTCCGGATCAATCGCACAAGGCTGGATCTTGTGATATTGATATTATCGAGATTGACCCCAAGCCGCGGGAGGAATAATGTCACAACCACGGGCGCCAGGGCCAGCACGGCCAGCAGGGCTATCGAGGACGGGGACGTCGTCGGGGAAGGCAACTTGAACCGGTCCATGGTCGTCGATGCAATCGACGTTGATGTTGATGGAGGCGAAGATAAAGAGGCAAAAGAAAGAAGAATGCAATCGTGTGGGGCTTCTATAATCTAGACCGCTAATCTAGAGATGTGCAATCACTGGACGGCCGTGGCCGACGGGCACAGAAGGTGAAGCGGGGATAGCCCGCCGATCCCGCCCGAGGTCTATCTATCGACATCTTCTACTATCTTATCTATCGGGGGAAAAAAGCGGCAGCATATTCAATATTTGAATTGTGAATCTCTAAGATAAGAGTCAAAGTGCATAGTACTGTACAGTACTTGAGTACCATACATCTTACCTGCACATCACCAACAAAAAAAACCTCAGAACTCTGCATATGTATTTCCTTTGGCATTGCTAGCTGGAACTAGGTAGAAGAACCTGCTTATCAACAATATCGAAAAAAAAACAAGCTAGAGATGAAAAAAAAAAGATAAAAAACCAATCTAGAATGAAAGGCAAAACACACAGAATTTCTTTACACACTAGGACTTGCTTATCTAAAGTTGTTTTGGCAGCACACATAGTTAACTGATTTTAAACCTCAAAAAATTGACAGCCCTCTCCTTACATACTCAATTACCCTTTCCGCGTTAGGGTTTAGGTACGTAATGTACTTACCTACAGGTTCTATTTATTTACTTCCCGGCAACTCTTTACCACTAGTAGTAGTAGTAGTAGTACCTGATATTCATTGGTAAGTAATCTCATGAATGGCCCAATTATTATGTAGGTAAGATTGGCGCGAGAAGGCCAGCTCGATTACTAGATAGATCCCTCTGGGTTAAGGAGGTAGATTAGATAGGTAAATTCCTGTCTTTGGAATTCAAAAAAAACCCCTATGCCATCATACTACTTCCAGCATAGACATGTCATGATTACAAAGATAGCAGATATATTATTATACTTCTAGACACTATAGATTCTGCAAGTTGCTTGTTTGTCTCTGTCCGAACAATCTTGTCAAAGTATACTATCTATCAGATCCATTACATGCATTTTTTTTCCTGTATACTTCCGTTCTTCTTCTTCTTGGGCTCAGCCGTAGGTCTGTCCCTCATTCATTCACCTCATTTATTTCCCACATCCATTCCACTGGAAGTAAGGTTACTATTTACCAAAGCCAGTCTAGCTCTGGAAGTTCGATACTGGCACTGCACTGCATTGATGGCAGCAATAGTGGGCGGATAGGATAGTACTGCGCTACATAGTACGCGACTCCAGTGCCCTGCCCCACCCAGTGAGTGGCCACGTCAGATTGCATAGAGTCCAGTCGATCGTGATCAACATGAGTAGCAGAACCGCGTCGCGTCGCATCCTTCGTTCGTTGCTGCGGTAGCTAGGTGGGTAGGTTTAGATAGGTTGGGTAGGTAGCTTGCAGCTCCACCGATGGCTTCGACAGAAACAAAACAAAACAAGAACAGGATAGAAGATGTTGGATCAGGCTTTCTAAAATAATCAATCCAAAAATGCAATGGCAGATGGCGGTAAAGTCGTCAGTTGAATAGCATAGAGGAATACCATATGTACTACATGATCCATCCATATATGGTATCAGAAATGTCGGGGTCTATGTCTATGGCTGTGCCCATTAAATGCTAATCGACGCAAGCAGGATCGAGCCACCAGTCGATCGATTGATCGACCGATCATACTCCCTCCTTCTCCCTCTCACCCCTCTCCTCAACCCAACACCGCACCAGCGTCTTGATCAGCGCGACCGCCACCTCCATCCCGACCCTAACGTTCTCCTCGTCGTGCCACGCGGGGACGTGGAAGAAGATGACGCTCCGGTCCCGCCCCTCCCGCAGCGCCTGCGCCAGGCTCGTGTAGAAGATGAACTCGCACAGATAGCGGCCCGCGTCCTCGGAGATGCGGAGGTCCGTCCCCGCGGGGGCGAAGGAGCGCCAGGTCTGCAGGAAGTGCGCGTCGGCGGGGGAGGGGTGGGAGCGGTTTTGGGGTTTTGGTGCAGCTTCAGCAGATGTAGATGAGACGGAAGGATCTGTTTCTGTGTCATTTGCAGGCCCCGGCTTCAACACAGCCGGTAGCCCCAGCTCCTTCCACACCTTCTCGCCATCGTCGTAGCCTAGCTGCCCGTATATGTCCGCCATGCGGTAGCCGTCGCGGCGCGCGAACGTCTCGACCGAGTAGTAGCTGCGCGTCGGGGCGATGCCCATGTGGACGATCACATCGGGGCGTCTGCCGCTGTGGGTGCGCGCAAAGTCGTCGAGGATGGCTGGGATGGTGGTGCGCACGGTTGCGTAGGAGACGGGGATCGGGGAGGGGTGGGCGTGGATGTGGATTCGGCGGGGGGCAACGTGAGGGACGTTGCCATCAGGGGAGGTTGATGATGATGATCCCTTTGGTGGGAGAGTTACTGTCGATGGGAGAGAGGAGGCGATTAGGAACGAGGCGTTGATGGGGTTGGTTTTGAAGGGCTGGCTTTTGTCAGTACTATCCAGGTACATATGTTGCTTTTTGTCGCTCTGGAAGCAAAGGGGATAAATTCGCACATACCCCAAAACCCGTCACCAGCACCGAGACATCCTCCAGCGCTGGAGGCGTCTCGAGCGTGTTCTCAGAGGTCGACTGCACAGCCGGTCCGTAGTCTCCCATGACGTCTGTCTTGTCTGTGCGGGGTGATGATACCGGGACTGATAAGCTGCGATAAGCGCGTTCAGAAACTCCGTCGACGGGAGGTTTGGGATGTTCTGATTCAATCAGGTATATATATATAGAATATCAGGACGTCTATCACGGAATCCGACAAAGAGCAATTAAAAAGAGAGGGAGGGGAATCGGAAGAAGGGGAGGTTGATGGACTGACATGATAGACGGAGCGGGATCCCCATCCCCGCTTCCAAGGCCGTGGCGTCGAGCGCGCTGATTGGCGCTCGGGGGATCGACGCAGATGCTGCGACAAGATAAGACGCCGCAGTTTCATGCTTTGCATCAGGCATTCCTTGCAACCCCTCTGTTCCCCCATCTGATCACGCGCACCGAATCCGGTAGGACGCAATCACGCGCTGGAAATCTTCTGTCGTTCGATCCATTGCTAGTCTGCAGGTACCCGGTTCTCCATTCGTGCTTCCTTTTGGGGAAATACTTATGTCTGAAGCTAGCAACACCAGAGCTATTCATAGACAGCAAGTGCATATGTGCCATTATGTGTAGCATATGGCTAGTTTCGGTTGATACAAATAGGTAGATATCCTGCTATATTAATGGTAAATATTTGCTAGTACATACCTAGGTATGGCGATTCTAGGTGCATCACTTGTAGGTACCTACCCATCTAGCATGTCTTTCTAAGGTACTCCGCGCAGTCTTGGCTATCTGGAGCAAAGAGATATATACATACACTCTTGCCGCAGCAGGCTACCGGTTAGGAATCTGGACTAATTTGAGCATTGAGTGCTATAGGTAAACGGATCAGGAGAGGTGAGTCCCAAAAGGCGAGAGGTGAGCGGTATACATGTACAGGGGTATACATACCCAGTTGAAACGATAGGTCTGATGCGACAAACTCGTAATTCTCAACCCTTGTTTAAGCTGGTAGAACCCATGACAAGGATACAGCATCCAGAAAGATCCCCATAAGAGGTGCAGACGCGTCCCCGTTTGCAGGCCGGGCGGCTGCCAAATTGCCAACAGGTCACATGTGGACAGGCCCGACAGGGTTTCTGAGAAACTTAATGCCTGGACTCAAACTCTCCGCATGATCGGTTGGAACGTGCTGGAGAACAGTCAGTCACCTGGTTCTGCAGTCGCCACTCGCTAAATTAGGTAAAGTTGCCGAATTCGTCTTGCAGCAGTTCGAGGAACGATCCAATAATGAAACGACAGCGTCATCTTCGGAGTTTTGCAGCCTCTGCGAAGGCCGTTCATCACACACTTAGGGCCACCGTCAAGTGTGGATGGAATGATTCTGCGTGACAGACACGCTCCGTGCGGGGTGACAAGGGTTGGACCAGTGAGAATATTGTGCGTGCCGGACATACAGACGCACAGTGCGTCACCCGCCGTAGCACGTCGTCCAGGACCAATCTCGAGCGGGGAAGAGGTGGTAAAAAAAATCTCAACGGCCGGAAGGAAAGGCTCTAGGTAGAGATCCAGACAGGGAAGTGCAGCCTGGCGCGATCCTCGTGCGTCGAGCATGTCGAGGAGCCCAGTCGGATGAACCACCGGGGTAAGCCCTGTCAGCTGGGTCGTGTACGCAGACGATGTACGACCGGTTCGCGAGGTGAAGGCTGGAGCAGTGGACATGCTTGGTCATCCAGGGTTCAGTTTGATGGATTGACTGAAAATACCAGAGGGGAAAATACTGGAAGTGGCAGTCTGAGGGCTTCCGCAACGGTCAGAGCATGCTCTCCTCTACTTGTATGCAGATATCAACTGCTGCCTAGGAGCATGCCCTGAAATTAACAAAGTCGACATCCAGGTATCTGTATGTAGATGACGACCCTGGAGCGTCGAATGGTCCGAAAATTTCCGGCTATTGTTACTCAGGCAGGATCCGCGCTACTCGAGATGCCTGGGACGTTGCAGGTGACGATGCAGGCTGCATCCAGAGACGAATGCTCGAGGACAGCCAGGTCGAGTGCGTGGGATGTGCGCGCAGCAGACAGTTGGCAAGTCCGCCCCGCTGGCCGCACGCAGCCGTATAGAGGGCGAGTCGTTGCCATGGCAAGACTGTTGGGCATCGAGTCTGCCACGAGGCGACGCCTCATCCGCTCGACGAGCCAGCGCTGTCCACGATGCAGGTGCCACTCAGTCTGTGAATCACTGTGATTTGGGGGGAAACAAAGGGGAAAACAAGGTCATTGACGGATGCCATGCGACGTCCAAGAGCGCAGCAGGCCCGCGAGCAGGTCCTGGAAGCGCCTCGACAGAACAGGATATATTGTGTGCGATGCCAGACGCGTCTCGACGCGTGCCGCGGGGAGGCGCGTCGGGCGGGCCGTGCGCCCCCGGGCCCGCTGCGGCTCCACCGCTCCACCCGCAGGGCGAGATAGACATCAGAGAGGACTGAAGAACAACAGGGAAAGAAAAAAAATGTAAAAAAAAAAGACAGAAATAGAACAGCACCTCCAGGCCAGATCCCATTGGCCTGCTCCTCTCCCAGCCTCCTCGACGCGTCGGCAGACCCGACGCTGAAGACCTGCGTCCTGTCACTTGTGCCTGGCGCCCGGCGCTGCGGAAGGAGCCGATCGCCGCGAGTCGCGCGGGCCACCCGCTGCCCCTCGCTACAGCCCAAGATCGCTGCCCCAGCCTCCTCAGCACCCTCGTCATCGCATATCTCGTTTCCAGCGGCCAGACAGCACAGAGGCGCTGTAGCAACAGCGGCAGTGACAACAACCGCTCCCAAGATCATAACAGAGCGGTTGCTGCGGCATCGAGCGCGCGCAACAACCGCAGGCGTCCAGACACGCGCGACGTATCACGCAGCCGGCCCGCCAACGTCACTGCAGCGCCCAACCCTTGCGGCGCGCGTCCAGCAGCCTGCAGCGCTCGTCCTCGAGGTCGCGGCTGCGGAGACTCGAGCCTGTCGCTGTTCTCCGTGCTTCTGCGGTCTCCCTGCTCTCGGGAGGAGCGGACGTCGTTCCCCTTCGTATGTCGCTGGTACGGCGGTGCGGCAGGCCTGTCGTCTCTTCTCGTCCGCTTCACCAGCCTCCAGGATTATTCACCGTCCACAATCGACTCCTCAAAAGTCGTCGAGTCCTCCTTGCCCGGGCCTGCTGGCTGGCCCGACGGATCCCAACAGCGTGCTCCACGTAGGAACTTCTCGGGCTGTGGTGACATCCGTCGGTACCCGGTCCATCAACCTGATATCACGGCCTCCGCGCGCGGCGTCCCTGCTTTGGGGGCGCAGACCAGGTCCTCCTGGCCAACCGCGCTCCCCCAGGGAGGCTCACGGCGGGCACCATTGCCCTATCGCTCTAGCATCTAGTCCCAGGGTATTGACGTGGTGCAGGGTCGCTGATTCGGGCGGTGAGTGGAGCCCCCGAGAGGGACACCGCACAGCGCCCGATATCTCCTCTGGCGGCCCCAGGTGACCGCCGGCCAACCCTCCTCACCGGCCATCCTCGCGGCGAGGGACGTGCTCGCCCATCAATTCGCCTTCTCCTGCCACTGCACCGTCTCCCATCTCCTTTCTTTTGTGTTGACCTGGCATTTTTTTTTCTTGTGTGTATGACGGGAACCCCTTCTCACTTCCACTGGCAGCAGCGCGGAGCAATGGGAGCGGAAGGCCTGTCGATGTGATCCATGACACACTCAGCACGGATCCGTTCAGCAGCTTCCTTCTGACCCTACGATCGATTACGTGACGACAGACTTTCGACACTTTGTTGCTCTCCTGGTTTTTGACACGTCTAAAACCATCTTTCTTTATCGGTTTCCTTTTTGTCCTCTCTCCTAGTTACGACCAGTGTTACGATCACGAAGTTACGACTTACGACATCTCCGGAATTATCCAAGTAGGCTATCCTGCAAGCAGAATTCAACTTGCGCGTGGATCGATTCGCACAGTCACGAGTTGAGGCTTCGTATATCCTTGTTGACACTTCTTCATACGCGTTATGATTCTTGGACCGCGGTGAGCCCATTGGAGCCGCAACCCCTTGCTGGAGAGTGTTGAGAGCGAGATGATTTTTGCATAGCTCTGGCAATCCGGAAGAATAAACAAAGCATCGACAACGTCCCCGTTCCGCTTGAGATCGACCACATCTTGCACATAAAAGCCAACGGGCTCTGCGTGTCTCACCATGGCCTACCGACAGCAGGGCCTGTCTCGCACCCTGCCCAAGAATTTCACCTTCCCGTCGATCAGCTCGGACGAACCGAGGACTCCTGAACACCCTACGGCCGAGCTGAAGAGTCCCACTTCTCCTCGTCATGCCAGCTTTCGTTTGCCACGGTGTCGAGTCCGCTCGGGAACCGACATCTTCGCCAATGTAAATCGTGACTTCGACTTCTTGCGCCCAAACCCTGCCGATATCCCTCTGCCGTCCATTGAATTTCCACCTGAAGCGGACTCCCAGCCGCTGCGTTCGCCTCCAAACGAGCCCGACACCAGCAACCACTTGCAAGTACCTCCCCGGAGGCGGATGGAGGTGAAGACACCGCCAGCCCAGATCCGCACCACGCCTCTCGGCTTCAAGGGACTGGCGAATTGGACGCCTGGGGATCCACTGGGTTTGGGTGATTCCATTCAACGACCTGCCTCCGCGTGCTCCAACGCCTCCGACTCTTCGATTTCGTCCATTGAAACTGCCACGTCCCAACCTTCTCTGGGTGGAAGCTGCACCAGTCCCGAAAGCGAGATCCAGGATCCTTTCTTAGATTATGAAACGGAAAGGAAGCAGGTCCTGGAATCGCCGCCGCGGCCGACGGACGCGCGAGCAAAGTCTGCCAAACTGCCACGGAAAAAAGAGAGGTGGACCGCAGAAATGGACAATCATCTGTGGAATACCTACCAGATCTATCTCCAAGACCCAACCATTACTCCGTTCAAGATGACTCCGGGAAGTATCCCTCCTCTCGGTGTGTCCCATCGAGTTGCTCGAGAAGCCAAGAGAACATGGCCCAAGGTGAAGGCTAGAGCCAATCGACGTTTGGCTGAGGGAACGGCAGTGTCTTCGGACAGCAGGAGTCGCAGCGCCACACCCACAGCCAAGGCCGTGTGGCCCATGTCGGAAGCGTCCACAAGGCGGAGGCTCAAGATGCTATGCAGGCGAAAGTTTTCGATCACGCCGCATTACCAGCGACTGATGCAGTCGCGCAGCCCGTCGCCATTCCCTGACCTCTTGTCACAATCTTCCTCTCGAGAATCCGAGCAACTCGGTCCTTCGTCCAGCAGTGCAACATCATTTGCTACCCGAGATCTCGGTGTTTCCCTCGTCTCGAGTTCTCTTCCCGCAACGCTTTCGCAGCTCGCTTCGCAGGATCACCCTTCGCGGCAAACCGACAACCGGTCCGGTAACCCCGTGGGACAGCCCGTCCAACATGACAGCAGCAACAACGCTTCCTCTGCAGGAACCGTTGGCCTCAACGGCTCTGGCCCCGTCCGGCGCCTTGGTTCCCCGTTTGTGTACAACACCTGGGGTCCCGATAAGTCAAGCGGTCATGTTCGTCCCGCCACTGCTGGGAAGCGACGCGGCACAATACATGTCACTGGCCCAAGACTTCGGTCCCCTCCGCCACTTGAATCAGTGTCGCCCGTGCACAAACGTCGTGCATCGTATCAGCCTGAGCAAGACACCAGCGCGGGTACGAGCGGCGTCAATCATGATCTGCAGGAGCTGATTCGTCGAGGCAGGTTGAAAGACATCAGCCAGCAGCGCCGCGTACGCATTCGCAATCGTGGCCTCACGACCGGAGCAGTTGACTCGAGGGTACCCATCGATCAGTTGTTCTTACCCCCTTCCCAACGGGAGGCTTCTGGGAGCAATGACCGCATTGGGACGGAGAGAGGAGGCACGGATGATCGTCTCCATCCAGGTGCCGGCACTATCAAGCGACTAGGCTCTCCGTTCAAACTCGATGCATGTCCTCGGCATGCTCCCTCTCTTTCCGAGCAATCCGTGGGCAGTTCGACTGCCGCCCAGGAGAGACTGACCGACCAAACGTTTGAACCGCATGCGCAGGGGGTCTCGACTAGACTACCCTATGATCCTACCGAAGAAGGCATTTCCGATGCGGAACGGATCCGAAGACAGATCCTGAACATGCCTTTCACGCGGAAGTAGCTGTGAATTTGCCTCGTTCAGTGAGCCTGGATCACAGATATGTCGGCCACTCCAGCGCAATCATTCTTGATATTCAGGACCACACCCATCACGAAATCTCACCCGACTCTACTTCGATGTTGCCATTTGAACCATTTAACGTGCACGGCATATTTTGTTTCTGGCCAAAAGTTCTTCGAGTAGATCCGCTACAATTTTGGTCGGCACCTGACACATCACACCGCAGTTGCTCGGATACTTGGAGGCTTTTTTTGCGACCAATTTCTTTCAACTGGCAACGCGTGGCAGAGTGATATCAGTTGGTGGCCGGTTCCACTACACTTCTTGATGGTTTGAAGGATAATGAGACCAACGACCTATTATGACCCGCTTGTCTGATCCTTTTTGCAATCTCCATATGATCTTGTACGGCGAGATGTCGCAGGTTATCGAGTGGAACAGGAACGACGATATGAACGAAACGAAATGAATTGAGATGACCGTCATGATCGCGTTTTCCCCTTCTCGAGCCCTATTCAGTGATTTATCTATGCCGTTATGACATTACCATTGAGTTGAACAAACGACTTTCACTCCCTTTAGGATTTCCTTGTGTTATTTACTTAGCTCCAATTGCGCTGGTCCAGTCGGTGAATCCACGACGACGCCAGAACCCCACCTCTCTTTCTTTATTTCCTTATCTCTCTCCTTTTCCTCCTCTTTGTCCACTCAACACCTCTCTCACATCATTTCTTTCATGTGTTTTCTTTTCTTTTTCATTTTTTTCCACAAACAGCCACATCATGTCTTTTTTTCCTTATCTTCTCATGAATGACTGCTATGTTTGCACGCTTGATGATGATTGGACATGACATGAAACGCTGGATGAATGACCATGACCCATACATACATAGATAACGATGAACAAAAAATGACCGCCGGGCGCCTGGTTTGGAAGGTTTTCTGCTGCTGCTGTTGATATTTTGACTTTTGGTTGGCTTTTTTTTTCTTCAAGCCCATCTCGACAGACTGACCGACTGACACATTTCTGACTGGACATTTCTGATTTCCATTTCCTTTTTTTCCTTGTCTTTTCCTCCTGATATCTGTTTCATATGCTTGCTTTCCATCTCTCTTTTTATCTCTCTCTCTCTTTCCTTTTTCTTTTTCTTTTTCGTTTCAGTCTTGTTCCTTTCCTTTTTTTTCATGCTGACGACCAAATTAATGAATGAATGACCACATCTGATCTGCTCAATGATGATGACGATGACTAATCAATTGATTTACGGATGAATTGATGGATTGACTGATGATGCCTCGCCTCTTGAAGAAACGAAACAAATGGTATGAAACGGCATGAAACAAACCCGAGAGAGAGAGGGCTTCTCTATCCCTGATTAGCTTAGCTTAGGTTAACGAACGAACTGCCTAGGTAGTCAAGTCAGTCTAGAGTAACGAACAATGATATTATCTTTCTTTTCCTCCTTATATGATCTTATCTTAAACTCTTTTTTGCCGCTAAACAGATAGATGTCAGTGAGGCAACGTCAGACGGAAAGTTAGAAAGTAGGAAGAGACTTTTTTCGTTTTTGTCAAAAAATCATGCATTACCCTAACCTAACCTGACCTAACCTAACCTAATTAATGACCCATCTCATTTCATTTAAATTCAACGTTACCCCACCCAACTCCAAAAAGAAGAAATAAAGAAAAAGGGCATAACAGGCTGGGTTGAATCATCAAAGACAACCAAAGCCAAGCCACGTCAAGTCAAGAAGAGCCATGGAAGTTCGACATGAGAATAAGACGAGTTCGTTTCGTCTCTTACCAGTCTAGTTGCGCCAGAAAACACCATCGCGCCTGAAGAGACCAAATTGATGGCCAGGAAAAAAAAAAGCGAAACGCATCATCATCAAGAGTAATTAGATAGACAGATAGGGGACATCCATCATAGTTAAGGGGGAAATAAATAAATAAAAAAAAAGAGTACAGCGGGGGTATAATAAGACCGTGAGAGGTCAGATCGGAGACGGGGGGGGGGGGGGGGGGGGGGAAATGGCAGGGTTAAGAGGAGATAAGAATGAAAAGTAGTCCATCGCTCGTGCAGTCATGTCACACTGTTCATGCCATCGGAACTTGACCCGTTAAGAGAAACATCAGGTACAGTCGGGTACCTGGAGGTACTTCCATCACCTGACCAGCTAGCTACCAGCTAGCTAGCTTACTTCTCCAACTTCTCCTTCCGCTTCGTGAAATGCGCCTCCAGCTTGCGGATCTGCAGCAGCAGGTTCTTCTTCTCCGCGTTGGCGAGCAGCCACGCCTCCATCTTCTCACGGACATGCCTCATCGAGTGCAGGACCGGGAGGATCGCACCGTTGGGGTTGGGCCCGGCGGACGCGCCTCCGCTGCGCTCCATCTCGACCCAACGATCCGCTCCGGGGTTGAGGAGCAGATCGAAGACATCATTCCAGATCTCGCGGTCCCAGTAGCGCTTCAGGGATTCGCGGATCCGGTAGCGCTTCCTGTTGGACCCGGCGCTGGGGCTGCAGACAGGGCCACCGCGACGGCCGTTGGGGCTGACACCGTCGTTGCCGCGGACTGGGACGGACTCGATGTACTTCCCGAAGAGCATGACATGGACCGTGCCAGCGATGCCGTAGAGATCGATCTGGTGCGTCCAGGGCCGCATCTCGCGCATCTCGTTGCATTCGTGTGCTCCCGTTTCCCAGTCGGCGATGAACTGGACGGAGGGCTGGAAGGCACGCATGTCGATGCCTCGGCCAAAATCGATCAGGGTCAAACCTCTGTCACGCCAGTTGTAGAGTCCGCGAGGGGAGTAATGGACCTCACGGGGGTCTGCCAACTCCTCTTCTTCCAGGTCAAGCAGAGATGCGGTGCTGGTGGTGGTGCTCGAGCTTGACATCTCGTCCAACCGGACGAGACAGTTATCGGGCTTGATGTCCCCGTGCAAGATACCACACGCGTGAAGAGCTTCCACCGTTCTGAAAAGCTCCACAGTGAAGAACATGGCCAATGCTTCGTCCAGCCCTGCCTCCGCGCTGCCGTTGGCTGTGATCCCTTCATTGCGGACGACGTTCACAAGATCCAGCAGTGTACCCTGCGCACGGTAATCCTCAACAAGGAAGGTTTCGTCTTTGAAGAGGTGGATTTCGTGGGCACGGACAATGCTTTCAGCAGCACGAGAGAGTTCCGCAGACCTCCTTAGGCGATCGTGTGCGGTTCGAATGATGTAGAACTCCCAGGGGTTGGGTGGACCGATCTCCATCTTGATCGCCTCGAGGCCTTGGCGGAGGACGTTCTGCCGTGGCTTTCTGTTTTTGTCCAGTGAAAGCGAGCGTTTGTTGTACTCGTTTATGATCTCACTCTCGGCGTCGGATTGCACACTGTCGACGCTCTCAGCGAGGTACACGGGGGCGAAAGCTCCAGCACCGAGTTCCCGTCTGATGGTATACTCTCTATCGGCACCAGGGAAGCTTAGAACCGGAGGAGTAAACGATACTTTGTCACCGCTCTTGGGTCGCTTGGTGAGTGCTTTCGCAAACCTTTGGATTTCCGCAGAAAAGTTGCCTTCCTTATCGGTGTGGTCATTGTAGCCAGGGTATGATGACAGAGGGGGATCGAGAGACTTGAGAATAGTGTTCCGGATGACAGGATCAGTTGGATTGCACTGGGCGTCCTTGATAATGGCCGCTCGCTGAAGGATATTCTTCGACGAGCGCCCCTTTTCAGGGCTGGGGCGCAGTTTTTTAGCGGGACTAGGTGAGGTACCGCGACTAACACTGGGAGAAGTTTTCTCCTTCGGCGTCGTGACATCCTCACAGGGACTAGACAGGAGCAGATCTCCCACTTGAGGCATGACCGGAGGTGTGTGACTATCGGCCTGCATAGGTTTGCAGGGGGTCTTTGCATCGTACACATTGTTCCTCGCTGCTGTCATAGAAGGAAAAGAGCATTCCGTCCTCTCCAAGATCGGGGTCATGAAGGGAAGACGATTAGCTACAGGTTCACGATATGGCCCAGTAGGGGGGTTGTAGTCTTCGGGCATCTGCGGTATGAACCTTTCTCGTCTGGACCGTCGATCAGAGTCGTCTGCAGAAGTCTCGAGATCCTCTGTGCATTGAATGTCGGCGGTATCTTCTGGAGGCACATCTTCAGTGTCGTGGGGAGTGACTTTAGGGACATGTTTACTTGGTGAGAATTCCGTCCATTCACTGACACCGACGCTCTCCACCCGCGTTTCATCCTCATAGTCACCCTCTTCATCTTCATCTTCTTCCTCTTCCTTGTCATGTGTCTTTCCAAGGACATTCGTCTCATCGTCCCCAAACTCGCTGGATGTCGCCGATATCCGCCCGGTTGCTGTACTCTCACCAGCGCTTGTATAGTCATCGTCCTCATAATCGCTGCCGCACACACTCTCTGCTGCATTGGCTCTCTCGACTTGCAGAGGCTGGTTGAAGATGCTATATATCTCATCTGTGGCAGCACGGGTATGGAAAGTCATAGTTGGCTCCTTCCGCTTCACCCTGGGACCGGTTGGGGAATCTAATTTCAGTTTGACTGTAGATTTTCGTCAGCACCCTTATCAGGGCATATATCTGACAATCCTGAAATAAGAGGGTGCTTACTGATCTGCGTCTCCCCCTTGATCTCCCGAACCGTCGTCCTCCTGGCCTTTCCAGATTTGTTGTCGCGGTTTTCTTCCTGACCGATTACGGCTTCCACAGGCTGAGAATGCCTCTCCTCGATTGCTAGCTTCCTGTTAACCTCTGCCGCAAGAGCCTTGTCTGCGATGTTTTCCTTTCCATATTCCGGTGACGGATCTCTGCATGGAGCATTTCCAGAGATCTCTTTCAGCGGCTTTTTCTGCAACCTCCAGTCTTTGTCCAGCCAACCCCGGCTCATGGCCCTGAGCTCCTCAAAGCTCATCTCATAGGTAGGATTTCTGTAATCCGGATATACCGCTTCAAGATTAACGAAGACGCGTTCTCGCCTTCCCGTACGCGGGTTTACCGCCTCTCTTACGTGGTGCTCTGGAACTTCATTTGATTTCATTGATTCTTGAACTCGTGAATTTGTAGATGACTGGATACATGCAAACGCAAAACGCCAGAGGTTTTATGCCAGCAATTAGTCCTGATGATCGTAAATATATGGAGATCAGAAATTGGGCGCCGCAAATGGAACAAGGCTTACCTCATCCTTGTAGATCGTCAGCTTCTCAACCGGTTTGGGCTTCTTTCCGGCCTTCAACGTTTCTCCAACCCACGGTCGTGCTTCCATCGTGTTCTCCTTCTTCCTGTCACGAAATGACCCAATGCTCTCCCACCCCTTCGTCTGTCCACTCAGGACAGGCTGGTTGGCCGGACCAGCATCCGCATCGGAATATATGGTCATTTTTGGCTTCCCGGATCTCGTGGTCGAACCTCCACCAATACCGCTTCTAGCTCGTTGGCTCTGCTGCGGATCAGGCGCAGGGCTTGCTGCCGATGCTGAAGAGAACGGGTCAACCTTGGCGGCCAGCGCCGGACGGACGGTCGGTAAAGCAGGAGACGAGGGGCCATCAGCGCCCTGTGGTCGTTGTTCGAATCGTTTCTGAAACTCGTTATACTTGCGAAGCAACCGCTCCGCTGGTCGTGCCTCTCGCTGCAAACCGAGTTTGTACACCTCTTCGGCCTGCGTCCACCTCCCGGCGCTTTCAAGCCACGCCGCGAATTCCTCGTAAAACAGCGCAAGCCCCTCGCCGATGTGGTGGCGCGCGAGGAAGGCAAAGGTCTCCCGTGGGGAATCGGAGAAGAGTCGGATGTAGTGCAGCCACAGGCGCAGATAACGAGGGTCGTTCTTGTAGTGTGGAGACGAGAGGAACGACTTCGTCGCGCGCTCGAGCAGCGGCAGCAGTCCCGATTCCGGCGTTGCCTGCGCCGACGGGTACGCGTTCAGCGTCCACTTGACATATCGATCGTAGATGTCCAGCGGATCGTCCGATTCGGCGATGTTCGCAAGCTCGGCCTCGTACTCCTGTCTGATGGCGTCGTTGAGCGTCCTGGTGTCATTCGGTGACGGCGAGGCGTATTTGTCGCCCTTGCTGCCCGAGGAGAAGATCTGTGCCAGCGCCCGAGCTGATCGCCCGCCCGGTAGCGACTGGATGTTTTCCTTCTGGTTCTCGATCACGTCGAAGTCGATCAGATCTCCGGAGCCCGACATGGCAGTTGCGATGAGACGGAGGTAGGTCCGTTCAGCCGTACTTCTGTTTGGTTCAAGGGCGGTTCATGCGTAGCCGAGAATGAGATTGATGAGATGATGATACCTGTACCGTTAGTACCTCGCAAACATGAGACCTGAGGCCGCAAGGACGATCGAGGACGTGAGTTAGATGAGGAAGATGGTGGGCTGCGGCTGGCAGGCTTTGCGATAACCCGTTTCGTTTTGATAAACTAAACATGCGCGGCCGTTGCCCGGGCGATGCATCACGTGTGTCACGTGTCCGGATCTTGGCACGTTCCTCTGCGATTCATTGCGATCGGGATCCGTATCGTCGTACAGAGTAGTGTTAACTATGTGCTATATTATTGGCGGGTAGAACTGGATAATAGTTTATTTCGTTATGGGAGATATCTGTGCTTCGAGGACCACCGTCTCTGTTGCATGTCGGGCTACCTGGGTAGTGTGTCCATCCGTAGATGCCTAAGCTTCGCTCACGATGTCGTGAAGGGCTTAAGATTAGTATGTAGATATTATTTTCATCTTCGAATATTCAATGATCTCTCTTGAGAAAAACTCCAATCTCGACTGAAGCTTTACCTGATGAAGTATTTAGGTATTTATCTGTATCACTTTGATCCGCGTCCATTTCGACAATAGATGACCATCTATTTTCAACTAGTTTCACTCGTTTTTTAATTTGATGATAATAGCAAAATGACGGAAAATGAGTGATATGCCTCTCACAGGGTTTGCTTCGAGGATAGTGGCCGCTCATGTACAAAGCACTTTGTTGGCATAAAAATATAAAATCTTTCTTGCACATCAGGCAGTGATTTTACACCTTATCCTTATCATTGCACACCAGAAACAAGCGAAAAGTCCATCTGACATACAAATGAACGGTATATTAATCGTAGACCAGTGATTTCAGGAGACAATTTCTATAGAAAGACCGGAGTCCGACCTTGCCAGCGAGGTCCGTCGTCATTAATATTACCAAATTTGTCAACCTCGTGGCTCACCGCCTACCCGGCGAGCGACAGCAGCCAGTCGCGCTGCTTCGCCGGACACGCGAGTTCTCACGCGGAGGTCTCAGCAAGCAAGGAACCAGAGCTCTCCAAGCACTGAATTTCCGGTTATCGTTGCTTTGTCTTTCTCCATCAATGCTGTGCTGACACAGGGTAGTTCCGGAATTCAACCACCCGGCAGATTTTGGCCATTTCTGCTCTGACAGCCAGCACTCAGCTGGAGCTTGCTTGCAGTAGCTGCGCGAGGCCTCCAGCAGAGGTTCCGCTGCCGCCGTCGTTGGGTCGCCATCTCCAAGTGCAGAACCAGTGGCTGCTGCTGCTGCGCCTGAGCCGTCGGAGACATCTTCGATGGCGCCGAAAAGAGGGACTAAGAGAGGCATTGATAGATCGCAGGAAGGATCATCCCCTCTGAGGAGGTCCAAGCGATACATATCAGAAGCAGGATTGGGTCCTACCTCACCTCCAGCCACAGCTGCGGGTAACGGACACGAGACAGGCCCTGTCTCAGAGAGGGAAGAGGAAGGAGATGAGGAGAGGAGAGACGACGAAAAAGACCAGGGCAGCAAGGCCGCGAAGAGTGGCCGTGCAGGAAGGTACCAGAGGACCTCCAAGCAGGTCACTGAATCGACGACAGAGACTAAGCTCACTGCCAGCGTGAAGCTGAGAACTAAGGAGAGGACTACGCGGACGAGGTCATCGCATGCCGACCAGGACGAGGAGGAGCAGCTGGACGGGGAAGAAGAGAAACAGGAAGAGGAACAGGAAGAAGAGATAACTATAAAGAAGAAGGTAACCCGGAAGACAAAGACCAAGAAGGAAGAAGAAGACGAGGTCGAAGACATGCCGCCGCTGGCCGCGCGAACTCCGGGGCTGCGCATGTTTGTGGGAGCACATGTCAGTGCTGCCAAAGGTCCGTTGTTGTCGCTCCCAAGCTTCTTATTTGCTTTGTCAAGCTATGTGTTGTGTGTATATAGGCTAAGATCATTTTTTAATATAGGAGTTCACAATGCCGTTACAAACAGCGTACATATCGGGTACATATCTCCTGTCCATACTACTTTCTGTCTGCCAAAAAGACTGACCACGCTCTTCATATAGAGGCAATGCCTTCGCCCTGTTTCTCAAGTCCCAGAGGAAATGGGATAATCCTCCCCTGCAGGATGAGCATAGAGATCGGTTCCGGCAGTTCTGTCTTGAGCATAAATATGATGCGACGAAGTAAGTGGACAAAGACAACCGATGTTGTCCTTATATGCGATATAGAAAGTGACCGAAGTTCCACTAACGCTTACTCGTAGACATGTCCTGCCCCATGGGTCGTATCTTGTAAACCTAGCGCAGGAGGACAAGGCGAAAGCCAAACAAGCCTACGATTCTTTCCTGGACGACCTCCGCCGCTGCGAGCAGCTTGGAATCACGCTCTACAATTTCCAGTCAGTAGCGTCCCTCACTGTTCCAATCCTCAGAGTATCTACAGGTACATGAAATCATCCTTAATAGAATAAGTACTAACGAGCCTTAAATACGAAAGTCCCGGAAGCGCCAACGAAACCAGCCTCTCCTCCGCCATCTCCCGCCTCGCCAATGCGCTCACCAACGCCCTCGCCGCCACATCGACCGTGATCCCCGTCCTCGAGACCATGTGCGGCCACGGCACCACGATCGGCGGCAAGCTGAGCGACTTCCGCGACCTGCTCGCCCTCGTCCCTGAGAAATACCACGACCGGATCGGCATCTGCATCGACACCTGCCACTGCTTCGCCGCCGGCTACGACCTCGTCTCCCCGGAAGGATTCCAATCCTTCATGAAGGAATTCGAAGAGGTCATCGGCCTGAAGTACCTACGAGCGCTGCACCTGAACGACTCCAAAGCGCCGCGCGGCAGCAAGCGCGACCTGCACGCCAACATCGGGACGGGCTTCCTCGGCCTGCGGGCCTTCCACAACGTCATGAACGAGAAGCGCTTCGAGGGCCTGCCCATGATCCTCGAGACGCCGATCGATCGCCCAGATCCATCGTTCAAAGCTACCAGTACGAAACCTGCCAAAGGCAACAAAAAACCGCCCATGATCGAAGACAAATCCGTCTGGGCGCGCGAGATCAAGCTCCTCGAGTCCCTGATCGGGATGGACCCCGAGAGCGCCGAGTTCCGCGCGCTCGAGGCCCAGCTGGCCGAGGAGGGCCGGGCCGAGCGGGAGAAGTACCAGGCGCAGTACGAGCGCAAGCTGGAGGCTGAGGAGAAGAAGCGCAAGAAGGCGCTGGAGCGGGAGAAGGGGCAGGTCACGCTCGATGCGATGATTGTGAAGAAGACGACGACCAAGACGATGAAGACGACGTCGACAAGGAAGAAGAAGGCGAAAGATGATGATGATGCGGAGGAGGAAAGCAGCAGCGGTGTGAGTGAGGGTGAAGGTGAAGAGGGGAGCGAGTGAGGTTGATTGAGGATTCGATTTGATTCGATTAACGGGGGACGATTTTGTATAACTACAGGGTTTTGTATCGAGTAAAGGCGTTAGTTGGGGGGGGGGCTGTACGAGTATGGATTGGGTGGATGCCTCTATACACAGTAGTAGTAGAGTGCCACCGCACGCTGCAGGCCAGCAGATCGTTTCAGAGTTTCAAACAGGGTACTAAGCTATTCCAATATTCTCCTTGTTCTCTTCTCGACACTGGATTCTACTATTTACTGTATCTAACCAGATCAGATAGATAACTAGTGGTTACGGCCGTCAGTACAAATAAACAAGACTTAGCTTACTGAACCAGGACAACGCGAATGAATGCAAATAATAGCTCCTCAACAGTGGTATCTCATTCCCGCCGTAAAACAGGTAGGCTATATTTCCATCTTAATTGCGCCATCGTAAGGCCACCACAGTTTTCACACACACAAAGCCACCTTCGAACCAGGCCACGTCAGAGCGTTTATATCAAAACCGAGACAGCAAAACAAACAGGCAAACGAAAAAGATAAGAAAAAAAGTTATCACGGGTTAGTTTTGAAACAATCAGGATATGATCCATAAGCATCAAACAGTAGACAGAAGTAGTAGAAGAGCCGAGAACGACGAAGGTGTCAACAAGAACAACAAAAAAAAAGTTGACATGGTATCAGTGGCCCAGGTATCTAGGTACTTAGGAGGTATCTACTTGAGTAGCCCAAAGATGATGTTTCCTCTTCTCTACTCGTGACCTGCATTGTCAAGTGGCCAGACCGCTTAGGTATCTCGGATAAATAATTTCCGGACGAAGAATATGGACAACAAGAAACATGTGAAGCTGAAAAAAAGTATGCCAAACAACTGTAAACGGATATCAACGCCCAACGCCGAGGCCAGCAGTTCTCCAACAGGGCCCCCAACAATGAATGATGGAAAAAAAGAGCAATAGCAGATGAAAGCACGGAGTAGCCGTACCGCTGTGTATTGATAGTATTCTAGGAAACAAGGGGTATGGTATGAGTTAAGAATATGTGCCGTGAAGCTGCCGCCTTGTCCAGATCACAAGCGCCCCCCCTATTCTGATGACGATGACGAGGATGACGACGAAGATGAGGGGGACGTTGACCGGTCACGTCTGGACAAACGCTCGGAGCCTCCCATGCCAGCGCTCGGCCCAGCGGATCTGAACGGGGAACTCGCCTTCAGCCGCGGGGATACCCGTCCGTGATTCTCGTCTATACTGGTCGTAGGGGCAGAGAGCATGTGCGCGGCACTGCTGGTTCCGCTGGCTCGGGCGCGGAAAGAATGTCGCCCGCGACGAGGGTCGTCGGTTGGAATATTGTCACCTGGGGCACCGGTGATGGAGTTGGCATCTCCCAGTCTATCCTCATGGGCTGGAATTGTTTGATAGTGGCCGCGATCTCCGCCACTACTTCCAATTCCGATTCCGTCGATGATTTGACCATCTGAACCATGGTCCTGGTTGCGCTCCATCAAAGCTTTCCGGGCTTCACGACGCATCTTGGTGATCTTCATGTAGTTGTAAGAAGCAATGCTGCAAATCGTAATGATGAGACCGGTCACGTTAACGGCAGTGAGCTTGTCATGGAAGACGATACCAGCTGCACTGATCGTTACCACCTCTTTGAAGATACCGCATATGCTCAAAGTGACAACAGACGACCGCTTCAGAAGTGCAAACTCTGATGAAATCATGCAGAATGCTAGCACACCAGGGAATATCAGGAGTAAAACTCCAAGAACGGGACCACGAGCAGCAGCAAGAGCCGCGAACCCTTGCGCGACTGCAACAGGGCCCTCGACAGCAAACGCAATCATGATGAGGGTTATGAACATAACTGGAGTAAGGAAAAATAGGGTTGAAAAGGGATTGGACGTCGCAGGATGACGGAGGAGGAGGATCTGCGTCAGACCCCATCTGAAGCCCGAGAAGAAGGCCGAGGAAATAACCAAAGCAAAACCGATGGCACTGAAAGCTGCTTCACCCGCAACCATCATAACCACACCGATAGTCATGGTAGCAATGATCAAAATCAGCTTTATGGAGGGGGCTTCGAGGCCAAAGACAAAGGCAAACAGAAGCACGAAGGCGAGGGCGGATGATTTGCACATAGTCAGGAAGGTGAGCGAAATGAATTTCAAGGACATGTTCCCAAGGCCGACATCGAGGGAGGTAGCAGTGCCGCAAGGCACTAGGCGCGTCAGATAGAAAAATTTGGTCATGACTGGTTTTGCGTCCGGGGTACCGGTTCCAAAGGGCGAAGCTGCAGAGGGGGGAGTCGACGGGTGTCGAGGACGAAGGGAGGGGACAAAATACAGGATTATGGATGAGAGAGTGAACTGTACAGCCATGTGCAGACTGGTTGTAAACAGGGGAAACGGGAATACGACGGCGTCTTTGGAGAACATCCATTTGTTGTACTGTAGCACGTAACGTGGTCAGTCCTGGGCGACAAAAATAAAGGAATACATGGAGACTCACAATCGAGATGGACAGCGAAAAAAAGTACCACAAGCCGATCAACAAGGCATTGATCAGCAGCTTCTTGATGACATTCTTGTCCGCCAATTTGCGCCCATCTTTCCTGGAGGCCTTGACGCCAGCAATCCGAGCATCGAGCTGCCTCCGCTGCCTCCTTCTTCTCCGTCGTCTCTCGCTTCTCTGCCTGGCGGTGAGACCCGTCTCCTCGTCGTCGTTGAGGTCATCGTCGGAAGGAATGTAATCCATCTCCAGTTCCTCGCTCTCCGCGACTGAAGATAGGTCTGAGGAATCCCTGTCCTTCGCGTTGAGCGGCTTCTGTTCTTCTCCCCTGGGGCCGTCTCTGTCCACGGGACCCGATCTGGAATTCTCCTCCTGGTTCTCGGCTGTCGCCGGCCGTGGCTGAGATGCGCCTCCGCTGCTAATAAGCACCGAACTCCGCCTTCTGTGATGGCTCCCAGAAGGGGGCAAGTCCATGCTGCTTATATGTCAAGGAGTCCTTCACGCCATTTGACGACGACCGCAGGCTCCGACGTGGGGGATGCGGTGGATCGATCTGTTCTCGCACCGGACGGACAGACTGGACTGCTGGATGGTCAGGGGAGTCTCGCCGGCGCACACGCCAGCTCAGCAGACGGAGGAAGCCGTTCTCGAGCGTCGTCGAAGCGGTCGCGTGACGGACGCTCCGTCGTGGTCGGGAGAGGAGTCTGGGAGCGACGTGAACGGCTCAGCAGCGCAGCATGGGAAAGACGGTGTGGAGGACGGTACCTGGGTCCAGGGACAGCCTGGCTCGAGCAGGGAGAAGAGGTCCAGCCAAATGGGGCTCTGCGCAGGACGAGACGCTACCGGCTAGGGCGGACGATCCGGGGATGCCTCCAGCGGCGGGATGTGAGCTCCGACCGCACAGCACCGACAAGGGCCAGGCCGCCCACGGATGGATGCGATCGAGACTTCGAGCCGTTCTCTGGGCCTTCAGGCCATCGGGACACGGGCAGAGGCAAGATCCGCGGCGTGAGGGAGGACGACGGATGAGGGAGAGAGGTTGGGACGGGGTGCGAGGCCGCCGACGGAGCGTTTCACGCCTCCGCGCTGGGCTCTTGGCGTCCGTCCGCCCCAGAACACCAACATCGACATCCAAAGTCAATGGCACACACACCTGCGGTTCGGGCGTCCACGATGCTTTCTCTCCCTCGACGGAGCCTCTGGTCCGATCCAGCTCCCTGCGCCTGGACGCCGGGCACGATGACCTCAGGCTGGTCATCATCATGGCGTGGGCGTTCCCTGCCTTCCCGAGGCCGCGGATAAGATGATGCATATGTATCGGGCAGCCCGTCCAGCACTGATGTCTCGCGGCTTGTCTGTCCATGCTTCCTCTGCCCTGTCACATATTGAGAGAGTGCTACACCTGCTGTTCCTGCCCATACAACCCCTTCGACTGTATGATATCTCTGCCCTCCGAGACAACTCGGGATCACCATGGCAAGGGAATCGGGATACTGTGCCATCGAAGACTACGGCATCATCGGGGACATGCACACCTGCGCCCTGGTGAGCAAGAATGGTAGCCTCGACTTCATGTGCTGGCCCGTCTTCGACTCCCCCTCCGTCTTCTGCCGTCTGCTGGACAAGGACAAGGGCGGCCATTTCAGCATCCATCCCAGCCATGGCATCAGCCCAATCAGCAAGCAGAGATATCTGCCCTACACCAACATGCTGGAAACCCGGTGGATCGACGAAAACGGCGTCATCAATCTGCTGGACTACTTCCCCGTCTCCTCGCACAAATCACCGCAGTCGGACAAACATCTGTCCGGGTGGTGTCCTTGCAACGAGCCGGGTGTGAACCGGTTCAAATCTGGTCTTCGCCATTCAGGTTTTGTTAGGAAGATCGACTGCGGGCGAGGCGCCATGGAGGTGGAAGTGGAGTTGTTTCCCGCGTTCAACTATGCCCGCGATTCGCATATCGCCCGCTGCTCTCTTGACAACAATACCCAAGATCACCGGCTGCAGACCATCCACTTCGAGAGTGCCACAGAGAGACTCCAGGTGCAGATCTTTGTCGACTCCCGCGAGCCAGATAAGCATGGATTCCCAGAGACGCATTTTGAAATGCAGGAGAAACCGGGTCTTAAGGGGAAAGGCCTTTACGCAAAGCTGAAGATGGCCGAGGCGCAGACAGTAACGTTCGTCGTGCATAGCCCTGAGAAGTCCGTCCCGGGCGAGAACATCATGGGCTCGTATCTCAACAGACTGGAAACAGAGACCTTTGACTACTGGACGGAATGGACTCGCAAATGCACCTTTCGGGGCCACTACCGTGAACAGGTCGAGCGGAGTCTGCTGATTCTCAAACTGCTGACATACAAACCTACAGGTGCCGTCGTTGCCGCCCCGACCTTTTCTCTTCCAGAGAACATAGGCGGCACCCGGAACTGGGACTACCGTTACTCATGGGTCCGTGACACCGCGTTCACTCTGTACGTCTTCCTCAAGATGGGTTATGCTGAGGAGGCCGAGGCCTATATCACTTTTATTTTTGACCGCATCTTCCCGCCTCAACACAGCCAAGCGTTACTGGAGGGCAAGCGGCCATTTCTTCCGATCATGTTCACCATCCGGGGCGAGTATGAGATTCCCGAGTACGAACTCGATCATCTTGAAGGTTATAGGGGCAGCCGACCTGTACGGATCGGGAACGCAGCCGCCTTTCACACCCAGCTTGACATCTACGGAGAACTCCTAGACAGCATTTATCTCTACAATAAGCACGGGAATCCTATCTCGTACGACCAGTGGCTCGCAATCCGGCGCATGGTAAACTATGTTGTGGAAGTACGGCATGAGCATGATATGTCCATCTGGGAAGTCCGTGGACAGACCCAGAACTTTGTGTACTCCAAGGTAATGCTCTGGGTGGCCCTGGACCGTGCATTACGCCTCGCAGAGAAGCGATCCAGTTTGCCCTGTCCGGATCGAGCTGAATGGCTTCGTGTCCGCGATGAGCTTTACGATGAGATCATGGAACGAGGATACAACGCGGAAAAGGGTTTCTTCGCACAGAGCTATGAGAGCAGAGACATTTTGGACGCGGCCGTTTTGATCTTGCCCTTGGTCTTCTTTCTTCCAGCCAATGATAATCGGTTCCTGAGCACACTGGAGAAAATCCTCGAGCCGCCAGAGAAGGGCGGGCTCTCAAGCGCACGATTGGTGTTCAGATACGACCATACCAAAGCCAATGATGGTATATCCATTATCCTTGCATTGAGCCTTACAGATTTTGCTGATTGAACTTCCTCAGGTGTTGGTGGCCGCGAGGGTGCCTTTATAATGGTCACTTTTTGGCTTGTCGAAGCTATGATCCGCGTATGCCTTCCCCGAGCAGTCCGGAGTTCTTCTCACGACCTAACATGAGTGATCCAGGCCGCAAAATACCATTCCCGCCTTCCACACCACCCAACCACTTCGAACCTACACAAGAGTGCTCTTGCGCACTTTGATAATGTGCTCTCCTTCGCGAACCATCTGGGCATGTTCTCAGAAGAAGTGGCCATCTCAGGAGAGCAGATGGGCAACGTGCCGCAAGCGTTCAGCCATTTGGCGTGCATTAGTGCGGCCATGAATCTGGGAAGGGGCGGCGAAGAAGATTAAAAGGAGTTTGAACAGTCTGTTCTTTCATGTCTCGCTGGAAGCGTCGACCGAATGTTCCAGAATGCATCGTCATTTGAGGGAGTGCATTAAGCAACTTGCATCTTGGCGGCGCCCCGGTGGAGCGTCCAGAAATCACAAAAAATAGAAATTTCCTTTCAAGATTGTTATGCATCGATTCTGCCCAGGCCTTCAAGATTTCTGTGATGCTGTCTTTTTGAGACCTCAAAACGGCCGACGAAACTGTCAGATGCTTCCTACAGCACCTTAGGCAGAATACTCGCCAAACTGGGGATCATCAAATGACCACATTTCCGCGTGCATCAAAGGAGACGCTCCTTCGTCTAACTGAGAGCATGCCCATTCCGACGGCATCGCACATAGAGATTCCGGTTTCGGAAATAGCCTACATTACCTACATAGGTAAACTGCTCTTCGGGTTTGGCGTCTAGACGGAAATCCATTCCGACGGCGTCAAATACAGTTTCTCTGCAAAGACGTAGTTATGATTTGATTACTTTCTATTCACAAACTTACTGCCTTCTTTCGGTTTTGAAGGCCTGCCCAAGACCAAGGAGTCGTCTGCTTTCCTAGCTGACTTCGACACACGTGAACTTAGAGAAGTACAGATACTATTCTACACGGGACTGTTCTGGCTAAATGCTCAGGGTCCTATATGATCCTCCAATTGATCAGAGATGAGCGCGCATGGTATCCCTCGCAATATAGACATTCAGCAATCCCCTGGTTTACAAGATACTCCCTGAAGTTGGCAGGTTCACAGGGAACTCCGGCGTCGGAGTGTCGGCATTGGGTCGTTTAGCAGAATTTGCTACAAATATAAATATACGTCAAAATGACAATTGACCCCCCCCTCACCATAAGGGCTTAATGGAAGTATTCTTGAAATGGAAAGAACATACTCTACATTTCCCGTGGAAGTCCTATCGGATCTTCCACAATAATGGGTGATAATCATCACCAAGATCAAACCAATGGACCCAATAACGCGGAAACCTGCTCCCAAATCCCATCCATCCATCCAAACAGACTTCCTTCTAACATGACAATGGGACCCGCAAGTCCCGAGCCATGTCTCCGGTATACCTAAGTTATGAGCGGAAAGGGACGAAAGGAGAAACGATCATCGATACAGGGAGCGAACAAGGCTAACAATCTTAAATGAAAGTTAATTGATGTCCGGAAAGTCCAGATTTACCGACTGAAAGAGCTTTGAGCTTGAGGTTCAGGTGGCGTGTTTCTTCGCTGATCAGTAGCGAATGAATGACCGTTGTGGTTTATGGTTAGGTAGGCAGTAGTTTCCGAAGTTGTTGGGCGAATTGAGACTCATTCCTAAAAGGGCAATGCTTTGCCCTATCTAGGTACTAACCTAAGTATCTATTCTATACTTATAGATCTCGTCTTCCTCTTGTGATTATTAAACTATTCGGCATAGTTTATTTGATCCTTTACTCCCTAATAATCATTGGCGGGCTGTCGATTGACTCAATATCTTCCTCTAGTTGCATTGGTGAATCGATCGATCAGAGCGCCTTTCTGGCCAGGTATTGAAGAAATGAGCAAAGAGTGCTACCTACTGTAATATCTATCGCTGGTGTACACCATTCCTATCCTGGAATTGGGAATTGTTATCTCAGGGATATATCAGAATCCCAATCCACATTATTTTAGCACTGGTCCTTTACTAGTTTCTATCAGGAAGCAAATCACCAAACCTAACTAACTGTACTTAATTCCAGAACCAAGGGTGAGGAAGGTTTTGCAGCTCGTTCAAAATTTTCATTCCATATTTCAATCCCCATTGGATCCTACCGCGGAGCTGACGTCGTCGAAGGAACTTGAAGGACAATTGTTTAGGATAAATGTCGGCCGAATCCGGCTCTCTACAGTACAGTACGTCACGACGACATCAGACAGCAGACAGCGTCCAACGGGGCAGTATACCGCAAATTCGAGTCAATAACCCAAGAAACTGTATCAACGATCTCCAGAGCACTTCCAATCTGTCGGAAATTTTACTGCTGGGTCTTATATCAGACAAAGTCAATGCTCAACTCTTCGGCTCAGAATGGCCACCGATGTGATCGTCAGCTGATCCTACGATATCAGATCAAGATAATGGCAACTCAACCCTCACAGGAAGACCGCTCAACATTATCATCATCGTATCTTGTAAACCTCCCACGAGAACTCCCCGAGATCGCCGACTTCCTTCCACTGAGCTCAATCTCATATCTTGCGCTCATGTAAACCCCTCTTCCACCACGCCCTAGGGGGGGTCCAGATCTCAGTCTCTCCTTTGCACCAAAACCGATCAGCACCGGGTGCTAGCAGAAGCTCCAGTTCCTGGACCTGGCTCGCGAGAGAGAGAGAATTCCCGCAGCATGCATGTCTTCTGCCACGTATAGTATAGTATGCTGCACGCCGCATCCCCGTGACAACATCAACATCAACCTTAACCTCACCTCAGTAGTCGCAGAGCGCCCGGCTGAGCCGGCCCCTGCCATGCGGTGGCATAGATAATAGTATCTATCGCGAAGGCGAAAAAAAATCTCTGCGGCGGCATCGATTGCTGCCAGCACTATTTAAGTAACCTGCGGTTTAAGCCCGTCCAGCTCGCGCTGCGGACACACGAGCTGATATTGTTGTCCCCCGCGCACGGCGTACGGGATCCCGGTGGAGGAGGAGGCACTGGCGTACAGCAGCTGTGTGAGGACGTCGTCGACAACGTCGACGACGTGGTCGGGGCAGAAGAAGCGCGATCGAGTCCGAGCTCCTCTCGAAGATTGTGGTGGACGGGAGGTTCATGCTGCGGCTGCGGGACCGGCTGCACGTCACGCTTGGTGACGATGAGGACGTCCTGTCACAAGTAGAATGTCTCAGTAATTCCTCATGTCTGGACTCCGGGGATTTGTGCCTGAAATCTGTCAGTGCGTTGTCCTCCGCGTCACAAGCAACATGGCGGGAAAGACCCGGGCTAGTACCCGAAAAATAAATGCATCGGATGCAATCTGCTGCGGCGGTGCAAATAAAGAGTGCACGACCGAGTGCGGAGTGACCCTGGAGGACCTCACAGCCGCGTGGTCATTACGGCATGGAAAAGGATCTGGGCGGCGCTCCCATGTTCCCTCTGTGTCAACCGTAGCGCTCACATTGGACCGACTGTCTGAACGGAAGATCTGTACCAACGTGCGGATGATTTCAAGTACAGTCTGAAGTTGGAGTTTGAGGGCGTTCAAGTGAGCCACAACGACGGGGCTCCGGGGAAGGCCAAGGTGCCGTGCTCCAGGATGTTTGGGACGATTTTGCTTGTGAGTGGTGAGCTCGATATATTAGTACTAATGTATCAGTATATGTATACTATGTCATTCGTATTTAATAGGTCTATATTTTAATTATGTGGGAATTGTAGAATTTCCTTGCTGTTTCGAGAGTATCATATCCTCAATTATCTCTGAAAATTGCCTATGTTCTGACAACTCGCAGACCTTGTTTACTATGCCACGCTAGCTTCCATGATTTTTGAATGCCAACTGAAATCATTAGCTTATGGTCTAGAATAATGGTGGTACTGCTAACTACTTTACCTAACGTACTCTAAAATCACTATAAAGGCTGGACTACAAGCTTGCAAGCTTGGAAATCAAATCTACATATATCATTCATCAAGTCGAAAAAGAACACCAGAAACTTTATTATTGGAGGAACGAACCCAGTGCTCATCTTTACAAAGACCCGGAATGCCCTAACTGTGTGGAGTCATGGCTAGAGCATGCTACAACCGATACCATGTAATCTACACGTACATGTAAGTACTTAGGTACTTAGTTCTCGCCGCTGGAGCATGACTCGTGTTGTGAAGCTTGAGCTTATTTGATTTCTTCTATGATTTACTCGAAAGGCAGCTGGTACATACAGTATTTCCGTATCACACAGCCATCAGAGACTGAAAGAAGAACAACAAGCGCCACTCCCATCTTCGTATTTTGCTCTCACTGTCCCGGCTCCTGACTCAACTTTGTTATTTAGCATTGCTGTTCATCTTGCTTGAACTCGTTGACTGGGGCCAGACGGAGGACAATCATGATCCAAGCAGTTCCATCCGGGATGAAGACGGATATGATGTATCTTTTATTGAGCAATTTCCATTACTCGGTGAATCATGCGATGGAATTATGGAGGCCTCTCGATCAGCTCAGAAACCAAAGATATAACATGTTAATCAATTAATGCTACTGAATCTGCTGTCATCCTTACGCCTGCAAGTCTCACTCATTCACGGTGATGCATCCATTTATCGATGAAAATGGAATACAGGGACCAATGAATACATTCCTCTTGCACGATTTCAATTCCAAAACACTGAACTTGCAGGCGCTCCAGGCGGACAAATGGGAAATAAGGCTTACACCACAAACTTTGAAACACACACACCACACATGAAAAAAAGGAAAGCTACTACTGTACATACATCGCAGTCCCCGACATCACATACCATACTACAATCTATCTTATAAGTACTGTACAGTACATCATTAATCACAGAGACGTGATGTGATGTGGTAGATAACAGGTATTTTTTCCTTTTTTTCTCATTCTCTCTTGGTGGTTATACCTACCTGGGTACCTTGGGTACCTACCTATATGCAGCCATCAGTGCTGACATGCTGACATGCTGACAATGGGTGGGCGAGGTAAGATAAGTAGTAGTACTTGTACAGTACTTCAATCCCCTTTCTTTCTTGTCTATTTATTCATCACAACATCTAGCCATCTATCCATCCATCCACTCATCTACACCACGGAGGAAAGGCACCTTGTACAACTTTGCATGTGCAAGTTCTAGAATCACATACATCTCTAATAATGAATGAAATGAATATATCTGTGCTAAACCAACAAGTCTAGTAAGTAATAAGTAACAACATCAATAATGATGTTGATGTTTCCTTTTTTTTATATAAGGGAGTCCCACCCACGAGGTTTGTAGTGGACTCTCCTCTCCAGCCAGTTTCCAGTATCTACTCCGTACAAATAGTACGGTACTATGCATAGCCATGCATAAGCATAAGATGAGACATAAAAGACGAGGGTCAGATAGATGGCTAGCTCAGTAGCCAGAACAGCCAAGAGTCATCATCGTCATCATCATACAGTAGATACAGCAGATAGAGCTATAATTCAACCTAACCTATATTGATTGATATCAATTGTCCAGGCCAGGTACATCACATCACATTCCATGCAATGCTGCACAGATCTCGTTGCATCCGTATACCATAGCATACCATAACGTAACATGTGTAATAATAACATCCCATTCATCAATGCCTTTCTCCTCCCTCTCAGGCTCCGTTTCATCTGTCTTCGACTCTAGAAGCGACAGTAAGACCCCAATCCCAATCGTGTATCCTGTCCAGTAGCCATTCCCCCCCCGTACCTAGGTAGCCCTCCTCTCTCCATCCCGTTTCCAGCTCCATCCCGTGATCACCTTGGCAAAGGGCACGTTAGCCCAGAAGAGACTAGCGTGGCCCAGCCTACTTCTTTCGTTGAGGCATGTACTTGTTACGTTGGCGAACCACCACCGGGAATAAACGTCCCCCAATTCCATCTGTCTATGTGCCATTTCTTTTTGTTGCTTGTTTTACTCCAAAGCGTTATAGACAGGGGTTAGTTTTCATTTAATTGCCTACGATTCTTAACCGCCCTTTTTCTGTCCTGAAGCACCTGGCGTCGGGCCTACATGGTTGGGAACGGCCACGGCCGAGTTCCTTGCGTCCTTGTTTCCAGCAGCGCCGGCTACCCGGGCGAAGTTCACGTTTGCAATCTGGGCGCTGGCGTTGCGCAGTTCGATCTTCTTCTTTTCCATTTCAAGCTGTTTGAATGCTGGTTAGTTCTGTTGTAGATACAAGTGTTGAGTAGGGTATAAAGGGGTATACGCACCACCTTGCGCACTCTCGTTAGCGCAGCCGTATCACCTGCCACCAGTGGCCGGCAGTCCTCAACGCGGTACGGCTTGGCGATGACGACCGCATCCGCGACAACGATGCTAGTTCCATCCCACCGCGCAGGCATCGTCCGGCTGAACGCATCAAACAGGTCCTGCGCCTCCTTGGTGACACCCTTGCCGCGGCGCGCCTCGCGCTCCTGCAGCTTCGCGACGGCGTTGGCCTCGCGGGCCTTGAGCGCACGGATGTCGAGCGCGTGCAGGGCCGGGTAAGCGTCTGTGAAGGAGGGGCCGTCGGGCGAGTTGGCGGATGGAGCGAGAGAGAGGAGCTGGAATGACTGAATCTGGGAGATAGGGATGATGTGGTAGTCACCGGCCTGCGCCTGGGTGGAGTTCGCGGCGGTGATCGGGGTCGGAGGTGGGGGAGAAGTGTTGATGGCGACGAGGTTTGTGATCGGGCAAGCTGTGAAGAGCGTTCCTTCGAGAGTAGTGGCTGCAGGGGCGGCTGTCGTGATGCGGACGCTGTTGGAAGATGATCAGTCACAGCCTATATGTACTATATTGTCTTCCATCTTGTACTTGTTCCCAGTCATAACCTGATCGATCCGCCTAGTTCGTAGACGGAATAACACTCCAGCTGAATGAAATGCAAGACATATACTTACCGTGCGCCGATCGCCCCGCTCAGTGCCACCTCCAGTGGCACCATGCCCCCCGCCATCCCAGGACCTGTAGCAGTACCAGCAGGTCCCTGTCCTTGAGCTTTACCTCCCACGCTCTGGCGCTTGTTCTCCGCCATGAGACTGCGTCCACAGTCGAGACGAGATACTGCACCTCAACACGACGGACAGACGTTCAATTGCAGGCCCACTTTCTCTTCTGGAGAGGGGGGAGCCGCGCTGATGGGTTGTCGGCGATCAGATCTCGACCGTCGATTAATTAGGACATGGGAGAGAGAGAGAGTTGCTTGCAGGGAGACGATGCTTGCTGTCGGTTGCCGTGAAAGAACTGTATCCTCTTCGTCTGACCCGGCCCGGCCCGCGATGGTCTTGGATACCACAATGTCCCTGAATCCCGCCAAGCCGCCGCAGACAGTCCCTTGGGCGATAATGAATCCTGTGACAAACCAAGCTAGTAAAAGAGCGACAATGAAAACAAAAAAGCAACAAGAACCGCAGGGCCGCAAAAACGGAGGCGAATGGAAAAGAAGTAGGGCAGAATAGAAGAGGGATCCCTTCGTAAGCCTCCGGCTGTGCGCAGCGTCGGGAGGTCTGGAGCTCGCAAGGAGGAGTACAGCAACACGCGACGGTGACGGGGAACGTTGGACGTTGCGCCAGCCTGGAGCCGGAGGTGGGCGCCCCGATCGGGTTTAGCGCAGCCGCTGCGGCGCCGCAGCTTTGTTGGCGCAAGCGCAGCCCGTGACCGATACCTGGCCAGTTCGAACGTCTGGCGAAGCCCAGCAGGATCATTGTTTCCTTTCCTTTTCCCTTAATTTGTTTTTATTCTCGCTTTTACTGGCTGACCGGATGCACTGTGTTTACAGTAGAGTCCCTTTTTTAATGCATTCGTGACAGAACGCGCATGCTAGCTGGCTGCATCTAAATACACACTCAATTCATTACAAACAGCTACCAAGATCATTTCATCTCTTCTGTGGAGCCCTGCTCAGCCTCATACCCTTTTAGCACACTGTATCGGCCCTGGCCCGATCGTCTCATATGCTGGTGATTATACGACATACGTCGAGGCAGACACGTTGCCTCCACGCCCGGTCCAGTTGACGTGGATGTCCTTGCCCTCGGGGAAGTTGGCGTTGGCGTGTTCCGGCTTGATGCGGAAGGTGTGGGCACCGAAGTAGTCACGCTGAGCCTGCAGCAGGTTGGCAGGAAGCTCCTTGGTGCGGTAGCCATCGTAGAAGCTGAGGGCGGTGCTGAAGGCCGGAGCGGGGATACCCCAGAGAGCGGCCTTGCTGACGACGTTTCTCCATCCCTGCTGGGCGTTGTGGATGGCCTTGTTGAAGAAGTCGTCAAACAGGAGGTTCTCCAGGTCAGGGTTCTTGCGGTACGCGTTGGTGATGTCCTTCAGGAAGACGGAGCGGATGATGCAGCCACCACGCCACATCAGGGCGATGGATGGCTTGTTCAGCTTCCAGTTGTACTCCTTAGCGGCCTGGGGATTGGCGTCAGTATACCATCCACTGGACCTCCAACGTCGCGACGACTTACATTCTGGATCAGCATGAAGCCCTGAGCATACGAGATGATCTTGGAGGCATAGAGAGCCTGCTCCAGGTCGTTGATGAAGGCCTGCTTGTCACCCTCGAAGACCGGGGTTGGGCCACCGAGCACCTTGCTGGCACGCACACGCTCGTCCTTGATGGCACTCAGGCAACGGGCAAAGACGGCTTCACCGATCAGGGTGACGGGCATGCCAAGGTCGAGGGCGTTGATGGAGGTCCACTTGCCGGTACCCTTCTGGCCGGCCTTGTCGAGGATCTTCTCGACGAGAGGAGTGCCGTCGTCATCGTTGAAGCGGAGGATGTCACGGGTGATTTCGATCAGGAACGAGTCCAGGACGCCCTTGTTCCACCTGTCGAAGACATCGCCAATCTCGTTGGTGGACATGCCCAGACCACGCTTCATGAGATCGTACGCCTGAGAGGGGCGTTAGCGGGACTATACGGTCCAACTCGTCTCACGAGTCCCCTCGATCGGGAGTTACCTACCTCGCAGATCAGCTGCATGTCACCATACTCGATACCGTTGTGGACCATCTTGATGTAGTGACCAGCACCCTCGTCTCCAACCCAGTCGCAGCATGGCTCCCCCTCGCTCTTGGCAGCGATGCTCTGGAAGATATCCTTGATGTACGGCCAAGCCTCCTCGTTCCCACCGGGCATGAGGGAGGGGCCATAACGAGCACCTTCCTCACCACCGGAGACACCGGTGCCAACGAAACGGATGCCCTTCGAGGCCAGGTACTTGGTGCGGCGGTTGGTGTCGGGGAAGTGGGAGTTACCGCCGTCGATGATGATGTCGCCGGGCTCGAGGTGCGGCAGGAGGGCCTCGATGAAGTCATCGACGGGCTTGCCGGCCATGACCAGCATCATGATGCGGCGGGGCTTCTTCAGCTTGGCGCAGAGCTCCTCGATGGAGTGAGCGCCGACGATGGACTTGCCTGGCAGAACCTGTCAGTCCTGGGAACGCGGTGCCTGGCAATTCAGGAGCGGTGTGCAGGCGCACCCTTGGCTTCGTTCTCGAGGAAGCGGTCGACCTTGGAGACGGTGCGGTTGTACGCAACGACGGTGTAGCCGTGGTCGGCGGCGTTGAGGATCAGGTTCTGGCCCATGACGGCCAGACCGATCAGGCCGAAATCACCACTGGGGACAGGACGCGCCGGAGAGCCGACGTTGACGCCGGCCAGGCGGGCGCTGCAGTCAGCGACCGGTTCATGTCAACATGCAGGCAATGGCTATCAGGTTTGGAGAGGGAGCTTGCGGGAGGGTCTTCACGCGCGGGATGGCCAGTCCGCCAGCATCTCGAGTGCAATGCCATGCAGCATCCCGCGACGATCGGACGAACCCACGGGGCGTGACCGTGGCCGGAGGGGAGGACTACTCACACAGCCTGGGCTGCCATGACGAAAGCGGGAAGTCGATCGGGACGGGGAAGCTTAGTCTCTGGAGGGGGGGGGGGCAAGGGCTCTCGCGGATCAGCAGCTGTCGCGTCTCGTGTACGGGAGACGGTGGGCGAGGATGGATGGAGGGAGATGGAATTGAGGATGGAGGAGGGAGTCTGGAGGGGAGAGAAGAGGGAAGAAGGGAGAAAGAGGAGAAGAAATAAGATATGGAAGGTGAGGGAGCGCCGTCGAAGGAGGGCAGGCCGGGCGTTGCGGCATCCCGCAGCTCGCGGCGTGCCTGGGACGGCGTCAAGGCCCGTCATGGTGGGACTGCCCTGGGGCGGGGCGCAGGAGCAGAGTGCTCCGATGGATGAGGCCCTGAAGCAGCTCGATACCTGGGGATATACATTGTTACTCCTGCAGCGTTCCCCGAGATGGGAGCATCCGCTGCAGCGCAGACGACCCGGAATGCCCTGCTTTGCGTCTGCTACGCTGCCATGCGCTGCGCCGCGCGACGCAGCAGGGCACGGCGGCGATGGCGGGGCAGCTGGAGGAGGGGCAGCGCAGCGCCCGGTGAGGCCGCAGGTCAAGGCTGAAAGAACTCCCGGAGTCCATACACCGAGCCCCTCCTGGGCGTCGCACGGCAGACGGTGTCGTCTGCTCGAGCGACCGCCGGGCAGACCGTAAGCAGCATATGGCAATCCTGTCGTAACCGATGGATCATGCTACGTAGAAGCTCCTCTATCAGGCGACGGAGATGAACAGGACGAGCTCTTCATGCGCTGTGTCATCGTGCATGGCGGCGCGTGCGGGCCCCGACCGGCTGCTTAGTCAGCGGCACCGCGTCCGGCGTGGCTTTCTCTCTCCTGCTTCATCTCCATCCTCGTTCTTTCGCTCCCCGCGAGTTTCACGTCGCTGGTGGTGCGACCCGCCATCCCACGCGAGCCCTCGAGCGTATCCAGCGCGACCGGCCCCGTTCCCGGCTCCTCCGTGCAACCCCGTCCGTCCTCGCTCCGTCGACATCGCCGCTCACCGGTGACCGCCATCCACGCCACGCCGTCATCCATCCCGTTCCAGTCTAGTCCCTCTACACTCCTGTCGGCTTGCTAACCGGCGTCTTCCTTGCTGAATCAGCAGAGTCGTCCCTCTCGAGGGTGACTGCTGCAGCTGTCCGTGTCTCTGTGCCTGGCTACCGTGGCCCCTTGAGCCTCTTTTCCTGGCTGCTGCGTCGAGTCCTCCCGGTCCGCGCAGGACACAGGACCGTTCTGCTCAGGTGCGACGTCTGGCGTATGACTGCTGCGTCAGTCAAGGCCTGAAGGTACGTCTCCGCTGCCAGTGGCCTGCCTGTCCACGGCGCGTCACAACCTCAACCTGTCGTGTCTGCTCGAGCGCTCCGTTCATCATGTCCTTGCCGCCACCTCCAGGTCTCAAGCAACCGCCGCCGTCGTCTCTGCCCCCGCGTCCTCCACCCCCCGCGGGCCAGTCCTCCTCCTTCAAGCCCGCGTACTCGTCCGCGCCGTCATATGCCTCCTCCGGCGCCGCTGCTCGGGGCTATGGCGGCAACGTGTCGCAGCCGCCCAGCACGGGGTACAATGCCTTCACGGCGTTCCAGCCGCGTGCCGTAGCGGCCAGCCAGCCCTACCACACCAGCAGCCCGGTCGTCTCGGCTCCCCCGGCCCCCTCCGCAGGCTACTCCGCGCCGACGACCGGCTACGGTGCTGGTTACCCGACGGCACAACCGTCCTACCAGGCGGGCCCTTCATATTACGGTCAGCCGCAGTATGGTGACAATACGTACGGGCAGCAGTACCAGAATCCCTACCCTGTCCCGGGACAAGATGCTAATGCGTATGGCATGCGCGGGAAAAGTTACGGGCGTCAGGACCCTGGCTACGATCCGGAGACGGAAGCGCAGATCGCGCAGTGGCAGAGTGCCTACATAAGTAAGGACACTGACGCGTCGGGAACCAAAGGGAAAAAGGACGGAACCGCGTCCGCGGCGGGCGCGACTACGGGCGGTGCAACTGGCACGTCGACGCCGTCGAGCGGTCCGACGGCCGCCAGTACTCCCGCCGCCGGTGCCGGTCAGAAGACAGAACAGAAGACCGTGATCCGCCACGGCGGCGGACACACCTGGACGGACCCCACGCTGCTCGAGTGGGATCCGGCCCATTTCCGCCTCTTCGTGGGTAACCTCGCAGGCGAAGTTACAGACGAGTCCCTGTTCAAGGCGTTCTCGAAGTACCCTTCTATTCAGAAAGCGCGCGTCATCCGAGACAGGCGCACGGAGAAGAGCAAAGGGTATGGCTTCGTGAGCTTCAGCGACGGAGATGACTACTTCAAGGCTGCTAGGGAGATGCAGGGCAAGTATATCGGCTCACACCCGGTCCTTTTGAGACGCGCCACGACGGAGATACGGCCCGTTTCGACGGCCAAGCTCAACAAGAAAGGAGGAGGTGGTGGAGGTGCAGCGGGAGCAAAAGGTGGAGCTCCGGGCGGTGGTACTGCAGGCAAAGACAAGGTCAAGAGCGACGGGGTGAAGAAGCAGCCGAAGACGAAGGGCGGTCTGAAGATCTTGGGATGATACCGTACAGCATTCATGTCCTTGTCTTGTCCTCGGTTTGGACTGCGCTAATGACTCTCTTGAATGGATTCATCTTCCTCGACTTAGAGATGGACGAAGAACTACACGGGACAGTTGGGGCCCGATTACTCGACGTGTTTGGAATCTGGGATCGGAACTCTCGAAAAGGCGGCAAGTTGGAGAAACCAGACCGCAAAGAACAGGGCGCTGATGTTCCAAAGTCCATCGCCGCCCATCACCAAGTTGGGTGCTGTGGTGTAGTGGTTAGCATGCGACGTTGTGGCCTCTCACCTCGGCTCCGTCTCGACCTGGGTTCGATTCCCAGCAGCGCCAATCCTTTTTTTTCTCCCAACAGAGCTCTATGTATGCATCATTTCAATAATGTACTGGCTATCTCTGTTCTCTTTCTTACACTGTGTGATAACGGTAGAGGATAGTGATAATAGATTGAGACAGTCAACGTAAAATTTTTCTTCAATCTGGACTATGAGAGACTGTAGATCTAAATTGACAGACTTATCATCAGCCAGATGAATGCCTCAACATCCACATCAGTCTCAGAGGCTCTTAAGAGACACAGAACGATTATTTAATTCTAGCTGGAACAGTGGAATTCATCTCTGTACTATACATGTACATACGACCCTTGATAGTCCAGACAGGATTTCTAAAAAAAAAAAAAAAAAAAAAAAAAAAAAAAAAAAAAAAAAAAAAAAAAAAAAAAAAAAAAAAAAACAATAAAAATAAGCCCTTCAAAATGCCCGCACTACCCGGCGGTTCGGTTTCCGCTCCCAAAGTTTCTATATAGACTACATTGTACATAGGTAGCGTCCTTCATTCTTCTCTTCGCTGTTCGAGCTGTGGAGATGGCAGCAGTTGTACGCGAACTTATTATTAAACCCGCCATATGCAAAATAAGAAGATCAGTCTTACCTCCCTTCCTGATCGTTTCGCGATCGTTGAACCAACGCTCATTTTACCATCGACAACGCCCCGATGCTATATAACGTAAATATATTTAGCAATCAGGCAATTTCTCCCCCATCAAGCCCCTAACTTCATCCTGGACCCTCCCCAGCCTCTCATCCACATCCCGAAGACCCCGGATTATTACGATCCCCTTTCGAAGCTCCTCCTCCCTTTCGCGGAATTGTTGTTGTGTAATATACCGTCGCATTAATTCATCCCGCGCTCGCTTCGTCTCCCCGCGCTCCCGCGCGAGCCGCTCCTTCAAACAGCGGACTTCGCGCTCGAGGCGACGTATCTGTTTTCGTCTCTCCCGATCGAAGATGAGGTAGTTTCTGAGTCGTGCTTTCAGTTTTGCGACGAGTTCTTCCTTGATGTCGGGGTCGGGGTCTTGGGTGGTAGTGTTCTTTTTCTTCCCGAAGAGGCGCCTGTGCGAAGACAAAAAGAAGCCAAGTCAGATCTGAAATCAATGGGGTTTCGGAAAGAGGATGATGCAGCTTTCGTTGCACAGGTAAAGTGATCTATAGATATCTAACAGGAAAAAAAAAGAGAATATGGAAATAGTAGAAGGACTTTGGCACGCTTTTTTTTTCCCTTTGGAAAAAAGATAGAGATAAAGAGAAAGAGAATTACATACCATAGAAGCGGGATTCGACTGTGCCCTCCATTTCGGGATTCACTATCCTCCTGCTCTCCTTCTTCTTCTTCTTCCTCATCCTCATCCTCATATGCGCTGAGGTACTCGTCATCCTCACTGAGGTATTCGTCGTCTTCGTCGCTCTCTTCCTCTTTCGTTTCGTTAGCATAATAGCAATCATCAAGTCTATATTTCGGGAGGTAGATCCTAGATTCCTATTTATTACCTTCTTCTTCGTCTCGCTCCTCCTCCTCATCTTCACTAAGGTATTCGTCTTCTTCACTCTCCAGATCTCCATCTTTATTTCCGTTAGCATGATAGTAATCACCAAGTATACACCTAGATACGTTCTATGTCTTTTATTACTGACCTTCTTCCGATTCTGAAGTTAGGGATTTGTCTTTGGATAATATAGATAGTTGGGAAGCGCTATCTGACGCCGAAAGAGGCGTCCTATATCTGGGTAGGGGATCATGTTCTGTATACGCTGGAGGAAAGTCCGAGTCGAAGAGGGTATCTGAGTCGTCTGCAGTTGTGGGCATTGTGTCGTGTCAAGGTTATTTCTCGAGGTATGTTTAATTATGTAGGTAGATGGTAGGAAAAGGGCAGAACGGACAAAATGTTGATAGAAAGCCCGAAAAATGTCAAGTCCTCTTAGGTTAGATACATATAGTATACCTCTACCTATGAAGAGGATGCACTAATATACATTAGGCACTGACTGGACATGTAATGTTGGGTGCCTAAATGTTAATGTATCAGAACCATGGACAGTGCCGGATGAAGCTGTCATTGCCAACAATATCCCTCATACTCGTTGACCGTTATCCAGTAGCGTCCTACGCCTCTGTATCTTCATCCTCTTCATTCTCTTCCTCCCATAGGGGGCAGACACACTGCCTGATATCTGCCCAAGTCATGCCGTGCGCCCATTGCCGAATATCCTCGTCAAATGTATATGGAGGCCCATCATACTCCGCAATGTCGGCATCGCGGCCGCGCTTCACGATGACGAGCAGCCCTTTTGACCATGGGATTCCCACCATGAACTGCTCATCATGTTCCACGCCAAAATGCTCCAAATCTTCCGGGGGCGATATCTTCTGTTCGAAGAGTTCCCGGGCGCGGGGGTTGAGGACGCTGTTATCGGCGCGGGAACGGTAGATCGTGACAGATGCGCCAGAGCCTGCACCGTCGCGGCGAGACAAGATCTCATTCCATGTGCTTGGCTGAGGCTTGCGAAAGTAGCTCTGCTTTGCTCGCGCACTTGTCCTGCCAAAGCCCAGCATCTCCGAGGTCGGCGTGATATAGTGCAGCTCTCTCCATCCGTTCCCGTACTCGATCAGTCCGCTTAGAGTATCGTAGTGATCTCCACCGTTACAGGAATGTTCGAGAACAGTGAGCGTATCTAGACGCAGAGCTGGAAGCAGCTTGAGGGCCGATACCAGCCTATAGGTCACTCCTCGATGGGCGCCTATAGGCTGGAGCCTCAATTTGTTTTCAAACATCATGCGGACATGACGGATCTGCGAAAGGGTGGTCGAAGGCAAAACGGAGAGGTGGCCAAGCAGAGCCACTGGATTTTCAAAGCAGAACAGGACCTCGCGGAGCCAAATAGGCCCCGCTTCCTGATTTATCTGACGACAGACACGAAGGATGGCGAGGAAGTTAGGCAGGGGCGATATGGGTTGCCAAGAGCTGACGGGGCTGGGGCTCCTCTCTCCAAAGGTAAGCGTAGCACCGGCAAATAAAGACGTGTAGATCTGATTGCGCAGCTCGCCAGGAAGCTGCAAAAGCGGGCTGGAGGTTGACGGGAGCATGTTTGGATTCAATGTATGTTATTTTGTATTTCCTTTGGATGCCTTCTTTCCAGGGCAACTCCTGACGACAAACATCAGGTGGATGGATTTCTGAAAAGATAGCGTGTTCGAACTCGCAGACCCCACCACAGCATTCACAGCAGCACAGGAAAAGATGCTTCACAGCGGCAGCCGTAGTTGCAGATTCTTGTTGGGAAAGCCTGCTGAAAGCTATCAAATAAGAAAATGGTTGTGGGGGATGAAGATGATAGTCAAAGAGAGTGCGTAAGTGCTGCGCCTGTTCCTGCAAGTCGGGATTGTCAAGAGGTCCTGTTATGGAGCATCCCTACCGCGCGCTGTTACATACGCCTGGTTTCAATCGTACCTTCGTTAATGGGAAGGATTATCCCGTCAGCAGGTACCATCCCCCATCCCCTCCATCTTTACATCCTCCTTGAAGACCAATCCCTTAGTCACGATCTCTTCGTTTATAGAACGTGTCATTAGCAATGACCATGAAATTGATTCATTCAATTGGACCATTCTCACTTCGACTCGTTCGCCTGATCCGAATCCCGATGAAATAACCAACAATACCTACCAAGCCTGTTCTGACTATCATATCACTATCTCCTGTTCATCGTAGTAGTAGACTCAGTAAAGGCTTCCAATCTGCTCATGATCTGCTCATAAGAGCATTAAATGACCAGCGGGGTTCTTTAAATTCCAGTAAAGAAACCCCGTAGGTCATACCCAAAGACAAAAGTCGACAACAGCTCTAGACAAGTAGCACTTCGAGCCATTGTATATGGGACTACGCTCAGCACAATGGTTAATTCTTATGCATCAATTGACCAAATTTGGGTAGTATACCATCCTCGTCCAAAGCTATCTGTATGTTTTCCTCTGATGAAAGATACTACGCAGGTATGGCTTCCGGCCTTTTTTTGTGACCACATACCAGAGAAACTTCATCACTTCACAAGCTTAGAAGCTTCCGAAACTTGCGAGGATAATTTTATGGATACTCTGTTTCTTGATACACTGACAAGTAGCATCACTTTATGCTGATAACCCCTCGTTGGTTTTCAAATAGCAGAATACTCTCCACAGTGTGATACGTATTGATCGAGTTTTAATTCGAGTATCACTCCCCCTAAAGTTCTGCCGGGAGTGATAGTTAGGAACTATGGAAGTGATGCTTTGAGCTAGACGGATAAATCGAGGTTTATGTTAAAACGACCGAGGACCCCAATATGAGCCAACTCTTTGCGGACAAATTCATCGTCGCGTCATACTGCATCACGACAATCCATGGTGCGTTTATGATTATCCATATTCATAGGATGTAGATTAGGTACCTAGGTACATCGTAGACTTGGCTGATGATTCATTTACTTTCTTTAATCGCATGATGACGGCAAAATTGCGCCTTCTTTTGATGCAACTTTTCTGTGGTAGGATATAAATGCGCAAAGTCAACGCAGGACTCCGAATTTCTCTCCATACTCTGCTTTCACCATTTTCTCAAACAATTTCATTCTTTGTTAAGTATCCATGCTGTACCAATATACCTGTATATATACACGCACAATCACCTCTCACCTCCCACCTAAACCAACCAAAAACATCCACCACGGTACGGCAACAATTTGCTTCCCTCCCCTTTCTTCCCCCAATGACGACCGGTAAAAAAACAGGAAGAGAACAAATAAAATCAAAACAAGTGCGGGCTCCCCTTTGGTAGAACCAACTTGGTTTCCAAAACTTTTGCCCAACAAGCTTGGTTTTCAATGTCCAAAAATTTAATTCTGAGGGGACCAAAAATATATTTTTTTCTGGTCCCGTTGCCGATTCGTTTTTTTACTGTGGTGTCTGTCTTCTGTTGGTTTGATTTTTCGGAGGGTTGAGTTTTGCTAACTATGAAGTTCTACTGCTCTTGGTTAGGTATGATTACGGCGATTGAGTTCCTCGTGGGGTTTTCTTTCTTGCTCTACCTGTCGAGCAGGTAGCTCCCAAGGTTTACCAGGTCGCATATCCAGGCTTGTGTAGTGATAGGTTGATATTACTAGTAGCTACCAATGATTAATGAAAAGGTTACTGAAAAGACATATGTGAGCTGATCTACGACTTCTATCAGATCTATTCATTAAGGCATGATTATTACTAGTAATATAATGGGATATACAGGTAAAAATCTGGCAATTTCCAGAAGATCATCCGTAGCGACCTGCAAAATTGAGATTACATCCCTACCTGTCTTCTCTTTGCTGTTCCATGTTGAGATGGAAAGACTTACCGTGCTGTCAACTATCAAAAGTCCCCCAATAAGGTCTTCGATTGCGGGAAGGCCAGATAGGCAGCGCGGCCAAGTCCTTTACTATGGCTCAGGAGTGATTGTAGGTAGGGTATGAATAAACTGAATAAGAACAGGGGAATATATGATGTGTGCATGAGAGATGGACTCAGTTAGTACCTTTACGATTTAGCTCATCCTGTTGCGATGAACAGATCAGTCAGGCCTTGTCTTTCATCATAGTCCATAGACGCGTATAGACACTATATTTGTATTTCTGTTCGAGTCAACTCATCAGATAACGTGTCATATTTATACTTCTAAAAAGATATAAAAAGGAAGCTAAATTTACGTTGCATGCTTGCAGGAAGGAAGAAAGAAAAGAACAAGGAAAAGAGGAGAAGAGGCAGAGGTATCATTGACGAATGAAGACGTAATCTATCTGGTCGAAAACTAAGAGATTAGTATCTGATGACATGGACAGTATATTGACCCAAACTCAGGGAAGAGTAAATACTTACATGGCACAGTGGCCCTTCTTGCCTATTCCTTCTCCACCTTCCTCCTCTTCGCATCCCCCTCCGGGGGAATATCCCCGCCGTCGGGACTTGGGGGGGACAATGGCCCTCCCCAAGCCCCGGAGATCCTGCAGGCCGTGGGAAAGACGCACCTTTCCCAGCAGTTCCGGATCCCCCTTGTTCGCGATGGGAGGGGATCCGGCGCCATTCCCTCCCTTGCCGCCTTTGCAGCCTTGACTTGCCGGCGCCACTGGTTTGTCTCCTCCCAACCGACGTAGTCGAACTCGGAGTCGCAGGCCCTTCTCTTTCTCGGCCGCTTGCCCCTGGGCGTGGCCGCTGGCCTGCCGGTGCAGAAGTAGTGCCCGTCCCTTAGGCAGCGACGGGTCACACCGAGGCGGTAGCTGTGGCCGCAGATGTGGCAGGTCCACGTCCAGGGTCTCGGAGTAGTTGGCTTGAGCGGGATTTCTGAGAGCCATTGTAGGCGACTTCTCGATAGCGGAGGAGGAGAAACAAGCGCGTCTGTCGGCGAGCAGAGTGGGAATGGTGGCGGCGAGACTGGTCGAGGAGACGGACGCGGCAGTGCCACATTGACAGGAGGGATGGTAATTGGAGGCGGTGCCTGCTTCTTCCTAGCTCTCTTCATTTCGAGATATTGACTCGAGAAGTGGATTGCGTGTCAAGGAGGTAGAGATTCTAGCTTTGCTGTTAAGAGGATTTTCGCAGCGGAAAAGCGGAGATGTAGCTGAAAGCTGAGGTCAGGAGTAGAATCGGGAGACAGAAGACCGCTTGGAATCTCGATCTGGAAGCCGCTCAGGGAATATATCTGGTGTTGATTCGTTTGCCGCGGTACAAGTTCGAAGAGAGAAGTTCGAAGAGAGTAGGAGTTCGGAAGGAAGAGGAGTTCGAAAAGAGCAGGAGCTCTGAGCGAGGAGGAGTCCCAAGAGAGCAGGAGTTCGAGAGAGTAGATATCCGAAGAGAGTAGCAGCTCAGAGAAAGGAGGGGTTTGGAGAAAGTAGGGGTTCGAAAGGAAGAGGAGATCGGACAGAGCAGGATATCGATCAAAGACAGTAAGAGATCCTCAACACCAGAGATCTTGATATTGGGAGTAGATAGAACTGAAAGGCGCTCGGAATCAGGGATATTTCGCAAAGCTGCCTGTAACACAATTGGAAGGTTTTAACTCTACCGTTGGCAAGATCTGCACGCTCGCACAGTGAAGATGGTGTGTGAGGTCAGGTTCGAAGTCAGAAGGTATCGAAATGGAGATATCAACGCAGCCAGTGCCACGGATGAAGGAGGTAGAGTTCTAGGGAAGATCGGGTGTTCAGGAGAAGGAATTGAAAGCTAGACAGGAAGTTCGAGAGCAGGAAGATAGCTGGAGGATGAGAATGGTGGAACGAGGAAGATCAAGTCGAGGATCGAGGCTTGGTGTTGCATTCTCATGAGACAAAAACTAACGCAACAAACAATGGACAAAACTCACAGTGGGATGGAAGAGTTATTCATTCTATTGTTCATAAATATAGAAAATGCCAGACAAAGGAAGAGTCCCTGCTTATTGATGAATGGGAATTGTCTGTATTCTTTTATTCTGAGACAATAAACCTGTCAATTCACTGAGTCGTCCCAGAATTGTATCTGGATCGGATTCCGCAGATCCAATTCACAACAATAATCCGCCGCTGCTAATACAACCTTTGTATTTGAATATCCAAGTGAATCTGCAAGTATGTGGTATTCTAAACAATGTTTTTACGCGGGTACTGCAGAGATTCTGCAATAATCATGCGCGCGTCAGAAGACTCGAGGTAGTCGACAGACCCACATTTGTATGCAGTGAAGCTACAAAGCAGAAAGAGAACTAACATTGATCATTCACTGGTCGATCATTAGTAAGTAACTTGCTCTCTGAACAAAGAGCCGCTAAGTCGCTCATGGATGGCACGTACTTAGGGATGTGGATTGTGCTCCGTAGTTCCATATTAAGTACCGATAAAAGGTGTACTACGACTCCACAAAAATAAAAAAAGTATGTAGACCTTCCAAAAAACCTCGTTCTGCAACGCAGGTACATTAATACTACCTTAGAGGCTGCTTAGTGCCGCCATAATGTGTTTCTGCTGTTTATCCAGGCGAATAGCAACAGCTTCTCTATATGCTTCTTTCTTGCCATGATCTAACTCCTCTCTTGCATCACAGTTAAGCTTATCGCATTATTGCAGCAGTAATATGCAGGGTTCTATATTCATTTATGCATGCATGGTAGATCGAAATCTAATATTGGATAGTGAGTCGACAGGCATCCACTTAGTCATCTCATTTCTCCCAGCTTACTTCAAGCATAAGTCCTGGTACCTACTTAACTTAGTTATTTGCATAATCTTGTTGAGAAGGTGCATCAAGGTTATATTTAGATAAAACGAGTATAATAAGATAGGTAGCTGGACAGGGTTTTATGGCTATACAGCCTGAGGGCAGTGATCAACCCAGGTTATCATGAGTGGTAGCTGCTTATGTACCCCGTGTCTTCACAAATTCTCAAATGTTCCTTCCGTCAGAAATGTCTTAGCACATATTGCCTTCGACAATTGTGATATTTTTGGAGCTTCTAAGTTAGCTATCTTGCAAGGTTTAAATCAGGATGTCTTTAGATACGGAAGGCGGCCGAGATGCCATATGATTGGTGCCCAGAAACGGGAGGCTGGGAGTAGGTTCCAGGTACCTCCAAGCCCTATAGAGTTAGCGTGGAGGATAAGGTACCCTGTACCCATTCATGGGCAGCGTAGCGATCCACCGGGTCGTTAGGCTTCCCTGCCACGTCAATTTCGCACGGTCGCTGCCCATGAAAGATGATGAGAGAGCCTGGACGGGCCTGGTCTGAAGTTGATGGCCTTAAGCTGCTGGCACAGGGTCCCCCACTCAAGCCCCGCGGCACAGTTCCTCACCAGTTGCGTTGGTTGCACAGCTGTCTGTGGCCGTTGACGCAGCCCAGCCACTCTCTGAGAAAATGCCATGGCTGGGCGACCGAGCCCGTCTCCTTTCCACAGTTCTGTTCCTTCAAGTATACTGCACTCCATGAGTGTCGACTCTCCTTTCCCCCTCCTTGATGCCTTGTTGACTGATTCGCATGCTGCTGCTCATGAACGATGAAGACATGAAGAGATAAACATTCCTTCTCTGTAGCTTTCTCTACTGACCGGTAAGTTCTGCCTTCGTGTGTTTTGCAAATAGCAATAGCAGTGTCTGACTTGTTGGCTTATCAGAGTCTGGCAACACAGATTCCCTTTCCTATTGCCGATTCCTACATCAGCATCCACTGGTATCATATTCGATTGCCTCTTTTTGTGAGAGGTGTATTAACGAACGGAACGGTCCACAGTGACGCTGTGTCCATTGTTGTTGTGTCCGAGGGCCATATTACGCCCTCTGTCTCTTCGAAGCTGAGGGGGGTCTTCCTTCAGCACTCCGCCTCCTCTCCAAGTTGAGAACTCACGACTAGTCGCCCACAATGAAGAGGAACATAGCCATTGCCCTCATCATTATCTTCATCTTCATCCTCCTGGCCCTTGCTGGGTTCGGGATCTATGCTGTCCAGAACCGTGTCTCTTGGTTGAGGAGACGAAGAGACGAAGAGGAAGCTGAAGAATGACGAAGGCGAAAGATGAACCGCGGGTCTGCTCCCGACCTGATGGTCCATCGGTTACTTTTGAACGACAACACAAAGCTGCCCGTCTGTTAGATGACACCTCGGTCACCTTCTCTTAGACGTTTCATTTTCTGCGTCCCTATATAACACATCGCATCGGTGCATCTTTTTCAGCGGTTTCGTACATGGACCGCCGTCACAACGAAAAACGTGGTCAACGGAGCTGTGGCTCCGCACAAAGGTTCTGCCTGGCTGCTGCTTGCTCTTGCGCGCTGATTCGAAAAACGCTATGCTGATGTTGATGAGTGATGAATATGTTCTTGTCGGTACTGTGTTGCAGCGTCATGCCGGTTTCTCTCGGATTTCGAGAGAAAGTCCGCTGGTACGTAATATAATTTGCAATCTGGCATGAATGGAGCTCTGAATGATGGAGCACGATGTACGATAATGAGTCTTGATGAATATTCCGGCATGGGAATGAGCCTCATTGTTTGATATTTTAGATACATAGATCGAAACCAGAGAATGTTTATAAAGTGTAATACTAGGTTCTCTCAACCTCTTGCAAATAGTGGCAGGCTTTTACTGCCTGCGGACTAGTAGTAGTGCCAGAAAACTAGACTCACCATCGAAATTTATTCTACGCATATATCTGACTACTGCGAATCATAGCAGCGGGCCCACTGGTTAATAACTATGGCTTGGGGACGCAGGGTGGATCCTAGTGTTTTGTGAATGCGTGGATTACAGACTTCTCCGTCGACTCTCTGTACCTCGTAGAATCAGCACAATGGAAATGACAAGTCTTGACCGCAAACGCTCCTTAAAGGCGTATGCCTTGGGCTTCAGCGGGGACGATCGAGGCACCTGCAGCCTCCCGGCAAGAAGCTGCAGCCCATGCCCCTCCGGCCGCAGTCCACATCTCGTCAGCACTTCTGCTGATCTTTCGTCCGCATTGATGACCATCCCACTTCTTCAATTGACAACAAGCCTTGAATATCCACCTAACGTCCGGGTTTTCTGTATCCTGCCCACTTGTTGAGCGGTTCCTTCGCATACCCAACTCCCACGGTCTGCTGCGGACCAAAGAACAACAAAAATGCTCGACTTCGCCAAGAAAGCCCTATCATCCATCACTTCTGACCCGGAGCAGAATTCTCCTCGAGGGGAAGACGCGGAAAAAGACAACTCCCCAGAAGCGCTGGAGGAGCAGCAGCGTCAAGAGTTCCACGCCCGGATCATCGCGCTGTGGCAGAAGGTCTGGTTCGGTCTGTACCAGCTATACGACAGGGACGGGCCGTACCACCACGAGCGGCTCGAGAAACTCTATCTCGGCGCGGGGATGGCGACACAGATATCGGAGGACAATAATGACGGCACGCTGCGAGTATCACCTGGCCTGGGCCTGCTGCGGCACGCACTCTCGCATAATTGCCGCGGGAGCAGCAGCAGCGGGTTATCAGGCTTGAAGCTCTACGAGGGACTGTCGCTCGAGAAGCTGCAGTCCGTCATCCAGCTCCTGGAGGCGTACGAGCGCGAGATCGAACCCCTCGGCGAGGTCTATGCCCTTTTGCGCGGCCTGCAGGTCGGCTTGCGTCAGCCCACCACCGAGGACCAGGAGGCCGTCATGAGCCAGTACCCGGCCCTGGCGGACCCGATCGCGAAGAGGCTGCTGCACTACGACTCGCAGCTGGATGTGCTGGCCATGGACATGGAGGATGAAGCGAGGGCGAAGCACGAGGATCCGAAACTCCAGCGCGGTTGGTACGTGTCGGATGTCGTGTTTCAGCGACCGAGGAAGTTTGGGGCGTTTGCGAGTTCGGCGAGAAAATACCTGGAATAAGTTGCTCCTGCGAAGGATAGAGTACAAGGCTCCTATTACAGGTGAAACTTTGATAGCTGGTTTTTGCTCGATTATGAGGGCAATCAAACTCCACATATGCCTACTTTGGGTAGTAACTAGTACAAAAAGATAGGCATATGCCTTGTATAAAGGACTGATAAGTTTGTCTCTACTGATCAGTACATAGTAGGTAATCACTGTAATTGAATTGCTCTGTTCTGTGCCTTCAGATTTGTGTGACAGAAGTCCTTACCTATGTCGGTAGGTGGTGTTGCGCTCCTCTAGCTTCACTGTTTGTTAGATCTTACCATTTTGGTTTCAAATATGATATCGGCTGAGCAAAACAGAAGGAAAAGTTCAGAGAGCGCCGGTTCTCATGTCAAGAGCAGACAAGGAGCGGAAGTATGTGTTTGCCGGTGTGATTGTAGAAGGTTTGCTGAGGACTTTCACAAGGGTATGCAACTTTTTCCTGTGGACAGACATGTATTTTCCTGTGTCTTCACTACGAGTCTTAGAACATTCAGAGCATCTCTGTGACACAATTCCTTGATGGATGGGCGAGAAGGAAACCAGCAGATTGATATGCAGCAGATTAGTATGATATTATGTGGGCTCCTAGTAGTGGGAACAATTGAAGATGAAAAAAGGTCTTTCTAGATGTCACCTTTTTTTATTATGAAAATTACATTCTATGATAACACTCTCGTTAGCTAAGAGCTAGCACAGCCCTGAAAATACTCCTGATACTAATACTTGCAGCTTCAAGATTGTCGCCAAGCACAGCACTTCTACTACTATTCGCTGTCCATATAGTCCCGAGAGAGAATATTAATTACTTCTTAGTCCAACTGCAATGATCATTTTGTAGAACAGTGCACTTTACTCCCTATCTACATAAAACCACAACTTCCTTGCCGCCTCCTCCGATGTCTCTGGTGCCTTGTTCCGGAGATAAGTCTCAAAAAGCTCCTTGTGCTTCGCCTGGACTTTATCAAAATCCACATGCGGCGGAACCCACCCTTCATCGTTCGCGTGCAGTATCTGCTGCGTATGTCTCCGGAGCGTATGCCACTCCTTGTACTCGGCCAGCTCCCGCTCATGTCTTGCTATCTCCTCAGGGGTGAACGTGTACGGACAGTTCTTTTCCGGCAGCCCCATCCGGTGCCAGTGCTGAGAGATCTTGATCAGCGCATCGCGGAGGGGTATGATGCCATGCTTGTACGTATGTTCGCAGGTCGTGAAGAGCTGACGGATGGGTTCCTCGATCCTTGTCAGGGCCAGGTATGAGCTGAGATCGCTCCTGACAAGGGCAGCTTCGTAGCACTTTGCAATCGTGGCTTGGTCTCTCTCTGCGATGGCGACGTCCTTCTCGTCCGGGATCATGTTGTCAAAGTCGGACGGTAACTCGGGCTTGAACATCCCGATCTGGTAGTCCCTGGGTGGGTTGAGGAATATGGGCCATCGGACCTGGGCGAATCGGGGCATGACGGTGGTGAATTGCCAGTCGATGATGCCGGTGATGCTGGTTGGGTCTTGTTCTGAAACGAATATGTTGCCGAGATGGGAGTCTGTATGCCAGAGAAGGGGTTTCGAATGACGCTGTAGAAGAGTCGAATCGGCTAATATCGGTATGGCTTCCATGGCCATGTTCAAGAGCCGAAAATGGTCTTCTGGGGAGCCGTAATGTGGGCCAGGGTTGACAAGGCTCCTGGAATGCCTCACGTTCCATATGCCTCGTCTGGCGAGCGCAAGTCCCAGATCTGACAGAGTCCGCCCTAGGAGAACTAAGAGGTTAACGGGATTCTTCTATCGCCAAACAGGGTAATCTCACAGGGACCTCTGGGATTTGTATCTTCTTCTTCCTCAGGGTCTTTGCCAGTGGAAGAGCTTTCAGACCACAGAGGACTGCAAGCCGGCCCGATATAGTACGAGTCATCAACATCGATAACTGGATCAGAGTCTGGAAGATTCCTGGCGCTCCAATGGCGGAAGTATAAATTGCCATAGCCAGGAAAAGCAATGGCTGCAAGCTGACGTTCAAGATGGACAAGATTCTGGATTAGCTTGAAGCGCTCGCTCTCATGCATCTTGCCCCAGACTTTATTCAACTGCTTTCCTGGCGTCATCTCCAGTATTATATACTCTGAACCTATAGGGTTCGAAGCATCGGCGCTCCATGCAAGGACTCTAGAAACTGGAATGGATGTGTGAGACTTCACTAAATCACATTAGCCCGAATAAAACTTGGATAAGACGCTCAACTCGTAGGTAAGTAGGCAGGTAGGTCATGTAGGTGCAGTACCGAATTCAAGAACCGCAGCCTCCGATGCGGTTGCGTACTCGAGGGGTATCATATCAGGGCAGGGTATCTTTGCAATAACTTGTTTTCCGTTCTCCGCAGTCATCAATAGAGCCTTATTAAAACCGCCTTCCTTCTTGTCGATGCTGGATATAGGTGAAGAAACCTCTGGTATGGACGAAACCAGCTTGCATAGAGCATCAACATCAAATTTTGCATATCGTTTACTCTTCTCATGTTTCTCATTGACAATGAAACGCCCATTGGTATATTTAAATAGGTCCTCTGTTGGGATTGGTTCACCTTATTAGGATGTTAGAGGGGACAATCCTCCGCGGTACAGTGCTACTAAGAAGTAGTGGGGGCATACCGCGACAGGTTATGGAAATGTTTCGCGATAACGATTTCAGCGGGACCGACATGGATTTCCAAAGAGCGTTTCTAAGACCGAGCATTGTTGGAGGAACATGGATGTGGTCTTGCTCAAGTTGGTGACGCAAGAGGGCAACACAGGAGACTTGCATCCGTGAATAGACTTCCGGCATATCACATGATCTGTCGATACATGTATCGATCTCAACGATGTTGAATTTTGACATTTTGGAAGTAGTATGGACTGGAGGGGATTTCTGGCTTATAAGCTAAAATAGAGACTTCTTTCTCCAGGTGTTGCAATATCGTGTCCAAACAAGGAGGCAAGAAATACTGAATCTGTTAACCTCCCCGGATGGAAATGGGTCAGTTTCAGTAGGCTCACAGAATTCGATGTACCATATTGGATCTGCTCGCAAATTATCGTTAGTCTGCTTGAATCTTCTCTGACTGATGCACATGTTTCTTTCCCAGGAGCAAGATCGATCGTTCATTTATTACTGGTAATGTCATGCTAAATAGACATTCCTGTGGTATTCTGATTAACGATAGACAAGTGAAGTATTAAAAATGGGGTGACTGAAATATCATGAGTACTCAAATATCACAAGTGGCATATGCTTGGCAAACAAAGTCCCGGCAGAGGAGGTCCCAATGACACTCCTCCCTATATGACTGCTATCGCAGACAACGCTAGTCATCAGTCCTTCCTCGACTGCTCAGATTCAATTCACAGCCACAGAAATGCTGCCAGCATCATCGCTAAGATGCCAGCTAGGGGAGTAAAAACAGCAAGTACCCCGCCTGTCGGCTGAGCGGCGTTTGAGACAGTGCTCACAGCAGCTGCGCTTGGGCCGGTAGCCGTTGTCTGGCCAGTGGCCGTTGTGGTGGCAGTGGCTATAGCACTCAGGATAGAAGTCGCGGAGGCGGAATTCCACGTTGTCGTTGTGTAGGAGCAGGATGTGAGGAGCTCGTGGGCATCTAAGAGGGCCGAACAAAAAGCTTAGCACAAAATCAAGGCCCAGGAGATCATCACTTTGACGCGATTTTTGACGAGGGAAAGGGGAAAAGAAAGCGTCCAGAACATTGGATCTGTCTTGGGACTTCGCAGCGAGTGCCCGTGACAAATTCATATAGATAAATGTCAGGTGGATATAGACTATATAACATACCATTATGGTGTCCGTCATCATCATATGTCGAGATACAGGCTTCGCAAAGGGGAATCAAGGTAGCAGCATTTGCTTTCGAACAGACGCAGTTGAGCTCGGCCGGGTCACTGTCCCCATACTCGATGTCACAGTCGATCGACCATCTCACGATCGGCCGGCAGACATCCCAGCACTCCCTCCTTTTGACATCATCGCGATCAATACCGGCATCCGCTGTCGCTAGGTAACCAAGGAACAGGAAGGCCAAAAGAACCGTCAGCTGGTGAGGGCGCATGTTGCTTGGATTGAAATGCCGACACAGAGGCTAGTTTGGATGAGATGTGCCTAGGTATGTACTGTAGTGATTATTCCGTTATGTCTATGACTCTCATGTGAGATCCCTGAGCGAGGGACAAGAGTCCATATTTCTATACATCAATAACAAGCTCTGACCTCTGCAACCGGCATTCGCAAGCTTGTCGCTGTAATATTTGCACAGCCATTGCCCCTCCTGCGTGAAGGCTGCAGAGCCAAGACTTCCGGAGCGTTGTTCCCTTCCGCCCCAGGTCGGAGAAGAGGGACAACAGAGACCTTGGCGACCAGAACATAACCAGGATTTCCTCTGTAACCGCCATGCATCGAAATCCAGAATCCTCCACCCACTGCTGTTCGTGGGGAATGCATCCACGTAGGTGCGGCTAAGCCTCGCTGCAAGAACCCGGACGTGCAGGAGATATCAGGGGATATCTTTGTTCGTCTCTCGACTTCAATCACGTGGCCATCTGCTGAGAAGAGAAAAGAAGCATCCAAGATCGCCGGTAAAATACTCTGGGCGGGAAATCCTCCGTGGCACAGTCGGCGGAGTAACGCAAGCTCCAGCTGCTTGGCATCTTATCCCTCGTCCTACCCTTCACTGACAATGAGCCATGGATGCTGATGCGCACGCGCTGATTTACGAATGATCGGCTGTTATCTCTGTTTCTCTTCCGAATACTGTCGTGCTTCTATTTAGTCCTAGACCGTTTATGCAGATTTTAGTTGGAAACCCCAGTCGGGATTCGAAAGAAATTAGACCCGTCCAGATGATGTCTCCCACTTGGAACTCCTTAGTTGTTAGCAAACTCTTGTCTGATGTAACCTTGATTTGGCTGCTTGCCCACAAGTAGCACAATGGCTGAGCAATGACGAAGGGGAAGACGTGTGCGTGTCTTCTGTGAAGCAATATTAACTGCTACCCAGGTCTGGGAATGTGACATAAAATCAAGGCAAGATTTGAATCACGAGCACGTGGGCTAGCGGATAGAATATTCAACTCAGACGATCCGGAAATGCATATTGAAGATCGATGTGGGGGATGTTGAGAAATAGCAGTCATGACGGTTAAACATGGAATGTGAGTGCATCGTTCGTCAGAGGCGACACTTGTATTTGTAGTCACAATGAGCAATGGACGGCACGAGATTCCAACAATTTCTAATTATCCCATGATTCGTTGACCATATTATATTCTGATAATTTGAATGACAATATTTGAGCCTGGCGGCAGTTTAATATAAACCAGAAAACGAAAATTCCAAGCGTACAGCAACTCTGATGGCGATGACTGGTTTGAATGACTGGTTTGAGAAAGAGACAAACAAAACTCGCAAGTTAGACATTGAGTTATGCACAGCCACAACGGATTTAAGTAAGCGAAAAATCTCCATGTTAAGAGTCCCACAGACTCCACACTGGCCTGTACTCTACTGTTTAATTTGTTTACCGCATCAATTGCCGTGCTCTGTAGTGTTTGGATAATACAGCTTCTTGTTAGCGATCTACAGAGTCTCGTCGATATCCTGATCCGCATCCTGGGAAGATGAGCTCACCATGACTTACTCTGGACATCTTGCGTCCCGAGACTTGTCACCATCGCTAAGAAGCGGACGAAGAGCAGCAGCTAACACAGTATACAACAATGAATTATGGCAGAAACACAGATATTCCATATTCCTGATCGATTTCAATTGATATTACCAGCCCCCCATGTTGAAGATGATCCATGATCGAACCTGTGCGCTGCATCAGGTTCGTCCAGACCTTCTACCATTGGTGAATCGGTGCTCCATGGCAAGCAACAGCTGGCAGCGTATTGTCGACTTAGAAAAGAGCGGGAACCCTGGCTCGAGACGGATAAGGTCTCGACCATTGCTGGCAGGCATCCAGCCAGTCATGGGCACTGGACATTTCCGGGGCTCGGTGAAGTCTATATCCATTGAGTTCTTCTCCTCAAGAGCTACCAAGATTTCTGTACGATGGGGATTTGACAAAATTGAGTCCTCTTTTGACGTAATAAATCCCCTAGCCGCAGATGAAGAATTTGATTCCGGTTTCAGATTAGACCTTCGACTCAGGAACGCAAAGGCACTATTTGTCGCTTGACATTTGAGAGCGGCGTGATCAGCTTGATCGAGATAAGCTAGTTTCAGATATCTCCCTCCACTTTGGTCTGTCGCGATTTGGTTCTCTTCTTGCTACCCTGATATTCTACTCCTCTCTCTCGTCGATCTGTCTCAATTCTATGGACAAGGATGATGTTGAAAAGACAGCAGACAAACCTCAGCATGAGACGAATGCATCTCAGAATTCTTCCCATAGCGTCAACACTCTGAGTACTGAATCCAGTGCAGGCTCTGCCACTGGATTTAAGCCGATTCATGGCGCGCTATCGAGGGAACCTGAACCTTCAACTTCCAACGAGCCAGCTGTCAGAAGAGAACTGACAGTAGATGATCTGCCGCACGTCTTTTCACAGCGGCGCAGTGGCGCGTCCAGTTACGAAGATAGCAATGGAGGTGATTGGGCCCAGATAGAGAAGCTGATGTCGCGGATGTTTGGGCGTGATAGACAGGCCAATTCAGAGGAAGAAAAGACGCGACATCTCGGTGTTGTCTGGAAGAATGTCACAGTAAAAGGCTTGGGACTGGGGACAGCACTGCAGCCAACGAATGCAGATATTTTCCTTGCACTGCCGAGGCTCTTCAAAGGCATATTGACCCGGGGCAGGACAAAACCGCCTATTAAGACAATTCTTGATGACTTTACGGTTAGAGTCTATCTTGATAGCTTCCGTACGGACATATGGCTAATATTACCATAATTCAGGGCTGCGTCCGGCCTGGAGAAATGCTTCTTGTCTTAGGGAGACCTGGCTCTGGATGTTCGACCTTCCTCAAAATAATAGGGAACCAAAGAGCAGGATACCAAAGTGTGGGAGGGGACGTCCGCTATGGCGGAACAGATGCAAAAACTATGGCTGAAAAATATCGTTCAGAAGGTAGGCCCTTCTCTAGGTAATCTTCAGGCTTCGCAAGGACACTACTAACAGCCACAGTCTTGTATAATCCCGAGGACGACCTGCATTATGCCACTTTGACTGTCCATGATACCCTGTCATTCGCGCTCAAGACCAGAACCCCAGGAAAGGAGTCTCGTGTTCCAGGTGAAAGTCGGAAGGACTACCGAAAGACATTTCTCAGAGCGATTGCCAAGATATTTTGGATCGAGCATGCCATGGGCACAAGGATAGGCAACGAGTTAATTCGCGGTGTCTCAGGAGGAGAAAAGAAGCGTGTGTCAATTGCTGAGGCTATGATCACGAAAGCTAGCACGCAGTGCTGGGACAACTCTACAAAAGGTCTAGACGCGAGTACTGCGCTGGAGTACGTCCAATGTTTAAGGAGTGTGACGAACATGGCCCATATTTCGACGCTTGTTGCACTATATCAGGCTTCAGAAAATTTGTATAGTCTTTTCGATAAGGTCATCCTTATAGAGGATGGGAAATGCGCATACTTTGGCAAGACGGAGGACGCAAAGGCATACTTTCAAGGGTTAGGTTTTGAATGTCCTCCGCGATGGACGACCCCAGACTTTCTGATCTCAGTCAGTGATCCCCATGCCAGACGTGTAAGAAACGGATGGGAGGATCGCATTCCACGATCTGGGAAACAGTTCCAGGAGACTTATCGCAAAAGCGATGTCTACCGGGACGCCCTCAAGGACATTGAAGAGTTCGAAAAAGAGATCGAACTCCAAAGGCAAGAGAGGGAGGCCGCCAGAGAGAGGGTGAAGAAAAATTACACCCTTCCTTTTTATAAACAGGTTATTGTGCTGACACATAGACAATTTCTTGTCATGCTTGGTGACAAGCAGTCCCTTTGCGGGAAATGGGGTGTCGTAACCTTCCAGGCGCTCATTATTGGGAGTTTGTTCTTCAACCTTCCGAGGACGAGGTAAGGATGTTTGAAATTTGTTAGATCAGACAAAAGCAAATTCTAACTTTTTTCGAGTGGTGGTGTCTTCACACGTGGAGGTGTTATGTTTTTCATGCTTCTCTTCAACGCTCTCCTCGCTCTTGCGGAACTCACAGCGACCTTTGGAAGTCGGCCGATCTTGATGAAGCATAAGAGCTTGTGAGTACTAGTATTTATCAAGTTTGATAATAATAAATTTCTAATATATGAAAGTTCTTTCTACCGTCCGTCTGCCTATGCCCTGGCACAAGTCGTTGTGGACGTCCCCCTCGTTTTCATTCAGGTCACGATTTTCAACCTCATCGTGTATTTGTATGTTTTATCTACTACTACCATCTTATTGCACCGGCTAATCTTATTCCATAGTATGTCTAATCTGTCGAGAACGGCTTCACAGTTTTTCATCAGTCTTCTCTTTCTGTTTACATTGACGATGACCATGTATTCTTTTTTCCGAGCTATTGGTGCTTTATGCTCCTCTCTTGATGGCGGTATGTGAGACTTTGAACAAAAATCTTTTCGTGAAAGAATCTTGCTAAAGACAAGAAAGCGACTCGTATTACCGGAGTCGCGATTCAAGCTTTAGTTGTATATACTGGTCAGTTTGTTTGACCTCCCCGCTCCTCAAATAATGAAACTCAATGGTACTGTTTTCAGGCTACCTTATTCCGCCTTGGAAAATGCGTCCGTGGTTAAAGTGGCTTATCTGGATTAATCCTGTTCAGTATTGCTTTGAGGCACTGATGGCGAACGAATTCTACAATCTCAACATCAAATGTGAGCCTCCATACATTGTCCCACTGGCCCCTGGAGCCTCGCCTCAGCATCAAAGCTGTTCGATTCAGGGGAGTAGACCGGGTCAGACTTCCGTTCGTGGTTCTGATTACATCAAAACCGGATTCACTTATACCAGAGCCCACCTTTGGCGGAATTTAGGCGTTGTCATCGCCTGGTTCGTTCTCTTCGTTGCATTGACAATGTTAGGAATGGAACTGCAAAAGCCCAACAAAGGTGGCAGTTCTGTGACTGTCTTTAAAAGAAACGAAGCACCAAAAGGCGTTGAGAACTCCGGGAAACATAGAAACCTCCCAGAAGATGAGGAGACGGCCGAGAAAGATGCTGCGAATCCTCTTCAGGAGGCTGAGCCCACTTCCTCAGATGAAAATAACGTCCATGGAATCGCGAAGAATACATCCATATTTACATGGCAGAATGTTAACTATACGATACCGTACAAGGGTGGGCAGAGAAGACTCCTGCAGGATGTTCAAGGCTACGTTAAACCAGGGCGACTCACGGCTTTAATGGGTGCTTCTGGTGCTGGGTCAGTGTTTCCAGGATCCTCCGCCTTGGTATATGTAAGTGTCATATTTACATTTTCAAAAATAGGAAGACTACTCTTCTCAACGCTCTCGCACAACGTATCAACTTCGGAATTGTCACTGGAGATTTCCTCGTTGATGGAAAGTGCGTTACCCAACCCCTTCTCTATCGACTAACTGCTAACAATCACAGGCCTCTACCGAAAAGCTTCCAGAGAGCTACCGGATTCGCGGAACAGATGGATATCCATGAGCCTACTGCTACAGTCAGAGAATCTCTTCGTTTCTCAGCTTTGCTCCGACAGCCGAAGGAGGTTCCTATAAAAGAGAAGTACGACTATTGCGAGAAGATAATCGATCTATTGGAGATGCGCCAACTTGCCGGTGCCATCGTCGGTTCGATGGGCTCCGGTCTTAACCAGGAACAGCGAAAGCGGCTTACGATTGCCGTCGAGCTTGCCAGCAAGCCGGAGCTGCTGCTATTCCTTGACGAGCCGACTTCCGGTCTGGACTCACTTGCGGCCTTCAACATTGTCCGTTTCTTGCGAAGACTTGCGGACGCGGGACAGGCAGTGCTTTGCACGATCCACCAACCATCGGTTGTCTTGTTCGAGGAATTCGATGATCTGCTTCTGTTGCAGAAGGGTGGAAGAGTCGTTTATCATGGAGAACTCGGCGCAGATTCCAGGAAGCTTATTGACTATTTTGAACGCAACGGGGGCAAGAAATGCCCGCCAAATGCAAATCCAGCAGAAGTACGCTCCTTTTATGCTTCAAGGTACTTGCACTTGAACTAACTACGCGGACAGTACATGCTCGAAGTCATAGGCGCTGGAAACCCTGATTACAGGGGAAAAGACTGGGCTGACGTCTGGGCCAATTCTCCTGAGCATAAAGCTCTCACCGAGGAGATCAATCAGATTGTCAGTTCTCGCCGTAATGCTCAGGTTGATAGACGAATCGACGACAACAGAGAATTCGCGATGCCACTCTGGACGCAGATAGTCGCTGTTACTAAACGTTCCTTCGTTGCATACTGGCGAACACCAAATTATACAATTGTAAGTTCTATCTTCTAAGCTCAGTTACGTCGACTGAGATTTTTAGGGGAAATTCATGCTTCACATATTCACCGGCCTCTTCAATACCTTTACCTTCTGGCACCTGGGGCACAGCTATATCGACATGCAGTCGAGGCTTTTCTCCGTCTTCATGACCCTCACAATCGCTCCTCCTCTGATCCAGCAGCTGCAGCCACGATATCTCCACTTCCGGGGCATGTACGAGTCGCGCGAGGCGAATTCCAAGATCTACTCGTGGACGGCTTTCGTGACGAGTACCATCCTCCCAGAACTACCCTACTCGATCGTTGCCGGGTCTATCTACTTCTGCTGCTGGTGAGCCATACTATTATCTATTCCACCGAATGCAAAGACCACGATCAAAGGCCTGTGACTGACGAATCCAACCCCAGGTACTGGGGCACCTGGTTCCCGCGGGACTCCTCCTCCGCGGGCTACGTCTGGATGCTGCTCATGCTCTTCGAGCTCTTCTACGTCGGCTTCGGCCAGTTCATCGCGGCCATGTCGCCCAACGAGATCTTCGCCTCCCTCCTCGTCCCGGCCTTCTTCACCTTCGTCGTCGCCTTCTGCGGCGTCGTCGTGCCCTACGCGGCCCTCCCGCACTTCTGGCGCTCGTGGATGTACTGGCTCACGCCGTTCCACTACCTGCTCGAGGGGCTCCTGGGCGTCGTCACGCACAGGCAGCCCGTGAGATGTCTGCCCCGGGAGGAGGCGAGGTTTAGTCCGCCTGCGGGACGGAGCTGTCAGGATTACGCGGGGCCGTTTGCGAGGAGGGTGGGAGGGTATGTTCGAGATGCAGGGAACGGGATGTGCGCGTTCTGTCAGTTTGCGAATGGGGATCAATTCGTATGTTTCATTTTTTTTCCGCTGATCTTGCTCGAACAAGTTCCAGTGGAAATAATCCGAAGCACGCAAGCTTTTGCGTTGGATAAACCCATAATAACAGCATTCGTCATTACAGGCAGCCTCCTTCAACGTCTTCTACGCCCACAAATGGCGCGACTACGTAAGTCTCCGTCAGGTCCCTTTCTGTCTCCCCCAATACAAACACCATCAATCATATCTCGATATTTTCCAACTCACCGTCATGATCCATACAGGGCATCTTCTGGGGCTACATCCTCTTCAACTTCGCAGCCGTCTTCCTCCTCTCCTGGATCTATCTGCACGGCGTGCGGCACGCAAAACGGTGGTTCAGCGCGCGCAGGACGAGAAAAGGCGCCGCGATGGTCAGTGCCGATGCCGATGGCGACGGCGAGAGTACCGGGAGGAGAGGGCAGGTTTGAGTTTTGTTTTGCGTTGCTTTTGTCTTCCCGTTGCTTTACTATAGATATTGGCTCTGTCTAATCAGTAGTCTAAGTCGATGCTTTATTTATTGCTGATACTCTGCTTCAGGAAGCAATCCTCCAGAGGTTAAAGCAACTGAAAGTATGGACCTTATAAGTCAACTCCCCTTATAGTAAGGTTATATATACATACGCACTATCTTAATAGAGAATATTAACCCAGCTACCTAGCTATCTGCACCCGCCACATGCATGCACGCACATATGCACGCTCCATATTCTATCATCGATATTCATTAAGAACCACTGAAGCTAGCAATGTGCAGTAGACAGACATATATAATAGTATGATAGTATGCAATATACCCTAGCTAGTCTTATCTGTATTCTGTAGTTGAGAAACAAAAGGACTTTTATACCCCATGATAATTTGTAACCAGTATTCCACAAAACACAAAAACACCGAGACCCATCCAACCAATCAACAACTTCCCTTGATGATGCGATTGATGCAATTGAATGATCCACCAATGAAATGGAATACGAAAAATCGACTCCTTACACCAGGAAGAAGAATGAAAAGGAAAAAAGAAGGGAAAAAGTTGTGATATCCACAGGACCTTTGAGGAAAAAGAAAAATTACACAAATGTGAATGTAGCAGCCGAACAAACAAAGAACCCCCAGACCATAATGCATGCATGTATGCACTGTACACATCGAAAAATAAACCGCAAATAGTGGAAGTCGACGGAAGACAGACAAAGCGATCAACCGTCCTAGTTCCTTTGTGCCTCCGTTTGAGCGTGCATCTGTAGTGGAACCTGAGGCTGGACAGGATAAGACTGCGAGTCCGGCGGTATTCGAGAGCTGTCAGACCCAGTTGAGAAGCCGTTCTTCGTATCCTCCGTGGCCGACGCGCCCTGAGGTTGGCCGCCAGTATCGGAGGGTCCCCTATTATTGGTCTCGTCGTGGCTCCTAGATTCATCTGTATGCGATAGCGGTCAGTATTGCCCATTTAGATCTTCAGATTCAACATCAACGACACAAGGAGTTAATTTTGCAGAACTGAAATGGCGTCCACGCAGTAGACGTACCGTTGGCACCGTTACCAGCGGATTGGTTATTCTCACCCTCCACCGGATTGGTATCCCTTGCATTGCCATTCATAAGACGCTGACGCTTAGCCGGTGGACCAACGTTCCAGTCCTGACTTGCATCATGTGGCCGGTAGGGTGACGTTTGCGACGTTTGCTGCGACGGGCCAGCTGCTACGGAAGGGGTGCCTGGACTCGGTGCTGTTGCTGATGATTGCGGTGGTCTTGGTCGATTGGCAGGATTGTTTGGATCATCACCACCACGCAGCCTCGCGTTCGCTGTTGCGCTGCTGTCTTCTGCTGATACGCTGTTCGCATTTCCGGCGCCGACCCGGCCCATGCACTTGTCGTGCATTACGACGCGCTTCCATTTTGCTACCACGCTGTCATAATCCCACCGAGAGGAACCGGGGCTGATGAGGCTCGCCTTGGCATCTAGTTCCCTGGCTACGTCCCTCGGTATAGGGAGGATATCAGGTGGGAATATCGCGAACTCCCTCGGCCACTGGCACGAGCCTAGTTTCTCTACTTGTGCGCGGAGCTGATTGGCCTCCTGCTGTACCCGGGCAAGCTGCTCCTCCAGCTGTTTTCGCTTCTCGAGCTCTCGCGCGTATGCTCGGGTGATTTCCAGCTGCCACGAATCCCGCCTGGTTTCCGGAGGGAGTGCCATCCAGTGTTGGAACGCCAGATCCAAGTGTCTCGAGCTGATCTCCTCGTGCTGTTGGGCGGTTCGGGCGATCATGTTTGGATCATGACTCGCGATTGTCGACCCAACCTTGCTATTTCCAGAACCGGGCTGGTTTGCGGAGGCAGATGCGAGCTGTTCGGATTTCCATTGTTCAATGCGGGCACGGAGGGCCTGGCGAACTACATCCACCTGAGCCACACCGGGGGGCTCCAGAGGGAACGACGTGGGGGAGGGGAAAGGATGGACCGCAAACAAGCTTGGAGGAGGGGGGAGCATCTGCAGACAAAGGGCCGGGAACGTCTGAGATTGGATATCGATATCGAACGGCGACAGGCGAGGTCTGGTCTTGTAACTGCTTTGCATATGCCGTGTAAGCCTGTGATGCGCAATGCGGCTACACAACTAGTAGGTCTGCGGAGTGATGTGATGATAATGCAGCGGGATGCAAACAAAGGGGGATTGTTGAAATAAAGGAGCACACCCACGTCGCAGCCTTTATGTTATCCAACACCTCCCGCAATGCCAACTCCAGCGCTCTCGCGGTCTCCGGATTGTTCGCGCTCGCGCCTCGACTTGCGTAGTCCAGCGGACCGACGGCCCCAGGCCTCGACTGCGACGTCGACAGGCGCGAAGCGCCGGTTCCATCCTGGGACGAGCTCGGGTTGGGGATGTCGTTGATCACACCGGTCGCATGCCACGTCGGGGTGTTGAACATCATCCGCACGGTGCTCTCGCGCGGCCTGCCGTTCAGATCGAGGGGGGCGACGCCGTGCGGATCAGACTGGCCCTTCCCCGCGGCGTGCTCTGGGCTGTCCCGTTTCGCGGAGGTGCGCGCCTGTCGCCTGGTGATGCTGCTGCGGATGCGCCGTATCTCCTCGACATCGTGGATGCCGTCGGGCTTCTTCTTGAACAGGTACTGGTCCAGGTGCCGCCCCAGGGACGACGAGGTGAAGGCCTGGTGGCAGTACTGGCACCTCTTGTCCTTGACGGCGGGGGTCTTGGCCACCGTCGCGGGCTGCGGCCGGGCTTCGTCGCCCGCAGGAGACTCGTCCGGCGTGTCCGTCCGGCGGTCTTGCTTGACGTCGTCCATGCTGGCCGAGGCCGAGGATATGAGGCCGACGAGATCCTCCACCGGAAGACGGGGGGGCGTCCGACTCTGGGCGGGCTGGCGGCTACCTCGCGGACCGTCGATCAGTGCATAGCAGGAACGTCGCTGCAGCAGGCAGGATGCGGCCTCGAGGACGAGCAATTGGCGGGCTGTTGGCGCGGGGAGAGAAAGGGTCGAGGTCGAGATGGGCGTCTGAAGTTCTGCGGCGTCGGCGTGGGATCCGCCAAGGCGGGCGAGGAGCGCTCCGCACTAGGGTGACTTCCGCGATACCTCGCGGGCCGCCGGGGTCTGCGGGCGCGGGAGGTACCTTGCCGGTACCCTCTCCACACGGGGATCCGGACACACGAGGATACACAGGATGAGACTAGTCGGTGGGTTATCTACAGTCTACTCTCTAGACAACACGACCAACTCGCAGGTCTACAACTATGTACAGCAAGGATCTGCTCAACCCTGCCTCGCTTCCTTCGCGATCTCGCTCCCGATATACTCGGCCAACGTGAGCATCTTCTCCTCCTGGAACCGTCTTCCGAAGAACTGGATCGCAACAGGGGCGCCGTGATAGACCTCAGCGTCATCTAGATGGTGTTAGCGAACCCCTGCCTCGATAGCTCTCAATAGATCTAGTATGATGCGCTTACATTCTCCCTGTACGGTTCTGTCCATGTCGCTCAAGAAGTCATCACCGGTATACGGGAGGTCCACTGTCTTGTCCGCATGGGTCACTGGAATCACAACCGTCGTGTAGTCCAGTACATTCAAAAATGAGGTGTATCCAACATGGCGATATTTCAGGGGGATGACGGCAGCATGCGGCGCTGGCGGGCAGAAGACCCCGTCGACAGGCCGTCCGGTTCCCGTCAGCTCTGCAGTGCTGTTCCAGTAATCCATGTACGCCTTTTGCCATTCCCGTTTGGCAACGTTGAGTGCTGCAACCGCCTGCGCGGTCTTCTGCGGCGTGGGCGGATTGCTCACGATGATCTGCGGGATTGGTGGTTCTCCAGAGAGCGCAAAATGCTCCCTGACATCGGCACCGCCGTCCAGTGTATAGGCTTTGTCCTGCTGCGGTCAGTGCAGCCCAGCTGATGTCTTGAGGGGGTTCGACTTACGGCAATTTCATATCCAGCCGCATGAGACGGGGGATTCCAATCAATTACCTAGAGAAGTGTCAAGTTAGAACGAAGTTCCTTATTGTTCTGCTCTCAGTTTCTAAGGTCTCTCTTACTTGCCTTATGTCCAAGCCTCTTCAAAGTTCGAACGACAATCTCGACCCCTCTGGCCACTGGAGGGTGGGGTCTAACCACACCATCATGGCGCATAATGGCAAATGCGAGCTTACCGGGACTCGCAGCAGATTCCTTGATCAGGGCTAGAATTCCTTGTTCTATCTCATCTCGCCAAGGCAGCTCCACAACGAGGGGATCATGATACCACGGCTGTTGGCTCAGAACAGCTTTGAATAGCAGTTTCAGGGAGCCTGCCGTTGCTGCGATGGGGCCAATGACGGATAGAATGGTATTCTGGCCATCCATCGAGTTTGCGGCACCCTCGTAAGGTATCCTGCCAGACGACGGGCGTATGCCATAGAGACCGTTGAACGCAGCCGGAATGCGGATGCTTCCTCCTATGTCGGTACCGAAGCCGCCTGGGGAGCCCTTCAGCGCAATAAGAGCTCCCTCGCCACCGGAACTCCCTCCGCAGGAGAGGAGACGGTTTTTGGGATTCCAAGTATACTGAATGATGTTGTTGGCCGTCTCGCCTGCCATCAACGTCATTGGCACGCTGGTTTTGCAGTACAAGACGGCACCCAGAGCTCGGAGTTCCCTGACAAGCTCGCTCTCGAAGACTCCTCTCCGTGGATCATCTTTATTGCCTTGGAACGTCCCAATCCAACCGACGTAGCCCATGGTTGTTTCGACCCCCTTTACGTGGAACTGGTCCTTCAGACTGACGGGAAGACCATGTAACGGACCAATTGGCTTCTTGTTCTCCGCGAAGTAGGCGTCGAGATGCTTTGCATCTTCCATTGCAGCATCGAAGAATATCTCGTGCAGGCAGTTAACCTGCAAGCTCGATCAGTAATCAGAACACAGTCTGATGCGGATCTGCAGCATCCTGGGACGTACGAGTTGGTGGGCAAGAGCAGCTCTGTGGCAGAACGCCTCAGCAACTTCGACCGCACTCCACTTGCCGGATGTTGTCTGCTGCGCGATGCCAAGGGCATCTGTTTCGGTGATTTCTATTTCACGCGGGCTGAGAAACTGCTGAATATAACTACCAGTGACATCTCGCAACTCCGTCGCTGGAGGGATTGGATCCTTGATCCTCCACTTTTCGGGGATCAGGTCAAGGATAGCTTGCCGTTTGGCCTCTCCACGGGCCTTCCAGTCCGTGTCGACAGCCATGTTGGCGAACAATTGAACTGTTTCGTCTACAAGATTGCTGCTACGACCGAGGAATCGATCCCTTTATATACTACTGGGAATGATTCGGGCTACTTGCCACTTATCTTCTATCTCGCCGGCTCAACAGGATAGCTGAAGTATACAAGGAGCCGGTGCTGGGCCGGGATGTCTGGACGGCAGCTATCTAGGCATATCTCGCGGGGCTCGTGGGTCCAAGACGCCCAAGGTTGTACTAGCTGCGGGGCGGAAACTCACACGATATGAGCATTCCGATGGCAGTCCTGGACTTGGTCGTGTTAACCCGGATTCTGGCTCCAGATACGAGGGTACGTTCGAGAATATACATGATAAGTTCTGATTGGGCGACTCAAGGGACTACTTACCTGCCACTACGGCACAGCCAGCACCCGGGAGCTTACAAACCATCTCATAAGGGCATTGGGTGTCGTGTCTCATTTATCTAACGCGCATTTATCGTCCGATAGCGGTGACAACCACAGTCCGCCTCGACGGGTCAGTCAACCATCTGGCGGACGTTGAGGTTAATTCTCCTGCCAGCCATCCATCCCCGCCAGTGTCGATACTGGGCCCCGCCACCCTGATATACCGGCCAGTCCTTCAACCAAATTGGGCAGGTCTCAGGCAGCACCTTAGGCACTCCATGCCAGGCAAACCGAGACCGGCCCGTCATGTAAACAGCGTCCCCTGAGCGGAGTCTGATGATTTCGCAGCCATCACCAGTGTCATGGCCTACCAGGAACAGGCCGTCGCAGCCAAAGCTGACACTGATCAAGCCGACATCGCACTCTTCGCTGACATCTCGATGCACGCTCAGCGTATCTCCGGCGGAGTAAACATTTACAATGGCCGCTTGCGCCTTCGTTTCGGGGAATGCCGCACGCAGGAGACGGGCTATATCTTCCGGGAAAGGGGGCGGAGGGCCGGGCGGATACTGCTTGGCAGTCCAGTCGTACTGGCCACCCAGGGTGATCCAGCGGAGCTTCTTGTCCAGGAAGTTCTGAATGGTTATGGGCTTATGTGCTTCCGGGTCCTTTGGAGACAGCACCCGCGTAGGGTCGTCTTGAAAGAAAGAGGCCCGGTGTCCAGTAGATTGCAAACCATTCAAAGCATCGTAGCCTCCCATGTCAAGAGTGTTCGATAGATGCGGGTAGGACATATTGTAGTGCAAGTGGACGTTGGTCTGGTGGATTGGGTTGGAGAGATCCCGGTGGAACAGGCGAGAGAGCAATTCCGCCTGGACTGCGGGAGGAAAGAGGGATGGTATCAAGCGTAGGCCTGCAGCTGGTCAATACTAGAAGTCCTGCACGATAACCTGAACATCATTGTTCACGGCTGACCGGAAACGCAACGGTGAGTAAATATGGGAATATTGTCGATGAGATCTCCTATGTGTTGCAACGACGAGTCCTCCTGCTCGAGGAAACGCTCAAACGCCGGCCGTAACTCCTTACTAGACATCCATCCGGCCAGGGAAATGGCGTCACGTAAATTATCTGGATCCAAATCTTGAAGGGTGATGATACCGGGATCAGCGTCGACTTCGGAGACCGGGAGTCTCTGGTACTTCTTGTAGCGCTGCCGGATGACCTCGGGGGGACGGTCGTGGGCACTGAGACCCTTGATCTCCGCCATGGCAGCGCGGTGCAGAATCCCGCTGGCCTGGATGGATCTGCGATGGACTCGGAGTTTCGTGCTGCAGCCCGAAGCGACTGGAAGGATCGCTGGTGCGCATCTCAGCTCCCTGACGTCTCTCGAGCTGTCGGCGCGCCACCGCCCGGCAAAGTCGCGCGTTTTGTTTGTGTACATCGCGCCAGCCTTACCGCCTTTGCTCCCCACTACCGGCCAAAAATAAACCTGGCACGCACCATGACATATGTCTAGTCTTCTCCTCTGACGCTTTGCGTGTTCAAGCCTGGCGATCTCCACGTCTCGAATCGGACTAACCATCTCCAGAGCCTATCCTTAACTCCTCACCACCCTCGAAGGTCGGCCACAGCCGTCCGTCTCTGTTGACCTCTCTCTCTCTCCTCCTCCCCCCTGGCAACAGATCACCTCCCCTGGCCTCCTGCCCCACGTTCTTGTCCACATCCGCCTGACAAGGGATCAATTGCCAAATCTTATGTTTCTAGCCCTCTGACCACCTCATCTTTCTATCCCAGTCTCCAACAGCTGCATTCAACCTCGGCTGGACCATGGAGAACTACCAGAAGATCGAGAAGATCGGAGAGGGTACGTAGACCAACCGCTCGCCATTGATCAAGCGGATCCACGTCACACCTTCCAATATGCCCATTGCAGGGAACTGGGTGATGCTTACTGACTTCTGCTCCACATAGGGACGTATGGTGTGGTGTACAAAGCCCGCGAACTCACCCACCCCAACCGAATCGTCGCCCTGAAGAAGATACGACTCGAGGCCGAAGATGAGGGAGTGCCCAGCACAGCGATCCGCGAGATCTCCCTGCTCAAGGAGATGAATGATCCCAACATCGTACGGTTGCTGAACATTGTTCACGCGGACGGCCACAAGCTCTACCTCGTCTTCGAATTCCTCGACCTCGACCTCAAGAAATACATGGAAGCTCTTCCTGTGAGCGAGGGTGGACGGGGCAAGGCACTCCCAGACGGCTCCGGCCTGGATATAAACAGGATTGGATTGGGAGAAGCGATGGTCAAGAAATTCATGGCACAACTTGTTGAGGGCGTCCGTTACTGCCACAGCCACCGTATCCTGCATCGGGACTTGAAGCCCCAGAACCTGCTCATCGATCGCGAGGGAAACCTTAAACTGGCAGACTTTGGATTGGCGAGAGCATTCGGAGTCCCATTGAGGACGTACACCCATGAAGTATCACTCCAATTGCCCCCGTGAGAGTTGTGTTGGCAGTGGACGTGGCTAAATCGATCACTAGGTTGTTACGCTATGGTACCGCTCTCCTGAGATCCTTCTCGGTGGACGACAATACTCCACGGGAGTTGACATGTGGTCGGTCGGTGCAATCTTCGCGGAGATGTGCACTCGCAAACCACTATTCCCCGGTGACTCTGAGATTGACGAGATCTTCAAGATCTTCAGGTCTGTATTTTCGATTTGTTTTTTTTTTTTTTCGAAAGACATACTAAAGCGCGGTTATAGACTCCTTGGCACGCCGGACGAGACAATCTGGCCTGGCGTCACCTCGTACCCCGATTTCAAACCCACGTTTCCAAAGTGGAAGCGCGATCCGAACCGTGCGTTGGTCCAAGGACTCGACGAGAACGGCCTAGATCTCCTTAATGCCCTTCTTGAATACGACCCCGCACGACGCATATCGGCCAAGCAAGCATGCATGCATCCCTACTTCCAGTACGGCAGCTCATACTATTCCGGAAGAGACCGGAGGAACGGATACCACTGAACGATTCTCTCCTTTATGAAACTTTCCCTGTTGCATGTGATCACAAGGCGGATGGCAACCACGGAAGAAAGGAACTTGGTCACAGTTGATATGACAACAGATGGGGTATAGATATTCCCATTCCTTTCTTGTCTGTCAACAAGAGACCTTTTCTTGCCTTCCAGCCTTTGCAAAGTAGTTTTCCTTTTTGTCTTTTTTACGGCGTCTTGTTTGGAGTAATCAGGCATGAGGGAGCTGGGGTTCCTGGATATTGCAAGTGTTTCTAATCATGAGCACTAATACCCGTTCCAATTAGACCTGTCATTTCTGTTTTCTTACACTTCCACGGTCCTGACAGCACTGACAACACAGTCTAGGGTCCACTTACCCTCTGTAAAACTCTCGATTTTCCATGTCTTTATTGTCATCCTGTTCTTGTTTGCATTCCAGTCGCGTGTGGAGCTTGTTTATTATTTGTCTCTAAAAAATATAGCTGCGTTCCTTATTTCCAGAATCCTCTTGCGTTTCTTAGTACTCAGTATTCAAGAGTAAACAAAGGAGATCTCTTGTTCATCATCCCCTTATTAGTATCGCCTATTGTTTGATAGGCACCAGTATAATCAAGGCAAATTTCTTTTTCTCAGGTACCATTATTCAGGATTTCATACATTCAAATCATGATGGAGAACACTAATGACCCTCTACTACTAGGTTCTCCCACGTTTTGTGGCCTCGTTCTGCCAATTTAATAAAACAGTATGCACATGCACAAAAGTATCGAGTGGCAGAAGATGGAGAACTGGACAACGGATTATATCCTCGAGAAGATGACTCCGTCGTTGTGTCTTCGGCGTACAATGTAGTCTGTACTATCTATATCACAGCTGGCGAACGGGGCGCAGCGCCTTCTCTAGCCCGTTGCACGGAGTACTGTCTACTGATTCCTCTCTCCAGGTGATCATCAGCTATCGCATTCATTCGGAAATCTTCTGTATTACATTGCACTCTGTTTCTGGTTGCTTCTTTCTGATCTGCGCCCGCAGCGCTCGTAGCTAATCGGCACACTGTGCAGCCCGCACATGCAAATGACAACCAAACGCCGACCAGCTTCTTTGCAGTCTCTCCGCACCTACGTCCGCAGAAATTTCTTGCTGCAAGAGTTCCCAGCTAGTGCCACCTGTCATGGCAATGCTTACTAACATTTGATATCCTAGAAATTCTCCGGGTCTCAGCTCGTCTGACTCCTCGTCTGATTTGTGATCTTGAAGCTCTCGCACGTCGATTGTCTTGATACGCCCGGCCTGGTCGGCCGCTCCAATGGCTTTCAGCAGGAGGATCCAACTAGCGTTGGCCCAACGCAGCTTACAGGGATGTTCTCAGTCCGGGCTTCCACCTGCAGCCTTACGCCGTAATCCGCACGCCTGGACTGCCCAACAGGTGGAAGCGACGAACGGGTATCCACGCCAGCGGTGCGATTTGTGCTAGCAGCCGGCTGGTCTGGCCGCTCGCCTCGGGCGTCTTACAGGACTTTCCATTTCTGTGGAGGCTCTGTTCAGCCTCAGAGGCGGAGACTGGATGGCCGAATAGCCTCTCGAAATGAAAGAGAGGGGTAGGCCAGCATGTCCTGCTTGGGCTCTGTCTAATTAACTAATGCCCCGTCCAGCCGGTTGACAGTGCCGTTGTTCTCTTGGTTAAGAGACAATCAACACTGTCTTGAGTTACCTACTATTGCTTTACTTCCCTGTGCTTGTCAACAGCACTGCGGCAATTATCAGGCTGCGTTACGAGGCGATGGCAACCATGGATTATGAAGATGACATATCTGGCATGGGCCTCCCTCCGTCCTCGCGTTCCGGTGACAGCGGAACCCCGCGAAGAGTAAAGAAGCAGGCTCCCCAAGAGACGGTCGACCAGTTCTGGGAGCAGTTCAACACAAAATTCTTCGGCAAGGTCTTCACGATTCTCCCCGGAAACCCATACGCGCGCACCAAGGCCGCCCATGTACCCAAGGGCATCATCCAGGGTCAGGGTGCGGTCAAGTCGTACGAGCAGGCTCGGAGGGAATGTGAACGTGCCGTCGACCGCATCGTCAAGGAATGCGAGCGCGTAAATCAGAAGTATACAGATCCGCATTTTGACATCGAGTTCGATCTCAAGTCCGGACGGAGGGACTATCTGGATGGACTCGATAAGCAGAATCAGGAAATGCGTCCGAGGGGCGTCAAGAGGGTTACTGTTCGTGGCACGATTTCCAGTTTCTGCTGCTCCTCTTGTGGCCCGTAGAACATGCATTGCGTCATTGGCTGATTGTTTTTGAATCGATTATTATAGGACATCTTTGAGAAACCGCAATTCTTCATCAATGGGCCGACCGCAGGAGACGTGCGCCAAGGACGCGACGGGGATTGTTGGCTCATGGCGGCCCTCTGTACATTGGGGAATAAGGAGGGCCTCATTGACAGGATCTGTGTTGCCCGGAACGAAAAGGTCGGCGTATATGGTTTTGTTTTTTATCGAGGTATGACTTTTATTTGCGAGAGTGTCCTTGAATCGCTTATAAACGAAAATGACCTCCTATTCAATTGTGCTGACGTTGTCTATCCCTAGATGGCGAATGGCAGCATTGCATAGTTGACGACAAACTCTACCTCCGAGCGGCTGATTACGACGAATCGGTCGAGGAGAGGCCGGTTTGGGATGACATCAACCGTACTGACACAGAAGAAGATACCGCAAAGTTTGGCAGACTGGTTCACGAGCACTATACTTTGCACAATGTGCGGATGAAAATGAGACATGGCTGCCACTCTTGGAAAAGGCTTACGCAAAAGCGCATGGAGACTATTCCGCAATTGAAGGTGGGTTTGTAGGGTAAGAAATCCAATTCCCGTCAATTACCTTGACTGGGAGTGACATTGAACAGGGAGGCGATCGAGGACCTGACTGGTGGTGTCACTTCTGAGATCTTATCCAGCAACATCCTAGATAAGGATAGATTCTGGAAGGAGGAGCTTATGCAAGTTAACAAAGACTTCCTCTTTGGTTGCGCCACCGGGATGTTTTCGAATTGGCTAGATCCGAAGTACAGGGGGCCACCCAGAGAAAGGAAGGGTATCTCCGAGAATCATGCGTACTCAATCATGGATGCAAAGGAGATAGATGGCGTAAGGTTGCTTCGTTTGAGGTACGAGTTTGTCATTCCAGAAGAAACAGCACTGGCTAACAACGTCTAGGAATCCCTGGGGGAAGAAAGGATGGAATGGTGCATGGAGTGATGGATCAGAGCAATGGACTCCTCAATGGATGGAACGTCTAGGCCATAAGTTCGGTAATGATGGGGTATGCATATGCCTCCCACTTCTCGATATGTGCATGTACTTATATCTGCTTCAGGTGTTTTGGATATCCTACGAGGATCTTCTCAAGAAGTATCAGCATTTCGACCGCACTCGTCTTTTTGGGCCGGAATGGACGATAACGCAGCAGTGGACAAGTCTTAATGTGCCGTGGTCTGCTGATTACCATAGCACGAAGCTTATGATCGATCTGACAAAGAAGAGCCCTGTGGTTATTGTTCTCTCTCAGGTAAGCACCAAGTACCATATTCATGTTGCGTTACCTGCGCTGACATATATAAAGCTCGACACTCGCTACTTCAAAGGACTGGAAGGCGAGTACGATTTCACCCTCCAGTTCCGGCTCGAGAAGGAAGGCGAGGAAGACTACATCGTTCGCAGCCGCAACAACTATATGATGAACCGATCTGTTAATACGGAAACAACGCTGGAGGCGGGTCGCTACTTTGTTCTTATGAAGATCACTTCATATCGATGCCAAAATGTAGACACCCCAGAGGAAGTCATTCGTCGGCTCGCCTCAACGAGGCGCGAGAAGCTAGTCCAGATAGGACTCTCATACGATCTGGCTCATACAAAGGGCCTGGTTGTGGAATCTGAAAAGGAGAAGAAAGAACGGGAAGAGCGTGAAGAGCGTCACAGGCTAGCTGAGAGGAGCAAGCTGCGTGAGGAAACCGTCAAGAAGTTGCAGAAGAAGTGGATCAAGGAGCAGAAGCTGGCTGCAAGGGAACAGAGAATGGCAGAGAGACAACAAGCTCAATTCAAGCAGTTTCACCCTTCAGGGAGTCCCATCAGAAGCGCAAATAGCACGTCCTGTAGAGAGTGTGGAGTGCAAACCGACGGATCAGGACGCACCAGCACAACAGATGGAGCGGATGAACAGGTATCCAGCGACGTGATTGAATCTCCAAGGAGCATCATGAAGACCACCGATGGCGAAGGACCCAGTAGAAGATCAACAAACGGCGACGCAGTCCATTTCAATGGAGTTACGAATGACCCTACAGATGTCAAACGGCCCGAGAAACCGACACGTCCAAGCGTCGAGACACATTTTACAACGGACGGCCTTGACGATTATGAACGTGAACTCCTCGAGGGATTCGAGTTCGACTCGGACATCGACATGCCTCCGGAGCCACCCCGAGAGGTAAAGGACACCAGGCCGCGTTCTGACATCTCTTCTTTGTACAGCGATGAAGCGGGAAACGACCCTTGGAATGCGGTCTGCGTCGTCGGGCTGAGGGTGTACTCCAAGGATCCCAAACTCTCTCTGCAGGTTGTGAGGCCGATTCCCGAGGACGACGTGGAAGCTCCTCTCGACCGGGACGACCCAGCCGCGTCTGCGACGAAGGAGAAGGGGTCATGGTCGGTATGAGTTTGCTGATGGATGTGAGACGTGAACGATGGTAGGTAGCTTTAGACTCACTGCTTAGTGGTATATGCACATACTCTCAACTTCCGCTCCTCAGTATGCATGGACTGTAACCCTAAGCAGAGACGTAGTTACTTGTTTTCCTAACTCTGTAGTAGTTTCCAATAATTAATAATTAACTTAACTCGCGTTTGCCGATTTTGAATATTCTATCTTTTTATTATTTTTGAACTCGAGGACTGACCTATATAGCTGACCTACGGGCACGACTACACAGAACAGGCGTGGAAACTACTTACGTCAAAGACTATTTCCCTTTAGAGCCAGCCTGGTGCTAGTCGACATCTCTCTTAGGTAACTCACATTTAGTAACAGACTCATGCTTTGAACGCTCTATAAAAAAGGCACCATCGGCTTTGTGGCACTCTTCTCTGACGTGGCTAGAACTGGTCGAGCAGAGTACTCACCATATTGAACAAGGAAGTGTCTAGCAATAAATACGACCTCTGGAAAGAGATTATGTTTACTGTCCGTGTTAGAATCCAGTTTTGGTGTTGAGTCTGACCCTTCCGGTCTCAGGGGTTTGCAGGAAGCAATTGTGATTCAGACTTGCTGGACTCTCTTCTTGTCCTCTACTTATTGCACGGTATAATTTGAACCGCAGCTTTTGGGCTTGAAAAATAAAGAAAGATATAAAAAGCCTCAATGGTATGTTTTAGAATCGTAGACCTCTGCAATCCACCGTGATGTTAGAGCATCTCTGATGGCAGCGGTACTTATCCTTTATATACCTTGTGATGAGTACATAAAAAAAATAAAGCTCATCAAAGCGGTTCCTAGACATGGTTGCCGATTAATTGCAAAATCATGTAGTGGCTATGCCTCAACTGCAATATAAAGGAAAAAAATGGTTTACATTCCAAGGTTAGTCATGCCTGAGGCCTCCTTTTAGGCCTCCTTTTAGGCATTCGCGTTTGATAGGTAGCGGACATCGGTGCCGGAGTTCGGGAAGTGGAGCGTGCCGGCGCCAGGCGTAGGGTGCCTCTGCGTGCCAAGACCAAAGAGCCATTTTTCATATCGGGATGTTCTCTCGAGCACAGCAAAAGATACCTCCAGCAGCAGTCATCGTGCACTCCAAAAATGGTGCTATGCGCCTCCTGATCCAACCCCTCTATACGTCCTCCTCTTTCCGCTGCCTCAGGTGTTTTCCGTCTCGCTTTAGCTGTCTCCGCTCGTCAGCTCGTCTCTTCTCCAGCGCGCGGGCTCGGCAGTCGGCAGCTTACACAGAGGAAGCGGTCGAGGTTCCTGTTGGGGGCAATGGATATGTGTCGTTGAGGTAGCTAAGAAACTCTTTTGTTTTGGGATGGAATGATGGAGAAAATTGCTGACTCCGTTGCCAACGCAGCGTGCTTCGCCCGACTCTGCCGCCAGAGTCTGCGCGTCCCAATGTGATACTCTACCTACCCCCGGGCCCGTTGTTCCCGCACAGCGACTCTACGGATAAAAGAATAGACGATGGAGGCCGTGTGTCGATAGGAAAACCCCCTCCAGAGCACGACGTGCCGCTCTCACCTCAACATGTCCTCGCCTCTACCACTCTCTCCACCGTCGTGACGGTGAACTATCGTCTGGGAAAGGTCGACACGCCGGAGCAGCCCAGATTTGCTACAACAGAAGCGCCGCAGGGCGCTGTCGTTTCAAAAGGGCAAAAGCCGCCAGAATTCTACAAGTATCCGACTCCCATCCACGACACACTCGCTGGGTTCGACTGGATCCTCCAGAACCTCGAGCCGGAGCGGTTATGCGTATTTGGCACGCACATCGGGGGCTCTCTGTCCCTGATGCTTGCGCTCACGGAACCCAAGACTGTGCATGCTGTTGCAGCCCGCGAGCCTATATGCGACTGGACTGAGCTCGATGAGTATTGTTTAATCGAAGAGGAGGCTGAGGAGGCCGTCGCTGCTGGTGGTGGAGATGACGAAGTGACCGAAGAGGCGCAGGTCCAGCTACAGCAGGTCAGGGGGACTTCCCGGACGAATAATGCCCAACGACGCGCTGCGCCGCCGGACTTGGTCCGTCTACTCGAGGCGCGGGAGGAATTCTTCCACACACCGGAGCGGTATTTCGACGCGTTTGCGTCGCCCATCTTGTTCCTGCGGTCCGCGGGGAAGGGTGTTCCCAGGAGGTTTCCAAAGTACCTCACCGGGCCGGAGTATCCGGTCCCGGTGCTCAAGCAACCAGAGTTACTGGAGGAGGATCCGGACATCTGGGATGTGTACTACACGCGGCTGGAGGAGATAGAGACAGCCAGTTTTGATGAGTATGTCTCGGACGAGAAGCCTAGCGGTCGCCGGAAAGCGCTGTCCCGCTGGCCGCCGTCCGGCCTGGACTACGATACGACTCCAGTCAGCCCGTATTCTTCTTCTTCTTCTTCGGCTCCCAGCAAGGTGCAGGTTACGCTGCCCTGGGTCAGGGTCTTCATCCCCAGTAACCAGCGATCAAGGCCGAAGAGAACGGTCCTGGCGCGCCAGGGGAAAGAGATGGTGTCCGTTATGCGCCGGGCCTGTTTCTATGGGCTCGAGAGGGGTTTCGGCGAGAGTAGGGTGCAGTGGATAGCGGTCCCGGAACCAGCACGTCCTGCGGATATGTCCTCGCAGACTCGGGACACGGCTGTCGAGGAAGCTGGGAGATGGTTCCGGGATGTATTGGAGAAACCCAAGAAAAGAGGGCAAGAGGGAAATGGCTGTTAGGCTGTATGTAAAATATTAGGCACCGGGTTAGGTCAAATTCAATTCCTCAATCACCCCGGACCTGTGATGTTGAGGTCGACTCTTACTACTATCTATGTATGAAATTGTATAAAAAAAGAATGAAAATAAAGTCCACTCGCAGTCCCTTTCTTCTTGTACAGGTACAGTACCATCAACAATAAATAATAAATCATAACACCTCCAATATTTTCACCATCTCGCACCACTCAGAGTCCAACAAGACCCAGTCAGAAAGTTTTAAAAGAATGCAGAAAATAAATCCAGAATGAGAAAAAGTGATGAGGCCCGAAGCCTTAAGTCAGGGCCACTTTCAACTTCACATGCTCACACGCGGACTCGAACCGCGGACCTCATGATTACTAGTCATGCGCTCTACCAACTGAGCCATGCGAGCTGTGCCTGTGCTTTGGGGCCGCATGGAGCGAATCGCGTCCGTTGCTTGGGCTATTCCTGAGCCTGAGCTTGAGCCTGTTCCGCTTTTTTCTGGTTGGATCGTGTGGATCCACATATCGAAATAGTGATTGTTATTGGTTCGATTGATTGATTCCGTGGGTTGGGAAAGAAGGAAGGATTAGGGTTCTTATGTAAGTGGTATCACAGCCCGTTCCAAATACATTCAAAAGTCAATTAATTAAGCCTTATTATTGGCTGCTATTTATCCTTGCCCTATCATCTGTGATCTACGTATAATATTATAATAGTCGATTTGTCATCTGCTACTTTCTCCTATAATCAGTAATATATAGCATATAGCATATCAGTGAGTAGAGAAATCCTCAAAGTCAATAGCCCTTTGTTGCAATTACTGCGGAATAATATATATAATTCGTACGACGTACTGTCGGGTTAAATTACTTATCCCCTCCATTCACAGATTGTTTACTGTAACCTGCCAAGCTCTTGGCCCTGCAAGGATTCAGTACGAAGTATGCATGCATGGTCACATTCCACGAATGATCAGATGGACCTCATGGGTCATGGGATAGTTTTCTAGATCAGGTGGCTATTAGTTGGTACCCAAGTGTGAAGATCGACTCCTCATCCTCGAGGCTCAAGGATCAGTGCACGTTCTCTCTTTCCTTTTTCTTCTCTCCGTATGCTATATGTTTCTCCGGGTTGCATTTCTGACTGTCAATAATACAGAGCGTCGCCAGCAAGGGCTGGCTGGCTCTGTTGATGTTCAGTCGGTCGGGTATATCATGCCTACGGCCAGAGAGACGGAGTAGTACTGGATTGACTACCTTGTACTTTCTACTTCCTGCCAACAGATACCAATAATATTTATTATTATTAACAATGGCGCTCTCCTTCCCTGCTCCATGGTTTCTCGTCCCGCTCATCATCAATCTTCTACTCTTCTCCTCCATCACCGCCGCCATAGTCATCCCAGACGGCGTTATCATCATCAGCAACGATAACGAGACTTCCCGCACCATCCACCCCCGCCTCAAACAATCCCCCTCCCTCTCTTCTTCCTCCTCCTCCTCCTCCTCCTCCTCCTCAGAGGACCTTCCCTACACCGGCAACCCCCTCTTCCCCGGCTGGTACGCCGACCCGGACATCCGCATCTTCAACAACCAGTACTGGATCTTCCCCACCGTCTCTGCCCCCTACGACGAGCAGACCTACTTCGACGCCTTCTCCTCCCCGGATCTCCTCTCCTGGACCAAACACCCGCGCGTGCTCGACTTCGCGTCCGTTCCCTGGTCCACGAACCGCGCCGCGTGGGCCCCCTCTGTCGCGGAGCGGAACGGGACGTACTTCATGTACTTCTCCGCGGGGGACGGGGCGGGGATCGGGGTCGCGAGGAGTGATGATGGCCCGGGCGGGCCGTATAGAGATGTCCTCGGGAGGCCGTTGATCGGCGAGGTGGTGTTTGGGGCGGAGCCGATTGATCCGGATGTGTTTGTTGATGAGGATCCAGATGAGTCGGGGGATTCGAGGGTGTATTTGTATTTTGGGGGCTGGAGCCACGGGGTCGTGGTCGAGTTGAATGAGGATATGGTGAGCGTCAAGGAGGAGACGTTCAGGGAGATCACGCCGCCGGGGTATGTCGAGGCGCCGTGGATGCTGAAGCGCGCGGGGAGGTATTATTATATGTATAGTGTTGGGGGGTGAGTTCTCTCGTCGTTATTGCCTTCGACGGGATATTATTATATACATACATGCATGCATATACTGACGGCAGACCCCAGCTGGGGCGACAACTCGTACGGCGTCAGCTACGTGACGGGCGACACGCCGACGGGCCCCTTCTCGACGGCCGCGAAGCAGATCCTGTCCGGCGACGAGGCCGTCGGCACGGGCACCGGCAGCCACAGTGTCTTCCACCTCGGCGACGACTACTACATCGTCTACCACCGGCGCTTCGTCAACGACAGCAGCCGCGACCACCGCGTTGTCTGCATCGACCGCATGTACTTTGACGAGAGGGGGGAGATCGAGCCGGTGCGCATCACGGCCGAGGGCGTGCCTGCGCGGCCGCTGGTCTGATGCCTGCTGCCTATGTCATAATATTCGGGGGATGAGGTTTGGTTTTCTTTCACATGAACGACTTTTATTTTTAGCATAACACCCGTATTGTTATAATGGAAAGGGATGAATGAATCAGCGGATCATTTTAAAGCGGCCATGGTTAACGGGGATAGGTATCATCAGCATGCAGGAACAGGAACCAGACGAGTCCATGGGCCTTTACGCCCCGCAATACTCGTAGATGGGAACCAAACCCCATCCAGCTCAACAATGAAAGGAAATAACTAGCCAGAAAAACACAAGGGTATCAATTAACATAGAACCCAGGAATCAAAAACCAAAATAGCCCTGGAATGTCAAGAATAGTAGCCTAGAACATTGAGCTCCGCTTTTTACTGAGCTTGTTGTCTTCAGACGACTTCAACAACCCGAAGAAACTGCTCCTCTTCTGCTGCAGCTGCGGCGGCGGCGCTCCCGACGGGCGTGCACCGGTCATCGCCGTCGTCGAGTGCGGACGGGGCTGCAGGAACTGCACCATCGACTGCGTCCGTCCGTACACCCCGGGGACACTCAGATACGGGGACGGTCCCTGCGGCACGGACGCATGGTGCTGGTGAGACGGATGAGGGGGATGCTGCTGCTGGACACTGGGACGCGGTGGGATGCTCGGCCGCGAGGCCTGCTGCTGACGGTACTCCTGCTCCTCCCGGCCGTATTTCTTCCGCAGGCGCTCCGTCTCCTTGTCCAGCTCGGCCTGCTTCTTGCGGGCCGCCTTCTCCTCCGCCTCGAGTATCTTCTTCGCCAGCTTCTCGTCTTCCTCTTCGCGTTTCTTGCGCTCCCGCGCCTCCACCTCCTGCTGCTTCCGGAGACGTGCATTCTCGGCTTCGATTTCCCACTGCGTCCGAGGGTCCAAGGGCGGCTCCTGTGGTGGCCGTGTTTCACGCTGTGGGATTGTGATCCGAGGCCTCTCTGGACGACCGTTTGGACTGCTGTTGCCGTTCGCTGCAGCCTGAGCAGCTGGTTGTTGAGGTGGTGTTGCCTTCCGGCCACCAGATGCAGACACGATGCTGGGCGGGTCGGACACGTTGAAAGCCTGGTTCAACTGACCGAAGAAGACATCGCGGATGACCACAGCACCCAGCATCAGCACCACCTCGAGCCCCTTGAAGTCCTCCATCTCCACCCGGTAGAGGTTGGGCTCGTACAGCGTGATCTCCTTGAGGCTCTTGAAGATGGAGATGGTGATGTCCGGCTCCTTGTTCTTAGCTTTGGTGCCATCGATATTGGTGGTCTTGCCGCACAGGAAGCAGACGAGGTCCTTGGACAGCTTGCCGTCTCTGCGCCAGCTGAACTTCAACTTGGGGGTTGTCTCGCACGCCGCGGGGTCACTCTGGGTGCGGTCGAGGGCCGAGCTGGACGGCTGACGGAAGGTCCGCTGGGGCATCTCAAAGTCCCACGAGGCCGGCGAGTTCCACGTCTTGTGCTTGTACCGGACGACGACCTGCTGGTCGGGATTGTAGAGCTGGATGGTGAACTGGGTTGGGAGGATGGGCTCTGGGGGCGGGGGAACCCCTCCATTCTGGCGGATTGCTTCCTGGGACAGGGTGGGTTGCGTCCATTCCGGGATGATTAGGACCTCTCCAAAGAGGATATCTGGGACATAGGGATCGTACAAGCCCACTGCATATCGGTTCTTGAACGCAGGGTTGGACGGGTCGCCATGGCGCAGGGCGTATGCGGGCTGGGGTTCGTTACCGTGCTGGGAGAAGTACAGAGTCGAGGTGTGCTTGTTCTGGCCGTTGGACTTGAGGTAGAATGCTAGAGAGCGTCAGTCAGCACACGCTCTCTCCAGTCGAGTTTGACAGACAGCACTGTACTTGGGAGGTTCTCGTCCAGCATGCTGGCCGGACTGGTGGATCAGGCGCGGGCGATGCTGTGACCGTGAGGCTCTCCGCTCATGAAGCCGGGCTTACACTGCTCCGGAACGGTCTCGACGGGCGAGACTGGAGAGAAATCCCGGGCGAGACGGTGGTCAAAGGGAGCATGTACACCGTGGGAGCGCGGCCATGCATATGTACCGCGGCGTACGTAGGCTCTGTCCGCCGCAACCCATGGAGCTCCTCGCGATGCGCCGTGTCACCAGGCGCCGCGGAGCCTGCGCCACCCGCGCCCCGCCCCCATGAATAGCGAGTCTTGGTGAGCTCGTCTTTCACGTCGAGTCCGAGGTTGATGCTGGCCTCTGAACATCATCAAGGAGCCTGCGGAAGCACCCGTGCTCGATCCTGGACTCCGCACAGAGACTGCTGTTCTGCTGCTCTTCTGCTGCCGGAGCTCCGCCTGCAAGGAACCGTCCTGCTGCACGCGTCACGGCGGAGCCCGGGGCTGTGCGAGTCGATGATCTGCCTCTCCTCCATCCCCAATCTCCGCCCGGCATGTCTCCCGACTCCGATGAACTGTTGGAGCATCTTCGCGCTGTGAGTGGCTCGCCCGTATCGCGGACCCATCCGTGGCAGCCCGGATGTCGATGGAGATGCCGGACAACGCTCTTGGCACGAGAATTTGCACGGCCTGCGGCTTCATCAGACCCCGCTCGACACGTCACTGCAGTCGTTTCCGGTGAGACGTCGACGGGCTTTGCTGGGGGATGTTCCTCGATCGGGCATCTCGATACCCGTCTGGGTCGAGTTGGATGTTATTAGCCTCGGGCAGAGCCATGGTGACAGTCGTCGTGTCCTCCGCGGCCTGATCGCATCACATTATAGGCATCGAGAAGCTGACCGCCTGGAATAGAATTTAGAAATCCATCAGGATGCAATGCCATTGCCCAGCCTCTATTTCAATCGACCGTCCATGGTTTTCCTATCTGCTGCTTGAATCGGAACTCTACAGCCTGTGAAAAGAAACGATCGTGTATTATTTCCTACTTGAGCTACATGCCTATCAACACTGTTGAAACTCCCTTCATCGCTCGCTTCAACCCTTATATGCGCATGAAATAAACACTGATGCAGATCATTCCTCCACATAATTCCACAAAACCAAAGGTCCATCGTGAGCAGGGCAAGGGATCATGTCAGCTCAATGACATGATCAGGCAACTCATCTGCCATTCCATACTCATTGCCATACTGGAGCTCATCGTTCATCGCCATCACCCAAGCCGTCGTGTTCTTCTTCGCATAATGCTTCTTCAGTCTGTCGGTCGAGTCCTTGTCCAAATATCCCTCGACGATCGACAGGCAGTAATTCCGCCTAGCCACGGGATACGTGAGCTGGACGACAGACTCGGGATGCAAAATTTTGACATCGTGCTTGAGGAACGCCGTCCGGAGAGGCTCGTGGTGTGTCTGTGCCCGCAGCTCCCGCTGCACGCGGTGATCGAAGATGGACACGAACTCCTCCGGATCGCGCTTCATTCTGCCATCGTCGGCGCTCAAGCCCCGACCATTGAACGTGAAGATCGGGAGACAGACATAGTGTAACTGGTGCACCGCGACGACGACCATCTTCCGCCACTTGGCGCAGATGGCGCCGTACTGCTCGCTCTCCAGCCGGCCTTTGTCGCCATTCCTGTTGCCCTGGAGTTCGGGCAGGGCGTGCTGCTCGAAGTGCGGCACGCGGATCAGGTACCCCGGGGAGAATGGTCCCTGAAAGGCCTCATATCCATTCAAAAAGTCCCGCGCACCTTTCCGCCAGTATATGCTGTGGTGTCTCCCCCAGTCTCTTCTCTTCCGGATACCAGGGGAGCCCAACAATCCGACGGAAGGGCGCCAGATATGGCTGTTATGGCAAGAATTCTGTCGCTGCCCGGTACTGCTGAATCGATATTCGCCCCTTCTTCCCTCGCGCCTTGAACTGCGCCCGAGCCCACTCACTCTCGCCAGAGGACCTTTGTCTATTCTTGGGGAGTGCAGTCTGCGATCGTCAGCCATTTGCATTGCACTTCCCCTCGACCTACCGTGGACGGGAAGGATCTTCGATTCTGTTTTCAATCAGTTACCGCCGATTCAGATAATAGTGGTGCTAATTTGAATTAGCTATCTGACCGAATCACCGCTCACAGAAAAGACTGACAGTAGGAAATATATAGGAAATGTAGGTAGGCACCGAAAGAAAAGAAAAGAAAGGAAAGAATCTTCGCTCTATAAATTTATAAGCACTGAAGGAGAGATCGATATCGAGTTTGAAGTCGATGATATCGGATACGAGCTGGAAGGAGTTACATCCTCGCTTGCCTAGGTAGTTATATTAAGGATAGAGTAAGTAGCTGAAGACAATAGGATTGTTCTCCATGTTCGTGTTCTTGTCTTTGTCCTCCGTCAATCTTCTTGTTCTTGGTCGGCAGGTACCATATATGCATTGTTTGATGTGATCGATGTACGGTAGATTCGATCTAGACGAGGACTGAATGGACGAAACAAAAGTTAATTGGACCATTGTTTAAGAAGGGTAAATCCTGCAGGAAATTTCTTCTCTCTCTCTCTCTCTCTCTCTCTCTCTCTCTCTAATCAGATAGAAGAAGGAAGGCATTGTTTCGCGGTCAATACTTACTATCTAACCTATGAGGGCTCGGGATGGGGTCAGACGGGATATAGAATCTGGGCCGGGCCAGAGCTCGGGACGTTCCTGCTCAAGATGGGAGGCCGACGTCGCGCGACCTGGGGCTCTTCAGAAACTCGAGTCGCTCTGTAGGGATGAAAAAGGGCCTCTCTCTCTCTCCATCCCAATCGCAAATAATCAACGAGCTCTACGGTGAAATGCGCAATGCTGAATGTGCGGGGACAGGAACAAAGTGCCAATAATGTCCTGAAGACGCATGTCAACCGACAAGCATTCCATTGATGGACGGCCCCTCCAGTTAGTGCGGCAGATTCCCACATTCTTGGTGACATCGCGCATACACAGCATCCTATCTTCTGTTCTGTTTTGTCTCTGGTAACAGACACTAGTTACTGGTTTTGGCTGCTGTCGAGCTACTGCCCCTTCAGGGCTGCCACTTCGCTTGTTACAATACGAGATATTGTCAGAGCTGAATGATCACATTGGAAGTCGTCACCGGATAGGCGGTCCACAGGAGAGATCTCTGTCAATTTCTTACGGAAGCTTACGAGATCCAGGGAATGTTTTTGAGATGCCGAAGGATTACTACGGAGTGAGTACATGCAGGACATGTGATCCACGCGGGAGCATCAATATGACATGGGCCGTCCCCCTCTCCCCACATCCTCCAGGGAGGCACCGCGGCCCCCCACAAACCACAGCCCACGATCAAGTGAAATCTGGGGTTGGAATATGTTGAAGCTTCCACCATGTTATTTTGTGTGAGGATTCTCAGTGTGCTCCCTCTGGTCGCAGCCGCCACTTCGCTATCATCACGTTCCAGTCAGCAGCAAAGCCAATATGACTATATCGTCGTCGGCGGCGGCACAAGTGGTCTCGTCGTCGCAAATCGCCTGTCTGAAGATCCGAATGTGTCGGTTCTTGTCATTGAAGCTGGCGACTCCGTGCTCGACAACCCGAACGTGACAGATATCAACGCTGCCGGGCTGGCCATCGGGACGGACATCGACTGGCAATATGAAACGACAAACCAGGTCTATGCGGGGAACAGGCCCCAAGTCCTTCACTCTGGCAAGGCTCTCGGTGGGTCGAGCACGATCAATGGTATGCTAGCAGTTATGGATCTTTCCCGGTAAAGTACATTACATAGTGCGGATTGCCAACAACATACGCTTCAATGAACTCTAGGGATGGCTTATGCTCGCGCGGAGGATGTCCAGATCGATGCATGGCAAGCAATAGGCAACAATGGGTGGAACTGGACCACTCTCTTCCCCTATTACTTGAAGAGTGAACACTATCAGTCGCCCAATAGCATGCAGATGGCGGCAGGTGCCTCGTACAATCCGAAATATCATGGTTTCGACGGACTTCTCAAGGTAGGCTATCCGAGGGATAGGCCGCCGAGTGACCTTCCCAGTATTTTGAATCGCACGTGCGAATCCCTCGGCATTCCCTGGTCGGTCGACGTCAACGGGGGCAAGATGCGTGGATTCAACTACCTCCCTCTTACCGTCGACAGTGCTCAAAATATTCGGGAGGATGCTGCCAGGGCTTACTATTGGCCCTTCACGTCGTTACGACCCAATATCAATGTCTTGACCAATACACGCGCGGACAAAATTGTCTGGGAGAATGAGAATGTAACAACCGCTTCCAAGGATGGAAGCATTGTCGCTGATGGAGTCCAAATAACGATGAGCAATGGCACCGTCAGCGTAATTAGAGCTAACAAGGAGGTTATCCTCTCAGCTGGATCTGTCAGATCCCCTGCTCTTCTTGAACTTTCTGGAGTTGGAAATCCAAGGTCTGTGCCTATCATCACCCCGAACTGAAGCCAGTCTAGATGAAGAAGATGATCTAAATTTCATGTTGTGTAGGATTCTAAACCAGTACAACATCACCGTCAAAGTCGTTCTGCCCACCGTCGGCGAGAACCTGCAGGATCAAATGACCAACGAAGCAATCGTCTCGACGAATTCATCGCTGATCGGATATAACTCAGTCGCGTACGCTTCTGCCCAGGATCTCTTCGGCGACATGACCCCCTCCGTCGCCGCTTGGGTCCAGAACAGCCTGGCCGACTACGCAGCGGCCGTGGCGAACGCGAGCCAGGGCAGCATGAACGCGACAGTCCTACAGCGCCTGTTCCAGGTCCAGCACGATCTGATTTTCAAGAACCAGGTCCCCGTCGCTGAGATCGTCTTTATCCCGACCAGTAGTACTACTTTCATCTCACCGTACTGGGGTCTTCTCCCCTTCGCGCGGGGGAACGTCCACATCACGTCCGCAGACCCGGCGCAACAGCCGGCCGTGAACCCGAACTACTTCATGCTCGGCTGGGATAACCAGCAGCAGATCGCGACGGCCAGGTTCACCCGTCGTCTGTTCCAGACGGAACCGCTGAGGGGCCTTGTCGTGAATGAAATACAGCCTGGCCTGGAGACTGTTCCCGAGCGGGCCTCGGATATCGTCTGGGAGAACTGGATCAAAGCAAGCTGTGAGTCTTCTCCACCTAAGTTATATTAGCTCCCTAGTCTACCTGGGAATGACTTACTGATACTGGATCTAATAATACTAGACCGCTCAAATTTCCACCCTGTAGGCACAGCAGCCATGATGCCTCGCTCGCTCGGCGGCGTCGTGAGTGATAGACTCGTCGTCTACGGTACCAGCAACGTTCGAGTCGTTGACGCCTCGGTGCTCCCGTTCCAGCTGTGCGGGCACTTGACCAGCACGCTGTATGCCGTTGCGGAGAGGGCATCCGACATGGTCAAGGAGGATGCTGCCGCTCTGTAACCTTATTAGGAGATAGTCTCTCATGGAGGGAATGGTAATGATAATGATTGGGTAGGTAGTTCTGTGATGCGCAGCGCAACGTTGTCATGGGGTAATGGAACTTATCATATCATGGATGATGAAGACGGAGGCATTTACCTGTCTTCTTTCTAGGCAAGCAAACAATTCTAAATTCTATCGTCAACTCGTCCTTCTATTACTCTAATCTAATGGTCTTTGAAAGGGAAATGCCCAGCCCATCAAATATATCAAATAAAATGCGAAACACAGCAAGGTCACGTCATTAAAGAAAGAAAAAGATATCTATACTATATCTATCACCTTCCTCCTACTCCGACACAAAGTTCTCTTTAAATCCTCGCCCCACTGACCTCCTGCCCCTGCGGCACCTTGGCGGCCTCCCTCTCCGCCACGCTGAGCTGCAGGCCCTGGTCGTCCCAGCCCTGCAGGCCCAGCTTGTAGTAGATCTTCTGCTGCTCGCGCGACGGCGGGGGCCCCTCCTTGCCGCGGCGCTGGCGCGACTCGAGCGTCTCGACGAGCGTGGCGTTGTGGCCGTCAAGCGGGTAGCCCTCGAGGTCCTCGGTGTCGTTGTCCGAGTCGGTGAACTGGTAGGTGCGGAATTCGGTGTTGGACCAGCCGGTTCCTGCAGTATGCTCGTTAGTCTTTTGAGAGAGAGAGGGAGAGAGAGAGAGTAAGTATGCAAAAGGCGGATAGACGCACCCTGGTAGACACTGCTATCCTCCCAGTCCTCAGTGAAGTAGTGCAGGAAGCCGCCGTGAGTCACGAGCACAATCTCCTTCTCCGGTCGCGCCTTCAGCCAGCGCCGTAGTTCGCGCGCGCGTTTGTTGATGGCCTCGGACGTGGGTGCCCATTTTCCAGTCTGCAAAACCACCAGCCATCATCTACGTTAGCCCTGCCAATTCATCCAATGCTGCCAGCCCATGCAGCCATATAGGACAGGTACAGGACCTGGAGTGCTGCAAAACGAACCTTACTATTCCACCCCTCCTCCACTCGCTCCAGATCGACCGGCAATCCCTTCTCCTCGACAAACTCCCTCCGCAACGCCTCGGGATCGCTCCCGCAATCGCACGGAACGTCACTCGTCTCCTGCGCCTCGGGCAGCGCGATCAGCTTCATCCCCCTGCGCGCGTGGAACACGGGCTCGAAGCCCAGCAGGGCCGTGTACAGCGTCCGCCGGAGCGGCGACGCCGTGACCAGCTCGACGCGATCGTGGTAGGGGAACGTGTCGCGCAGCGTGCGGCACTGCTCCTGGCCGAGCTCGGTCAGGAGCGGGTCGGGCAGGACGTGGTTGGCGGTGCTGAGGTTGTGGAAGCCCTGGATGGAGGCGCGAGCAGATATCAGTATGGCAGGAGTTTGGGGTTTGGGTTGGGAATGGCTGCGGTTAATTCTAATTATTACAGAGGGTAGTGGTGGTGGTTGCGGACCTGAGCGTGGCGGACGCAGTGGATGATGGGTGCCATTGCCAATTGTTCTGCGTTGCTTTGCTTTGCTTGCTTGCTTGCAGACAGATAGCAAGTCTTGCTGGGAATAATGATTATTCTATTGATCGATGTAGATAGATGTAATGATGTAGAAGAAGAGAGAAGATAAGGACCCCTCGGACGCGGGGTTAGCGGGGTTATGAGATATGAGGTCGAAAGAGAAACAGATGGGACTTAGCCCGGGACGCAGACGCTCTCTCTCTCTCGTGGGAACGGTCAGGGAATAAATACCTCAGAAAAGATATGACTCTATTCTAGGAGAGAGAGTCTCGTTCTGGGAGGAAACACAGGCGAACGCATCCCGAAGAGTCATCGCGGTGAGGCGCCGGCGGGACCAATCATCCCGGCACACACTGCGCCGGAAGCCAGGCACCGCGCGGGGCGGGAAAGTTATCCGATAGGTTCGCGGCAGGTTCTCCGAGGTCTATCTATCTATCAGACTACGTACAGATGGTCTGGGTACAGAATAAGACTTAGGTACAGACAGATTTTTTTTATTTACAGGCCTATCTGCATAAATCATGGAAAGATGCCTACGCACATGCACACTGGCAGAAGATAACAGCCCCCCACAACCTACCTACCACGAGTCATCGCTCGCTCCCAGAAAGCTAGAAGATAAAAAAGCAGATAACCATAACACACACACGCAACGCCCGTGCCAGTTGAATATTATCATTGATCACTTCGCAGGAGTTCCATGCTCAAGCGACTCCAAAGCCACGCGCGTTCTCCAGCGCCTTGTCGAGCTTCTCCTGCAGCACGGCCCTCGAGGAGTACTCCGGCAGCAGCAGCCGGCCAAAGCACGTCAAGCTGGTCGGGAGGCGCTGTCGACAGTTAGCTGGTTGTCACACAAAGTATAACCGAAAGGGACATGTAGACTTACGGCGTCGCCCACGCCGTTCCGCTGAATGACGAACATCATGCTCGCGATGCCGTTGACGGGGACGCGGTCGCTCGCCGTCACAAACTCCAGCAGCCGGCGCTTCTTCTCGTGCGGGAAGCGCTTCACGATGTGCCAAAAGTCGCGCACCACCCGGTGCGACGGGCTGAAGCCGCCCTCGTAGCGCGCGTGCCGCTCGAGTGCCTCGATGTCGATCTCCTGGATCCCTTCCACGACCGTCTTCAGCGCCTCCGGCGTGAAGATCGACAGCGCGGTGCGGTCCAGGCAGGTGTAGAACCCCCGTGCAAAGGCCTCGTACTGCGGGCGGATCGATTTGTCCGTCAGCCAGAAGATGTAGTCCTTGACGAACTGCTGCCGGTTCTCGTTGGTCACCAGGGACGCCTCGGCCGCCGGCGGACTGGGAGTCGCCGGAGGCGCGTTGTAATCTTCGTCCGTGGGCAGCATGGAGTTGCGGCTCTTTCCGCCACCGTGCCCTGACTTTTCTGCCCGGGAGCTGGAATGGTCAGACGGGTTGCTCCGGGCTCGGTCTCGTGGCCCGTCGTGGTCGGGAACGGGCCAGGGATCGTCGCGGCCCACTTTCTCCATGTCGACGGTCTTGACAGTCCCAAAGGCCTCGAAGCTGAATTCGTATGTCCGCATGAAAATGTCGCCGACGTCCCCATCTTCCCATGTCAACAGATCTTCCAGGCCCTTGGTGAGCTCCGGCCAGCCATCCCGGATGTGGTCAAGATGCTTCACTTTCAAGCCCAGGAGCTTGCGGTACAGCGCAACCGGAAAGTTGACAGGGAGAGTCAGACCGTTGTATACAGCGAGGGACATGAGAAGCCCGAGCAGTTCGAACTTGTACAGCGGTTCTAGGGAGCATGGCTGGAACCATGAGATGCGAGTCCGGCTGTCCGTGGTGAACATGCCGAAGTCTGGACTCAACGCCTCCGCCATGACAACTCTGAAGAACTCCTGCTGCACTCCGCCATGGTCCACACCCTCCTCGCCTTCATCCATCCCCATCTGGACCTTCAACGGACGCAGCAGCTCCCGCTTCTCACGTCGCCAGAGCTGGTTGAGGGCATCGGTCAGAACGTTATCCCGTCGCACGACCAGAACTAGATAGGTCGACATCGACGTTCTCAGTCTCGCCAACAGACCAACCTCGTCCGGGACAGGTATTGTGCCGAAGGCTGTCTGCGTGACATGTCTGGTCGCCGTCATGGCTGCCTCGTAGGATTTAGACATGGTAGAGTAGTTGAGAGCGCGGAAGTAGATGACGAGTGCCGATGGCGGGAAGAGGAAGGGATACGACAGAAGATGCAGCGTCCTGTTGTTGGACAGAGTGTTCAGCCACTCCACCGGCATCTCCATTGCATCCAGTCTCTCTGAAAGAAACGAGGTGTGGAAGTCCTCTGGCTCGAGACCCAGCCGATTTCGGTCTTTGTACATCGACGCCAGGATCTGCACAGCGCCGCCAGCGGCACTGCACTTGGGCATTTCAGGTTTGCCGTCCCATTCTCTGAGGAACAGCGTCCGAAGCCACTCGACGATCAGAGAACACGCGCTCGGTGACTGCGAACCATGTAGAGGGCTGTCCAGATCTTTCGTCTTGTCTGCCGTCAGACTGTGATGCTCCCTCAGGTTGTCCAACAGCAAATCCACGACGCTGGTCTTGCGCTGCTTAGGAGAATCGTGGGCGTACATCTGGCGCGCCTTTGAAATCTCGTGGAAAGCCAGTCGCGCAGTGAGAGCGCGAACTAGGCGGCTGACCAGTCTGAGAGCCAGCTCATGTTCAAACCTGTCAGTAACGTCGACCACCAAGCGGCGGCTTTCACAAGAGAGCTTTCGCATCTCGGAATCGGGCATCACGGTTCCCGCGGAACGCATTCGGAGTATGCTTTTCCATGTCTGTATGTCTACCTTGGGAAGGGAGCTGACCAGAGCGAAAAGAACCACCGTTGCTATTTCCGCGGCTTCTGCATCAGATACGGGTTCGTCGTCTGACAACGCAGGAGATCGAATCGGGATGATGGGCACCGGAGGAGTACTCGATGACGAACTTCCTGTCGAATTGTGCGGGCTTCTAGCAGGTGTCGACAATTCCTTTGGGGGGACGAAAAGCCGCTCCAGAGCACTCCAAAGACTGTGCAATGCAATGTCCCAGGGACAAATGGTAAAAAGACGCCGGAGAGATGGCTCTACCTGCTGCATATCAAGGCGGGAATTGGGCGTCCCGGACTCTTCGTCGTCGTTTCCTGTTGGTTCTTTACGGAACGAGCGGAGAATGTGCTTGGAGTTGCTCAACACGTAGAAAACGCTCTGGGCAACGAATGGAAAGGCTTGAAGTTGCCTGGGAGTTGCATAACGCCACTCAGAATCGTCGAAGCTACCACGTAGTTCCATCTCAGCAATCTCCTCTTTCCACCTCTGCGCATCTTCGTCGGATTCCACCATTATTTGACATAGCCCGTCAACAATTTTATTTGACAAATGGGTTATCGTCTGTATCGAGAAACTAGCCTTGCCTTTCCTGCGTTTACCCTTGCGCTTCCCTTGATGTCTATCGGCAGCTAGTGGTGTCGCAGTCTGCTGGTCCTGCACGTCCGGATCCTGTGACTGGGCTTCAGGGGGCTGAGATTCCTTCGAAAGCTGTGAACCATCCCACGAGACACGCCTATGCTTCTTCTTTTCTGCGAGATAGACGCCGTTGACATCACCGCTTATGCCCCGGTGCTTTTGTGGCCGATGCCTTAGCGCTGGGGGAGAGGGAAGACCGACGAATGCATTCGTGCTTGAAGGTGTATTTGTATTCAGTGAAAGCTTCCGAGCGGATTTACGGTCCTGACGTGACTTTTCTTCCATGCTAGATCGTGGATTCTGACGCCAGTGCTCCATATCACTCAGCGACAGTCGCTTGACCTGTTGCCCTGGCAGTTTCAGCTCCACCGCCGCAGGTTGAGAACCGGCATGTCGTGATGACGGAGTCTGGAAGCCATTTCCTGCTACAGCGTTCGACGGAGTGGACCTATCTTCATTTGCGTGGGGTTTGTTCGCGGCTGAGGCCTTTTGACCATGGGGAGTGTCTTGCTTCCGCGTCTCTTGATTGGATCGCCGTGGAGAAGGCCCTCTCCCCGAGTGGTCAGCATCAGGGTCAAATGTATCAGGCGACCTGCGAAGAGGCAGCCATTCTACCATCCGGAGAGATAGAGTATCGAATAAATTTTGCGTGAATGACTTCGGATCCTTCAGTTTCTGTGTTCCCGGGCTGTCCCGGTGGGGCACATCGCGGTGCTGCCCTTGTGCTTCGCGGGTTCTATCTGCAGAGAAGTCCCGTGCATCTTGGGTCCCAATATCCCCAGCTCGTGAAGTAAGATTATCGGTATGCAGTGGCGCCTGCCTGCCCGACACATCATCGACCCCCTTCCGATCTGTCTCCGGGAAGCGATTGGTGGTCTCTGCAGGAGCGGCGCTTCGTCGTTTCGACCGGCGCAGACCGTCTGGAGGTGGAAAGTCCGACGGCACTCTCGGAGGATTGCGGCAGAGGCCGCCTTCCGGATTGTCCAGGCTAGCCAGATAGCAAGCCAGTGTCCGCGCGCTCAGCTCCGTGTAGTTTCGAAAGGGGCCCTCTGCCACCCTTTTTCGGTAACTGAGGCAGGTTATGGTACGGCAGTTCGGTTCCTGGCAGCCGTAGAGAAGCTGGTTTTTGTACCTGGTACCATGGATTGTTAGCTATCACGCTAGACACTGTCCGGACGCCTGGAGGCATGCAGGCTTACTTGCGAACCAGGAGATTAAATTGCCTGCGTCGCTCATCCTTGTTCCACAGAAGCACACAGGATGGATCCGCAACATTGACGGTGTTCTGGACAATGACCTCCGGAGCATTTGGCGGCAGCTTGGAGCGATGAAAGGAGGGCTGCCTGTCAATTCCGGCGGGTGATCGCGCGGAGTCCGGAGGGCTCACGGAGCCTCCCCGCATTCTAGTCATCTTCGGAAGACGCGGCGCATGTCTGAATCGTCAGACGAGGGATGGCAAGAAGGGCCACCTGCGGTGGAATCTAGACCGTGGATGACTGAGGATGCTCTTCGGAGGATGTGCCGCACTCTGGCGCACGAGATGTGTTCCTGGCCTGATATCATCGGGGTCCGTCTCCGCCACGGGGCGCGCCTCAGCCCGGGGGGCTGTGGCCTAGTCCCGATCTGGTAAGGCGCGCTTGGCTCCGGCGCCGCGGAAGAACAGAAAGACCGCGATGTCCGCGCTAGTCCTGATCGAGACAGGGCCGACGAAAGAGGCTTAGCGCGGAATGGCCCTGGCACGTGTGCGGGACGTCATCGCCACCGCCGCGCCGCCGCACGCCGCACAGCCTTTGCTCATTTTGTCCCGCCGTCCCGTGGATCTCCATCATCGCTCCAGGCTCTCGACGGCTCATCGTTCTGCACATCTCCGCGAGCCTTGGGCGTGTCTGCCTCCCCCGTTCACTTCCTCATACAACCAGCTTTTATCCATTGTGTACTGTGTGCGCAACCGATCATCAGTCAGGCACACATCGATCATCGATACTGATCGTCTCGATCTCCGCCACCTTCCCCTCCGCGGGATCAGAAAACCCGGTTGACTGCCTGTTCCAATAGAGATCCTTGGGAGCGCACGACATCATGGCGGCGGTTGCTACTCAGACCATTGGACAGGCCGACGTGCCTTCAACAAACCTTCCCTACACCTGCAATACCTGTCTCGTGGCTTTCCGCAGCAGCGATGCCCAGCGGGAGCATATGCGCAGAGATTGGCAGTAAGTATTCTACCTCAGCGTTCCTGACTGTTCCCAATCCAAGCGCTAACCCTTCTCCAGTCTGTACAATGTCAAGCGCCGTGTTGCTTCCTTGCCGCCAGTGTCCCATGAAGTCTTCACGGAAAAGGTCCTCGCAGCCAAGGCCAGCTCCACTGCCGCCGCCGCCAAAGCATCCTACGAGAAGACATGCACTGCCTGTCAGAAGACATTCTACAGCGAAAACTCGTTTCAGAACCACGTCAGAAGTTCGAAGCACAAGCTTCGTGAGGCCCGCCTGAAGCAGACCGGCGGCCTTGCAGATGATACTTCTTCCGTGATGAGCTCGACGTTTTCGCTCGGAGAACCCATCAACAGAACCACGCCTGCGAGCAAGGACGCGGAAACCGACGCAGGAGTCTCCAAGCTTACAGATGGCCTGAAGACAACGACCATCGAAGAGGAGGACGACGAGGATTCTGCGGAAGAGGAATTCTCGCCATCTCGCTGCATCTTCTGCAATTACAACTCCTCCGATCTGCAATCTAACGTCGATCACATGTTCAAAGCACACGGCATGTTCATTCCCGAAAAGGACTACCTTGTCGACCTCGAAGGCCTTATTCGTTATCTGTATCGCAAGATCACCGAGAACAACGAATGCCTGTACTGCCACGCCATCAGAAACTCTGCTTCCGGGGTTCGGACGCACATGCGCGACAAGGGCCACTGTATGATCGCCTTCGAAACGGAGGATGAGCAGATCGAGATCGGCCAGTTCTACGATTTCACCAGCACTTACTCGGATAACGAGGACGACTCGAGCAGTGCCGCTGAAGGTGGTGTTAAGCTATCCGGATCGGATGCCGACGACGACGGCTGGGAAACCGCAAGTTCTGCATCGTCTGCCGATTCAGATGAGACGTATCGCCCATCCCAGCCTATCCTCAAGTCGGACTTTGAATTGTATCTTCCGTCTGGCCGCACCGCTGGTCACCGTTCCCTAGCGAGGTACTATCGCCAGAACCTGCACAACTATCCGACTCCCGAGGAACGAATTGCCCGACAGCTCGCCATAGAAGACGGCACCGCAGAACCAGACGAGGAAAAGGAAAGAGGTCGCAGCCGCCAGCGTGCGGTCATCACCCGTGCCAACGGTGGCCTGGGTATGATCGGAGCTACCGCCACTCAGAAACGCGAGGCACTCGTTTCCGAGAGACGAGAGAGAGCCCGTGCTCAGCGGGAGGAACTCAAATATACGGCCAAGGTGCAGAGGGCTGCCAATCACCAGAAACACTACAGGGTAAGTGATCTCATATCGATTGCTCTTTCTGGGCTCGAACTGACATCGCAACTAGGATCCTCTCCTGCAGTGATCGCGAGGACTCGACCATAATTCCACGTGGTCCTTGGAGTACACCATTATGCACACGGATTATGTATTGTCGCACGAGGAACATTTTCCGCATTGTTGTCGGGATTCATGCATTTCAACATATTGTCTCACGGTGCTGTTTAGAAAGGTCTTTCGATTGAGGAATTTACCCACAGCTTTCCTCATTTGCAATGACTCGGGATTTCGGTGGTCTGTATTTTCCTGTTTTCACTTGAATGATTAATCGAGCTCATTTCTTGTATTTTCAAGGATATGGGTCTGTTCTGTTTACCTCAGTATATAGTCTGGGGTGGTGTGCATTTGTTGAAATGGAATGGAGAGTTATTTTCTCTCAACATGTTTGGATGAGTCATGTATTTAACATTTTCACTTCAATGCAGTTGTTGATTCCACACTAATGCTTTGTGCATAAATGAAATTTATCTGTTGTCCGCCCCTCCCCATTCCATTCTAGGACATAAAGTGAGTGATAATGACTAATGCCTCCCTGGATCTGCGCGTGCCAGGATGAGTAGAGCGATCATCGCCCCACCTTGATGACCTACCTGCATTACTGTACAGCCCTCTTAAAAATGAGGTCAACTGACTCTGGCCTCGAAAAGACCAGACCAAGATTGACAACATATGCACATGTACATATCAACCAACAGATGAAAGAACAGAAAAGAAGCAACAAGAACAAAAGAGCTTATGCATGTCTAGATACTGTACACTGTAGTGAGATAAATAAGTTAGGTACTGTACTTTTGAACCCAGCCGCTAATAATGAGCAAGTTGCTTTCCTAGTTCTAGAGGGAACCAGCTATGGGTCTATCTGCATCTGTATGTGTAACTGTAGATCTATTTGTCTATCTCTTCTTATTTTATCGGGCCTGATCGGACGTGTCCGACCCCAATCAAGCAGATATCAATGTGTACGGTACATAAATTGCGGATCCTGCGAGATGACAGGGCGACGCTGTCGCGTTTAACATCATAGAAGATGAAGATGAATTAGGTCTAACTAACTACCTATCTACTATGAGGCATCTTATTGGCCATTAACTAGGCACTACTCAATGCAGTCCAGTAAATTGGGAGGGGGGGGGGGGGGGGGGGGGGGGGGTGATGAACGCAACAAAGAAACCACTGTACTACCAGGCTGGCGAGAACGCCAAGGATATTTATTGCCAGCTATCAAGCAAGCAAGGATTGAGACAGTCTCGACAGCTGGATAGGCAATCTAGATATGTACAGTACTGTACATTAAGTACATAATCCATGTGCAAATGTTGTCCCGCCTGAGATTTCTTTCAATTCTGCTAGAGTGATATTTGAACAGCATTACTGTACCTTCAAGTTCTACATTACCTTCAAGGACTATCCGCGTTACGTTACCGGGCTCGAACCCTTCTCCCTGAAATTAAATGCATATCATATGCAGGCTCTAATTCCTTTTTTGCTGCACCCTCAAACTGTTGCTCCTACTGCGTAGGTAGGTACCTCCTCTTTGAGCTTTTGAGATAGCATATGAATGGTATGTATGTACAGTACATACATACGCGTTCTCGACCTCAACTTGCATCTTTTAATAAAGAAAAATTGGGCAAGAAACAAACATTGGGTCCCTCTACTGCTGGTACGGGGCATAAGAAGCCTCGATGGCTGCCTATGTACGTACAGGACTGTAGGTTTCCTGCTGCTGAAATCTACCATATCGCGGTCTCAATGAATCAAAAGCCCTCAAGCCCTCTCAAAGCAAAGGGGAACGAAAACAAACAACACTTATTTATTCTTATTAAGGACTTCAATCTACCTAATCTTTTAGGATCTATTTCTCTTCATTTTCCTTCAACAACTCCAACTCCATACATACAGAGACAAGCCCTACTAACAATTCGAATTCAAACCCACCAACCATGCGACTCCCTCTCTGCACGGCATTCCTCCTGTCCGCCCCACTCGCCATGATATCTTCTGCTTCTCCAGCAGCCTGGCTCGGTGTATGTATATACATTGAAGTTTACATTACCATCTATCTACTTATCCATCTATTAAACATATCGCACAAAAAATACATAATATAATACCCCTCCCCTCCCCTCCAATTGTAACGAACAAAAAAGACACAATCACCTAACGCGCATACTGTACATACTGTACATACATAACTAACCAATCATCATTGTCATCATCATCATCAAACAACAGGCATGCACAGCCATGGGCAAAGACAGTTTCTGCAAGTACGGATGCTGCGCGTTCCCCGGGGCCATGTACACTTTGCTCTTTGCGTGCGATGCGGGTCATAAACTGAGTATTATTCTTATATATACATTCCTGCCTTTTGCCCACCTATATAAGTACCTTGATCTATGATCTATCAGGATCGATTGATATATTGGACAATTGCAACTAACTTTGCTGACTTTCTCTCTTTCTTTTCTTCAGTGCTCCAAGCTGAACCATAGATGCACAATCGATAAGGACGGCAAATGCGCTCTGTCATAAAAAACCAGTGTTATGTCATCTCATGTCTTGGATCGCCCTTGGCCTTTTTTTGCGTTCTTTGGAAAGAAGAACTCTGGACATCATCCCGAAGAAGAGGTTTTCTTCTCCAACTTCCAACTTGCCCTTATTCTGCCGAGCTCTATATGTACGTCTGACCTACGCGAAGGAATTCTTATTGTCGGTCGGAAGGTTGGCTGGTTGGAAAGAGAGACGGGTGGTGGTCACTTTGGCAAAGGGGAGGGTCCTTAGGAATAGGAGTCTTTCGACATGACAAGCACTGGATATTATATGCATGTATGCATCTAGGGAATATCCATCAACCTAAGTACTACCTAGGTCTCTAGGTATCTATCTCTCTATCATCCTATTCGACAATGGGTGTTGTGTGCAGCAAACAAACAAATAAACAAACAACCGCAAAAGGTCACTCCTCAACCTACTCGGGCCCGGCCAATACCAGGTGGATGGATGCCATACAAAAGAATTTAATCCATTTCTCCTACACCTGCGCAGCTTGAAGAGATAGATATAACTAAAGATCTACACAACACCTGCACCAACACTTACAAGGGCACAGAGCATCACTGTCGCATTACCATTTGAGGAGCAGTAACTAACCCTGAAGTATCTACGCAGTCACAATCCCATGATGATAATTAAAAAGACTAGATAAAAGAATATTCATTATAAATAACCTCCCTAGTCGATCGCTATCACTAAAGAAGGGATCATCCAGACAGACGAACAGGCAGGCAGGCAGGCAAGGCAAGGCAAGTGTACAGCACAAGAACCTCCTCCATTCTGACCTTTTTCACCGAGCATGCATATCATGTAATGAAGGCGTAACTGCAACCCGTTAGATAGCACAACAGTCAAGCACAGAGACAGGAGCGAATATTTTCAAAATTGACGAAATCCAAACGGATCATTCCAGCAGCACGTTGCCCTACGGAACCCTATCGAAAATGCGTTCGACTATAGGCGGTGCCAGTCCGCTTTGCGCTTGTAACCGTACAAATAGATCGCAAAGAGTACAAGTGAATAAAAAATGACGCAGGTCGGCTTGACAGTCCAGTTCCCGCCGATGAAGAAAAAAAATGCCATAACCAGGGCCGCCGAGTCTACAGCTTATCGTACACCCCCCAGTTCAATTATAGAAATTAATAGACTACTATTGCAAAAGCGGTTGCCTCTCCACATCAGTCCCGTCCGAAGGCTTGGATCCACCGTGTTTCTTCCTTCTTCGGCGCCTCTTCTTAGCAGCAGCGGGACTGCCTTTCGACTCTCGTGTGCCATCGTCAGAGAGGATTGCATTATCGTGCTTTGGAGTGTGGCGGTGGGATCGCGGCGTTTCGGTATCGGAGGAGCTACTGCTCGTGGTCTGAAGCACAACTTTCCGAACCCCGTTCACGTCGACAATCTGTTCCGTGATGCTACCACTCCTTGTCGGGCCGTGGGCATGGTAACTGGTCCGGAGGTGATCAGCAGCCTGTGTGCCTGTGGATCGAGCGCTGCTAGGCCTGCTCCGGTGCGAGGATACGGGGCGATGCGCGTCACCCGCTTCTTCATCCTCATTCTCGGCTTCCGGAATAGCGATCTGCGGGAGATCTTTGACCTGGCGAGTGCCTTTCTTCGTCTGGCCAACAGTGATCTCAGAGCTTTGCGCCGAGTATGTGGCACTATCGCCAATGGCGCCGTAACGAACTTGCACAGATTGGGCCCCGTCCTTTGCGTCCATGCCTGCTGATTTCAAGATTCCTGCTCCAATGCCCCCCTGGGTACCAATTACTTCAAACACACCACGAGGCTGAGATTCACCGGGCGGTGGCGGAGAACCGCTACCTGGTTTTATCTTCACACTTTGGTAGCGAGTCTGGCGCGGTCTGCTCGCAAGGTTGGAGGGCCCAAGATGTTTAAGATGTTCCCGAATCTCGTCTGTAGCGCCCCGCTGTGTAATGGTCTCATGGGGGGAGTTGGAGTCCCCTGTCTGTTTTCGAAGGAGGAATCTCGGCTGCGGCGGCTCAACGGAGCTCTGACGCCGCGGCCCAGAAGTACTGTCTTCGTTGTCCTGTTTAGGTGGTTTGGCTTGCTCGTCGCCTGTATCAATAAGATTTCCTTCTTGGGCGCCGGATGGAGCAGCAGGCGGCTCCTCGACGACGCGTCCTTTGGGCACTCGGAATTTGGGTGCAGGAGTCAACCGTCTAATCGCTTTGTGGACGTCAATGAAGACATCCGATTCATCAATGATTTCCCTGTAGAAGAGAAGTTAATATGTGAATGGAGATTTGCGAACTGCATGCGACATACTCTCCGATAAGCTCCTCTATCACGTCTTCCAGCGTAACCACCCCGAGAGCTCCATGGTCTTCACCGGGATACTCCGATACCAGGACCATGTGTGACTTGCCCTCCTGAAAGAAGTTCACAATGTCCAGGCAGCTGGTTTCCGGACGGGTCTCTGGCAGCGTTGCGAGCGCAAAGTCCCGCACCATCTTGCAGTCCTCGGGGTCATATGTGATGAGCATCTTTACCAGCAACATTCCCACAAAGTTCTGCGGGTTATCCGGAGCGTGGATGGGGATACGAGAGTATCCCTGGGAGAGAATCAGATCCATGGTCGGCTCGTCGAGAACGGTGTCCGCAGACATGGTGAAGACGTCCTCCATCGGGGTCATGATGCTGCCAACGGGCTTCTCCTTCAGATCCAGAACGGCGCTGATGATGGTGACCTCGTCGGAATTGAGCCGCTCCGCAGCGGTACCCAGGTTCTTATGCAAGGTGACCAGCGTCTTCAATCCCGCCTTCTTGTATACCGTGCCATGGTCCTCGCCCAGAAGCTTGTCGAGCAGTTTGGCAACCGGCCACGCAACCGGCGACATGATGTACATCAGCACGAGGACGCAGGGAGCCATCCAGGCGCCGATTGGAAGGCCATAGCGAACGCATATCGACTGGGGAACGATCTCGCCGAAGATAACTACAAGACCATCAGCGCACCCAACCAACGCGAGACGTAGGCTGCATACCGATCAGGACTGTACTCCCCACGACCGCAGGCCAACCGCCGCCAAGAGTGCGATCCAGGATGATGGGTAGGGTCTCGTTGGTTATGACGTTGCTGAGCAGCAAGGTGACCAGGACCCAATGCTTTCCCTTCTGCAGCAGATTGAGCACACTGGCCGCATTCTTCCTCTCCGAGCCCTCGCCGGACGTCTTGATGACTTGCAGGTAGATCTCATCCTAGATAGGATAAACATCGTCAGAACCCGCATGGCGCAATGATAATAAACAGAGAAAAAGGTAGCGCACCTGTCCCATCAGAGCAATCGTCAACCCCGCGAAGACACCGCCGATCAGAACCAGCGCAGTGGCAATGCCTATATTCAGCCATAATCCAGGATCGGACACCGGCTTGGGCGCCTCCACCTCCTTCCTCCTCACGAGGCCATCCTGCAACGACGTCGGCAGCGCGGCGATCAAGGGAAGCCGGCCTAGGATGAGGAGCACCTTGGCCAGCCCCAGGACGACCGGTCTTCCGGCCACATATCCATTCATCCGGCGGGCAGTCATCGCGTCCAGCGACAGGAGATCACTGAACGGACATGTTTCGCGACCGGACAAGATAGCGGGCGGGATGCGATGACGTGATGGAGGTCCAGAGCCAGCGCGCAAGGGCAATGGGCGACAGACACCAATCGCGGTCCTGCTCGAGATATCGCACCTGTTCCCAATGAACGGACGATGCCTTCAGAGGCACGACAAAGCCGCAATGGCCGCGAGAGACGAAAGGAGGCGGGCAGAGAAATGACTCCAGGGCACTCCAAGGCGCGACGGCATCCTGCGGTGACGCTGGTTGGCCGTCCGCCCGCCCGCCAAGGCGCCGCGCGATCTGCACACGTACGCTACAGCCTCAGGCATCAATATATTGATTCCTCAGGCAGAACGCCATGTGTATGCCTCAGGCATATAAAATAGATGCCTCAGGTATAACGCCTGCCGTCACCGCCCTCGGTTACCCGCGGGATCGGTCGAGCCCTATGCGCAGCGGCCGCGGAGAACCTGGGGTGCGGCATCTGGGGAGGCCGGATATAAGAGCAGACACGCCTAGGAAGACTTCCCCGGATCCCCTCTCTCTGGCCGTCGTCCTCGCAAAGATGGCTGTCTCCCGCGCTGCGCTGCGGAGCCTGTCGCGCTCATGGCAGCGACCGCAGCTCCGCTTCTACTCTGGACCCCCGTCCTCCTCTGCGCGTCTGAACCTGCCCATCGACTACAAGACGACCCCTCTCCTCCACCATACGCCTGCGTCGCTGGCTAACTCACCCGAGCTGCCCCGGAACGCGACGACAAAGAGCCTGAACCTGTACCAGGCCATCAACTCGGCCCTGCGAACGGCCCTCGCTACCTCCAACGACGTCATACTCTTCGGCGAGGATGTCGCCTTCGGAGGCGTTTTCCGCTGCTCGGTCGATCTCCAGACCGAGTTTGGATCGGAGAGAGTCTTCAACACGCCATTGACGGAGCAGGGCATCGTCGGGTTTGCCATTGGTGCGGCGGCGGAGGGCCTGAAGCCCGTCGCGGAAATCCAGTTTGCGGACTACGTCTTCCCTGCGTTCGACCAGATCGTCAATGAGGCCGCCAAGTTCAGGTACCGCGAGGGCGCGACGGGTGCGAACGTAGGCGGGCTGGTTATCAGAATGCCCTGTGGTGGTGTAGGGCATGGTGCGCTGTATGAGATGCCCTGATATCACCTCTGTCGAGCTCCAACTGTTGGCTAACGTGATCTTTAATTCTTATCAGATACCACTCTCAATCCCCAGAAGCTCTCTTCGCGCACATCCCCGGGCTCCGCGTGGTCATGCCACGCTCTCCATCCCAGGCCAAGGGCCTCCTCTTGTCCGCCATCCTGGAATGCAACGACCCGGTCGTCTTCATGGAGCCCAAAATCCTGTACCGCGCCGCCGTCGAGCACGTCCCGAACGAATACTACACCCTCCCGCTCAGCAAAGCCGAGGTGATCAAGCCCGGCACTGATCTGACCATCATCTCCTACGGCCAGCCTCTCTACCTGTGCTCCGCGGCCATCGCGGCAGCCGAGAAGGACCTGGGAGGGCCCAGCATCGAGCTCATCGACCTGCGGACGATCTACCCCTGGGATCGACAGACCGTGCTCGAGAGCGTCCGAAAGACGGGACGGGCGATCATCGTGCACGAGAGCATGGTCAACTACGGCGTGGGCGCCGAGGTCGCCGCGACGATCCAGGAGGGCGCGTTCCTGAGACTGGAAGCGCCCATCAAGCGCGTGGCCGGATGGACTACGCATACCGGACTGAATTACGAGCGGTTTATCCTGCCGGATGTAGCAAGTGAGTGATTTTTTTTCATCCTCGAACAGTGTTTTACGCGTCAGAATGCGATTCTGACTGACATGTTCCAGGAATATACGACGCCATCAAGCAGACACTCGAGTACTGAGTATCTCCACGGTCCATGTTGACGATGACGATGTTTGTCCATGAAAAGAAATTCGGCACGGCTCGAATAATAAACAACCTTTACTTACGATCTACAAGTCTACCGAGACTCGTGGGTTATCTGCCATAGACTATTCTCCGAATTCAGATGCTACAGCCTGCTCGACGTCTACGACACGTGTAACACGCGTCAGCGACGCTTCTTTTCAGTTTCCAGCGGGTAAAAACTTTGGCTGTTCCTACCGTTATTTATTTACGCTAAGATCTCTGTCATAGATAGAAAATATATAAAATTCTCGATGCCTTCCGTTTAGCTCAACAAAACCCAAGCTCCTTAACCAGTTCAGATCGCACTGTACATACATATACGTAAAATCCCATTCACAATCTGATGTTGTGCAAATTGTGTTTAGTCTCCAAGCGCCTTCTTCATTCGCGTAGAACGTATAGTTTAGTTTATTATAGATATTTGCCTCCGCTCAACACAATGGAAGACGCCTACTACGGGGTTATCTACTCGGATCAAATGGCTCAAAAATGTCTAGTATCATGAACCCATCATGGTAAATCCCGCCAGTGTCTCGGTATCGATGTCGTATATTATTAGCCCTAGAACAGCAGTAGCCTCCGGTGACAGCAACCCAATTCGCCATTTCTCAGAGATATGACAAACCGGTATCTGTATAGCCCGTGGGCCACTTTGAGCTTTATTTATATAAATTTACCTACCTACCTAATGTACGGAGAGAGAGAGTGTGTGTGAGGGGCTATCCTAGTAAGATCCCCCCAGACCCCAGTCCCGTTCTCCCTTGGATAAACAGCCCGAGCCGAGTCGAGTCTCTACGTAACTCTTATCGAGAATATCGTCGCCACCGTAACACATCCACCTACCCACGATGCAGCCTAGACAGCTACATCCTTCTAGAATATCGAATATCTGCCCGTCCGTCTGATGCTAGCATAGTCAGACCCTCTCTCATCTTGTGATGAGTTCCTGACTTGCCCTACGGTGTATCGTATCGTATCGATGTCATCATCGTCATACCAATTTAATTCAATGCAATCATAGCCCTAGAGACAATGTAGAACGGAGTCCTTAGTTTAATGGTAGGGCTCGTCCCGTCTTTATTTACAGCCCAGGGCCTTTTTCTTCGTCCCATCGGATCGTTGCTACCAGTCTAGTCCAGTCAGAGGTATATTTATTTATTTATTTTTTAATACATAACTATTACGGGATAGATATCTATCTGCTGCCCTTCACCTAACAGATTCCTCCAAATCTCTCTCTTCTGTTCTCCAGGACCCTCTCAGCATAAACTTGGGTAGTTGGGTAGTGACCTCGTTCCTTCAGTGGGCTCAACATCATTAATCGTCACCGTCACCGTAGTCCTAGCAGTAGAACTGGCTTTTCTCGGAGATAATAAGTGGTGAATCGGTACGGGCATGGCCCGCGGAATTAAAAATGTTTTCATTTTCGAAATTGCGCAACTGGCGAAGATTACAGCGTATTTCGCTTTATATACCTATTTTCTTTCATGTCTCTTTCTTCGCTGAATGAATTCGACTGTGACACAACGCGAATCCAGCTCTCATGAGAAGCGCCCCCCTCCCCTCCAAAAAAACCCTCCAGAAAAGGCTTCATTCATATGGAGCTAGGTAGCTGGGTACTTACCTACGCACAACGCATCTGAGAGTAGTAATACATAGTTACAGGGTCCCTGTCCTGGTAAGATGGTAGGTAGACACCGAGTAGGATGCTGCCATGGGCGTATTCGATGTCATCGTCCCTGTAATATATCTGAATTTCCCATGGCTCTCTTTTTCCAGGTCGTGATTCTGACAAAGGCTTTGTTTTGCTTTGTCTACGTAGCACGCACCAAAGGCAGCTACAAGAGGATATCTGCCCTCGAATGCAATAGTCCTGTCAGGTGAGTTCCTACGGTCTTCCGAGGCCATCGTCCGCGTTAAACAGCCAGCTTTGTCAATGGACCTGTCTACGCGTGCTTTGATAGAGGGTCAAAGGACTAGAAACGCGTCGTAAGATCCGTCTACGGAGATGTTCCTGTAGGGATCAAATGGCTTCCAAACGGCTTCTGCCGCCAGGACTGCGTATCTACGAACTCTTGATGGCTTAAGCCATCCTGGACAGCCTGATATAAGTAGATAGATCTCTCGTATCAGCTCATCGTGTTCTTGTCACTAGAAACGGATCAATATAAGATAGGCAGGGCATCACTGCTCCAGCTGCAGCGGTAAACTGGGCGTTTATAAACCTGTCAGAACACACCGAGTCAGCACCGATCTCAATATATCAAATCAACAGCATCCAGGGCCATCGAGACGAGCCTCCCGGCTCGTTATCAAACCTCTATAGCCCTTATACGGGCCATATATCACGTATATCACGACAGAACGTCCCTTTCCCCATGCCACGCCCCCCGACAGATAGTTGTTAAAGTGAAAATCCGCAGAGAGCTCCTCGAACCGGCCCCCTCCGCCTCCGGCGCCCTCCCACTCCCGCGCGCAACGCAACGGCAACGCATCCACTTGGGAAACAACCACAACAACGCGTACCGTGAGTGAATGACTCCCAGCAACCATTCACTTGGGAGGCGCTAGTTCAAGCGAGACGTCTCGAGGAGCCCCAAAAATTATAAAATGTCCTTCTCACCTCGTCTTGGCACTTCCTCCTTCCTTTTTTCCTTCCTCCAGGTCTCGCAGTGATCTTCTATCTCTCCTAACTCTTTATCTTCTCTCTCAAGACGACATCTTTCTATCTTCCTTCACCTCGCCTGGCCGCCTGTTGTGTTTGTCTGGAGCCCGCCTCGAACTCTCTTTCGATCCTCCACACACAACGCGCCTGACGACGTGACTCGTGCTAGGACTGCTAGCTCTTCTTCTCCTTTGATATCTTCTTCCGAGAACCGTGTGGCTGTCCGTTGTGAAGTGAGCCGGGAACCCTCCTGTCCGTTACTTCTTCTCCTTCAAACAGACCAGCCCTCTTCTCCTTCTACCTATCCTGAACCGCGTGGTTGTCTTCCGTGAAGTGACCTTGGAGTCCTCCGGCGCGTTATTTCTGCTCCTTCAACTTGCTTTCTCCTTCACGAAGACCAGCCCCTGTTCTCCTCCTTTTTTATCTCTCCTAAATAGTGTGGTCGTCTGTCGTGACCTGAGCCGGGAGCCCTCCTGCGCGCTACTTCTTCTTTCTTCACACGGACTCTCCACCTTATTCACTCCGAGGACGACGTGAAGTTTCCTGCTTGCTTCGCCTCTCCACTTTATAAATACTCCTTTCTTTCTTCCTGGGCCGTTCGTCGTTCGGTGTCGACTCTGCCAGCCAAGTCTCTCTCTCCTGACGACATTCGACGACGACGATACCTGAGGACGACGCCTGCCTGCCCTGCTGCGCTTCTCCTCTCTTTCGAAATACTCCTTCTCTGGGATCCTTCTTTCTTCCGCTTCACAACCTTTAAGATGTCGTCCTTCTATAGGGATCCCGAGACCGCTTTGATGTTCGGAGACATCGAGTTGGAGGGCCCGCTCGACGAGAACCTGCTGGCGCTGCTATGGACGCTGGATACTTCCGCCCTGGCCGCCATGACCTTCGCCGCAGTAATTCTGCTGGCGCTTCTCGTCGACGGGTCCGAAGACCTGGTGATGCTCCGACATCCGCCAATGTCGATTTCCTCGGTACTTTTCGCCGTTGTCCGTTCTCTGTGCGCGACCTCGATCAGAGCCGCACGGCTCCGGCGTGTCCGGAGTTCTCCCGCGTCCGGTCCCTCCGGGGATTGGGACGTGCGCTCCTGAACCTCAAGGATCGGTCCGTGAGAACGGTTGTCCAGAGCCGCCCGTGCCAATACGCCGCCTCGGTCGTTGAGTGGTACCTCCCCGCCAATGAGCCGTTGATATGCTCCTCCGTTGGTTCTTCTCGTTCTTGGTCATCGTGACCGCACCCCATGTCGTCCTGCACCCGGCATCGCAGTACCTGTCCGGTTTCGCCGAGGGTCTGTGGTCGGTGCGCATGGAGCAGACATGGGGCTGCCAGGGCGCGATAGCCAGGTACGAAACCCGCGGAGTCGATACGCAGAGTCAATGGCTAGGGACATACTACCTTGGCGAGTCGGCGGGCCTGCAATTGAAGGCCATCCTTCAGGATGACCTCAAGGACCACCCGTTCTTCAACGGCGAGATTTACCACGTGTATTCGTTGCTCTTCGCCTTTGTCCCCCTGTGCGTCCTCGCCCTCGTCTACTTCCTTTCCGCCAAGTTCACAAAGGAAGCCGTTGCATCGCCCGAGCCGTCGTCCCCCGGAAGGCCCATCTCCAAGCGGGATATCGAGTACTGGGACATGGTCCATTCGTACTCGGTAGACCTGCGGCGACTCAAGATGGCCTTGGACAAGAAGGACGAGCAGCTCCGTTCCACCTGGGCGATGCTCCGCCAATGCTGGGCCCACAACAAGCGGCTGGCTGCGCTCCGTGAGGTGGCCGATGAGAACCGTCGCCGCGACCGAGAACCCTCCCGCGCCAATGACGAGCTGCGTCGGAACGTCGACCAGCTCAAGAGGGAACTCCGTGAGGCCCAGGACAAGCTGACGCGGGCAGAGGACGAGTCTGCCAGGAGGTCAGACTCTCTTCGCGAGGAGGTGGCCGATTTGACAAAGAGACTGGCAGCCAGCGAAGAGAGGGTCGCCAATGCCCTGAGTGAGAGCGTAGCACTCAGGATCGAACTCCGCGCCCAAACCGACAAGACCGCCGCCGCCGAACAGCGCCAATTCGAGGCTGAACGTCGCCTCGCCGACGCGCAGGACCGAAACCGGAACGAGGGGGCACAGGCCCAGGGACTCGCCGCCCTCGCCGCCAGGTACGACGCCCTTCGGGGCTCGTACGACAAGCTTTCGGAACACTGCCGGGCCCTGGAGGCCGTCAACAACGCCATGGAGATTGTCAAGCAGGAACGCGACGCCGCCGCTGGTCGGATCGTCGCCCTCCAGGCGGAACTTGAGGCCACCAAGTCCAGGGCCGACGAAGCGTTCGCGGCGTGCCAGAATGCCCTCGAGGAAGCTCGGGGAAGCGAAACGGCTCTGCGTCAAAGTCTGCAGGCTGTCGAGAGCGCCTTCAGCGAGAGATGCCGGAAGATCGAACTCGAGGCACTTGCCAACGCCCGGTCCCAGGCGGATTGCATTTGCGCGAGAACGACAGGATCTCGAACGTCAAGTTGGGATGGCGCTCCGCGACGCCGAGAAGAGCCACCGGAGAGCCCAGGAGATGGACGGGACCGTCAAGGTACTCGAACACCGGCTGGCACGGTTCGAAGCTCCCAAGGACAGCACTCAGGAGATCCCCAAGCGCCAGATTGGCGACATGGGGAGCATCCAAACTGCCCGGGAGAACTCAGAGGTCACCGTCGCCCTGCAGCTCTCCGAGATCGCCTCCCTCAAGAAGCAGATCGAGGAGCTCAAGAAGGGCGCAGCGGGCCCGACGGATGAGCGGTTGAGGGCGCATGTCGAGCAACTGCGGAAGGAACTGGCCGCGGAGAAGGCTGCTCGTGTCAACGACCAGCTCCGCTTGGCCAAGGAGAACGGCGAGCTTCGGTCTGAGAACCAGAAGCTCAAAGTCTCCTTGTCCAACGCGGAGGCTGCGCTTGGCCGACGCGGCAAGGGAAGCCTCGGTGACGCCAAACAAGCAGCGTCCTGCTGCTTGATCACCGAGAGGACCGTTTTCTCCCCCGTTCGATCCCCGTAGGGCTCATCCGGCCAATGTCCGGCCTGGATGGTTTTTACCATCTGGGCAACGGTTGTTGGTTTGGAGGGAGTCCTGGATCGACCGCCTGCCTTACGCCCCCCTCCATGCGCCACTACTCACCGGCATCCTAGGGACTGGCAACAACGGGATTCGACATCGAGACCCGCCCGGTACGTGGGCTAACGAATACACGAATGGAAATCGACCGCGAGGCCTTGACTCCTTCGTACTTTTTTGTTGGGGGTGTATGGTGGTTTTCATGTATTGACGTGGTCCGAACTCGCTGTGCGGGTGCCCGGGCCCATCAACTTCTTTTTGTAGCGCTTGGGATTGGGATTGGGATCAGGGATGATTATGATGGCGATGGTAATGATAAGGATAGTGATGGTGATGGTGGTGATGATGAATGAGATACCCTTTTTGCGCTTCCAGCTTTCTTCCCTGTATCCTCCCTCAGTAGTCGCTTACTCCCGTCTCTCTGTAGCCTTTGTGACGTGTCTGAACTGAAGTCTGAGGCACAGTCAGACCAGTTAGGGCAAAAAAAGATCAACCTGATACCCAGATGAAATAGAAAAACGTAGCTGTAGATGCAGTGATAGAAGAGCAACTCGTCTGCCCCGCGGGAGAGCAGAGGTCGCAGGGCTCCGGGATCTCACTTGCTGTTGTGGCGGTGCACAATGAGGCTTGGCTCGGGACGGTGGCTCCGAGGGGATGATGGACGAGGAGCGCTGGTGAGATCCCTTCCGGGGTACGGATACGCTGATCATCATCATTCCTATGATATCATCCAACTTGGGCATGCAGTCAGTGCAGGGCGACCATCTCAGCACCAGCAGGCCCCTTATCTGCGCTCTGGCCAGCGCGTGCTGATAGCGATCGTCCTGTGGGAACCGTCCTGAAGCGCCTTCCACCGGCATGCTGCGTACATGCAGAGACCCGAGACAAAGACGTCTATTCTTGACCGCACGCAATGCTATTCTTATCCTTGCTGTGGCATGCTTATTCCTGCTATTATTACTCTGCGCGGTCCACGGCGCTGCTAGACGCGGGGCGCCAAGCCGATAGATGCTCGCTGCAAGGGGCGCCGCAGAGCGCGAGGGCACGAGAGCGCCCACTGGCCAGCGCTGCTTGGTCCCTCTCCGCCCGCACGGGGCCCGTAAGGCTAGCCGCTTCGGGTGCTCCGCGGTTTGAGGTCGCCGCCGGCCGTCTCGTCCTCGTCTTCTCTTTCACCACCCATCCATCTGTTCCTCGTCCTGCTGCTTTGTTCCTCGTCCGCCCAGACGCCCTGCTGCGTCGTGTCGCTCCTTCGATCTGTTCTTTGTCCTCGTCCACCGCCTTCGTTGTGCCCTCGCTGCCCTGGTGGTCGGGGCGCATCGCGCTCCACCCGCCGTCTGGTCCATCCTCCCTCCCCCCACCCCTATCTTGGCATTCCCGTCATCCAGGTGGTCCTGGCATAATAAACCGTGATTCATCTTCAATCCAAGCACGTCCGGCTGCTTTTCGCTGCCGAATTGCACTGGCAGCTCATTGTTGACACCGTCTATCAGTGCTTCGGTCGGCGACTGCCCCTGAATGCCTCACAACGGGCCGACCGGCCATTGTTGCCGCGCACACTGATAATAGGCCCACCCGCGATCATGAGCAGCTGAGTCGCTTGCGTGCCCTTGGACGACAGCATCGACCTTCTGCTGCCACTCGTTTGGTCTCACCATCTGAAACACGATCCTTGGGCGTATTTGACCCCATCTCTCGCTCACAATTGATCCTGACTTCCCACCGGCTGGTCCGAAGAAGTCGACTCGACTTCCCGAGAGCCCTGTTGCTCTCACTAAAATCACACCCTCCTTCGTCGTCAACTCCTGGCTGGGCCAGGTCCACGTTCAAGATGCCGTGCTGCGGGGAGAGGGAGAAATTGGGAGAGGTGAGAGCGGAGCAGAAGTGGGATTACATCGTGAGTCGCCAACGCTTCTTTCTCTGCATACAAGAACACTGCTGACGCTGCATCCGCAGAACCTCGATGACTTCAAGTCGACGTCCTGCTTGACTCCCGTCTCCTACTTCTTCCTGTATGTGTTTCTGCTCATCTCCATCGCGGTCTACGCGGTGGACTCCTTCACCGCAATCAACCTGCTCGTCTTCTCCCGATGGGCTGGCCAGATCAAACCAGCGATCCCATTTTCGATATCGCGATGGGTGTTCGCCGTCTGCATCATCATTTCGTTCGTCCTCCTGGTCTACCGATGGATCCGCGCCATTCGGGTGATTCGATCGGACGGCGTCGCACAAAGCTACCTGGACCCCCTGGCCGTCCGCCTCCAGAGTATCCGGATCGGACCGCGTGGCCGGGGCTGGAAGCGGTTCTTGGTCTTCGCCGAGTTGACCAAGAGTAAGAAAGGCGCCGAGTACGTTGCTTTGTTCGCGTACTTCTCGTTTGAATGTGAGCAACGCTTCGCCCCGAGACTGCACCGAGTCTCCCCTGCTTTCCTCTGACTGTCTCACTAACCGTGTGTAGCATGGACACGAGTGGTCTTCGCACAGGGTCCACGACAAGTGATCAACGCCATCACTCTGTACTCTGTCATGCGATTGAATCTGATCCCAGAGGGTGAGCACGCACCGCCCGATGGCACGTCCCCCGTGATACAGTTCTTCATCAACGTGAAAGCCCTGGCAGAGAAGAATGACATGCAGGCCGTTGTCCTGTTCAGTATGCTGTTCACGTTGATAATCTGGATCTTCTCGGTTCTTAGCTTGGCTTCCTCCGTCGTGCTCTATCTCCTCTTTCTGTGGCACCACATCCCGAGTCGGGATGGGTCTCTCAAAGCCTACTGCCGTCGAAAGATCAACACTCGTCTCGAACGCATCGTCAAGAAAAAGGTCAACAAAGCGCTGGCTAAGGGGGTGGTCTTGCAGGATAGGAAGCCGACCCAACCTTCCGTGGCTGGAGAAGAGAGAAAGCCGACACTTCCTTCGGTGGGGGATTTCGATGATGACAGGCTGCCAAAGATGCCTTTGTCGCGACAGACGACTCAAACTACTTTTCAACCGTACTCTCGTGCCGGCAGCGTCCCGCCTGAGAAGGCTGGAGTGCTTCGTCAGCCCACGCTACCAGACATCAGTTGGGCTGAAGACAAGCCGTCGCTGCTGAGGTCTAACACGCAAGCTTCGACTTTCTCTGACGCGGCTCCTTTAGTTGGAAACGCTGCCACCATGGGTTATAGTCCTCTCGACCGCAATCCTTCCCCTGCTCCCCCGATGATACCAGGGATGCCACCCACTTCTGCTCCGTCCGTTCCACGGGCCTATACACCGGCCTCGAGCGCTCAGAGTCGCTATACTCCTGGACCGTCACCCGCTGAAGGACCAGGCCGCAGGACACCGAGTGCAGGATACCGAAGCGCAGGTGAAGGATATTCCATGCCACCCCAGCCTCCTCCCTCGTCCATGGGCCAGCGCACTTCAGGGAGTCGAACTCCGGGGCCCCCGCCTTCGACTCGAGCTTACAGCCCCCCGACTATTCCACCTGATCGATCATTCTCTACCAGCACAACAGGGGGAAGCGAATATCCCAACAGAACATTTAGCCCAGTCAGTAATAGTGGCCCCTCCCAATCACAAGGGAATGGTGGCTATGTTGCATTCAACCCAGGGATGCATTCCCAAACACCCAGCCCAGATACTCAGCAACCGAATTCGCCTACATACCGCAATTTCTCTCGACCCCCTCCTTATTCGGCGAATCAATATGGCGGCCCTCCACCTCCCAGTCGTGCATATACGCCGCACAATGGTACACCACAACCGCAGCCTCCTTCACGTTACGACAATTATTATTAGCATTGGCAGGCGGTGCCACACCTGCTCCTTTCCGGTGTGCAACTCACGTAGCTTGCTAAGCGCTGGACGCTTGGATATGTTCTATTTATCAGTCTGGGCGTGAAATCTCTCAGATTGGAAGTGTGATCTCCGCATCTTTACCACAGTCCAGTGTGATATCTCGAAGCAAATACACGATAACACATCAGGACGCACTTGCGATGGATCACATTTTGAATTTATTTATTTACTTACCTTTTTTTTTTTACGACGTGAAACGGAAGAGCTGGCTCTTACTATCTTCTGCGGTTTACGTTACGACTTGGGGAGTTTCTGTCGTACCATGATGAGCGGACATGTTTGGAGACTTTCTTTCAGATACTACAATACCCCCTTTAAGTTAATACCCGACATTCGTTTTCTTTTTCTTTTCCCGCCGTGTGCATTCGTATCACCGTTTACCATCTTCTGCTCTGTCTTCTACAGTCCTGTAATGGATATTAAATCATCCTTTTCTTCGCCCTATTCATCCGCGCTTGTTAGTCGGGTAGATGGGATCATGCAAAAATAATCGATCCAGCTGGGCGTTTCGAGGCAAAACTGGCGTCAGTGGTGCTGTTCTCGTTGCGGCGTCTTGTCTTGTCTCAGAAGAATTCAATGCATAGATCCCTTTTTTTTTTCTTGTTGATGAGGTAGTTCTGGCGGGGAAGTATAGGGGTTGTGCTAGCTACCTAAGTTTTAAACAGTTGTCTGTGTGTACAGTACAGGCAGGCAGGCAATCGGTCAATCTCTCCAGAAATAGAGATTATGTTTGTTTGCAGATTTTGTTCCTCAAACGTAGCAGACATCGCGCAAACAGTTCTGCGATTGGTCACTCGACAGACCGTATTGAAATGACCACGCTCGTCTTCGAGCTGCAGATCAAGCTCCGACGCTTAGAGCAATCAAATGCTTTTATTTTGGCTTTGGGGTGTTGCAGTTCCTGTAGGCACTATTTTTGAATGATGGGCCTGCACCGCCCCAGGCTTGTCTATGCTCTTTGCATTCTTTTCCTTATCCTATATTGTTGACGTCAATCAAGGCCCAGCCTTTGATGGTTCTGTTGTATGTAGATTAGGTATTCTGCAGTGTACAGGGTATGTACTGTACAACAGGACCTGGCGCCTGGAAATCGTGTAACAAGCAGGTTTTGTAATTTGCATAATAATCCAAAGAGCTGGCCAGTTGTTGCACTGTCCAAGCCTCTGTGCAGCAGAGATAAGCAGATGGTACATGGTTATCGTTGCACGAAGCATGGTCGTTGTGATGAAAGGGCCACAAAAGCGATGTGGGCCGTTCATTATTAGCTTTGATCAGGCCAACTAAACCAAAACTCCGCAGAGACGTCTTAAACTACGGTAGCCCGCCTTGGGACGCGGGAGTCCCGCCAACTGCTTGGCTAAGCCCCGAGACTCCGACACCTCATTCCTAAACTCCGCGACGCCCCTTCGAACGCCTCGTACATACTGGAGCTGGCGGTGTTTCTTTCTGCTGACGGGGATGGCGCAGACCTTTTCCGCAGACATCGTGACCTGATCGGAAAGGTATATTTCCAGCTAGCTCCCCAGCTTCTTCTTCGGGGATGACCCCTTCTTCGCCTTCTTCATTCACGCAGAAGAATTGCGAAGAGAGTCGGAGATCGAGGCCGCTTCCCCCACAGCTCGACCTCGAGCAAGATCTCGAATCCACGTCTACCCGCGACCGCGATTCCCTTCCGTTTGATATCATCGATGGTTCTTGTTGTTGTAATGGTCCGGTGATGGATGGACCAGGGCCGGCGATGGAGAAGATTACTGCGACGGGACGCCGCCCTGACCTCGACGAGGGGACACTCGGTAATGCGGAATTCAGCCCGGATACAGATACCGAGGGCCTGTCTGTGCGGAAAACCCGTCGGCGCTCTAGATCGGCGCTTGCGGACCTCGGGGCGCGCCTGAATACTGCTGCTGGAGCGATGCCGGTGCCGGCGCGCAAGGATAAACTACCCCACGATCTGAATGGCGATCATCGAGAGAGAGATTCTGAGAACGCCGCTTCTGTGTCGGATATTACTTCGGGAGATTATAATGGAGAGGTCGATGGGATAGGAGCACATCACAATGCTGCGGAAGGGGGTGATGGGATCCCCGACCAGCACGCTGGTGTGAATGGTGAAAGCAACGGTGCGCCGTCTATATATACATCGAAACAGGGCCGCGGAGTAAACCAGGATCATTCTCAAGGACTCGGAATAGATATAGATGGGGCCGCGCCAGATGATACTGCTGAGGAGAGAGCGAATGGCGTTACGTTGAGCGGACCTCCGAAGGAATTGTCTCCACGGCGAGGTCGGGACAAGGAGAAGATCCTCAAGCTGTCGCCGGTAAAGATGCAGGAGCTCATGTCTTCGCCCGAATCGATCCAGTTTCGTAAGTTACCCTTGGAACAGTCCGAGGGGAAAACGATGCCGCTGGGAGATAATCTTTCGTTGCTCCCACGGACGGCACTGGATGGACCAGAGGAACGGGATGTCTTGGATAAGTCCCCAGGCGAAATGAAGACACCTAACGGTTCCGCCGCGAAGATGAGAAGGAAGGAGAAAGACATCCATCTCGATGACCCTCCCGAGTTCCTGGGTCCCCTTGAACAGACTCCGTCGTCCGCATCACTTCGACCTCGCCCACAGGCATCCCGAACCGTATCGACTCCCAGCTCTGCACGCCGGCTCAAGTCCTCCGTCAGCCATGAACATCTGTCTCACACTTGGTCGTCTCGATCGAAGCAGGAGCGGCCATTTCCGCATCGTATTGATATCGACCCAAAGACCACCCTCCACCCCTCCAAAATCGTTGATCCAACCCCGTCCCCGATGCCGCAGTCCATCCCTCTGCCACCTCTGTCAATACCTACGTACCTGCAGCTCGAGCTATCTTCCAGCCGGCCATCGCCTCTATATATTCACCGTTCTGCTACCTGCGATTTTCCTTACGAGTCGTCCCGCGTAAAAATGGAGAGGCTGCAAAATTTCTTTATGCTCCCGGCGGCTCTGGAACAGGTGCTTTTGTTCGGCACTCTGACGTGTCTTGATGCGTGGCTATATTCTTTTACGATACTTCCTCTGCGTTTTGTGAAGGCGCTATACATCTTGTTTCGATCATGGATGATAAATCTTGGCGTTGAGATTCGGTTTATTTCTGGCTTTATTGTCAAAGGTATCGGACGAGTCTGGCGGAGGAGAAAGATCTCCGCTGGGACTTCGCCCGAGCAAAGAGGAGCGGAGGAGACGTCTGGGGAGAGAACTGCAAGCGGCTCTTTTGCGAAGAATGATGCGTCCATACATGATCGAGATGCAAGAACAAGGGCCCCCATTTCCCAGTCCGAGGGTGGGAGGCGATCCCGGCGTTCCGTGAGTCACAGGCATCGCAGACAGAGGTCCATCCCGTCTGCTTTGCTCCCGGACGACAAAGCAGATATTCTGAAGGGATTGCTCATGATAGCCACCTGCGGTGTTCTCATGCGCTTTGATGCAAGCAGGATGTACCACTGGATCCGGGGCCAGGCGGCCATCAAGCTCTATGTTATCTACAACGTTCTGGAGGTCAGCGACCGTCTCTTTGCCGCGCTCGGGCAGGATGTTCTTGAATGCCTCTTTTCGCGTGAGGCGCTGGAGCGGAAACCGGATGGACGAAGCAAGGTCTTCCGTCCGTTCTGGCTGTTCATCATCGCGCTTATCTACACCGTCATCCACGCGATGTCGCTCTTCTATCAGGTCATGACGCTGAACGTGGCTGTGAATTCCTATTCGAACGCTCTGATCACTCTCCTTCTCTCTAACCAGTTCGTCGAGATCAAGTCGACGGTTTTCAAGAAGTTCGAAAAGGAGAATCTCTTCCAGCTCACGTGCGCCGACGTCGTGGAACGATTCCAACTCTGGTTGATGCTCATCATTATCGGCTCGCGAAACATTGTCGAGACCGGCGTGTTCAGTTTCTGGGGCAGCCTGGGCTCTAGCTTCTCCAGCAGTCCCTCTGCAAGCACGAATAGCACGCCGCTCTCGACTCCTCCCCGGACTGCATCCTCCATCCTTCCGCAGTCTTTCACACTCTTTCCATCCTCCTTATTCGCCTCTCTCAGCAGCGCGAACTCGGTCCTCCCGACGATAGGTCAAGTGCTCGGGCCGTTCCTCGTCGTCTTGGGCTCCGAGATGGTTGTTGATTGGTTGAAGCATGCCTACATCAACAAGTTCAACAACACTCGGCCGGCGATCTACGGACGTTTCCTCGACGTCTTGGCCAAGGACTACTACACCAACGCGTTCGCTGACCAGAACCTGACCCGTCGGTTGGGTCTGCCTGTGATTCCCCTTTCCTGTCTCTTCTTCCGTGTCTCTGTGCAGACATATCACATGTTTCTTACCGCATGGCTACCGCAGCCTCCTTCGCCTCCGCCAAACACAACCTCCCTCTCCTCGATACACAGGCACTATGCACCCTCGCCGTCTCCATCGTCTCCTCCCCTAACACTCAAATCCGCCATTCCATATTCTGTCAATCACATCAAGTCCTTCCTCAATTCCGTCGTCGCCAACGCCACACCCTCCCCCGCAAGATCCGTCGCCGTCTTCACCGTCATCTTCCTCGTGACGGGATACATCATGCTCCTCCTGTTCAAACTCGTTCTGGGAATCGTCCTTCTCTCGTACGCGCGTGCCCGGTACAAGGCGATGAAGATCCGCGAACAGGAAGAGCTCCAGAATAAATCCGCAAACGGATCAGCCACCGCACTGTTACAGTCACAGCCATCACAGAAGCCTTCTTCCTCCTCCTCGACCTCGACCTCTCGCGGGACGACTGAGCACCACATCGTAGAAGGCAGCAGACGCGTGGGCGGCTGGGGCGTCGTCGAGGTGGACGACGACAAGAGGCGATGGATCTACGCGGACGATCCGGAGGGGCTGAGGAAGTTGAAGGAGAAGGAGGAGCGGGAGAAGTCGGGTAAGGATGGAGGTGTTAATATCGAGGGGGTGAGGAGGTACGAGATGGTTGCGAAGAGGATATGGTGAGCCTTTCTCTTTTCTCTTGCATGTAATATTCTTGCATGGAAGGCCCTTGTGTACTGTCTGCCTGTCTACTGTATAGATGATATGTTCTAATATAGTGTAATTTAAGTAAGTATGTATGTATGTACATATGAAACCGGATTCTGTCTACATGAGATCGTCGAACCACTGCCTACTCCGTTTTACAAAATGTCAACATGAAATGGTCACGAAGCACTCTAGAATTTCAAGGATTTCAGATCATTTGGTAGCTTGGCTATCTATCAGGATTGAAAAGAACGGAGATCTTATTTCTAGTTTGTATATTCCTCCTGTCATTTGTTGTTGTTGTTGTTGTTGTTGAGCTGTTTTGGTTAGATACCCTGGCGTGTTACCAGCGTGCGGAGGAGCCGGGGTGCATTGCATTGCATGTACAGTACAGGGATTAGGTGGCTGGTCCCTCTTTATGTTTATCCCTGTTAGTTGTTGTGTCTTTCTATCCGTGCATAACTCATACGTTCCTTTCCCCGCCAAATACACTCGAAATACTGTCAGGATGATTCATGTATTTCTAAGGATTAAAGAGTCCCTTAAGAGGATGGGTGGTGGGAGCTCTGCACTGTGGGGTTCTTTTGCAGATGTGGAATATTCATTCCTAATATTCCTTCTTCGGCGGAGGTAACCTTGCTACGGCCTTATTGACCCCTTCCGGAAGCTGAGACAATCGAACCCGAACGCCCTTGATTTCTTGGCTAGAATCCACTCTGCCCCCAACTCCGCGGGTGTGGCTTCATTATGTGGAGATACTACTGCCAACCTTGCCCGCACACGTCAACACTTTGTTGTTGTCTCCACGTCTAGCGCCGGGCATATGATCATTGATCATGAAAATGTTTCGTTTGCCGATATGCCGAGTACAGCGGTTCCAGCGTCGGGCAACGGCACGGACGGGCCGACTTGAAGGTTGACGCTCTCTCAGTCTGGTTCATGGCCATGCCAAGGTCGGGATCTAAATACAGGTACTCCAAGGAAACCTCCCCTGCATTGAGGACATGAAATAAAATAAGCAATAACAGATATCAGGAATAATCATCAATTGCAAAACAGGATCCTGTGAACCTGTTCAGGGGGTTATGGAGGAGACGAACCGCCCAGGTTTATGCGTCCCCCCCTTCACAAATGCATAAAGCATTCACAAGATCTGATATGCAGCGGGATCTGCAAGTGAAAACCCCGACCTTGCAGCAACGGTCTGGGTCCCGTCTCCACACTTCTGCAACCTTATTTGCCATCCCGTCGACATCAGCCCGACAGGCACGAATGACATATGACCTAGGCACGGAAGTTACTATTCTTCACAGTTTCTCCACCTGATGATGCGGTGTGAAAACGTTGTGAAGGATTGGTTGGCTCCAATGACGAGGCAAGAAGGCTGAGCCTTCTTGCCGCTTCTTCACTATGCTCTGTGTACACCGTACTTCGGCACGCCTTTCCGGATTCGTTCCCAATGTCTTCCACCATGTTGCTGGTCAGCGCGCCCCAGGGCCCCGGCAGTCGGGTGGTCGGGGGCAGCATGTTGGGGAGGGGGGATCTCAGACAAGTATATATACGACGGCACTTGAGACTCGATTGAGCGTTCGTCCTTCTGGCAAGTCGTCTGGATTTCATCTGGATTTCTGAGCAAGAGCATATATTATCAAACAAAATGGGCCAAGCAGCAAGGGAGGAGATTTATCCACTGAAGAGGGACAAGGAGGAGTCTGCTCGGTAGGTATCATAGCATGGGTATACTCTACAGCACTCTGTTCATACCTATTTACCTCTGTTCAACTTATGGAACTCTGTTTATCTCTGTCACGTTTGGTAAGATACTAATACCACTGCAGACTCAACGACCAACATGCCTTCCTGGTGGACCTGTTTGGAGGGAATCAAATCCATCCCTCGATACCCAAAGACCGCCTATTCGACATTGCTGACATCGCTACGGGAACTGGGTAAGTCGCGTCGCAGACAATCTTACTTCAGCCATTAAAACAACAACATCCCGCTGATCGATCTATACATAGAATCTGGCTCCAGGACGTCTCCAAGCTGCTGAAAGATGTCCCCGCAGACCGACCACGATACTACCATGGCTTCGACATCTCCGCGGAGCAGTTCCCCTCCGATCCTGGCGAACTCCACTTTTCGATTCAGGACGTCCTGAAGCCGTTTCCGCCGGAGCATCTGAACCGGTATGACCTGGTCCATGTTCGATTGTTGGTCGGGGCCCTCAGGGAGGAGGAGTTTAAGGAAGTTGTTGCCAATGTGGCGACGCTGTTGAGTAAGAAAAACCCCCATAACATACCACCTAGCACATATAATTTTCCGAGGGAAAACAGAAGATTGCTAAAGCAGCCCCTAACTCTGTAAAACAGAACCCGGCGGCTACCTCCAATGGGACGAGATCGACTCGAGCACCCTCATCATCGACCCCAACAGGGACAAACACCCCACCCTCACCGTGCTCGGCCAGCTCATGCTCGACTTCATGAAGAAGTCCGGGTGCACGCTCTGCGCCCCCGCGCGCGTCCTCGAGGGCTGCCAGGCCGCCGGCCTGTCCGACGTCACCCGCCACGACTACCACACCGACGACCGGCCGGAGCTGCGCGACCGCACGCGCGCCTGGCTGCGCCGGGTGTTCCAGGTGCTGCTGCCGGTCGGCTTGGTGCGTACGGGGCGGGAGACGGACATGCAGACGGCGGAGAAGAAGGCGGAGGAGATGATCAAAGAGGTCGATGGGGATTTTGCGGCGGGGCATGTGCTCAATGTGCGGTTGGGGGTGGTGGTTGCGCGGAAGCCGCTGTAGGCTGTGGCCTGGCTACCTCCCTTAGCTAGCTAGCTAACTGATGGGGATGGTGTGCATACGTAGATCATGGCTTTGCGTTTGAGGGAGAGAAGATTGGGTAGTACATAATATAAATATCAATCAACGATGCTTATTCGCTCTGGATTATTCTCAATGTTACTTATCCTGATTAAATCCACATGAAAATTCGCCCGGAGAAACAAAACCTCGAAAGTGATGCATCAGATCTAGCGTGTCTCAACCTGATCATTAAATACTCGTACTGCTGAACCTTAACAGAGAGATCCAAGAGCTCATCAGAGAAAGAAAACCAGTCAAAAAGAAATGGAATCAAATGCAGAACAAGTCATGTGACAGATACATCGATCTACTGCTCTTCTCGATTCGACTTATATATTCCCATGCAAAGGAAGATGCAGGATTGTTCATAGATGCAAAAAAAAAAAGAAAGCGTGATGCATCTTATCATCCGAACTATTACTATTTATTTATTTACTACGCCGAACTCCCATTCCATTCTATCATGAGACTCGCTCACTCACTAACTGATTAAATGACTCGTTCATTCATTCACTTGCACTTGCACTCCCACTTCTTCCACTTTCCCCTCCACCATTACTGCTGCTACCAGCACCAGTCGTCGCAGCAGCCTTCCGCGGCAACTCCGCAAACACGAACCGGAAGATCTCACGGCTCTTGTACAGGTTCTCGACGCGCAGCCGCTCGTTGGCCAGGTGCGCGTGATCGCTCGCCTGCCCGCACGGCAGGTGCGCCGCGGGCGCGGAGAACTCCTTCTCCAGGAAGCGGAGCATGGGGATGGAGCCGCCCTCGCGGATGTAGATGGGTTTGATGGGGGAGGGGCGGCGCGGAGCAGTCTGGGCGTTGTTGGCTGTTTGGTGGGAGATGGAGGGTTGAGAAGTGGTAGTAGGGGACGCGCGCTGGGTAGAATTGGATGAAGGAGGAATGTTGTTGTTGGAGCTGTTGGCGAGGGTCGAGGACGTTGGGATCGTGGCGCTCGTGGCGGATTGCTTCCTTGCGGCGAGTCTGCGCGCGGAGGAAGAGGTGGCGGAGGAGATGATGCGGTCGATGTGCGATGCGATGCTCTCGGAGGATTCGGTGCGGAGGAGCTGATGGCCGTTGCCAGATCGTCCGCTAGTGGAAGAGTCTTGTTCCGGTGGTGGGTAGTTGTGCTTCTTGCTGTCGGTGTCTGGGCTCCATGCCGCGGTGATGGCCTCGGCGAGGGTCTCGAAGATCTCGTTGTCCGGGTCCCCGAGCCAGGGGTCGGATTTGCCGGTGATCTCGACCGTGAGCTCGTTCTGCGAGTCCAGCAGCGCGAACTGTTCCTGCGCGTAGGCGGTCAGCTGCGCGGCCACCTCGTCCGCGGTCTGATTAGGGACGATGCGGATCGAGAGCGTCGCTTTGGCTTTGCGCGAGATGGTCGTCGTCACGCTCTTGCTGCCGGGGACCTCGACGGAGTGGATGGTCAGCGAGGGCTCGCGCCACCGGAACATCAGTGAATTGGTGAAAGCCTCGCTGTCTGGGATCTCCGGGTGGTGTGGCAGGAGAGCTTCGGCGATCGCATCGTACCGCAGCTTTTCGATCTCGGTCAGCCGCAGGACGGGATCGTAAAAGCCGGGGATGTTGATGTGACCCTTGGGTCCGACGAGCGTGGCAAGAAGCAAGGAGAGGTCTTTCAGCGGCTCATCCAACAGGGCACTGCCGTCGATACCGCTGTGAAGGTCGGGATGATCGCTCGTCACCACCAGATTGGCGTGGACGACGCCACGAAGTCCGTAGGTCAGGCATGGAATGTGGTCATCCAGCCAGTAACTATTAGCCAGCAGCACCCAATCGACATCTCCGATGAGTGCCTTGTTCTTTCGAACCGTCTCTTCGAATCCTTGCGAGCCCGATTCCTCCTCTCCCTCGATCAGAAAGACGACATCACAGCCAAGCTCCTTCTTTCGAGCGAGATCAGCCGCTGCGTACAGCGCCGCAAGGACCGGGCCTTTATTGTCGGAAACACCGCGTCCATACAGAAATCCGTCGATAGAAGTCAGCTGGAACGGATCCGTCTTCCACTTCGGCCGATTCGTGTCTGCACCAACCACGTCGTAATGGCCGTAGAACAGTATGGTCCTGCGGACTGCATAGGGTGAATTGGCGTTGAATCTCGCATAGACGATAGGATTCGTAGTTTCGCCAGTGGTCAAGAGCTTAGTTTTGGCGCCTAGGTAGTTGCAGTGGCGGCGGAGGAATGCTGCGCCTTGGTGGCACTCGCCTGCGAACTTGGGGCTTGATGATATCGTCTTGAAAGATACAAATTTAGCCAGACTATTGACCATCTCATCTGTGAAATGTCAGTTTCGCATGTCATGGGGTCATGTATGGGCTGGCAGCTCCGTACCGTTGCCGATCGGCGGGATGTCTCCCTCGTCGACAGGATGCTCTGTTGTCAAGTCCCAGATGGCAACCGAATTGTCATTTCCTCCAGTTGCGTAGATCCGCCTATCCTGGACTACGCCAGCTGCGGAAGCCAGCATCGTGCCCTCGTGGGCAACCCAGGACCCGATCTCTTCGAACCTCGAATTGAATTTCTGGGAACGGGTGATTAGCAACATTAAAAATCTCCGATGGGGACCAACATACCTTGACAACTCCGTTGGAGTCACCGCTGATGGCAATGCCCTTGATGATATCAATAGCCCACAAATCTCCGGTGTGCTTCGTGATCCGCTTCACCAGTTGATGCGACTCCAAGTTCCAGATATTCAGAGCGCCGCCGGCAAGACCGCAGTAGAGCAAAGAGCCCTCCACAGCAATAGACAGCACAGAATCACTGCCATTCTGGAGCTTAGCCATCTGCACCGGTGCACCATCCGTTCCCTGTCCTATACGCCACCATTTGACGGATCCATCCCCAGAGCCTGTCAGCAGTACCTCTTCCGAGGGCGAAGATTCAACAAGACCACGGACAAGGAGCATGGAGTACACATATCCATGGTGGGCAAACAGCTTGTGCTGGTCGCGCCTGAAGGTTAATGCCCGGCCACCATGTGTGACTGGATGGGACCCTCCAGGGCTCGAATCGGGACGGGGAGTGACGGTACCGCCCGGGCCCCGAGAATCAAAGAACCGATGAGTTCTGTTAGAAGGGTGCGTTGCTGAAGCCAGCTGAGGGCTGGCTTCAATCTTCGACAAATCACACCACTGCTAGATGTTAGAACTGAGGTGCTGGTCCGGCTTGAAGTAGAAGGGCGGTACCTGAATGCTGGTATTTTGACAGCCGCAATAGATGGTCTTCAAACTCGACGAGAAGACCACTGCGAAGATATCACCAACATCGTGGTGGGAGTATATCGAGTAGAGCCTTTCAAAGGTCCTGGTAGACCAGACCTAGGCATGCTGGTCAACCTGGGATCGAGCCTGTGGACGGGAGGATGATGGGACACGACGTACATTCACCACCGAATCCCCACCGCTGGAGAAGAGCAAGCTCTTATCCTCGGACAGATAGAGACCCAACACGCTCTCTTGATGCGCGTGCACAGAGAGCACAAGATCATACGTCTCCAGAGACCAAGCCTTAACCAGACAAAACGCCCGTCAGTCCGCGATGAGACAGCGATAGCCCAAGGCAGACTTCTCGAAAGAAAAGATACATGGAAGTACTCACCACTATGTCCCCTCCCTGCAGGCCGGCAAAGACACACTCGTCGTCCAGCGCCAGGGCCAAGACGGAGCGACTGGCCTTGACGCGGTGGCCGATGGCACACTCATTCTGCACGCTCGGCTGGGGATCAAACTCGGGGCGCTCGCGCTGATCGCTGTCCCACGCCTGCATCAGGTCGTCGACATCCGAATTTTCATCGGATTCCACTATATTCTCCATCGCGGCCAGGCAATGGCGCGGTTCTATTCAGCTTGGGCTCTTTTTTCTCTTTTGTCAAAGATCTTCTGCTACTGAATCTGCTCCTCTGCTTCTGCCACTGTCGACCTTCTTCCTCGGGAGATAGACATGCAGAGAGTGGAGCTCTGCGGTGATGCCATCGGTCCAGGCCATCCGATGCCCGCAAAAAAGCCCCTCGGGCAGTTCTGCTGCAACGGCGTGGTGGACGGACGATGATGGCTGCATTCCGTGGTTTTCGGGTGTGGCGGTGCGCCGGACGAGGTTTTGGAACGACAGCAGCAAAGACAGAGGAACAGCAAGCAGCACGGAAGAGACGGCGTTACTCACCACGCTTCATGTTCTTTTTCTTAGAATTCCAACAGCAAGCGGGCCTGTTGGTCGGGGAATTGGATTGTCAGCCTGCCTGGACCAGTGTGCCTGGGGTGTCAGCGACTGCGAGGGCGAGCTGTTTGGTGGCACAAAGGCCGGGTCGGCGCAGGAAGCTGTCTGGACGGAGCAGCTCGACAGTCTCCACCCTCCTGGGATCTGGAGACGCCGTTTCTTCCACGGGCGTTTCTGGTGCCAAAAAGGACAGCGTCGATATACTTGCCTTGGTTCCCAGCAGAGCCGTGCCAGCGGAGCGCTGTGGTCATGGTGATGGCCCGTCGCCTGAGTCATTCTCCGGAGCCCCTGCTAGGATGATGCCATCAGACACGAGAATGGTGAAAAATGGGAATTCGTGGAGCTTCCCCATGTTTTTCAGGTAGCTTCTCACCTGTCAAGCAATAATCTCTACGGCCCCGCTCTGTCGACAGGATATCCGATCCTAAAGGTCGATATTGGCTGCGAGGGCACAACGCATACCCAAGGGAGCGGATAGGAGCTTCACCAAGTCAGCAAGTTCCCTAGGTACAGAAGGCACTGTGCATTTGGGAAAAAGCGCTGCCTGCCTGTGGTCCTAAAGTCAAGGATACGATCGGTCTAGCGTACGGTGCTGGACTACAGGACAAAGAAAGATGAACCCTGAGCCAGTTTATCTACACCGCGTGGTTGCACGAATGAGATGGACAAGAAGCGACTAATGCAGCGAGCAGCAGACGCAGCAGCAAATGATCTTGCATCACGCGGCCATTTGAAGTGTCTATTTTCTGAGAGCAAATCCCTTTTTTATTTGCCTATTACAGAGGACAATGGGCGCAACCAGACACTGTGCCATGACAGCTATCGGAGATATACCAGCTGAGACAAGAAAAATGTTGCTTGTATCTGGAGAGGTGGCCGCTGTTACAGTCAGCGGCTTCTGGACCAAGATATGAGGCGGCAAGAAGCGACAGTCTGCACATACGGTACCTGACAGGCGGTGGGACGGTCTCCAGCAGCCCGTGGAAAACGAAACGGACCAGGGTCAGGCCCTGTTCATCGTGGAATCGAAACGTCTCCAAAGGGCAGCCTCGCGTTCTGTACGGAGTACCCCGTACGGACTCTGGAGACTCGGGAAGGCTCTGCTGGATGAAAGGGGCACTTCCTCCTCCACCTGGGGCCAGCAAGCATACCCTCTGACACATCATCGTCTGGCGGTGGACGCCCTGGACTCTCTCTATTTCTCCTGTTTCTTCGCCTGACGCGGCCAGCTGGCGAGCGCACCAGCCACAGTGGCGGGAGCGGGCAACCAGGGCGTCCCGTGCGCGCGGGCCGCCGGCTGCCGCGCCACGCGAGGTCACCGCTCGCCGTCCTGACATCAAATCACCGGCCTCATCGAATGCGGTTTCACGTCGTGTCGACAGAGCCCAGAGGGGCGCTTCACCATCCGCTGCGCCGGCCTCGTCCACCGTCCTCCCCAAGCAATCACGGTGCGACAACGAAGGTCTCCACCGATCGACGGCCCCGTTCTGCCCAAATGCCCTCGAGATCCTCGCGTTCTGTTATCGCCCTGCGGGCGGGCTGGGAAACACCGCGACTCCTGGTGAGACCCTCACCGGAACGCCATCCCGTTCGTTGCTTCGTCTTGTTCTGTCGCGCTCCTCCCAGCCCCCCTCGACGAGTCATACCTCCCGAGCGGAGCCTGACCGGGAGCCTTCAAATACTGCCTCCTACGTAGACACTCAACACTCAGTCTGACGCTTAAGTCCGACTCTCCCAAATGCATCGGCGGGCAACCCAGATTTCTCTTTGAGAGCTCGAGAAGAGAACGGGTTCGACTTGGTCGAAGCTCAGGACTCTCTTTACCTTCTTCAATCGGTTGACTCAGAAGACGTCCCTCTGTCCGTGCTCCGCCTTGATCTGCAGTAGACTCATCTGTACCGCTCTGGGACCTGATCTACCCCAGTTTCTTAAAATCGCGTCGCGAGAATCTCACGCGACTGACGGTCCGCCCGACGGCGTCTCCTGCGACGCCTGCGAAGTATTCGATCTTTGAGGGAACTGAATCTCGCCCTCAACCATGTCCCTGGCTCACCCCGGACACCCTCTGGGTCACACCATCGCCGTGGTCGATAAATCGGGCAAAGTCGTCAGCACGGTGAGTTTCGTTGAATATGACGGTAGAGATATTTTGTCTAACATTGCCAATTGGAATAGAGCAGGCATATATTTGGCGCCTTCTATCAGGCTAGAGATGCCTACCGTCAGCGCAAGGCCGAACTCCTGGCGGAAAAGAATGCCAAAATCGCGGAGAAGGAGGCGCTCCGGTCTATGCGAGCCCTCAACCTAGATGATTCACGCTCTTCCACGTCCAGAAGAAGACATCATTCAGGGAGGACTCATCGATCACGTTACGAGCAGGACTTGGCAAACCCCTCAACGGAGCTGACTCGCCGGCACACACACAACGATGTCGCAGTTAGAGACCCAAGGCCCGTGGTTAACCGCTCCAATACCGATGCGAACATCGACATGGACCTGGCATACGGGGAATGCCATGTCTCTGCGCTCGGCCCGCCCGCCCCTCCGCAGGAAAGCGACGAAGAGAAGCTCAACAGCTTGGTCGACAAGGCGAAGATGCTGCTCGAGGAGGCAGATTGCCTGCAGCACAGCGCGGCGGCCGCCATGGACCACCTACAGCAGCACCCGGATGCCATGGCTGCGGTTGCGCTGACCCTGGCGGAGATCAGCAACTTAGCCGCCAAGGTGGCACCTGGTGTCTTATCAGCTCTGAAGGCTAGCGCGCCCAGCATATGGGCACTGCTCGCCAGTCCGCAGTTCCTGATCGCTGCAGGTGTCGGCGTCGGCGTCACCGTCGTCATGTTCGGCGGGTACAAGATTGTCAAACAGCTTGTGACCCCAAAGCCAAAACCGGCGATTGAGAACGGAAGCGCCAATGACAATAACAAGACCGGTAACGATAACGTGGAGGAAATGATAGAGCTGAACCCCGAGTATCTGAACCGTGTCGAGGGTTGGCGTCGCGGCGTTGTCGACCCCGACGCCGGACCCGTCGATGGCGAATTCATCACCCGCACCGCGGCCACCATGTCCGGGCTTGACATTTCAACCGAGGGCATGCGCAAGGACCCGAGGTTCAAGCACCATTTCCGTGACGATGAGTCGAGAGCGTCTTCCCACCGATCCAGGCGTTCGCGCCTCTCCACTACATCGCACTCCAAGGAGAAGTCCAAGGCGGCTCCCGAGGCCGGCACCAAAGCGAGCTCGAAGGCAGACTCCAAAACCGGAAAGGAGCTTATCTCCGGTTTTAAGACCCCATTCAAGGTCTCGTCCAAGTCCGAGTCCAAGGCCGTCTCGAAGGCCCCCGAGAAGGAGGAGAAAAAGTCCAAGGACAAGTCCAGTGACAAGGACAAGTCCAGCGACAAGGATAAGAACAAGTCCAATGAGAAGGACAACAAGGACAAGGACAAGAACAAGTCCAACGACAAGGATAAGGACAAGGAGAGGAACAAGGACAAGGACAAGGACAAGGACAGCGAAAAGGATAAGGACAAAGACAAGGACAAGTCGCGCTCTAGCAAGTTGAGGCTGATGTTCACCTCTTCTTGATTGAGCCGACGTTATCTCTCTCTCATGACTATACGTCCCCTTTATGATTTTTTTGCTGTACTTTACGAGTCTGTCACCTTTTTCCAACCACATCCTTCTTCCATTTCGAGCTTGATCTCAGATTTCCAGCCCAGGTGGCACCAAGTATATACCACTATGACTATCGAGAATTGGGATGATTATGATTATTATGATGGAGTTAATTTTTTTATTCAGTTTTCGCTGCTATTATTATGTCTGGATGCCTGTGATTTCTTACGACCTTATGGAGTTTTCCTTCATTGTCCATGTACCTACATATGAAGACAAGATTTCTGTGAATGGAATCGTCCATATATCCTTCCTTTCTGTTTTCGGCCAGACGCTGCGCTGCCCTCAGCTTCATAGTACTGATCAAGGTAGATGGTAGACGGAGCAACGTTCTAGGCATAAGATGAGTAGAAACTTTTCAGAAACAGAATGTATTCATCATCATCATAAAGACGATTGGTGGAGAAGGGAAAGAAAAGGTATAGACCTCTCAGAACCAAATAAAAATAAAACGTCAAAAGAGCGGACTTTGGAAGAGAGAATCTCGATATTGTTGAATATTAATACTTACCTTGTACACAGATCGATTCTATTCTATACACATAGCACACACTGTAACTCCGGTATACCGTGCCCTTGGCTGTTATATATTTTATATCATACTAACCTTTCAAAATCCCTTAGATTTAGATAGTAGATTGCCAGAAGAATATTAAATGATAAAACTACAGGGATGATTAGTAATAGCTTATTTATATAAATAGACTTGACCTTTTTTTTTAAAAAAAAAAAAAAAAGAGGATAAATCATGACTTGATCGAGAGGAATTACATACCCCATTTGAACAATGCTACTTATATTATCAGAATGCCTGTGTATATTAGATATAGACGCAACAGTATTTGTGGCCCCGAAAGCTCTTATATTATTATCACTAACCGACTTCTAGATGATTTGCTAATCTATATATATAAGTCATAGAGGTCTATAACTTCAGGAATACCAAACAAGATGGAGAGATTATATCAACTATCTATATATATACTGTACACCGCCGAGCGAGAGATTTTACCCCATCGCGCTTCTCTGTACTGTACAACGGGGATAAGGATAGATAAACTGCCATATAAACAGACAGATGGATCCAGATCTGAATTATTATCGGGAAGTGACCCTGATGTAGAGGAATAAGCATGGAATGAAAACTGCATATATATATATATATATATATATATATATATTACAATCCGATCCTCTATGTACCCACGCACATAATACCCAGCCCGCAAATTGGCGCAATCGGACCCGACATACGGGTTCCATTCGTTAAACTAGTACTGTACATTCATCAGTCTGTCGGGCTTATTCTCAATCCCTCATCCACGAACGCAATTTCACGTCCAGAGAAGAAGAAGGGTGGCGGTGTGGAAGTGCTGAACTGGCATGAAAAGCAGAACGGACAGCTTCAAACGGACTCAAGATTAGTGATAACGAGGATATCTCGATAGGACGGAGGGGGTAAAGTCCAGTGGGCCAGAGAATATGCCCGGGGTTGGAACCCAAGTAGTAGCTTTTGAAAAGAGGGGCAACTTTCATAATGCCTGGAACACGGAGAAGTTGTTCAAGGTTAGGCGCCGGTATGAATTTCTGCAGAGTGGCAAAGGCCTTTTTCTTTTTCCTGCGTTCTACTATGTGTGCCGGGGTGCCCGGCTGGTATTATGAATTATTGACCGGGATAGTTAGAAATTGATAGGCATGTCTCACCAGGGTCAATCCGTCATCGATCCAAAGGAAGTTACTGGCCAATAGCCAATTACACCTCCTGAGCTGCCGCCGTACAAGGCCTTCCTCACGAGCTCCACTGTCCATGTATTATCATAGAAAGTCAAAGTGAATACTAATCAGTGCGTTATTCAATGGTGGATCGATTTCCGCGCTGATACCGTCACGGCCATTTTCCATCTTCGTATGCCTCCCCCACGTCTGCATGGTTGAACCAGGGAGTGTCCATATCCGAGGCCTCGTGGAACCGACCACAGATGTTGTCTAGGTCATTTTCTCCCATGCGGGCCTCTTTCACTGTCCGTCCGTACTCATCCATCCACACGAGTGACATCTCGCCAGACTCTGTAGTCTCTGCATCATGGACCCAGATAATCCCAGTTGCATATACAGGATGGATCAGTGATCTATGTATTCGTGATCCTCTTCCGGAGCAGATTCGCATTCCTCCTCAAGTGCTTTCTTTGTATCTTCAATATCCTGGTGGTACTCCTCAGGTCCTGTCGCACCGGGTCGACTGTCAACGACCTCAGGAATGCATGTAAGCAGCTCACGCCAATCACCGTAATTTCCATAGAGATCGTGATCATCAAGCACAAGATCAGAAACGTCATAATCATGATTACTGAGTGCAGTCGGCAGGAAGAGACAATCTTTCCCAGCTGAGTCCATGAGATTTTTCCCTCCTATGTAGTCAATCCGCAGCCATACACGACGACCACCTCGGGCAACTGCAGAAGCAACTCTGCGCTGGGCTGCGGATAATTGCCTGATTTGGCAGCTTCATGGTAAGGCTGAATGTGTCAGAGTGAGGGCTAATAATCTTGGGCATTCTTGCTATCTTACCCAGCGGCCACTAATTCCCATCTCTACATAGGTGCGCAAAAGCCGGTCGCGCTGGGCGGTAACGCTCTCACTCGAAGAGGCGTCCCATTTTTCCTAGGTAAGTAAAAAAGGTCAGTTGCTATATTGGAATGAAGAGGGAATGAGAGATGTCGCCCACAAGTAGGTAGATCTCGGACGCGAGTAGACGTGTGAAATCGGCCATGGTCGCTCAAGTGTCGAGCCACGAGCCCGACAGTTCACAGGAGCGAACGTACTGGACGTCCTGAGCGCGGGCTTTTTGTCTTCATACTTATTAGGCAGTTTCCTTGGCGTTGGTGCATAAAAGCCTTCTCTAAAACAGGCATTGCAGCCTAGCAGCTAGTGGTTGGTTAACCCCTGCAGCAATAATACTGGAGCAATGATTTTGTCCAATTCAGAGGAATAATAAAGTAATATATAATATCCAATCCTTTTTTTAACAAACAGATAGATAAGACAAAACACGTCGAGATAGCTTCCAATTGTATGACCTTCAAAATGAAAGAAAGAATTACTAGAATCGATTCACAATGGTCAAGCTAAATGAAGAAAAAAAAGTAAATTTCTACGTTAGACAGGTAACTCGGCACTAGGCACAGACCCCTAAGAGGTAAGTAAGTTAGGTGGATGGTTGAATACTTAGATGGATAGATAATTTCTCCGCCTCTTCTTCCCTTTATATAATCCAATGAACTTGGATATGTCATAACAAAATTTGTATTCGTGCAAATAACTGGCTGACTTAACTGACTGACCGACAGCATTTTCAGATCTATTATCTATAGTAGGCACCTCATCCACCTATTCTCGGGTCGACTTGCTAACTGTCTACCTCCTTATCTATGCAGACCAGTTATTAAGGTAAGTAGGTTCTATGGAGTGGTCATAGCATAATCCAGACCTGTCTAGTCCAGCCCCACTAACTACTGTCTGTCTATCTGGATGAACCGTTGACGAACATCTAGCTAGCTATCTGCATAGGTGGGTTTAGGTGCTAGGTATCTATCATGCGTCATAAGGGCCTGTCCTGTCCACGTGGGCTCACAGGACTCTATGCATATGATTAAATATGCAAAGCCGACAGGTCTGTGGCGAAGTCTCCATTTCAGCCTAAGCACGTGTGCTTTCAATGGATGGGAACCCAACCCGACAGGAGGGACCTCAGGAATCTCCGAAATGGTGGATCGCTTCCATGCTGCAGAGGACTATTAATATGGAGACGCATCGAGGAACAGTACCTGATGTGGGCTCTGCTTGTATGTATGTACATACTATATGGATTCAAGATTGACTCATTATTACCTACCTATGTATTCTCTACTTGCTATGCATGTGCAGTACATCCACGCGCAGGCAGCCTATCTACATACCAACCTTCATGATTCAAATACTACTGACTAATATACCACTAATGTGGGCAAAACTTTGCAAATCGCGTTAGATATAGATAAATGATTGATCAAGTAGCACATTATTGGCTTCAAAACCCCATAGAAACCATACTGCTCTTAGAGCAGATAAAGCAGACGTCAAAGCAGATCAAAATTAGGTACCTACGGAGTAGCTCGGTCTAGACGGGACGATGTCTCCTTAAGTATCACTTCTCAAGGCCTATCTTAGATTGTCTCTACCGGGCCAGAGAATAATACACCGGAAACAGCGATGTTCTACATACAGTCCACAATTCCCATCACAGTCCTGTACGTATCAAAGCTGCGCTTTCGATGGAAGCGCCGCACGATACGGAGGGTCGGCCCTTGATCTCCGGACAAACCTATTCCGCCGCTCCGTTTCCTTTGTTCCCCGTGGGGTCTCCACGCGGTGTGCTCCGCATACGCCGACTACCCCTCGCCAATCGCCTACCATTGATTATCTGCTTTCTCCTTTGTCCGTGCAAGCGAATCCAATGATTGATATCTTGCAATCTATCCGTGATATACTACTACGTGGGGCTCATTTTGTCTATCCGGAACAGACGGCACTCCATCTCAGGTCAACGCTGCACTGGCAGCCCCGGTCGGGGGAGGGGGGGGGTGGTTAACCCAATTCATCAGGCAGTTGGCTTGGTTGGCCGAAGTGATTACTGGATGAAGGGAAACGCAACTGATTGCTGTTTGAATGTATCATGGAGAAAAAAGTTGAGTCCGTGGGGCCGCCTCTAGAGGCGGGGTCATTGCCATATAACTCGATAAATCGATCGACATATAGATCTGATACTGTCAGGTGGATAGTTGTGCATATGGGCGGACGTGTCAGTATTATAAATTCCAACCTGGTCATTCCTTCTGACTCTTTGGGAGCTCTGCGATTCAAGAGGCGCGTTACACATCGATAGTCCAGGGCAGATCAGCCCTTTTGTTCTTTCCTTTGAGCAGCTTGTCAACTACTGCGAACATGATACCTACCAAGTTCGGAGATGTCTTCGCGCTGGTGCAACTCCAGCGCACGCTGGCTCAGTATGGGACCGCAAACATCGCCCTGACAATACTTGTGGCAGCGCTTGTCGTCCTGCTGATCGATTATGCATATATGGCCTATCTTCACTTTAAAATGGTGAGTTTCCAGATGCTGCTTTCCACTTACAAAAGGATCGCGACTCCTGCATGGAACCTGAATGCCGGCTGACATGGGTTGGTCACAGCCTCCCGGCCCGTTGCCTCTCCCTATCATTGGCAACACACACCTTCTCCCGGACAACAAGCCCTGGATCTACTTCGAACAGCTGTCCAAAGAGTACAAGACACCCCTCATCACATTCTGGATAGGCCGCAACCCGACGGTTTGGATCTGTGATGCATGGGCCGCCTCCGACCTGCTTGACAAGCGCGCCGCCATCTATGCGTCGCGGCCGCGGATGGTAGTCTTTGGGGAGCTGGGCTCGGGCCAGTCCAACCTTGTCACCATGTACTATGGCGAGCGCTGGCGGATACATCGAAAGCTGACGCATCAGGGTGTCGGCCTGCAGCAGGTGAGGAGCTACCGCGGCTTCCAAAACGATGAGAGCAAGATGATGGCGTATAGTCTGCTGTCTACACCTGAGGAGTACGTGAGCCATTTCGAGCGCTATGCGGCGAGTGTGGTGTCGATCATCGGGTTTGGGAGGCGGATCGCAAGCAATACAGATCCGATCGTCACGGAGGTGGTTGCTGTCATGCAACGTGCCGCGGATTTGAATGTGCCGGGAAAGAAGTTCCCAATGCTGATGGAGACTTTTCCAAGTGAGCAACCACCTCTGGAAAGGCAAAGATAGTACCTTTTCTGATCGCGCTGTATAGTTCTGGCAAAGTTCCCCAATCAAATCGCACCGTGGAAGCACGGGCTTGGAGGTGGACGAGGCCGCGGCAGGAGTTTCTTTTACGCCCTGGCGGAGGAGGCTGCAAACAACCCAAAGCAGCAGCAGTGCTACGCAAGGAAGCTGTTTGACGAAGCGCCCAAGTATAACCTGACTAAGGAAGAGATCGCGTCGCTGTCGGGCAATCTATTCGGAGCGGGTAGCGACACCTCTAGCTCGACCCTCATCACGTTCGTTCTTGCTTGCTGTGCTTTCCCGGAGACACTGCCAAAGGCTTGGGAGGAGCTTGATCGTGTGGTTGGACATAACCGCAGTCCCACTTTCGATGATGAGCCCAATCTGCCTTACGTTAAGGCGTTCATGAAGGAAGTGCTGCGCTGGCGGTCAGTGGCCATCATAGGCGGACAACCGCATGCGCCTATCCAGGACGACTACTACAAAGTATAATCCTGCCTGATCCGATCCTGTGTTGCGGAAAAGGTGCTGTACTGACTGTAAGCAGGGCTGGTTGATCCCCAAGAACACCTGGGTTCAAGGAAATGTCTGGGCCATCCATCATCACGAGCGCGAGTTCCCAGATCCAGATCGTTTCAATCCTGGGAGATTCATCAAGGGAAGTCCGTATAGCCGGCCCTTCCCAAACGAGCGAGGTTACATGACTTTTGGCTGGGGACGACGCGTGTGTAGCGGACAGGGCCTGGCAGAGCAGGGTACCTTTATCAGTATTGCCCGTCTGCTTTGGGCTTTCAAGATCGAGAAAGCCCTAGACGAGAACGGCAACGAGATTCCCGTCGACATATTTGATTTCACGTATGTTACCCGAGCCGTGCCTTATTATTTAGCTGGCTACTCCGTAGCGAGATCTCTGCGCTAACAGTGACAAAAGCAACGGACTCAACATGCGCCCGAACCCATTCAAGTGCCGATTCACGCCACGGAGTCCCACGATACGTGCCACATTAGAGAGAGAAGGCAAGCAGGCGCTGGCAGACCTTGCTCCCTATGAAGGCGAAACAAAATACCGGATGAGCCAGTTTTATCAAATGAAGAAATTGTCATAGGTGCGTTCCGGTCGCCCCTGGAAGAACACTTCTAAGGGGTGGATCCCGTCTATGGACTGCAGGCTGGCAAAATCTGGAGGTTCCATCATGGGGTGAGCACTTCGATTCTCGGGTGTACCCAATCCCGGGCGGTTGGAATTGGTGCCTGGTGGGAGAGAGACAGCCAGTCCGGATTCCTCCCAACAGACGATGTGGAGAAGCCGGAACACCCGCTGCGGATCCTCAGTGGGGAAATAAACGGACGGACCATATGTGGGAGAGAGAGCAGGCTGGACCTTGAAAGGCTATTTGACACTGTATGCGATGGACCGAGGCTGCCAAAGTTGCTATCTGAATGCATGTATGTACATAGAGACATACACGAAATCGATGGCCTCATGGATGGACGACTGACCGCCAGACGTCGTCCCATCAGATGACGGTTCTGTACGGAGAAACTCTGTACGGAGAACTGTGCCAGTGTGGCCAGGAGAATGCTCGGGGAGGAGCCTAACACCCTTGTACTCCGTAGAGGAGCACCCGGTAACCAATCCCGGTTGCACATAGAATAATCAGTGCGCAGAGAGGACAGGTGAGAGATGGAAAAAGAATCATGCTCCGAGAGAGAGAAGACAACAAGAGGGAAAGAAGATCGGCAAGGACGCTGCCGGGGTTTTGCCGTGCGGTCCACAGATCATCGACGACGACGACGCTGCGATCTCGGCATCGCGAGACAGCCAAAGACAAGCGCGGCACAGCTCGCACTCGCGAGTCAGTTGGACAAGATGGAGGCTGTAGAGAGGGAGGTCGAAGGAGAGGATGCCGCATCCCCGGCAGATGAAGGCGCGCCCACAGCCGGGCCTGGCTGCGGCTCCGAGCGTTGTTGCCGAGCTGCGGACCCAACCTTCCACTCACGTTCTAGGGCTTGTTCTCTGGGCCCTTCCAGAGCCTCAGAATACGGCATCCATGTGCTCAAAGAGCAGCTTGGATAGCATTATTCTGGTTCTTTGCTTCCTCCCCGGCGAACGTATTTGCCATCCATGAGCCCCGCACGGCTGGAGCGGCATCCGTTTCGCTGGCAGTACGCAGTACTGCATACTGCGTCTTCGGATCTGCTTTCCTGTCCGACGTGGTCCAGAGAATGCACGGCTTTGTGCTTGTCGCCGTTGCCATTGAATGGCGCACTTGTGGGGAGCTGTACATGTCTCTCAATAATGGGGCTGGTGCGGGCGACGCCATTGTCATGATGTCCGGTGTCTGCAGCTCTTCCCCGGGGTCAAGGCGCTGTGGATAAGATAAAGAGACAACCCCAAATCATAATCCTTTCCTGACGGACTCAATTGCCTGACGGACACAAGTTGACCTCTGCTAGAGGGTGCGCTGTCTGAGACTTTGAGACTCTGGAAGAGAAAACTAATTTCTGATTGACCTCTCCATTGCGTATTTGCAAGACCGTCACCATGAATCTGCCACAGGCGAAGACGCCTTTGAAGGTGGTCGTGGTCGGGTACGCTACCCCTAATGCGAATTCATCTGTCAAATATCGCAGAGGCCTTTACTGACGCGGTGTAGGGCAGGTATGGAGTGATGGCTCTCCATTGCGGAGGAGCGCATAGCTGACCTACTCCAGGGATCGGTGGTATGGCCGCAGCTCTGACGCTGGGTTTGCGCGGGCACCATGTGATTATCGTAGAAGCCGCGCCCAAGGTATGTTTGTTCCTCCGACTGATCCCTGTGCGACGACGGCAGGACGCAGTCGTACCGGTACTTGGTGATACATGCTAACGAGGCGCAATGCAGCTCGCAGAGGTCGGCGCCGGCATCCAGGTGTCACCCAACATGCTTAGATTACTCGAACGTGAGTGAACGTAGTTTCCAACGCAGCTAGCATAGCGAAGTCGTCCACTCACTCATGGGTACTACAGGATGGGGGGTTGCGGATTTGGTCCACGCCAAGGACGTCGCCCTTGAGCATATCCACGTCTTGCGGTGGGAAGACGGCAGCGTCCTGGGCACGATGCCAGTAAATAAGACGTTCGGACAGCAGGTCGTGATTCACCGCGCGGATCTGCATAACGCCCTGGTTGAGAGGGCACTTGCGCTGAAGAACGTGGAGCTACGGGTCAACTCGCTGGTTACGGACGTCCAGTTCGACCCGGCCTCAGTTACGCTCGCCGATGGCACCGTCGTATCCGGGGACGTGGTTCTCGCTGCAGATGGTATCAAGTCGGTCATCCGGGGCAAGCTTCTCGAGGACGAGTCCGTCAAGCCGGCTCCGGTGGGAGATGCTGTGTACCGCCTTATTCTTCCGCGCAGCTTAATGGTGAACGACCCAGAGCTAAAGAAGCTCATCGATGAGCCGCAAGCTACCCGCTGGATCGGGCCGGGCCGTCATGTCATTGCATACCCAGTTCGTAAGCACGAGCTGTACAACGTCGTCCTGACGCATCCGGACCGGGGCGGCGTTGATGAGTCGTGGACCACGAAGGGATCGAAGCAGAACATGATCAATGATTATCTCGGCTGGGATTCGCGGGTAAGGAAGATCATCGACCTTGTTGCGGACGACGAGATACTGGAATGGAAGCTGTGCTTGCACCCTCCCTTGAAGACGTGGATAAGGGGCTCTGTCGCGCTCCTGGGCGATGCATGCCACCCTATGCTGTAAGGGCATCCTGAATTTGAGATTGGAGTCCGTCTGTTCTCTTTCTGACGATATCCCAGTCCGTACGTCGCCCAAGGCGCGGCCCAAGCCGTTGAAGACGCCGCCGCCCTCGGCATCTTGCTTTCGACCATCTCGTCCAAACGCGAGATCCCTCTTGCCCTCCAGGCTTACGAGAAGTCTCGCAAGCACCGTGCGGAGACTGTGCAGCAGTCCGGAACGGACAACCGACACATACTGCACCTTCCCGACGGTCCGGAGCAGAGAGCTCGCGATGAACAGTTCCGTGCGGCGATGACCAGCGGAGCGAACCCAGACAAGTGGGCAGACCGCAAGACGCAGGAGTTCCTGTGGGGATGGGACGCTGAGGAGGCGGCCAGGGAAGCGTGGAATGGTGAGTTGAGTAGACTTTTGTTTCTCACTTTGACACTTCGCTCTCTAAATGGACAATCATGTGTAAAACAGATGGTGCTGACCAGGGCAAGAGCAGAAATCCAACGGGGTGAACTAAGGGTGAATGCAAGCCTATAGAAACAATTTCAGCCCCAAGACAATAACGATGTTACATGACTAGGTATGTATACTTACCCCTGTTTGCCATTGAGCCCGACAAAAAAAGCGACTAACTCAGAAATGTTGCTCTAGAACCGTGCCTGTAGATATACGTTGTTAACCATGCATTACATATACAGCACATGTGTACTCGACCAATCACCGCCTGTCAGACATGGCAGTGTATTGAGCGAGCGAACATGTGAATGAGTGAATGAATAAATTCTTCTTGTTTCATCTTCCCTGCAGACATTGTATCTTGCGATTTCAATAATCTTTTTTTTCCTTCCTTGTGCTTGTGTCGAGTCGAGTCGACTCGGGTCTTCTGTGTTGTCTTGCTCGCATGCATGAAAAGGAATACAATAGATTAAGATGGAGGCTATATGTATATACCTTAAAAGGTAAATACATACAGATATATTTCGGTTTAGAAAAATCCATCTCGAGCTCGGTAACCCTTTGAGTGTCAAATGCAGTTGGACCGTTTCTTTGTCTCCCTGATAGGGTTATGGAATGTCGAATCGTTTCTCTCTAATTGCACCGGAGAGAAAGAGGACCTCAGACGAGAAGTTATGAACGCACTGAGTTTAAAGTTCTATAGTTCCAGGTGACGAATTGGCCTCGCTGGAGAGGGACTTTACCCTTTGCTAGTGATGTGTGAAATGAGGAAATGTAGCAACTCTCTCTACCTAGTCGATGGCGCACCTTCATTGACTGGAGATCATTATTGATTCCCTGGACGGTGAGCCGGGCTTGAGCAATTACTGAACGAACAATGGAGAGGCCCCTATTACTCATCAGCACATTAGTTGAGATGGTATTACCATGTAGGAAAGAAAGCTATCCCTAGAAGCAAGATATGCCATCCGTATATTGAGTGATATTATTGCAGAAAACTGCGGGGAAGCTGAGCTTCTTGATGACTTTTGTCGGATGCTGAACGAGTCATGCTGTTACGAAAAGGTAAGTACACAGCATCAGATGCGGAAAGATTGATGATATCCTTCTAGTGGGGTGAAAAGGCCTTGAGTTTGATCTCCTTTAGATTAGCCAACGGATATTCCTGCGCTCATCATTGATCGATGCATTCTTGATTCGGGTGCCGTGTGGAATGACTGGAGCCAAAGTATCGAAGTTGATCACCTCATAGCCCTCTTTTTGATCAGACAGCTCATCGGATGCAAGAATCCGTTGTCAAACCAAATGAAGGCTGGTAGGGATCAGATCCATGAGAAAAAGGCACCTAGGTCGAGCCCACTGCAGTAGGTGGGGCAACCCTGCAGACAAGATCAATTGGGGAAGACCCTTGACGGTTGAGACAGGCGCAGAGATTTCTCTTCCAACATCATGGGAAAAAGGAACTGAATGCAGACAGCTGTTGAAGTTGGGAGAAAATACATATGTTCGAGAATGATGAAAAGTGCAAGTCGATTGCTGAAGGGAGGTCCAGATTAAAGCAGGTGCAAGGCTCCGTTTGGCGCGGGCTCTCCAGATGGACTCCATGCCTCCACACCCGGGGCGATAAAGCCTGATACGGCGATAACAGCTTAGCGGGCTGATCGTCCCGTCTACGTTAGTGGTATGGAGTAGATCATTAGACTTCCAGATTGGACTAGAAACATCGACATCACTCAAAGGCCTATTCTGATTACTCAGGAGATTTTCTATGAGGAGAGAAGATGCACGAAATGAAGGTAAACGACGGGAGTTGGCATCACGCCACGTCTCTCCGGTCCCTGCCGTTCCTTTTGAAACAGCCCGACGGTTTTCATGCAACGAGGATGTTGACATGCCCGCCGGAGAGACAACAAGTGAGGTCTCTCGGAGACTTTTGATAACACAGTCTTGGCCGGGTGGCGATCTCGTAAGCAGAACTCCACTACGGACACTCCGATGTGGCTTACCCGCTCTCCGGATCAGACAGAAAGTACGGAGACTCCGTAAGGTGCTCTGCATGGACAACCATCTACGTACTCTGTACGGTGCCTGCAGGAAGATCTCCCGTCAATGAGATTTTCTGAATAAGCGACCCAGTGGCCCTCGTTTGACGGGCGTGCAAACCACACGGCCGAGCGACGGCCGAGGTCAGGTCCCGTTGACCGCCTTCGACCCAAAAGAGGCAGCTCGCACATTATTAATCATCTCCATCTTTTCCCCCGACAGCGTCGTCCACTGGCCGTCGAGATCAGGTCCAACTTTGCCCCGAAGCAGCGTCAACGTGGCGCTGCAGGACCTTTAACCGCGGACCTTAATTTTTCTTGAACGGGGACCCAGGGACGGTGGGCGGCTTGACATCATGTGGGCAAGGCGGGAAAGGGGGCAGCATGCTCCCAGATTTCAAATCAAGGTGGAGCTTGCTTTCTCTCTTCGATGAGGTTCTCTTCTTTCCTTGCCTCCTTAAATAGTGCCGTCGAACCCCCAGCATCCTGCTGTCCAGTGTCCAGCGTCAATTGGAGCGTTGGGAGTCGTTTTTAGCTTGATTTATCTTACCCCTCATCTCCGCCATCACCATCCTCCAAGTTCCTTCCTCCAAGCACAACCAACCTCGAGTCCGACATGTCGCGCGCCCAGGTTCCCGATATCATCAACAAGCCTGCTCCAGGCATCTCCTACTTCACTCCGGCTCAGGAACCCCCAGCGGGAACTGCCGCAAACCCTCAGTCGGATGGCTCCAAGCCGCCAAAGCTGTTCCAGCCCCTCACTCTGAGAGGGGTCACCTTCCACAACCGCATCGGAGTAAGTGGGCGTACCTTCTCCCCCGGGTAATAGATCTGGGGATTATACGACATGGGCGCTGACATGATTTTGTCTGGTTTCTAGCTTTCGCCTCTTTGCCAGTACTCTGCTGAGGATGGCCACATGACCGACTGGCACCTGGCCCACCTGGGAGGCATCGCGCAGCGTGGACCGGGTTTTCTGATGGTCGAGGCCACTGCTGTCCTTCCCGAGGGACGCATTACCCCCCAGGACTGTGGTCTGTGGAAGGACTCTCAGATTGAGCCTCTGAGACGGGTGATCGAGTTCGTTCACAGCCAGGGCCAGATCATCGGTGTTCAGATTGCCCACGCTGGTCGCAAGGCAAGCACCGTTGCCCCATGGCTCTCGACCGGTGACATGGCCACGGAGCGTGCGGGTGGCTGGCCCGACAACGTCAAGGGCCCCAGCAACATCCCGTTCTCCGACCGCTTCCCTCTCCCGAAGGAGATGACGAAGCAGGACATCGAGGAGCTCAAGGAAGCCTGGGTTGCTGCCGTCAAGCGTGCCGTCAAGGCCGGTGCCGACTTCATTGAGATCCACAACGCCCACGGCTACCTCCTCTTCTCCTTCCTGTCCCCGGTCACCAACAAGCGGACCGACGAGTACGGTGGTAGCTTCGAGAACCGCATCCGCCTCTCCCTCGAAATCGCCGAGCTCACGCGCAAGGCCGTTCCCGACACCATGCCCGTCTTCCTGCGTGTCTCGGCCACCGAGTGGCTCGAGGAGAGCATGCCCGACGAGCCCAGCTGGCGCCTGGAGGACACCGTCAAGTTCGCCCAGATCCTCGCCGAGAAGGGTTACATCGACCTCATCGACATCAGCTCCGGCGGTAACCACCCGGCCCAGAAGATCAAGGCCGGCCCTGGCTTCCAGGCTCCCTTCGCCATCGCGGTCAAGAAGGCCGTCGGTGACAAGCTGGCCGTCAGCGCGGTCGGTTCCATCAACAGCGCCGTGTTGGCCAACAAGCTGCTGGAGGAGGATGGCCTGGACTACATCATGGTTGGCCGTGGCTTCCAGAAGAACCCTGGCCTGGTGTGGACCTTTGCGGAGGAGCTCAACACCGAGATTGCCATGGCGGGTCAGATCCGCTGGGGCTTCACGAGCCGTGCCGGTTCCGTCTACCTGAAGAAGCACGCTTAAACGATCCGAAGCCGGATCTGTAGACGGGTGTGGGGGTAGCGCATAAACGGCGTTTGTCCGTGAACAAGCACGACACGATTACGATTTTCTCTCTAGGGTATAGATAGAGAAGTGCTTACATAGAATTACGAGCCGGGATGTTACGGTCTGGATCCATGTCTGTCTATATAATAGAATATAGATAGATATAGATTTTATGCATGTACATACATATATCGAGCGTGAATGAAAATAAAGTCTACAATTTTCCGATTCGATCTTAAGTAGCAGAGATTGTTTTCGTGACTTCATAGACAGATACAAGATCAATAAGTAGTCCCTAATAGACATACCACAGAACTCAATTACCCTTTCCCGATATGCGCGTATGTACTCCATCAAAAGGCCCCTTGGGCCGCGGCACAGGCGAGGCGGAGCTGAGTCCGGGGGTGGCTGTACGTATGTACAGTACTGTGTACTTCATGTATCCATGATTCAGGCCACGCTGATGCAGGTATCCTCACCTCAGCTCGGTCAGAGCCGCCATGGCATCGCATGGTCCTTTTCAAGCTATGGACGGAAGGGCTCGAGGCACCTGGAAAACAGGTCTCGTGCCAGGCCACCCGCCATGGTCGCAAAAGCGTCAAACTGCCTGCTCGCCGCGCAGACACCGATACGATCGTTTCCTCCGTTGTGACTCGAATCATGCGATGCATTGTTGTCGAACAGATTCGGAGATCTCGGGGAGTGGAAGAGAGGAGACACTAATCGTGCCTTATGGGTCTGCAGCAGCTCAAGCAGAGCTACAGAGCTCCCAAAAAAAAACCGCTTGCCGTGCGAGCAGTGGAAAATTACCACCCATCTTCATAATATCCCACAGGAAGAATCGTGCGAGTACTATCGAATTTAGCCAATCACTGGTCTTTCAATTGCTGACTATTCGTTCTTTTTTGTAAACAGGATTTCTCGATTTGTCCGTGACTCCAACCTGGGCTGACCTGGGGCATGCATGTGCGGAATGGACGCCATGCCCTAGAGTATGGGCCTCTGGTTAATTGGGCGTCGATCTGAAGTCTGATCGATGCGGAGTCGGGGACGTGTGTTACACGATCTCGAAGATCCAACCACGGCCCGGAGACGGCTTGACAAAGTGACCCATCCCGCCCCGTTCGCACATTAATAATGCGAAACTTAGGCAACGCCGCCATCGTCTCGCCCGGAGGCGGGACTCTCCAAGATTTACCGTCCCCGAGCCCGATCAAACTATAGATCGGCCCCGGACGGTTCTACTCTCCGACCAAGGGAGCACGATGGTCGGCAGTTCTTTAAAAAGCCAGCCGATTCACATGCCCAAAACACGAGGTCAACGACCTAGGTACAGCACTCAAGAACGGCGGGCCGGAACGACAACGCAGCCCCGTCCGTGTGAAGCACCGGATATTAAATTAATCTTTCAGCCTATCAGTTTTGCAGTGATCCAGTCATTCTACCCCACACCATTCTGCGAACGCCCGTCGTGACGATCTTGCAACATATTGCCGCTCCTGTGACAAGCGAAACATTCAGCTTGTACTGGACCGAGTGGTAGGGAAAGATCGGTGGAACGCTTTAGTCCAAGATCTCCCAACTAGCTGGCGGACCTCGCTCAGGACCGACTAGCAACACGTTAATGAACTCGAAACCTCAGAAACACACAGAGCCACCTTGCAGGAATTCTTTGCTCGGTGATGTCCGTTCAAGAGCTATTAATTGATGCTCATCTGGAGAGCCACGCCATCCTTGTGTGAAGTCTCTCGAGTTACGACTTGCTGTGTTCTCCGTTTCTCATTATTATTACAGCCCCAAACCGGCATCATCTTTTCCCTATATTTATAATACGGAGAGGATCTCGTCTCTTATACTTGTGTTGTCTTCTTGGATAATCGAGTTTTTTTTTCTTTTATTCACAATGAGCACAACAACGGCACATTGGGGAACCATATCTGTCAGTGCGGCCGTGCTGCTGGTAGCACTCAAGCCCGAATATTCTTTGTTGAACTCCTATGTATGGACTGCAGTGGCCTTGTTCTCGTTTTTCACCCTGTTTAGAATCGTCTATGCTGCGGTCTTATACCCCAAGTACTTTACACCTCTGAAACACCTTCCAACTCCACCGGTAAGCTGAACTGAATTGGGCGTCATCTGTTGTCATGCACGTTGAGGCTGAACATGTTCTGACATCATCCAGGGACGACATTGGCTCAAAGGAAACACAGACTCAATTTTCCTGAACTCTCCGGCAGCTCGGGCTCGCATATGGATGGAGACAGTACCAAATAATGGGCTTATCCGGTACTATACGGTGGGAAACCTTGAGAGGGTGTTTGTAACGAGCCCCAATGCCTTGAGAGAGGTGCTGGTGCAGAAGGTCTATGACTTTCCTAAGCCAGACCTCGCCAAGATCCAACTCAGCCGTATTACTGGGACAGGTTTGCTCATTGCTGAGGGAGACGAACACAAGGTTTGCAATTACTCTGGCCTCTTTCGGACCTTCGTCAGCTTCTGACGGGTTTTTCCAGGCTCAACGCAAAAATCTTATGCCTGCGTTCTCCTACCGTCATATCAAAGACCTCTACCCCATTTTCTGGTCCAAGGGGGTGGAGATGGTGGGCATGATCGAAAACCATATCAAGGGCAACTCCGGAAAGAATGTGATCACGGTCGGTGACTGGGCGAGTCGGGCTACTCTGGATATCATCGGAGTGGCTGGGATGGATCAGGATTTCCACTCCCTTCGCGACCCGAGCAATAAGCTCAACGAGCAATATCGGCGGGCGCTTAAGGAGCCCTCGACTCTTATGAAATTAGTCACCTTACTCGGCTTATTCGTCGTGGACCTCCGACTCGTACTCAAGCTACCTCTCAAGCGGAATATTGAGATAAAAGCAGCGTCAGATTACATCCGAACCGTGGCGCGGCAGATCATCTGCCAGAAGAAAGAGAAGATGGAGAAGCAGAAGGACACAAATAACGACGTGGACATCATCTCCGTGGCCCTCAGAAGCGGCGGATTCTCCGAAGAGAACCTCGTCGACCAGATGATGACCTTCCTCGCCGCCGGCCACGAAACGACCTCGAGCGCTTTCCAATGGGCCATCTACGCCCTCTGCAAGCACCCCGAGATGCAGACCCGTCTGCGTGAAGAGATCCGCGCCAACCTGCCCCCCATCTCCAAAGAAGACCCGACTCCCGCCTCCGCCTCCGCCGTCGACGCCCTCCCCTACCTCAACGCCTTCTGCAACGAGGTCCTCCGCTACTACCCCCCGGTCCCCATCACCGTGCGCGAAGCCGCCCGCGACACCACCATCGTCGGTGCGCCCATCCCCAAGGGCACCATCCTCCTCCTCGCGCCCGAAGCGATCAACCACAGCCCGCAGTTCTGGGGCCGCGACGCCGACGAGTTCAACCCGGAGCGGTGGATGGGGCCCGGACGCGCCAACACCGGCGGCGCGGACAGCAATTACGCGTTCATGACCTTTATCCACGGGCCCCGGAGCTGTATCGGGCAGGGGTTCGCCAAGGCGGAGCTCGCGTGCCTGGTCGCCGTCACGGTGGGCAAGTTCCACGTGGAGCTGGAGGACCCTGATGCGCCTTTGGAGATGAAGAACAGGGTCACGGTGTCGCCGAGGGATGGGGTGCGCGCTAAATTTACGGCTTTGGAGGGGTGGTAGGGTCAGTTCCTGCGTTTTGTTTCCCTACATTATATATAGGAGCAAGTGTTGCATGCGGGCCGACTTGCCTGTTCAATTGCTGTGCTTACGAGTATAGCACCTGACCGGTTCAACTGGTCGTATTGTTCTGTATGTATATACAGTGAAGTTTACGCTTGAATTAACGAACGGTATGAGCATCTTCTAAAAGAGGCTTGAACAGAGTAGGAACAAGCGAACGTGACAGACCCCTGACTCCTTCTTTCTTGCCTCTCAGATTCAATATACTCAAACAACTGCATCAATCTTCTGTACCTGCTACACTACACAGTCACGAAACTACAAAACCCAATCTTTTCATTTCTTAAAAAACAGCAAATCACCATTCATCATCATCATCATCATTACAAGCAAAGCATTTAATTAATCAGACTCGAATCTACCGATAATACTCCTCCCTAAAAACCATAACCCGTTCCGTCTCCCCCTTCCTCCCCCCATCCACCTCCTCCATCCACGCCCGGAACATGCCCCCGCAATTAAAATCGAACACGACCTTGCCTTTCCGCAACCCTTCCTCACCCTTCTTCTCCCCTGCCGCATCCGCATCTGAATCGACATCAACCTCGACCTCGATCCCAATCATCCCACCAATCCCCTCGCCCGTCTTCCCCCACCGCTTCCCCGCGGACCGCTCCAGCTCGCCGCCCGGTCCGGCGACGGCGGTCACGGCCTCCGCGAGAGTTGGCGGGAAGGAGTCGGGGGAGGAGAAGCGCAGCATGGCAGCGACGGTGCGGGCGGCGTTGATGCGGAGGAAGGAGTCGCCGTTGCCGGTGCCGGAGAGGGCGATTGCGCGGCGGGTTGTTTTTGGTTTCTTCTTTTTCATGGGGATGGAGGAGGGTGGGTTCTTGTGATAATCATATGGGGGAGGGGATGGGGATGGGTGCTGCGCTATGGGGGTGTATGTGTATGGGGGAGGCGATTCAAGTGAAGGACGAAGGGGCAAGGGAAGACAGTCGCCTAGGAGGGAGCGGATGTCGCTGACGAGGCTTGACCAGGGGGTTGAGCTAGAGTGCAAAGCGGGATTCGAGTTTAGAGGTCCCATTGATCCGGACGGAGATGACTGCGGCCTGTATACCATCCTCACCCCCTCCGCGTCCGCAGCAACTGCATCTACCTCTGCCTCTCTCACGACCTCCCACGCCTCAGCCCAGAACCCTGCCCCGAGGGTAGGCGTATCCCCAACCCTACCGGGCTTCTTGTTCGTCATACCACCCGTGCTCGTCGCGACGGCCAGATTCCCCCACTGGTCGAGACAGACACAACCCACCGTGCCCTGGCTCATCGTGATCTCCTCCTCCTTTCCTTCGAGACCCCTCCGATGCTCCTCCCACCGTCTCTTCGTCCAGAACCACTCATCCGGCTTGAACTCCAGCCCCCACTCCCGCGCCAGCGTCTCCACGTACGGCCCGCTCAGCTGGCAGTGCATGTTGCCGCCATCGCCGTTGGGCTCGCCGTCCGCGTCGTACCCTGTCCGGAGGAGCAGCTCGCGCGCGAGCCGGATCGGGTTCCGCACGTTCTTCACCTGTATGACGCCCGCGCCGCGTTTTATCATCTCGTTGCCGGCCTCGCCGGGGTCCCGGACGGCGGAGGTGACCATGACGGAGGCTTCCATTTCGATCGTGCCCGCGGAGGTGAATACGCTGCCGCGTCCGCAGTTGAAGAGCTCGTCGTCTTCCATGAGGGAGACGGCGTGGACGGCGGCGTCGAGGGCGGTTGCGCCGTTGTTGAGCTGGGCGTAGGTGGAGCGGAGGTAGGAGAGGAGGGAGTCGTGGTAGCGGGCGTAGAGATCAGGAGGGAGGGTGGAGCGGCGGATGGCGCCCGCGCCACCGTGGAGGATCAGGGTAGGTTTGAATCTTGGACGAGGAGATGGCGGTGGTGGTGCTGCAGGCATCATGGATGAGATCATCTGTTGGAGTGCTGGCGGGGAGCAATGGTTAGCTCACGTTCACGAGCATAAATATTCTGAAAAAGGCTAAGAAGACTGCTTCACTAAATGGCAGTTGACATTCGTTGAAGTATTCACACTCATGAGAGTAAGCAAGTATCGCGCGACAAGCCGGGGTGTCAAGGAGGAGGAGTTATGATGATGAGATGCGGAGAACCCCGGTTGAGAGCTTTGCCCGTTGAGGAAGGTCGTGCGATTCGTGCATCCGCGACAACAGATTACACTGGAGCTCCCTAAGGTCAGTAGCGAAACATTGAGAATCTGTACATTAAATATGACATTACACCTGTTTATTCAATGTTAATGTACAGGAATTAGCACAGAGGCTCAGATCGTTTCTGTTGGAACCGGCCGAAACGGCTTCCCGGACTCAGGTCACCAGCGAAACGCCATGCAAAGGGCGCGGAATCCATAATCCAGTTATAAAGACAGTGCTCCAGAAACAGTTTTGGTGCAGGAATGGAAGCAAATATGGAAATGAGACCTCTATGCTATGCCTCCGAAAATGACCGCCCGGACCCAACGCCTGAGAAGAGAGAATGAAGATGAATGAGCGATGCAGACTTCCGGATGAGGGATTAGATCGTTCGAAGCTATATTTTCGCCGATCATGCCACGGCCTTCTCCCCCGATGGAGGTGGTGCAGGGAGCTGTAATCAAAGAACATGCGTCAGTAACTGTGGCGAAGATGGGAGGCAGAATGACTGGCGCATTCAGCGCGCGATGAAATGGTCAAACTCACATCTAATCTAGTGTTCTCAGCCATCATTCTCTGGAACCCGATCCCGACACCTTCGATAACGGCCAGGAAGACGGCGCACATAATGGCCGAATTCCTTGCGGCCTTCAGACCACCTCGAATCGCTAACGATCCGCCGGTGAAGAAACCGGCGAGAACTAGGTGAAGAGTCAGACATGATTGGCCACTTCACAGATGACGTCTCGTCCATTATGTCCCGGGGCTGTGTTGGGAAAAGGACGTACTGGCATTGTACGGGTCCTCCTTCTTCCGAATTCCCTTAATAGCACAGTCGAATGTTGAGAACATCCCACCCCAAACTCCGAAGTTACCCCCAAGGACAGGGGCTCGGGCCTTAATCGCTGTGATAGCTCCTATCCGTCTCTCGCCGTAGGGGCTGTTTCGAAAACCTTTAACGCCGTGCCAGACAGCGCTTCCGATAGCCTAAGATAAACAAGCACGTATTAGCACTCGATTTGGTTGACACCTCATGCTCATGAAAAATGGACGGCACGATAAAGTAAAATTGAGAAACACATACCCCCATACAGAAAGCGCCACCAAAGTCCGACAGAGCCACCCAGGGGCATGGGTCTCTCGAGTGATCCATGATGGATATTTAATAGTGGAAATGGAAGGCGGAAGAACGGAATTCACAAAGAACGGTTCGAACGACTAGAGAGCCCTCGAAAAACAAGAGCGCGGTCGCAGATAAAGAAAGGACGGGAAGAATAGGAAAAAAAAATCGGTCGCGCAGTCCCCGGTGACCCGCCAGACAGACTGCTGAACTGTTCTCCCAGATCCAATGGTTCTAAAAGGTAGCGGCGGAGAAACGTAGACGGTGTCCGCCGAGTGTCAAATCACGCACTGACGCCTCTCCCCAAGGCTACCCTTCGTTTGCGGAGGTGGAGCAGAAATGGTCGGAGATGGAGTTTGCGAACGCTGCGCTCCGAACTTTCGGCTTCTTGGCGGCCCCGGAATATCTCACGTGGCCGGCCCGGGGAAAGAAGTCACGTGTGGGAGGCGAGCTGCGCCGCCGCGTCGATCAAAACAGACTGTCGACGCCACTTCCAAAAGGTTAGGTGGGATTGTTAGATACCTTTCTTGGACTGATCTATCCTGGAATATCATCTACCACTGGACCGTCCGATCTCAATATTCGCCGGAAAAGGCCCAGAACCTCAAGAAGATAATGCAACGCTCTCTGCCTTACCGATTCTCCCTCATGGCGGAATCTCCAGAGGTGAAGTACACAGAATATGGTTCTGTCGAAATATTTTACTTCACCAGCCTTGGTGACTGGAGTATGCAATTAGTTGGTGAATGAATTTTTTTCCTTGCACTCGATCATTCTCTGACGATTTGTCATGTTGAGGTATATTCCTAAATTTCTATCAAAATACTATTAAATTATACTTTCAAAAATAATATTTAATGACATTCTAGGTGTATTTTAAAATTAACAAGCGAGAAACACCTGTGGGCTCAGCTAGGGACAGTTCCATGGATTGTTATATACTCCTATGTGTTGATGACGCTCATGTTTTCTTCTCACCTTCCCTGGATGATGCTCAACCCATTCTACAAACCGTTAGTCCTCCAGGGGTCCGCTGGATGCATTTGCAATTAGACTGTTGCCTTGTCCATGGTATCACATTCACCCCCGACAAGGGGGACGAGACATGTACTGCAAGAAATGAAACGATTTCCAGATACCTTCATCTTCATCTGCCACTCCTAGCTTCTTCATGTTCTCTGGCCACAATCCCATCAATAGCATGGGTCAAGTCAACCACGCTGAGATACTTGCTCTTGATCGGACGGCTGCGGCGGTCTCATCGGCCCTCACTTCGAAGGGCCATCGGCATGCGTTCCTCGGCGGATACGCAGTTTGTCCGATCGGCGGAGCCAGAGCTACTCTGGTAATCTGGAGTTTTTAATATAAACATAAATAAATTGTTCCATTTATAAAATGATCTGCTGATTGAAAATAACAGGATGTTGATATCCTCATAAGCACCCAGCAACGACTATTCAAGCGCTACTGCTCGAGGAAGATCACAGATTCGTATTGAAGTCAAAGAGAAAGCTCATATACAACGCTGTTGGTATATCATGTTCCATAGCATTTGAAATTTGACTAAGCACATTGGCACAGGGACATCCATCCGAAGAGATTGAAGTCGCAATCGAAATCTTCCGAGGAGGAGCTGACAATCAGCTGAAGCCTGCCTGATGCTAACTCAGTACCAATCCTTCGTGTCGTACCAAGCCAACTCGAGCAGGGTCGCGCTAATATTGAAAGTTTGTGTCATTCTACTCAGTTATTGTTGTCCGCTTGATTAATATAAAGAATGCTAGTCCCCATAATCCATCCCAAGGTCTCCTTCTGACAAAGATCAAGAGATGGATGTTCATTGCAGAATCAACACGACCTAATAGCCAGATCAAAGCACGGAACGATTTTTATGATATGGAAGTCATCCTCGCGTGGTTAGTGAAGCACAAGGTCCGCATCGATTTTGCGCTGTACTCTGAGAAGCCGAAGGATCAGTTACTTCCTGGATTTGAACTGCTGTACAAAAACCATCCCACTGTCGGGGAGTAGCTTAAAGAGGCGATGGATTCGGAAGACTTTAAATGATCTCATAGATATCGTCTAATCCTTTTGAATATCTGTTGTGGTACAACAGGAGACGTCTTATAACTTCAGGACCTCAAGTTGTGACATTGGCATATGCTGGGGGCCTCCCGTACAGCTATTTCTCTGTTTGCCATATGTTTAATTTTCAGTCTTGGTCTTTGTCCATATAATCTCAAATAGCCTGTTGGAACCCTCGTTGGATGGGGGTGTGTCAGTCCTTTTTGTTTTTTTTTTTTTCAAATTTAAAGAGATGGATTGTCGATTGTGTCTCTTGATATCCCAATTTACCGTTGTTGTGGAATAATTCATTTGGATTAATGAGAAATAGGTATTTGTTTCCAATGTATCGACAGTCCGGCAATCATGAGTGATAGTCTCTGTCATGCAATATCAAGACATTTCTGGTCAGAAGGCTTCCACTCCCACGCTCGGACGGACGCTACTGCTTCTTCAACCCGCTTTTGGAACTCTTCTTCAGTTTCAGTATCCTCCTCTTCAATACTCCTGTACCGCTCATGGAAGATGTAGTAAGTGATGAATGACAGAAGATTGTTGGCAATCCTATGTTGTTTGGATGTCCAGCAGGATAGCTCAGAAGATTGCACATCAGTGTGATGAAATAGGTCTGCAGTATTGGAGACAATGTTTTCTGCTGAGGATTGAACCTCAATATGACCTCATGGGTATCATCAAATGTAAGACCTATGAGTGACAGTGGAAGAAGATGAATTCTTATATAGTGTAAATCCGTGTCTTTGGCATCTTGTGTATTACCCCAGTTGTCTCCCATTTGCCATGCATGCTAGCATGTGCTGGTGATGGTTCGTCGAGAGGCAAGTCATACTGTAGAATGATCTCGGATGCACGAGGTATCTGGTCATCTAGGATGCCTCACTCAACTGTTTGCAAGACAAAGAGTCAGAAATCTACAGTACAACTGTTTCGTGATAAAATGTGTAAAGAAAAAGGCATGAATCTCACTATAAGCGCTACTGGACACCCAAATCGCTGTTCAAGCATCTCTCCGTACTCCACGAAATCGATACCATTCTCTTTCAGTGATTGCGCTACTGCGGTGGGGCAATCTTTAACTGAAAACATCATTAGGTCGGGGAGAATTTGTTTCGTTTCTTCGAATATTAAAATAATCTTGGCGTCTCGTCATCACTATACTCTGTTCATAGCAACTGTGGCGAGGCGCGCATTCAAATAGGTACCTAAAGTGAAGGACTTATCCATCCCTTGGTAGGTCATAGGTACATCTGACAATCGAAGGTCTGGAAAGCCCGGAAATAAACGCCTTTGAGAGTCATGTATTCGTCATGTAATCTACAAACGACAGCAGACAATCACGGGGTCCGCCATTGAATTTATATACTGCTGTCTAATAGAACTGAAATATGATGGAAAGATCAATCAACTTGCCTGTGCAGTCAGGTTCCCTCAGTATCTCTGTCGAAAGATAGGACACGCGGAGCCTGATGCTCATTTCATCTTCCCCAAGGAGCTTTATCCCGAGGGATCACATCTCGAGTACTTCCTGCCGACGATCCCCCACCTAATTGACTTTGTCAACTACGTAAATGATGTTTGTTCATTTTACAAGGAGTCTATGGTAGGTTCAGAGAGGTTGAATTTTGTCTACAACGTCGCCAAAGTCCGATCCCTGAAAGTCCCTGGCGCTTTGCGTTGGACATTTGATGCCACCATCGAATGCGCGTGCACTGTTCGGAATATCTTATCCTAGCATCTGAAGATGTTGGAAACCACAGAGCAGTTTTTGCTTTGTCTTACAGCTTGGTATCTGAGTGATGAGTGCTGCAAACTCATTGATGGGATTATTCTCAATCCTTATGGGAATCAGATTAAACCGGTACGCAAGGATGCAGAGACATATAGAAGTACCCTTGGAACGACTGGAGACTTTGGAAAATGAAGAATTGCAGCCAGCACAACGATTGGAAATACAGAAATCACAACAGCGCTTTGCAGCCCTCCAGAATAAGGTCGACAGAACCCCTACTGAGCACGGCCGTGAAATACATCGCCTCCACATCGAGAAACAGCGAGAACTGAGGAAAGAACACAAGCAACACGTGGTTATGGGCGTTACCGGTTGCAGGCAGATATTAGCTGTCAAGTGGACAGCTCTTCACGCCTTGCGGCTCGCTAGAAGAGTAACAGCTACGATTATCTGTGCAAGCTGTTTCATAGACTTGGCATTATCGATCTTCCATGGCCCATAACTGGTCATTTTTAAAAATGCCTGTGGACTCACTGCTCCTTCGGTGAGGTACTTGTAATAGTCCGGGTGATACGTTCCAAAAGTCAGGTATATCTCATGGCGATTTTGTGCAATTAGGAGGCGACTAAATAATTAGCCATGGAGCCAAAAGAATAGAGAGATAGGAAATTCGGATCTTACCTTTTGTTTTAAGTCTGGTATGTTTTCTTCTGATCCCTTTAGGATCCAACCCACCATTTCGGCGGATTCCTGTGTTTGCACTGCCTTGACCTGGCTGTACCGGAGCTTTCTCTTCACTTCCACAATTGCTTGAATATTATGACTCTCGCTCGCCCATAACGCTCCATCCGTGTATGTATTGTAATGGGCCGCGGAGAATTCGGCCTTGAAGTGGATGTGGTTTAACACCCACTCGCTCCTTGACCCGAAAACCAAACCTCCCAGTGCGTCCAATAGGAGAATCATGGACGTATTCACGATCGACTCGTCTTCTCCGTTGGGATAGGAATCTCGGTCCGCTGTCGGCTGCAAGCTGCTATCAGAGCTGCTTTTCAAGCTTCCCACCGAACTGCCGGGAGCTTCTTGTCCAGTCTCTGAAGGGCCTTCCTCCATCTCTACATCGCTGAGTTCCCTGTGATTACCCTTTGAAATCCGGCCAAGAGTTCGACTTATAGTTCCGGCTGTATGTTTGGCAACACGTTTTCGACGACTTCGGCGCGGGGGGACGGCTTGGGCAGCTTGGGCAGCTTCGGGCTGCTGGCTTGGTTCATACTGGATATCCAATATTTGCTCCTGAAAACGTCTAACAGGCTTAAAGGAACCGGGCCGTCTCGGGTCGTTCTCGTGGAGAGACTGCACCTTCGTTTGGTTTCTCACAATTTGCAAGTACTGGCTGAACTCTCTTGATGTGTCAATGATCGTACGTGCCTCCTGCCAAACTTGATCAAGTCCGTATAGTCCTTTATCTTTGTCGAAATCGTGACTCGATTGACGACGAGGCCAGAGGACTCTCAACAAAACAAATTGTTCTTCTGTAATTTCAGACCCCGATCTCATCTCAGTGAGATCGTGAATGGTTTTCTTGCTCAGGCCTGCGTCTTTTGAGAGTTGGAGCCATGATTCTTCATCCCATGGGATATAAAATTCACAGGGGATCTTGCCGATAACCTTGGGTTTCTTTTGGGACTTCGGCATGGTTCTAGCTGCTAATGGAGAGGAGGAAGAAGACGAGAAAGGAGTTTCAGAGCGAGCGAGATGAACCACTGCACAATTCCTTAAACGCAGATATCACTTGTCTGTGTCCTTGTTTGACATGCTAGCACAGCAGGTAGGGAAGGATATCAACTGATTCAACTGGTTTCTGCTGCTCCTGCGGAGACGGCGTAGGGCTCTGTCTCTTTTTCTCGAGGCGTTTTTAAACAATAGACCTGTTCGAGGATGGGGCTGGTGGAAGAGGCTAACTTGCAGACCGTGTGAGCTGCATACGTAAACAAGGGCATTCCGCGTCTGCTTGTTGACATAGGGTATAGTTGGGGCGTTCTCCAAAGTGGGCAGGTGATCGAGACGCGTTCCATATTACCACAACAATGACTGTGATTCGAAATGCGAAAGTTCAAGCATATTGCTGCTTAGGAACCTGTTCTTTATCCCTAACAGGCAGTGTATCTTAAGTGTATTAATCTGTGAGATGTAGGGAGACATGATGGCAATTAAGATCAATCCTGCTCTAGAAGCTACTGTGAAGGAAAGGTGCTGTAGAATTATGAACATGACATCAATCTGATTCCTAGTTGTCACCTGCATATGTTATGTTCATTGCAATCCTACTCTTATCACTGAAGATCAATATTAATGATTTCTAGATATTCTTTTAGTATCTCAATGGCAATGAAATCAGTAAATATCTCACCGATTTTGTGAGCATAGATATATGCTTTGTTTGAGTTCCCTCGCTTAGAGACGCTAGTCTCTGCACTGCTTTCTTGAGATCTAACTACAGAGCGCTATGGCTCTTATTATGATGTTTGATAAAATGATGATTTAATAACGGGACGAGAAGGCACTAAACAAGTAGCCTCCACCTCCTTGATTGACATTTCAGCGAGAGAATGGATGTTCGAGAAGACAGATACTTCATGGAAATATTTCTGCTACCTCTTTGGTGCGTTTTTGAGATCAGATACAGAACTACAGCTCAATTATGATCTGTACCATTATATAGAGAATATTGGCAATGCTTGCCGCCAGCTCAACAACCATCGTATCAACTGGATTCAACTCAAGAAAGGTGATCTACAAAAATCAGGCTAAAGAATAATTGAGTGAAATTCTTGCTTTACTGACGTAGAGATCTATTAAACCGAAATTAGGTCGGATCTGCGAGTCAAAAGGAAACCCTAAACTGTGAAACAGACAGAACATATTAGCACTGGCAGTGTAGATCTACATGTGCCTTCCTTTTCCAATGTTGCGCACTTGCTGCCGTTATTTGAGTTGGTGTGATGACAAGCGCAGGCCTGATAAATGAGCAAAAGAGGTGACAGGGCATTCATCAAATCACTGGCCATACTCCAGCATTGTGCCGGGCCTAAGTCAGAAACAACAACAAGACCTCTTGTCTTACAAAAATCACAGATAGGTGCGCATATATCGGAGTTGCCTGTCCGCCTTATTGCCTATGTACTTTTCCCGGGCCCAGGAGCAAGGGTTTTGGTATCGCCAACCGGATCACTTGCCATATATTGTAAGAGGAGTCGAATGTGGTCTTGGGCTTTTTCCTTTGTTGAAAAGTCATAGAGCTGTGATTTCCGGATGATGAGCTCAGCCCTGTCAAAATGAGCCTGGAGGATTCCTCCATGGTGCTCTCCCATGAAAGAGAATATCATCGCCTGGAACACATAGATTAGTTTGGTATGTTCTTAGTTGACAACAAGAGGATTATACTAACTGGGATGATCACATGACTTTCTAGAGAGGCCACAGCCAGATGTGTCCTCATTATTGCCAAGATTGTAAGTAATTCCCCTTTCAGAAGTTTCTTATCATTGCCTCTAACTCTGTGTGCCATTGTCAACATAGCATGAGGATACTCTCCATGGAGCTCCCAAGTGTCAATAGGTGACCATTCAGTTGAGCTGAACAGTCTCCGCGCAAACTTAGGATGGACAATTGAATCTAAGAACTGGCTTTTAGGTGTGATAAGATTGATTAGCAATGGAATTGATGGAATTTGGATATCAATTATCAGTGACTTACTCTGGTAGCCATTTTGTGAGGTACAAAAGACTGAGGCGATTATTTTGTGTCCCCATTCTTGGATATCCTCCAAATTGCCAGTCCATGTGGGAGCATAAGAATTGTGCATTCTCCAGGTAATCTTCATCAAGTTCTGGATCACCTCCAATTCCTTCTTGATGCACCCTGAACCTTCATTGTGTATCAGCAGATTCCATATTGATTGGGTGATCCTGAAGGCGACTCAGTGACCAGGGCTGAAAGAAGCATGGTTGCAATGGCCTTGCATAACTCCCATCATTGTTCAAGTCTAGTGGCTCACATCTGATGTTTAGGGTGTCGTGAAACTCTGTTTCTAGGTAAGCCTATGTGACTGTGCTCTGAAGCACACCTTCTATTTTGTTGAGAGTTGCAATGCTCTTTTGGTTTGTCTCCTTTTTATTTTCTTCACTCTTTTGCTTTCCTTTGCTCTTTTGATTCTCTTTGCTCTGTTCGTCTTCTCTGCCCTTGTGTGAACAAAACAAAGAGAACAAGGAGGGGCAACTCCAAAGTGTAAACATCCTGTCAAGAGACCGGCCAACTCTATTGGTGGAGGAAGGGAAATGTGAAAAGATGTCATGAAAAATGTGCGAAGGTGAGGGTTACCTACAGTCTGCTGCCTACATCAGCCTTATATCCCTTGTCCAGATTGGGATTAGCTTCTTGCAAGAGACCCAGTCCTGGAGGTTCCCGCGGGTGTGGGCAGCTCCCGAATCTGGCAGTATCATAGGGCTTCCAGGTTCCAAGGTTAGGTCGCTGGCTCTCCACACTCTGCTAATCCTCATGTTAAAGTTCACATTGGAAAAGGGTTAATAGGCGACGTCCAAACTCTAGTGCAAGACAAAAATCTATTGGTAAAGGTTCTTCTGCTATAAGAGTACCGCACAAAGTCTTTGTTGATCTTCATCCTAACAGGTCTCATTTTCAAGACCCTTTTTTTTCAAAGTCCCATGTTTATCCTGCTTTTTATCATGCCATCGACAGACAATGTGGCTAATTAGATCATTTATATAGATAGACTAATGCATTTACATGCACTGAATATATTAAGTACCTATGTTATAGGTTCTTCCTCGGAATAAGCTTGCTCGATGATGAGCTGCATAATGCAGAGTTCTCCTATAACAGTGTCATCACGGCAGCTTGACGTCTTTTGGTGGAAATCTTGCAGGCGAATGATGGGAGAATAGAAATGTAGATGAAAAGTAGACTAGGTGTATAGAAATATTGTTAGAGTGATAGAAAGGCATGATTTATTTTGGTCGTATTATTGTTAGTAGTGGGATTACAAATAGTAAATCTCGCTCATCGAGGCGTTGCTTGTGGTGCTTAATTGTCTGCAATAATTTCTTTTTGGTCAAATCTAACATTAAAATACAAGAAAATGATGTCCATTGTAGCTTTAATAGGATTGTGTGGTATTTAGAAAGAGAACAGAATGAGCCCTAACTCAGATATAGCAATGAAGGGCACAAGTACTATTCTTGTTTTGAATATTGACCTAAACCCATTTTTCCAAAAGGGCAGCTCATCAAAGGTAGTGGCAACATTAGATAAATGGCTACCTTCAATAAGGATCTCAATGCATCCCTCTTCTCAGCAAAAATGTTTCAACAGGCAGACCTCTCCAAACCTTCTTCCTGTCGACCTCCTTGAAAAACTGAGGCTCACTGATGCCCAGGACTGGATCAATCGCCTCCAGTAGCAAACCTTGGCAGCTGGCATCAGATAGCGCTCACGGAATGTCTTCACACTGTTGTCCGCGATGCGCTGCGCCTCATCATCATGGCTCATGAGCCACTGAATTGTGTTGTTCAGGTCATGAAAATCCCAACTGACCTCAACATAATTCTGCTGTGGACCAGATGACTTCATCAGTGGGTGATGGTGTTGGATCCAGTCCATCTTGAGAGCAATAACCACACTTTTGCAGTTCTGCAGATACTCCAGCTGCCCAAGTATGGGTAGGTTTCTGTGTACGCAAGGTATTTGTACTGGCATTGCTTGGGAATTGATTTGAAATCGCCCTTCATGCTTCCTTTATGATATTTCCATTCCAGGGCCTTCACATCGGCCCATGGCTGACCATGCGTGACCTCCAATAACCTTTCTGGTTCTTCTAGATCCATTGTCTTGCCGCGCCACAGCAGCTTTTGAATCTTCTTGTCCCATGACCATCCATCGGTCTGTTCTGAGCTTTGAGCTGGACTTCTCTCATCGTGCCCGACATGGGGTCCCCAGGCCAGGACCAGTAGCCAAAGTTCGGGACCAGCCAGATATTCGTGTCCTCCGCACAGCATATATCCCCCCACAGTGCGGTGGCTTCTATCCCGCCATGCATCAAGTTAAAAACAAATTCGATGTCTGGGAGTCGTTCAGGGGAGGATATGATGGCCCGATGCAATGAGTGGAAAGTGGCAATTTCTTGGGGGTAGATTGTTCCTTCGGCTGCGATAACATAAAGCTAGTAATGTTCACCATGCGGCATCAGCAGTCGGCGAGAAGAATTGAGTTCTTCGTCAGTTTCAGGATCAGTACCTTCCATCATATATCATTGCACGGATATAGCAGTTCTCAGGCGTAATCGAGTCAATCTCTTCAAGGGTAATAGGTCGAGACAGTCTGTCTCTCATCGCGCGCTCGATCTCCTCAAACAGGCCCGGGAAAGCTTGCTCGCACTGAGCAGTATTGAGGATTAGGTTGTCTTTGTCTCTTTCATATTGCCATGTCCCATCGAAACTGTGTTGCCGTCGAGTGGAAGAAGCAACTAGAATTATCACGTCAGGAACTGCACGGTACAAAACGACCAGCACCCCTAGTAATAAGAGGGTAGTGAGACTGATGGCTTGGCGACGTCTGACAGCAGGAAAGAAGGACTCAGAGTGACAATGGGAGTATTTGCCTAGAGGCGACATGTTTGTGGGAAGGGAATGGTGAATGATAGTAACCAAATCCGCGAGACAGCGCAGAGATCACGCGTAGGCAACAGCTCCAAGAGGACGGTTTCTACCCCGTATTCCGTAGATCCCACGGACAAGGGTTATGGGAGCACACTATCACTGAAGTGGACTAATGTATCACTTGGCATTTTCCATCTGCAGCAATGCAGGGTACATGTAAGCAGTTACAGGTACAGTCACCATGGTTCTCCAGCACAATCCGGAGGAAACTTAAATCCCGCTTAGGGGTATATAAATTGTAACAGGGGCAATTTGAAGTCAGAAAGCGCTATCTGCAGACCAAAACTGATTTCCTCTGGCTAGAGCAGTCGTTCAGATCTCTCCCTTGGAAAATGCTTCCTCCCAAGATCAGGGCTCGAAAGATAAGGAAAATGGCGTAGTCTGATAGCTGCGGTTGTCGTGGCCCGCGGCCCAGGCGGCGTCTCTTTTCCGGACCCGACCCAAAAGGAGCGAACTATGAGCCTCTCGTCTCAATTCATCGTCCCTGAGCCCGGACCTGCCTGCCCATTCGCTGCGATGTATATTATCATTGTTGACGCATCTCTACTCGCTCCTGATAAGGAACGTGGGGACACGTGATGGGGCCGCAGGTATGGCCAAGATCGCTCCACTGTGGGGTGGTTTTCCGATTCTTGGAAGCTCGTGCACCTCCAAAATTTGACCACTACTACTCCGTACACTTTACCAAGACATGACAGTTACTGTGAGTTTCTGGCCATGGTCCTCAATTATGCAGTTGACCTTGCATTTGATTACCTCGACCAGTATCTTGGGAGCGACAACTTGACTGTCCGACTGGATAATTGCATCCCACACATCTGGACAGCAACAACCTCGGAAGGGTGCATGGCCCCGAATCAAAGGTTCATGATACCTTCGCCATGCAAGCTCTCTGAATGGATATATCTGTTCGCAAACATTGGCTACATGAGGACTCATCAATTTCAGGTACATTGCTGCTTTCAATTCTACTCACTGTCTAGGTGCTGTACCTATGGGTATTTTGCTGGTGTGTACAGGACAAGAGGTGCATCATTCTGTGAAACTCAGTCTCAATGAATGTGAAGCGTCAATTGCACTGACTAACATGACTGTTGCCACTAAAATAAGATATGTCCGTGAAAATGTCTAACAATACTCGAAGAAAATGATATCAGGTGGTACCATGCAATATGATAAGGGAGTTCAGATCAGATTGCCACGCAGCTCCTGTTCTCGTTCAATGGCCTCAAAGAGCGACTTGAAGTTGCCTGCTCCGAAGCCAGAGAAGTTGTGTCTCTGAATGATTTCTATAAAGACAGTCGGGCGGTCCATCAGATGCTGCATGCGGGCATTAGCATGAGACTTTGAATCATCGCGATGTTGCTTATGCCACATACCTTGGTGAAAAGCTGCAGGAGATAACCACCTTCGTCAAAGTCGATCAGGATGTCCAAGCTTCTGAGGGTCTCAAAGTCCTCTTTGAGCTCCATGCCGGCCTTCTTCAGTCTAACCTTCATGTCCTCGTAATACGTGTCTGGGACCTTGATAAACTCCACGCCCCGAGCCTTCATGTTGGCTATGTCGCGGACGATGTTGTCTGTGAGGAGTGCAATGTGTTGCACGCCGGCTCCGTTGTAGAAGTCGACATATTCCTCGATCTGTGACTGCTTCTTGCCCTTGGCGGGCTCATTGATCGGCATCTTGACAACGTCGTTTGGTGACGCCATGACGATACTCTTCAAAGCAGAGTACTCACTTTGGAATGTTAGCGCAGCATTGGATATGACGTGCCATTCTGATACTCACGTGCAGATCTGCTTGTCATCAACTGACCAGAACCGGTGAAAGCCAAGGGCTTTCTCGTAGCTGGGAGAATGTCAGCCTCGAATGTCCATCCCCATGCTGAGTGGCATACTTACTATTCGCAAACTCTATCCATCTCATACCAGTCCTGGTTTCCGACGCAGTGATCAATTCGCTTTAAACGGACCTCCGGGAGCAGAGCCGACACGGGGTCCTTTGCATCAGTCTCCATCCGGTATCCGGGCAAGAATCCGCCACGGTATGATTTCCTCTCGACAAGCGTGTGCGTCGTCTCTCCGTATGTCTGCAGCGTGGCAACCTTGACCTGCCCAAGGTCGTCCTCCAGCACCTTCGGGTGCGAGACGATCTTCGCTCCGTTCTTCAAGGCCGCTCCAAAGACGGCATCGACGGAATCAACCTCGAAAGCAACGTCCTTGACGGCATCACCATGCTTCTCCAGGTGCGCGTGGATCTCCTTCAGGAGTTCCCGCTCGTCAGGGCTGACCTTGTCAAGTTGGTCTAGAGACCGCAAGGGCGATGTGAGGACGAAGGTGATATCTCCATTGCGGACGACATGTGAGCAGATGGCCCTGGAGCCCGTCTCGAGGCCTCGATAGGCGATGCGCTCGAATCCCATGCGGGTGACGTAGAACGAAGCGGCCTGCTTCGCGTTTCCGACGTACCAGTGCACATGATCATATCCGCGATAACTATTGAGATCGAGAGACTGATTGGGAGAAGATTCAGGTGAGATTGCTGAAGGAGCCATTGCGGTTTACGTATTTCCCTCTGATAATAATATACAGGTGAAAGTTATGGTATGTGTGGCGGCACTTCAGGGCGGACGACGTTCCGGATTTAAAGCCCTGGGGTCCTTGATAGCGATCATGCTAGAACGGACCTCCGGTTGGATAAGGATTACATTCATATCGCCATGGTCCTCAGTAAGCCCTTGCTCTGCATCACGTATACACTCCTTCCAGATGCAACCCCATTCGACGTCGGCTATCGTCGGAGCTCGGGTTTTGGCGGTCAGCCCCAGCTGCAGACGGCGTCAGCGGTCGATCCTCCATAGTTCTCCGCCTCCGGGGACAGCTGCGCTCGGGCCACCTCGGTTGCAGCCGGCTCCTTCCACGGTTCCAGTCGCTTGCCCTGTGGCTTGTTCTCCGAGATGCCCTAGATGGCCTCAGGGCCTGCCGGAAAGCGCAAGGAGAGAGCGGGCAGATATCACCCAGCTGTGGGCCTTGCTATGATTACGACTGCTATGATTACGACTGCTGTGAGACAAAGGGTCTATGGTCTAGTCGCAGATGCCTACATAGCACGTGAGCCATATCATAAAACTCACAGGTCTTTTCTTTGGGCGGATTTGAAATCAGGTTATGATTCTTAGGACCTAATTAGACCTACTGACAATCCAACTTGGAGAGCATGTTTCGACATCTTTCGACGTTCGTTTCCATGCAACTTTAGGTACAGATCTAGATGTTTATCTGCGGATAATGCGCAGGTAGCATCTGAAGAAAAAAAAATCTAACGTAACACATACAACCCAAGAACGAAAACGCCTATCCATAACTCCTTTCCAGGAATCAACCGCGAAAGCAAACAGATCAATTATACATCTTTGAAATAAGAGAAAACCGTAGGCACGTCATCGCGACCCCTCCACCTCCTTTCTGATCGCCTCCTTCACTATGGCACCACACATCTTCGCGTACGGATTCGTCTGCACCGCCAGCTGCTGCGCGACCGGATTCCCGTACCGGCCTCCGAAGAAGAAATCCCGGCTCGCCATCTCCTCTATCTCGTCCTTTGTCAGACCCCGGAGGCGCTCGGGACCGCCTAGTTCTTCATCACCAGAGTCTTTCCTCTTCGCCTTCATCCGGGCCGCCCTGAGAAGCAGATAGCCGCGGTGGGTGTGCGCGTCGGCGAGAAGCCGCGCCTGCACCGGAGAGATCGGGGACGCGGGAGACTTGGGCGTCGCGAGCGCGATCGCCTGGCCCAGATCGGAAAAGAGCTTTGTTGCGGTCTCGCTGTTCGCGGGGGCGAAGAGCGCTTCATCCGACCCATCCCGACCATCCTCGACATCAACCAGCATGCGGAGCGCCTGTGCGCGGTTCACATACGCGGGCGGGTAAGATGGGAACTCGGCGATGATGGCATCCAGCTCCGCGATCGCGGACTTGATGGTCTCGCGGGGGACGCTACTGCCGCTGGGGGCCTGGAGCTGGCGGACGGCGTGGAGCTCGCGGGACTTGAGAGCCTCGAGGCCCGACGGGGAGATGTCGATGTGTGGGAAGGACTGGAGGGACGGGTCGATCCTGATGGCGGAGGAGGGGGCGGATTCTGCGTCGAAGAGGGCCTGGAGGACAGCGGCGTCCTTGGACGAGAGGGAGGGAGCCGAGGAGTGGACGTCTGTCGCGCAGGCCATGCTGCTCGTCTCTTGATCACTTCTACAGCTTTCCGTCGTTCTTCGTTTCCGGTCTCAATCCGCAGAGATGAGTATTGCCAGTTGGAAGACGGTTCCTCGAGCAGGAAATCTTCTAGATATAGCTAGAAAGAATCAGGTGAAGTAATATATCTGAAAGACGTCAGCAAGGAGAAAACGAGACCCTAAAAGCTAGTGAGTAGCACATTACTTCAACATCGCTGAGCAACTCCGTTCTCTATAAATAGCCGATGATTCCCCAGCGGCCCAGCTCGACCGCGGTCTGGCTGTGAAGCCCTTGCGTGAGCAGGGATGGCGATAAGGCCCGGTGGGGACAGGGCCGGCGATAAGCGCCCGCGGCGTCTTTTCCGCGTGACTCGCACCCGACGCCAGAACGCGGGGGGCGACAGCGGAATACGTCGACGAGGGGCAGACGACGAGCGTCGCGCGGTGCAACATGTTTTCCTTTGCATTTATCTGTCTTCTTCATCTTCCACCAGGTTGAATCTGTCTTCGCTACATAACTACACATGTCCCTCTGTTGATACCCTGATTTTCTCTCCATATTCGCTTCTTCGGGTCTCGGTTCTGGCATCTCCCATTCGTCGTCCGCAGCGATAATGGCCTCGTGGCTCCAAATCCCCAAAACCTCGCCCTTCTCCCTGGCAAACATCCCATTCGGGATCATTTCGACGGCGACAAAGACATCTCCGGTGCCAGCGGTCGCAATTGGAAATTATGCGCTCAATCTGGCTGCTTTCGCCTCGTCAGGAGGCTTCTCCCAGCTGCCCGTCATCCAACCCCATCTCGATGTGTTCCGCCAGCCGACATTGAACGCCTTCGCGGCCCTAGGACGTCCAGTGCACCGGCAAGTCAGAGAATATCTCCAGGACATCTTCCGGTACGACACGCCGTACCCTCAGCTCCTCAAGGATAACGAGACTGCGCGGAAGGAGGCGCTCGTGCCGCTCTCGGAGGTGACCAACCACCTCCCCATGCAGATCGGCGACTACACCGACTTCTACGCTGGCTTGAACCATGCGTTCAACGTGGGAACGTTGCTTCGGGGTCCGGATAACGCCCTGCAGCCGAACTACAAGCACCTGCCCGTGGGATACCACGGTCGAGCCTCGTCTGTCGTGCTCTCGGGCACTCCGATCCGCCGCCCCAACGGCCAGATCATCACCAACCCAGCAGCCACCCCGAAGGTCCCCACGTTGTCTCCGTGCAGAATGCTCGACTTCGAGCTGGAGCTGGCCGCGTTCGTGTGCAAGGGCAACAAACTCGGCGAGCCGATCCCCATCGACCAGGCGGAGGAGCACCTTTTCGGCGTCGTGCTGATGAACGACTGGTCCGCCCGCGACGTCCAATCCTGGGAGTACGTCCCCCTGGGCCCCTTCAACGCGAAGAACTTCGCGACCACCATCTCGCCCTGGGTCGTCCTGATGGACGCCCTGGAGCCCTTCCGCGCGCCCGGCCTCGAACCGGGAGACCGAGAATCCCTCCTGCCCTATCTCCGCGAGAAGCGCGCCGCCAACGGCTACAACATCCGGCTCGAAGTCGAGCTCAAGACCCCCAGCGGCCAGTCGACCGTCGTCACCCGGACCAACGCGACCAACCTGCTGTACTCGTTCTCACAGATGCTGGCGCACCACTCCATCACGGGCTGCAACATGAACACGGGCGACCTCATCGGCAGCGGGACCATCTCCGGGACGGAGCCCGGGACGCAGGGCAGTCTGATGGAGCAGACCAGCGTCGGGAAGCAGCCCATCAAGCTGACGGACGGGTCGGAGCGGGGGTTCCTGCAGGACGGGGACGAGGTCATTCTCCGCGGTATGTGCGGCGAAGAGGGAAGCTATGTCGGATTTGGGGAGTGCGCCGGGAAGATCTTGCCGGCTCTCAACCTGGGGTAGAAATGAGCATTGCTTGGCATGATGATACGATGATACCTCTTTTTGTAGTCTCAAAAGAGGAAAAAAAAAATGGAATGTCCAGATAGACTTCTTTTTTACTTTCCACCAAAGATAACCAACACTAGCCGAACAATTTATACATGGGACTACTAGGTTCTCTTGGAAATGAATAAATGCAGCTTCTCGCCGCCCGTCTGCCTGAACAAACAATTCCTTAACAACACCACTTACATACCGAACTCCATAACTAAGTACTGTACCTACAGTACTAGTAGACGACCAATGTTAATCACCCTATTCATTCATATCCATTCACATTTACAAATCCCAGCTGATTTACTGCTAAATTATTAGGCGACAAGTACAGTATGTATGCAAATGGGTGATCAGATTTGTGTATTTAGGATTTTAGGGCTACTCGACAGCGCGGAAAGTTTTCCGATCCGGACGTCCCACATCGGCGATCCTGTGGGGGAGACCGGAGACGGGAGCGCGCGCCGGTTTCCGTTTCGCTTCTGAACTTCATAGGGCTTGCCGGCTCCGAGATACAGCATACAGCATACTACCGAAGAGAAGCATTATTATTGCTGAGAGGTTCTAGAATTATTTATTCTACATTATTCTATATTCGAGCTATGTTTCCTCGGTTATGTATGTGTATAGTATGTGTATGCGTTATTGATTGATGAATTTGGAGGAATTGAAATTCGTTTATGCCGGGGTTTTTTAAAAGAAAAAAGATTGGGGAGAAATGGGAGTTTAGCAATAATATATAGGAAGGGGGTTGTGCTCGTAGAAGCCTAGAAGGGGTATCAAAAGATTTACAGAAGAGGGGATTCCCCCCCCCCCTCCCCCACTCTCTTTGTGAGCTAGTTATACAGATGGCAGTACACAGTTTCGTTCATGGTTGCAAACAGTTTCCGGGAAAAAAATCTTTGTGCAACAAACTGACCCTAACAATGACTACTAGTATTTAAATTGGTTTCCAACTCAATGCAGAGCAGATGCAGTCGAGACATTATATGTTTGCTAACTCCAAACTGGGGTTTTGAAGCATGAAATTAGGATGTTGTTACAGAATATTCCAGGTTAGGCCCTCAATCACTGAATGAATATGTGCAAATATGACGTGATGCTTGTACAGTACATTCATATATACATACATCTGTCCATGTCCTCGTTTCCCAGCGAATTAATTTAACTGTCTCGTTCGATCAACCATTCAACACCCTGTCGATCAATTCCGCATCTTTCAGGAGCTGCGCATCTCCCAGCCTAGGTCCCACGAGTTGCAGCGCGACGGGCGCACCTGCCATGAGTTTTGGGTTGTCTGATGAGGAGGATAAATGTTAGAAATGGTCACTTCTTTATTTAAAACAAAAAAGAAAATGCGGAAAAGAGTGTCGAGAGGACTTACATAATGCCTGAATTATCTCATCGTCTGGTGACGACGGAGAGAACTCTGCGTCTATAGGGTCCTTTTCGGGATCTGCTGTCGTGAATGGAATTACCACGGCCGGATACTATTTTCTATATTGTTAGCCGTCCGCTATCACCTGTTCGCGGGCAAAGATTCCGCTACTTACGTCCATTGCATTCCAAGCGACTGTATACATGTCATTCCGCCAATCGCCTGGCAGCACAGCGGTGTGAGGGCCTACAGGACACAACACGACATCGACCTTGGCCTCCTGCCACCGATCCAGCATCTGCTTTTGCAGCGCCAGCTTCTTCGCGTTCAGCGCCCACATCTCCTCCGGCTCCTTGGGCTTCTTGGACCAGAACCCGATCTTCTCGACTGATTCCACCACCGGCTCTCCCGCCTTCTCCAGCTCCCGTTTCGGGTACGATAATCCATCGAGGGTAAACAGTTCGGCGGTCACGCTGCGTATCTCCGCAAAGTCCGGGGGAGTGAACTCCTTGACCTCGAATCCGGCGTCCTTGAGCTTCGACGCCGCTTCGCGGATGGCACGACGGACCGGTGGATGAGGGGTGAGGCCGCTGCGGTGGATGACTCCCACGACGGGGCGGCGGTCCAGTGTGCTGCTCTCGAAGATGTTCGGGATGATCGCTGGATCGACGAGCCACGGTTTAGCATCGCGGACGACGCGGCACAGAAGACTCAGATCGCGCACTGAATTTGCGATGGGACCGCAGACCGCGGGGATGCCCGTGTTCATGCCGACCCAGTTCGATGCTGCGTAGCCAAGCATAGGAAGGATGCCGAACGATGGCTTGAAGCCGTATGTCCCGTTTGCGGCGGCGGGGATTCTAGATGAACAGTCAATCAATCAATCATTTGTCTGCTTTGCCGTTGGAAGTTTGATGGTCGAACGTATGTACTGTACCTGATTGATCCTCCCACGTCTGTACCGATACCCAAAGCGCTGCCCCTGAATGCAATGACTGATCCTTCGCCTCCACTGCTTCCACCGCAGGTCAGATGGGAGACGACTGGATTCTTGGTCCTCCCGAAGACATTGTTTTCTGACTCGGCCACCAGCATTGTCTGCGGTGTGTTTGTCTTCGCGATCACCAGAGCTCCAGCTGATCTGACGAGCTCAACGAGGTAGCTGTCGTAGGTGGACGGGTCGAAAGTCCTCGAGATGTAACCGTCGCTGGCATCGTAGCCTTTGATGTGGAAGCATTCCTACCAGAGGTTATCATGATTCTTGAGCTACTGCTTATTCTACTATATAGCAGTTTTCTTCGTACCTTGAAAGTCATAGGCACGCCATGAAGCGGACCAACCGTCTTCCCCGTCTTCTGATACACCTCGTCCAGCTTCTTCGCCGCTTCGATCGCATCCAGGAACATAATCTCCGTCAAACAATTGCATAGCTGCTGCGCGACCGCCGCCTTTTTGCAGTACGCCGTGACGACCTCGACGGCGGTGAACGTACCCTTGGCTATCTCGGCTGCCAGCGCAGTGGCATCATATTCGCCCCCAGTGATCTTGAGCTCCCGCTCCGTCAGAATACCGCAAGACGCGGCGTAGGGGCGCAGGTCAACCGTTCCATCAGGAGGAAGGGCTGTCTCAGGGAGTTTCCACTCCGCGGGGATGCGAGCGGCCTGCTCGGCCTTCTTCGCAGCTTGAATCTCTTGCCAGGGTCGGGGAGACATTCTTGTCCTTTGACTCTGTTGTAGGGACACAATACAAGATATGTCCGTCTGTTCAATCAAACGGGGACGAAAGGGACGCGCTGTCGCAATGGTGGGAGTGAGTTTCTCCGCATGCTTAATACTTCCTGGACAGGCATTCTTTACTGGACAAAAACGGAAGGTCATTTCAATCTGACTCACGTGGACCGCCCCTCGGCTAGCATTCATGGCGTAGATCGATGGAATTTGTTAATTGACGGCTTGCCCTGTTCAGCTTGTACTCCGTGCGGTAGCACGGGGAAGTTCCGGCATGGGGGGTTGCGATAGCTTAAGATTGCCGAAAAGATTTATTATTCAAGCCATCCGATCCACACCGCAAAGAGCCTCGGTTTATTGCCTTTAATTCTTTCAGGAATCCATAAGCTCATGTTTAGTGATATAAATGGACAGAGCATGGAGATATCCATTCACCACGGCTATAATCTTCCATATGCTGCACCCCATCGAGTTTCCCTACCTATCCCACCTGAGGCCTGACATCACACAAGCTATGTGCATGGTTAGTACAGCATGCTTATCTGCTTTAAAAAAATATGTCTTCTAACCTCTTTTCCTCGCTCATTTAGGAGCCTTGATGGTGCGGGAGAAGAATGAGCGCCCTTTCCTATCCCATGTCTCACGACAGAGCGTGAAGATAGCATGCCCCATGCGCAACAAATAATGGCAATATCAGTCCCTCCGAGAAGGACAGTTCAGTCGAGAGAACAAACTCCATTTGTCCGTATTCAAGATGACACTGGCATATTTTCGTCGCGGGGTATTCCCGCCCGTTGGAACGGACGCCTTTGCAGTTCTTCCGCAGCAGCCGGTTCTTTAAGCTATCTTATCAGATACTCCTCCCCAAATAGGCAATGGTTAAATGTTACTAGTAGGTAGTCCACAGGCGATCATCCACTCAGAATTGGCCAGTCTAGCCAACGCTAGCAGCACTGCGGCACAGTACTTTCTACGATCACCTCTTTTGGGCAGTTGCTAATAATGATAAGTCCGCCTCCGACTGGTCCAGAAGACAGCAGCTGGCTTTCAGTTCCAATCCTATCTGATGCGATGAAGATGCTCGATTAGGCACACAACGCGGCAGGATCCTCTCCAGATATCCTGCGGGTCTGATCCATATACCAATCAGGGCCCAAGGAGAGATACATGCTACACTCTTCTATGGTGAAATACAGGGTGCTTTAACGTTGGCTTTTAGCCCGCATCCCCAGAATTGCGGGGACATGGCGGACCATAAGGGAGCATCAGAAGAGATGACGACAGGGTACACCACGTCAAAGTCGCCCGAGAAGCAAGAGATCAGGAATCCAATGCAAATTACACATCAGGCGAAATATACAACGACGTCGGGGCTCGTTATTTCGAGTTTTCTCTCCAGTATGATCCGGCACAGCTCGAGAAGGACTCTGTAAGAGTTAGCAGAAAGCGTGATTTCATAGTCCTTCCAATGGCAAGGATAATGGTCGGACAGAGAGCCTCTTCAGGTCTGATAAGCCTGTAGATGAGTGACGACGTATATGCTAAGTTTTCTGGATAAACAAACGTACATATTGGCTCTCTAACTCTGTCACACAAAACCATGAAGGCTATTTTAGAGGTAACAGCACTTAAAATGCAGTCTGAACTATTCCAAGGCCTATGGCCTCAAAAAAATACTCATATGACGGGAGACGACTACTCTTGGGTTGCTTCCGCTCTCTATTTCGGCTGGCTGATCGGGGCATATCCGTCGAATCTCGCTCTGCAGCATTTCCCGGTGGCGAAGATTGTCTGTTCTATTATGTTCCTGTGGGATCTATTGTACATTACGCTTAACTTTTCTGGATTCTTTGCAATTCGATTCTTTCTGGGCTTTGCGGAAGCATGCATCTCGCCCGCGTGGGTGCTCCTCACCTCGATGTTGTTGACGCGAGATGAACAGCCTCTGCGGACATCCTTTTGGATCTCAACAAATGGTATGTTCAGCTTCCTTGGCGCTTTGCTGGCCTGGGGGCTAGGAGACGTTGATAATACAACCGTCTAGAACTGGAAAACTCATCTTTCTGGTATGTCATTGACTTATTAGTGACTTTGCAGTGGAAGTGACATCTCATGTCGCTTTTCAAGGTAGTGGGGAGCCTCATAATTGCCTGGGCTGTTGTCATATTGTTGTACCTTCCACATGGTCCTCACGATGGAAGGACACTCAGTGAGTATGAAAGGATTGTGGCTGTCTGGCAAATCTCCAAGAACAGGACTGGCGTTTAACGCCCAAAGTTCCTTCCCTACCAAATCAAGGAAGTTCCGCTGGACGCAAAGATATATCTTCTGCCTCTAATGGCTGCCGCTCTCGGCATACTAAACGGCAGCGTGTCAAACTTCATGAGCACTCTGATCAAAGGATTCGGCTCCCCCCCCCCCCCCCCCCCCAACCCGGTCCTGTCAAGCTTGCTGCGGATGCCGGGTGGCGCCTGTGAAGCATTCAGTACCGTCCTTCTGGGATACATCTCCACGTTCAAGAACATGACTGGAGCTACGATTATTCGTACGTGCTTCTGCGACTCTGAGAAGGCTGACTGGCGCTATTTCCACCAGTTGAATGCATACCTGGAATAGTCGGTCTGGCAGGTATCATGACCATCAGCACCGAACATCGATATAACCTCGTAGCGTGCGCCTAGGTCCAGAATTTCCTCAGCTCGTCTGTAATCTTGAATTGGACGCTGCCTGTGCTTAATGTTCCCGGCCACACAAAACGAAGTACCGTAATTGGTCTTTATTTCCTGTAAGTTCTTGCTGACAGTCTGGTATAACCGCAAATAGCACAAACTAATCGATCGATACGCGACTGGGACAGGTTCTGCTGTGCCGGAAACATCGCGGGTCCACACCTCTTCTTCTCGAACGAAGCACCGCACTACATGTCAGCCATCAAGGGCCTGGAGGCGTGCTACGTGGCTGTTGTCGTGCTGCAGATCCTGTACACGGGCATCTGCTTCTTCCACAGGAGCCGAGATTTCGATGATCTGACGGACTTGGAGAATAAGCATTTGCGGTATCGATTATGAATAATGAATAGAATACCCCAGTGCAAGGAGTAGGGAATAGAGGTATTCATTAATGGAAAGATTGATTAATAAATTTTACGTCCCGCGAGTTCAAACTCGCGACAATGACCTGTCCCAAAACCTCATTTCATCATTCAACCAGGTCCTGAGCGGTCTATATCAAGCCGGAAGACCCCGTTTCAAAATACAAAGCGTCATGCAAGACTGGATATTCGCCAGAAGTAATCGGCCTTTCATTCCCAACCTGTTCTCTTCCGTATAAAATCCACCAAATCACGCAACATCTCTCCCGAATACCAATGCCCAAGCCCCTCGTACTCCTTCCAGGAGACATCCACACCCATGACGCCCAGACAGCTCCTGGCCTCCCTCCCCAGATGCACCGGGACCTTCCCATCCTCCACACCGTGGCCAAGAAACAGCGGGGTGCGTTGAAACGGCCACTTTTTCGACGACTGGAAGGAGGAAGAAGATGAGCTAGACCCTTCGATCTCGAGCTCCTCCCGCAAGTACGCAACTGCCCGAGAAGGAGGATCCAATCCATCGTCATCTCCATCCCCGGAATCACTGGCAAAAGGATTGAACCCCTCATCCTCAATCTCCGAGTCCTTCACAGCCTCCACCCCCCTCGCAATATCCTCCATCTGCCTCCGGAACGGCAACCACCCACACATCCCCACCGCCGCAGCCAGGGGCTCACCATCCCACAGCAGGAGCGCAATCAAGCTGGCAGCACAGCCCTGGCTTAGTCCCCCCAGGACCACATTCCCCGCGCCGCCATTATCACCCAGGAGCTCGATCTCCCGCCTCAGCAGGCTATGGAGGTACGCGCTCGTCTCGCGCAGACCGTCGATCAGCAGGTCTTCCCGCTCCCGCTCCTGCGCCCGTGACGTCGGGGCTTCCGCCGGGGCGAGTTCCCAGTTGTCGAACCACTGCGTGATGATGCTGCGCTTGTAGATGGTCGCGCGGCGCCTGGACGCGGTGGGGAAGACGAATCGGGCGTGTGGGAAGGCGCTCGCCAGAGTCACAGTTTCACCGGCATTCTGAGGGTGCGGGATCGGGGTGGAGAGGAGCTCCGGGCCGAATTTGGAGGCGTTGGAGCCGCGGCCGTGCAGGAGGATGAAGGTCTGCTTGTGCGAGCGGAGCGGGGGGATGATGAGCGGTTCAGGGTAGGTGTTGTTTCTGTTGGAGGAGGTCATGGTGGTTGCGCTGATGGAATAGTACTACTTAATAACAATAAGTGATATCTTGTCCTGCTCATGGTTCAATTTCAAAGGTCATCTGCTTGCCTACACTGAGTATCAGACCAGTAGAAGACAACGGAGATGTGAGAAATTGTTCACTCAGTTCTCAGATGAGTCGTGGGGAGGCCTCCAGATATGCTTTGACTGATGGATCATCTGCGGAAGCCCTGTGCGTTATAGATAGACACCTTAGGTCACTTCAGGCTATGAATATGTCTATATCTACCTACCTAGGGACATAAATTGTGGAATACTACGAATTTTTTGGACTTTAATCTATCCTGGACACATCACCTAAGACATAGAGATAGGCGGACATGATAATCATCAATCATCCTTTCCATTATTAGGATTAGTTATTCTTTGGTAGCCCAGAGCTAATTTGATTCACCAGATAATATCCCGCGCATGAAGCAGACACGCGAGTTCCAGAATAAACGGGTCCAAGATCTGATACAGGATCCCCTCCGTAATCCAGGCTGATCGCCAACTGGGCCAGTAGTAAGCCTTGACGTACTCCCAGTATCCAGGATAGAAGCCAGATAGTTCCCAGTCCACAATAGCCACTACCTTGGCATCTCGCAAAAGAATATTCCGCGGCGCCAGATCATTGTGCGTGAGCACGATCCTCCTGTGTTGTTGCGGTAAGGCGCCGATGAAGCGAACAACCATCTCAGTCCAGGAATTTTGTCCACGCTCTCTCGAAACAAAGCTCGCACCAAGCCTTCTTCGTGGAACGCAGCTTCGGACTCAAATGGTCCATATTCGCTTGGATCATTGCTGAAAAACTGGTCCTCGCAGTGGGTGCCGTCCACAGACCCGATAAAAGTCCCCGAAATCTGCCGTAATTCGTCAAAGTAGTGTCTCAACTGCGCAATATGCTTTCCTTCTGTGCCTTGTTATGTTATATAAGAGCCCCAGACTTGATCTAGCGGTCTTCCGTCGGTATTCTACCATCACGATACAACCGTTCCCGGTTCCTTCCTCCATATAGATAGGTATCGAATAGTTACCTCGGGAACCGGTATGGAAGTCCTCTCTCGGACGAGACGCATTGCAGCAGCGGCTTCCGCCATACGCGTAGACGGCGTCTCAATACTTGATCACTGTGTTTTTCATCGATCCGCCAGACGTGCGACAGTGGTCATTTTCCAAGGCGCTCGCATCGGTTAAGTAGTTCTCGTGTAATTATTGGGGTGCGAGGCCCCAGAGTAGTAATGGCGGCGGCCGGAGGTGTTGCAGTAGTGGTAGTCTTGGTGTTCTTTTCGCGCTTGTATGGAAGGTGAAGTCTAGGTAATTCCTACTCTATCTAGCCATCTATATCGACCATTTTCATAGATATTCCGGTGGCCAGACAAAATGACTACTAATTAAACATCTCCGATGAACAGAGAAACTTCGACGCATATTTTATCAGAGCACATATCAATCCTTCCAGGATGGTCATAATGTTCCAATATATAACTCAGGTGCAACGATTGGACAGTTCTAACTAACAGAATTCAACTGTCTGAATTCAGTTGATAACAGCTGTGATACTACGTGGCTAACAGAACTATCTGCTTACTATATGGCAGTACAATCTCCACTTAGAGATTCCTGTGCGATTTGTATCGTGCTTGCTATCCACTAAATCTCTCACATTTGCAGCTTTTTAGAAATATCACGTACTCAAGGAATAAATACATATGTACCTACTGATCTTTTGGCTATCAGTAGTGACAAGCCTAGGGAGACCTGGTCTTGTCCCCGCGGGCCTGGCCTGCCCCGCCTAAAGGAAAGAAGGGATCTCGATCTCGGGATCGGCGGAGGCGCAATCCATATTCCGCCCTATCTAAGCTATCTATCTCTATCTCGTCGTGATCGACGCTATCATGCTTCCCCGGTAAAATTAATGGCGCATGCTCTCTCTCCCTCCCAGCTATCGATAGCCAAGTGGTCTGCTCTTATTTATTTGGCAGTCTTTGTCCTCCAGTTCTATTCTCTCTTTCTCCTTTCAAGTTCTATACAACACTCTGTCTGCAGTGCTACATATATTCCAATACCAAAGAAAAGGGCCTTTCTTTTCCTTCATCTCATCCGCTTAGCTGTCCTTAGTAACAGCGTTCTGGGCTGGCGCGATAGCACGGACAACTCGAATCCCTACAAACTCCGTACGGGGTAGTGCATACATAGGGCAAGAGACAGACAAGAATCTAAACATGGCACTGTACTTCACCGCTTCCTTCTCGCCCCTTATGGATATTCATAGGTGCTTAAGTACAGGCTGATCTCAGGGATGTCATGCAGGTACAAGTTCTCCTCTACTTTTGAAGACGCAGTGATCGTTCGAGGATGAAAGATACAGAAACGCTGTGCCTGCCTCATCATAGTTGCATCATATGTTGCAGAGATCGCCCAAGCAGTTAGCGAACCGTACAGCTATGGCGGGCACAAAAAAAAACCGCCCGACATGTGTTTGATACTAAAATTGATATAACCCATCGTCACGCCCGGTTATTTGGATAGATCATCCTGATCCAGAACAGGCCTCGACGTTGAATTCCCTGTCATTTCAGCTTTCCAATCATGCCCCACCGTCAGCATGATAGGCTGTCAAACCCTGGAGAGAATTGGGCCATCCAGGTTGGGACAGACATCTCATGATTGACCGCATTTCACAACGGTCTCAACAGTAAACATGGCTTGAGTGCACCCGGGAATTGCTCAACTTAAACACGTTAGGGTGTGAAGGAGCTGGCCTTGGAAACACCCAAGCACGCTCACCGAAGATATACCTCTAGTACGGTGGTAGAAACTTCTCCGGAACGGAATATTCAACATGCCATCATGCGAACGAATGTTGGTGAACTCGAATCTTCCGGTGATGGAGAGACGCTATTAATAGCGGTGATGTTGGAGATGCACACAATCGCAAAAGCAGTAGGCATCTTCCTCCATAGTACACGATCCAATATACGCATATCGAGTACCGGATGACTGCGAACATCGTCCCAGGATGCTGCTGGACCTGGAGTACGGGAACATCAAGACAGAGTTCGTGCTAGGCAATTCTCTGGAGAGGACCAAGGAGCATAATGTCCCAGTTCCTATTTTTGCCTCGTCCATGAGCATATGAAACTGCAAGAATGGGAAGCTGGACATGGAGGCTCAAGGAGAGCACAGCTCCTCATATTTTGCTCTTCAGTTCCGGTGCTCGTCAAATTTAAGATCACTGAAAGAGCGATAGGTGACTCGATAGCGGTTCGACACCAACTAACAGCACGCCTGCTCAGGGGTTTCCAGTCACCAGTTCATATTTGAACCGGTCAAAGCAATATCGTCCCATTTCCGTCAGGATACCTGGATCATTGTTCAGGTGACTTATAGAGCGTCCCGAAAGCTTCTTGCGAAGCTAAATAGGGATACACTCGCCCGGATATCTCTGAACCAGATTCATCCAATTCCAATCGCCGCCCGCATCTCTTGTCTTCCACACGCGTTCGATGCAGAATCTCTTTGTGTGCAAACACGTGGCGGTCTTTCTACTGCGGTATATGCCGTCAAAGACCTCAATGGCAACGGCTCGATCATCAGCGGTTTCCAACTCGCAGGCCGCCATGCAGGCCGGCCAGAGAGACGCCTTCAATTCCTCAGGAGGGGCGCTGAGATGGGCCAGCACCTCGCACGCCATGCCCAGAGCGACCCTGTCTGCGTCTGGGCTGCTTCCCGGCGGGTTCAAGAGGCGGTACAGGTAAAGGAGAGCTGCAGAGCGACAAGCGTATGCCTGTGCAAGACACGATCTGGATATCTGGCTAGAGACAGCGCGGTTCGGAACCGGACGCCATGCAGTAATGCGGGCAGATAGATCGCGGGCCCGTTCCAAGTATATCTGAGCCGAAAGTACAGGGTTCTCCTCTGATAGATCCCCATACGCTCCCGGGTTCATTCCCAGATTTCCGCATCGTATATCTTCGGCCAAGGCACAGACTTCCTCGAGAAGAGGCATCAGAGTCGCAGTGTACCCCATGAGGCGGTCTACTAGGTTTCGACTGTCCTGGTCCAGCCAAGCTGCCGTTGGGATAAACGGTCGACGCATGCCTACGAGGGACAAGACCATGTCCTGACGAGCGAACGCCCTGACAAAGTATTTTGCGACTGAGCTCAGGGCCCGTCCGCCGCTGATATATTTCTTGATTACAGAGGCTGTGTACCCGATCAGGATCGGGATCGAGTGCTGTTCCTGCCCGAATTTGGTGTGGACAAGCTGTGAAAGTACCAGGAATTAGAATGGGATACCGCGCCGGAAAATGACTACTCACCTCCATCGCAGCCAGTCCGAGCACCATAACCAACACCTGCTCGAGCTCACTGCTGGGGTCTTCCATGCTTCGCAGCCTGGCGAAAGTCCGTGCTCGTCTCGTGAGCGATGATACCAGCGAGCCACTGCCGCTCGTGTCCAGATAGAGCTGTCCAATTGCGGCGAGCGTGTTTCCGATGGCGACTGGATCCCGTTGCAAAACGAGAAGGGTAAGCGCATTCATCTCCTCGACGAATTCCGAGTTGATCACCAGATCGAATGGATGCCGATCAAAGTAGATTTTGACGCCCGGTTCATCAGCGGCTCGTATCATCCCTGGGGGAATGGAACTAAGACTCCGTGGCGATGGGGCGAGTAGAGACTGTGCAGAGGCATCACGCGACGTCGTTGGTATTATCGACGTTCTCCTGGATTTGGAGGATGCTGTTGATGTTGAAGCAGTATTTGTCAATTCAGCTGACGATGATGGCAACTCAGACGCAGGCCCATCACTCTCTCGTACAGAGCAACTGGTCGAGAGCTCCGTACGCGGCTGACCCGGGCTCCCGGCCGAAGAAGTATCGACGGACTTTGTCCGCCTGCATAACCAAGAACGAGAGGACCCTTCTGGCGGCTGCCACCGCAGCTGTGGCTTCGTATTAGCGTAGCCCTGACAGACATGGCGACGACGAGCACATGTGCCGCAGGTCGGGCGCGCCTCGTCGCACTTTACTTTGGCCTTCCTGCAGTCGATGCAGCCGCCTCGGGATCTCCTCTTGATGTGAGCCACATCTGCGGGCGCAACGGCGGTCTTGACGACATCCATGGCTGCCAGGCACGGCCAGCATGGATGTCTCGAGGTCGTGCAAGACCGATATTGTACGTACTCCGTCCAGCAGGGCAAGCGATACGCAAGCGCGGAGGGGCGCGCCTCGCGCGGTCCGGGGATGCACACCCCCGGCGGCCGGTCACGTCCTGTCACGGGCACCGCTGCGCCGCACGAGACGCCTCGATTCTGGCCGGGGAAGACCGTCATGGGGCGTCTCGGCGATGTCACAATCTCCGCAGTAGCAGACCGTTCTGCTCGGCCGCTCCGGCCAACCGCCCCGCTCCGAGTCCCGGGCCCCGGCGCGGATATACAAAGAACGTGTCTCCACCCAAAACACAACGCACAAAAAAAGCACCTTTTTCAATTTCCCAACCTCACATTTTTCTCAACAACAAGAGCATGTTAGCTCAGAGGAAGAGCGCCGGGCTCATAACCCGGAGGTCCTTGGATCGAAACCAAGACATGCTAGCATAACAACGAGTTTCTTTTTTGCTCTTCATGTCCATGACATGGACAAGGGAATGAATTTTTGCCTATGGTTACTCTTGCTCGAGCCAGGGGAGGTCTGGCTTTACTCTTGTTTTTGCTCTCGCCTTTACCCGTGGATACCTTTTCCGACTGAGACTGATATACAATATCTGGGCATTACTCTGGAATAATGACTGCATTAACTTCATCTACATGGCCGTGAAGTATATATATATATATATATATATACCCACATACAACCCCTACTCGGAAGATACTCGACTTTATCAGCAATGTCTATCTCCTGGCTGGGAGGACCTACAGCGTAGAAAGCAGACAAATGCTGACTCACTATGCGGACTGCTTATGTTGGAAAACACCAGGCAGACGCCATGGGAGGCCTCCCAAAGCAAAAGAAGCCTCGCGGCCATCACGCGACTGACGTCCATCCCAGAAGCCCAAACTTCTATCTTATCCTCATTATTCCACTTCCTAATTCTATCATCATTCTACATACATACATATATAACTACCTAGGCCGTCTCCAATCGGACTCACCACTGCTCTTGTTGTATTAGTTTCCCTTTGCCATTTCTACCCTGCAGCAAACACGGACCGAGACGGAGAGAAGCAGAATTTGCAACATCTATAAACCAACACTATACCAACGAGCAGAAATAACAGAAATAAGCAGGATGACAACAACAACAACAACAACAACAACAACAACAACAACAACAACAACAACAACAACAAACCTTTCTGACAACAGTATCACACTAATCAGACCATTGACTGCGTCTCCATAGGAGGAGGGAGAAGCCCGGTCCTGAGCACTCTTATACAAATGTTGATCCCAATACCATGTATATATTTACATACACAGGATCCGGTCTTGACGCTAAAAGCCACGATGACACTGACAGCACAAATCCGTCGACAGATCCGGTCATGGAGCCGAGGAAATTCTTCAAAATTTCGTCGCAACAAATGTGAGGTAGATATCGAGAGCCCCCTGCCCCCTCCCCTTTGCCCACACTCTCCTTTTCCCTCTATTAGGAGCAAGCTTTATATTTCCGTAAAAAAAAGCTACTTTCCCATATGAATCCATCGAGTACAAACAAATATAAATACCTGATTTTCCTAAAATCCATGAGAAAGAGAGAAAGGAATATAAATCATTTGATAATGGCGGAAAAAAAAACCAGTGTTCAGTAGTCCAGTCAGCTCCTTAACAACAGAACCACTAAAATGGCTCAGATAAGAATATATATACATGGACGCTCTCATATAAATCCGCAGAGATAGAACCCAAAGTTCCTGAATTATTTATTTATTCACTACATTGTGCTCTGATTCCGTTCCAATAACAACGGTAATAATAATGTACAATATAAGAATATGGCCGGCCACCATCAACAATTTTTACCCCCATGCACTGCCCACAACTATCTGTTTAATTTTGTGACCGACTCCAGGCTACCATCCCAACTTCTTTTTATTGACTCAGACTCCCTGGGACTAATATTCCTTCCCCCCCCCCCCCCCCCCCCC